>Ga0209093_1000010_pt1 | contig 151285 bp, 142 predicted proteins | sample SidtaG_4_FD_187450 | JGI IMG/M metagenome (GOLD analysis project Ga0209093, IMG submission 187450) | Marine algal microbial communities from Sidmouth, United Kingdom - Sidmouth_Male1 metaG (SPAdes) (version 2) | ecosystem: Host-associated > Algae > Red algae > Unclassified | place: Sidmouth...
AAGCAGAATTAATTCCTGTACCTGTTCGGATTGAGTCGAGAAACAGGCATTAATTCAATTGAATCTAACAATGCTCTCCAGAGATGGAGGGCTTTTTTTTGGCTGAATTTTAAATTTATTTATTAATAGTAACTGCTTCAGAGAACAAACTATCATTGCTTATCTGCCTGTATCTTGGTCTGTTAAGAGGTTTTAAGTGCGAGCTCGGTTGGGCTATGGGTCCGGGTACTTTGGATTCGGGGAGGGCGACTGCTCAATTTCCCCAGTACTCTCCAGGAAGCTCCTTTTTTTTAACAGTAACCTTGCCAACTTTCTTACCTGACATTCTCAATAATTCATCACCTGAAAATTCAAAACCAAGCTTGAGTGCTATTTGTGCAACTTCATCTGCTGTTGATGAAGCTTGCACCTCATTTTTAAGTGCAGGTTCAGACTGCATTTTCTTTAAAAATGCTTCGAGTTGATCTAAAGCCATATTTGAAACTCCTATTCTCGCTCTTTGGTGTTGCGAACCTGTCGATAATACTTAATAATAGACCATCTTGAATGCTCAAAAACTGAATATTCATGACCGCAAAATCTTAATCTCTACATTCTCGATCCCATACTGCTCTCTCAACAAAGCGTAGCGTAGCCATGCCGTTATGCTTATCGCTTTTTCTAAGGAGAAGTACGAAATCTTTAATCTAGTACCATTTAATGAAGCTGTAGCATATTCATTTTTGGTCAAAGCAATTGGGTATATCTTTGGGAAAATCATCTGATTATAGATTCTGACTAACTTTGGTGGTTATGTTCCCACCGTTAGCGAGATAAATTCCTAATGTCAGGAGAGCAGTTGCGATCACTAATACCCATAATTCACCAGCCCCACCTATTTTCAATCTTCGTCTCGAATTTGATACAGAGCCAGAGAAGCAACTAGGCTCGGAAACCATCGAGCCTGCAGAACTAATTGAAACCAAACCCGAACCTGTTAAAACTACCGAATCAGAGGCTAAGGTAGTCAAAAAAACCAAGGCTAAGAAAAAGGAACAGGTAGTCACGGTGAATATCAAAATTAGAAAGAGTCAGAAAGAATGGTTGGCAGATACCGCTAGTACTGTTAAAAATAACAATACAGAACCAGTACCACCATCGCAGAGAGTTTATCCACAGCATTTGATTGGTGTTGCGATCGATCTGCTACAAAATGTTGATGTTAGTTGGGATGAGATTAAAAACGTTGAAGAGTTACGAGGACAACTAGGTATTTAATTCCTGAAAAATCGAGTAAATAAATATAGTTCAAACCCCAATAACCTCATGAAAAAAATCGAAGACTATTTAGATACAGCTCGTAATTTTAATTCAAGGTCGGAAAATAATTTAAATTTAAAAGTCGTCAATCAGCCTAAAATCTACAATGACAATAATAAAGATCGAGGTTCTGCTGAATATGTTTTCAATGACGGAGTAATAGTTCTTCATAGCTGGAAAGGTAACACTTATTTTGGTCATCTGGATTACGACCATAGTGTTGAAGTGATCGATGATGCAGGATATGAGTTTGAAAAGAAATCTTTGTCCTACAATATGCAAAAATCTAAGGAGCTATAAAATGCGTTTTTGTCTGATATGTAGATGTTAAGAGAATATCTAAACCTTTTAAGGTATTAGACTATTAACCTATTAACCCTTATTTAGATCACCATGAACTGCCAACCAAATACAGGGAGGCTCGGAAGATGTGTACTCAACTCTATGCTTTAAATGTGCTGGAATCAACAGATAATCCCCTACTATTAACTTGATTCTTGAACCATCTTTGTAAATTAAAATGGCTTCACCCTGTAACAAAATTACCCACTCATCTTTATTTTGGTCGTACCATTCCCCAGGAGGTGTAGATTGACCAGTAGAGACAATCCTTTCTATCAGGATATTGTCATTAGCAACTATCGATTCAAATAGTTCTTCTTTAGGTAGAAATGAAGGTAAATCAAAGATATTAGTCATCTAGGATGTGATCGCTATGAATTTTCAAGATATTAGTTCGATTAAAAAATACCATGCTCACGTCTATTTTGATGAAACCACTACCGAGCAAGCCAACGCTTTATGTGAAGAAGCAGGAAAACTATTTTCAGTAACAGTTGGTCGGATGCACCATAAACCTATTGGTCCTCATCCGAATTGGAGTTGTCAATTAGCCTTTGATCGCAGTAATCACACAGATTTACTGACTTGGTTAGCATTGAATAGAAACGGACTAACAATTCTAATTCATCCTCTGAGTGGGAATGACCTAAAAGACCACACCGATTATGCTTCATGGATGGGTGAACCACAGACGTTGAATTTAGAAATATTTGACCGCGAAAGGCGGTGTACCGCTGACTAAAGATAGGTTGAAATAGCGATCTCTGTTGAGGGTAAAGACTCCCGCTACATCCCCCACATTAAAAGCATAATAAATCTTGCCATCGCGATCGCAACAGACACTGTAAAGTTTACAGAAGAATGATACTCTCTGTTAGAGTTCCCGAAATCAAGCTAAAAAGACCATGCATTACATCATTCTACGGAAAGGATCTTCTAGCATCGTTTCCTGTTGAGATTCGATCGCCATACGATAAGTATCTACCACATGATTGAGTAAGACATCGCCAAACTGGGCGGTAAAAGCCCATTTTTGACCCACATGAGCATAGTTGGCTGTAGTAAATTTGTTTTTGATTTCAATTGGGGGAACTAAGGGAACAGAATCGCTGAGATTAACAATGCGATAGCTATTGGGAATTAGTTGGCTATGGGCTTGGGCAAAATCGCGATCGCCTATTCTAGGAGTAGCATAGGTATAAAGTTGGATTTGCTCCCTTATTTCAGGCACATTTAAAGCAATTTCTATCGCCGATAGAGTAGCCACCGCACCACCCAAACTGTGTCCAGTAATATAACAAGGAATAGTCGGATCTAGTTGGCGTACTGTTTCGATTAGGCTTCGGCTAATTTGTTCTCGGACAATTTTGAAATAGCCTTGATGCACCTTGCCATAATAATCTCCCGTAACGGGATCGGTATAATCTTTTTGAGTAGCTTGAATATTGCGCCACCACTCTAGTTGAGTTTGAGTTCCGCGAAAAGCAATAATGTTAGCTTTATTTGAGGCGATCGCAAAACCAACAAATACGGGAATGCGGTGTTTTTGCCGTACTATTCTTTGGGCTATTTCTCTAATTCTACTTTCGGCATCGTGGAGCGTCTTTTGCATCGAATTAGTATCATCTTGATTAAAGATTGACTCAGGTAGCTGCCAGTAGTTTTCGATGATTTCCTCTTCAATCTGAAACGATGTGATCTGTTTGTAATCGTGAAAATTAGCATTATAATCGGGCAAAAGAGTTAACGCGCCATCATATTTAGGGTTACTTCTACCTGTTTTATATTGTTGAACGGCAAGCTTGCACGATTGAATCATCCATTTAGACATTTCGCGATCGTAATTAATTTTAGGATATTGAAGTTCTGTCCCACCCAAAATTGCTTGGCGTTGAGCTATTTCTGTCTCCCAATCTGATTCTAAGTTATAGGCTGTATCGATAATATTTTGCGGATTGTTGGCGATCGCATTATTATTAGCCTGAGTCTGAAGCTCCAAAGTGCGATCGCGATTATATTCATCACCAACTCTGGCGACAATTCCCGTACCCAAACCCATTAACAACAACTTTCGACGACTAAAAAACTTCACAACTACTCATTAGTCTCCTCGATTTGATCTCTGAAATTGAATTGCTTTTACCAAAGCTTCTAGATCTAGTGTTTGTGGACTGTAATAATATCTAGACACAGCACGACCAATATTCCAAGTTAGTACGCCATAAGCAATTGCTCTAGCCAAACTATCTACCAAAGGAATAAATAAACCGACAGCAAATACCGCTAACCAGGCGAAAATACTTAAGGCAAAAGAACCAATAATTGCCAAAAGACAACCGATAGACTCTAAGCTTCCTTGTCCTTGATGATATCCCCAAAAACGTCCGATATTCACCATCATTTTGATATTTAAACCAGCTAACAGAATTAATCTAATTGCGGGTATTAAATCGCCATATAGAGGAACTAATCCCAAAATTGCCGCCCCAAGAGCATAATCTAAAATAGACTTTTTGACGCGTCGTCCAATGTCAATAATGATTTTTAATCCAGGGGCAATATCTAAACTAAGTTCGGATATTGCCTTTAGGGAAAGCTCCTCTTTGTTCCCAGACCGATTACGTCTGCTCATGAATTTGCGATTGATATCTAACCATTTAGTTTTGCACAAACAAGCTGATTAACTCCATGCCAATATTTTATTGTTAACAAAACAAGTCAAAGTAGCAAGATTCAAGGGTAATTAGCAAGAACGAGATAGAAAACATTCGAGCTTGTTCTTTAGTATTACTTACAAATATGGATACCAAATAAAAATATAGATAGTAATTAAGATATTTTTCAAACATGAGAATTAGATTAATGCTCTATAAACACCTGCTGAGTTTGGCTAGAGAAGTTTATGAACAATAGTCTGAGTAAGATTAATGATCCTTGGTTGCGAATTCTGACGGGGGCTAGCGCGTCATTCGCTATAGTTACAATTGTTTCTGCTGTTACAATCGGCTTGACCACACCCAAAAATAAATCGGCACCTGCTAATAAAATAGCGATTTACTCTTCTTTACTGGCGATCGCTGTTGGAGGTGTAGTTGGTTTTGTAGCTGGCGATGCGTCGTTCAAACATGATTCTACAGAAAACAAACAAGACACTTCTACTCGTCAGGATACATCTGATGCATGGACGGGTTGGCGCGATTTTCAAATAGTTAAAAAAGAAGTAGAAAGCCAAGAAATTACTTCTTTTTATTTTAAACCCGTTGATGGAGGAAGCCTCCCCGATTTTAAACCTGGTCAATTTTTAACTATTAAGCTTGACATATCAGATCAAGAACGTCCTGTAATTCGCACCTATTCTCTCTCAGACTATTCTGTTACTCAAGACTATTACCGTTTATCAATTAAACGAGAAGGTTCGCCTAAAGGATTAGATGTGCCTCCTGGTATCGCTTCCAACTTTATGCACGATCGCATTAATGTTGGCTCAATTATTCCTTGTAAGCCACCTAACGGTAAATTCTTGATCGATATTGATCGCTCTACTCCTGCGGTATTGATTAGTAATGGCGTGGGTATTACCCCAATGATTTCGATGGCAAAAGCGATTGCTAGAAAAAATCCTCAACGACACGTTTGGTTTTTACATGGTGCGAGAAATAGTGAATATCATGCTTGTCGAGAAGAGGTAAATGCGATCGCTAATAGTTCGGCAAATTTGCAGATTAACTATAGTTACAGTCGTCCTAAGCCTGAAGATACAGGTTTCTATCACAATCAAGGATATGTAGACAAACAGCTACTCGAAAAGTCGATTCTGCCTCAAATAGATCGTGTTGATAGTTTGACAAATGCAGAATACTATCTCTGTGGTTCGCCTAAGTTTATGGATTCGATTAGATCGGGTTTGGCAGAATTAGGGGTGTCAGAGGATAATGTTTTCTTTGAATCATTCGGAGGGGGTAAAACTAAAGGAAAAGCCGAAAAAACATCTCAAAATGGGGTTGATTCTGCCGAAATTGTCTTTACTAGTTCCGATCGCACCTTGAATTGGACAAAAAACGACGGCACTATTTTAGAATTCGCGGAAGCTAACAATATCGATCCACCCTATAGTTGTCGTCAAGGTGTTTGTTTGACTTGCATGTGTGCCTTAGAAGAGGGGGAAGTCGAATACACCGAGTCTCCAACTGGCGAACCCGACGAAGGTTCGGTATTGATTTGTATTGCTAAACCCAAAAGTTCCAAAATAGTTCTCGATTTGTAAATGAAGTAAGAAGCTGATCGTTGGTAGCTTCTTGCTATCAACTAACTAATTAACAACAGAGTCTATCCAACTGAAAATGGCTATATGTTAGACAAGCAAATACAACCCGCATTAAATAGAAATACAAAATCTCCGATCCTCAAGCTTCTATTGATTGTTCGCCCCAGTACATTAGTCAACTTATTAAGACTGGAATTATCTCATCAAGACTACCAGATTGAAGTAGCTTATGATGGTATGTCTGGGTTACTTCGATATCGCGAAACTAAACCACAGCTAATTATTTTAGATTGGGATATTTCACTGTTTTCTGCTGCGGATCTTTGTTGTCGTTTAAAGAATGGTGACAATTCAATTTTGGTTCTTGACTTCGGGCAGCAAAAGCGCGATCGTCAACTAGGTTTTAATGATTATTCTACCGAAACAGATTTAAATAATTCATCCCGTATTCAAAATCGAGTTGCAGCATTAGATGCTGGTGCAGATGACTGTATTTCTTTTCCCTTTGCAATCACAGAATTCTTTGCCAGAATTAGGGTGCAGTTGCGTAAATATCAAGTCCCCAAGCAATCAGTTTTGATCTTTGAAGATCTTCGACTAGATACTTCTACTAGAGAAGTCTACCGTGGCGATCGCTATATTTATCTGACCACTAGGGAATTTACTCTTTTAGCGTATTTGTTACTCCATCCCCGACAAGTCTTGAGTCGCGAGCAAATTCTTGGTAATGTATGGGGTTATGATTATTTAGGCGATTCTAATATTATTGAAGTATATATTCGTTATTTACGCCTAAAACTAGAACAAAATAATAGCAAACGGCTGATTTACACTGTTCGTAGTGTTGGCTATGCTTTGAGAGAATCTAGTTTTTATTAAAATTATTTTAACTGTGTTCAAAGCTAAAACTATTTCATCCTTAATTATATATTCAGGTAATACTCAGTCCAGTAAGCAAGTATTAAAGGTGAAAGTTTTTCGATAGGGAAATAAATAGTCCAATGAAACTAAGTTTAGTCGATCGCTTGCCCAATACTTTAAGGAATAACTCTATAGTTCTCAAGATCGAGAAAGGACAAAGATTATTTCGTAAAGGCGATCGCGCTGAGTATACATACTTAATTAAACAAGGTCGTTTCCAAGAAATAAGCTATCCACAGATTGGGAAAGTTGCCGTTTTACAAACTTTAGTCAGTGGGGAAGTATTAGGTGAATCAAGCCTACATACTAAGATTTATCAGACTACAGTAATTGCTCGAACTGAGGCTCAGATAATTGCTTATCCTAACTATATTATTTGGGAAACTTTGAGAACTTCTCCCTTGCTTGTTGATTCGACAGTAGAAGTACTTGCTCAAAAAATCAATGAACTACAAATGCGTTTGGAATGGCGCAATATTTCTGTTGCTGAATGTCGAGTTTGGGAATATTTAAAATATAAGTTAGAAAAATTATCGGACTCTCAAACTTTTACCTTAGACGTGCCTTTACAGGAAATTGCAGCAGAATTAGGCTTTGTCCCAGGAACTTTATCCAGGGCATTAGCTAGGCTTGAAGCCGAGCACAAAATTACTCGTCAGAAGAATAGTATTACTTTGCATGATGCGGCGTAATTTTGGCAGTTAGGAAAGTATACTAACAAGCTATATTCCCTAAGTAAGTATTTAGCAAAAAATTTCAAGTGATAATTAGTAACAATTTCACGAAATTCATATTTTTCTCTTTTACCTATTCAATTCTTGAGGATAATCATAGCTGTCAACAAAAAAGCTATGTATAGCCTGTAGATATACATAGCCAATCCCTAAGTTTTACTAAATTAACAAATAATTAACTTAAAAAACGACTGAAGAATTGCTTCTAGTTAAGACATCTAAATCTAAGCCTGCAGTAAGGTTTGCTACTTGTATATCATCAATGCTGAGAATACCAGATTGAGCGTTGTAATCGACATTAGTACTACCGACAACCACAATACTGTCAGAACCAAGTTCAAAATCACGAATCAGATCGAAATCACCTTCAACAACTTGATCGGCAAAAAATTCATAGACATCTGTTCCAGGACCACTCAAAAGCACATCAGAACCTTTGCCACCAACCACAACATCGTCTCCTTCATCGCCTCTAAGAATATCATCGCCATCATTACCAAAAACGAAATCGTTTCCTCCTGCACCCTGAAGATTGTCATCACCCCCATTACCTTGAACAATATCTGTTCCATTACCACCAGTAGCAACATCACTAGTATTAGGAAGTCCAATAATATTGGTATCATCTGCTGCTACAAAAACACTTTTTCCTTCTTCAACTGCAACAAATTCTGTTTCATCAAACCCCGTAATAAATTGAGGAACTGTACTTTCTGAACTTAAAACACCACTCATCTAATTAATCCTCGATAAATATTTTCGTGTTACTTATTTGCTATTATTCGTCTTTAGTAAGCATTGAACTAAGTAACTATTAGTGAATATAGAGACTAAAAGAAAATGATGATATCTAATAATTGTTTTTACTATTTGAATATTGTTGTTTTAATAACTATTTTTAGTGCTTATTCAATATAAATGTATCGCTTATTTTTGTCTTAATATTGTAACTATATGTCAAAGCAAAAATCAGATAATTTTTACTAATTAATATCTTTTTTAAAGTTATATTCTAATTACCAAGTCAATTAAAAATCGCAAAAATCGCATATTTTTTTGTAGTGTTTTTGTAAAAATAAAGGTACTGTCATATTCTTTACTATCTAGACGAGTAATCTGTCGTGGAGCAAAATCATTTAGTAAATAACCAATAATATGATGATTTACTTTACCAATTTCTATTTCATCAGGTGGTTCAATCTGATGTTCAACAACAAAACCTCCTGCATGAAGAGATTTACTAGAGATTACCCAATCATCGTCACCAGTTCCTGGGATGTAAGAGCTATTTAAGGATTGATTATTCATGTTTCAATGAAATAAAGTAATATTGACCTTGCTTTATTGATTTTTAAGATAATAAACCCTAGGAGTGACACCAACACATTTACGAAAATGTTGAGTCATCTGAGATTGGGAACTAAAACCGCATTCGTAGGCAATATCGGCAAGAGATAGTTTACTAGTTTTAATTAAGTTCTTAGCTTTTTCTACTCGTTGTTGAATCACATACTTGTAGGGTGCCACCCCTGTAGACTCCTTAAACATATGGCAGAAATAATATTGACTAAGATCGAGGATTTTGGCGATGTCGTTGAGTTTAATTGGTTGGTCTAAATTATCGTTAATATAATTGATGGCTTGCTTTAGTTTATAGGGTGGTAAACCATTGCCTATATTTGTTAATGGAAGTTGTCGAGTCGTATAATGGCGAATCAGGTGCATTAATAATGCTTGAAATAATGATTCTGCATATAGAAGATCGTAATTAGCAGAATCTAAATTAGCCTTGAGATTAAAAGCAAGATGTTGTATGAAAGGATCGGGTTGGGCAAAAGTGGGTAAAAGTTCAATCTGATCGGGATTAATAGTTTCGTGGGCAATATAAGAAATTAAATGAGGTTCGATGGTTAAGATAATTGCTTCGGCTACTTCTGTTTCAATTCTCTGCCAATGATTGACATGGGCGGGAATGATTGCCGTATCTCCGATATTAGGATTTTCTATTTTGACAGTATCCCCCAAACGTCTGAGGGAGTTTTGTTCTGGTTTGAGATGAACTACAATACCGTGCTGTTGATAAGAGGTTTCCTTGTATTCGCAAGCAGTATGTTGCCCATGAGCTAATGATTGACCATTTAATTTTGTATCGTAAATATTGAAGAAGTTTTGTTTGGGAAAAATTTTCTTAAATTCTTTTCTTTGGCTTAAATCTAGTTTAGAAATAGTTGAGTTTTGATTCATTTTTATTATTTAGTTTATGGTTGAGATAATTAAAGATTGAATATCAAAACATAAGATTATTTGACAAATATTTACTGACATTTGAGAGAATAAACCCTAGGAGTTACGCCGACGCATCTACGGAAATGTTGAGTCATCTGAGATTGGGAACTAAAACCACATTTGTAAGCAATATCGGCTAAGGATAGTTGGCTATTTTGGATTAAGTTCTTGGCTTTTTCCACTCGCTGCTGAATCACGTACTTATAAGGAGAAACGCCAGTAGATTCTTTAAACAGATGGCAAAAGTAATATTGACTCATATCTAGAGGTTTGGCGATGTCGTTGAGTTTAATCGGGCGATCTAGATTGTCGTTGATATAGTTGAGGGCTAGCTTGAGTTTGTAGGGAGATAAGCCATCGTTATATTCTTGGAAAAAGGGAGTAATAGAACAGTAATTTTTAACTAAATGAGCGCACAAAGCATTAAACAAATGTTCGAGATAAAAACTACAACCATCAGGATCGATTTCTAGCTGCTGTTTGATTGCCATCCCCATACTACTGATTAAGTTATCCTGAGAATGGGCAAAAGTAGGCAGGAGTTCTATTTTGTCGATATTAACGGTTTCTGGAGCAATTTGAGCGAGTGTCTCAGGTTTAATTGAGAAAAGTGCGAATCTCATATTTTCTTGCCAAATAATACGGTGTTCTGCTTTGGCAGGAGCGATTCCAACAGCACCCAAATTTTGATGTTCTTGTTGCCAAATACCATCAAGCTTACGCTCCGTATATGCCTTTGTATAAGAGACACAAATCAGATGATGTTCCATGATGTGGATAGGTTTATCATTATCTCCACTGCAATGAAAATATTCAAATTTAACTCCACCCAATGGGAACTCATTAGTAGAAAGTAAAGGTATTTTGGGAAAAACTTGTTTGCGGGTTTCGGGATTGAAATTATTAATTATTAAAAGTTGGTTCTGATTCATAATTTTTAAAATCTTGCCAGTTTCTTTTTATTGACAAGAAAATTATTGATGTTAATACCCTTTCAACTAATTTGAATGAAAAATAGTAGTTTCTCAAACTATTTTATTAAAAATATGATTGTATGCATAAAGTTTTGATTACTAAAAAATTACCGATCGCAATTTAATTAATACACTCAATAAGTTGAATTTAGGTTTAATCTAATTTACAAGAAAAACGACTTAACTACAACAATAATTTTTTAATGTTACTCTTACAATTTGCCGAAAAAGTTTGGCAAAGTAACGAGGAGAACTAAAAGCGCAGCTTCGGGTAATCTGAGAAATATTAGTAATATGACAATCTTGCTGTTTTAGTAATTTTTTAGCGCAATTAATTTTGAATTGGGTTAAATAGACGAATATTTACCTTGCTTTACTGACATTTAAGAGAATAAACCCTAGGAGTGACACCAACGCATTTACGAAAATGTTGAGTCATCTGGGATTGGGAACTAAAACCGCATTCGTAGGCAATATCAGCTAGAGATAGTTGACTATTTTTGATTAAGTTCTTGGCTTTTTCTACTCGTTGTTTAATTACATACTTGTAGGGTGCAACCCCTGTAGACTCCTTGAACATATGACAGAAATAATATTGACTAAGATCGAGGATTTTGGCGATGTCGTTGAGTTTAATTGGTTGGTCTAAATTATCGTTAATATAGTTGATGGCTTGCTTAAGTTTGTAGGGTGGTAAGCCATCGCCGTATTGTTTAAAGAGGGGTGTGAGAGAACAGTAATTCTTGACTAGATGAGCCGATAAAGCAGTAAATAGATGTTCGAGGTAAAAACCGCAACCATTGGGATCGATTTCTAGTTGCTGTTTCATTGCCATACCAATACTGGCAATTAGGTTATCGGGTTTGGAATCAATAAATTTGGGTATTAGTTCTATTTTGTCAGGATTTATAGTTTCTGGGGCAGTCTGCGCTAGTATTTGGGGTTGAATTGAGAAAAGAGCGAATCCTATATTTTCTTGCCAAATACAACAATGTTCTATTTTTGCAGGTATGATTCCTAATGAAGCATAATTCTGATGTTCATTTTGAAAAATACCATTAAGTTTACGGGTTGATTTCGATTTGCCATAAGAAACAGAAATAACATGGTGTTTGGTAATATGAGTCGGAGTATTTTCACCACTGCAATAAAAATAATTAAAGTTAATGCCGTTTAATGCCAAACCATTAGTAGAAAGCAAAGGTGCTTGGGGTAATATTTTTTGGCGTAATTCGGGATTGAAATGACTTACTAAAAAGGGTTTGTTTTGATACATAACTTTTAAACTTGGAGATCTGCTTGGTAATTCGCGATGATTCTATGAGTATCGATTTCTCTTAACCCTTTAAAAGAAAGGGAGAAAAAACTAATAGTTCTTGAAAAAATAATTGATTATCGAAATAAAGTTATAGCTGTTAAAATATCGTTGCTAACCATCTACATTAATATCATCAAAAAGTTAAATTTAGACTCTGTAAAAATAGATACGAAAACAGCTATTTAACTACAACGATATTCTTTAGGGGTGACTCCTACAGTTTGGCGAAATAACTTGGTAAAATAACTAGGAGAATTGAAACCACAACTTCGTGAAATTTGAGTAATAGGATAACTTTGCTGCCTTAATAATTCCTGAGCGCGTTTGATTTTAAACTTGGTTAAATATTGGTGAGGCGTAATACCCAAAGACTTTTTAAACTGTCGCTCGAAATAATATTCACTCAAACCCACTTCTTGTGCAATTTCCGATAGCTTCAAATTACGATTAAAATTACTTTCTATAAAAGCGATCGCGATTTTTAGCTGATGAGGTGATAATCCTCCTGCTGGCTTACTTAGAGGTTGCCGTGTTCCATATTGAGAAGCCAAATGAACCGCTAAAGTATTCAACAAAGAGTCGTAATATAGTCTTCCTGAAGAATAGTTACCAGCTACCTCATTTCGCAAACTAAAGGCAACAGCAGAAATTAAGGCATCTTTTTTCCCTCGTTGAATAGTTAACTCAATCTTGCTTTGGGGAAATATTTCTTGTACCGTAGATTGAAACCAGCGATCGCTTAAATTAATTAAGATCGATTCTGTAGTATCTTGCCAACGAGCCTCAAAACTCGTATTGTCAGGAGTTAAACAAAAATCTTGGTAATTAAGGCGATCGCATTTCCAAGGGCTATCACTGCGATGTTCGAGGCTCATCGTATCCCCTAGGTGAATGCTCAAAAGATGTCCCATAGAGGTTACTTCTGGCTGTTCAAAGGGTTGTAACAACAGTTGTTCTATAGTTACAGTCTTTTGCTGTTCGGGCTTACTAGATAACAAAACTGTAGAATTAGGACATACTGGTCTAATGTTGCGATCGGCTTCAATTACAGAAATTTGACTGGTCATAGATGTACTTAAATTATTGGCAAATAAAGCATAAGGATATTTACTTACTTTTTAAAAATAGAAAAAATCTTGCGTTTTTAATATAACTATGTTGCGGATTATATTAGATTCTTGCTCTTTGATTGTCAGCTAAAGTGGTGAGTAGTGAGTCAAACAAGGATACCGAGCACGCATATAGGATGAACAAAAAAAACTCGATCGAAAGCAAGAATTAGATATGATTAACAATAATCAAATAGAATTCAGTTTACTGTTTTCTTAAAGTGAAGTGTCGATGCTTGATCGCTCAGGTGATAAATAGGCATAAAAAAATATGTTGCTAAAAGGTAAAGTAGCTCTGGTTGTGGGAACGAAAGACAAGATCGGAAGCACTACTGCCAAGTTAATGGCACGAGAAGGGGCAAAAGTTGTAGTAGGCGATCGCAACCGTCAACGAGGACAAGCATTAGTAAGCGAGATTTTGACGTCAGGAGGAGAGGCAATTTTTCAGGAAATTGATGTCACTCTCAATAGATATCAAACAGCACTAATCGAGAGAATTGTAAGTGAATACGGCAGGTTAGACATTGCTTTTAATAATGTTAGTGTTGATGGCGACTATTTCCCTTTGGCACAACAAGATGAAGGAATGGTAGCTGGCATCATCGATACCAATTTTAATGGTATGTGGTTGAGCATGAAATATCAAATCGAACAGATGCTCAAAAATGGTGGTGGTGCGATCGTTAATAACGTTTGTAGCTTTAAGGCTGATGGCTCGATTGGCTGTTCAATTTACCGTGCCACAAAATCGGCAGTAGCGAGTATGAGTCAGGGGGCAGCCGTAGAATACGCCCAAAACAATATTCGCATCAATGCAATCTCTCCTGGCGTTCTCGAAAAGTCCAGAATTTTTTTTGAAGATACAGAAGTTAATGGTAGTTATATAGCAAACCCTAAGAATATATTATCAAATACAATTACAGTACCGATGGGACGTAGCGGGCAATTCCAAGAGATAGCCGATACAGTAGTTTGGTTATGTTGCGATCGAGCTTCTTTTGTGACAGGACAAGTAATTCGCGTAGATGGTGGCGTACAGGCGTTGACATCACCTTTGATTTAGCCAAGTGTCATAGACGCCTAACACCATAATCTCTGCTATCGAGGTTTTGAGATTAAAATCGATGATTAATTAAGCAAGATGACTTTAAAAATTCGCGATCTCACCTTTAATTGGGGAGAAAGAACCTATATTATGGGGATTCTCAATGTTACTCCCGATAGTTTTAGTGACGGTGGAGAATTTAATAATATCGAGACTGCTTTAGCTCAAGCTAGAGAAATGATTAATCATGGAGTAGACATTATTGATGTTGGTGGCGAGTCCACTCGCCCTCATGCAGAAGCCGTAAGTATTGATCAAGAACTTGAGCGCGTAATTCCCATAATTCAGCAGCTACGTCAAGAATCGGCAATTCCCATTTCTATTGATACCACTAAAGCCGAAGTAGCCCAAAAAGCGATCGCCCAAGGGGCAGATATTGTTAATGATATTTCTGGTGCTACTTTTGACCAAACAATGTTATCCACAGTAGGGCAGTTAAACGTACCGATTATTTTGATGCATATTCGCGGTACGCCCAAAACTATGCAAAGCTTAACTCAATATCATGATGTAGTGGCAGAAGTTATAGAGTTTTTAAATACTCAGGTAGATCAAGCGATCGCCTGTGGCATCGAGCGCAAGAATATAATCATCGATCCTGGTATTGGTTTTGCCAAAACCGCAACTCAGAGTTTAGAATTGCTCCAACGTCTAGCCCAATTGAAAATGCTCAACTTACCCATATTAGTTGGAGTATCCCGTAAAAGCTTTATGCGACCTATACTAAACAAAGATAATGCCAAAGATCGGGTCTGGGGTACGGCATCCGCCTGTTACGGCGCGATCTCTCGTGGTGCAGATATCCTTCGAGTCCATGACGTAGCTCAAATGTATGATATCTGTCGAGTTGCTGATGCGATCGAACGCAATTTTATCAATTAATTGAAAGACTTACTGATTATTTATTACTGATTACGGCGTTGGTAAATTAGGGTATGAAAATTAGATTCATTTGCTTGATGCAGATCTCTTAAAAGCTAATAGCTAATAGCTAGGAACCGAAACACCTTGTACGTCATGCATTAAATTACCAACGCCCTGATTACTTTTGAGCTAAGAACTTTTCTGTTTCAGCAAACCAATACACTAAAAGCTATGAGCGATCCAGATTATCCCAACGTCGTCCTCGCCTTCTTCTATCGAGATTTCAAAATCCAAATTGCTCGCGAGCGTATGCAAGGACAAGAATTTTATACCGCTTGGGCAGATTATAGCTTGGGTAGTGCAGTAGCTGTCCCCTATGCCATGACTACCAAACTAGCGATTAGGAATGCTAAACGTTGGGTCGACCGCAGGAAGAACTAAAAAAATAAAATTATTTTAATACGACGCATCTTGTAAGGGCGAACGGCTGTTCGCCCTTACAAAAATGTTATCCATTGCCAATATTAATTGAATTGGTATTACTCTTGCGGAATCCAAACTGAAACCGAACCAGCCTGACAACGGAAGTCTGCCCAGCCTTCATCGTTTGTTGTAATAGGTTCTTCAATATGTTCGGTGAGGTCAATATAGGTTTGATTGGATTGACCAACCTCCATCCACTTTGTCCCTTCGCCGCCATTACTCAATACTACAGCCATTCCTCCAGGATGTTCTGCATCACCTAATCTTGTCCAGCCGATACCATTAGCATGGTCAAAGTAATTATACTGTTCCCCGTATGCTAAATCTTGACGTACTTTCAAAAATTTATCGATGAGCCACTGATGAGAATCCATAAAAATCTCATGTTCTTCTCCATCTTTGCCGACATCTTTATAATGTGCGCCATAGTAGTCAGCATAAAAAACACAAGGATAGCCATCTTTTCTCAGTAAAATCAAGGCATAAGCCAAGGGTTTAAACCAAGCTTCGACCACAGACTCTAAAGACTGCAACGGTTGTGAGTCGTGATTTTCCACTAGAGTTACTGTCAAACCTGGTTGCTCATTAACCAAGGTGCCATCAAATAAGTAGCGCATATCAAAGTTGTTGCCTGTTTTGCTTGCTTCGGTAAATTTATAGTGCAAAGGCGCATCAAATAAGGCTACGTCCCCACCAGTAGAAGCAATAAAATGGTGTAAGGCTTCAATTTCGTTTGACCAGTATTCGCCTACTGCAAATAAAGACTTACCAGCATAACGTCTAACGTGACTTAACCATTCGGGAAAAAATCCTGCATTGACATGCTTAACCGCATCAAAGCGGAAGCCATCAACATCAGTGGTATCTATATACCACTCTCCCCAATACTTTAGTTCTCCTCGTACTTCTTCATGTTCCATATCGAGGTCGCAACCCATTAAATAAGCAAACGAACCTTTCTCTAGGTCTACTTGGTCGTCAAATTGCTTATCTTTGAAAAGATAGATTGCATCTTTATCGTCATAAGCATTGTAATCCACTGCGTCAAAATGCCACCAATGCCATTCTAAAGTAGAATACTTGCCCTCTCGTCCTGGGAAAGTAAAGTGCGTAAAGGTTTTTACCTTTTGTAAATCTCCAATTGCTTCATGACGGTTATCGGGGTTCATTGGAGTAGCTTCGGTTTCTTCAGCAAAATCTGCCCCCAACATGTGATTGAACACTACGTCTGCATAAGTGCGAATGCCAGCTTCTTTGGCTATTTTAATCGCATTAACGTACTCTTCTTTAGTACCGTACTTAGTTCTTACCGTACCTTTCTGGTCAAATTCACCCAAATCGAAATGTTCCAAGTGATAAACGAATAATTGAAATACATAAAAAAGGGTTTATTCCGAAGCCAAGAGCCAATAAAAGATTTATCCACCGATACCCACAATGGCAATTCTTATACGGCTTGCTAGCTACTTACGGCTTACGCATACATGAAGCTTGGAATATAGCCAACTGGGATAAACCAGTAACCTTAAAAAATGGTGATTGGATAGTAGTAGAGATGAGTGAAGACGAAGAGATATCAACACAGAACGACAGGGAAGATTTAATAATTCCTGCTGTTCTTGACCCTGAGAACAAAGACTATATTTTGTGCATAAAGCACGACACCAAAACAGGCTACAGGATGGCGATGCCTCTATCTCCAGAAGGTCACGATTGGATAGAAGAGTTTAAGCTTTTACAGCCTTTGAATTTACCTGACATAGAAAAGCCATTAGGGAAAACTGGGAAGAAAAATGGATCGCTTAGTTGTACTAACAAAGCTACTGGATGGCTTAAGAGACATAATTACGGCTTTACTCCTCACGACCTCAGACACGCTTGCAACCACAGAGGACACAGAGCGGGGTTAAACGTTGATGCTTTAGCCCAAAGCTTAGGGCATAGTTTCAAAGTAAACATAACAACTTATAGAGACTCTAAAAGCGAGAAAGTCAAATTACAAGACCTAAAGCTATCTATCTCTAAAGAGCAAAATAAACGCTCTGAAATAGAATTTCTTAAAGAAGAAAACCAAGCTTTAAAATCTCAACTAGAAGCTGCACAAAAAGAGATTGAACTATTAAAAACTAAGATACAACTAAACGAAACTTACCAGCAAAGCAAAAATAAAAAATGACTAGCTAATCATCAATCTTAAGGTTAGTTTACTAATAGAAAAGGTTAACCATGATTTCTAAGCGTCTCGTATCTAGCGAGGCGTTTTTTCTTCGCTCTAGCCAACATCTACCCCATACTTCTAATATTAGCCGTTAATTAGCTAATGATGATAATACTACCAATTTCTATCTAAACTTGTCTAAAATTAGCTTCTATTTGTCGCTGTTTGAATACTAATAATAAAGTTCTCAGCTACTTACGGGAAAACTTCGCGCCCTTAAAGGTTGACTACACTGATAATTAAGATATACTTCCAAGGCGGAACAAATAGAAGAAACAGTCGAACCCTCTGATTGTCCACTGCTTGACCGAAGGTTTTCGCACGAGAAGCGAAACAGTTGACTATCGGAGGGGAAGACGTAAAATCTCGGTTAACCGCCTCAAAGGTCTATCTGCGATAATTACTATCTTTTTATTGATAAGTAAATAGATAATTATAACGCTACTTACTTATTTAGCTTAAGCACTTTTCTAGAGTGTTGGACAAAACGTCCAACGTTCTAGAAATACCTACCTATTCACTAGTGACTTCCTTCGGAGTTTGGCTAAATCCATAGGTTTTTAGAACGTCGGGAGTAGAGGAAAGATTATCAAATCAAACCTACCTCAAAAACACATCGTATTTCGCTTAACCGCTTTTCAGGTATACAGACATATCAACAAAAAAAGCTAGTTGTTAAAACAATTTGTAGGTAACGATATTTCACTTGCTCTATCATCGAAGCTTGAGATACAACGTGACTAGTACTAAAGTACTGATAAATAGGCAAAAAAATAAGCCCTTTTGTCAAGGACTCACTCTTATATCTAAGTCAAATGTTAAACCTAAATACTCAAAAAAGCAATCAGCCAAAAGCACCTTTGGGAGAATCAGCTAGTAAGACCCGACCAATTATCCCAAATACTACACCTACTACAATTAATAAAGCTGCTCAAGTTACTGATAGTGATAGCTTTCAAGATACTGAATGCAAAAAAGAAACTCAAGGTGCATTTCATAACCATTTAGACTGGTTAACTTTGAATTTTACAGGACTAGTTGAATCTAATTTTCAAGAGCTTATTGACCGTGTAGGTAAAGGATTAATCACACTAGAAAAAGGTAAAGCTTGGTCTAGTGGAGAGAAGGCTAGAAACTATCAAAATACCCTAAGTTCTCCTGTCGGGTTGAAAGGTGCTTATAACAGCTACAAATCAGAAAATGGTATAGATAATCATTACGACGTTACTATCTCTTTACCAGGAGAATACTTTACTACTCTAAGCACAATAGAGCAATGGGAACTACTCAAATATCTGTATCTTAATTATTCTCCTACCTGTACTAGAACCGATGTATCGATTGATGATTACAGCTTCACTAACATTCCTATCAAACAGATGATTGAAGCTTACAAGAATGATAATTACTTCGATTTTAAAGAATACGCCAAAGAGGAAGAATATACTAGTCCAGATAATTGTACCAACACGCATTATTTTGGTGCTAAAGGCTCGAAAAAGTTAGTAAGAGTATACAAGCATAAAAACAAATCTCGACGCTTAGAAACGCAATTTAGAGGCAAATATGCTCAAGGAGCTTTTGAAACTATAGCCACTTTAGAAAGAGATGAAGAAAGTGATGAAGAATGGTCTAAGATTATTCAGAAAACTATCGGTGGAATAGCTGAAGGCGCAATAGACTTTCGAGACAGAAGCAAGCTAAAAAATCCTAGAAAAGCTAGTAAGAGCAAAACGAAAAGATTACCTTTTTGGCAAGATTTTATAGATAAAATTGGAGCAGTTCATTTGATTAAAAAAACTACAAAAAGTATAGATATGAGTAGTGACCAAGCTACTTTTAATTGGTTTAAAAAAATAGCACCTAAGACCATAGCTATAGTTTTTAACTTATTAGGAGAAACTAGATTTATAGAATATTCTGAGGATATGATATTGCTGTGTCAGGTTTGTTTCAGTTTTGTCATGGTTGTCTGTCAGCTAAATTGCGATTATAGTTTTTCAAAATCCAATTCCCCTCATGTCCATAATCTTTTTGTCATGAAATCTGATTTTAATTGCCATATTATTGATGGGATCTTCCCAAACAGTTCTACTACGGGTGCTTGCATTGGGAGGGAATCCAATAATTCTCATCACTTCAAAATAAGAAAGCGATTCTTTATTTGTAGTCGAGTTTTTTCGTTGAATGTTCTCGTAAACTAATTTACGCCAAATTTCGGTGTTCAAAACATCATTGCTAAGTCTAATTAAATGGTCGCAAGCATAACCATCGCGGTCGCTATCTAAATGTTTATGTTCGGGATAATTCTCAAAATGACGTTGCGCGCTTTCTTGATATCCAAAATCGCTACATTCTTTTGATAAGCTTTGAGAATTAAAATGGTCAAACTTGCTATTTATATCGGGATAAGTATAAATAGTTTTATGTACTGTTGGTGTAAATTTTTGGGAAGTCATATTATGACATTGATCGCCGATTACGATGTAACTATCAAAAGGACATTCTTTAGCTAAAGCTTTTTGAGAGAATCTAGGTAAAGCAAATATAAATGTAGATATTGTTGCTAGTAGAAGTAGATGTCGATTGAGCTTCATGAGTAGTTTATACTATAGATAAACTACTTAAAGATATCTTGGTAAGTTAGGTAGCTTGTGTGATCAAAAAACCTTCAGATAGTGATAAGCCTAACGGCATGGCTTCGCTACGCTATTTGCGATCAAATTTGTTGGCGATTGAGCTTAAGCCTAGCTTTCGGATCGCGAACTTAGGTAACATACCCAACAATTAGAATCAGTACTCAAGCACCTGACACATCCTAGATGAATTCGTCAAAATTTAGTTTAATATTTTTTATTTTCTCCAGCGTCTTTTTGGTTTTTAATGGCGGTTATTTGGCTAGGGAGTTCAAGCTTTTTCCTTATCAACTTTATACTGAGGCTGTCAAAGGATGGACGGAAATTCGTCAAGAACAATCAGAAGAACTTCCTTGGTTTTATATCCGTACTAATAAAAAGCCCATCGAAGCTATTAAGAATCTTAGCCAGACTCAGCCAGGATTATCTTTAGTAACGGAAATGACAAGCGATCGCAATATCTTAGCCAAAATTATCGATCTTGATGGTAAGACGGTTCACCAGTGGGATATTGACTGGTTTGAAATGTGGTCTAATCCTCAGCATTTACCTCCAAAAATAATCCCTAAGTCTAAGCCAGGCACTAATATTCACGGTGCGGTAGTAATGAAAAATGGCGATCTGGTATTTAATTTTGAAAGCAAAGGTTTAGTTCGTATCGATCGCCATAGTGAAGTTGTTTGGCGTTTGCCCTATCTAACCCATCATTCAGTTCATCAACACGATGATGGTAACTTATGGGTATCGGGGACAAGATATCAGACCAAAAAAGTGGCTCGCTTACCCAATTTAAAACCACCTTTTTATGAAGAAACAATTTTAGAAATCAGTCCAGAAGGTAAGATTTTGCGGGAGTGGTATGTTGCTGATATCCTTCGTCAAAATGGCTATACAGGGCTACTTTATCTGGGCAGCCTCAATAATGAAAATACTACTATTGTTGGAGACGATCGCCTATTAGGTAATACTGATATTCTACACCTTAATGATATCGAACCTTTTTCTGAGCAAATGCAGCCTGGTTTTTTTCAGCCAGGAGATGTAATGGTATCTCTGCGTAACATTAATACAGTGTTTGTCTTTAACATTGAGAGTGAAAAAATTAAGTTTATTTCTATAGGTCAATTCATACGACAACACGATCCAGATTTTATTGACGGTGATACGATCTCGGTATTTGATAACAATAATGCCAGCGAACCAGAACGCAAAAGTAAAATTACGATTATTTCAGCCAAGGATAATAGCCACCAAGTATTCTTTGAAGGCAGCCAAGATCAAAAGTTTTATACCAGGGTAATGGGGAAACATCAGTGGCAACCCAACGGCAATTTGTTGATTACTGAGTCGATGTCGGGTAGAGGTCTAGAAATAGATCCCCAGGGTAAGATAGTTTGGGAATATATTAACTATGTCGAACCAGGTATCGTTGGCGTGGTGGGCGAAGTACAGCGTCTATCACCAGAATATACCCAAGTATTTACATCAGCAGAATAAATTAACACTCAGCACGACTCCGCTAAACGCTGGCATTCGTAGGATTCTTGGTTCAGCGATTCAACTTACTTTGACGATGCTATGCTACCACCAACCATAATAGAGGCACACCAAGTACTTAGGCTAACTTTCTCCATGCCCTTGGATAGCTTTTTTGAGTATGTTTAATGACGCTGCATAATCACGATCATCACGATCAAGAACTGAAATACCACAATCACAGATATGAGTCCGAGTAGAAAGAGATTTTTTTACTCGTTTGCCATCACTAGGAAAATCGGATAATGTCAATAATGACTTCCAGACTTACGATGTTGAATTGCCGTCATTCCATATTTCTCTAATACTTCACCCTGCTCTACCACTGCATAAATTAAAGTGCGCTCGCCTGATGGCAAATAACTGACGACAGTACATTCTAAATAAGATAAAGCTTCTTCAATGATTAAACAACCATTGCTAGCGGTTTTGGTAGTCAAATTACCAAAGGAATTACTACTTTGATTGGCTGAGAAGTTCCTTCTGACGCTTCTACCTTCATTGAGAATATTCAACGCAAATTTATCCCCAGGATTAGCGATTAAATTTAAGTCTTGTTCTTCAGCCAGCGCAATCATCACCCCAGGAGGATTAAAAGTTGCTTGCGATACCCAGGAAGTAAGAACACCGCGATGAACATTATTGTTATAGGTAGTTAAAACGCAGATCGAACCTACGATTCTTCCGACTGCTTGGGCGGTGCGATCAATTTGAGTTTCTATTATCGCCTGACGCGGAGTACGTAGTCTCTTACTTTTTTTAAGTTTTTGCGTAAATTTTTGCCCCGCTTGCATACATTGTTTTAACACGGTAGTAGTGGGACTAAAACGGACGCGGATCGGTTCAAACCCGAAGCTATAGTGAGCATTTCTAAGCTTGTTTTCTAACATAGCGATCGCTTCACCACTCCAGCCATAAGAACCAAATACCCCTGCTAACTTGGTTTTTGCTGCGTTAGCCATTACAATTCCCAGTGCGGTTTGAACTTGCGTCGGTGCATGACCGCCTAATGTGGGCGAACCAATAATAAAACCATCACAGGTGTCAATTGCTGTGGTAATCTCCTCTGTTGATGCTAGTTCGCAGTTAATTGATTCTACTTCTACTCCCGACTCAATCAAGCCGCGAGCGATTGCGCTGGCAACAGTAGCAGTGTTGCCATAAGCTGAGGCATAGAGTATAACTACTTTAAATTCTCGGTTGGTTTGTTCTCGACACCAGGAACGATAATCGTAGCTAAAGCGACTGAGGCTATATTTAACCAATGAGCCATGAGCGGGAGCATATATTTTGCTATCTAAAGTGATAAATTTATCTAAGGCAGCCTCTAACTGTTTGGTTTGACCTGCGTGAAGACAGTCGAAATAGAAACGGCGATCTTGACTTAGTTGTTTCCAAAACTTATCGAAAACGGCTTCATTACATAAATGCGCCCCAAAAAACTTATCGGTATAGAGAATTTTAGTTTGCGGATCGTAGGTACACAAACCATCGACCCAACGGGGAGTAGTCGCAGTGATAAATTGTAGTTGATGCCCCTGTCCTAAATCCAAAGTATCGTTGTCTCTGATTACACAAACCCGCGATTTCCAGGCGGGAAACATCAAGGCACCTTTTAGAGCTTTGACTGCTGGTTTAGAACAGATGATTTTAGCTTGAGGTGCATATCCGACAAGTATTTGCACTGTTGCTAATCGATTGGGATTAACGTGCTGCAAGATAATGTAGTCTAACCTTCGTAGGTCAAGATGTGCTATTGTCTCGAGATAAATCTGCGTAAAAGATTGTCCTGGTGGATCGATTAAAGCTACTTTGTCGGCTTGAATTAGATAAGAATTTGAAGTAGTGCCTTTCTGACGGGAATATTCAACTTCAAACTTCAATCTATCCCAAGTACGCGATCGCAATACTTCGGTATTCATACCAATTTCGGCTATTTGAACGTCTCTTTCTCTAATGGGTGTTGGTTGTATTGTTTTTTGTTTCATGATGGTTGATCGGGTGATTACCGTAGGGGAAATTCGCTCTAAAGGATTAGTTTCGCGTCTAAATTCCCTCTACTTTTTGCTTGTATCTTTTGGATATTTTTTGTTCTGGATCTACGCCCTCAAAGGTGGGAGGTAGCCAAACTCGAACGACTAACAAAACGGCTAAAACTAGTAAAAAAGAACAGGTGGCTAATACCTGACTCCAAGGTATTTCTAAAATTCCTTTGACGATAATTTCTCTTAAAACTGAAACGATAGAAACTTCGACCGCTACACCAATAGACACTCGGCGTTCTTGCAGATAAATGATTAATAATCGAAATAATTCGACTAAAATCAGCACAAATAGAATATCAGCCGTGACTTGTGTAAAGTTCAAAGGCGGAAGCAGAGATACAAACATCTCCTTTAACTGAAGCGTCATGAAGCCAAATAAACCGATACAGAGAGAGATAATAATAGAATCTTGGATAAACTCCAAAAGTTTAATTACTCGATTATTGTTTAGCCATTTATACCAAGGAGTTGGTGATGAATCGACAAACTTTTGCATGATGAAAATTGGGTGTAGGGGAAGCAGTGGTAAAAAGCTAATAGCTAATAGCTAATAGCTGATAAATTAGAACAAAGTTGATTCACATCACGCATTAATAATGATTTCCAACCTTACGATGGTGAACGGCTGTTAAAACATCTAGCTTGGCTACTCTGCCAGCTTGCGCGGTACTATAAACGATCCAATGATCGCTGCACTCTAAACGACTGGTAACTTCGCATTCAACATAGGCTAGAGATTCGGCGATAATTGGCAAACCATTGCTAGCAGGTACGGTTTTGATACCTTCAAAGCGATCGCCACCAGGGGGAAAACGTTTGAGAAAATGCTTGATCAGATGCTGATAATTTCCTTCTTCTAAGACGTTCAACACAAAACGATCGCCGATCTGTAAGAAAGATTCAATTGCTCGATCTTTTGCCACTGCGATCGCAATTCCCAAAGGAGTTAAGCTAGCCTGGATTACCCAAGATGCTACCATGGCACTAGAGATTTCACCTTTAGTAGCGGTAATAATATATAAGCCGTTGCTAATTCGACCCAGAGCTTTTTGTAAACTACTGTCGATCGCCTTCATCTGTTTGACGGTGCGGTCGCGGGTTATCCACTGTCCTAAATCTGTACCAGCTTCTTCACAGATTTGATTAGTTGCGCCATCGGGTGCATGTTTGACTAGAATTGGTTCAAAGGCTTCGGCAAGCCCAATCTCCTGAAACTGATTGCGTAGAGGATAGATCGGTTCGTCTTCACCGCCACCAGATTCAAATAAACCAATTGCCTGTTTGCCATTTACTGCTGCTAGAATTGTACTAAGAATAGCATTGGCTTTTGGGTCTGATTGAGAGGGTATTCCGATGACTAAGCCTGCTGCTTGTTCCACTAATTCTCTGGCTTCTTGCGGTTCGGTATTATTCCAATCGATCAGTTCTACAGCAGCTTCGGTTTTCATAATTCCACCGGCGATCGCTCTTGCTAGATCCTCACTGTAGCCATAGTTTTCGCAGTAAAACAGTGCTACGAAAGTTTCGGTTTTGGTTTGAGCCTTACTCCATTGTTGATAGCGATTGACTAATTCTTCACGGTGATGTTGCAGCAAAGGTCCGTGTCCCGTGGCGATCGTACCCAACTCCAGCTTTGCCATCCGCTTGATAGCACCTAAAACCGAACGGGCGTTGGGCTTCATTAAACAGTTATAGTAATATTCAAAGTCTGCCTCGATTAACTCTAAATCCTCGTCAAAAGTAGGTTCATCGCAATAGTGCATCCCAAAGGCATCGCAAGTATAGAGAATCTGAGTTTTATAATCGTAAGTAAAAATGGTATCGGGCCAATGTAAATTGGGTGCAGAAACAAATTCTAATTCGTGTCCATTCCCTAAATTTAGGCGATCTCCATTCTTCACCATCTGGGAATTAAACGGCTGATGCACCATGTTTTCTAGAAACTTAATCGCCACCTTCGCACCGACTACCGTAACTTGGGGTGCTAATACTAAGATATCTTTGACCAAACCACTATGATCGGGTTCGGTATGGCTGATAATTAGATAATCCAATTGGGTAGGATCGATCAAACCTGTAAGCATATCTAGATAAAGCTGACGAAACTTGGCGTGAGAAGTATCGACTAAAGCCAGCTTTTTACCCCGAATAAGAAAAGAATTATAGGTCGTGCCGTTTTGTAAACCAAACTCAATATCAAAGCGATCTCGATCCCAATCTAGACAGCGAATTGCTGTGGTGTCTGAAGCAATTTCAACAGTCTGTAAGGTTAATCTAATAGGTTTGGTTTGTTTAGTATTTGTGGTTGCAATCATGTTGAATAATCCAAGTTATTTGAAATGTTTTGGGACTAAGATTCAAAGCCTGAGAATGAGTATTTATACTTTTGTCTACATTTATAAGTTAACACAATAGCTTTCTAGTCTTCATATAAAAATCTTTTATCACATATTGACAAATTTTATATTCTACCTAGCCATATATCTTTCGTAGGATAGACTATTCTTGCTGTTGGCTGGTTTTGAGCTATTAGCCGAGCATTATGACAATTGTGCTTTTGTGTAGCTTCTGCAAAATCAAGGCAAGTTATGTCGCTCTATTGATGAGATGTGATCGGCATAAAGCTATAGCTTTACTATGAGTTTTATTTGGCAATGCTTGGACTATAGTTACTGCATAGATAATTCTAAATCTTTACAGTTGCTCAACATCTTCGTTTTACAGATTGTCTAGCTACAAGCTAATCACTAAAAATGAAAAACTCAGTTATTTTTTTCTATCTTCAAAACCTTTTTTATCAATTTCAATCTATTAGTCAATATGTAAACACTACTAATAAGAAATTATTGAGAGTTAGATGAATCTTTTTTATAGAACTAGCTGCATTTTTTTGAAGTTTTTGATCTACTATCTATAGATACATGAAAATCAATCTATTTTTATTTATGATTTGTTTAAGTCTATAAATGTATTGAACATCTGCTCTATAAGTTCATCGTCTTTATGCTGCTCTTAAAGGTTTGATTGAGTGGTGGCATTGCAATCCGCAGTGCTAATCTAGCGCAGATGTTATTGCCCGTAGTGTTCGCCTAAAGGCGTTGCTTACTAAGCTTTGTAGCTTTTTAAATCCAGGGAAGCTTCTTTGGAAATAGAAAACACGGTAACGGTAATAGCGGATAAATTAGCTTTACTACAGTGAGTAAAGAAAAGAAATCCCAAAGTATCTACGGCTAAATCTCTTTTGATTCTATTACCATTAGTTGATTGATAAAAATAAAATCCTTTACTTTCAATGCTAGCATTACAAGTGTTTTTCACTGCTTGCGAGTCAATCATTAATAAAGTTTAGGAATTACTTTTTTTTACCTGTTTTCTAACTAGACCATGAATTTTCGCTTATTATATTCAAAGATCTCAACTGGTTTATATACGTGAATTAAAGTGCCTACTCGTCCCTTTGTTTAAAACCTACCCCTGTTAGATCTTACCCCCCGTCCTAACGCTAAAAACGGGTAGGCTTTCTTGACTTCCATATTATCTGTAAAAGCAAATAAAATTTATATCTTAGTCCAAAATGAAATTCAAAACCTCATCTTTAATTAGTATTGCTATCTGCGTGCTGTTGCTAGTTGTTTTTGTTCAGCAACCTGCAATGGCTTATGTTGGTCCAGGTACAGGTATTGCAGCTTTAGGAGCTTTATTAGCAATCATCGTCGGGGTGATCGCTGCCTTATTTGGTTTTCTTTGGTATCCGATGAAGCGACTAATCAAAAAACGTAAACAGGCTGCTAGTAATGCTAGTCAAGATATCCCAGAAAGAGAAGGGGAACAAGTATGAGTCAGTGGGTTGGGGCGATCATACTGGTAGTGGGTTTTGTGGTTTTGCTGCAGCTATTGGGCGTGACCAAAAAGAGTCACAATGTTGTCCGTATCGCCCTCCACTCGATGAAAATTATTGGTTCTTCTCGCTTGAGTGATGAGCAAAAAGAGTCAAAGCTACAAAAAAACTCCAAAAGGTTATTTGGACTATTTTTTATCTTGGCATTAAGTGGCGCGATCGCGCTTTTAATCCCTATGGTAATCTTATGGTTAGGCGATCGCTTGGGGCTACTTTCTCTAGATGCTGTATTGGCTACAACTGTTTCTCCTGCATTTTTGATTGTCAGCAGTATTTTGGCGATCGCAATTTTGTATCTTAAACCTAATCAGAAAAGTGATACTGTCCAAACTAGCAGTTATTCACCCCTAGACCGTACTTTACATCAGGTAGCTTTTAATACCTATCATGCCCAGGTATCTTTAGCAGATTTTGAAGATCGTCTATTCTCCAAACAGCTTGTCAACTGTAAAAATGAACGACCCGTATTTATCACTGCCTTGCCTAGGGCAGGAACGACTTTACTTTTAGAATGTTGTGCCAGTTCTCCTGAGTTTGCAGCCCACTGTTACCGCGATCTGCCTTTTGTGATGATTCCCTGTATGTGGAATCGCTTTTCCCAGATTTTTCAACGCCAGGTAAAATCTACCGAACGCGCCCACGGTGATGGGATGCAGATTAATCCTGACAGCCACGAAGCACTAGAAGAAGTAGTATGGAAGACTTTCTGGCAGCGACATTATCATCGCGATCGCTTGATTCCTTGGGAATATGAAGAAAATGAGAACTTTAAACAATTTTTTGATGCTCATCTGCGAAAAATTATTTGGTTACGTCGTCAAAACTCCACAACTTTGACTCGTTACGTTTCCAAAAATAACGCTAATATTGCCCGCACCAAGCTTTTACGCCGACTTTATCCCGACTCAACTATTATCGTTCCCTTCCGAGATCCACTGCACCATGCTAGTTCTTTGCTACAGCAACATCTCAATTTCTTACAAATTCATGCCGACGATCCTTTTGCTTCAGAATACATGAGAGCGATCGGTCATTATGATTTTGGACAAAATTTACGCCCCATAGATTTTGCAGGTTGGTACGACAGGCGCGAATCACAAGATCCTAAATCTTTAGCTTTTTGGCTGGAATATTGGTTAGCGAGTTATCAATATTTACTGCAAGAAAATGTAGGGAAGATTAACTTTTTTAATTATGACAAATTGTGTCACAATCCGCGATCAAGACTTAATTACCTGGCAGAAATTGTCAACAGCAATAACCCAGAAGTCTTGATCTCATTTGCTTCAGAGATACGTTCTCCTAGACAAAGAGAAATTGATCTTAATGGTTTGTCTAACTCTCTTATCAAACAAGTTAATTTAGTTTTCGCTGAGTTGAATAACCTGAGTTCGCCTGAAAGTTAATAATCCTGGTTATACAATTTCTCGAAACTTACTTAATAAATAATTTACTCATTTATTAATCAAAAAAAATGGGGAATCCCTGATTTATCTATTCCCTATTCCCTATTCCCTTGTTTTCATACTAAGTCTCTTGTTACTTTTAAGAACTGGTATTACTTCTATGCTAATTAATGCTAAAAAATAAGTTTCCGCCCTGGGATAAGACGGAAACTGACTAGAGTAAACCATAAAGCCTAAAGTTTTAGAGCTTAAAGCTTTTTTTAACAAAGTAATATTAAACTACTTGTTCTACTTCAACGATTTCTGGAATTTTTTCTCGTAAACGACGTTCAATTCCCATTTTTAGGGTCATCGCCGAACTGGGGCAAGAACCACAAGCCCCTTGTAGTCGTAATTTGACAATTGGTCCTTCAATTTCAGCTAGTTCGACGTTACCGCCGTCAGCCATCAAATAGGGACGTAATTCATCTAAGACGGTTTCTACATTATCTGTAGTTAATGCTAATGCCATAGTTGATTTGATTTATTTATTTAATACTACTATTATTAGACTCGGTAATTTGTAATTTGGGCGATCGATTGTTTCTGATTAAGCTACTGTAGCAGGTTCTAATAATTTAGTTTCGGAGAAAACAAATTCTGTAGTAATTTTGTCGCCACCTGGATCTATAGAATCGATTACCTGATGCTTGGGAACATAATAATTACCTAGCTTTTCGTAGCTTTCTTCAAACTCTCGTTTTGCCTTGAGGTCGTCGGTTTTGGAATCGCGGAAAATGGCATTGTAGCCAGTAGAAATATAGCCTTCTCCAGTATCGAGACTTTCGTTGGTGTTAATTACAAACGCCATGGGTCCCATCACACGGCTTACCTGACAGATTTCTGTACCGCGAATTTTGTAGTTAGAACCCATAGAGTCGCCCTTGACGAGTATTTCTACTGCGCCAGAAGCATCTTCTTCTCCTAGAGTAAAGCTGCTTTTACCATGAGCTTTTTCAAAGGTATTGCGTTTACGATGAGTGATCACATCTCTCATGTGGTTGTAGACACTTTCAGATACTTTTTCATCTTCAATGCCAGTTACTTCTACCTCTAGATCGCTATTAACCTTGATGTTGGCAGTATAGACTTCGCCGCCTTGTTTTAATTCTAGCTTGGTAGTGTAGCCAGGGAAGTTACTATCCCAAGTATAGCGATTTTCGTAAGCTGCTTGAAAGCGATCGCGTGCAATATTATCTGTCATATTTATCTTAAAATGCTGCTGATTATTTCATTATCTAGTGTAGAAAAATTTCTCTAACTTCAGCAAAAACTAATTGTTGGGTTTTTGCGGTTGACTTCCTGCTTCCTCGATTATGCCGCCGAAGAAAAATTGCAACTGGCACTCAACACACCACGATAATAACTCTGTAACTGTCTGGTTGCAGCAGCCCATCCCCATTGTTCCGCTTCATTACGAGCATTGCTGCGTAATTCTTCTCTAATCTCTTTAGCCTCTAATAAAGACTTGGTAGCGGTAATTGCACCATTAGGATCGTCTGGTTCAAATAAATAACCATTGACACCATCTGTCACAATATCAGGAATGCCACCAGATCTAGCAGCTACTACAGGACAACCCGCAGCCATCGCCTCTAACAAGACTAAGCCTAATGTTTCGGTGCGGGAAGGGAAGACAAAAGCGTCAGCCGAAGCAAAAGCCGATGCTAATTCTAATCCTTGGAGATAACCGACAAAATTAGTTTTTGTCCCTGCAAAATGGGCTTCTAGGGCTTCTCTGTTGGGACCATCACCCACAATTGCCAAGCGAGCGTTGGGTATAGCTTCGAGTACGGGTTTAATTTGGTCGATTTGTTTTTCTGCCGAGACTCTACCAACATAGAGTAATAAAGGATCTTCAGGATTTCCTTGAGATAGTCGCGATCGCATTTGTGCTGAAGCTAAATGGGGTTGAAACATTTCCGTATCTACTCCCCTCTGCCATAAGTCTACTCTTTCGATACCGTGTTTTTCTAACTCTTTGACCATCGCGCTAGAGGTACAAAGATTTAGTTGGGCTTTGTTGTGGGCAGCTTTTAGTAGTTCCCACAATAATCCTTCTAATGCCCCCAAGCCATAATGCTGGAGATATTGGGGCAAATGAGTATGATAAGAAGCCACCAAGGGTATATTCATCGTTTTGGCATAATAAATACCTCCTACACCCAAAAACGCTGGGTTGACCACATGAATTAAATCTGGCTGGAACTCCTCGATCGCATTTTTTGTACCAATAGGCGGTAATGCCAATTTTAACTCTGGATATAACGGCAATGGCATCCCTGGGACACCATATACTTTTGCTCCTTTGTACTCTGTCAAACCACCTTCGGGGGCAACTACCAAAACGCGATCGCCGTTGCGTTCTAAATGTTCGATAGTATGGCGCAAGCGAGTCACAATGCCATCAACTTTTGGCAAAAACGTTTCAGTGAAAAGAGCAATACGCATAATAAATTTAAATTATAATTGTTTCTCTATTGGTAATAAATAGCTTTAAGCTGTGTTTTTTGACCATTAAATAAGATTTTACTGCTATTTTAGGTAAAATTAGCTCATAATCATCTCTTAAATTGGTTTTAACTTTAATCGGTCTTTATTTTATGTTCAATGCTGCGATCGCCAAGCAGATCCAGCCTGTGATCAATGCCACCCCACCCAAAGGAGTAACCGCACCGAGTATTTTAATTCCACTAAGACTTAGGGCATACAAACTCCCAGAAAACAAAACTACTCCCGTGATAAAAGCATATCCCGCAATTATCAAAAATCTTGGATTACTAGATAAACTATTTAATAGCAATGCGACTAAAATTAAAGCTAGAGCATGATACATCTGATATTTTGTTCCAGTTTCCCAGATTTCTAAAGCACGTTCGCTCAATCGATCTTTTAGGGCATGACTAGCAAAAGCCCCTAATATTACTGAAATACCACCTAAAGCCGCAGCGATCGCTAAAAATATTCGAGTCACAATTTTATTTTCGTTAGTTATTCAAAAATAATAGTATTTTTTAGAAAATTGTTAAATAACACTTAGAAAACTGGTCAATTTAGTTTTTTTGACGTAATACGGTATCAAATTTAAAAATAAAGCTAGAAAATATATATGTTGCAGTATTTGTGGGCAAAAACAGCGGCGATTTCGCTTTTAAGTTTTGGATTATTGATTTTGCCTAGTTCTAGTGCAATCGCCGAAACAGTTTTAGAAAAGATTGATCGCACTGGTAAATTTATTGCAGGCACTAGTAAAGATGCTTTGCCTTTTGCTTATCGTAATGAAGATGGCGAGTTAGTTGGTTACTCAGTTGATATTCTAAATTTGATCCTCAAGCAATTAGAGACAGAATTAGAACGAGATCTCGAATTAGAATTAATCGCCCTACAGCCTAAAGAACGCATTCTTGAACTAACTGATGGTGATGTGGACATTATTTGCGATGCAAGTAGCTTTACCTGGAAACGCGATCGCGAAATTGATTTTTCCTTTAGTTATAGTTCTACTGGAACTAGATTACTCGCCAAAACAGGTAATGATTTTTGGGATGCTGCATCTTTAAAAGGTAAACGAATTGGTGCGATCTCCAAAACTACTAACGAAAAAAGTATCAGACGCGCCCAACCCGAAGCAGAAATAATTATTTTCCAAGATCGCGCTTCGGGTTATGCAGCATTACAAAAGGGAGAAATTGATGCTTTTGCTTCTGACGGTATCTTATTAGAAAGCTGGTTGTATAACAGTCCTAATCCTGAAAACTATCAAATCATGGGTGACTATTCTCGCGAAGGTATTGCCTGTATGGTGGCAGAAAATAATTCTCAGTTACTCAATGTGGTTAATTACAGCTTGGTTGAATTTATGCAGGGTTTTCTTAATGATCGACCTGAATATGTGACTATTTTTGAGCAATGGTTTGGTGCAAACGGAGTCTTACCACTGACTCAAGATCTAAAAAGTCTTATGATCGATAATATGCAGCTATTGATTGACTTTAAAGATCAAATCATACAGGAATAAAGAAAGAATTAATAATCAGCGAGCAATATGAGAATTCATTTAAAAGTTTGGCGGCAAAAAGATTCCCAGAGTCCAGGAAAATTAGAAGAATATACAGTAGCGAATGCTAACCCTAGTATGTCGTTTATCGAATTACTAGATGTTCTTAATGAGCAGTTGGTTAAAAACAACCAAGAACCTGTCGCTTTTGATAGTGACTGTGGTGAAGGAATTTGTGGCTCTTGTGGCATGATGATCAATGGGGTAGCTCATGGAGAACAAAAACAAACTGCTGTATGTCAACTACACCTAAGAAGCTTCTTAGATGGAGACACGGTTGTGATCGAACCTTGGCGAGCTAAGGCTTTTCCTTTAGTTAAAGATTTGGTAGTCGATCGCTCTGCACTAGATCGTATTGTAGCTGCGGGAGGCTATATTTCAGTAAGTACAGGTGCAGCACCCGATGCAAATTCTCTACCTATTGCCAAAGAAACGGGCGATCGCGCTTTTGATTATGCTAGTTGCATTGGTTGTGGAGCTTGTGTAGCAGCTTGTCCTAATGCTTCTGCCTCTTTATTTACCGCAGCGAAAGTGTCTCACTTAGCTTTGCTTCCTCAAGGAGATCCCGAACGCCAACAAAGAGTACTCAACATGACTACTCAAATGGCAACTGAAGGTTTTGGTGACTGTTCCAATCATGGCGAATGTACTGCAGTATGTCCCAAAGGAATTTCTCTAGATACTATTGCTACTATGCGTCGTGAATATATTAAGGCGATGTTTTGATAATTGATAATTGTTTACTGCTTAAATGTATCAGGCACATCTTTACTATCTAGTGGATAATAAAATAAATATCCTTGCCCATATTCACAGCCTAAACCTTTTAAAATATCTCTTTGGCTTTCGGTTTCAATACCTTCTGCTACTACATCTAATCCTAAACTATGAGCAAGGTTAATAATTGCCTTGATAATATCGTAATTAGTATTGTTGATTTCAGGGGCAATAAAAGAACGGTCTATTTTAACTGTATCTACAGGCAAATAACGTAGATAACTTAATGAAGAGTATCCAGTACCAAAATCATCTAAGCACAGCTTAATATTACGCTCTTTTAGCTTTTCTAAAACTTTAGTTACCGCAGTCTTATTTTCCATTAAAGTACTTTCGGTAATCTCTAACTTAAGGTTTTCTCCTTCTAAATTTAAGGTTTCTAAAAGTCGATCTATCTGGGGAATTAGTTCGGGATGATAAATTTGAATTCTTGATAGATTAACGCTCATATTCAAAGACATATCACGATCAAATGTTTTCTGCCAGGTGACTAATTGCTGACAAGCTTCTGATAATACCCATTGACCTAAAACAATAATTTGTCCAGTTTCTTCAGAGATTGGAATAAATTTATCGGGAGGAATTGTTCCTAGAGAATTATGTTGCCATCTGACTAAGGCTTCTAAAGAAGCTATCTTACCTGTTCTCAGACAAACTATGGGCTGATATTTTAGAAATAGCTGATTGTTATTTATTGCTTGCTGTAAGTCATTTTCTAACTGTAACTTTTCTACAGCTTTGCTATGCATTTTGTCATTAAACAATACTGAAGTTTTAGCAAAGTTTACTTTGGCATATTGCATAGCAGTATCTGCCGACTGTAATAGTTTTTCGGGCTTTTGATGATTACCTTTATTTAAAGCCATGCCAATACTAACTGTAGAACACACCGTACTGCTGCCGAGTTGAAAAGGTTCAATTAATTTACGATAAATAGATTCAGCGCGATCGCGAATATCTTGAAGATCTTTAATATTATTAATGAGTAAAGCAAATTCATTTTCGCTGATTTTGGCAAGAATATTAGAATTATTATCTTGCAAAAGCTTTTCGAGACGGCGCGCTACTCCAATTAACAGTTGTTTGCTAATTTGATATCCCAAACTGTGTTTAATATCATTAAAGCGATCGATACTCAGTAACAAAACTGCAAATGTACCTCTATAAAAATTATCATCAACCGTACCATCAATATAAGCGGTATTTTTCTCGCTTTGACGGGCTATTTCACGGCTTAGATGTTCGATAAATAAGGTTCTATTGGGTAAGTTGGTTAAACCGTCGTAATAAGCCAAATATCGCAATCTCTGCTGGGCAGCCCGATATTGCTTTCTTAAAACAGCTTCCCTTAGCTCTCTTTCAACTGCGGGAATTAGACGAGCAAGCTTCCCTTTAACTAGATAATCGTGCGCCCCTGCTTTCATGGCTGCAACGGCGGTATCTTCACCAATTTTGCCCGAAACAATGACAAATGGTAAATCCAAATCTTTTTCTTTAAGTAAATCTAACGCTGCAATCGCACTAAACTGGGGCATGGAATAGTCAGCTAGGACAATATTCCAAGGAGAAGGCTCTTGCAACGCAGATTCCATGTCTGCTCTAGTATCTACTCTCTGGTAATTTATTTTATAACCGCCACGCTCTAATTCAATGGCTAATAGTTCGGCATCATCTTCTGAATCTTCGACAATCAAGACTCGCAGAAGTTCACTCATTTGGGACTCCAAAAACAGGGGGAAGCTGATTAATATTCAACCAATAGCTACTTATTTCTCTAACAAATTTTTGCAATTGAGTAAAGTGTATTGGTTTACGAATATAACTATTGCAACCATTAATATAACTATCAATTAGGTCTTGTGGCTCATTTGAAGAGCTAATTATTACTACAGGCAATAATCTTGTTTTAGGATGAGCGCGGATACGGCGTAAAACTTCTACTCCATTAATCTTGGGTAGATTTAGATCCAACATGATTAATGCTGGCATGGCGTTAGCATCGTCATTACCATTATTATTAGAAGCAGGTAATTCTCCTTTAGTATTTTCTTGTCCGATTAAATAATTTAAGGCTTCAATACCATCAGAGAGAACAACTAAATTGTGAGGAGTCTTTTCCTGGGCAAAAGCTAATTTCATCAATTCGCGATCGTCAGGGTTATCTTCTACTAATAATATACTTTTAACTGACATATATTTTTGTCTATATTTGTTATTGTCAACTAGTGATTTTTTAGTTTGTTGACTTAGTAGTAATTTTTAATAATTGTCTGATTTTTAAAATATAATTTTATGCTAACAACATTGTTACAGACCAAAAGGTAGTTATTTTTTTACTCTATCTTGTTTTTCCATGTATTTTACTACACTAAAATAGAAGTTAAATAATAGCAATCAATTTTAATTTAATCATAAAGACTTTGCTAAAATTTTATTTTAGGTTTAACATTAATTTTATTTTTACTAGTTAGTTATAACTTTACAAGTTACTAAATTTTTCTTATATAGCAATCCTAAGTCATTCGTGAAAATGGTTTTTTAAATGAACCACAGAGGACACGGAGGACACGGAGATCAGAAAGAAGAGAGTTTTTCATAAATCATTTAGGATTGCTATATATCTAAACTAAACTAGTAGAATTAAAAATAAGAATTTTGTTGTTTGGTAAATAATTATCTTGAAAATAAAACTCAATCAGCTAAAAAACTAACGAAAGTACCTTTTTCTAAGTCTTTAACCTAAGTCTAATATGAGTTACTATCCCGATCTACAAAAATATGGATATCAAATTACTGAGCAATTAGGACGCAATCGAGAAGGAGGAAGAATTACTTGGAAAGGAATAAAATTAGGCACCAAACAAAATATCGTCATCAAGCAATTTTGCTTTGCAGTAGCTGATTCGACTTGGTCGGGATATAAAACTTATGAACAAGAATTAAACATATTACAAAAAATAGATTGTGTTGGTATACCAAAATACTTATCTAAGATTGAAACCCAAGATGGCTTTTGTTTAATTCAAGAATACATATCTGCTGCCACTCTTGATTGCGATCGCAGTACTACCATACCAGAAGTAAAACAGATCGCTTTAAAAATTCTTGATATATTAATTTATTTACAAACCCAAAATCCTCCCATCATACATCGCGATATTACACCAGAAAATATTCTTTTGGACGAACAATTCAATCTCTATTTAATTGATTTTGGATTTGCCAGTTTTAATGAAAAAGAACTTTCTGGTAGTAGCGTTTTTAAGGGAACACCAGGTTTTATTGCTCCAGAACAAATTATTAAAGCAACTCCAGCATCAGATATATACAGCTTAGGAGTAACTCTTGTCTGTCTGTTATCCAACAAAAGTATCAATGAAATTCAAGATTTGATGACTACAGACGACCCCTATCAATTAAATATCAACGCTCTATTTCCTCAATTAGATCGACAGTTCAAAAATTGGCTCGAAAAGATGACCAATGCTAAAACTAGTCAGCGTTTTCCCGATGCTCTAACTGCCAAAGAAGCATTACTAGCGATCGATCAAGAATCCGATTTCCCCAATAGTCTAGTGCCAAATCTTAGCTCAGGGTTAGATAACCAACTTGCCGTAGGAACATTGGCTCTTACTGGTTTGAGTATTGTGAGCGTCTGGGGAATAAAGTTAATCGATCGCACCTTAGAATCAACAATTACTAATATAGCGATCGCTGTATTGGCAGGTATCGTGGTTGGAGTTACCCAACTAGGAGCGATCGCCATTACCAAAACTGAACCTCAAGCAAAACTACAGGGAGGAGTTTTGGCTATTGGCATACCTATATTGCTAGTAAGTGTAAGTAGCTTGATCTGGGGAATAAATGAAGCAGTAGAGATGGCTGCTACAATCTCCATCGCCGAATTATTACTCCTGTCTTATGTCTGGTGGCGTATACCTGATTGGCGAACTCAAAATATTGGACTAAAAAGTAGTTTATTGTTAGGTGCGATCGCTCTAGGTATTGTTTTTAGTATTAAGTTTATTTGATAGGAAATTGCATAAATATTATCTAAATAACCTATTAAATTAGGTGTTGCTTAACCGTTATCTATCTTCGGTGGGAACAATTAAACACTGATCCAATCTAAATATAATCAGTAACTATCAACGGGCTATAAATATGTCTAGTCAAAAAATCGATACTAAAGTTTGTATTATTGGTGCGGGGTTTGCTGGATTAATTGTGGCTAATATGCTGCAAAGATACAACATCCCCTATATTTTGATCGAGAAACATTCTGAGGCTCAAATATCTGCTCGTCAAGATATGGGCTTGATCGATAGCCAGACTGAAAATATTCTAACTGAAAACAACTTAAGCGATCGCTTAACCACAGAGGCTATTGCTCAAAGTCAATGTGAGTTTCGTACTCCTGAACAAAGCTTTATTTTGAATTATGCCCAAAAATGTCGCCATCAAACTAACTACATCTATCCCCAACAAAAATTATTGATAGATTTGATTAGTAAATTGCAACATCAGAGTGGAGAAGTTTTATTTGAGACTCAAGCGGTTGAAATTAATAACCATGTTGATGGTGCGACAGTTAAATGTCAGCAAAATGGAACTACTTTAACTATCAACTGCGAATTTGTGGCGGGATGTGATGGTACTCATGGTATTACTCGCGCTTCCATACCCCAAACTAGTCTTAAACTACGGTACAAAAATTTTGACTATTCTTGGTTGAGTATTCGTGTCCAAGGTAATCTTGCCAATAGAAATACAGTTTATAGCACCGATCCTAGAGGCTTTGCTGGATATACTCTAGAAAGCGACAATATATTGAATTACTATCTTCAAATACCAAAAAAAGATACTGTAAATCAATGGTCGCACGAGCGTATTTGGTCGGAACTAGAATTGAGGTTGGGGGAACTAGATGGGAAGTTAGCTAGAGGAGAAATTATCGAGCTACAGGTACTAGAAATAGGCAGCTTTACCACCCAAACAATGCAAAACAACCGTTTGTTTTTAGCTGGAGACTCTGCCCATTTGATGAATCCTGCCGGTGGTAAAGGTTTAAATCTGGCGATTCAAGATGCCGATATTTTAGGTCAAGCTTTTATTAGTTATTACTGTCACCATCAAAATCTCGCTCTAAAAAACTATTCTCAAACCCGTTTGCCAATAGTAAGAAAGATACAGCAATTTTCCGAATCTTTGCTGCAGATGATTAATACCCATGACGATAGCACCCCTGAAGGAAAATCAATTCAACGAGTACAACAGTTCAAGCGATCGCAGTTAATGTACTCAGAGATCTACGCTCTTGATTTTGCTCGTAACTATGTTGGCTACATTCCTACAAAACGCTCGGCAGTTGGTTTAAACTCAGAACAAGCATTAGCCAAAGCATCTTAGAAACCCGAATCTCATATTTCCACAACATTATTAGGAAGATTAGCCTGAATAGAACTGGAATTCAAATCCAGCAAGCCACCCTCATTAAAGATTCCTCCTCCATCTCCAGTCAAGGCTTCGTTACCAAAAACTTGGCTGTCGTTAAGGGTTACGTTGCCCCCTACACTAGCAATTCCACCGCCATTTACCTCCGAGTTATTAAAGGCAATTAAGCTATTATTTACTTCTAGGTTGGCATCTGCTGCCAAAGCAGCACCGCCACCATTATTCTGAGCTTGATTGTTTAAGACTAAGCTATCGAACAACTCAACATTTCCCGCATTAATAAAGAAGCCTGCCCCGTTAACTGCCTGATTTCCCGTAATCAATGAGTCTCGAACAATTGTTGTACTATCAGCAGTACCATTACCAAAACCACCAGCAGGATTAACACTATTAGTATTATTGGCAATCAAACTACCTGTGATATTAGCTGTGCTACCACGGTTATCTATACCACCACCACCACCACCAGTTACTTCGTTGTCGAAGACAAGACTATACTCTACATTTAATTCACCAAAATTAGTGATGCCACCGCCAAATGCAGCAGATTGATTTCTGGCAATTGAGCTATGGTTGATATTTACCTTGCCAGTATCACTATTTCTAATTGCACCACCACCATCAGTTGGCTCTACACTAGTATTTTCATTATCGACAATCTCACTCTGGGAAATGATTAAATTTTCGGAATTAGCGATCGCACCACCACCTTGATTAGAACTGCCTCCAGTCAAAGTCAACCCATCAATGGTTACATCTAACTGATTAGCTGCATCCAAGTCGTCAATTGTAAAAATGCGAGAGTTGAGATTACCGTTAATAGTAATCTCAACATCATCACTAGCGATCGTTAAATCGTCACTAATTTCTATCTCCCCGCTAGTTAAAACAATTTCTTGACCGTCTAAGTGTGAATTGAATTGAATTTTGTCAGCACCAGGAGTTTGATTGGCATCTTCAACGGCTTGTCTTAGAGAACCAGAACCATTGTCGTTGAGATTCTCTACAGTAAAATTATTCATGATGATTATTCCTTGATTTTTTTTAGTAAACTCTGAGAAAATTAAATTGTGCTAAGTCTAAAATGAGATTTTTATTGTTCGGTGTTCAACAATAAATGATAACGATATAATGCCACGGGGCGATCTCCTGCTGTAAAATAATCAGGATCTTGGGGCGAAAGATAGATAGCGGTAATTTGTTCTGCTTCGATGTTTCCCGAATCTAGTAGATGATAGTCGGAGGTGGTTTCTACTTCATTGAGGTATAAACGTTCCGGAGATCTAAATAATTGTTGGGTCACTTCAGTCGCCATAAATTCGTCACTGTCTGGTATTTCTTTAGCGCGTCCAGTGATTTTGGAAATCAATTTGCGATCGCCCTTTAAAAAAGCGATCTGCTGGTTCGGATTTTTTGGATCGGTTTTGACCCGATATACGTTGTCTTCTCCTAAATAGGCTTCGGCGATCTTTTTACCGTTAAATGCTCGATCTGCTACTACTTGGGGTTGAGAAGATCTAAACGCAGATAACAATCCTTGAGGTGGTGTATAGTATTCTTTGCCAAATCTTACTTGAAAAGCGATCGCTTGATCGATGTAATCATTATTATCTTCAAACCCAGGACTAACGATATCTGGTGCGAGGGGAGCTACTTTTTCAATCAGAGTACTCGATACATTCCATGTCCCTGCCATCCACTCAGGATATTCTAAGTCTCCTTTGGCAAGCTGTATAGATGGTTTATTCTCCCATTGAGGAAATTGTTGAATGCGCTCTTGAATAGTTGTTGCCGCTGCGGTGGCTGAAAAACCAAATAGTATGATTAAAAACAGGAAAATAGTTGAAATATGATATTCAATGCTTGATGATGACTGGTTTTGAGTTGATTTATCCTGCATTCTCCAAAAGATGACCAAAAATATAATTAGCATTATTATCCCAGTTCTTAATGAGGCTGGAATTATTAAATCCACTCTACAAAACCTGCAAAGCAAATCTAATCTCGAAATTATTTTGGTAGACGGCGGCAGCAAAGATAATACGGTAAATATTGCCCAAGAAATTGGTGTTGAGGTGATAACCGTTACGGGAGGCAGATCTACCCAGATGAATGCAGGTGCAAATATCGCCCAAGGAAATATTTTGTTGTTCCTTCATGTTGATACCCTACTTCCGCCCAACTTTAATCATTTGGTAAGACAAACTTTAAAGCAACCTCAGGTAATTGCAGGGGCATTTGAATTGGCTATAGATGGTCGAGAAAAATCCCTGCGTTGGGTTGAAATTCTAGTTAAGTTGCGATCGCATTTGTTTTCTCTGCCCTATGGAGATCAAGCAATTTTTATTACCAAACAAATCTTTGTCGAGATTGGTGGTTTTGCCGATTTACCAATTATGGAAGACTTTGAATTAATTCAGCGCCTAAAACAACGGGGGAAAATTGCGATCACTTCTGCTGCGGTAACTACTTCTGGTAGACGTTGGCAAAAGTTAGGAGTCGCTAAGACTACTTTAATTAATCAACTGATTATTGCTGGCTATTACTTGGGCATCTCCCCTGCCAAGTTGAGCAAGTTTTATCGCGATCAAGCAAAGAAATAGAAAACCGAGGTAGGACTTTTCCTACCTCAGTTTTTCTTTTGCTAGTCTTAGCTTTTATCTAAGCAAAGAGCAAAGAGCAAAGAGCAAAGCGGTTTAAGCAAACCACTCTTCAACAGCTTCTGCTTTAGTATTAGTGTTGCGAGAAGGAGTTTCGCGCTCGAAGTTCATGTGAATTGAACGAGTTTGTTCTCCATCTACCGCTACTGCCTTGATAGGGTAGTCGATAACTCCGTCTTGGAAAGACATCTGGAAGCGAAATGTACCATCAGAATTTAACTTGATTTTGCGATCGCCAATTGTTACCGTAGCGTCGGGTTCAGTTGCACCATAGACAATTAATTCTGCATCAGCTACTAGCCAGAACTTACGAGGTTTAGCAGGAGCAACATCTCCAGAGAAGCCAGCCCCAGACATATTTTGACCAGATGCGGTAGGTACTGCCCACATTCCTGCCCCAGAAGGAAATACATAAGAACTAACTGCTGCTTCAGGTGTTTGCTGCATCGAACCAAACAAAGAGCCTGCCATCCGCATAGATTCTGTATCTTTGGTCATACCAAATACAGTATCGTAAAGGCGATCGCCTGTTGTAGAGTTAGCACCAGTCATGGCTTGCTTCTTAGCAGGAGGAACTAGGTTGTAAAGAGTTTGACCTTGGAGATCTTCTTCCCAATTTACGGTAATGAAAGCATCTTCAATCCAGTCAGAAGGATATACAGGAGGAATGCTGACGGTAGCAGAACGAGCTAAGATTAACCAGCGACCATCGCCACAACGATAACCAATATCTGCTACATAATCGCGATCGCTTACAGGAATAGGTAAGTACCATTCTCTAGCCAACTCGTCGCACAGATACTCTTGAACGCTATGGGGAGCTTGATGATTAATATCAATGTCAGTTACGTCGTAAATACGCAAAGCTAGTTGTTGCCCACCTTGACGACGAAGTTCTTCTTTATGAGCGTTGGGCACATCCCAGTAAGTATAGGCCCATTGGGGATCGCGAGGCATTAAAACGATGCGGCTTTCTCCATAACCGTCAGGTAATTCTCCTAAGTCTTGGTCTACCGAAGCAAGACTTTCTTTTAGGTTATCTTCTTGACCCACTTCAAATTTTGTTGCTTTCACTTCTTGTTCCTCCTGGATACCTGATGGATTTTGTATAAGTATTTCTGATTCTGTTTTTTCTTGTTCTGTTCTTTCTATAGCTTCTTTGATCGAAGCAAGCAGTTGCGCTTTCCGCATTCTGCTATAACGGGATATTTTATATTCGCTAGCAACTTTTCTTAGTTGCCTTAAGGTCATTTCTTCTAGTGGTGGTCGTTCTTTTGCCATTGATTTACAGCCTCCGATTAATTAGACGGTGTCTAGCTGCTGGCAGCCATTTTTAAGACTTTGAAGCTAGAAAAGTAGCCAGTACTCCAGTCAGTCTTTTAACCTTATTTCTCGTCTACATTAATTGTTTATTATTTAGTTTTCTTTTGTACGTTCGTGGGAAAGGTTTTAACCACACTTATTTAGTTATAGCAGCAATTTTATTGTGGGGATCACTTTAAACAAGATGAAAACAGATGTGCGAACGAGTTAAATAGGGTTTAAGGCATATTATGTCATTAAATTATGACATTGCTCTAGTTTTCTGCAAGTAAAAATTTAGTTATATCATGATTTCATGACACAACTGAGTCTAAAGCTAATACTATTTCTCATTCATTAGCGAAAAAGAAATATTTTAGGTTCTCTCTCCTCTGCTTTCCCTGATCATCGAAGTTTTTTATTACTGAAGACAAACAAGTTGAAATATTAACAGTACCATCCAGACTAAATGAGGAATAAAATAAAAGTCCCGTCTAGCTATTCATAGCTAGACGGGACTTTGTTTATTTAAAGCTCTAAGCCTATAGCTATAAGCTTAAAACCATACTACTAAAACTCTAAACAATTGAATTGACAATCGCTTACGATTTAGCTGCTTGACGTTCTTTTGCTTCAGCAATTACCTCTTCAGCAACATTCTTAGGACAAGGTGAATAGTGATCAAACTCCATTGAAAATTGACCACGACCAGAAGTCATAGTACGCAAATCACCAATGTAACCAAACATTTCACTCAAAGGTACGTCAGCTTTGATACGAACACCCATAGGAGTAGAATTTTGTGACTTAATCATGCCACGACGACGGTTAAGATCGCCAATTACATCTCCCATATGATCGTCAGGAGTAAATACGTCTACGTTCATAATAGGCTCAAGAATTTGAGGCCCAGCTTTAGGTAGAGTTTGACGATAACCAGATTTAGCTGCAATCTCAAAAGCGATCGCACTAGAGTCTACAGGGTGGTAAGAACCATCTTTGAGGGTTACTTTTAAATCCACACAGGGGAAACCAGCAAGTACGCCTTTTTCAATACTGTTGGCAAATCCTTTTTCCACCGCAGGCCAAAATTCACGAGGGACGTTACCACCAGTAACTTTAGATTCAAACTCAAAGCCAGAACCAGGTTCACCAGGCTCGATAGTATAGTCAATTTTACCAAACTGACCAGAACCACCAGACTGTTTCTTATGAGTGTAGCTGTCTTCAATTACTTTAGTGATAGACTCGCGGTAAGCTACTTGAGGCTTACCTACTTCTACTTCCACACCGTGAGTACGTTTAAGGATATCTACCTTAATATCAAGGTGAAGTTCTCCCATACCTTTAATAATAGTTTCACCACTATCAAAGTCAGTTTCTACATAGAAGGAAGGATCTTCTTGAACCATTTTACTGAGCGCAGTACCCATTTTTTCAGAAGCACCTTTGTTCATAGGTGTTACCGCGATCGAGATTACAGGATCGGGGAAAACCATCGGCTCTAAAGTTGCAGGGTTCTTGGGATCGCACAGAGTGTGTCCTGTTTGGATATTTTTCAACCCAACGATCGCAATGATATCTCCTGCTTGAGCAGTATCGATCTCTTCGCGAGAGTCGGCGTGCATCTCTACCATCCGTCCCACACGCTCAGTTTTACCTGTAGCAGTATCTAGGACAGATTCGCCTTTGTTGAGCGTACCAGAATAGATTCTAGTAAAGGTCAATGCACCGTAACGGTCATCCATAATTTTGAATGCTAAAGCACGGAAAGCCCCTTCAGGATCAACGATCGCATATTCACCAGTTTCGTTACCCTCTAAGTCAACTTCAGGCTGAGGGGGAACTTCCGTGGGGTTAGGCAAGTAGTCAACGACTGCATCTAGGACATTTTGTACCCCTTTATTTTTAAAGGAAGAACCACAGTAAGTTGGGAAGAAAGCCAACTCGCGAGTACCTTTACGAATACAACCTTTTATTTCATCGATGGTAAGTTCTTCTCCTTCGAGATATTTTTCCATCAAATCGTCATCTTGTTCCACCGCAGTTTCAATTAACTGCTCGCGATACATCGCTACATCGTCAGCCATGTCCGCAGGAACATCTGTAATTTCAAAATTTTCTGGCAAACCAGAATCATCCCAGATCCAGGCTTTCTCAGTCAGCAGATCTACGACTCCTACGAAATCATTTTCGATCCCGATAGGTAATACCATTATCAAAGGAGTCGCAGCGAGAATTTCTTTAACCTGTTTGCAGACGCTATAAAAATCAGCACCAGTACGATCTAACTTGTTGACATAAATAATTCGCGCAACTTTAGACTCGTTAGCATAACGCCAGTTAGTTTCAGACTGAGGCTCAACCCCACCCGAACCACAGAACACGCCAACGCCACCATCAAGCACTTTCAAGGAACGATAAACTTCAATCGTGAAATCTACGTGACCAGGAGTATCAATGATGTTTAACTGATGGTCTTTCCAGAAACAGCTAGTTGCAGCAGACTGAATAGTAATACCACGTTCTTTTTCCTGATCCATAAAATCAGTTGTGGCTTCTCCGTCATGTACCTCACCAATTTTGTGGCTTTTACCAGTAAGCTTGAGGATTCTTTCAGTGGTCGTTGTTTTACCAGCATCTACGTGTGCGAAGATGCCTATGTTCCGATATCGAGAAAGGTCTTTCATTTTTGTCTATACTTTTATGTTTAATTTTTGACCTCGCGATCGCATTAGGATTTCCCAGAGGAAGTCACTGTTTAGGTGCTATTTAATGAGGTCATGGCATGGTTAGATCTAACCACTGGGGGTTTGGATTTCAACCGTAATAATGAATTTTGTGCAGCCAGTCCAATTTCTGATGGCAACGATGCTCATTATAATGCTAATTATTAAATAATAATAAGATATATTTACCCTGGGGTATAGACAGAGGTTACGACAAGAGATTGCGTAATCAACGAACTACACTACAAGCGCGCTTACCCTTCGGGTACGCTTTGCGATCGCATCTTAATATTTATCCCATTAGCATTGGGGTTGAATTGGAATTGAGTAATCAGCCATTGAAGTTAGGCAAGCGCGTAGATACGCACCGACTTGACCATGAAGAGAATTATCCTTAGCTATGTAATGTCATCTTGCTAGCTTGATGGATAATTTGTTTGTCAATGGCTGTATCTAAATATTCATTGTCCCTTGCTTCTGAAAAGAGAGGCTATTTTTCTTTACCTAAATTAGTATAGCTTAATTTTCTTACAAGTCAATGAAACTACGTGGATATTTTTGACATTATTGAAACTGAGTTCTTATTCATTGCTACGGATAAATTGAAGACTATCTTAATTCTTTTACCCTAGAAGGAGGAAAAAATATGCTGAGTGCCTTGCCAATAATTAATTCTTCTGAGACATATCCCCAATAATGGCTGTCATAACTATTGTTACGATGATCTCCCAAAACGAAATAAGAACCTTCAGGAATTTGCTGAATATCATGTTTGTATGCTGGAGGTTCTAATATATAGTCTTCTGCTAATGGCTTGCTGTTTATGTAAACTTTGCCAGACTTTACTTCGATTGTTTCTCCAGGTAAGCCAATAACCCTCTTGACGAAAGGTTTGTCATATTCTTGTTTTCTTAATTCTTCTACAGGATGAAATATGATGATATCTCCCCGTTTTGGTACAGCATTTTTGTAAGCTCTCTTATCAATCAATATTCGATCGCCAGCTACTAGAGTAGGTTTCATCGAATTAGCGGCTAAATATCGAGTTTCATAATTTTCTACATCCTCTTTCGATCCATTCTCAGCAGCTTCAAGCAGTGGACTCAGGGCTTTATAGCTTGGTTTCAAGATCGTTACTCCCAGAGTTAATCCAGCAGCACTAATTGCTCCTAAACTCACCAAAATAAATAACCATTGGGGAAAAGACTTTTTATCAGTCATCAGTCATAGTTAAAAACGGAACAATCCCAGTATTCCCTTCTAGAAAAACAAATTTACTTCATAATCAAAAACTATATGGCTTGTTTTCTACCCAGAGGCTAACAGGTACAGAATTTCCCCAGCGATCTACTTTTATTTCGACAACAAAAGGGCTTTTTCCTTCAGAGTCACTCTGTAAGTCTCTAATTTCCTGATTGATTTTATTTCTCTGGCTTTCAGGCATGTAATAAGTTTCCAAACCATAGCTAACGCGATAGTTTTTTTTCACTTTTCCTTTAAGTACAACTTGAAATTTAGTCAGATCTTGGGGGAATTCTCTAGCGATCTTAACTATTTGAGAAGGAGTAGGAGGCAATTTAGCATTTGTAAGATTGGGTTCTAGAACTACATAGCAAAGCTGTCCTGGCTTAAAATTTTTGCTACCAGGAAATCTTTTAAAATCATCAACACGGGAAATGTTGTAACGCAAAGTTTGAGAATAACCCCTGAGAAAATCATAGGGATCTACAGGAACAGTTTGCAATACTGCTGGCGTGCCAAAGTTGTAAGTATAAGCACTTTGAGCAGGAACAATTAAAACCAGTGTTAATTGCAACAAAAAAGGTAAAATAAAACGCCACCAAGAAAAGCTAGTTCTTCTAGAAGTATTCATAATATTTGGTTGTTCAATCTTGAGAATTTAGATTTTGATGGTTTAGATTACGTTCAAACCAAAGTCCTGCCAAAATTGCAGCAATACCGCAGATAAATAATGCGATCGCTTTTAAAATTAAGCCAGTGTTATATTCAAACATTCGTGAAAATATTTGTAAGATCACCAGAAGTATTCCCAACCAGAAGTTAAATCTACGCCCTTCTTTGATTGACTGCTTGATTAAAACTAAAGCGAGCAAAGACAGCAGTACATTAGAAATAATTGCTCCCAAGATGCCCAGAGGATTAATAGCTTGGTGCAGCCAACCTAAGCTAAATACAATCAAAAGAGCAATTCCAAAATAAGTAGAGTTGCGATCGAGTCTCCAAGATAAACCTTCGGTTTTTCTAACTCCTAACTGTATCCATGCCCAAATGCTAAACAGCATAAAAATTGTTGGCGCAATTAACCATAACCAAGTAGTAAAATCAATTAGCTTTCCAGTTGGGCTAGATTCAGAATTTTCTAGCCAAGAATTAAACGAACCCAAGTAGAGAAAAGAACCCAAATACAAAACCGCTAGTCGGCGATTGATTACATCAAAATTAGCCTTAGCATTAGAAAATAGTAAATTATGGCGATAACTCCACAACCAGCCAGGAATCAAAATAAACAAAAGCGCACGAATGAAGCTGAAATCGGCTAAATCGGCAAAACTTAAATAATGTCCAATATTTATACCCAAGGAAAAAACAATCAAAATGATACTCAAACTAAAAATCCAGCGTGAGCGACAATAAGATGACAAGGGAATAAATAAACAGGCAATAATTAAAGACATTTGCTGCAACACCAAGCTTAAGTCTTGATCAAACCCAACAGCGATTCTATAAATTCCCGAACAATAGGCGATCGCCATTAAGATAATCGCCATAAACCCCAAGGAAGTCAGTCTCAAGCTGTAAGCCATCCCCCAGACACCCAAACCCCAAACAAAGTAAAGCGTATAAACCGAGCCAGTCTGATGAAACATTTGCGACATTAAGCCGATATTAGCCCCCAAGCTTAATGCACCAAGTAATAATAATCCTTGTCCTAATCCTGATTTACCATGATCGGGCGATCGCCATAAGTAAAATCCCGCGTAATTAGTACCAATTAATAAGCTCAGTAGCAGTATGACTTTGATAGGTCTAGACCATACTTGCCAATTGGCAGCGACAAACGTGATAACTCCCAAACCCAGGAGAACAGAGCCTATACCTAGGATAATAATGATAAAAAGATCGCGAGCAGCCAAATCTAACTCTTCTAATTGATAGCGAATGGCTAATTGCTCGTAGATATCCGAACTAATCAAGCCTTCACTTTGCCATTTTTGAGCTTCTTGACGCAATTGATATCTAAATTTTTCGGAAGTCATAGACAATCGAGATAGTTAGAATTCTAATTCTCTATTGATAACCTCTTTGTCAAATTAATGGTTTACTGTTGACTCTCAATCTGAGAAAATTATTACCATAAAAATATCTAACAAAAGCTTGATTCGGAAACAATAAATATGGCAGATACGACCGTAACCGCAAAAGACTTGGCAGAACTGATTGTTGAATTTGAAAAATATCGCGAGCGTCTAGTTAGCGATACCTTAGAAGCAGCTAAAAAAGCCAAACTATCCAAAAAGGCAACTATGGCAAAATTAGAGCCTCAACTTGTCGATATTGATGCCAAACTAGCGAGAATTCGTGAACAACAGGCTAACTTGACCGCTAATAGTTAATATGACCGACTCCAATACAGCCAAGAATAACAGTGAGGTAGTACCTGCCCTGTCTCATCTTGAAGCAGATCAACTCAGAGCCAGTATTGACCAACAAATTGCTCAATCGACTTTGAATACAAGCGATCGCCAGCTTATTGCTCAGATGATTGAAGGTTTGGGTGATACTAGAGGTCTGGTAAGATTATATTATGCGGAAACCCTGGGTAAAGTATTCGGTGAACCTGCGGTGGAGCAACTTATTGAAGCTCTATTACATCATCCTAATGTCGTAGTTAGAAGGGCAGCAGGAAAGACTTTGACTTTGATTGAAGATCCTCGCGCCGTGCCTCATCTAATCTATGCCCTGCTCAACGATGATGATACCGTCGTTCAGGCTTCTGCTATTGGCGCGCTGGCTCGTATGGGAGAAGCATCGGTAGATCCTTTATTAGAAGTACTGGCTTCTGCTGATTCGACTGAAAGTAACAAAGGTCATGCTGCCTGGGCGTTAGCTTTTATTGGCGCAAAAGCCAAAGAAAAACTATATACAGCCTATAGTTCAGATTCTCCTGAAGTTCGCGCAGCAGTGGTAGGTGCGATCGCCAAAGTAGCAGAAGAAAATCGCGACGATACTCAAGCTTTAAATTTGTTGGTTAAATCTTTAAGCGATGATGCAGCTAACGTCCGTAGTGAAGCATCTGCAGTAATAGGTAATTTAAAGTATCAGCCAGCCATACCTAGCCTGATTGAATTATTGACTCATCCCCAAGGAGAAACCCGCAAATCCGCAGCCTTATCCCTAATGAAAATTGGCGATCGTAACTCAATCGAGCCATTACAAACCGCTTTAAACCAAGAAACCGACGCAGGAATTAAAAAAGCGATCGCCTTAGCTATTTCTTTGTTAGAAAGACAAACAGAAGAGGATGATTGGTAGTTAATATTACTTCTTAGAGGCATTTGTCATATTTAATTGCCCAATTAATTATAAATTGAAAGATTTCTGGCTACAGAAAACCAACAATTAACGATTGTCTGCTATTGTTCTTTTGTGTAATCAATCGCTCAAAACCCTTAGAGAGTTGGAATTAATGATCTCTACTACCGCTAAAGCACCCGAACTCAACCTATCTCAAGTCAATCAAGAATTAGCTAACGCTGAAGCATCATCCGTAGTTGAATGGAGTGCTGAAACTTTTGGCAGTGGCTTGGTGATGAGTACTAGCTTTGGTATCCAGGCAGCGGTAATGTTGCACTTGGTCACGAAGGTGATGCCAAAAATTCCGGTGATTTGGGTTGATACTGGCTATTTGCCCGCAGAAACTTACAAATTTGCCGAACAATTAACTCAAAGGCTAGAGCTAAACCTCCAAGTATACCAGTCTCCCATTTCTCCCGCCCGAATGGAGGCAATACATGGCAAATTATGGGAACAAGATGATGTCGATGCTTTTAATCTTTACGATCGCATCCGTAAGGTTGAACCTATGCAGCGAGCCTTAAAAGAACTTTCTGCTACTGCCTGGTTAGCTGGACTACGAAAAAGTCAGACTACACACCGTCAAAATCTCACTAGAATCGAACATCAAGAAGATTTATACAAGATTTATCCAATTCTAGATTGGAATGCCAGAGATATCTATCGTTACCTCACATCTCATGACTTGCCCTACCATCCTTATTTTGATCAAGGTTATGTCACTGTTGGTGATTGGCACTCTAGTCGTCCCATGACTGCTGATGATAGTAATGGCAGAGATACCCGTTTTCGGGGTCTAAAGCAAGAATGTGGTTTGCATTTACCCCAGACTTCTGGAGAAGCAGAAAGTCTTAATTCTAGTAGTCTTTAAGTTATGACTATCGTTAAAATGACTCTAATTATTAGTTTCGATTTTGCCAATCATATTTCAAAGTGACAAAGTTGGCGATCGTGTAGTGACAATCGTCACGGGTTATCTCGCAGAGCAACTTTATACTGGCTTCATAAGAACAAAACAAACTTTAAAAAATATTAATTAGAAGTCAGTATAAATCATGAAAAAGCAACTATCTCTAGCTCTTTTAACTATTAACATCCTTGGTCTAAACGTTTTACCAGCAAAAGCAGCTAATACCCAAATCAAGCAAGCTTCAATCAACAATACTGAATCTGCCAAATCTAACGAATCTGCTCTTTTGACTGATGGTGAGTGGTGTGTTGAAGTTCCTTGGATGGGATTTGTTTGTTGGTAATTAAGGTAGCTATGTTGCTAGCCATCAAGATTTCAGTATGACAACTATCAACGTCAATAATTTAAACTTTATTTATTACACTAAAAATTTTCCAAAATAAAATTATATATTTTCTGTTATTCAAACAAATATTTTTACAGTTCTTACGCTTTACTGACTACAAAAATAAAGAACGCGACTATTGATTAATCATAGTCGCGTTTTTGCTATTTGACTTGTGGACAAAGTTTAAAATGCTTGGTTTTAAATTTTAAAAAATTAGTAAATTAAAATTAATTAAATTAGCTGTATTGTTCTTCCGTATCAAGATCGAAAAGTATCTGTAAAGAACGCAGACAGTGGCGACGAGCTTCAATGTCTTTTTGAGTTCTCAACTGCACCATTGGTTCGTGCAGAATCTTCTTGACTATTCCTCTAGTCAAAGCTTCAATAACTTCTTGATGTTTTTCGGCAAACTCAGAACCCAAACGAGACAAAGCTTTTTCCATTTCTTGCTCTCGAATAGTTTCTACTTTGGTACGCAAACAGCTAATGGTAGGGACTGTTTCTAGCGATCGCCACCAGTTAATATAATTAGCAACTTCTTGTTCAATAATACCTTCAGCTTCTAATGCCATTTGACGACGGTTTTCTTGGTTTGCTGCTACTACTGCTTTGAGATCGTCTACGTTGTAAGCACTAATACAACCAAGTTCACTGACATCTCCAGCTACATTCCGAGGAACAGAGATATCAACCAACATTAAATCTTTTTCCAAAGTTAAATGAGTTTCTAGCTTAACTCTATTTAAGATCGGCTCTGTTGCTCCAGTACTTGTAAATACTAGATCGGATATTGCTACAGCTTCCATCATTTCACTGATGGGGTAAATTTTAAAATTAGCCTTGGGGAATTGTTCGGAAAGCTTTTGCGCCCGTCGATGAGAACGGTTAACTACCGAAATATCGGTAACGCCTTTAGAAATTAAATGCTTGACCAACAAGCAAGCCATCTTTCCTGCACCGATAATAGTGATACTATAGCCAGGAAGATTATCGACCTTTGTATGTACCAGTTCCACTGCAGCAGAACTAATCGAAACTGCTCCCGTGCCAATGCTAGTTTCGCTGCGAACTCTTTTTCCTGTAGAAATAGCCTGTTTAAATAACTTGTCTAGCAATTTACCTAAACCTTTGTATTTCTGTCCTAATTTATGGGTGTTTTTGACCTGAGCCAAAATTTGTCCTTCTCCTAAAACCAAACTCTCCAAACCAGCAGATACTCGCATGAGATGACGCAAAGCATCTTCTCTTAACAGAGTAAATAGATTAGGACGAAGCTGTCTTAGAGGTAATTGAGCTTTATCAGCCAAAAATTGGCTAATTTCTTTGACTCCTTGCTCTATATCTCTAGCAACACCATAAATCTCTAGACGGTTACAGGTACTAATAATCGCAATTTCTTCAATATGAGGATAGCCTTTTAGTACTGCGATCGCTTCTTCTATATTCGCTTCGGGAATACTCAGTTTCTCACGTACGTCCACTGAAGCAGTTTTATGACTTAAACCAACAACAACAATATTCATTATCTTTCTTACAAGTTTCGCTTTAACTAGATACTTTTAAAGTAAAGCAAAAAAAATTTATATTTTATAGCTTTGTATTAACCAAAATTTCTGATCAAATATGGAGTTAAGAAAAGGCAATAGTAAAATAGAGTACTACCCTTGTTACTATTTGCCTTTAATCCTTATCAAGTTATACAGTCTTGTCGCCTCTAAACGGGCTTTTTAGCATTAGGATTTACATATCTTTAACTACTTGAAAATCTACCCGACACTACAAAGCACCTCTGTCTCTAGTGTAGTTGTAAAGACTTAGGCTGATCGAACATATGTACTGTATCAACAAAACGAGCAGTTTTAGACTGAGAGGAAATTACTAAACTTTCAGTTCTTGCACCACCTTTGAAGAAACGAACGCCGTTCATCAAAGTACCAGGAGTAATACCACAAGCAGCAAATAATACTGTTTCGCCACTAGCCAACTCTTCTGCATTGTATACTTTGTCTGGGTCGTTGATGCCCATGCTTGACAATCTTTCAAGGTTGCTTTCTTTGCTTTCACCAATTAAACCAGTTTTAACAACCGCAGGATCGTAAATTAACTGTCCCTGGAAGTGTCCACCCAAACAACGCATTGCAGCAGCAGAAATAACACCTTCAGGAGCAGCACCGATACCCATTAGACCATGAATATTAGAACCAGAGAAAGCACAGGACACAGCAGCAGATACGTCGCCATCAGCAATTAATCTAACTCTGGCTCCCGCATCGCGAATTTCTTTAATCAAGTCGCCATGACGAGAACGATCCATAACGACAATTACTAGTTCTTCAATCGAGCGATTGAGACAGTCTGCCATAATTCTGAGGTTTTCAGTTGCAGATTTGTTAATATCTACATGACCTCTAGCTGCTGCTGGTGCTGCTAATTTCTTCATGTAGAAATCAGGAGCAGCAAACAATCCACCTTTTTCAGCGATCGCCAGTACTGCCATCGAACCGTTTTGACCGTAGGCTACTAGGTTAGTTCCCTCGCAAGGATCGACTGCAATATCGATTTCGATTAGTTCATCTGGATTACAATAGTTTTTGGCATCAGGCTGAGTACAAATACCGACTTCTTCACCGATATATAGCATGGGAGCGTCATCTCTTTCTCCTTCCCCGATTACGATGCGACCGCGCATATTGATTTTGTTCATGCGTTCGCGCATTGCTTCTACTGCAACTTCATCAGCAGTATCTTTTTCGCCTTTTCCCATCCATTTGGCAGAGGCGATAGCAGCTTGTTCTACTACCTCAATAATTTCTAAACCGAGGGTTGTTTCCAGCAAGGTTTTCCTCCCTAATTGCTCGTTGTTAATTTTTTGATCGAGCGATAGCTCATTTACACAAAAAGTCTGTCACCAGAGGTACTCATCCGAATCTTTATTAAAATTTAAATAAGCTCTGACCTATTGCCCAGGGTTTATCGAAATATTATGTGACTTTTTTATAATTTAAAGTTATTTAAGAAACGGAGATGACTTTTTAAATAAAATGAGTATTTCGCTACCAATTAGGATTTTATTATATTTTGGGGCAACTTAAGCTTGTGTTTTCTGGCTTGATTAAGCTCGCTCAAAATGTATTAGTCAACAATTCCTTCCACAATTTTGCTTGGGATGCAGACTCTGAAGTATAAGACGTAAGGATATTTTGCGTATTTAACCAATCAGAATTAAATATTGAAATTTGATGATTCGTGCCTTGTTCAGTGTGTGTATGTTTTATACTACCAAGTAAATTTTAGATAAAGCGATCAATAGAGGTGCATTAAATTATGACTTCAACATTATTGGTAGAAAAAGATTTAAACGATCTTAAAGAGACGATCAATACCGAACTAGACGCAGGATGCAATATAAGCGATGTAGAGTAAGCAAACGGTTCTTGGATTGCTGTTATCATTTACTACAGCTAGCTCTCAACAATATGTACGTACTAAAGCATCATCTATGCTACGCAATAATTAATCGACAGAAATAAATTAGATATGGCTTCGACATACTTCGGCAACGAAAATTTAGAACAGTTTACCCAACAGCTTGATGCTGAAATAAATGCAGGACGCAATATAAGCGATGTAGAGTATGCAGATGGTCTTTGGATTGCTACTACCAATGATGGCTCGGATAGTACCTGGAGTTGGCATCCTAATATTGAAGGACTAATAGGGCAAATTGAAACCAAACATGAAAATGATTACGAACTTGTCGATGTAGAATATGGCGACGGTATTTGGTTTGCCAGTTATGAGGAAGGATTTGGCGAAGATAGTTATTTTGTCTCTAGAACTAATGCTGATGAGTTCACTGGACGAATTCAAGAACTGGGAGATGGGGGAGGATATCGAGGATACGATTTTGTTGATTTTGAGTACGGAGATGGTGTATGGGCTGCAGTCTTAAATGATGGTTTAGGAGGTAGCACTCATTATGTTTCAGACATTACTGGGCTAGCAGCAGATCTCGACAGTATTCAAGCAGAAGGGTACGACTTGGTTGACGTAGAATATACTGGCGGTAGTTGGGTCAGCGTCTTCTATGATGACACTGGTGCAGTAGAAAGCGACTACGCTATCAGCACCAGTCAAGAACAATTTGAGCAACAGATCGCTCAGAAAATAGACGAAGGGTACGATCTGGTAGATATAGAATACGGTGATGGTGTTTGGGTTGGTGTTTTTGATGGGGTTATTGCTAGTACAGGTTCAAACAGCGATTCAATTCCTTCTACCGACGAAGTACTAATAGATGGGGTAATCCAGAATTCGCTCATAAATAATTCCTAGTATTCCTTCGATCCTGGTAATTGGACTTAGGTTTTTTGAATCGACAATAATTATTAAAAGGTGAAGTATTGGAGTACTTCACCTTTTATTATTATTTGCTGCTTGATTAGAGCATTGTTGTACTCATTATTAATAAAATATATATTTCTGTTATGCGCTAAGTGTTTGCGGTTATTCTAAATTAAGCAGCGTAAATGACTATCGAGACGTAGCATTTACTTTGTTAAGCAATTAATCATCAATTTGTGGAATCTAATGACATCAAGCGAACTTTTAAATCTAGTTCTTTTACTTAGTCCAGGTATGGCACTATCTGTAATCCTAATGTTGACTTTTGCCAAAGGTGGTTAAATAAATTTACGCTAGAAAATTACCGTCAATTGTTACTTAATCATTGACTTTATTTTGTGTTGAGTGCCCCAGTTTTATTCTGAAGTTTGTACTCGATCGCGAGGGAACAAAACTAGTAGACAATCAAGCTAGACAAAGTATCTTCAATATATGATGCAGTTTTTTGGTCTATTCCTCTGCTGCATCGTCCTTGAAAGAACTTTCGGCAACAGAAGTAGAATCACTCAACTTCTCTTCTAGATCCTTTCTCTTTTCTATTTGACAAAGAAAGTAACCAGTCATCATAGCTGAAGCCAGTAGATGAGCTAAATTTTCGCGATCTGTTGTTACCTTAACGTTAAAGTCTCCTGAGGGCAGCATCCCTACAAGTCCCTGTACATTTTGGGAAATAATTTGTTTAACGTCCGGACTAGCAGATTGGGCAATTTGCGCCAAAACTTCTGGATGTTGCTGGCGCAAATACTGCATGAGAGTATTATAATTTTGCTCTTGCTGTTCGGAATTGGAGAAATCGAAGTTAAAAATCATTCGTTACCCAAATATGGATGTATTCTGCTTATACTTTGACACAGTTGTGGTGGTAATCGCTAGTAAAAAAGGGGGTAGATAACGGCTAGGATAAAGCCATATTACTGATTTCAAAGTATTGATGAAATTTATTAGTCACTTCCAACCAATAGGAACGACCATCAGCTTGTTCTCGTTTACGGACAAAGCCCAAACGAACTAATTCTGCAACCTGTTGATAAGCACTGCTACCCCGTAGATCGATTAATTCTGTTTGTAAAATCGGATTTTTAATTGCTACTGCTGCCAAAGTTCTTAGCGCACCTTTACCTAATTCTGCAGGTACTAATTCTTGCAGTAGATATTCATGTTCATCTCTTAGCTGTAGACTATATCCTGTTTCGGTTTCAATTATTTCTAAAGCACTATCTCGATGAGCATAATCATTCATTAGTTCGATGATCCCATCTTCTACTAATGCCCGTTCTACTTCGGAAATTTTGCTTGATTCTGTACTTTGCGGATTGAGACAAGCAAATATTTCTTCCACCGAAAGCGGTCTACCTTTGATGTAGATTATTGCCTCTATTTTAGTAGCTAGTCTGGTTTCCATAATTTGCAATATTTAGCAATGTTTATGCTATTAAAGTGAAAAAATGACCGACAGGGCCACTTCCCGCACCAATATTTAAAGAATGTTCTAAGGCACTGGTAACATATTTTTTGGCTGCGGTAGTTGATGACCATAAATCCAGTTTTCGAGCTAAATTAGCGCAAATTGCTGCAGAAAGAGTACATCCCGTACCGTGAGTGTTATAAGTTGCAACTACCTTTTCTAAGAGAATTTTAACTTCTTTTCCGTCATACCAAACATCGACACCTCGATCCTTGCCTGATAAGCTGCCTCCTTTTGCCAGCACTACTTTTGCTCCCCAATGCTCGTAAATCGCGATCGCAGCTTGTTGAAGTTCGTCAAGATTATTTATCGACCGCCCGCTCAAAATTTCGGCTTCGTAACGATTGGGCGTAACGATCGCCGCTTTGGGAATCAAGCGCTTTTTTAGCAAGGCGATCGCATCATCATCAATTAACTGTATTCCCGCGCGAGATACCATTACAGGATCTACTACCAAATTATCGAAGCCAAGATCATCGACTTGTTCGACAACCGCCTCAATAATTTCGCTATTCAGCAACATTCCTGTTTTGACAGCATCGACTTGAAAATCTTCCGCCACAGCTAATATTTGAGCCTTAACTAAAGACGGATCTAAAGCAGCAACTTTAGTTACACCAACAGTATTTTGGGCGGTAACACAGGTAAGTGCGCTAGCTCCATGAACGCAGTGGAAAGCAAAAGTTTTTAAATCTGCTTGAATTCCTGCTCCTCCACTACTATCTGAGCCAGCAATAGTCAAAGCTATTTGATTCATAAATATTGAAATCTAGCCTTTAGGAAAACGCCGACGTTGTAAAAAATCAGGAATTTCGATGCGAGAGCGATCGTTAGAATCTTTCGCTCTTGCTCTTTCTGGAGCTGAGGAAGCTGCCATCGATGGAAACACACTCTTTTGTTCTACCTGTGGTTCTTCTAAATCGAAATCTTCTTCTGCGTTACTATCAAATCCAGTAGCGATCACGGTAATTATTATTTCACCGTCCATATTTTCATCAATTACTGCACCAAAGATAATATTGGCATCTTCATCGACAACTTCATAAATGCTATCGGCAGCAGCATTGACTTCATGAAGGGTCAGGTCATAACCTCCCGTAATATTAATTACTACTCCTTTTGCTCCATGAATCGAAGCTTCTAACAAAGGAGAAGATACCGCAGCAATGGCTGCCTCGCGCGCGCGGGATTTACCCGAACCCATACCAATTCCCATTAATGCCGAACCAGCATCGGCCATGATAGCTCTAACGTCAGCAAAATCAACGTTAATTAAACCAGGAATGGTAATAATATCGGAAATTCCTTGTACACCTTGACGCAATACATCATCTGCTACGCCAAAAGCTTCCTGTACTGGAGTTTCAGGTGAAATGACTGATAACAATTGATTGTTGGGAATCACAATCAAAGTATCCACTCGACTGCGAAAAGCTTCAATTCCTTTTTCTGCTTGTTTAGTACGTCTTCTACCTTCAAAAGTGAAAGGACGTGTTACGACCCCAACAGTCAAGCAACCCATCTCTTTAGCAACTTCTGCTGCAATAGGAGCTGCACCAGTTCCCGTACCGCCTCCCATTCCCGCTGTGATAAATACAAGGTCGGTATTTTCCAAAGCATGAGCTAGTTCGTCCCGTGATTCTTCTGCTGCCTTTTGTCCAATAGCAGGATTGCCACCCGCCCCCAAACCTCTAGTAATTTTTTGTCCAATTTGCAATTTTTGAGGTGCTTTGGCACTATTCAAAGCTTGAGCATCAGTATTTATTGCCCAAAACTCAATACCGCTCACTTCACTTTCAATCATGCGGTTGACTGCATTACAGCCTCCGCCACCCACTCCCATTACTTTGATCTTAGCGACATTACTAGGCACTATTTTATTACTCCTGATTTCTTCCTTGGGAATTTGAGAACTACTATGATTAGCCCTGAAAGGTATTCCCATTCCATTACCTAAAGAATTATTTCCTAAAGCTAAGGGTAACTCAGAATTATAATTAATTTCATTATTAAAAGTACGGACTATTTTTTTATCTGAAGTCATGGGCGTACATTAAGGTTTCCACTTAAGTTTTCTTATATGACGATTTAGTGTAGCAATTCGGCTCAATTTATTATCATCTAACTAATTTATTCTCTATAAAATATTAAAGTTTTTGTAATTATTAAACACATAAATATAACTATCCTCCAAGAATTTACTGATTCAATACTTAGAAGTACAAAATGTCTCAGGGTAATTACGTATTTTATGAATTTACGGCGATCGTATTAGTACTTTTGAATTGAATTGAGCTGAGGATTACTTAAATCTATGTAAGCAATTTTGCTTTTTTCGATATGTTCTGGCAAATTCTGCAGCTTGCTCATAATTTTGAACTGTTGTTCCAATCTCGATGAATCTGAACCCAAGAAAACTCGACCAAGATTAGTTTGGACAAATAAGCTGCCAGAATGATTCCATTGAATTTCACTAATCTTTAGTTCGGGATATAAAGAAATTAACTGATAAATAGTTTTCCAAGATTTTTGGTATTGAGGCTGATAATTAAGCACTGCTAATTTGGGCAAACTAAAATCATGACTGCTATTCTCATACAAGTGTTGAGGTATCCATTCGCCATCGATGTCTAAAAATCCTACTTTTCCTAGAGATGTTGCAATTGCGACGGGGATTCTTTCTTGAAGATAAATTGTTAATTTTGGAGGAATAATTTGTTTATCAATTCTAGCAACTTCAATAGCAGGAATCGATTCTATTTTATCTGCTAATTTCGTGCTGTTTATCGTCCAAATAAATTGAGGATAGCCAAACTCTAAAGCAGTATAAAGAGAATTTTGATTGACTAACTTATTGCCACTTAGATAGATTTGGGATTGGTGTTTGATTTTCCAATAGGGTAAGGTCGCTAGCAATCCTAAACTCAAAGCACAACCGATGATTAAACAAGAACGCCATAACGCAATACGGGCTAGTCGAGCTTCCTGAATGTCAATCACAGCTAATTTATACTGTAGCTTGGGCGGAGGAAAAGAAGACATATTTACAGATTGTAATGATTACATGATAAAAAGGTACCCGATCGCTATTTAAACTAGATTCATAGTCTTTATTAGAATCTGATTGTCTTTGGGTTAACATACAGAAAGAGCGAGTTAACCTTGAGCAAGGATATCGCTTAGATTTTAGATAGTCTACCCAGAGACAAGCTATTGTGCTATTGCGTAGCCAACAGATCACGCTGGCGTAAAAATCATTTGTGGTAGATTAAACTTTAAACTATAAGAATTTTTTGTCATCTATCTCACTGACAACATTTATTATATTTGTGAACTTATGGTAACTAAGAAAAAAGGACTAGTATTAGGGACAACTGCTGTAGCATTATCAACAATAGCGGTTACTGGTGCAGGAATTCACCTGTCTCAAAGTCAAGCTCTAATTCAAACTGGCCCGAAAGAAACAGTGGATGAGGTTTGGCAGATTATTAATCATCAATATGTAGATACTAGTTTTAATAATAATGATTGGCTAGAGATTCGTCAGGAATTTGTTAATGACGCTTCTTATGAAAATCAAGAAGATGCTTATAAAGCAATTCGCCAGATGCTGGGCAAACTTGAAGATCCCTACACACGCTTCATGAACCCAGAAGAGTTTCAGAATATGCGAATCGATACTTCAGGTGAATTAACTGGAGTAGGTATTCAAATTGCGAAGGATGAGGAAACAGATAGGCTAATAGTTATATCTCCGATTGAAGATACCCCCGCATCAGAAGCCGGAATCTTGGCTCAAGATTTAATTATCAAAATTGATGGCAAAGATACTAAAGGCATGGATGTTAATGATGCAGTTAAGCTAATTAGAGGAGAAAGAGGTAGTCAAGTTACTCTCACCATTGATCGCAATGGTCAAGAAAGTGATTATGCCATCGTGCGCGAAAAAATTGAGATTCATCCTGTTAGGGCTCACGTTAGGAATACAGAACTGGGTAAAATTGGCTACATTCGTTTGACTACCTTCAACGAATACGCAGCTAGGGATATGCAGAAGGCAATTGAAGCTCAAGAAAAAGAAGGAGTAGTTGCTTATGTGATGGATTTACGTTCTAATCCTGGTGGTTTACTTTACTCTAGTATTAACATTGCCCGTATGTGGTTGGATGAGGGTACGATTGTTTCTACTGTAAATCGTAAGGGAGTAAGCGATCGCGAATCGGCGAAGAACAAAGCTATAACCAACAAACCTTTAGTCGTACTAGTTAACGAAGGTTCTGCTAGTGCCAGCGAAATTCTTTCTGGTGCGTTAAAAGATAATCAACGAGCAACTATATTGGGTACTAAAACCTTTGGTAAGGGCTTAGTACAGTCAGTTCGTCCTCTAGGGGATGGTTCTGGCTTGGCAGTTACCATTGCTAAATATCTTACTCCTAACGGCATAGACATCAATAAAGAGGGAATTCCCCCAGATGTGTTAGTTAAATTGAGTGAAGAGCAACTAAAAGAATTATATGGTGGAGATCGCTCTAACTTAGGAACAGTAGAAGATCCCCAATTTGCCAAAGCACTGGAAGTTCTGACAGAAGATATTCAGGCACAGCAAAATTCTCAACCTCAAGCAGTTAAGTAATTTAGTAAATCAGTCATTACTCTGGTTTGCATTTACCCGCACGAATTAAACCAATTTTTTTAGCGATCGCTTCTTGCTCGCTAGCATACGAACCCCATTGTAATTTCTCAGAAGATTCCTCTGGGGTTTGTTTGGTCAAACTAACTACTTTACAAGTGCGATCTTCTTGCTGGACTATGTACCAAAATTGTTCTGGCTTGCTACTATCATTCATTTTGTTTAAATCGATGTAAACTACTCTAACTGCGATCGCCACAAAAAAAGAGACTCAATCAAGAATCTCTTTTTTGTATTTTAATCAAACTGAATTAGGAATTATTCAGAATCACTACGACCAGGATTACGAGCGGGATCGCTAGACAAGAAGCCGAAGATGAATATTCCAATAAAGAAAAATACAGTTATATAAACAGCAATTTTTAAAGTAGCCATTTTAATTTTCTCCTAATAAATCTAAAAAAAAGAACGCTCGATCGCTATGTAAGGAGTTTTTCCTTATATCCCACCGAAATATCGACAAAATAAACTGACCGAATTATTAACTTGCATTTTCTGTTCCAGAATTAAATTAAATAACCAAACACACTGTTAGGTATCATCCATAGCGCGATCGCGTTGGTGATTATAGCTATCAGCGTACAAAGTAAATAAAATTCTGAAAAACAAATAATTGCTTAATTATTAAATCATACCCGAATACCTTACCATAATTCGATTTCTCTACGGCAATAAGCTTTAAGCTATTAAGTATTAGTATTGTCTATTCACATTTTGAACAGATGGCAAATCAATCATCAAACTTGTTACGGACTCCTTTGTATGACCTCGCATCGTCACAAAAGGCTCGTTTTACAGCCTTTTCAGGATGGTCAATGCCCGTACAATATCAGGGGCTAAAAATAGAACATCATGCAGTGCGATCGCAAGTAGGAATGTTTGATATTTCCCACATGGGTAAATTCACTTTTGTGGGTGAAAATTTGATTGATACTTGGCAAACTCTAGTACCTTCGGATCTTAGTCGTCTCCAACCAGGACAGGCTATGTATACGCTGCTGCTAAATGAAAGAGGAGGAATTATCGACGATATTATTTTTTACTATCAAGGAAATAATCGAGCAATTGCGATCGTTAATGCAGGTACAACTAACAAAGATAAAGCTTGGATTTTAAGCCATCTGCAAAATAGTTCCGTCGCTATGACAGATATTTCTCAACAGCACGCTTTAATCGCCATTCAAGGACCAAAAGCTGCCAAGATCTTACAAGATTTGGTAACCGAAGATCTAAGCAACATGAAAGCTTTTAACCATCAAACCGTTACTATTGGTGACTATTCAGCATTTATTGCTCGTACTGGCTATACAGGAGAAGATGGATTTGAAATTATGCTTGAGCCAGAAGCAGCGCAACAGCTATGGCAATCTTTTCTGACTGCTGGGGTTGTTCCCTGTGGTTTGGGTGCAAGGGATACTTTACGTCTAGAAGCAGCTATGAGCCTCTACGGACAAGATATAGATGAAAAGACTACTCCTTTAGAAGCTGGTTTGGGTTGGGTAGTACATCTTAAAGATAAACAAGACTTTATTGGGCGTTCGGCATTAGAACAACAAAAAGCCGAAGGAGTAAAGCGCCGTTTGGTCGGAATAGAAATGTCAGGTAGACATATTGCTCGTCATGATTATAAAGTAATGCATGAAGGGAAAGAGGTAGGAAAAATAACTAGTGGTACATTAGCTCCTACCGTTGGTAAAGCGATTGCTCTTGCTTATGTTGCCCAACCTCTTAGTAAAACAGGTCAAAGTTTAGAAATTGAAATTCGTGGTAAAACCTATCCAGCTAGAGTAGTTAAAAAGCCTTTTTACCGTTCACCTCATAAGTAATTTGAAATAATCAGCTATTATACGTAACATTCGACTAAAATAGATTTTTATCGAGGCAATCACCGTAAATAGTTATTATGAGTATTAGGCGATACATAGTTTTTTCTGATCGATAAATCAGCAATTTTGCTGAGGAAATATATTACGTTGAATATAATAATACTAAGTATATTTAACTATAGACAACATTTAATATATCAACTACTTCTATGAAAACTCAAAGCAATAAAAATCAAGTAGCGCAATTCCTTTGCCAGCCCCAGGGAGGTAGAAATTATTTACGCAATGCTTTGAACTCTAAATCAGAACAAACTTTTATTGAGGCACTCCACAATATTATCGATGCGATGAATCAAGATTTGGAAGTCAAATCTGTAAGATAAAATCAGAAAATTTGGTTCTAAGAAAAGAAATATCGTACCCTCAGCGAACACTTCCAGGCAATAGAGATCTTGTAAACAAATTGAAGATTACTCCCCAACTCTTCTAGACTAGTAATATACAAATTGCTTTACATTTCTTTATATGGCTAGAGATTTACGGGGATTCATTAAACTTTTAGAATCAAAAGGACAACTAAGACGTATTTCAGCCTTAGTCGATCCCGATTTAGAAATAGCAGAAATTTCTAATCGAATGTTGCAGGCGGGGGGACCAGGACTACTATTTGAAAACGTCAAAGGATCTTCTTTTCCCGTGGCAGTTAACCTCATGGGGACAGTAGAAAGAATTTGCTGGTCAATGAATATGGAAACCCCCGAAGAATTGGAAACTTTGGGGTCGAAGTTAGCCATGCTGCAGCAGCCAAAACCACCCAAAAAAATCAAGCAAGCAGTAGATTTCGGTAAGGTACTATTTGATGTATTAAAGGCAAAACCAGGACGAGACTTCTTCCCTCCTTGCCAGCAGGTAGTACTAGAAAGAGAAGAAGTAGATCTCCACAAAGTACCGATGATTCGCCCCTATTGCGGAGATGCGGGCAAAATTATTACTTTGGGATTAGTCATTACCAAAGATGTAGAAACTGGTACGCCTAACGTTGGAGTATATCGCCTCCAACTACAGTCCAAAAATACCATGACTGTTCATTGGCTGTCGGTGCGTGGTGGTGCTAGGCATTTACGTAAAGCAGCCGAAGCTGGGAAAAAATTAGAAATTGCGATCGCTTTAGGTGTTGATCCGATGATTATTATGGCTGCTGCCACTCCTATACCCGTAGATTTGTCTGAATGGTTATTTGCTGGGTTATATGGCGGTAGTGGAGTAAAACTAGCCAAGTGTAAAACAGTCGATCTCGAAGTCCCCGCAGATTCAGAGTTTGTCTTAGAAGGAACGATTACCCCAGGAGAAATGCTACCCGATGGCCCTTTTGGGGATCACATGGGATATTATGGCGGAGTGGAAGATTCTCCTCTAGTGCGTTTCCATTGCCTGACTCACCGTCAAGATCCAATTTATCTAACTACTTTTAGTGGTCGTCCTCCTAAAGAAGAAGCAATGATGGCGATCGCGCTTAATCGGATTTATACGCCTATTTTACGCCAGCAAGTCTCAGAAATTGTTGATTTCTTTTTGCCAATGGAAGCTTTGAGTTACAAAGCAGCAATTATTTCAATTGATAAAGCTTATCCTGGTCAAGCAAGAAGAGCAGCTTTAGCCTTTTGGAGTGCCTTACCTCAATTTACCTATACTAAATTTGTAATTGTAGTAGATAAAGATATTAATATCCGCGATCCCCGTCAAGTTGTTTGGGCAATTAGTTCTAAAGTCGATCCTTCCCGCGATGTCTTTATTTTGCCCGATACTCCTTTTGATACTTTAGATTTTGCCAGTGAAAAAATTGGCTTGGGCGGACGTATGGGTATTGATGCTACTACCAAAATTCCTCCCGAAACCGACCATGAATGGGGCGAACCTTTAGAATCTGATGATGATGTAGCTGCAATGGTATCAAGACGTTGGCAAGAGTATGGTTTGGGAGATATCGATCTAAAAGAAGTGGACGCTAATTTATTTGGTTATGACATGAAGTAATGAACTGATTTCTAATAGACCCTCTCGTTACAGCCAAGAAAACAAACAGAGATGTTAGACATTAGACAGTCATCCTTTTTTAACGGGTGTCTGTCCTCAATGCAGACATGAGTTTAATCAAAATGAGAGAATACTTCACTATGATTGTCCCGATTGTAGTTGAATTGATGATTCGGAAAACAGGTGATCGAATAAATAAATTGCTTCAATTGATTTTTGTAAAGTACTTTTGATATCTGTAATATCTGACACTGTAGTATGTGATTTAGATGTATCTCTAAGATTTCCTATCTCACATACACCATGAAAAAAGCTCTATTTTTTCCTTTACAGCTTAGTCTTTGCACTGTCGGATATCTTTACGCTTCAAGTAATATTTCACAAGCTCAACAGCGAGATTTGACATGGCGAGGAAACATCGCCGTCACTCTCGCTCAAGTTACCACTGATGGAACTCTCGATACTCAAGTTAATCAAAATAATAATGTTGCCGAAATAACGGGAGGAGAAAACAGAGGAGGTAATCTATTTCATAGCTTTCAAGACTTTTCAGTTGGTACAGGAAATGAAGCGTTCTTTAACAATGCGTCGGATATCTCGAATATCTTCAGCCGAGTCACAGGCGGTAATATTTCCAACATTAATGGTGCGATTCGAGCTAATGGTAGTGCTAGTCTGTTTTTGATTAACCCCGCAGGTATTATTTTTGGCGAGAATGCCAGATTAGATATAGGCGGTTCATTTTATGGTAGTAGCGCGAGTAGCATTTTATTCGAGGATGGGGAGTTTAGCGCAGCAGATTTAGAAAATCCTCCATTGTTAACTGTGAATGCCCCTATTGGTTTAGGTTTTCGGGATAATCCTGGTGAGATTACTCATCGTTCTAGATTTGATAATGCAGGCTTGCAAGTTGTAGCAGGTGAAGATATTGCTTTATTAGGAGGAGATATAAATTTAGAAGGAGGATTAATAACCGCATCAGAAGGAAAAATAACTTTGGGCGGTTTGAATACTACAGGAACAATCAACGTTACAGAAACAAATAGTTTTACTTTTCCTGAAGAAATATCTAATAAGAGTAATGTATTTTTAACTCAACAAGCAGGAGTTGACGTGCGAGGTGCAGTAGGTGGTTCCATTCAAGTAAACGCCAATAATTTAGAAATTCTTGAAGATAGTAATTTTTTAGCGGGAATACCAATCAATTCTGGAACGCCTGATGTTCAATCAGGAGATATTAATTTTGATTTAAACAATCTCATAGCAAGGCAAGATGCAGAAATTCGCAACGAGACTTTAGGTATTGGCAATGCAGGAAATATTAACATCGTCACAGGAAAATTAGATTTCACTGAAGGTTCAGCTATTGTTGCTAGCACTTTTGGTCAAGGTAATGCAGGAAATGTCAATATTAACGCTACGGGTGATGTTTCTTTTGATCGAGATTTTGGTGGCATCAATACTAACGTTGGTTTACAACGTAATGATACGGTAATTGAAGATGCAGTAGGAAATGCAGGCAACATTAGTATAGAGGGAAAATCTCTTTCTTTAACAAATGGTGCGCGTTTAGTAAGTAAAACATCTGGACTAGGAAATTCTGGAAACATTAATGTAAGCGTAAGTGATGATGTCTTCGTTGACGGAGAAGGATTTACGCCTATAACTGTAAATGACTTTACTTTTGTATTTACATCAGGAATTTTTACTCAAGCAACTCCCAATGGTTTGGGAAATGCAGGAAATATTACAGTTGATGCCAGAAACTTTCGGTTAGATAACAAGGCAATTATTGCTGCTGATAGTTCTTCTGTGGGAGATGCAGGGAAGATAGTAATCAATACAGAAGAAAATACTGTTTTAGGAAGTGGAACACTTTTGTTGACGCAAATACAAGGAACAGGAGAAGGACAAGGAGGAGAAATTACTTTAACTTCCCAAAATTTAGATATGGTTAACGCTCTTGTCTCTTCTGATACGAACAACAAAGGAAACGCTGGTGACATTAAGATAAATGTTACTGAAAACTTGACGATGCAAGATGAAAATAAAATCAATAGTCAGCTAAATCCAAACGCGACAGGTAATGCAGGCAATATAGAAATAAATGTTGGTAATCAATTTTTGATAAAAGATAACACGATAATTTCTACTTCGGCAGAACCAAATGCAGTAGGTAATGCAGGCAATATAGAAATTAATACAGGCTTTCAAACAATAACTGACAGTATCATTATTGCTGATTCGCAAGCTCAGGGTAGTGCTGGAGATATCAAGATCACGGCAGAGGAAAATATTATTTTACAAAGTACTTCTGAAGGAAGTTCATCAAGAATAGTTACTGGTTTAGACAGAAGCATCAACGATGAAACTGGAGTAGTTGAGTCAGTAGGAGAAGGAAATGCAGGAAATATTAATCTTGCTGCCAATCAAATCAATATAGACGATGGTGCTTTTGTCATTAGTGATATTGAAGGAATTGCTTCTGGTGGTGGAGAAATTAACCTCAATACAGACATTTTACGAGTAGAAAACAATTCATTTGTAAGTACTTTTACCATAACTGAATCTAATGCAGGTTCAATTAATGTAGTTGGTGACACATTAATATTGGAAAGCGGAGGAAAATTAATTACCTCAACCGATGGAGAAGGAAATGCAGGAACAATTAATTTAAGCGTTAGTGACCAAATAATTATTGATAATGGAAAATCTCCTAGTATTCCTAAAATACAATTTGAAGATCCTGTTTTAAATGAGTTACAAAACAGAACAGGCTTATTTGTGAATGCTACAGAAAGAGCAATAGGAAATGGTGGCGACATTTTTATTCAAAGGAGATCTTCTTTTCCAACTAACAATCTGAAAATTTTGAATGGTGCAGAAGTAAGCGCAGATGGAGCATTTGAAGGAGATGCGGGAAATATTTTTATCTCGGTAAAATCTATGGAACTCAATAATGACGCATCTGTTGTAGCAAAAACTTTTTCGGAAAATGGAGGCAATATTAATTTGGCAGTCGATCGCACCATCACTCTTAACAATAATAGTTTGATTTCTGCAGAGGCTGAAAGCAGTGGAAATGGAGGCAATATTAATATTGATACAAATTTTATAATTGCTTTTCCTAGTGGAAATAATGATATTTTGGCTAATGCTGAACAAGGAAATGGAGGGAATATTAACATTAATGCTGAATCTTTGTTTGGTATTCAAGAACGTGCTTTAAGTTCTCAAACTAATGACATTAATGCTAGTTCTAGATTTAGTTTAGACGGTACTATTAATATTTCAACACCCGATCTTAATCCAGTTCAAGGTGCGACAGAATTACCGACTAATGTAGTAGAACCAGAAGAAACTACTCAACAAGCTTGTCAAACCAATCGAGAAGTAGCAGCGAAAAACAGTTTTACTATCAATGGGAAAGGTGGTACTTTACCCGATCCAGCATTACCTCTAAATTCTCTTAACGTTACTGTAAGTGCTGAAACAAATCCGACATCAACTGTTCCCGCCCCTCTAGAAACTAGTCAGGGTAAAATACAGCCAGCAAGAGGAGTTGAAATAAGTGAGTCTGGAGAAGTAATCTTAACCGCATATCGCACTAACAACTCAGGCGGTCATATTCCTGATAATTCAGCTAATTGTAATCGAATTTAAAGTCTTCTATTTTGTAATTCTATAAGTACTTCATAATTGTTTGAATACACTTTTGATGATGACAATTGACTGTTCGCGATCGCGATACACCCAATAAAAGTTCTCGTAATCGATCTACTGTTTAATATCTTATTAATAAATAGCCTCTAATCCTAAGAGGTTTAACAAGAGTCCTTTGGCGACATTTAAGATAGAATCTAGCCTAATATTACAAAGGGTAGTGAGACGCGATCGCATGAATAAATTTTTAGCTAGATTGGTTAGTACGGTAATTTTATTGATTTTCAACACTACTACCGTTAAAGCTCAACCTGCTAAAACTATTTCTCAACCAAAGAAAACTTCTCAAATTGTTTTTACTCCTCTAGCCCAGCAGTTTCCTACTCAAGCAACAGCAAAACATTTAGGAAGAGGCGAGATAACTATTAATCTCGATACCCGTACTTTCTTTTTTCCCGATCTAGTTAGAGGTGCGGTAGATAATGAAGATAGTGCGGTTAATTTTAATACGGGCTTTAGCTGGGGAATTACCGATGAATTGCAGCTAACTTTACAATTCCAGCACGTAGATAGTAGTTCCCCCGTTAAGCAAGGAGAGTTTATTTCTGAACGTACTGAAGATAACGAAGCTGCTATCGAACTAAAATATAATCTCTGGAACAACAAGCTAGATCAAAGCTTAAGCAGTGTTGTGTCTGCTTCTTGGGGTACGCGAGGATTCATGTTTACCCGTGACGGAGAAGAAACACAAATCAATAATCGAGATATTTTTGTTTCTTTGGCAGTGCCTTTTACAACAGATGTAGGCGATCGCTGGCAATTTAACATCTCTCCTACAATGGCATTCTTTAAAGATGAGAGTGCTGTTTTTTTCCGTCGTCTTCCTGACGATGATCATAGTTCTTTCGGTACGGTGTTTGGCTTAGGTGGTGGAGTTACCTTTAAAATAAACTCTCGGCTATTTGCTTTTAGCGATCTATTTTTGCCTCTGGCAGGGAACAATAGCATCAATCGAGATTCGGGCGAACCAGATCAAGCGATCGCCTATAATGCAGGACTACGTTTTTTGACTAATCCCCGTTTAGCTTTGGATCTCTATGCTACTAATACTTTTGCTAGTTACGCGCCTCTGTCTTTAACTGCAGATCGCGATTTTATGGGGTTGGGGGTAAATTTGGTATTTATGCCCGATGCTATCTTGGCAAATCGCAAATACAGAAAAGGTCAAAGCAATTTAGCAGACACGAATTTTTTTACTACTGATGGATTGGCATTTTTTGATGGCGGTACTGTTCCCAGTGGGGAATTTTTGTTTCATTTGCAAAATAGTAGCCAAGGAATTCTAACCGCTTTACGTTATGGGATACTCAAAGATTTTGAGGGGGGAATTTTTCTTGATTCGGTTGCGGGAGAAGTAGACGAATCAGAACAGGGTATTAGTGGTAAAGTTCGTTTACTCAATCAAGCTGAAACATCGCCATTTACCCTAAGTGCTGCTGCTACTGCCAGCCTAACTAACGAACCCTTTATTAATTTTGTGCGCAACGACACAGATGCTTTTGAAGAAGAAGACTTGGATAAAACTATTCCCATCTTTACCCCAGGGGGAGATGACGGGGCTCGCGGCAAGTTATTAATTCTTACTTTATCTTTGCCCATGCAATACGAGATAAATCCTGGTACAGCAGTCTGGTTTACTCCCATTTTGGGTTACGCCCAACGACAGGGATTAGAGATCGGCGGATTTAATTTGGGTGGTTCATTTGACCTAAGTAAAAAAGTTAGTGCGATCGTTGAAGTCGGGGCAAATTTGGTAGGAGAAGGCAATAGTTTGGTTGACGGGCAAAGAGCAAATAAAATTCCTTGGACAATAGGAGTTAAGTGGCTACCCTTATCTCTATTGGGCAAAGAAGCAAATAATAATAACAGCGATCCTCACCTCAAACTATATTTTACTAACCGTGTTGGTTCATCTACTTGGCATCAATTGAGAGTTAGAGAAAATGGTAACGCAGCAGTAGGAGTCGATTTAGCTATTCCTTTTTAACGATCCTTCTTTTAGCTGCTATTTAATTAGTGCTTCAACTACTCGATCTAAACCAACAGAATTGGAAGCTTTACATAAAATACGATCGCCTGGTTTAATAATTTTTTTTAGTTTGGCAATCAAAGTTTCGCGATCGCTAAAATATTCGCTGTCAATTTTGTCTGCACCCTTAGTAATTTCTTGGGTACTATTTTCATCTGCTAACACTAACAAGAGATCTAAATCTAACTCTTGAGCCTTTTTGCCTACCTGATGATGTAGCCCAGCAGAATATTCTCCTAATTCTTTCATGGTGCCTAACACTCCAATATGACGCTTCCCTGGGGTGTTTTTAAGCATTTGTAGCGCAGCTAGCATGGACTCTAAACCTGCATTGTAAGTTTCATCAAGGACAACTATATCTTGGGGTAAATCGTAACGGCGAGATCGCCCTTTAGGTAGTTCGACATTCAACTCGGATTCTAAGATAGCCAAATCTATCTTTAATACCTGTGCCACTGCCACTGCTGCTAAGTAATTACTGGCGTTATGTTCTCCTGGTAGGGGTAAAGGTAAACTGTATTCGAGAACTTGCAGGTTATTTTTTTTGATTTGCCCTTGAATGTCTCCCCCCGTTAAACCATAGGTGATGGTTTTTCCTTGCCAAACTTCCTTTGCGGTATCAATTAATAAAGAATTATCGTAATTTAGAATCGCGATACTAGTTTCGGGCATCTGTGCCAGCAATTCGCATTTGGCTTGAGCGATCGCTTTTTTTGAGCCTAAACGACCAATATGGGCTGTTCCTACATTAGTAATAATGCCAATAGTAGGACTAGCAATATCTGTTAATAAGGTAATTTCGCCCTTTCCTCGCATTGCCATTTCAATCACCGCATAATCATGTTCTGGCGTAATTTGTAGTATGGTTTTGGGAACACCTATCTCATTATTAAAATTTCCCTGAGTCTTTAATACTTTGCCTTGAATACTTAATACTGCTGCCACCAATTCTTTAGTGCTAGTTTTTCCTACCGATCCAGTTATGCCAATAACTGGAATACCTAAGCGATCGCGCCACCATTTAGCAATTTGTTGATAAGCTTGCAAAGTATCTGAAACCACAAATTGAGGTATGTCCACTTCTTCTAACTGACGATTTACTATGATCGCGATCGCACCTCGATTCATGGCAGTATCGACAAAATTATGACCATCAAAGTTATCTCCCACTAATGCCACAAAAATTTCTCCAGGCTTTATGGTACGAGTATCTGTAGCAACACCATCAACAGTTACATTGGCATTTTTGGCAGTGATGCCTAAATAAGATTTAGCACTGATAATTTCACTTAGTTGAGATAGGGAAAAATAGGTAGTCATAGTGCTAATTACTCAAGAAAATACTTGGATGAACTTTTGCCCCAAACCTATGGACAATAGTTTGAGTGTATATACTAACAGCTATCTTCTAAAAAATTGACCATAAATTTATACCATTAAACAAAGTTAGCTCTTAATATTAAAAAGTGAATTATATTTGTCATATTATAATTTCTTGCTAAAAATAATTAAAAGTTTCCCCATTTTAAAATGAGGGAGGATCTGCGATCGTGGTCAAAAAACAATATCAAACCCCTACTAATTCAGTTGAAAATCGACAACAGCAAATATACGATCACTTATTGTACTGTGTAAAAACAGAGTCTCCTGTTGAGATCCTAGAAAGATTTCATCACCTGTTTATTAAAGGAACGGGTTATCAAGATCACCGTATTCGCACTACCTTAGAAAGTATTATCGAGGCTAGTAATGCAGAAGCAGATTTTCCTTTGTTTTTTAATCGCTGCTGTCATATTATTGTCAACCGTTGGCAAATGCAACCCAATCACAAAGTCGAAATTATTGAACTAGTTTCTTTAATCGACAGAACCTTACCTCCAGGAGCGGTGGTAACTCGTACTGCTCGCAAATTGAGGCAATTTGTCAAAGATTTTCATCATACAGACTATTATGTTAGGTTGCAACGTTTGGCTCGTCTAATTGACGGTAGTTTAGAGCAAGAAATGCGTTGTCATAATCGTATCGAAATCGTTAGCAACTCAGTAGGAGATTTAATTCAACGTTATCCTTATCTGCATCAACATTGTCTGCTTACTGAAGCTAGTACCGAAGAATTTCAACAGACAGTAGAAAGTATTCAAGCAGGCATTCAATCAAGCTACGAATTAAATCTATCTCAATATATAACTTACCGTGTTCGGTTGGCTCGGATGGTCAAGCAATACAGAGCCGCGAATAAAACTAAGATTCCTAAAAAGCTAGTACAAAAAACTGAAAATCCAACTTTGTTAAGCGATCGTGAATTAGATCGAGCTTTACGTCACTACATGGGCAAAGTAGAAGATAACCGCAGCTATTATGACCTATCACAAAAATTTTTAACTCATACAAGTCAAGTTAGCTCTTATAAAGAGTTTAAAGACGATCTTTACGAATATATTATTTCAGGAATTGATTCTCGTTTTGGTGAGCGTCGTTTTAACGATAAGCTACACCAGTGTCTTAATAATATGATGACAGATTTTGAAGGTCGCCAGCTAGATGAATTTTTAACCATGCGTACTTACTGCCAACTATTCAAATTTTTAGTGGTTGATGGTAAAGGTAACTTTAATCACGAACGTTATCTAGATTTGATTACCTATTTGGGAGAAGTCAAAACAATTGGTTTATTACTTAAACTCGTATTGTTATGTAACAAGGTCAAACCTTATTTAGAGCAGAGATTTTCAATTCTTTTTGCCCATTACGAAATGGTATCTGAAGAAGAGGCACCCTGGTTAATCAAGTCATTAGAAAACCTACAGGTAGCTTTTAGCGTACATTTTGGAGAAGCAGACTTTTCGCTAATTCAAATTGTCTAAGATCTTCTGTGTGATAGTTAAATAAGAGTCATAAATTTGATTCAGTGATTCCACATTAAAATTTATCTGAGGTTAATATGTGACAGAAGACCTCATATTTATTTCTACCAGTGATTAATGATTTAAATAGTTCATCCCAACCAATTGAGCGATCGAGTGAGATTATCTATGATTACTGGTACAAATATGCAAGTAATCAAGCGCCTCAAACGGTAATTCGAGAATTCAAAAATTTATTTTTGCAGGGTAGAAATAAAAGTGTAGAGGTATCCAAAGCTTTAGAAAAACTGATTTTTGCTTCCGCAGGCGAAAAATATTTTCCAACTTTTTTAAGTAATTGTTTTTATATCATCTTAGATCGCTGGTTGATCGAGCCTGAATCTCTATCTTTTATCTTAGAATTACTCAAAACCATAGAACAGATTTCTCAAGCAAGTTCTTATGATCGCCGTCGCAAACAGTTGATAAAATTAATTAAAAGCTACCAAGAGTCGACCGCTTATTTTCAGTTAATGGCAGTATTGGCTATTATCGATCCGCAAGAAATTGCCAATGTTGTTTTAGCCAATGGTACAGCTACAGATGCAGTGTCAAATAGTAAAGGTTATATCAACACTAATATTAATACTTATTTAGCGCGTTATACTTATCTTTATGAATATCTTGCTCCCTCAACTATTAAGCTAGATCACTTACACGAATTAATTCAGTCTCTACAAAATAAGCGTCAAAAAGATTTTGAATTTCAATTATCCAAACATATTATTTATCGTTTTCGCCTCAAAGAAGTAGCCCGAATGAAACTCTTAGCGAAGGGATCGGGAAAAGTAATTACTAAGGTCAATAATCCTTCGATACTTTCAGAAAGAGCCTTTCGAGTAGCATTACAACAATATCTAGGGAAAATAGAGAACAAACAAACAATACAGGAGCGATCGCAACGTTTCGTAGCCGATAATAAATTACGCAGTTCTTATCAAGTATTTAAACAGGATTTACATCGATTTCTCTGTCAAAATATTAAATCAAGAAATAGTAATTATAATTTTAATCAGCAATTGGCAATTAAGCTAGAGCAGATCTTTCCTCAGTCTAATGATAAACCCCTCAACAACACTTTAATTTTACAAACCAGTCGTCAGCTATTTAGTTACTTTATTGTCGATCCTACTACTACTACTAACCCTCAAAAATTTGCCGATCTAATTGCTAGCTTGGGCACGGCGCAAGTAATGATTATTTTAATCAAAATTGCCCTTATTTGCCCTGAATCGAAAGCCGATCTAGAAAAGAAAATTACTTCAATTGTCGGTTACTACCAAATGCACAATATACAGGATGTACCTTGGTTAATTAAGGCTTTAGAACATTTACTGATTGCTTTTGGAATTTATTTTGGCAATATAGATGTTTCTATTGCTAAGTCAGTTATGAATCAATAATTGTTTAATTACTCCACCATCTCTACAGATATTTCATCTGATTTTTGCCATCGTTTTAATTCATTATTATCTGCTAGAAAATCTTTTAGTTTTTGTCGATATGAATTTCGATATTCTGGAAAACTATATCGATCTACTTTTATGCCAAAGTCCTCTTGATTTTCACCCTGCAAAATATCAGCAATTTGATTATTAACTGTAACTGAATAATGACTGCCATCAAAAGTATTATTTGGATTTTTAGTAATTTTTGAAGGTACAGAAAAATCATACATAGCATCATACTTTTGAGCTAAATCATAAAATCCCATTAGATAACAATCCATTAAACCTCTACCATAGGTATCGTTGATCATGCTCCAAGCAGATCTAGGAGGAACATAACCAATAAATTTAGCATTGGGAAAAATACTTTTCAAATTAGCGAAAGTTTCTACAGAAGATAGATCGCATTTCTGTTGTGAACCAGGTTTATAAAATCCTGGTGTATAAACTGGTGGATCATCAAAATCTACAGGTTCAAAATTGCGATCGTAATAATTACCAGGATCGGGACTAATGCCTAATAAGGTCATCGCCGAAAATAACAGAACATCAGCAGATAAATAAGCTTCTAAAGGAGATTTGGTACGTAAAGTATCAAGATTTACTGGCTCTTGGTTTTTGCGTTCTTTCTCTACAAAGTTAAGACCATCTACACCAATATAAACTATCTCAGGGTCTATACCTTCTTTCTTTAATGCTTGAGCATAGTTAACAAAATCGGGAATTTCTCCACCTTTAAGAGCATAATTAAAACAATTATGCTCTTTAAAGTTTGATGGCTTTAAAGCAGTTACTCTAGAGCTACCTAAAATTATACAGTTATAATTTTTACTATCTTTAGTTCTCAAGAATAAATTTGTTTTAGTAATTCTTTCATTAAAAGTAAAATTTTTACCAGTCAATATATTACCATTGCCATACCATAATGGATCGATTGCCCAATTAATACCGGCTACTGAACCTAATAAGAAAGAGGTTACTAATCCATACAGTTTAAAGCTGAATTTGAATTTTTCATTTTTTGAATCAGTTGAGGAAACAGACATTTGGGTAGTTTTACGTTTACCTATATTGAAAAATTCAGCTGCTACACTTCTGAAATTCATTATTTTCTATCGTTAGTATATATTCTAAAAATTAAAATTGAAAATATAAAAACTCACTTACTCTAGTAAAACACAGCAGAGAAAGAGATGTTAATCCAGCAACAATGATAGTCCAAACTTTATTGGGTTTCCAAGATATAGATTGCCAGAATTTTTGTTGCCACGATGGCAAATTAGGTTCAACTGGCTCGGTTAGCGTTGGATTATAATTGCCCATCCATTGCTGAACATTAGGGGTAAACCAAGCAATTAGCAAAAGTATCACGATCCCAAAAGTGGCATATTTTTGACTGATACCTACATTGACACTAAAACCTAAAAATCCTATTCCTATATTTCTCAAAAAACCAAAATAAGGTTCTAAGAAAACTGGTAATTGTACTCCCTGAAAACCAAACATCGATTTAAGGATTGAAGTGGCAGTTTCAAAACTGTTAGCACGAAAAAAGACCCAAGAAATTACTACGGCAATAAAAGTGGTAATCCAGCCAATACCTCGTAAAAACCAGCCATCATTTTTAAGATTATGTCCTAATCCTTTTCGTATAGAGCGATATAAATGGTTAATTACTAAATATATGCCGTGTAGACCGCCCCAAAAAATGAATGTCCAACCAGCACCATGCCAAAGCCCCCCTAATAACATGGTCATAATTAAATTAGAATATCTTCTTAGTTGACCTTTTCTACTACCTCCCAAAGGAATATATAAGTAGTCTCGTAGAAAGTGAGATAAAGTGATATGCCATCTACGCCAAAAATCAATAATACTTACTGCTTTATAAGGTGAATTAAAATTAAGTGGTAGCTTAATGCCAAACATATATGCTGCACCAATTGCCATATCAGAATAGCCTGAAAAATCAAAATAAAGCTGTAGGCTGTAACCCAACGCTCCTACCCATGATTCTGAAAAAGTTAAATCTATTCCCTGTGAGGCAGCCGCAAATGCCAGATTAGAATATTCGGCAATGCGATCAGCAAAAATTACTTTTTTGAATAAACCAGCGATAAAAACAGTAAGACCAATAGCCAAAGTTTTTTGACTAAATTTGTATATAGATGATTTTTTAAATTGTGGGAGTACTTCTTTGTGGTGTACGATAGGTCCTGCAATTAACTGCGGAAAAAAGCAGACAAACAACATATAATTCAAGATGTTGTATTCTTTAGTTTGACCCTTATAAGCATCTACTAAATATGCAATCTGTTGAAAAGTGAAAAAAGAAATTGCTAGAGGAATCACTACGGTCGGTAAATCGTAGTTTACTCCCACTAATTGATTGATATTTCTAACTAAAAAATTAGCATATTTGAAATAGCAAATTAATCCTAAGTTAAAAAATATTCCTAGTGCAACTACTGCTTTCTTGTTAGATGATTTTTCAATGACATTACCTAATAAATGACCTAAACCATAATTAACCAAGATAGACAATACGATTAAAGGTAAATTTAGAGGTTTCCACCAACCATAGAAAAAGAGAGACGCTATTACCAACCACAAGATAGGAACTTGCTGCTTAACCCATTTAGCATTTTTACCCAGTACAAAAAAAAACGTTAGCGTAATCGGTAGGAATAAAAATATAAATTCAAAAGAATTAAAAAGCATGGTTTTACTTTGCAGTTATATATGGCAACATATTCTTGACAATATGAAAATTAACTATGAAAATTGATGGTACAGACATTTTAAATACTGATATTTATACTGATCTTGATTCAAAAGGTAATGTAAATTAGTATCTATATCTATTTTCCAAATGTCAACTTTCACTAGCTTGTTTGTTTACTCTGCGATATAACAATAAAACTATTAACCATAGGCAAATTAATCTCAAGGAGTCGGAAATAAGAGTGGCCCATGCTGCTCCCTGCCAAGAAAACCGAGGAATTAAGACAATATTTAAAATAATGTTGAGAATAGCTGCACTAACCTGTACTATGCTACGTGCTTTTTGGTGTCCAGAGCCAGTTAAGGTATCTGCTCCCAAGTATTGAAATGCAGCGATCGCCGGAATTGGCGATAACCATAGTAGTGCATCAATCGCTTCGCGGTATTCTTCACCCAAAATCACAGGAATGAACGGAGCAAGTAATATATACCCTATGACGCTGACAATGGCATAGAATACTAAAATAGGTAATAATCGTTTGGCAAAAGCTAGGCTGCCTTTAATTCCAGAAGCTCCATGTTGAAAAAATCGCGTATAGCTAGCTCCAAATAAAGCCAATAAAAAAACATTACCCACATCGATAAAACGATATGCAGAGCCATAAATTCCTGCAGCGGCAACATTAGATAATTTACCCAGCATAGATTTATCCAGACCAGCATTGATATTATTGGCTGAAGCACTAATAGAAAAATATAATCCTTGTCCGATATTAGACTTGAGTTCGGAAAATACGGGACGAGGAGGACCTACCATTTTATTGACTACCAAAATGGCGATCGCAGCAGTTATAACCGAGCTAATTATATACAGATAACCCCAGATTGCAATAGTTGGTTGACTAAAGAATACTGCCAAAGATAGTGCAGCCAGTAGTTTGCCACAAGTACTCAATACTCCTAACTGGGCTGTTTTTTTAACCATGTTAGCTGCAACTAAGGCTTTGTAGCTAGTATCTAGAAGTCCCAAACAAATTAAATCCGCTAGTAAAATTAGTAAGATAGTTAACCAGGAAATGTTTACTGGAAATATCAAAGGAGACAGCAGTAACAAACCAAGGGTCAATAATGCCCCATTAGAAGTTAGCAAAACTAGAGTGTTACCCCAGTAGGTACTAAAAGAAGCTTTGTTAGTAGCGACGTTTTTGACTAATATATGTTCGCTACCTAAAGCAATAAATGGAAAAATAATCGAAGCTGAAGCAGTAATTACAATAAAAGAACCATAATTTTCTTTTCCTAGCAAACGAGCAACGATAATAAAATATCCTGCTTGCATAACTACGTTAAATAGTTTGGACAATAACATCCACAAAGTATCTTGTGCCAGACCACTTTGAAACAGATTTGTTGCCTTTACCTTAATTTCTGCCAGATTCATAATTACTATTTCAGCTTTTAAAAGTTGCGATCGAGACTAGTCAGAAATTGTATATTGATTCTTTTTGGCAATAACTAGAGAATAAGATACTGCTGTATACAATGCCCAAAAAGAACTATTCATATTAGATATAGTTCCTTCTGTTAGATTAGATAACAAGATATAAGTCAAAAACAGTAAGGGCCAAAACCCTTCAGGGGTATTAGTTTTCCTTAGTAGAGTCAGAGACTGGATAGTGGTGCTTAAAAAGCCAACTACAAAGACACTCAACCCAACTAAGCCCAAAGATAGCCAAATATCTAAAAAGCCATTGTGAGCATAAATAACTGCAATCCTCATTGCTAGTTGAACATAGCCAGAAGGTCCATCATAACCATTCCAGAAAGCAGCTAGCCCATAACCAAACCAAGGACGTAGTTGAATTTGATCCCAAACATACGTCCAGATATCTGTCCTACCTGATAAAGTTACATCTTTACCCACTAGATCGAATAAAGAATCTGAGCCTACATATCCTGCAATATAGATTAAGCCAGCTAAACCAACCATGGTCACCGCTAATATAGCTGAAATCATCACTTCATATCGCCAGCGAAAAACACGATAAACAATACATAACATCAGCATGACCGCAAAAGTCCCTATAGCCGTTGTTGATTGAGATAAAACCATTGTGGCGCAGGTAAGAATTAAAAAACACCAGTAAATCCAAGTATGTTTTTTTCCTTGAAACGCATTTAATAAAAAAACAACTCCTCCAGGAGCCATAAATGCACCATACTGATTTTTATGAGTAAATACACCTCGAAATGCGCCTTCATGCACTCCTGACATCAATCCATAACTTGGGATACCTACTGCAAATAGTATGCTCAAGGTAAGAAGTAATCCGTAAGTCCAAGCCAATAATTCTAATTGCTCTGGCAGCGTATAACGAGTAGCTATATAAAGTCCAAAGCCAGTTGTACCAATAGCATAGACAGCAAATCTTAAAGTTTGACTGGGATTGATTGACCAAAAGTATGAAAAACCAATAATTCCAATAAGTATCCAAAGAAATTTGTTGCTATAAATTGTACCTAAAGTTTTTTTCCAGCGTACTGCTAACAAAAGAAAAGTTACAAAATAAATTAAAAGCGATATCTTGGCATTAATCGATAAGTCAAGACTGCTTAAGTCTACACCATCTCCTTCATTGGCACCCTTGGTTAAAATTAATGGAGCAATTGCCTGGGATATATGAACTAAAGAGCAGATTGAAAAAATGTATTCAAAAATTCTCAGAAAATAGCTTTGGCTTTTTGACATAATATCGAGGCTTTTAATAATAAATAAATATATTTGAAAATTGCTTTTACTTTAGATCTGCTTATATAAGCTTCGTGATTAAATCGCTATTATATATTTTTTTTACCTATTAATTAAAAATTAATCAAAAGTCAAATTAACGTATTCGTCTTCTTTCTGTGAAGATATAGCTAGAGTTTTATTTTCTAAAATAGTAATTAGCTTATTAGTAAAATAAATCAAAATATAAGGGCATTTAATAACTTGAATCAAAGTCTTAAAAATTTTTTTCTGTTTAATGTACTCTATGGCACGATAATATGCGAGCCTTTTTTGAAAAGCCTTTAAGTTTTGATGCATTGCTTCTAGTAACTGTCGATCTGGATTAGCAGCAGCTTGTTCTAGATTGATGAATTTTTGAGTGATTTGACAGGATTCGGCTAAATACTTTGTCGGCGTTCTTGTAGAAAGAGATACCTCGCGAGTTCGATAATAGTAGTAAGGTCTAGATACCAACAAAAATCGAGCTTTTTTAAGCAAACACTGCATATAAAGAATAAAGTCTTCACCAACATTAATTGATTCGTTGTACTTAATATTGTGCTGGAGCAAAAACTCGCGTCTCATTAGAGGCTTAGTATAGCCAAAACTCCAAGTTCTAGGTGCATTAATTGGTGATGGTCGATCGCTAGTGATAAATCTAACTCCATCAATTAGTTCGACAAAACCTCTTCTTGGTTGATTTTCTTGTAATAAAGTACTCCAAGGATATTGCTCGCGATCGCGAATTAGAAACAAGTCGTCAGCAATTAGATCGGCATTTTGTTTTGATGCTACTTTTAATAACTTCTCTAAGCGTTCTGGTGCATACCAATCGTCAGAATCTAAAAGGGCAATCCACCTACCTTTTGCTTGTCTAATACCGCAATTGCGAACACTACTTACTCCTTTGTTTCTGGGGCGAGCAATGACCTTTAGTCTAGGATCTTCAAAACTACGAACAATCTCTAAAGTAGAATCAGTAGAGGCATCGTCCACCACAATAATTTCAAAATTACTATAGGTCTGAGCAAAAACTGATTCTAAAGCCTGAGCAATATAGTCTTCGCAATTATATGTTGGTATTATGATCGATACTTCTGGTTTCATCTATCTAGTCAATTTAAGGTTTTGTAAAAATTAAGCTGAATATGCCGAACTTTTGGTGTTTTGAATTAAAGGTTTACCATCTAAGTGCTGAGGAATTTCTGCATTCATTAAGGTTAAAATAGTGGGGGCTAAATCTACAGCTTCGCCAGCAGGTAAATCGACTCCCGTAGGAATATCTGGCCCTTTGGCAGCGATAAATCCTTGACCTTTGTGACCACCTGCACGACAGTGAGTTAATGGCCCAACGCGACCTAATTGTGGACTATCAACCACATCAGTCATTGGCTCTTGCCACAGTACGACTATGTCGGCATCGGGTAGTTTAGGATTGTCATCCAACGGCGTAGTACGAGTCTTAACAACCTGTTTAACAACTTTTTTGCCAGTTCTAGCATCTACCAAGTCGTAGAGAATATCAGCTATTTCATCACACAAAGCAAAATACTCAGCAGGTTCAACTACTCCATCTCTTTCTCTTCCTTTGAGATTGAGCCGAATATGTCCATTAGTAAAGGCTGGTAAAGCAAAGGCTTTCATCTCAGGCCATAGGGGAGAGTACCACATACCAGGCATCCAACCCATTGCTAGTTCTTGTTCTATCGGCTCATCTAACAAGCTATAGGGAGAAAGCAAACCGTGTTTTTTACCACGTAAGAATTTCTTGTGCGTCCAAGTGCGGAATAGTTTCTTGATGGGATTAGGTTCGTGAATTTGACTCCAGATTTCTCCTGGCCAAGAGTTACGAATTGGTTTGGTAATTACAGGGCTAGGAGTTGTGCCGACTTCTCCTGGTGCTAAAGCTGATTTACCGTAATGAAGACGGTACATTAATTCTGGGAGTACAGCCATGCTTAACAGATCGGTAAAGTTCCCTGCCATTCCATGAGCAGAAAAACAAACTACATTAGCATCTTCTGGGGCTTCTGCTAAGATTTCGCCGATCGCTGTATCGACCCTTTTATAGGTATTCAAGACAGGATCTTCTGCTCTAGTACCGTTTTGAGTTAAGTGATTATATACAGCATGGTCATCTTGGCTATAGTTGTAAACATCATGACCAATAGTATGAGTTTCACCAAAGACCATGAGAAATAAATCCCAATTGTCTTTTTTAAGCATTTCACGAGCGATTGCAGAATGACCCGCGATACTCTCTTTACAAGCATTCTCTACCCACTCAACATATTCAGGATTCCACCACAGTCCATTGTCGTTGTGTAGCACTGGGTTTTTGCCGTATTTTTCGGTTACCTCCGTAAATAATTCGGGAGGATTAGAAGCACTTACTGTATAAGGATAGTGACCACCCCATCCTAAAATCTGAGGGCCATTAACGTCATCCGAAAGAGTGCTAACAGGAACGTCTAGTACTGCAACCTTGTAGTCTTTGCCCAAAGCATAGAAAGGAGCAAATTCTTGATAGTCATAACCGCTTTTTACTACGTCACAGATGATTTCGTAATTTTCAGGATTATATGCTGCAGTATCCCAATACCCCAAAGTATCAACACGACATCCTGTATTAAAAGCTGCCCACAAAGGTTCTGTAGTTGAGTACTCAGTAGGCTGACCGCAGTAATTAGCTGTATTATCTAGACGACTGTAAGTGCCTGCTTGAGTTATCTTGCTTAAGTTGGGGAGGTGTCCTGCTGCCATCCATGCTTCAATTAACCGAGGTTCCCCCGCATCTAAGCCGATGACAATAGTTGATTTTTTCATGTTTACCAAGTGATGTTGCTTTAAATTAATTTTACGAATTGAATAGTTGAATTATGTAGTTTTACGCAGGTGCAGTTTTAGAGGGACTACCTTCGCTAGAGCTTGTGAAATAATTTTTGCTGTACTTAGCATGATAGGAATAGCGATCAAATTCGTTGGGTTTAACACCATTGATGACCATTCCCAAAACTTTGGCAGAAAGATTAGCATTGGCAATAGTTTCTTGTGCTAATTCGGCGCTTTCGGTTTCTACTATTCCTGGTCTGCTGACGAAGACAATACCATCTACCAGTTTGGTCAAGGTTAAAACATCGGCGGTAACAGCTAAAGGTGGTGCATCAATAATTATTAGTTCGTATTCTTTTCTAGCAGTAGCAACCAACTCGCTCATTTCTGTTGAGTCTAATAATGCTAGAGGATTAGGAGCAATTATTCCTGAAGTCAATAAATCCAACTGCTTCATCGGTTGACTAACCAGTTTAGCCAGGGGAGTTTTATGAGCTACTACATCTTTCACTCCAGCTTTGTTACTTACCTGCCATAGTTCGTGTTGAGAAGCTTTTCTAAGATCGCCATCAATCAACAGCACTTTGCGACCTAACTGAGCCATTGCTGCTGCTAAGTTGGCTGCAACGGTAGATTTTCCTTCACCTGGGACAGAACTAGTCATCAAGATTACTTTTGGTTGTCGTTTGACTGCCAAAAACTTGAGGTTGGTCTGGATCATGCGATAAATTTCGCTGGCAAAAGAGTCAGGTTCTCGTTGAACTACAATTCCACCTTGATTTTCTTGCAAATTGTCTAAAGGTACGATTCCCAAAACTTGATAGGAGAATTTTTGCTTGATTTCAGGAATAGTTTTGAGAGTACGATCCTGCATCTCTAGAAGAATTGCAGTCAAGTTGGAGAGGAATAACCCCATTAAAATACCCAAAGTCATTAATGCAACTCTACCAGTGCTACCTTCTTGAGGAATTACACCTTCTTCTAGGATTTGAGCATTACCATTTTTCTGATTAGTTAATACTTGAATATCTTCCTTATTAGCTAACAAGTTTTGATAAGAAGAACGAGCAGTTTCAACTTCACGTAATAACCCTTGTTCCTGCTTTTCTAAGCGAGGAACGTCTTTAGTGCGGTTCAAATAAACTTGTTGATATTGGCGCAGAGCAGATTCTTCAGTTTGAAGGCTTAGTTCATCGATTTTAAGACTGATAAATCTTTCTAACTGGTTTTCTTTAATATTGCCACCCTGCAATAGACCAGTAGATACTTTTGCACCAACATATTGACTAATCAACTGCTGCAATTGGGAGTTGAGAGCTTGCTTTTTATCATTGAGACTAGCAACCACTGGATGATTATCGTTGAATCTTTGTCTTTCTTGAGAAAGTTGAGTTTCTGTACTAGCTAACTGTTCCAAAATACTTTGCACTTGAGGAGTGTTACCTAGCTGAGTCGCGCTGATAGCTTGATTTAGATTCAACCCTAATTGATTTTGTAAGCTGATTGTTTGAGCTTTTTTTCCTTGTAACTCTGCACCGACAGTAGAAATCTGACGATTGAGATTACCCAACTCTCCTACTAAAATTTTCTTTTCTTCCTGTAAGTCTACAATCTGGTTTTTTTCATAGAAGTTTTGCAGACGACTTTCTAGAGACTGAAGTTTGGATTCTTGTTGAGGTAAGGCTGTCGCAATAAAACTGTCTGCCTTATTAACCGCATCATTACTACTGTTAATTTGTGCTTGGATATAGACATCCATCAAGGTGTCAATTACATTTTTGGCAGTTACAGGATCGGGGTCTTTGTAAGACATAGCAATAATGTCCGTACCGCCTAAGATCTCTACATTTAACCTTTTTTTGAAATCTTTGGGTTTGAGGGGCTTGCCTTCAGCATCTTCTAGTTTTAGTTGGTCAATAGTTTGCTGTACAACAGGCTCAGAAGTCATACGGATCATTTCCGTTGCCAAAGGGCTGTCGTCATTTCTAATCGCCGTAATTTCCGAACTTCCTAGATCTTTTAAAGCAGCTAAAGATTCTTTCTTGAATAAGATTTTTCCTTCGGATTTGTAAGTTTTTTCTAAAAAACTACTTAGGAAGGCGGTTGAACCTACGGTAAAAATAAAGACAGCCAGAGCTGGAATCCAACGTCTTTTAAGCTTTAATAAATAATCTCCTATATTAAAATCAAGTTCTTCTCTAGAATTAGAATAAGAACCATTATCTTTTTGCAAGTTAGTCATAGTGTTTTCCTTAGAGCGTAAATTTAAACTATGTTCCGCCTTTTCCTAAAATAATCTCTTAGTATTTACTGTTATAAAAAATTTATAGGCTATTAGACAGGTGTATATCTTAAAGTTTTAGTAAAGTTGGGCTAACTTAATATAAAAATATTAAAAAGTAGCTCGATCTAGATTTTTTTGCCTTGGTTATATTATCCTCTCCATTTTTAACAACAGTCAACAATAATCTAGTAGTTAATAATCAGTAGTTATTTTTACTACCTTTATTTACTAAAATAAATAAACATTTTAGATTTTTATAATTCAAACTAATCTGTTTTTTGGGTATTAAAGATAATAAAAGTCGATTCTCAATATATTATTGTGTCTCACTTACCTCACTTTATTTAGGTAAATCCTATTGCGGAATCGTCATGATATTTTGTTCGTCAAAAGAAAGCAAAGGATGTTGTATTTACTTAGATAAAAATTAGGTAATGTTTTTTTACTTTTATATATTGTAACTTGTGATTTTTATATTTTGATTGATTTATATCACTTTATAAAAATTTTATTAGCAAGAAAAGGAATCAGATTAATAGTGTTAACTACTGGTACAGTAAATACTTCTTCTATCGGCGTTGATGACTATATAAAATACCGACAGTAAATGCTATCAGAGGCATAATACATAAAGCTAGGGAACTAATTATTTGACTTTGTAGAGAACTAAGATTGATACGACGATTGACAGTAAATCTTGGTCGCAGAGATAATATGGTTCGATCTTCACCAGTTAGCCAAGTAATGGAATTGAGAAAAAGGTCACCGTTTAATTGTTGCTCAAACCATCCATTAGCAACAAACGTAGAACTACCGAAAACTACTATTCGAGACAGACTAGATTGTTGTTTCTCCAAGGCGATCGCGATGTTTAAGGGCCCTGATAAGTCATAGTTGATATCAAAGGTAATTTCTTCATTTTTTAAATTACTTTCCGCCCAGGTTTTCTGATTAGAAATAGCCAGAGAAGTAGCCTTGATTCCTTTTTTTGCTTCAACTTTCAACGGTCGAGATTCTGGGAAAATAGAAGTACCATGGCGAAAATTAGTAGTTATTGGATGATTGCCGTAATCATTGACAATTATTACTCCTGGTCCAAAACCCATAATGTTTCCAGCATCAGAACCATCTACTATCAGGCGATTGTCTAATTCAATGCCCCAGTTTTGTAACAGAGGGGTTATGCCGATATCAGTATTAGGAGAGAGTAGAAGTAACAAACTACCACCATTTAATAAGTAATTTTGTAGACCAGAAACTTCTGCTGTTAATAACTTTCTAGTAGCACCAGCGATCGCAATTAAGTCCGCATTATCAGGAATTTGATTTTGAGTCGCCAAGTTGAGTTCTTGAACTGCATAACCTTTAGCGGTTAAATTAGCTATTGCCTGCGCTAATCCCCTTTCTACTAATTCGGTAGTAGCTTCTCCGTGTCCTTGAAGTAAATATATATTTATAGTGCGATCGCGTTTGATAGCTTCGATGGCATTAGTCAGCTGGCTTTCATCTACAAGTTGACTAATTGCAGTTGTACTTTGATTTAGCTTTTGTCTTTTATTACCGTAATCTAAATATATTTCCCCTAAAGACTCTACTCCATACTGCTTTGCTAAACCGAGTTCCTGTTCGGGATTTATTAAGCGAAACCGAAACTGTTGACTTTGGCGATGATAGTTTTGTAATAAATTTTCTAAATTTGAATTAATACTGCGATCAAAGATCGAGACTTGTAGGGGTTGTTCTAATTTTCCAATAATAGTTTTAGAGTAAGACGAAAGCGTATGTAATTGATTTTCAGTGAGATCCCAGCGCATATTGTATCGAATTGCCAGGGTATTGATTATTCCCAAGATAATCAATACTATTATGGTCGTAGATAGAGCATTAATACTCTGCTTTGTTGAACGTTTATGCCAATATTGTTGTGCGCTTGAGCGAAAAAGAAAGCTAATTATTAATAAAGTAAAGCCAGCTATCAAGAATACGACTACTATTAGGGATAATTGACCGACAAGACTAATTATAATTATCCCAGCAACAAGATAAGCAATACTAAAAAAAAGCAAAATTATTTTGGTCATATAACAGTAATGCGCAATACTAAAAAAAAGCAAAATTATTTTATTGATATATTATTGATGGTTTGAACGTAGTAAATAAACTGATTGAGATGTCAGAAACAAACCCAAAAATATATAGCTACAAAATAAAACTAAATCGCTTATATTGACCAGACCTTGAATCAAATTACTATAGCTTTCTAATAAAGAAACATGGCTTAAGTTGTTTGCTGATAAAACACTAATATTATTAATAATAAGGTCGAGCAACCATAGTATTAAAATCAAACCAAAAGTTAAAATTGCTGCCAAAATATTACTAGTAGTTAAAGAAGAAATAAACATTCCCAAAGATAGTAAAGCAGAAGACATTAATATTAAACCCAAATTAGCTAATAAAGGAACGCTGAGAGATACAGAGGGAGTAGCAGCACTAAAAGCAATAGTTTCATAAACAAAAGAAGGTAGCAACATAAATATAAAAAGCATAGTTACGGCAATTAACTTACTTAAAGCTACTACCCAATTGGTAATCGGAGAGGTTGCTAATAATTCTAAAGTTCCTCTTTTTCGCTCCTCAGCATAAAGCCCCATGGATAATATAGGAATTATCAATAAAGATAGAGTACCTAAAGTTGCTAAAAAGGAATTGAGTAATTCGGTAGGAGCATCAACATAAGTAAGATTAACTCCTGCCTTTTCGCTTAAAGCAATTTGTTGAATGATACCTTGTTCTCCTAATAGAATCTCAATAAAAAATAGTCCTGAAATAAACCAAAAAACTCCTGCTAATATATAAGCTAAAGAATTATCAAAATAACTTTGTAATTCTTTTTGGATAATTGCCAGAATATTATTAACTATCATCAGCTATGGTTTTTTTACTTCTAAAGGTTCTTCTGTAGTTAGTTTTAAAAAGATATCTTCTAAACTGGCACTAGTACGACGTAACTGATACAAATCTAATCCTTGCTGTATGATCAGCCGTGCAATATCTTTTCCTAATTCAGGGTTCGGTTCGCAGGATATTTTGAGTACATGATGTTCGCGATCGCGAAATAAAGAACTATGACCTGATACGATCTCAATAATTCCTGGTACTTCTTTTAATAGGGGTATAACAGTATTAGGGTCTCCTCCTATTTCTACTTCGTAACCAAAACTATTATCTAGTTGGGTTTGTAACTTAAACGGTGTATTAGTAGTTACTACTTTACCCTGGTTGATAATGATTACGCGATCGCAAATCATGCTAGCTTCAGGTAAGATATGAGTCGATAGGATCACAGTATGCTCTACGGCTAAACTTTTAATCAGACTTCGCACTTCGATGATTTGGCGAGGGTCTAGTCCTACTGTTGGTTCGTCTAAGATAATCACTGGGGGTTGATGAACTATAGCTTGAGCAATACCTACCCTTTGTCGATATCCTTTAGAGAGTTTGCCAATGATAGTGTCTTCTAGGTCTACTAGTTGGCAATGTACCATGGTATTGTAAATTTGGCGACGGCGATCGCCCGATCTAATACCTTTAATTTTGGAGACAAAATGTAAGTACTGTTTTACCGTCATATTAGGATATAAAGGTGGTACTTCTGGTAAATAGCCAATATGACGACGTACCTGCATTGAATGATAATAAACATCATAGCCAGCGATTTTTGCGGTTCCTGCAGTGGCAGGAAGATATCCTGCTAAAATCCTCATGATGGTTGTTTTTCCCGCGCCGTTGGGTCCTAACAAGCCAATTATTTCTCCCGAATTTACTGAAAAGTGAACATCTTTAATTGCCACGGTTGCACCATAAACTTTACTAAGGTGTTCTACTTCAATAGTTTTCTGAGACATATTTGAGAGATAATTATTTGACAATCACCCAATCAATAATTAGATGAAGGGTTTGATCAATTTTCGTTTGATTGCCAAATCGAGAACCATACGAGCGATCGCAAAACAAATAATACTTTGAATGATTAAGAATAATAAAGATATTATCTTTGACCAAATCAGATTATTTTCGATTAAAGCTAATCCTCTGACTAAGCCAAAAGCAAATACTGCCCCTTCATTAAGATGAGAATTGCGATCGTCTCGGATAATATAGCGATATGTGACTCCAAACAGAAAACCGCTAACTGCCCCAAAAAACAGCTGTAGCATCAATTCCCAATCAAGTATTATGGGCATAACTTCCTGTTGTGGCAAGGCATTGGTCATAATTGCCTTTAATAAAACAACAACGACTTCGGCGATCGCAAATGCCCCCGCACTTACTATTCCTGCTTTGACAGACTCTATTCTTTCCGTAACTAAATTAGGCACAATCCTCACCACAAACGATCCCTTAAGAAGTATGATAGGGTTTATAGTTGCCAAATTAAATATATATTTCAAAAAATAAATACTGACATGGATATTTTGACATTAGGCTGGGTTACTATCTTGGCTTTATTTACATGGTCGATTGCGATGGTTGTTTGGGGTCGTAACGGATTCTAAGTCGTGGAAACAGTAGAAACAAACGAACTATTAAACACTTTATTCTTGGTGGCAGTAGGCTTACTTGCACTACTTAGCATCGGAATATCTTATCTTTCTGTAGTTAAATGGCGCGATCGTCGTCGCCAAGGTCGAGATAAGCGAGGCGGAGTATAACTAACAATTCAAACTTATTGATCGAGTTTGAGAGGGTTGCTATTTTTTAGTAGCCCTTTTTGATTGGAAAAGACTACTTAAACCTTTTAAAGCCTTTAATTATCTGAAAAATAGGAGCTAACGCCAGATGGTTAACTCCTGATTATCATAATGGGATAAATATATTGTTGACTGTCCTGTCCTCAAGCATTCTTACCCAAAAGGATTAGCTTTGCGTTATGAGTGCTGACTATTTGATTAAAGTGCGCCAGCATTAGCCAATCCAAGAATCACCCCTGCACCCAAAAGATGACCTAAGCTAGTAGTACCTAATAAGGCAGGTAGACCCATTCCGCCGAATAAAGCGGGAGAAGGCAAATCAGGGCTAGCAGATTGGTTTTTGATAGTTAGCTTACCAAAAGCGATCGCTACAATATTACAAGCAATCATGACAATCGCTACTTTAGGACTCCAAGATACAGTGTTGGGTACGGAAGCTGCTAATAAAGTTAAATAAGTCAAGTTTGATTTCTCCTGTTTAAAGACGATGATTTATCTTCTTGAATCGATAATAAGTTTATTTCTTTACACAACAGAAGTATTAATCGATGTTGCAATATTTATTAATCTAGTAAAGTTTTATATACAAAAATAGCCTCAGCAATGGGAGTTTTTTATCCTAGATTATGTTGTTACTTATAATATAAGTTCTCAAGATAAACATGGGGCTGTGGCTCAGTAGGATAGAGCAAGCGCCTCCTGAAAAATCGGGCATCATGAAGGAAACTTCATGTTTTGAATGTGGTCAAATTCAGGGAAGCCTAAAGTTGCAGTTTGTAGCCAAGGTAATCTTGAACCAAGCTCTATTATTTCCTGGTAGAGAAGGTGCAGAGACTAGCTGTAGATTAGAATCAGGAATCGGCTAAATAGTTTGCTAACAACAAACTGTCTACAGCATAACGGCCACCACCTAAAGCTAATAGTTAAAGCTGTTATTCATGGTGAAGAGATAGTCCAGAGAGTAAGGAAACTTACACCAATCTGAAGCGCTAGGTCGCCAGTTCAAATCTGGCCAGTCCCGTTGTATTATTTTGATTTTAGGCAATAGTTCCATTGATCTTTAAAATTTTATTGCGTACCCTCGATCTGTAGTGTGATAAAAATATACACTGCAGATTGAGATACAGAATAATTTTTGATAAAGATCTTTTTTATGGCTTATTACTGGTTTAAAGCTTTTCATCTAATTGGTGTTGTAGTTTGGTTTGCAGGACTGTTTTATTTGGTGCGCTTGTTTGTCTATCATGCAGAAGCGGAACAAGAACCAGAACCTGCCCGCGGTATTCTTAAAAAGCAATACGAAATAATGGAGAAACGCCTGTATGGGATTATTACTACTCCAGGAATGATCGTAACTGTGGCCATGGCAATCGGCTTGATTTCTACTGAGCCAGAAATTCTTAAGTCTAGTTGGTTACACATCAAACTAACCTTCGTTTTGTTGCTGATTGGCTATCATCATTTTTGCAAAAGAATTATGAAAAAATTAGCTGCTGGAGAATGTCAATGGACAGGACAACAGTTTCGAGCCTTAAATGAAGCACCCACTATATTACTAGTATTAATCGTATTATTAGCAGTATTCAAAAATAATTTACCTTTAGATCTTACTACTTGGTTAGTTGCAGGCTTGGTAATTACAATGGTGGCTAGTATTCAGCTTTACGCTAAAAAACGTCGTCAGGATCGAGAAAAGCTGGCTCAAACAGAGCAGCAAGAACAACCACCAGAATTCGCTTCTTCTGTAACTGAATAACTTTTAAAGGATGAAGGATCAATAGTAATAAACTGGTTGTTTGTTACCAATAGTTTGTAATTTACTAATATTTTTTCCTTCGTCCTAGTTGATAAATGTATTTAAAAAAACTGCACCTGCGTTCATTTCGGAATTATCTTGATCGCCAGGTAGAATTTACAGCGAGAAAAACTATTTTAGTGGGTAATAATGCCCAGGGAAAATCCAATCTTTTAGAAGCGGTAGAATTGTTAGCCACTCTCAAAAGTCATCGTAGCAGTCGCGATCGCGAATTAGTTTTAGATACAGCGACCATAGGGCAAATAGAAGCAGTTGTCGAACGAACTCATAGCACCAATGAATTGAGTATTTTGTTTCGCAAACAAGGAAGAAGAACAGTTGCCCTCAATCGCGAAAATCTCCGCCGTCAACTAGATTTTCTGGGGGTTCTTAATGCGGTACAGTTTTCTAGCTTAGATTTGGATTTGGTTAGAGGTACGCCAGATACTCGCAGAACTTGGCTTGATGGTTTATTGATTCAGCTAGAGCCAATATATTCTAGTATTTTGCAGCAATACAATCACATACTACGTCAGCGTAATGCCTTACTAAAAAAAATTCGTACTGTAAAACAAGATGAGTCGCTAGAATCTGTTGATATTTTTGAGCCTCAATTAAAACTATGGGACGAACAATTAGCCTCCGCAGGTTCTAGAGTTACTCGCAGACGCGCTAGGGTAATAGCCAGACTTGCTCCCATAGCTGAATCTTGGCATCAAAGAATTAGCGGAGAAACAGAACAACTACAGATTAACTATCTACCTAATGTTGAGTGGACAGAAGACGAAGCAGCAAAAGTACAGCAAGCTTTTTTGGCAAAAATAAATGAACGTCGAATGGTCGAACAGTATCAAGGAAGAACCGTGGTGGGGACTCATCGTGATGAAATTGAGTTCACTATCAATCAAACACCTGCACGTTATTATGGCTCACAAGGACAACAGCGAACATTAGTACTGGCATTAAAATTAGCCGAATTAAAATTAATTGAAGAAGTCATTGGCGAACCGCCCCTGTTACTGTTGGATGATGTTTTAGCAGAATTAGATCTCAATCGTCAGCAGCAATTATTAGAAGTTATTGGCGATCGCTTTCAAACAATTATTACCACCACCCATATTGACTCATTTAATCGAGATTGGATACAAGATTCTCAAGTGTTGAAGATACAAGCAGGAACAATAACCAGCTAGCAGTGAACAGTTAACAACTGTCCAAGGTATGTCATATTTTATTGAACCCCTGACATTTACCGATAAATCGAGTATCAATAGTAAATTACATCATAGTTTATGGCAATAGCTGGTGATGCTGTTTGGTTTCCAGCGTGAGGAGAATTAAATCAATGAAAATTTTAGTTACTGGCGTAGCTGGCTTTATTGGGTATCATTTGGCAAAAAGATTATTAGAATTGGGAAATCAAGTATACGGAATTGATAATCTTAATGACTATTACGATGTTAGTCTCAAACAAGCTCGTTTAAATCGACTATTACCCCATACACAGTTTACTTTTGAGTGTCTGGATATTAGCGATCGCACCTTAGTCGAACAACTATTTCAAAAACACAATTTTGATTGTGTAGTGAATTTAGCAGCACAGGCAGGAGTAAGATATTCAATTGAAAATCCTCACACTTATGTAGATAGCAATCTGGTTGGCTTTACCAATATTTTAGAAGGCTGTCGACATAGCGAGATCGAACATTTGATATTTGCTTCTTCTAGTTCAGTGTATGGTGCAAATACGAAAGTACCTTTTACGGTAGGAGATAATGTAGAACGTCCTGTATCTTTATATGCAGCTACCAAAAAAGCCAATGAATTAATGGCTCATGCCTATAGTCATTTGTATCAAATTCCCATCACAGGCTTGCGTTTCTTTACCGTATATGGACCCTGGGGTAGACCTGACATGGCTTATTTTAAATTCGCTCAAGCGATCGCCCAAGAGCAACCGATTGATATTTACAACTACGGCAAAATGAAGCGAGACTTCACTTATATTGATGATATTGTCGAAGCGATCGCGCTGATTATTCCCCAATCTCCTCAACAGTTGAATCAACCTCCTTATAAAGTTTATAACTTGGGTAATAATAACCCTATAGAATTAGGGGAGTTTATTGACGCGATCGAACAGGTGATGGGCAAATCAGCCCAGAAGAATTTTTTGCCTATGCAGCCAGGAGATGTGGTTGCTACCTATGCAGATGTCGATGAATTGATTGCTGATTTTGACTTCAAGCCCACTACTTCTATTGTTCAAGGCTTAGAAAGTTTTGCTCGATGGTATCGAGAGTATTATGGTTTATCTGGCTCTAATAAGCAGCAATTAATTGCAGATCGATTGGCTTTATTAGCAGGTTGATCGGCTTAAACTAGATTCTGAATTAATTTACGGGTAAACAGACAACAAAACAAGTCATATCTAATTCTGATTCGATTGTAATAGAACCAAGATGACGATTTTCGACAATACGCCTGACAGCATCTAGACCCAAACCCGAACCCTTACCAATAGTTTTAGTAGTAAAAAATGGCTCAAAAATGCGGGAGTGAATTTCTGGAGGTATACCCGATCCAGAATCGATGATTTTAATTACAACACGATCTACTTTATTGACCGTAACAATTTTAATTTTACCTTGATCGGCGATCGCATCAATACTATTGTCAATTAGATTAGTCCAAACTTGGTTTAGTTCGCTGCCATAAGCTTGAATTTGAGGCAATGTAGTGTCATAGTCGCGATCGATTTCAATTCGTTGTTTAAGCTTGTAAGAAAGCAACTGAATAGTATCTTCTATTCCTTGATGGATATCTACTAGCTGTTTGGCACCTCGATCTAAATAAGAATAAGAACGCATCGACTGTACTAATTCTGATACTCTTTGTGCACCCCGCAAACCAGACTGGATTATAGTCATTACCTCAAACGAAAGAGCTAGCCAACGCACTCCCATATCTCTTAATTCAGTTGTTTCATCGCGCCAGCGTTGAGTAAGTTCGGTTAAAGTTTGAGAGGAGACGTTTCCTGCTGCGAGCGGTTCGGCTAGTTTCCAGGCTTCTGCTACCTCATAGTCTTCTAGCCAATCGAGAATTGCATCTTCTCGATCCATTAACTCTAAAGGATCGACACGATGATTAATAATAAAATTGCAACCATCATCTCTCACTTTAAGCCACTGGGCGGTATGTTCTTCGTCTACATTGCGCTGTCCGTAAACTAGATTCATACGCTGTAATTCCATTATTGCCGGAGTAATATCTTTTAAAGCGCGAACTACAGCAGATGAAGGATTATTGAGTTCGTGAGCTAAACCTGCCGCTAAAGTTCCCAAAGCAGCCATTTTCTCTCTATTTTGAATAAAAGACTGTAATCCTTTGATTCTTCTTTGAATCGTTTTAAATACCATCCGCTCAAAATCACGACAGCTGTGGGTTAATTCTAAAAAGTTCTCAGAAGTAATTTCGTAAGCTAAACAGTCAGTCAACGCTGTCAAAGTTACTGGTACCATATCGTCTGTCATAATCTGGATTTCGCCAAAAAATGAGGGTGCCTGATGTTGTCCGATGGGCATCTTGACTCCTTCACTAAAGCGAGTGATGCCCATCGTTCCTGAAGTTAAAATAAAAAAGCCCCGATGAGGATCTCCTTCTTTGACTAAAATTTCTCCTTGGGATAATTCAATTGCTATAGAGCGATCGCAAATCCATTCCAGGCGATCTTTTTCTAATTTTCGAAATAACTCCAGCTTTAAAAGCTCTTGATGACAAAGCATATTAACTACGTTGTGAGAACCAGTAGTTTTTAAGATAACGCTTTTCCACGAACAACTAAAACACTCAAAAATCAAATTTAATTTACAAAAAAAAGTAGGAATAAAATTATTCCTACCCGTAAAAATTTAATTGTTGATCGGTTAATGATTAATTATGAAGAAGGTAACAGTTCTACTTTCTCTTTTTGAGGTATGATTTTGACTTTGTTTTCTTCGTCAATGTCTACCTTAGCGGTATCTCCTTCACTCAGACGACCAGACAAAATTTCTTCTGCTAACACATCTTCTAAAAGACGCATAATTGCTCGACGCAAAGGACGTGCACCGTAAGCAGGGTTAAACCCTTCATCTACTAGACGTTCTTTGAATTTCTCGGTTACTTCTAAAGTAATTTCTTTCTCTGTTAGACGTTGAAAGACTTCTTTTAGTAGGAGCTCGCTGATTTCTTTTACTTCGTCTTTGTTTAGCTGACGGAAGACAATGATTTCATCGAGACGGTTGAGAAACTCTGGACGGAAGTAGCTTTTTAGTTCTTCATTAACTAAAGAACGAATGCGATTATATTTTGCTTCTGCTTGATCGTCAGCAAACTCAAAACCAAGACCGCCACCACCTTTTTCGATCACTTTAGAACCGATGTTGGAAGTTAGGATGAGTAGAGTATTTTTAAAATCTACCGTTCTACCCTTAGCATCAGTTAAGCGACCATCTTCTAAGATCTGCAACAGCATGTTGAAGATATCGGGGTGTGCTTTTTCGATCTCATCAAACAATACTACTGTATAAGGACGACGACGTACTGCTTCAGTTAGTTGACCGCCTTCGTTATAACCGACATATCCTGGAGGAGAGCCAATCAGTTTAGAAACTGTATGACGTTCCATATATTCGGACATATCAAGACGAATCATGGCGTCTTCAGAACCAAAGAAATAAGTGGCTAAAGCTTTGGTTAACTCTGTTTTACCAACCCCTGTAGGGCCAGAGAAGATAAAGCTGGCGATAGGACGGTTCGGATTTTTCAAACCAACTCTAGCCCGTCTAATAGCCCTCGAAGTTGCTTTGACTGCATCTTCTTGTCCGATAATGCGCTGATGAAGGGTATCCTCCATGTGCATTAATTTTTCAGACTCAGATTCAGTAATCTTGTTAACTGGAACTCCAGTCCAAGAAGCAACAATGTAAGCAATTTCTTCTGCATCTACTTGGGGAGAATCTTCACCACCTTCGTCTTCGTTCTTTTTGGTAGAAGCGATGTTGCGAATCTGCTCTTTGATCTCCATTTCGCGATCGCGCAGTTCGCCAGCTTTGTCAAAGTCTTGTGACCTGACCGCATCATCTTTCTGTTTGAGAATTTCCCGTAATTCCTTGTCTAGCTCTTTGGCTGCGGGAGGAAGTTGAGAATTAATCAAACGGACGCGAGAACCAGCTTCATCGATCAAATCGATCGCCTTATCTGGTAAATAGCGATCGCTAATATAGCGATCTGACAGCTTGGCTGCTGCTTCTAATGCTTCGTCTAATATTTTTAATTTATGGTGTTGCTCGTAACGCTCGCGCAAACCAAAGAGAATTTCAATCGTCTCATCTACTGATGGTTCGCCAACCTGTACAGGTTGGAAACGACGTTCTAGAGCAGCATCTCGTTCGATATGCTTACGATATTCATCTAAGGTAGTTGCACCAATACACTGCAACTCACCTCTGGCTAAAGCTGGCTTAAGAATATTGGCAGCATCGATCGCGCCTTCTGCTGCACCAGCACCGATTAGAGTATGTACTTCGTCAATTACTAGAATTACGTTTCCAGCCTGACGAATTTCGTCCATAATCTTTTTGAGGCGTTCCTCAAATTCACCACGATACTTTGTACCAGCTACTAGTAGACCTATATCTAAAGTAACAACTCTTTTTTCTTCAAGAATGTCAGGGATATCTTTATTAGCAATACGTTGGGCTAATCCTTCAGCAATCGCTGTTTTACCAACCCCAGGCTCGCCAATCAGAACAGGATTGTTTTTGGTTCGACGACCAAGAATTTGAATTACTCGCTCAATTTCTTTTTGTCTACCGACGACAGGATCTAGTTTTCCTTCTCCTGCCATTTGGGTCAAATTAGAACCAAATTCATCTAGTGTCGGAGTCTTATTTCTGCCCTGTGTAGCGCCAGAGCCAGCAGCTACTTCCGCAGTTTCTCCCAACATTCTGATTACTTGAGTGCGGACTTTTGACAAGTCTACGCCCAGGTTTTCGAGGACTCTAGCAGCAACTCCTTCTCCTTCTCTAATTAAGCCTAAAAGTAGATGCTCTGTACCAATATAGTTATGACCTAATTGGCGAGCTTCTTCTAAAGATAGCTCTAGAACCCTTTTAGCTCTTGGAGTGAAAGGAATTTCTACTGCCACAAAACCAGAACCGCGCCCGATAATTTTCTCGACTTCAATGCGAGCATCTTTAAGATTAACTCCCATCGATTTGAGAACCTTGGCTGCGACTCCAGTCCCCTCTCCGATTAAACCCAAGAGGATTTGTTCCGTTCCTACGAAGTTATGACCCAGGCGGCGTGCTTCCTCCTGGGCTAACATAATTACTTTTATTGCCTTCTCTGTGAAGCGTTCAAACATGTCTTTTCCATCCACCTGCTGCTTGCCCGTGTATGGTGATTCTAGCACAGCCTATTAGTTTACTGACTCTGCTTGGGGGGAGGAAAATACGATACGCAATTTAACTATTTTAACTTTTGTGCCAACAGTAGCCAGTATTACCCAAGCTTTCTTCGATATTTTTACGCCATTGAAGAATATTAAGCTGAAAATCTGAGCGTTGTATTCCTTTTAGCCAGAGGATTACCGCGTCTTCTCCTGTAGCTTGGTAATATCCTTTTCGCTTCCCCGCTACTTCAAACCCAAATTTTTGATAAAGAGCGATCGCTGTACGATTGTTAACATTTACTTCCAAAGTTGCCCATGCTAGCTTTCTGGCGATCGCATCTTTTAGTAAAGTCAGGAGTAATAATTGTCCCAATCCTTGGCGACGATGGTCGGGATGAACCGCTAATAATGTAATGTGGGCTTCTTCGGCGATCGACCACAAACACCCGATTCCTACCATAATACCATCAGAGCTAGAAGATTTGCCGTCAAATAAATCCAAAATCAGCAAGCTACTGTTAGGACTATCTATTTCTCGCCGATATCCATTTTCTGTCCACAATCCCCCTAAGCAGATTCGATCCAAAGCTACTATTTCTGTAATTCTTTGAGGGGTTAAGACATCTATTTTTAAAATATGCACTCTAAATTATCTACTTTTTGACAGACGCTAATTGTAGACTAGAAAATAGTAGGCATTAAATTCTATTACTAGTAAGCCTAAACCTCTGGCTTTAAAACAATCAACTCTATTAGTTAAGCGAAAATATCATTATTATGCTTTCGACCGATCGCAGTTTACCAAATACTGGACATCGTTACGTTCCACAAATTACTGATTTAAAAATTCCTCCTTCTCCCAATCAAGAATTAATGCCTTTGACTGCTAAAGTCAACAGCCAAGATAATTTGGAAATTGGTGGCTGCGATCTGCAAGAGCTAGTTCAAAAGTACGGTTCTCCCCTATACATTTTAGATGAATTTACCTTGAGGACTTCTTGTAGTCAGTATCGCGATAGTTTTGCCACTTATTACGGTGGTGAATCTCAAGTTATCTATGCTTCTAAAGCCTGGAGTTGCCTGGCAGTATGTAGAATCGTCGATAGTGAAGGTTTGGGTTTTGATGTGGTTTCTGGAGGCGAACTGCATACTACCTTAGAAGCAGGAGTTAGCCAAGATAAAATTTATTTTCATGGCAATAACAAATCTACCGCTGAATTAGAGTTTGCTATTGAAGTTGGCTGTACAGTAATGGTAGACAACTGGCTGGAGTTGAGAACCTTGGTTCGCTTGGCTGCCAGCCAACAAACGACAGTTCCAATTATGATTCGTCTAACCCCAGGTATCGAATGTCACACTCATGAGTATATTCGCACGGGACACCTCGATAGTAAGTTTGGCTTCGATCCCAACCAGCTAGAGGAAGTATTTACCTACCTGTCACAGCAAAGCAGCCTTAGCTGCATTGGGCTACACGCTCACATTGGATCGCAAATCTTTGAACGTCAACCCCACAAAGATTTGGCAGGAGTTTTGGTTGACTGGATGAAAAAAGCGCAGGGTCATGGCTTACCTGTAACAACTCTTAATGTTGGTGGTGGCTTAGGAATTAAATACATTGAGTCTGACGATCCTCCTAGTATTTCTGAATGGGTAAAAGCAGTCAGTATTTCGATCGAAGCTGCTTGTAAAGAAGTTGGGTTGCCTTTACCTAAGTTAATTGCTGAACCTGGACGCTCTCTAATTGGTTCTGCTTGTGTTACTGCTTACACTGTGGGTAGTCGTAAAGAAATACCAAATTTTAATACTTATATCGCTGTGGATGGAGGAATGTCTGATAATCCTCGTCCGATTACCTACCAATCTATCTATCGTGCGGTAATTGCCAATAAAATGTCGGCTCCGATTAACGAACAGGTAACTGTAGCAGGTAAACACTGCGAATCTGGAGATGTGGTCATCAAAGAGGCTGACTTGCCTCAAACCGAACCTGGAGATATTTTGGTGGTGTTAGATACAGGGGCGTATAACTACAGCATGGCGTCGAATTATAATCGTATCGGTAGACCTGCAGCAGTAGTAGTTAATCACGGAGAAGTGAATCTAATTATCGAACGAGAAACTTATCATAATTTAATCGAACGCGATCTGCTTCCCGAAAGACTGGTAAAACCAGAAAACTAGACTTAGTATAGAAGCCAGCAAACAATTCTAACTTTGTTAAATAATAAGTACTAAGGTACGCAATTAATACCTATTAATCCGTAAAATTTTTAGGTATCTATCCAACCATCAATAGCCGAGTAATAAAAATAATGTCACTGTCGGGTTTTGTTCCTGACTTCGATCGGGTTCTTTCCTGGTTGCCAGATTTAGTCAATATCATTGATTTGGGCTTAGTTTTAGCCCTCAGTTATATCCTGTTGTTGATTATTGGCGAGGGAGAAAGACGCAGCTTGTGGATGGTACGAGGCTTTATTGTCCTCATGTTAGCCACCGTAATTAGTGGGCAGCTAGAGTTAAAGCTGCTCAAATTTCTACTAGAAAAATTAGTTTTAGGTTCTGCCGTAGCCATGGCGGTTATTTTCCAATCTCAATTTCGCCGTTTTCTAGAGCAGATTGGTAGAGGAGAAGTGGTGCAGTTGTTCAGAAGTTCTGGTAGACCAAAAACTCAGCCAGATAGTGTAATAGATCGTATTGTTGATGCGGTCAAAGATTTGTCACAAAACCGTACTGGCGCATTACTTTTAGTGGAGACTACAGGCTCTCTAGAAGAAGAAGATTTTGTTTCTCCAGGGGTGAACCTAAATGCAGAAGTTTCTAAGGAACTGTTACAAACAATTTTTCAAACCAGCACTTTACTACATGATGGTGCAGTTTTAATCAGCGGTTCGAGAATTTTAGCAGCAGCAGTAATTTTACCTCTTTCTGAACGTACTGCTTCTCGCCAATTGGGAACTCGTCACCGCGCAGCAATGGGAATCACCGAAAGAATCGAAAAATGTCTTTGTATTGTGGTTTCGGAGGAAACTGGTTCAATATCATTGGCAGAAAAAGGAACATTAAACAGACCTTTAACTAGTAGTAAGCTTAAAGAGTTATTACAATCTAGATTTACACCCATTGTCGAAGGAGATGCAGTACGTCTTAGTCGTAAAATTGGTTTTCAGGGCAAAATCTTATTAGAGCGTCTATTGCGTCTGCGCCCGTCAAATTTTCGTAAGAAAAACTAGGTTTACGTTGTTTAATAATAAGTATTCAACTTTAAATCCGAACCGATGAGCCTAGAGCCAGTCACTTTGCAACAATTACCCACCGACCTGAACATAAACTGTTTACCCCAGCATGTAGCGGTGATCATGGATGGCAATGGTCGTTGGGCAAAAAACCAGGGAAAACCACGCATTATCGGTCATCAGAAAGGTGTAGATACCTTAAAAGATCTCCTGCGCTGCTGTAAAGATTGGGGGATTCCTGCTTTGACTGCCTATGCTTTTTCTACGGAAAATTGGGGACGACCTCATGCAGAAGTCCAGTTTTTGATGACCTTATTTGAGCGTGTACTCAGACGGGAGTTAGCGGAAATGAAGGAAGAAAACGTCAGAATTCGTTTTGTCGGCAACTTGGAAGATCTCCCCGAATCTTTGCGTCAAGAAATTAGCCGTTCAATGGAAGATACTAAAGATAATCAAGGGACTCAGTTTACCGTAGCAACCAATTATGGTGGTAGACAAGAAATTATTCAGGCTTGTCAGGCGATCGCCTCGAAAGTAGAACAAGGATACTTAAAAATACCACAAATCAACGAACAACTATTTGAGCAGCATTTATATACCAAAGAAATTCCTCATCCCGATCTCTTGATTCGTACCAGTGGTGAAATGCGAATTAGTAATTTCTTGTTGTGGCAAATGGCATATGCGGAAATTTATGTGACCCCTACTTTGTGGCCAGATTTTGATCGTGTCGAATTTCATAAAGCGCTTAATACTTATCAAAAACGCGATCGACGTTTTGGAAAAGTAAAGCCTTAGCTGTTATTTTTTTGATGAATATGTTATGCTAGTTAATGATTCGGACTCATGCGGTATCAACGCCCAAACCTTGTCAGAGCCTGACGGCAGCAGCAATACGGGATGCTTAATACAGGCGTGATATCCGAATCATTTTTTGTATGTAGCTCTGGTTAATGCACAATCTTTATCTACCTATTCTCAATTTAGACTGTTGTAATTGATGAAAACAAACAGACTAAAGATGATCATTCAAAAATTATTGCTTTTTCCACTTTTGATTTTTGGTTTAATCAGTAGCTGTAGCCCCATATCTGATCGACAAACATTAGACAGCGAGGAAAATAGGGATTCAGGCAAATTAATTGTGTCTGCTGCTGCGAGTATGCAGGATGTGCTTCAAGAAATAAAGCAGTTGTATCTTGAAAAATATCCCCAGGCAAATATCACTTTTAATTTTGGTTCTTCAGGTTCGCTACAACACCAGATAGAACAAGGTGCGCCGATTGATATTTTTATTTCTGCTGCACCACAACAAATGGATAATTTGGCAACTAAAGAATTATTAATGGTTGGAACTCGTCAAGCTTTGGTAGAAAATCAGATGGTTTTGATTGTGCCAGTAGATAATAAATTAACTGGTGATTTTGAAGATTTGACCAAAAAATCTATCGAACAAATTGCTTTGGGAGAACCTAATAGCGTTCCAGCAGGTAAATATGCTCAAGAAATACTAACTAATCTCAATTTGGCAGAGCAAATTAAATCTAAAATTGTTTACGGTAAAGATGTACGTCAGGTACTTAATTACGTGGCAACGGGTAATATTGACGCGGGGATAGTTTATGGTAGCGATACTGTTAATACGCAGAAGGTAAGAGTAGTAGCGATCGCATCATCAGAAAATCATTCTCCTGTAGTTTATCCTGTAGCTGCCTTGAAAAACAGCAAACATCCTCAAGCAGCTAAACAAATGTTAGAGTTCTTCTTTACCCCTCAAGCTCAGGCTGTTTTTAAAAAGCATGGTTTTGCATCAGGTAATGAGATCCAAAATGTAGATCTCAACGAAAAAGATCGGCAATTAGCCATTAACAGAGATTTTTGAATTTATTATTAATTAGTGATAGTAGTGTTTTAACTCCAATTTGGCTATCAATCAAGACAGCAGTTACCGCTACTGCTATTACTTTTTGCTTGGGAGTTGGGGCGGGATTTTGGATTGCTAACTATCAGGGAAAAGCCAAGAATATTATTGATGGCATCTTGACTATGCCATTAGTTTTACCGCCAACTGTAGTTGGATTTTTGCTACTGTTAGCTTTGGGTAAAAATGGCTTAATTGGTAATTTTCTAGAACTTTTAGGAATCCGAGTAATTTTTACTTGGTATGCCACTGTAATCGCTGCAACGGTTGTGGCTTTTCCCCTTATGTATAAAACTGCCTTAGTAGCATTTCAACAAAGCCAAAGTAATAATTTAATTGCCTGTGCCAGAACTCTTGGAGCTTCAGAAACAACTATTTTTTGGCGTATTATCTTGCCTTTGGCTAAACCAGGATTAATTGCAGGTACTTTGCTATCTTTTGCTCGTGCTTTGGGTGAATTTGGAGCAACTTTGATCTTGGCTGGCAGTATTCCTGGTGAGACTCAGACAATACCCATTGCTATTTTTTTTGCAGCGGAAAGTGGGGCGATGGATCGTGCTTTGGGGTTGGTGATTATTTTATTAAGTATTTCCCTTAGCGCGATTGCAGGGGTGAATTATTGGCAGCATCGCAATCGCCCAAATATACAAGTAAATCGTAGAATTAATTACAAAATTAACTATAAAAAGTTATTTATACCTAAAACAGAGCGAATAAACCAAGAACCTGCCTCAAGATTGCAGGTAAATATTCAAAAACAACTACCAGAGTTTTTATTAGACATTGCCTTCAGTATTGATCTTGAGCAACATCCTTTGGGAATATTGGGGGCATCAGGAGCGGGAAAAAGTACTTTACTGCGTTGCATTGTAGGATTAGAAACTCCTGACAGGGGCAGAATTGTTTTGGGTAACAAAATTTTATTTGATTCTGCAGCTAGAATTAACTTATCGCCTCAAAAACGGAGAGTGGGTTTAGTTTTTCAAAATTATGCTTTATTTCCCCATCTTACTGTTACCGAAAATATAGCCTTTGGAATGTCTCCAGAACAATCTACCCAGGTAGCGCAAACAGAAATAACTCAACGATTGCAGCAGCTAAATCTATTAGGCACAGAACATTGTCTACCCCATCAGCTATCGGGAGGAGAACAGCAAAGAGTAGCTTTAGCCAGAGTAATGGCAAGTAAGCCCGAACTGACTTTGCTTGATGAGCCTTTTTCTGCTTTAGATACCAATTTAAAAACCAAACTTACACCATTATTTCAAGAACTTTTCGCCGAGTATTCGGGCTTGAGTCTCTATGTTACTCATAACCTTAAAGAAGCCTATCAGTTTTGTCCGCAATTATTATTAATTGATCGCGGCAAAGTGATCGCCTGGGACACTAGACAAAATATAATCAACCACCCACCTAATATACAAACGGCACAGACAACGGGATGTCGTAACTTTTCTACCGTACAAAAGATTGCGCCTCAAGTTGTCAAGGCTTTGGATTGGCAATGTAATTTACAACTAAAGCAACCAATAGCCGACAGCATTAACCAGATTGGAATTCATAATCGTGCAGTTATTGTGGTAAACACCAAGCCTGAAACCAATACATTTCCTGTTTGGTTGACTAAACATATTGAATTTCCTAGCAACGTAACCTTGTACCTTAAGCTACATTCTTCGCCTAGCGATCGCCAAGATTATCATTTAGTAGCAGAAGTCACTCTTGCTAAATGGCGGAAACTACAAGATCGAGCTTTACCTTGGTACGTTCAATTACCTGCCGAGCGCATCATGGTATTTGATTAAAAAACTTCAAGCTATGGTTAAACTACAGATTCAGATTCAGGTTTGGCAAAAATCATTCTTCCTGCCGAAGTTTGTAAAGAAGAAGTTACCACCACCTGTATTTCTCCGCCGACGCGATCGCTTCCTTCTTCTACTACTACCATTGTGCCATCTTCCAAGTAGCCAATACCCTGTTCTGGTTCTTTACCCTGTTTAAGTATTTTAAGCTCTAAATTATCTCCAGGGAGATAAATAGGGCGCAATGAGCGAGCAAGATCGTTGATGTTGAGGATCTGAACTTTTTGAAGATTAGCAACTTTGCTTAAGTTGTAGTCATTAGTCAGCAGAGTACCGTTAATTTCTTGAGCTAAATGAACTAACTTAGCATCAACGGTTTCAATTTCTTCATAGTCTGCACTATTGATTACAATGCGATCGGGATAATCTTCCTGCATTTGGTTAAGAATATCCAATCCTCTTCTGCCACGAATTCTTTTTTGAGAGTTACTAGCATCAGCCAGATTTTGCAATTCTTGAAGCACAAATTGAGGAATCAATACTTGTCCTTCCAAAAATCCAGTTTTCAACAGTTCTTCTACTCTGCCATCAATAATACAGCTTGTATCTAATATTTTGGTGGGCATCGCTTCGAGTGTACCTTCAGCCACCAACATCGATTCAATACTATTGGGGTTAATTAGTCGCAAGAAAGTTCGTCCATGAGTATCTGCTAAACCGACGCCCAGATAAGAGAACATGACACTACCTAAAACGGCGACTGTCGGCTTAAAAAAGCTTAACTCCTTGGGAATGGGCAAAAGAAACATCGGAGCAAGCATCAAGTTGGCAACCAACAAACCCATCACCAAACCGATTGCTCTGGTAATAATGATCTCGATTTGAGTATTGCGAATCTGACGCTCTAAACGACGGTAAGTTGTCTGTACTGCTACACCAATGCCCAAACCAATAATAGCGGCAAATCCTGCAATGACAAAGCGCAAGGCTTCAATATTAGATACTCCTTCCAAGATGTCGGGAGGAAGCAACTGTAACCCATCAAAACCGATGTTTACTGCTGCAATGATACAAATGATAATTATGATGGCATCAACCATTGTTTTAGTTGAAATTTATGATAAATGATGTATTTCTTCTTTACTGTAATAAATTATTGGTAAATGTGTAAAAAATAAAGGTAGTTCTTAATATTGTCTTGGCTAATTTAATTTAGCTAATAGATATTAAAAAGCTATATATGACAATGATTTTACCGCTCGTATATATTACTAATCAAGCTTAAATAAATCTCTAAAATATATTTATTTAAATCTCTAAAAATTAAGTAATATTTAAAACATTTTGGTTTTTTTATACTCAATCTATTAGGGGAGTAGGTCACTTAGACAAGAACAAAGGAACTAGTAAAGAAAGGAGAAGTAAATGACACCAGAAGAAGAAAAAGAGATTACACAACATATCGATGCAATAGGAGACTTAAGATTTCTGGGGCGCAATGGAAAATGAAAATTGAGGATGTGCCACAAGTATCGCTCTTAATCGATATAAATATCTTCCTCATGTTCGCTGGTATCTTGTTCCCATTCAATATCAGGCATCGATTCAAAAGCGTGGCGTACTGAGTTTTCCCAAAGTTTGCGAATTTTAGCAATATAGGGCGCGCCAATGCGTAACTCTAGTTTGTTATCAATTTCAAAACTATCCGTCTCGTACATCACCAAATTAATCGGCGGACCTACGGATATATTGGATTTCATCGTTGAATCTAGAGAGAGTAAGGCGCACTTAGCGACATCCTCTAGGGGAGTATTGAAGGTAATAGTACGGTCTAAAATAGGTTTGCCGTATTTAGTTTCGCCAATCTGCAAAAATGGTGTTTCTGGGGTGGCTTGAATAAAATTACCTTGAGGATAAATTAGATATAGTTCGGGTCTTTCTCCTTTAATTTGTCCCCCTAGTAAAAAGTTGCAGCTGTAGTCAATACCATCTTTTTCTAACCAAGGGCGATCTAGTTCTTGAATTTCTCGGCTTTTATTGCCAATATATTGGGCTATATCGTACATACTGCTTATGGTATGTAAATTTTTGGCTTCCTGGTTTTGAATATCTCGATTTAACCTTGTAAGCACTCCTTGGGAAACGGATAAACTTCCAGAATTGCAGATGATAATCGATCGCTCTGTTGGTAAGGAGAGATCGAACATTTTTCTGTAGCTAGAAATGTAATCGACTCCTGCATTAGTACGAGAATCAGAAGCCATTACAATGCCAAATTGATTGATGATGCCCAGGCAATATGTCATTAAAGAAAGGATAAAGAATAAATTATGGAAAACACAGCTAACTATTTAATTTAGTTGATGACCGCAACTACTGCAAAAGCGATCGCTTGGTTTGGCTGGTTCTCCACATTGGGCACAAAAACGTTTGGCAGGTGTTTTCCCCTGATTTAAATTCATTGCCATATTGCCCATTTGCATTGACATAGAATTAATATCCATCGCCATGTTACCCATCTTCATTGGCTGCATGGGTTCAAAGTCAACATTTATGTTATTAGGATTATATGGGGGATCGGATGTTTCTTTTAGGTCAATTTGGCTAGCATTGTTCAAATCGGGTGCGGAGGTAGTACTGATACTATTTCCTTGAATTAAAATAAATTGCGAACCTCTCTGGCTATTTATCGCGATCGCAAAACCCGCGCCAATTCTGTATAGCTTGGGTGGTGTCTGCCAATTTCCTGTAGTAAAGCTACTGTTTTGACTCTGCTGTTGTCCTGGGCTGCTAGATACTAAACTAATATTAGTTTGATTTCCTTGTAAAGTTATAGTTAACTGTTGATTACTGGTCAAATTTGCTGTATAAGCCATATCAATTCCACTTTAATTTATGCTTGCTCCATTTTTTATTGTAGTTATTCATGAGAAAGAACTGCAGTTCTCCCCACAGTTTTTAGTTTTTAGGATTGATACATGAACAGTCAGGCGGGATTTATTCTCAAAGTTTTGTTGGTTTCTACCGTACTATCAATTTTTATTAAATATGGCGGAGAATCTTTACCCATCGGGCCAACTACGGGAACGGCGATCGCTATCGTCTTCTTTCCATCTATCGCGATCGGATTTTTGTTAGGTTGGCAGTATTTGAAAGGAAACAGTAATTGACCAACCTCTTAGGTTTCCGATAGGCTGTCCGTTTTTATCTGTTTTCTACCGTCTCTAATATGATAGTGCTTGGGGTTGCTAATCCGAAATCCGCTAGGGTTTTTGTCCCCTTAACTAAATTTTCTTTATTGTTTTTGGATAGCTGCTTAATTCGATATTCTACTCTACTGGCTAAGGATTTTGTACCTATTTCTGCACTAAAAACTAACTGTAGGGGATGTCGATGTCTGGTGTATTTGGCAGATTTAGCATTGCCAGATTGATGTATTGCAAAACGTTTAGCAACGTTATTAGATATCCCTGTATAAAGAGAATTGTCACCACAGCGAATCATATAAACAGACCACATCTACATAGACCTCTAATACAAACGTCTTACGTCGTCTCTGATATACTTGGTGCGAATCCTTGTTTGACTCGCTACTTTAATTCGAGCAATAGTTTACCGCAACTAATACTCGAATCAGATCTTATAAAGGAGAGTACTCAAGCACCTTGCTCGATACAATCCATCACCTGTAAATAAGCAGGATCGTCTGGTTGGATCTCTCTTTCTTCAATCGTGTCATCATAAATAGCTTTTCGGGCATTTTCAGCAATTACAGCGTTAGAAATTAGTTCTAAAGCATCAAGGCGATCAATATTGTTTAGTGCATCAACATATTTTCGGCTATGGGAATGCCTCACTGACTCTTGACAATAATTTGAAAGCTCCCTACTTTCAGTCATTACCGCAAAGGCAAAATCCTTTTCTACTTCGCTACCATATAGTCCTTTGTAAAGAAGATTGACCATTGACGCATCGTGACTAGGAATAGAATATTTTTCCTCAATTTGAGGCCAATATCTCAAAGCTTTTAATCCTTCTAAGGAGCCTTTGTTCAAACTAGCATGTTCACACCACTGCTCGAATTCTTCAACAGTAATAGGACAACGACCATGTTCGAGCATTCCATTTGCCAAAGCTTGTCCTGCTTGAAAATTTCTAGTTGGCTTGCCTGTTGTTGGCAGCATCATACTACCTCGTGCGTCTGCTACGATCGCTGTTAACTGAGAAAAAGTGTGATCCCGTACCTTCTCTGTAAAACCACCTTTATTGAGAGTTGCTTCAATTCTTGGTACAGCATAGCCTAATTCAGTCAAAGCGATGGGTTGCTGTTGATATAGCCTCAAGCGATCACGTCTAAACATAGAAACGTTGGCAGCTTGGTCAAGACATTGATTGAGTAGCAATGTCAATAATGTTGGTAAAATACCAGGGTTTTGCCGATGATATTGATATCCAAATCCCGCAAAGATAGAGGCCATATTTTTGGCAGCTTTAATGTATTGCGCTTCAACATTATGGATGCCTGGAGAAACCTGAATATTGGGTGATAGTTTATTCATCATTTGCGCTCCAATTAATGCCGTTAAAGCATTAGCATGGCAAAAATTGGCGGTAAAGCTATCTACTGGAGCGCGCAAAGCACCATGTCTGTGAAAACCAGAGAAAAAGGCTAGATTAGGATTTTTTTCGCATAATACGTAAGAATTGTTTTGGCTATCGTCATGACTAAAAGAGCCAGCCAGACAAGCTAGTACGACATTGTTACGTTGTAATTTTTCTCTGATTTGGCAAGCTAGAATCAGATCTTGTTCGATATATTTACTGTTGGCACTTAATAACACCATCTCGCACTTAGCAATTAGATATTCTAAGTTATTAGCAACTGTCTCTTCTTCTTCTTTGTGATGGGCTAATCGCTGCATTTTTACTACGTGCCTCGAATCCATGCCTCGTATTTCGTCTTCAGAAAAAGCTCCCATCAAATCTCTACCCTGACGAGGTGCTAATAATAAAGATTTTTCGCTTTTCTGCATTACTGAATTATAAGCAAGAGAGGCAGGATATAGACCAATACTATAAAAGCCTATTTTAGCTTTACTCAGTTGACGAATCCGTTGTTTAATCCCTCTCTTATCTAACGAATCACTAAAAAAACTGTTACGCATTATTTTATATACTTTATATATCCCAACTTTAGTAGTCTATCAAGACCTTATAAAAAGGCAAAGTAATAGCATTTTCTCAAAAATGCTGGTAGTAAACAGAAAGCTTTAGCCAGAATATTTGATTAAATATAGCTTTTTAAGTAACTGTGTTAACTTATTAGACTGAAAATATTTTAACAACAGTCAATAAAACAGCGATCGCAATTATTTCAATATTTGCATTTTGTGGCAAGTATTTTTTCTAGGAAAAATGCGATGTGTTAGTGATTAAAGTAAGCGTTAACAGAAATAAGCTAAGGACGAACGATGATTCGCTCGCACAAGTAGCTTTTGATGATCAATTATCCATTAAAAATTCATTATGCAGATTGGCGTACCAAAGGAAATCAAAGACCAAGAATTCCGCGTAGGTTTATCTCCTGATAGTGTTCGTGTTTTAACAGATCAAGGACATACCGTAGCGATCGAAACTTCTGCAGGAGTTGGTTCGGGATTTAGCGATCGCAATTATCAACAAGCAGGGGCAACTATCGTACCTAAAGCTAAAGATGCTTGGAATCAAGAGCTAGTAATTAAGGTAAAAGAGCCTTTAGCAGCAGAATATGATTTTATTCAATCAGGGCAAATCTTATTTACTTACCTGCATTTGGCAGCCAATCAACCTCTGACTGAACGTTTGATTGATTCTGGGGTAACAGCAATCGCCTATGAAACGGTAGAACTAAATCAAAAATTACCTCTATTAATGCCCATGAGCGTTATTGCAGGTAGATTATCAGTACAGTTTGGCGCGCACTTTCTCGAAAGGCAGCAGGGAGGAAGAGGTGTCTTATTAGGAGGTATCCCTGGAGTACCTTCTGGCAAGGTGACTATCTTAGGCGGAGGTATCGTCGGTACAGAAGCTGCCAAAATTGCCGTTGGTATGGGTGCAAAAGTACAGATTTTTGAGATTAATGTCGAACGTTTGGCTTATTTGGAAAATTTGTTTGGTTCTAGAGTAGAACTGCTTCATAGCAACACTGCTGCTATTGAAACTGCTGTACCTGATGCCGATTTGTTGATTGGTGCGGTATTAATTCCTGGGAAAAAAGCACCTACCTTGGTAAATCGAGATTTAGTGGCAAAAATGCGGACTGGTTCGGTTATTGTTGATGTCGCGGTAGATCAGGGTGGCTGTATAGAAACTCTACGTCCAACTTCTCATAGCGAACCCGTGTATGTAGAAGAAGAAATTCTACATTATGGTGTTCCTAATATGCCTGGGGCTGTACCCTGGACAGCTACTCAGGCTTTAAACAACAGTACCTTACCCTATGCGGTTAAGTTAGCCAATTTGGGTATTAAAGCTTCAAAAGATGATCCTGCTTTGGCTATGGGATTAAATGTGTGTAATCACCAACTAGTTCATCCTGCAGTCAGAGAAGTATTCAAAGATTTGATTACCAATACTGCTGAATTTTTTAGAGTCTAAAGTAAATGGACTTATCTGGAAACGATTATCTAGTGGTTGGTGGAATTGTCTTTCTAGCTGCTTTAACTCAAAGCATAACTGGATTTGGCTTTGCGATCGTTTCTATGTCTTTTTTACCTCAAGTCCTCGGTTTACAAACCGCCGTACCGTTAGTAACTTTAGTTAGCATTGTCGCCAATATCATTATCTGGTATTCCTATCGGCGAGATTGCAATTTTGAAGCTGTCAAACAATTAGTCATTGCTTCTTTAGTAGCTACTCCCATTGGGGTTTTATTATTAGACTATATTCCTGAAGCGATCGCTCTTAAAGGTTTGGGAATCTTAATTTTTAGCTACGTCCTCTATGACTGGTTTGATTTGAAGTTAACCAGCTTCAAATCCTCTATCTGGGCTTATTTGTTTGGCGCAATGTCGGGAATTCTTAATGGCGCATATACCGTTGGCGGTCCTCCCGTAATTATTTATGCCAATTGTCGTCATTGGCAACCAAGGGAGTTTAAGGGTAACTTAACTGCCGTATTTTTCTTTAGTTGTCTGTTAGCTGCTATAACCCATACCTTACAGGGAAATATAACTCTCTGGGTCGGACAGCTGGCAATTTATAGCTTTCCTGGTTTTGCCTTAGGACTATGGCTAGGAATAGTTCTATCGAATAAAATTAATCCGCTAGTTTTTCGACGTATTACCCTAATTTTACTGGTAATAGCGGGTCTGAGACTTTTGATTTGATGAAGTTGGAGTTAATCGCTTAACCATTCATCCGACTGAGAAAACTTTTTAGGCGATCGCATTGAGGATTAGTCAGTACCTCTTTGGCATCTCCTGATTCTTCTACTACTCCCTGGTTGAGAAAGAGTACTTTATTAGCTACTTCACGAGCAAACTGCATTTCGTGAGTGACTACCACCATTGTCATTCCTTCCTCGGCTAGTTGTTTCATCAAAAAGCAGTATTTCTGGTTTTATGCAGAGACTACGAGCGATCGCTACCCGCTGTGTTTGTCCTCTAGATAACTGTTCGGGATAAGAATCAGCTTTACTGCTTAAGCCGACTTGATCTAGATAATGTAGGGCGCGATCGCGACATTCTGACTTTGACTCTTTTAGTACTTCTGTAAGAGCTAACATCAAATTGTGCAGCACATTGAGATGTAGAAACAAATTAAACTGCTGAAACACCATCCCTACCTTAGTTCGTAACTGTTTCAGCTTCTGAAAACTAATTTTTGATTGGGACAAATTAATACCCATTGGTGACAAGTTAAGAGTTGGTACAACAAATTGTCAAATCAAAGGAAATATAGGCATTGCAGAGGTTTTGGACTAAGCAAAAAAGATAGATTAAACAAATGCGCTCGCCAGCTTATTCAATGGCACACTCACCAAAAAGTATCAGAGATCACGCCAGAAATAGAACTCATCCCAATGTGGATAACAAAGCAAGCAAAACGACAATTAGAGCAATTGTTGAAGCCTTGTGTTTACAATCAACTAGCCTACTATCGCTCATGAGGAAAGTTTTCTTCTGCTCAAACGGTTGTTAGGTTTAAGAGGATGTCTGAAAAGTCAAAATAAATGCGATCGCTAATTTTAATTAGAAAAACTCTCGCTAAATTAAATCTGTCAATCGCTAAAAAGACAGGTAACGAGAGTTATGAATCAATCATATCGTACTGATTTAACAGATGAGCAGTGGGAAATAATTAAGACTTTGATTTACGCTCAGACAAACAAAAAGGATTTAAAATCTTGCCTCGTCGTTCGGTAGTCGAAAGAACTTTCGGATGGTTTAATTGGTGTCGTCGTTTAAACAAGGATTACGAAGTTTTACCCGCAACCTCTGAAACTATGATTCGAGTTGCGATGATTGGTCTGATGTTGAGAAGACTGGCATAATCTAATACTTTTCAGACATCCTCTAAAGTTTGATTGGCATTATCCAAGTCCAAACGACTATCGTCTCTCGATTCTAGTTTACTTTTTAAGCCTAATTCTTCACTATCTTTCATTTCTAAACCAGCTTCTTTACCCAAGCGATCGACATCGTTCATTTCTAAACCAGCTTCTTGATTAGGAACGTTTAGATCATTTGGTTCGGTAAGTGGTTGCGTCTGTGCAAATTTTTCTTCACCAGTATTCATAATTTAAGAGTTTATTTAAATAGTTAAAATTATTGTACTTCTTCCAACTTTTCTTCGGTGCGAGTACTAGGCTCTTCTATGCTTGAATCCATTTCTTCTTCTTGCATAGTATCTTTCTTTTCCTTCATATCTAGATCTGATTCGGATATAGAATCTGAATCAGAAGCCGAACTAGACTCAGTCTCAGTAAGGTCTTGATATTTCTCTATTCTAGTGTCATTATCACCTTGTTCTACTTCTTGAGCTATCGCTTTTGGAGCAGCTAAAAAAGCAGATAGTAATATTAACAAACTACCCAAATAAAGTTTAGTTTTTTTCATGATTAATTATAATTTAGTATTGGTTTTTGCTAAGACCCTGAATTGAACACGATCTCAAATCAAAATTAGAGATCGTGTTCTGAGGGAATAACAAGAGCAAATAACGTAAATAATATATTGCTTGACAAATGATTATCCCAGTAACAAACCTTTAGTATTGAAAAAATTTATTTCATCAAACTAAAGTGCGATCATCCAAAATTTGATTTGAGATCTCAACTTATCAATTTCAGAAGTTATTTACGCTGTTGCTCTACCTTCTGTCGCTCCTTCTACTGCTTTCCAACCAGCCAAACCACCTTGAATTTGAGATACACTTTCAAAACCTTTTTGGCGTAGATCATCAGCTACTTCTTTGGTTTTGCTGTCACTGTTGGCATAAACATAAACTTCGCGTTCTTTTGGTAGATTGTTGACATCTTCAATCAACATCGCACCTGTAATTCTTTCTGACAAAAATTCTTGGCGATCGCGAGCATCAATAATAGTTAAACCAGGTTCACCCCACTGTAGACGCTCTTTTAGTGCTTGTGCGCTAGATACGGGAGTAGCTTCGGGAGGAGTAGGAATTACCTCATCAAGTTTCTCTTTAGCGTTAGATATGACGTTGGCTTCTAATGTTTGGTCAGACATAAATAAAATGTTGTTTTTCTAATTCGTTAATAAATATTAAGACAACTTTTTACCGAGATTTACTCTCCCTGCAGGTATAGTTTTCAAATACTATCTTTTTCCCAAAGATCTTACTTTCGACCCATTCGATTCAAAAAGCTTTAATTTAATCTTAATTATTGTATTGAATATGCAAAACAATCATATATAAAAAGCATGGCTACCCAAGAACGTCGCCCAACTCCCGATGATATTCCACCTCAGAAGTTAGATTATCCCGCGTCTCAAAGGGATATGACACCACAACCTGATAGCGATTTATCAAACTATAGTCCTGCTAACAAATTGACAGGAAAAGTTGCTTTTATCACTGGTGCTGATTCGGGTATTGGTAGAGCGATCGCGATCGCTTATGCTATGGAAGGTGCAGAAGTTGCTATTTTCTATCACAGTAATGATACTGATGCCGAAGATACTAAAAAGATGGTCAAAGAAATTGGCAACAAAGACTGTCTGGTTATCAAGGGGGACGTTCGCAATTACGAAGACTGTACTAAAGCGATCGAGCAAGTAGTTAAGCATTTTGGCAAATTGAGCATTTTGATCAATAATGCTGCCTACCAAATGACGCAAAAAAAATTTGAAGATATTTCAATCGAACAGTTTCGTCGCACTATGGAAACTAACGTCTTTGGCTATTTTTATATGGTAAAAGCAGCACTACCTCATCTATCTGAAGGAGACGTGATTATTAATACGGGTAGCGTTGTGGGCAAAATGGGTAAGGGAATGCTGGTAGACTACTCTACCTCTAAAGGTGCAGTACATACCTTTACTAAATCATTAGCTCTGAATTTGGGCGATCGCGGTATTCGCGTTAATTCTGTAGTACCTGGTCCTGTCTGGACTCCCAATATACCTTCTACTATGCCAATTGAGAAAGTAGATAAGTATGATACTGACGGTATTATCAAGCGTGCCGCCCAACCAGAAGAACTCGCTCCAGTCTATGTCTTTTTGGGTTCATCTGACAGTAGCTTTGTTACGGGAGCTTTATATGACGTGACTGGCGGACAGTTATCAGCATAAGTTTATAGTTCTCTTTTTGGAGTTTAGCTTGAATATTTCCGATTGCGATTATAAAACTAACCACGCTGACATACGGTATTAACTACTCCTTCTGCATCGTTCAGATTCATCGCCATTGTATTTTGATTGATGCCAGTATATTGGTGAACAAAAGAAGATTGTACTGGTTCACCATTGAAGTTGGCTAAACTTTGCCCTGCAAAGGTAACGTTCGCTCCGTTGACTTCCCATAAGCCTTGGGATTGAGATTGATATTGCATGCTTTGTCCATTTTGAGCCTTCACTTCACCCATCCCGCTGGCTTGATATTGCTGGTTAGGATGAACCAATAGTTGAAATTGATTGTAAGAGACAAATCCCTGCGCCTGTTCAGTTTGCTGACACATCCATTGTCCTGCAGGATTAAAATTCATTTGGGTTTGAGCTTGAGCGGGCTTGAGGCTGATTATAGAGCTAGCTGCGATCGCCCCTGTAACTAAACTTTTGATGTTTTTCATGATTGTCTTTTCTTGAAAGTATTTATTGTTTGCTTACATCTCTACTTATTTCTGAGGATATTTTGGGTATGTAGATTTAATAATTAGTAATTGAATACTGCTAAAGAAATCCCCCACGTTTCAAGTGTCGCAGGGGATTTATTGGAATTGATTAGAGTTTATCAATAGTCTGGTAGTTTCTTAATAACTGATGTTACGCACTAATTAACGTGAGTTTGGGTTAAGCAAAAGCATCTAAAATCAAGTCATCTATAGCAATAGATGGCTTTTTATCACGATGATTAATTGCTAGATGTAATTTAAAACTGTTGGTGCGCTACCCAAAGCGCCTGCTGTCGGCGCGGGGTCGCACCAAAAAACCAATTTACAGATGTTTTTCCTTTTTTGGTGATCGCTTGAAAAACACGATGTTGTTTAATGCGCCGATTGTCCTAAAGGATACACGAGGGTGCGATATTTTCCCTGTGCTATCAACTGTTGTTTCCAACCAGGCTCAAATAGAGTGCAAAAATCATCAACCGAGCAGAATAATTCTTTTAAATCCGACTTCCATGCCGCTAAACATAGGGCAGGTTTGCTGAATTTGTTGTTATTTTCAGCTTACTATCTGTCCCTTTCCTTATCCCGAACTCATCACGTTAATTACTATCGATCGCCCAGGTGACAAGAATTAATAATTAGTAATCAAAACCGAATAATTGTTGATCAAACGGGACGAAAGTAGAATTTTAAGCTTTAATCATATCGATCAAGTACCACAAAACATTCCTAACACTACAATGAAACTTTCAAAAAAACTAAAATTAGCAGCAATATTCACTGGCGCGATCGCCTTAACATCGCCTCTACTTCCTGCTTGGGCGCAGTTTACCGAAGCACCCATCTCAGAAGATGAGGTAATTGCTATTGCCGTACCTGCTGGTGCGATCGGCTACAATCTCAATGTAGTACAGCAAGTCCCTGGAAAGCAACAGTGTTATGCCACTAGTGGTTCTGAACCTACCATTGTTGACCCTCTCTGGACTACTTTTGATTTTACAGGTAGCTGTAATCGTTCTACTGATAGTAATGGTTATTCTGTGCGCCTTGACGGACAAGATACGAGCCTTGACTACCGATTAGACATTGTCAAAAAAGGTACTGAGCTTCAGCTAGTAGCTAAAAACTACAAAGATGGTTCTAACTTAGTTGTCGGTCAAACCTTTGGCATGCCAGCCGAGGGAGAATATGTCAAAATTTTTCTGAACGACGGTTGGGAATTCACCAAAAAAGCTTATGAAGGAAAGGTTCTAGGACATTTCTTCTTTAGTGGTGATTCTCAGGCGATCGCTGCTGCTAGCGGTACTGCTCCAACCCCTCCTCCTGCTGCCTCTGCCTTTAGCGATATCGATCGCGATATTTATAAAGATGGAATCGAGCAAGCAGTAAAAGTAGGCTTTATTTCTGGCTACAAAGATAAAACTTTTCGTCCTACCGAACCTCTAACCAGAGAACAACTAGTATCTATTGTTTACGATGCTCTAGGCACGATTGAGGATGTGGAATTAGAATCTGCTGATTCGGCGAGTGCTGCACCTTATCCTGACGTTCAAGCAGATCGTTGGAGTGCGGGAAAAATTGAGTGGGCAAAAGGCTCTGAGATTGTCAAAGGCTATCCCGATGGTTCTTTTCAACCAGACAAACCCGTAACTAGAGCAGAACTAGTAGTAGTTCTCAATAAAATGGCGATGTTAGCTAATGACCAACAAAACGAGTCAATGGAGTTAGAGACTACTCAAGAGCCTACTAATTTCTCTGATATTAGCGATCATTGGGGTGCAGAAACCATTCAAACTATGTCAGCCTATTGTGGAGCTGCTTCTGCTTACCAGGAAACAGGGGATGCTTTCCAACCCGATACTCCTGCAGCTAGAAACTACGCTGCTGCTGCTACTTTAAGAACTCAAGAGTGTATTACAGGAGAGACTCCTGAAGACAAAGGAGAGGAAGAATAAACTGCGATCATTGACGCTTCTTCTTTGAAGCGTCAATCACCCTTTAGGGCTGTTAGCCCTAAAGGGTGCGGTAGTCAAACAAGGATACACGAGCGTGCGAGACGCGAAGCTAATCCTTTAGGGCAAGTGCAAGCTAATCACGGATACCGAGCACGCATACCGCTGCGCATATCGCTCTAGGAGGGAAACCGCGCCAGTTCCAGAAGACGGAGCGTCCGACACAAGGGGGCGAACTAAATTCGCCCCTCGCGGACTTAGGAACCTCCGCAATATGCGGAGCGGTATCCTTGTTTGACGGACTGGCTTCTCAAGACTGCGCTACCTTACTGTTTGCCCCTACCCGAACCTTATTTGTGGCAAACATCAATTGAATTGAGCTAAATTTCAACTAGGCAAGCCTGATAAACTATTACTCAAAAACTCAGTACGACAAGCATGACGCTGTATTTTACCACTAGAAGTTTTGGGCAGGCTGCCTGGTTTTAAAAGCAAAATAGTATGTGCTTGTAAATCGTGATTTTTCGAGATTTCTCGTTTAATTAATTGTGATAAATCCTTGACGCTAATCAAAGCCGAACTACCATTATCACTAGATTTGCTAGTTCGATTGCTACTCCAGTATTTACGCTCTACTTCTGCCAAAACAATTAATTTTTCTTCTCCTTGAAGATCGATAGAAAAACTAGCGACGCAGCTTGGTCTAATCCAAGAGCTTACTTCCTGAACGGTTTGTTCGATATCCTGGGGGTAATGATTGCGTCCTTTAATGACAATCATATCTTTAAGACGACCCGTAAAAAACAATTCTCCGCGATCAATAAAGCCTAAATCTCCTGTTCGTAAAAAAGGTCCAGCATTACTATTTTTGAGATAAGCATCAAAAGTTGCTTTAGTGACATCTGGTTGTTGCCAATAGCCTTGAGCAATGCTAGCTCCAGATACCCAAATTTCTCCTACTTCTCCTGGAGGACAACTAACTAGGGTTTCGGGATGAGCAATCGTAATTTCTTGGTCGATGAGACTTCTGCCACAGCTAACTAAAGTTCGAGCTTGGGCTTCATGACTATCTGTAGCAATAATTTTATTTTGTTCTAAGGCTTTTCCTTGAACGACTTTTGTTACTACTGAGCTTGCCTTTGAACCCCCTGAAACAATTAAAGTAGCCTCTGCCATGCCATAGCAAGGATAAAAAGCTGCAGGATCGAATCCATAAGGTTCGTATATTTTGGCAAATTTGTTTAATGTTTCTTGATTAATTGGCTCGGCACCGTTAAAAGCTACTTGCCAACTACTAAGATTAAGTCCTGTCAATTGCTCTGGCTTAAATTTGCGTACGCATAAATCATAGGCAAAATTTGGTCCGCCACTGGTGGTAGCTTGAGTGCGAGAAATTGCCTTTAACCAACGTAAAGGATTTTGGAGAAACATTAAAGGTGACATCAAGGTCACAGGAAAACCACCATAAAGGGGTTGGAGAATGCCACCAATTAATCCCATGTCATGATAAGGCGGTAGCCAAATAACTCCTTTGCTTTGGGTGGAATGCCTAAAGCAGCGATGTATTGCCTCTAAATTGTGAAGTAAATTCTGATAAGCAATTTTTACTCCCTTGGGTTCGGCGGTTGAACCACTGGTATATTGCAGAAAAGCAATACTTTCGGTCGAAATATCTGGTTTTTGCCAGTTTTCTGCACCAGCATCATCTATATTATCTGTGGCGATCCACTGTAAACTATTTAATTCTGGAGTCTTTTCTAACTGTCTCTCTAAGCTGCTGAGGGTTTCGCTATTAGTTAGAGCTAAGTTTGTTTCCGCGTTTTGTAAAATATTGTGGATACGGCTTAAGGAACGATTGGGACGAGGAGGATAGGCAGGAATTGCAATAACTCCAGCATATAAACAACCAAAAAATGCCGTAATGTAGTCTAAACCAGCAGGAAACAATAATAAAACTCGATCTTGAGGAGAGCTAATAGACTGGAGATAAGTGGCGATCGCCCTGGCTTTTTGCTCTAGTTGACCATAAGTTAAGCTAATTTCTTCTGATTCTCCATCCACCAAAAAATTGTATAGAGTCTGATTAGGCTGTGACTCAACTCGATTGCGGAGAATATCAACCAATGTATCCGCTTTGATTCTATTTTTTAAACCACTCATTCACTTTTGATTGTTGAGATCAATTTACACCATATCTTAATTAATCGAGAATCCAAATATAAATCAACTTAGAGCATAATTCTGTCTGGAATAATTTAATTATTCCACAGCTTACATCAATCGCCATCAAAACCGTGTATACGTGTGCCACCTTGAGAATAGTCTGCCTTTTCCAGGATGAAGGATAATTATTAAATATTAACTGCATCCTCGAAGCGGAATAACTTGAATGACTGCCGAAGCTTTAGAAAACATTATTATTGCTGAAATTGAAAAGTCAACCGACCAACGTATCACTTTTGCCGATTATATGGATTTGGTTTTGTATCACCAAGACTATGGTTACTATAATTCAGGTACAGTAAGTATTGGCTCTAAAGGCGATTTTTTTACTTCTCCATCTTTGGGTCAAGATTTTGGCGAACTGTTAGGAATTCAGTTTCGGCAAATGTGGCAAAATTTGGGGTGTCAAGATCGCTTTTGTTTGGTTGAAATGGGCGCAGGAAATGGAGAATTAGCGCAAGATATTTTGGGCTATATACAAAAGCATGCAGAAGATGATTTTAAACGAGCTTTAAAATACATCATTGTTGAGCGATCGCCTGCTCTAATTCAATTACAACAAGAAAAACTTGCTTCTTCGACCATTAATCTTACCTGGAAAACTTGGTCAAATATTGCGGATGAAAGTATAGTTGGCTGTTTTTTTTCCAACGAATTAGTGGATGCTTTCCCCGTTCATTTGGTAACAAAAGATGAAGGACAGCTACAGGAGATATACCTATGCTTAGAAGAAGGACAGTTAACTGAGACTACTAACTCTATTTCTAGCCAACAAATAAATCAATATTTTGATTCTATTGCCATTAATTTATTAGCTCGACAATATCCTACTCACTATCGTACAGAGGTAAATCTGCAAGCTTTAGACTGGATGCAGACAGTAGGGAGCAAACTAAAGCAAGGATATGTTTTAACCATAGATTATGGCTACATCGCCGACAAGTATTATCATCCTAGTCGCGATCGCGGTACTTTACAGTGTTATTTTCAACATCGTCGTCACAATAATCCCTATGCCAATTTAGGTTATCAAGACATTACTGCCCATATAGATTTTACTTCCCTGATGCGCTGTGGAGAATCATCTAACCTTACTACATTAGGCTTTACACAACAGGGACTCTTTTTAATGGCTTTGGGTTTAGGAGATCGCCTTAACGAGCTTTCTAGTGGTAAATACAACATCACTGAAATTTTTAAGCGTCGCGATGCTCTACATCAATTAATCAATCCTACGGGGTTAGGCAATTTTGGAGTATTAATTCAAGGTAAAAACTTAACCGCTAGGGAGCAATCTTTAAAAGGTTTATTCATCCCCAAACTTTAATTCTTGAAAAAATTAAAGCGATCGCAAATGAACAAATGCGATCGCTTTAAAAAGATAAAATCAAACTATGCCAAATTTTTAGTCAAAGGTTTGCCGCCTTTGGTAGTAAAAATCTAGAATTCAGAGTTTTCAGCAGGATTCATCCCTACAGGAAAGCTAGAACCACCACCAGATAGAACATCAGCTTCTTTAACAAATCCACTGTATGCTTCCATACCGTGTTCGCTGATATCCAAACCACGTCTCTCTTCGTCTTCGTGGACGCGGATTCCAATAGTTACCTTAAGCAGAGTCCAAACAATCGCACTAAAGATCACAGTAAATGCACCAATCGCAACAATACCAATGATTTGAGTAACAATGTTACCAGTACCAAAAATACCTACTGCTAGAGTTCCCCAGATACCACAGACTAAGTGAACGGAAGTTGCACCTACAGGATCGTCGATTTTGATGCTGTCAAAGAAAGCAACGGAAAATACTACGATGATACCAGCGATCGCCCCAATAATTACAGCGGATAAATAGTTAACATCAGCACAACCAGCAGTAATACCAACTAGACCAGCTAAGATACCGTTGATTACCATTGACAAGTCAGGTTTACCATCTTTAATCCAAGAAGTGAAGGTAGCTGTTACACCACCTGCTGCTGCTGCTAGGTTAGTCGTTACAGCAATGTAAGGAACATTAGCTGTTGCGGCAAGTTCTGAACCAGGATTAAAACCAAACCAGCCAATCCACAGAATCAAACACCCTAAAGTTGCAAAACCCATGTTATGACCAGGGATAGCACTTATTCTACCGTTTTGATATTTACCCAGTCTCGGCCCAAGAATAGCTGCACCTACTAAAGCAGCCCATCCACCTACAGAGTGAACTACAGTCGAGCCAGCAAAGTCGGAAAAGCCCATTTCGCTTAACCAACCACCATCCCAGACCCAATGTCCAGTAATAGCATAGGAAAATGCTACTAATAAAGTACTGAAGATCAAGAATGCACTAAATTTGACTCTTTCGGCTACTGCACCAGAAACAATAGTTGCTGCTGTGGCTGCAAAAGCTACCTGAAACAAAAATCCGATCGCCGGAGGAACTGCTGTGGGATAAGGATCGTCACCATAGGGTACGGGATCTCCGCTAAAGAAGAATCCTTTAAAACCAATAAAGGGAGTGCCGTCGCCATACATCAGAGCATAACCCACTGCCCAATAAGCTAAAGTCGCGATCGCAAATACGATCAGGTTTTTTGCTAAGATATTAACCGCATTTTTCTGACGACAAAATCCTGCTTCTAGCATTCCGAATCCAGCATTCATAAAAATGACTAGAACAGAGCAAAATAGCAAGAAGATCGAGTCTAAGACGACTCTTAATTCGTCAAGAGTAGCAGGAGCATCTAGTCCTTGAGCAGTAGCTGCAGAATCCCAAATAACAACAATTACTGCTGCTAGGGGAATACAGATTAACCATGGAGCCGAGAAAGATTTTAATATTGTTCTTAAAGGTCTTGGAATTAAACCTTTGATCTGTTTACCAACCGAAGCATCATAATGCTGCTCCGATGTGGTTTTTGCTTTTAAGAATTTAGAATTCATTTACACTTTGATTAATTTTGAAAATATAAATTTGTTTGTTGGTTTGTCTACAATCACAAACTTAATTCTGTCTAGTTTGTGATTTTTTTTTCTTTATTGCCGTATGCAAACATACCGTTTAAAACGGTAATAGAGTGTATGATTAAAGGTTGCTCTAAATTTTTAGTATGGAAAACTTAATTAAAATATTTATATTAATAATTTAAGCAGTTTGTTTTTAATCAAGGGTTTGGCTCTAACTCTTGGCTCTTACCACCTAACTCTTCGCTGGATAAAATATGGTCTTGAACGTTCGATCGTAGAGATGACAAGGATAGTAGAGTCTTATTTAATAGCTAAATTAAGGCAAAAAGTTTTGTCAAAAAACTTTAATTTTGTGGAGCCGACGTTCGTCAAACTTTAAATTTGATGACAATTGTCTTTACAAAAAAGCAATAATCTTAATATATCCTTGTTGCCACACAAAATGCTCAACGTGTTGTTAAATATAAACTTTGTCTATAAAGACGTAACTAGTTATTTTTGTCATTAGGAAATTCATCATTATCCTAAATTGTTATATTAAATAATATTAAACAATTGTAAAGAGAAAGATAAATTATGAATAATACAATTTTTAAAATAGCGATCGCTTGATAATGTTCGAGAACAATGTCAACCAACAAAGAATATTGACCTCAAAATTAAAAACTAACTGGTTTAATTTATTAGCAACCTTACAGGTAGATCAACAGATCGCCGAAGAAATATTTAGTAATTTAGTTGATGCTTATAGCCAGAGCGATCGCTATTATCATAATCTTCGACATATACAACACCTTCTAAATTTACTGGCAGAAGTCAAAGACAGTTGTCAATGTTTTACTGGATTACAGCTGACCGCTTGGTTTCATGACTATATATATGTCCCTCAAGCTCAGGATAATGAGTTAAAAAGTGCTTTATCTGCAGAAAATATCTTAGGCAGATTCAATTTAGACCGAGATACTATTCAATTAGTCAAACAAATCATTATCAGTACCCAAAAGCATCAACAAAGAGTACGGGGTACCGATAATCTCATCTTTCTAGATGTCGATCTCGCAATTTTGGGTGCAACAAGCGATCGCTATCAAGAGTATGCCCGTGAAATTAGAAAAGAGTATGGTTACTTAAGCGATCGCCAATATCAACAGGGCAGAAAGCGAGTTCTAGCTAGCTTTATTTCTAGATCGAGAATTTATTACACTGATTATTTTTATCAAAAGCTCGAACAACAAGCTAGACATAACATCCAGGCAGAGCTAAACATTGAACAGCAAGTTTGATCAAGTTGAGAATTAACAGCGATTTTAATTTTACTCTAGGAGCGATCGCTTTATTTTAATTTATTCCCACTCGATTGTTCCAGGGGGTTTAGAAGTAATATCGTAAACTACGCGGTTAACTCCTTTTACCTCATTGACAATCCGATTAGAAATAGTTTCTAGCAAATCATAGGGTACTCGCGCCCAATCAGCAGTCATACCATCTTCACTAGTGATAAAGCGCAATACAATGGGATGGGCATAGGTACGTTTGTCTCCCATTACTCCCACACTACGAATCGGTAACAACACCGCAAAAGCTTGCCAATAGTCATGATACATACCCTGTTTACCAATTTCATCGCGCACGATAAAGTCAGCATCTCGCAGAATATTTAATCTTTCGGCAGTTACTTCTCCTACGATCCGAATTGCCAAACCAGGACCAGGAAAAGGATGACGGCGCACGATTTCTTCTGGTAAACCGATCGCACGGGCAACATTACGCACCTCGTCTTTAAACAGCTTACGTAAAGGTTCGACTAGTTTAAACCGTAGATCTTTGGGCAAACCACCAACATTGTGATGACTTTTAATTTTCACCGCTACTCTTTCCCCTGTTTTAGGATCGACATTAGTATCGGCAGACTCAATCACGTCGGGGTATAGAGTCCCTTGTGCTAGGTAGTCAAAAGGTCCTAATTTCTTGGATTCTTCTTCAAATACTTGAATAAATTCGTGTCCAATGCGACGGCGTTTGAGTTCGGGATCGGTTACGCCATCGACCTGCGCCAAAAAGCGATCGCGCGCCATAACATATTCTACAGGAATGTGAAATTTGTTTTTAAAAATCTCGACCAGTCTTTCTGGTTCGCCCTTTCGCATGAACCCCTGATCGATAAACATACAGGTTAGCTGATCTTTGATCGCTCGATGCAGGAGAAATGCCAAAGTCGAGGAGTCTACTCCCCCAGACAATGCTAACAAGACTCGCTTGTTTCCTACTTTTGCTCTGATTTCTCTGATAGATTCTTCAACAAAGGCTTCTGTCGTCCAGGTTGGTTCACATTTACAAACATGATAAACAAAATTCCGAATTAGAGCGTTTCCGCCGACAGAGTGTACTACTTCTGGGTGAAACTGTACGCCAAAAAGCTTTTTCTCTGGATTGGAAATAGCAGCACAAGGGGTATTCTTGGTATAGGCTAAAACCGAAAATCCTTCAGGTAAATTGGTACAGGAGTCGCCATGACTCATCCACATTGTTGAGCCGTGTTCTACATTAGTTAGTAGATCTGTGGGATCTTCAATAAATAATTCTGCTTTACCGTATTCACCCAGCTTGACTTTTTCAACTGCGCCACCCAATTCTTTGACCATTAGCTGCATTCCATAGCATACGCCTAAAACTGGGATGCCTAGATTCCAAATTTCAGGGTCGCATTTGGGTGCATAGTCGTCATAAACTGAATTTGGCCCACCAGAAAGAATGATGCCTTGAGGATTGATTTCTCTTAGCTTTTCGGTAGAAGTTCGATAAGATAAAACTTCTGAATAGACTTGCGTTTCACGAATTCTGCGAGCAATTAACTCGGAGTATTGAGAACCGAAATCAATAATAATAATTTTTTGGCGATTAACGTTGTCTAGGAGAGACTCAGGGGATAGAGTCCCATCACTGGCGGAGATTGGTTCTGTCTGGATAGTCACTATAAATCTAGAAAGTCAGTGTAAATAATTTACGTAACAAAGTATGAAGGAATTTGAGGTTTTTACTAAACTTTGTAGCTGTTAGGTTAAGATGCTATAGGCTCTAACTATAAGTTAGAGGGGTTTATAGATATTCCCATCAGGTTAACACAATTTAGTTAGTAAAAGAAGGGCATTATCGCTACGTTGAATGATTTCTCTTTGGCGATCAAATAGTACAGAACCGACACAAAGATCTTTCTCTGTATACTTGCGAATATAATCTTGGGATTTGCGATCAATTGCTTGAGTAATTTCTTGATAAATTAAATCTACCCAACTGCAGTTAGTTTTTGGGCTGACACTCGAATGGCTGTGGGCTTGGCGATCGCCAAGATCAGTTGTATCTAACTCTCGCAATACAGCTAAAGCCACTTCAGTAGTAGGAGAGTCAAAGACTCGGTCTAGTTCGGTTTTTGGGATGCCGAATCTGGCACAATAGGCAGTCAGGATCTCCAATCTGCCATCAGCAAGATGATTATGGGTATGAAAAATTCCGCCAGCTAGCTTGATTAGTTTGCCATGATAGCCAAATAGTAACACCGATTTTACCCCTGCCGAGCCTGCTGTAACTAGCATGGAGCCTAACCAGTTGGCAGTTTTAACAATTCGTTGCGGATCTATTCCCGATTTTTGGGCTAGATCGATTCCGTTTTCCCCAATACAAAATACTAAATCTTCGTATAATTCTGCTTTTTGCCTAATCTGCTCTTGAAATGCTTCCAATTGATCGGCAGCAGTAAGGGGTTGAACAATTCCTGTTGTACCTAATAAAGATAATCCCTCAACTACGCCAAAAGCCTCATTAGAGGTACGTTTTGCTAGTCTTTTGCCTTCTGGCAGAATAATGGTTACAACAATACTTTCATCATTTTTTAGCAATGGTGTGAGGTTGGCTAAAATTAGTTGTTGGGCATAACTATAGATAGCTGCTCGATCTTGGTTGTTCTCCTGCTTACCAATGCCCTCTCCTCCTTCAATAGTAATCGGCTGGATTTTCTGATGACTCACTCTCACCTTTGCCCATACGGGAGTATGGCGGGTAATGTCTAAATGATCTCCTGGATCGCTTTTGGTAATGGCGATCGCTGTATCGGTTGCGATCGTTGCTACTTGTTCGATCTCGATCTTTACCTGGCAATCTGGCTTAATCAAATTGAGTTCTATAGTCTCGCCAACAGGCTCTTGATGGAGATGACGCAAGGCTGCGATCGCGCTAGCGCAGGCAAAAACTGGCAGGGTATATCCAGACATTATTTTTAAGTGTCGAGTGAGCAATAGGCAATCTGGTTTCTGCCTAATTCTTTGGCTTTGTACAACCCTCGATCTGCTGCTGCTACTAATGTAGAACAATTTAGATGTTTTTGGGGAATACAGCTTGATACGCCAAAAGATAAAGTAACATAAAGATCGTCGGGAGAGTTAATATGAGGAATCTTCAGAGATTCAATTTGCCAACGTATTTGTTGCGCTAGATATTTTGCGCCTTCAGCATCAGTATTGGGTAAAACAATGGCAAATTCTTCCCCTCCATAACGAGCAACTAAATCTGCGGGGCGTTTAATTGCTTTACTAATAGCTTCAGCTATCTGTTGTAAACAGCGATCGCCTGCTTGATGCCCATAGGTATCGTTATAAAGCTTAAAATGGTCTGCATCACAGAGAATTAAGGATAAAGGATTTTGTTCTCTGTTTAATCTCTTCCACTCTTTTGTCAAATAACTATCAAATTTACGACGATTGGCTATTTTAGTTAAGCCATCAATAATTGAGAGTTCTTCTAGCTCTTGATATAGTTCTGACTGTTTGATCGCAATGCCTAATTGTGCTGCTACCCTTTGTAAAAGTTTTATTTCTTCAGTTTTCCAGTATTTAGGTGGTAAGTATTGCTCGACAAAAATTAGACCCCAAAGTTGATGAGAAACAATAATGGGAATTGATAGCAAGGGGTAGGATATATTAATTAATTCAGAATCATTAGTGGTTAATTGGGTAAGAGATACATCTTCTGAATTAACAATTTCTCCCTTAGCCAGTTCTTCAAAACAATCAACTAATATTCGGTCGTATTTGTGCTTATTTTTAGATATTTCACAACTAGAATAAGAGTTATTTTTTCCTGTTTCAAATAATAAAGATAGTCGCTGACCAGCAACAACTTTATCGATCGATATTTGATCTACGGATAAATACTTGATCACCTGTTCGGCTGCAATTTGCAAAAAAACATCCAGTTCCAAAGAACTATGAATATTTTGAGTTATATCTGCTAAGATACGGTCTGTTTGTGCTTGTCTAATTACTTTTTGTTCGATTTTTTTTCGTTTGGTGATATCCAAGCAAGAACAAAGTAAACCAGTAAAAATACCACGCTCGTCGTATCGACGTACAGCAGTATTTAAAATAGTACGGTAGGTATGATCAAAACGCTTAAGACGATACTCAATTTGAAAGCTTTGGCATTTTTTAAAAGCATCTTGGTAAGCGCGATCGCACTTTTCTAGATCCAGAGGATGAATGCGATCGCGCCAGTTTTCCGCTAATGCTTCATCTAAAGTATTCCCTGTAAAGCTTAACCATGCCTGATTGAGAAAAATATAGTTTTCTTGGGCATCAATCATCCACATCAAAGCGGAGGTAGTATCTACTACTGTTTCAAACAATTCTTGAGTATATTTTAGTTGAGACTTTAACTTTATATTGATTTCTTGCAGATGTTTTAGTTGTTTTAAAACATCTGCTTCTGTCAAGGTAGTATTGATACTGTTTTTAAGCGTTTGCATAAATAGCTTTAGTTAAATAATATATAATTTGTGATAACGAAATTACTATAAAATAAAATTAATTTTTGAGGACTAATAAAATAGATTTATTATTAAAAATTGAATGTATTTATATTTTTGATGTTGATGTTATACGATAATAAGCTTAGTTGAATGCTGGCTTGAAGAATTACAATATTTATTTAATATTTCAATCCGACAGATCTAAAATTTACATCAATCTTCGGTAATTACCCTGATCAAAGATTTGATTTTCTCGCTATAGTAACAAAATTTCAATAAGCGAATTAATAGTTTGCAGCATAATTTCAAAAAAATCTGCTGCTCGGTAAGGCTAAATTAATTTTCTTGAGATCGTCAACAATTTCTGGAAAGATGAAACATCATACTTGATAGTATTTCTCAAAACAGATTGACTATTAGTGATTACTCGTAAACTCAAGGTGCAAATCGATAAAATAGAGAATATTTACTCAAATTATTAGCCAATGCAAAAAATTAATCAACACAAATTATTCTTCGCTACTGCTTTTTTAGTAGCGTTGTTGTTAACAGTGTGTAGTTCTTGGTTTAGAGCCGATTCTGCGGTAGCTACCATGCTTGGTGTCCATCATAATGACTATCCTCGCCTTAATGCGATCGCTTTGGTCGAACCAACAGTCCCCGTCGTTACAGAGTCGGTAAAATATGTCACCATCGATGGACAAGCGATCGAAGGCTACTATGCCTATCCTGAAAATGCCAGCGAACCCTTACCAGGAATTCTGGCTATTCATGAATGGTGGGGACTTAATGAAAATATTGAAGCTATGACTCGTAGATTAGCAGGGGAAGGATATCAGGTTTTAGCAGTGGATCTCTACAACGGTCAAACTGCGGAAACACCTCAGGCAGCTATCAACCTTGTAGGGAAAGTAGCAAACAATCCTTTTGGTGCAGAAGCTAATATTACTAAAGCCTATAATTATTTGACCAAAGAAAAACAAGCGCCCTCCGTTGCTTCTATTGGCTGGTGTTTTGGCGGTAGTTGGTCTTTAGAAACCGCCCTCTTATTTCCTCAAGAATTGGACGGGGCAATTGTTTATTATGGCGGACAAATAGGTGAAGTTACCTCCGAAGAACTAGCAACTTTAGAAATGCCAATCTTAGGGATATTCGGCGCGGAAGATACTTCTATTCCTGTCGAAACCGTGGAAAATTTGCAATCTACTTTAGACGAACTAGACAAAGAGGCAGAATTTCAGATCTATGATGATGCGGGACACGCCTTTGCTAACCCTTCTGGTCAAAATTACGTTGCCGAAGCAGCAGAAGCAGCCTGGAAAGAAACAATTGACTTTCTGGCAGAAAATTTAAGTTAAATGTTCAATGTTTAATAATTTAATTGGACAAGATAAAGCAATAGAACTATTACAACAGGCGGTAAAACAAGATCGAGTTGCTCCAGCCTATCTATTCTTTGGTTCGTTGGGCATTGGTAAAAGTATGGCAGCCAAAGGTTTAACACGGCTGCTACTTACTACGGGCTTGTCTGCCGATAAATATCCTCTAGTCGATCGCAAACTGACTACAGGCAATCATCCCGATCTGCTTTGGGTCGAGCCTACTTATCTTAATCAAGGAGAATTATACACTGCTTCTCAAGCTACCGAAAAAGGATTACAGTACAAAACTCCACCCAAAATTAGAATCGAACAGATTCGTAATCTTACCCAGTTTCTCAATCGTCCTGTGTTAGAAGCAACTCGAAAAGTGGTAGTTATCGAAGATGCTCAAACTATGGCAGAAGCCCCAGCCAATGCTCTGTTAAAAACTTTAGAAGAGCCTGGTATTGCTACCCTGATTTTGCTTGCCCCCGATCTAGATTCTTTACTCACTACTTTGGTATCCCGTTGTCAGCGTATCCAGTTTTATAGCTTATCTCAAACAGATCTAAAAACAGTATTAGAACAAAACGGTTATTCACAAATCATCAATTATCCTGAACTAATTGCGATCGCTCAGGGTAGTCCAGGAAAAGCGATCGCAGCTTGGCATCAATTACAAACTATTCCCCCAGAACTATTACAGCAGTTAAAGTTGCCAATGAAAACAGCTTTAACTGCTTTTGAATTAGCCAAAACTATTAGTGAAGAGTTGGATAGTTCGTCTCAACTTTGGTTGGTAGATTATCTGCAATATTATTATTGGCAACAAACTCAAGAAATCGCCTTAATCGAAAAGTGGGAAAAAACCCGCAAGTATCTTTTAAGCTACGTTCAACCCCGTTTAGTTTGGGAATGTGCCTTGATCGATTACCTGGACAAAAAAACCGTCTAAGATCGAATTATTGATCATCTTAGACGGTTTTTGAGTTTTAATTAGAAATTGTTCATTACAAAAACCAACCATACGAATGCAAACCTTGACCTAACAAGTTAACACCTAAATAGCATACCCAAACAACGACAAAGCCTATTGCTGCCAAAATAGCAGGTTTTCTACCCTGCCATCCGCGAGTAATTCTGGCGTGAAGATATGCTGCAAATACCAACCAGGTAATAAACGCCCAAGTCTCTTTAGGGTCCCAACTCCAATATGAACCCCAAGCTTCGTTTGCCCATACTCCACCAGCAATGATGCCAATAGTTAATAAAGGAAAACCTAAGCCAATTACGCGATAGCTAATGTTGTCTAAAGTATCAGCTAAGCTCAAACGCTCTGGAGAAAGAGTTATGGTTTCGGTTTGGGGTAAATCTAAAACAGCAGTGTTACCAGTATTTGAATTACTAGCATAAGCATTATCAGGAGGAGTCTGGGTTGTCTTTTGCTTAACGCGATCGCGAAAGCTTCCCGTACCTACAGAACTACCTTTCAACTCTACTTTTTGTCCACGAGTCACAAACAAAAAGCCAATAGCGATCGCACTTCCCACCATTAAAGTGGAATAGCTGAGCATCATTACGCTAACGTGCATCATCAACCAATTAGATTTTAATGCAGGTACTAAGGGCGCAGATTCCTGCATCTCTACAGGTAAACTAAGTGCAGCAAAAGCGGTAATTCCCATTGCTACAGGACTAGTGACCACTCCCACCAAACGGCTGCGGCTCATTCTTTCAGCAACAAAGTGCATAGTGGTAATGCCCCAGGCTAAAAAGAATAAAGATTCATAGAGGTTACTCAAAGGGAAATACCCAGCCTCTAACCAGCGCGAGCCTAATAAGGTTGCCATACAAAGGTTGGCGATCGCCATACCAATTGTTCCTAAGGTCGTTGTATATGGCAGATTGGGAAATGCTGCTCCTCCCCAATAAATCAACATCGTAACTAGTAATACCCCAAATGAGGTGTTATCTAGTAAACTTTCTAATGCTATTAAATCCATAGTGTTTTTATATAATATATTGCTTTCAATCTCAAACCTTGTTTGTGGTTAGCTATCAGTCATCGCTGGCAAGCGGTAGTGCATTCCGCACTTTTTTTAGCTTCGATCAAAATTAGGAATCTCTCTTTACTTTATTGTAAAAATAACTCCGTAGTCTAGATAGCACATCTAACTTACGATCTACAGCTTACTGTTTTAATATTTAACCCTGGGGTCTAGTAGAGCATATATTAGATCTGCAATTAAATTGAAGAACACAATTAAAATGGCATAAATAAATGCGATCGCCATGACTACAGGAGTGTCGCTACGATAAATTGAATCGATTAGTAATGCTCCAATACCAGGGACGCGAAATACTTGCTCGGTAACTAATGCTCCTGTAAAAATGCTAGGGACATCCAAAGCAATTAAGGTAACAACCGGAATCATCGCATTACGCAATACGTGATTTTTGATGACTGCGAATTTACTTAATCCTTTGGATAAGGCTGTCTTGACATATTCTTGTTTCAATTCATCCGTAACTGCCGAGCGAATAAAACGCATCAAAATTGCTGCATGATATAAGGCTAACACCGAAATGGGCATAATTGACTGTTTGACTTGAGCAACAAAGCTCTGCCAATCTGTTACCTGGAGAGTACTGTTATAGATGAAAGGAAACCAGCGCAACCAAACGCTAAAAACAATTATAAATAGCAATCCTGTAAAAAAAGGCGGAATTGAAAACCCAAGAAAAGCGAGGGTCGTGATTATTCGATCGCTCACAGAATATCTCTTGAGTGCCGAAATAATACCTAAAGGAAAAGCAATTAGTATTCCTAGAAAATAGGCAATCCCTACTACCCAGAAAGTCGTGGATAATCTTTGAATCAAAAGCTCATAAACAGGACTTCTACTATTAAAAGAATATCCCATATCTCCTTGGACAAAAGATATGAACCATTTGAAATAACGAATATGAATTGGTCTGTCCAAACCAAAAGATTTACGGATATTTTCTCTAACCTCAGCAGTAATCGCAGGATTAGAAGCAAATTCACCTAAAGGATCTCCTGGGGCTAATGCCAAAATAGTAAAGATAATTATACTAATAGCAATTAAGGTAGGTACGGCGATCAATACCCTTTTAATTAAATACTGACCCATATTTTATATTTTTAGATAAATAATGATATTTAAACATATTAGAATTCAAAATTATTAGACAAATTAATAGAAAATATTGACGACAGTTAATAATTAACCATCAGCAAATATGTTTTAGGATCAAGAGTAAAAGCGAGTTAATAAAAGGCTATACCCAGGGAATACTTCTCGTTTAACAAGTGTCGATAACCTATAACCTATAACCTATAACTGAGGGCGACCCTGTTGCTGAAACAGCAGCCAAGGAACGCGCCCGTTCGCGGAGCGTGTCCGTAGGATATACCCGAAGGGCTATAACTCAAAAAAAACCAATCAATAAACAGGCTTGAGCGAAAAGTATTGTATACCCAGGGAATCCGTAATTTCCAAAATAGTATTTTGACCGCCTTCGGCGGTCATCCCAATTTAACTGAGATCAACTGGAGTAATTGTAATTTTAACCAGGCTAGCCGTTAATCAAACACATCTAGAAAAAGAGCTAAGTCCAAAATTGATCGCTATTTTCACCAAACCAGACTATGATTTTTTGCTGCTACACGATAGGCTAGAAGATAATGGTTTAATACTTATTTTAATTAACGAAATAGCCAATACCTAACCTCAGTACTGCATCACAGTCTGGCGGTTTAAATAATAATTCAGTTTACTACAGGATAAATAGATTAGTTGTGCCAAAGCCAAAAGCCGGCATTGTTTATAACGATATCAAGCCCATAGCTTGCAAAATTGCCTCAGAAATAGAAAAAAAATTTACTGCTTCGGGGTGGGATGTGAGAATGACTACGGGAGTAGGAGGAATATTACAATATTCAACTCCTGGTAGTCCTGTATGTCATACTCGAATCGATCAACTTACTCCTCCTAACTTTGATCGAGACGTTAAATTTGCAGTTGTTTTGGGAGGTGATGGTACAGTTTTGTCTGCTTTTAGACAGCTTGCTCCTTATAAAATACCTTTGTTGACCATCAATACAGGTCACATGGGTTTTTTAACCGAAACTTATCTCAGCCATTTAGATGAAGCGATCGACCTGCTATTAGCTCAGGACTACGAAATTGAAGAACGTTCTATGCTAGCGGTGAAAGTATTTCGAGATGATGCTTTGCTCTGGGAAGCTCTCAGTCTCAATGAAATGGTTCTACATCGAGAGCCACTAACTAGTATGTGTCATTTTGAAGTCAAAATAGGTAAACACGCTCCTGTAGATGTTGCAGCAGATGGCATTATCATTTCGACTCCCACAGGATCGACCGCTTACTCGTTGAGTGCTGGAGGTCCTGTCGTAACTCCAGATGTCCCTGTATTGCAGCTAGCTCCTATTTGTCCCCACTCTCTAGCTTCTCGCGCTTTGGTATTTAGCGATCGCGAATTGGTAGAGATACTTCCTGCTACTCCCAATCGGATGGTTATGGTGGTAGATGGTAATGGAGGCTGCTATATTGTGCCAGACGATCGTATTCAAATTGAAAAGTCCACCTATCCTGCCCGCTTTATTCGCCTAAGATCTCCTGAATTTTTCCGCATTCTACGAGAAAAGCTAGGTTGGGGACTACCCCATATCGCAAAACCAACTTCAGTTGAGCTACCCTGAATCTAATAGCATTCGATCAATTGAAAATACGAAAAGCTAGCATAGTTCAGGAGTAGAAATATGGCAGAGAAAGTAACTACCCCCAATTCTTCATCAATTTTACTGTTGACCGAGCACTCTTTTGCTCAACAAGCCAGCTTAGATCTGCAAACTTCTGGCTACACTCCTATATTTGAAACAGTTCAGCAAGGGTGGCAAAAACTAAGTTTAAGCAAACCAGCAATGGCGATCGTAGATCGTGAGCTGACTGGTAAACTGGGACTAAAATTTTGTCGTCAGTTGCGGAACATTGGCGAGCGAATTCCCATCTTGATGTTGGTAGAACAAGAAACTGTTGAAGAAAAAGTGGCTTGTTTAGAAGCAGGAGCAGATGATTATTTAGTAAAACCATATCAAAAAGCAAAATTATTAGAACAAATTAATCTTTATCTCCAACCAGACATCAGCGCTGACCAACAGTTGAGATTCGGCGAATTAATCTTGGATTTGAACACTCGTCAAGCCTTTCGGCAAGATTTGACAATCGATCTAACTATGAAAGAATTTGAACTACTCAAATTTTTGATGTCTAACCCTCAGCAGGTAATGACTAGAGAGGAAATTATCGAAAATGTATGGGGTTATGATTATCGTGGAGAATCTAACGTAATTGAAGTTTATATTCGCTATTTGAGACTGAAGATAGAAGGTCAAAACCATCGTAGGCTGATTCAAACCGTTAGAGGTATTGGTTATGTTTTGCGAGAATCATAGAATTAGTTATTAGTTATTAGTTATCAGATGAAACTTAGGATCGATATAGGCATCGTATTATTAATTTTATTATCTAGTTGTTCTACAATTGTCTCTACCAAAAAGACAATTGTTAATGCTTCAGAAAGAGTCGAAATCAAACAAGGTCAAATGCTACCTATTACTGCCATTGCCAATATTGCAGGAGAAACTATTGAGCTAGAAGTAGCTCAGACTCCTCAACAACAGGCAACAGGGTTAATGTATCGCGAATCTTTGGCAAGCGATCGCGGAATGATGTTTCCCTTCCCAAATGAACGCACAGCGCGTTTTTGGATGAAAAATGTGACTATATCATTGGATATGATTTTTATGAATGGCGATCGCATTGTTGGCATAGCTGCTGATGTCCCTCCCTGTACGACGAATCCTTGTCCTGTTTACGGACCTCAAGCTTTAGTCGATCGGGTAATTGAATTGCGAGGTGGAAGAGCAGCAGAATTAGGTGTTGAGCAAGGCGATCGTATATCAATTAAGTCTCTAGAATCTATTGAATAGCTCAAGAAATAATAAGCATAAGTACTGAGTAATATTTAAAATACTTTGAGAGTAGGTAATATTTCTCAGTAACAATTAACTTTTATACATTTAAGATATATTTAATAATTGCCTAAAACGATATTTCTATCGACAGATGGAGCAAAAGTAATCAAAAAAAATATTATCTTTTTTGTACTTAGCAAAATTAAATGATTTTACATATTAATATGTGTCATTATATAAATCCCCAAATCTCTTATTTTGAGATCTTTTGCTAGTTTTAATCGGCTAGCGTAAATTTGGTAAATTTATTTATCAAATTTTGTCCATTGTGATCTCAAATATGGGCAAAATTTCATTTATACCCAACAATAGTAAAAACTTCAAATTGTGATAATAGTAGTTTTGATCATTACTATCACAAAATCAATACGAATCTATGATTTGATACCTAATATCAGTACAGGAAAATAATTATGAAGCCAGCAATATATGCAAAATTTGTCACCTTTTTAAAAGAAGAATTAGCTCTTTCTAACGATTCAATTGAAATTATTAATCGTGCAGTGGAAGAACATCCTGCTCCTATCCCGATGATTCTGTGGCAGTATGGGTTAATTACCCTAGAAGAATTAGATCGTATTTATGATTGGCTTCATAGCAAAGCAAAATTAGACCTCAGTTAATCAAGTTCTAAATCAATTAAACTGATTGGTAATTTGTAATCAAGTTACGTCGCAACAAATCCAGAGCAGAACAAGAACTCAAATAACGTGTTAATTCTCTTCCTCGGCGATCGCCAAAACGATATTCTTGGCTAATAGTCTTGTTGTCAGGAGTAGCTAGTCCGACATAAACTAAGCCGATAGGTTTGCTTTGTGTTCCCCCTGCAGGACCTGCTATTCCCGTAATACTAATACCCCAATCAGTTTGCAAACTTTGTTTGACTCCTAAAGCCATCTGTCGGGCAACGGTAGCACTTACAGCACCATATTGTTCTAGATCTTGAGGATTGACCTTGAGTAGATTTTGCTTGATTTGATTGGCGTAAGAAATTATACCGCCCCAAAAATAACGGGAGCTACCTGGAGCTTCGGTTAACATTGCGCCTAAACCTCCTCCAGTACAGGATTCAGCTACGCTGAGTGTTTCAGAGCGATCGCTTAATAATTTACCGACTACAGAAGCTAAAGTATCTTCATTACTGCCAAAATAATCTAGCTTGGCAATCTTTTTAATTTCGGTTGCTACTGGCTCGATCATGGCTTCTGCTTTAGCTTGATCAACTGCTTTAGCTGCTACTCGCAAACGTACTTCACCTTTTCCTGCATAGGGAGCAACGGTAGGATTATCCGAATCAAATAGATGAACAACTTTTTCTGCCAGAGCAGACTCTCCAATACCCCGAAAACGCAACATTTCACTGTAAATAGTATCTTTCCCCCAACCTTGGTTTTTCAAGAAAGGAACAGCAGTTTCGCGCCACATTCGGTACATTTCTGAAGGTACTCCAGGAAAAGTCATAATCGTAATCCCCGATCTTGGCTGCCAGATAATACCAGGGGCTGTACCAGTAGGGTTAGGCAATGACTTTGCCCCTAGAGGAACCAGAGCCTGTTTACGATTGCTGGGAGTCATTTCTCGTCCTACCGAGGCAAATTTACGACTAATATCGGCAATGATGTCGGGGTCTTCTTCTAGAGAGGTATCAAAGAAACTTGCGATCGTTTTGGTAGTCAAGTCGTCAGGAGTTGGTCCCAAACCACCAGTAAAAATTAAAATCGAAGAACGATTAATAGCAGTTTCTAATACTTGATGAATCCGAGATACATTATCTCCAACTACGGTTTGATAGTAATGAGGAATTGCCAAATTAGCCAACTCTTGAGCTAAATACTGACAGTTGGTGTTTAAGATATCTCCTAAAAGTAATTCCGTCCCAATACAAATAACTTCCGCGCTCATTAATTTTTAGTTATATATTTAAAATTTCTAGTACTCAAAATCATTATCTATTGCTACTGCGAGTATTGCGCCATACCTGCCAAATTTGCCAAATCTGCCAAGAAAGCAACATAGTTGCGCCAATAGCGTAGCCCCAACCGCTAGGAATATTAGAGAAGCCCAATGCCAGGCTACCAACCCAAAAAGTCAGGCTATAGATAAATAAGACAGTTTGACGTTGGGAGATTCCTGACTTGAGTAACCAGTGGTGAAGATGGCTCTTATCAGCAATAAAAGGTGATTTCCCTTTGCAGATACGGGAAAAAATTACGGCTGACATATCAATAATTGGGACGGCTAAAATTAAATAGGGCAAGACTACAGCAGTAATGGCAGTAGTTTTTACCAAGCCAATAATACCTACTGCTGCCAGGGTAAAACCCATAAAATATGCCCCTCCATCCCCCATAAATATTTGGGCAGGATTGAAGTTGTAGCGTAAAAATCCTAAAGCTCCTCCAGCTAAGGCAGCGGCAATCAAGGCAGCAGCAGGTTGATTCATAAACAGAGTAACTACCAGCATGACAAAAGCAGCAATACCTGAAACTCCAGCAGCCAAACCATCTACGCCATCAATCCAATTAATCGCATTTGCCATACCAACTAACCAAATAACGGTAACAGGCAAACTAAGCCAATAGATTTGAATTAAAGAATAAACGGGGAAAGATACAAAATCGATCCGTACCCCCATATACCAACAGGCAGTAGCTACCGCAAACTGCATTAGCAGACGGGAAACAGGGGTGAGGTTGAATAGGTCATCAGCAAAACCAATACCAAAAAATAGGATACTACCAATAATGACAACCCAGATCTCTTGGACTTTATGAGGAGCTAAAGCGGAAAATCCACCCAACAGCCAGACAATTACCAAAGCAGAAATAGTTCCTGCAAAAATAGAAACCCCCCCAACACGAACAACGGGGTTTTTATGAATCTTCCTGGCATTAGGTCGGTCTACGATGCCTAGTTTTAGACCCAGAGTTTTTACATCAGGTATTGTCCACAGCACAATGGTCATAGACACTAAAAAAGCAATCAGATGATACAATTCAACAGGCATCTGAGTTCAGGCGTTCTCGAACGGCTAGTAAGGATATAAAAGTGTTGACAATATAGCAACACCACAGCCATAGATTATAACTAGATGTTGCTATTTGTCTAACCTGAGATTTTCTCTGGTACAGGGATTTGTAGATAAGGATAAAGAGGAAAGCGATCGCATAATGCTGCCACTCTATCTAGACAGTCATTTTGTACTGCTTCGTCTTCAGGAGCGAGCAATTTATCGGCAATAATATTGGCTATTTCTGCAAACTCTGTCGTACCCATACCTCTAGTAGTCATCGCAGGAGAACCTAAACGTAGTCCGCTAGTGACAAAAGGAGATTCGGGATCGAAAGGAACGGTATTTTTGTTGGCGGTAATATTGACTTGGCTGACCAAAGCATCTGCTTTTTTCCCAGTCATGCTAATACTACGTAAATCTACCAGTATCAGGTGATTATCTGTACCGTCAGAAACCAGCTTAATATCTCTAGCTTTAAATGCTTCTGCCATAGCTTGAGCGTTGGCAATTACTTGAGAAGAGTACTCCTTGAATTCTGGTTGGAGTGCTTCGCCAAAAGCAACTGCTTTAGCTGCGATCGCATGTTCTAATGGGCCTCCTTGGGTTCCAGGAAATACAGATTTATTGAGCTTTTTACCCAGATCCGCGTCGCGAGTTAAAATCAATCCCCCTCTTGGTCCTCGTAGAGTTTTGTGAGTAGTTGTAGTTACCACATCGCAATGGGGTAAGGGATTGGGGTGATGACCGCTAGCTACTAAACCAGCAATATGGGCAATATCAGCTAATAAATAAGCACCGACTTCATCGGCAATAGCTCTAAATTTAGTGAAATCTATAATACGGGAATAAGCTGAATAACCACAAATAATAAGTTTAGGACGTTCTTTGAGAGCTATTTCTCTAATCTGGTCGAAGTCTAGCTGTTCGGTATCTTTATTTACGCCATACTGAACAACATTAAACCATTTCCCAGAGACATTTACAGGCGAGCCATGAGTTAGGTGTCCACCATGGGATAAGTCCATACCCATAATAGTATCTCCAGGCTTTAATAGAGTGAGGAATACCGCAAAGTTAGCCTGCGCGCCAGAATGGGGCTGTACATTTGCCATTTGAGCCCCAAATAATTCCTTGGCACGGTCGATAGCTAATTGTTCGGCGCGATCGATAAATTCGCAACCGCCATAGTAACGTTTGCCAGGTAAACCTTCTGCATATTTATTGGTTAATACCGAACCTTGAGCAGCCAAAACTGCAGGAGACGTAAAGTTTTCACTAGCAATTAATTCCAAATGCGATCGCTGACGTTTGAGTTCTAGATCGATAATTTCGGAGATCGCTGGATCTGTTTGGGCAAGAAAATCTAAATTGTTTTGAGTCACTATCTGCTTTGATGATGTTTGTGTTTCTAGGTAGTCTCTATGCTATCTAATTTCAGTGACCTCTGAAAAGCATTGTCCCTGACATAGTTGCCTTAAAACTATTTCCGTCCTGTTTGATTGTTTATTTTTCCGAGATTTTAGCGATCGCGATGAGCCGAAGGCGACTCTACGCGATCACACCTTGACTCGATAATTATTTTTATAACTAAGTTAGGGATTATTTAAACGTTTTTGATTTTAATTGATATTTAATTACTTAAAATTAATGTATTATTTTTAGAATCGTATAATTACCTTTAACAAATTTTGTTTTTATATTCTCTCAAATTGATAGATATTCAAAGTAAATAGTTAATACTATCAGTATATTTTTTAAGTATTTTTTATTTTTTTTATGTTTCTTGAGTACCTGTTTAAAGATCCTATATTTTACATTCGAGTAGTTACCGTATTAATTATTTCTATCTCTTTACATGAATTAGGGCATGGAATTGCTGCAATTTACCAAGGAGATGATACCCCTGTTGTCAAAGGACACATGACTATGAACCCAATAGTTCATATGGGAGTACATTCAATATTTTTCCTGCTATTTGCAGGTATGGCTTGGGGACAAATGCCTGTAAACCCTGGCAAGTTTCGTAATCCTAAATGGGGAAATATTTTAGTTTCTGCTGCAGGACCTTTGACTAATATTGCCTTGGGAATGTTAGCAGTCGTCACGATTAATTTGGCACTATATTTTTCTTGGAATAGAGTAATTAGTCTCGAATTTTTCAGGATAATTGCTATTTTTAATTTTGCTCTTTGCTTATTTAATTTAATTCCTATACCGCCTTTAGATGGTTATCACGTAGCCAGCGAACTTGTTCCTCAAATGAAAGCTTTAGGAAAATCACAAATTGGACTAGCTTTATTTATGATTTTATTCATCAGCGGTATTGGTAGTCAGTTATTTGTCTTTGCCGCTTTTATCGTTGATTCTCTAATTTTTTAAGAGATAACACCCTAATCAAAGAGGGCAAAGCAAGTTAACTTGCTTTGCCCTCCCTAGGATTACATTCCTCTAGTCTTTTGCGACCAAACTCTAGTAGGTAGACCCCAGATGTAGATAAAGCCTTCAGCTGCCTTGTGGTCGAATTGATCCTCTGCACCATAGGTAGACAAGTCAGGAGTATAAATTGAATTATCCGACTGACGACCAACGATTACCGCATTACCTTTGAACAGCTTGATTCTGACTTCCCCTGTAACTCTTTCTTGAGTTTGTTGGATAAAACCATCTAAAGCAGCTTTGAGGGGACTGTACCACAAACCACGATAAATCAATTCACCATAAGATTGCTCGATACCGCGTTTGTATTGGGTCACATCTCCTGTAAGAGTTAAACTTTCCAAGTCACGATGGGCATGAATCAACACTAATAAGGCTGGTGCTTCGTAAATCTCTCGCGATTTGATGCCGACAACGCGATTTTCTAACATATCAATGCGTCCAATACCGTGTTTGCCTGCCAGATCGTTTAACTTAGTAATTAATGCGACGGGAGAAAGTTTTTCGCTGTTGATGCTTACAGGTAAACCTTTCTCAAAACCGATGGTAATATATTCAGGTTGATCGGGAGTATCAGCGATCGCCTTGGTCATAACAAAGATTTCTTCAGGAGGCTCTACCATCGGATCTTCTAGGGGACCAGCTTCAATACTACGACCGAGCAAATTGCGATCTATACTAAAAGGAGAAGATTTTTTGACAGGAAACTCTAAACCAAACTGTTCTCCATAAGAGATTGCTTCTTCGCGACTCATACCCCATTCTCTAGCGGGTGCTAATACTTTTAGATTGGGATTTAATGCCATAATTCCCAAGTCGAAACGCACTTGGTCATTACCTTTTGCCGTACAACCGTGGGCTACTGCATCTGCACCATATTTTTCCGCAGCGTCTACCAGCAATTTAGCAATCAGAGGACGCGCTAAAGCGGTAGAAAGAGGATAGCGATTTTCATAAAGAGTGTTCGCTTGAATAGCAGGAAAAGCATAGTCTACAACAAAGCTTTCTGTAGCATCTTCAACTAAAGACTCTGCTGCACCACACTTTAATGCTTTCTCTTGAATAGGTCCTAATTCATCACCCTGCCCCAAATCTGCAGCGAGGGTAATTACTTCTTTTACTCCCCACTCATTTTTCAGATAAGGAATACATACAGTGGTATCTACTCCACCTGAATAAGCTAAAACAACTTTGTTAGCACGTCCCATAGATATAAATTAACTCTTGCTATATAACTCAGAGGGTATTGTACCGAAAAGGGTCGTCTTAAAAGTGTTTTTACTACAGATTTTTTGGCTTTACTCAGCGTTCCAATTCTAATCACAGATTCTTTATTACGGTTTCATAACATTTATCTCCATAATGGCGATCGCACGATTTTTCTTTTTTGGCTTCTGGGAAATAAGATCTGTGGGAAAATACGAAGACCAATCATGGGTGTTAGATCTCAATTAAGATATTTTATTGACTTATCAATTTATCCCTATGATTTTTTCGATTGATCATATTTTTTCTCCTGATGAAGTTGCCGAAATTAAACAAAGTCTAGAACAAGCAGAATTTATTGATGGAAAACTTACCGCAGGTTGGCACGCTAAATTAGTTAAAAATAATCAGCAACTAAAAGCAGGAATATCTCAGAAAGAGCTTCAAGCAAAAGTTCGTCAAGCTTTGATGAAAAATGCTTTATTTCAATCTGCTGTACGTCCAAAATCGATTCATTCAATTTTGTTTAGTCGTTACAATTCGGGAATGTCTTACGATACTCATGTCGATAATGCTTTGATGAGCAACAGTACTGGTTTATATCGTTCGGATATTTCTTTTACTCTCTTTCTCAATTCGCCTCAAGACTATCAGGGAGGAGAGTTAACCATCGAAGGAGTACAGGAAGAACAAAGCTATAAATTAGATTCAGGTTCGGCAATTATTTACCCTTCTACTACTCTTCATCGAGTTAATCGGGTTACCCAAGGTACTAGATTGGTAGTGGTAGGTTGGGTACAGAGTACGATTCGGGATCAAGGCGATCGCGAAATTCTTTTCGATCTGGAGACTGCTAGACGGGCTATTTTTGCTAAGTCTGGTAAAACTGCCGAGTTTGACTTAATTTCTAAAAGTATTGCTAACCTGCTGCGCAAATGGGCAGATGTATAATCAAACTAACTTTCCGATAAATTTTTAGTGAACCTGGTAAATAATTGCTCCAAGCATAATTTAGCCATAACAATCGTACCTTAAACTAGTAAGTAAGACTCAAAGATAAGGTACATAATACAATGGTGGCAATAAACATTAGGAAGTGGTTTCAAAGAACTGGAATAGGGATGTTTATTGCTGGTGCTGCCCTCTTTTGTCATGCGCCTCAAACTTTAGCATCAGAAAAAGTTATTTTTAAATATAGTGGCGCAACTCAGTCGATAGAATTAGAAGAATTACAGACTTTTGCTAAGACAGGCGAAATGTCCTCCGCTTTAGATTTTCTGATGGATTTTGGCAACCAAAATCCTTTTATGATTCGTTGGATCTTGACACAAAAATTTCCTGCTGATACTAAACTCATTTACGACTTGCTTAATACTGCACCTGGAGAATATGTTTTGAGTCAAACAGGAACTATTGTGGGTGCTAAAACAGAGAAAGCTAATATTACCGCTTTACGTGGAGCATTAATAGCTTCTGCTAATGATGATAATTTGATTTCCTTAATGGAATTAATTGAAGAATATCCCACCAAAGAAGTTTATGTAGACGGCAAAATTTTAGCTGATGCCCAACGTGATTTGGGCAGCTTTATTAATGAGATCAACAAAATATATCAAGATACCTTTAAGTTTATGCGTAAATAAACTGTATTGTAAATTTGACAATCTTGCCTGATTGCTTCTAGTGTTGAAACAAAAAGAACCATAATGATGATAGGAGTAATATCTTGATTCTGTGGCTTCTCTCATTTCAAATCAAGCTATAGCTAGCACTATATATAAGATTTAAAACTAAATTTTAATGCTTACCTATCCAGAAGAATCTCTGAAAGTCAAGAAAATTTCTGCTGAAGAACTCAAAAAAGAAGAGCGAATGCGTGATGTAACGCTATTGTTACAGCAAATAGTAGAAAGAGAGGAAGTGGCACTCAAGTTAATTATTGACTGTTTGATTGATGTTGGAGCGATTAACTATGCCAATGCCAAATTGTCTAATCCTCCTCTCAATAAAATTATGAAGGTATTAGTGGGCTATATTAAACCCGTAGCGCGGGTAATTGCCTTAGGCTGGCTCAAAAAAAATTTGCCCAGCCTGCTTACTGCTTGGCTAGAAAGTAAAGTCTCCTTTGAACCCGTAGCGATCAACCAAGATGAGGCTGTAACAGGGGATATTGAAACCGTTCCTAATCCTACCAATGAAGCCCCAACTACTAGTATCGAAGCTGCACCATTTAAAGAATCTTTTGGGGAATAAAGATCATTGGCGCATCATCGATCACTTATCTATTTCACAACAATCCTCGATAGCGGATAAAGTAGAGAATTACCGCCCACGATCCCAAGGTTACTTTAATTGCCACTAAAATATTGAGTAGGGGAATTGTTCCACCACTCAACAGAGTTCCTAGTTCACCGTGGGGTAGTTCATAACCAACCAAGGTAATAGCAGCCAAAATAATAAACACTATTACGGAAACTTTTTCCCAGGTTGCAGCATGTAGGCGTTGATAAATCTTGTCCATCGATTCAGCAGGTGAAACGATCGCAATTAAGCCGATTGCCGTTCCTCCTGCCACTCCTGCAGCGAATCCCCCTCCAGGGCTTAGGTGTCCCCGTATTGCCAGTTCGATGCTAATAATAGCGGTGATAGTCGCCCCCAAACGAGCCAACACAATTGAAGGGCGATCGCTAAATTGATATACTACTGCAGGGTGTTCGTCTGCCAATAAAAATCCCACGCCAATAATAGCGATGGAAAATACTACCACTTCAAAAATAGTGTCATAGAGGCGGTTACGAAACAAAATCCCTGAAACTGCATTAGAGACACCACTATCTGTCACAATAGTTTCCACAATGGATACCTCGGATGGTTCGGCGACTGGATTCGGCATAATGATCATTTTGATAAAAAAAGCGATTCCCGAAACTAGATAAACCCATTTCATTAATGTTTTTCCTCCTGACTGGCAACGGGTACGTAAGCTAAAGTTGTTTCGGGGACAACTAGTTCTGTCTGCATAATTTGAAACAGACGATTGACTCTTAGGTTGGTTTGATAAGTTACTTCGGGGGATAGGTTAGACGTTTCTGGTTTAATCGTTGCGTGGACTTCTCGATCTAATAATGCCCGATCTAAAGCAGAAATATCGGGATATTCTACTAACTCTAAACGTAGGTGATGTTTGTTAATAACTTTTCTAAAACCAGCTAAAATATTTGTCAAAGAATCTTTATTTTGAATGCGCTCTTGACTGACAATTCCTAACTTCATTACCAAAGAAGAGCGAACTGCGATCGCATAAAGAGTTACCGCTAACATTGTTCCCACTAAAGCTTCGGTTAATGCCACATCTGCTGCTCCCAAAACTACATAAACTAAAGCAGCAATAGCACCTAGAATTGCCCTAATTACTAAAGCATGGTAAGGATTTTGTTGTAGAACTAGCATTAATGCTGATAAAGGCAAAAGTGCCACAATTGGATAAATATAGTTATCAATCATTTATTAACTACCAGGTGAATTATTAAGTGAAGTTGAATCATTAATTGAATTTTGCGGTTGTTCTCTGGCACAATATGCTATTACATAACCTAAGATAGTATTCCAAATTGCCAGGGTAATAATTGCCAACAAGAGCAATGGCCATTCATTAGATATCTGTAGTAGTAAACCAACCACAATTAGCATTGAACCTAGGGTGTCGGATACTGAAAGACTGTGAAGTTTAAATAGTACCGATCTATTACTAATTAGAGGCAACGTTCCCCAAAACCAAAAGATAATTCCGATTACTATGAGACAGTAGCTCAAAATATCAATCATGCTTCATTTAACCTCTTAATTAACTGTGCCAAAAGCATCAACCCTGCTTCCCCAACGCTGAGAACAATTACTGCTACTACGCCAATTGACCAATCATCCCTGAGTACTGAAATAAATAGCATCATAATTGAGGTTTTAGTGGCAATACTGGCAAATGCAAGCATTTTTTGCCAAATATCATTATCTCTCCAGGCTTCATAAATGGGAATTAGTAAAGCTAAAATCATGGCAATTAAAATTGAATCCATTACAATTAATTGAAAGTTTTTTATTTTTTATTTTTTAATCTTGTAACTCGATGGATTTCGTATAATCCAGCTTCGTCGTATTTACTAACAATAGTCTTGGGAGTAAAGGTAATGAGAAAGATATCTAAGAAAATCAATCCCGACGTACGCCGTGGCTTAACTTTCTTGTAGACAAAGTCTTCATCATTATGAGGGCGCAACATAATTTGAATTGCTTCTAAATAGGCTACAGGAATTGCCTTGACGATTTCCCATAGTATTTGTAACCAATCTTTTAACTTAGCACTAGAAGCTGCATTACGAGGAATTAGTAAAGCGATCACCACACCAATAGTGATATTAATTACGCTAAGATCGTTGGTCAGTAGTAACCAAATTACTATTCTTGAAATTAAATTAAAAATTGTGTGCGCGTCCATATCATCCAGAAAATAAAGATTAACGTTACTATCATTACTCCAATCAAATTATCGAATTTCTCAAAATCACGGGGTAATTTGATGGCTAATTTTTTGATAATTAGTAAATATGCTAGCCAACCTAAGGCAATAGTAGCTAAGGGCTTGATTGTATTTTTGATGGTGTAAGCTTCGTAATAAAAAACGTTAGCTGCTACCAAACCACCCAGTAAAATGAGAATTGCCCACCAATATCCTGACTGAATCTTCTTCTTAGCTTGACTTTTCTCAACTTTTCTTCCACTAAAAGAAGACAGTTTCTGATGAGGTAAGAAAATAAACTTAGCAAAAGTAATTACTGTGCCAACAGTGGCGATATTCATGACTATGGTTTGCCAGAATACTAACTCTTTGCTAGTTGAGACTTTGGCAGCAAATCCCGACAATATCGGAAAGCCAGAAATTGATAAGCTAGCAGCTAATAAAACTAGCCAAACTGAAGTATCAATTTTTCCCCTCGCTAATTCTTTGAAGTCACGACTGGGCAAATTACCAGCAGTTAGAAACAAAGTTGATTTTGCTAAACCATGAGTCAAGGCATAAAAACCGCCAACACTTGGCGCAGCCATAATAAAACCTAGTTGGGATACGGTACTAAATGCCAGAGTACGTTTAGTATCTTGTTGCCAAATAGCATAACTAACCCCAAAGAGTGCAGTAGCACCCCCCAAAATTCTGACAATAGGATTGATTTCTTCTAACAGTAAGGCACAACGTACCAAGGGAAAAACTCCCGCCTTGATCACTACTCCCGATAACATAGCCGAGACGTGACTGGCTGACTCTGAGTGGGTTAGGGGCAACCATAAACCCGAGACAAATATACCCCCTTTGACTAATAATCCCAGAAAAATTAGGGCGATCGCTTCTGGGGGAGAACCCCTTAAACCTTCATAATTAAATGAATTATGAGCTTTATAAACTAATATCGTCCCCACTAAATAAAATAGCATGGCGACATTACTAACAAACAG
>Ga0209093_1000014_pt1 | contig 137561 bp, 112 predicted proteins | sample SidtaG_4_FD_187450 | JGI IMG/M metagenome (GOLD analysis project Ga0209093, IMG submission 187450) | Marine algal microbial communities from Sidmouth, United Kingdom - Sidmouth_Male1 metaG (SPAdes) (version 2) | ecosystem: Host-associated > Algae > Red algae > Unclassified | place: Sidmouth...
AACTTCTTTAAAAACAAATCTCATTGGCTCAGTATCTCAGTCAATATTAACTGACAGTAGCATTCCTGTGATTTTAATTTAGTAGGGACGAGTTGATTGTTAGCTAAGATCTTGATCCTCAAAACTATGATAGTAATATGAGTTGCGATAAAGATTTAGGATATCTAACAAAATTCCCACAAAACTCACTGTAATTCCTAGGGTAATCATGCCTTGGAGTGGTTTGTCATTGCCAAAAACTGCCAGGAAATCAAGAATATAGGATATTCCGCCATCGCCCAGTTCCCAAAATCCAGGAACACAACTAACAAAATCTAGAAATGCGATCGCGCTACCAATCAGCATAATTGGAGCTACAAAACTTATCGAAGCAGTAAGAAAAAGCGAAATAAATATATTGGTCACAACTTCTAAACAGTTTCTTATGGGATTACAGATAAATAAGAATTGAGGCAAGGTATGCTGTTCCTATTTCTATCTACGATATAAGTAAAAATTGCCTTTGGCAGAAAATTTTAAAAATCTTAAATAACTATAAACAAACTTGGTGAACATTGATTGCTTTATAGTTATTTACTCTAAAGTTTTACAGTAATTAATAAGCAATTTTAAGCGGGATCGTAAAGTTAATTAAGAACTATATCAACCTAGTTAATTATTAATATTTTGTTGTTTATTCTCTGTCAAACTCAATACTAAATTAAATATAGGAGTAACTGTGTGACCTGGAAACGTACTGATAATCGTCAAGCAGATCAACTCCGCGATCATAGATTTCAGCTAGATTTTATTAACAATCCTTTATCTTCGGTAATAATTGAGTGTGGTAATACCAAAGTTCTTTGCACCGTCAGTATTGAAGATCGCGTACCTAGATTTTTATTGGGTAGCGGTCAAGGATGGCTCACCGCAGAATATAGAATGTTGCCAGGAGCTACTAATACCAGACATTCACGGGAGTTAATGAAACTTTCAGGACGCACCCAAGAAATTCAAAGGTTAATTGGACGTAGTTTGCGCGCAGCAATTAATCTTAAGGGATTTGGTGAACGAACCATAACCATTGATGCTGACGTATTACAGGCAGATGCAGGAACTCGTACTGCTTCAATTACAGGTAGTTATGTCGCTCTCGCCCATGGTATTAACAAACTGATTGCAGGAGGAGAATTAAAAACTTCTCCGTTATTAGAACCAGTAGCAGCAGTCTCAATAGGTTTAATTGAAGGCGAAGCGTTTTTGGATTTGGATTATCCAGAAGATGTGGCAGCAGATGTCGATCTCAACGTGGTAATGAACGGCAAGCTAGAATTGATTGAGATCCAAGGGACAGCAGAGTCTAATAGCATGACGCGATCGCAATTAAACTCGATGTTAGATCTAGCTGAAAAAGGGATTGCCGAATTACTCGAAGCTCAACAAAAATCTTTAATAAGATAGCGTTGATCTGCGACCCGGATCTAAAATTGCTGTTCGAGAGGATCGAGATCGCTGTTGATCAATTTATTGACTAGTTTGTTTAAAATGGTGCATAACCAAAAGTGACATTAAATTCTTCACACCAAACAGCGACAGAAGCATAATCGTTCAAATCTACATCTTCTGGAACTGCATATCTCTGAGTCCCCGAAAAGCTCTCTATCGGTGCCAGAGTAATATAGTCTTCTTCGGCAATGCTAGATTCTACGCTGGGATCTTTGTGCAGAACAACTTTTAGATCGGGTCCTTGAGAAACTTCAAAATCTTCACTAAATTCAATATACTGCTTCCCGTCTTCTTCAACTACTTCAAAAGTCCCTTCGGTTTGATTTTGCGAACCAACAGCAACAAATTGATTTAGATTAGCTGAAGCACAGGGGTTAACTGACGCACAGGGATTAGCTGAAGCGCAGGGATTAGCCGACGCACAAGGGTTAGCCGACGCACAAGGATTTCCAGCGACAAAAACTGACGAATCTGTATTGTTAAATGAAGAAGCAACCGCACTATTAGAGAAGAACGCAGTACCACCTACAGTTACAATCGAAGCAGTGGCTATAGCAGCAATATATTTAAGTTTCATAGTTTTACTTGAGTTATTAGTTTGTATTTGCTTGACAATTACTATCTAACTCAACAAAACTGAATTTTAACTGAGGCTATGATTTATTTTTGCTAATATTTCTCAAACTTTTTTTCAGAAAACCTAAAACTAAAACAACTGTGTTTGGCTAGGTTCATCGCTTTTGTATCCCAAATGCTGATAACTTTTATCTGTAGCCATTCTTCCACGATGAGTACGACTGAGATAGCCATTTTGTAGTAAGTATGGTTCGTAAACTTCCTCAATAGTCTTACGATCTTCTCCCGTAGCTGCTGCGATCGCTTCTAAACCAACAGGACCACCATTAAACTGCTCAATAATAGTATTCAATACCAAACGATCTGTCCAATCTAATCCTTCAGTATCCACATCAAACAAATTCATCGCGGTAGCTGCTAATTCTTCGGTAATGGTTTCTGCTTTGTGGACTTGGCTATAGTCTCTTACTCGACGCAATAGTCGATTGGCGATACGAGGTGTTCCACGAGAACGACGGGCGATTTCGACTGCACCTGCTTCGGTAATAGTATTCTTCATAATTTCGGCAGTTCGTTTGACGATTAAAGTAAGTTCGTCTAGTTCATAAAAACGCAATCTTTGAATAATGCCAAAGCGATCGCGTAACGGTGAAGACAGCGAACCTGCTTTGGTAGTTGCCCCGACTAAGGTAAAGGGAGGTAAAGGAATACTACGAGTTTTGGCTGTTTGTCCTTTGCCAATAGTGATATCCAGGCGAAAATCTTCCATCGCTGGATAAAGCAACTCTTCTGTCATGCGATTCAAACGATGGATTTCATCGATAAATAAAATATCTCCAGGTTTCAGGTGAACTAGCAAACCTGTAATATCTCTAGGACGCTCTAAAGCAGGTGCGGAAGTGATTTTACAGTTGACACCCATCTCGGTTGCCAGAATTAAAGACATAGTGGTCTTACCCAAACCTGGAGGGCCATAGAGTAAAAGATGATCCAAAGGATCTTGTCTGCCTTTAGCCGCAGCGATCGCAATATCTAAAATGCCTTTTAAATCTTTTTGTCCGATATAGTCTGCTAACCGTTGAGGACGAATTTTATCCTCAGCTTGTTCTGTCTCTTCCAAATTGGCTTGAGGAATCATCAAGTTAGGATCGAGATCCTTTTTTTTGGGAGAACGAGATTTTTTTGCAGAATTAGGAGAGTCAGAAGATCTTTGTATTGCCATTGCAGCTATAAACAGGCTTTAATTATTCTTTTATTGTAATAGCTCGACTCGATGGGTTGTTCCTGCCACAGTAACCCGATCTCCTGTAACTAGTTTGCGTCCTCGTCTAATTTCTTCTGCACCATTTACTTCGACCATTCCTTGTTTGATAATGATTTTGGCTTCTCCCCCAGTTTGGGCAATACCCTGCCACTTTAAAAACTGATCTAATTTAATATATTGCTGGGATTGTTTAGGCAGTTTACTGTGCAAGTCGTTCATGGTTTAAGACGATAAAAATATTGATACACCTCAGTGAATCCTAATTTATTGTACAAATTTCTCGCGGTTTGATTCTTTACTTTTAGGGCGTATCATCAATTGAAAGGAAGAATGCTTTTTACCGAAATAATGTACAGTCAGCTACTATATTTGATTGCAATAGTTAACAAGGAATATAGAAGTGTTAAGTTAATGTGTTTTAACTTATATAACGCTTTCAAAACCAATCTAGATCGGTTTTAATGCCCTTATGAGTCTTCTGAAGTAGCTGTGGTTAGCCGAGACGTGTCATTAACATGGCGAACAAAGATTCTATGGCAGAAAAACATACACTTTGGGATATAGAACGATGGATTATCAACCTCCAAAGAAAGATATCTTACTTGCAGAGTTAGAAAGAGAACGTTCTATACGCCGTACAGCCAGACTGCTATATGACAAGCGATCACGTATCTTCGACGAACTTGATCGCTTGATTAGTCATCTTTCTTTGTTAGTTGCTGTCCCACGCAAAACTATCGAAGATCCCCAACCCGAATCGGATATCTTGATTGAAGCTGCTAAAAGAATTGAAGATCCTGTATTTACCGATCTAGTAATTCAAATTATTCAGGAACGGAAAAAATATTACTGACACAACGCCAGCAAATTAATTAGATTTTAACGTTTGCGCCAACTTCAAATGAAAAACCATCTCCAGTAGCACTACCACCAAAACCACGACGAAAGCTAGAAGTGGTTTCTAAATAACGCAACTGTCCAAAAATACCAATTTTCTGATTAAGATTATAACCAACCCCACCTTTTCCCTGTAAAGCTAGGCTAAAGGTATCGTTATCTAAACCGAGATCGTCTCGGCGATCGGCACGATCTCCTGTTAAAGCAAATCTATTAACACCTGCACCTAAAGCAAAAAAGCCATACCAGCCAGTTGCGCTATCAGAATCAAAGGGAATTGTATATTTAGCATTAGCTAAAACACCAAGAAGGCTATAGCCGAGATCGTCAACAGAAGTACCGCCACGAAAATAGAAAAGCTCTCCTTCAGCACTCAGGTTTTCTAGTAAGCTGTCTAGTTTTCTACCACCAAAAATACTACCCCCTACTGCTGCATCGCCAATACCTCTAGTAGAGATGACCCCAAGTGTAGCACCGAAGTAGAGTTTACTATCAGAACTACGACTTCTTCTGGTTCTTTGGGCTACTGTATCTTGTACCGTTCCAAATTCAACTGGCTTAAAGCGATCGCATTTATCTCCCTGACTACAAGCAACTTGAAGATCGCTGTAGTCCTGGTTAATCTCAGCTTGAGCGATGCTAGGAATAGTTAGAGGAATTAAAATTGCCAGTAAATTGAAGTTGATTATTGTACTTTTTTTTACGCTCATGTTGATGTAGAACTACCTATTTAGTTTTTAGACATTGGTAAGTAGATATACTTCATAAAATTACCGTTTGATAATTTATACTGAAACACTTAACAAATATTCAATCTGGCTTGTATGGTATCAATTTCTGATCTGACAGTTAATTTAAGATTTGAGATAGTTTAAAAATACCCCGATTTATCTCGGCTATTTCTAGTTGACCATAGCCAAAAACAAATTCTCCTTGGTGTTGGGGTTGCAAATAATATCCTCTAGCACTAATTAAACCAATACCCGCTGCTGCTGCTATTTCAGTAATCGCTTGATCGGGTAAAGCTGTATTGATTTTCGCCATCAGGTGAATACCTGCATTTTCCCCCAGAATAGTAACTCGATCGCCAAAGTATTGATCAAACGCTGTAATCAAAGCCTGACGGCGCAGATTATAAAGCTGGCGCATTCGTCGGATATGTCGTTCAAAGTGTCCTAGTCTAATCCAGTCGGTAAGGGCGTACTGTTCTAAAATCGGACAAAAGCGATCGCACAACCACTTAGCTTTACTAAAAATTGGTATTAGATTGACTGGTACAACTAGATAACCAATTCGCAGTGAAGGAAAGAGAATTTTAGAAAAAGTACCGATATAAATTACTGAACCCGCACGATCCATTCCCTGTAAAGCGGGAATAGGTTGCGATCGATAACGGTACTCACTATCATAATCATCTTCAATAATGAAAGTATTAGTTTTTTCTGCCCATTGCAGCAAAGCAATTCTTTGAGACAATGACATGGTTACTCCTGTAGGAAATTGATGAGACGGCGTAACGTAAACTAGTTTAAAATCTTGCTGGCAGTTATTTAACTCTTCTACATCCAATCCTACTGAATTAACTTTGATCGGCTGTATTTGAGCAAATTGTCCTTGAAAACAACAGCGTGCGCCTAAATATCCAGGTTCTTCCACTGCAATCCAATTGCCAGGATCTAATAGCAAACGAGCAATTAAATCTAATGCCTGTTGAGAACCATTAGTAATTATGACCTGTTCGGGAGTACAGTGGACTGCACGCGATCGCCCCAAGTAATTAGCGATTTCTTGTCGTAAAGGAAAGTACCCCGCAGCATCGGCAAAGTAATTTAATAATTCTGGCGAATTTTGACAGTGACGAGTCATTAACTTGCGCCATTCGTGAATGGGAAAATACTTATGGGCTGGATTACCATAACGAAAGCTAATTTCGAGATCGGGTTCAGCAATAGACAGGCGATTGATCGCGTTTAAATTTTGAGCAAAGTTTGATAAGGGATTAGCAATTGCTTTATTAGTGACAGGTTCTATTGGTTGCGATTTTAGCCATTGATCGGGTATTTGATGGCAGACATAAGTACCCGAACCCATTTTAGTGATTAAATAACCCTCACTTTCCAACTGTTCGTAACATAGAGTCACGGTAGAACGAGAAATCGTCAAAGACTTGGCTAAACTGCGCGAAGAGGGTAACTTTTGCTTGGGTTTTAATCTTCCTTCCAATACCGCATTACGAATTTTTGCCGTTAGTTGCTGATATAGAGGAATTGCCGAAGTGCGGTTTAAATAAATCGCTAAGTCCATATCTCTATAAAGTGGACTGGTATAAAAAAACAAAATTGGCTCTTGAAGCCTACCAATATTCTATTTATTTTGGTATTAACCAAACAAATAAAATATAAATCAATGACAGACTCACAAAAGCTTCGGGTTACTCAACGCAGTAAATTAAGACGCATACCCAAACGAGGTAGCCAAGAAAGAGAACTAATCTACAGTATTTTGGATGAGGCTCTAATTGCTCATGTAGGATTTGTAAATAATGAGCAACCCTTTGTAATTCCGATGGCTTATGGCAGAAAAGGCGATCGCCTGTACCTCCACGGTTCCCCTGTCAGTCGTTTACTCAAAACTTTAGAACAGGGTGTAGATGTCTGTTTTAACGTTACTATTCTAGATGGCTTAGTAATTGCGCGATCGCTTTTTCATCATTCAATGAATTATCGTTCTGTAGTTTTGTTTGGTCAAGCCAAATTAATCAAAGATGAAGACGAAAAAATGTCTGCCCTAAAAGCTCTTAGCGATCAAATGATTCCTAGGCGTTGGCAAGAATCTCGTATCCCCAATACCAAAGAATTAAACGCTACTAAAGTTTTATCTTTCGAGATTAGCGAAGGTTCGGCAAAAGTTCGTACGGGCGCACCATTAGATGATGCCGAAGATTACTCCTTACCCTATTGGGCGGGAGAATTACCCCTTAAACTAGTGTCTGGTATGCCTATTCCTGATTCCAAACTCGATAATGCGATCGCAATTCCGTCTAACATCGCCAATTATCAACAGAGTATATAACTATTAGAGGAGTAATAGTTAATTGAAGATATCTAACAGATGAATAAAACCCCTTATGCAAAGCGGTATCCGTGATTGGCTTCTTTCTTTACTCTGTGTCCTCCGTGCCTCTGTGGTTTATTAAAATAAATGTTATCCAACCCCGAACGACGAATTACTAAGCAATCTTCCCCTAATAATTCCCAGAAAACCGAACAAGCCCAATGGTTAGAGTCGCAGCTACAGGTACTCAGAAGTAATTTGAGAACTGGACAACAAAGCTTGGCAAGTTGGGATGGTGGAGAAATGGCGGTTTCTGCTGTACCAGGGGCAGGAAAGTCTCATAGTCTTTCGGTGGCAGCAGCAATCGCGATCGCCTCAAAGCAGCTACACAGTAGGCGACAGTTAGTAGTTGTGACTTATACTCGCTCCGCAGCAGCTAATATTAAAAACAAAATTCGCGATCGCCTCAAAGCGCTAAAGTTACCCCCTGGAGGTTTTGTAGTTTATACTCTCCACGGTTTAGCCCTTAACATTGCCAATTCTCGCCAAGAACTATCAGGACTAAATTTAGATAACGTTAGTATTGTTGTTCCCAATGTGGGACACCGTATTATTAGAAGTGCGGTAGAAAAATGGATCGGCGAGCATCCCTCAGAATATCAGACTCTCTTAGAAGGAGTGCAGTTTGACGGCGAAGAAACCGAAAGATTGCGCCGTCAGTCAGTATTGCGTACTGAAGTATTACCGAGTTTAACCAATACTGTAGTCAGAGAAGCTAAAAGTTCTGGTTTGTTACCCGCAGAATTAATGGCTTTAAGCCAAAATGCCAGAGATGAATACGGCATTTTGCAGATTGCAGCAGGACTTTATCAAGAATATCAACAGTTAATGCGATCGCAAGATCTGATTGATTACGACGATATGATTTTAGCTGCCCTAAAAGTTTTAGAATATTCGCCCATGCGTTTGCTGTGGCAAAACCAAGTCTATGGCGTATTTGAAGATGAAGCCCAAGACTCTAGCCCTCTACAAGAGAAACTAATCTCCATTTTGGCAGGAAATGACGAACTACAGTCACCACCTAACTTAGTACGGGTAGGCGATCCCAATCAAGCGATTAACTCTACCTTTACCCCCGCAGATCCGATTTACTTCAATTGGTTTTGCCAAACCTGCCAGCAGCAGAACAGCTTGGCAACCATGAACCAAGCAGGGCGCAGTAGTGCCATAATCATTGATGCTGCCAACTTTGTCGTGAATTGGGTTAATCAAACCTGGGCAAAAAACGCCCCAGAAGAAACAGAAGTTCAGTTACCTTTTCGCGAACAAAAAATTGTCACTGTCGATCGCGACGATCCCCAACCCGATGCCAACCCCGAACCAATTGATAGTGGAGTAGTAATTACCAATCCCGATGATATATACCAGACAGTTAAACTAATCGGCGATCGCGCGATCGCTTTATTTAAAGAAAATCCCGAACACAATGCAGCCATTCTAGTCAGAGAAAATCGCCAGGGACGCTTTTTAGCCGAAGAATTGGCTTATTTAAAGAAAGAACACGACATCAATATCTACGAAATTAGCGAAAGCGAAAGATATTCTCAAATTCCAGGGGAAACTCTCAAACTACTACAGTTTATCGATCGCCCTCATTCTCCAGATAATCTTAAGGCTGCTCTAGAAGTATTGCAACAAAGAAGCTTAATTCCTACTCAAGATCTCAATGCTTTAGCCACATCCCCCGAACAATTTCTTTATCCTAGTCCTTTGACTCCACCCCACAAACCCCAGGTAGAAGATGCCCGTCGCTATTGCTGTAATCTCCTCCGCGCCCGTATGGAGTTGCCCCACTACCAGCTAATTCCCTTTCTGGGTATGACTTTAAAATATACTGGCTCAGAATTAGCTACCGTCCAAAAACTTTCTGAAAGAGTGAATCAACAAATTATTGGGCAAAGTTCTCTCAAGGCTAGTATCAATGCTCTAGAAGAAATAGTTGGTGCGGAAAACTTTGAAGGAGTAGACGAAGACAATGAAGATCGCTATACCCGTAGCGGACAAATAACTATTATCACGATGCATAAAGCCAAAGGGCTGGATTGGGACTATGTATTTATTCCTTTTCTCCATCAAGACATCTTACCAGGGCAACCTTGGATACCTAATGCTGGAAAATTTTTGGGCAACTTTACCCTCTCCGAAGTAGCCCGCGCCCAAATTCGCGCGATTGTCCACCATCAATATTTAGCTAACGATTCTTTCCCAATTATTCCGCTGCCTATAACAGCTTGGCAAGAAGCAGTAAAACTCAAACAGGCAGAAGAATATCGTTTGCTATATGTAGCTATGACTAGAGCAAAACGTCTTTTGTGGATGTCTGCAGCCCAACTAGGACCGTTTCGTTGGAGTGTTTTTCGTGCTGACAATGGGGGTAGTCTGCAACAAAAGAAACCTTGTCCCGTTTTACCTGCTCTAATACGATACTTAAGAAGCAGTACAAAATAAAGGTTGGGTAATCCGATATCTTGAAAGTAGGGATAAGACTACACAAATGCCCTAGAAGCTCAAGCTATTGCTAACTATAATTAATAAAAAAACAAGATTCAGTTTACAAATCGAATCAGAAGCTTACATCAAATAAATTAATCCATATAATAATAAGAAATTATTAGAGTTTAGAGGTTTGGAGATAGCTATTCTAAAATTAAATTAAATTAAATTGGTAAATTTAGGCACGATCGCAGCTAAGCAGTTTAAGTAAAACTTAGGTAACAGTAGAGGAAGGATTGCCATAGTGATTCAAAACCTAGAACAACATTATAAAGTCTTGGGGCTAAAACCAGGTGCGTCTTTGGAAGAAGTCAACCAGGCTTATAAAGATTTAGTATTTATCTGGCATCCCGATCGCGTTCCCCAAGATAATGAAAGATTAGTCCAAAAATCAGTAGAGAAGCTGCAGCAAATCAACGAAGCGCGGGATTCTTTACGTTCTTATCATCGTAAATATCCTCAACAAGCAGCTAAAGCTAAACACAATCAACCAAAATCTCCGAGTTATTCTCGCAATCCATATTATAGCGATCGCCCTAAAAGTACCTATAGCAATAGCGATCAAAATTATCGTCAAAGCTATTCTGCTAATAGTTCTTACCAGCAAACTAGACCAGGCGATCAAGCTAATGCTCAATCTAGGCAGCGTCAACAAACCTATACTAGTCCCGACTATCAGCAACCCCGCAGTCCCCAACCTGGTAGACCTTGGGATTATCGAGCTTATTACACATCGGGCAACGCTAGCACCAGTCAAAGTACTGGTAGAGATGGCTATCAAGATTTTCGTCAGCCAGAAAAACAAACTGGACACCCTCGTCCCCCCGCTAGCAATTATTCAAGACCATACGGAAAAAGTTTAAGAGGTGCTGATCTTAGCAAATCCAACTTTAAAGAAAGAGATTTTGCAGGCAGAGATCTATCTGAAGCCGATTTATCATACTCAGACTTGAGCGATACTTTTTTGCATAAAATTATCCTAGAAAATGCCAACCTTCAGGGAGCTAATCTTAAGGGAGCCAATTTACTTCAAGCTAATCTTCGGGGAGCTAATCTACAAGAAGCCAATCTGATTGGTGCAGACTTGAGTGGCTCGGACTTGAGTGGTGCCAACTTAAATGGTGCCAAAGTTGGTTTTAGTAACAAAATAATGGTTAAAATTACTGCCGTTAAATTGACAGGTGCAACTTTGCCTGATGGTTCGATCCATCCTTAAAAGAGTTGGTAACTCGCTCAAATAAATGGAATGCAAGGTAGGTAGGTAAGAAGCATTGAAATGTATCTGGGCGCATTCTGTACTCTAGGGTAGGTAGGAGAGACTCGATCATCTCTTGCCTACCTGGGCAACACTCCAGTCTAAATCATCCCTTCAACAACAGGATGGAAGAAGAAAGCGATCGCCAGCACCGCATAAGTAGCAATTAGCAAACTTCCTTCTAACCAGTTTGATTCGCCATCAGAACTAACCGAGTTAGCTACCGTAACCGCCACTATAACCGCCACTAATTCAAAAGGATTAAAGTTAAGATCCATTGGCTGACCAATAATCTTACCTGCAATTACCAGCACAGGAGCAACAAACAGCGCGATTTGCATACTCGAACCTACTGCCACAGATACGGACAAGTCCATTTTGTCTTTCATAGCTACTGTGACTGCTGTGGCGTGTTCTGCTGCGTTACCAATGATCGGTAGTAAGATTACCCCAGTAAATAAGGCACTCAAACCTAAACTGGTAGTAGCTACTTCCAAAGAATCTACCAGTAATTCGGATTCTACCGCCACTGCGAGTGTAACTACCAATAGAATAAAGATCCAAAAAGTTATGTTAACTTCTTTTTCTGCTTCTCCATCTTCAAAGTCTGCTTCTCCCACATCACACAGATAAGCATGAGTTTTCATTGAAAACAAAAGTGTGAGGATATAAACCAAGATTAAGATAGCAGCCACCGCCACAGATATATTCTGTAAAATACTTTCTTCTACTCCAGTAGATGTATATTGTACTGCTGTGGGAATAAGCAATGCAATTACAGCCAAGTTCATTGAGGAAGCATTAAGACGGGCAACGGTAGGTTGAAATTTTTGCTCTTTAAACTTTAAACCGCCCAAAAGCATAGAAAAACCCATGACTAAAAGTAGGTTGCTGACAATAGAGCCTGTAATAGTGGCTTTAACCACCCCAACTAAGCCAGCCCGTAGCGCAATGAAAGCTAAAATTAATTCGGTAGCATTCCCGAAAGTAGCATTTAGCAAACCCCCGATATTTGGTCCTGTGACTACAGCGATTTCTTCAGTGGCTGTACCCATGTAAGATGCTAAAGGTATAATACCTAAAGCTGCGGTGATAAATACGGTGGTTTCTCCCCATTCCAAAAAGTGTGCAGCAATGCTCACGGGAATAAACACCAACAAAACCAAGAAAAACGTGTCTTTATTTAGCATATTAATTTTATTCGGATCGAAGCTAATTCTCTCACTTTGATAACACTTATTCTGGCAATCTTAGTGTTTTTTGCTGAGTAAAATATACTTCTATCTATAGAAAATTAACTATTTTGATAGAATTCAAGTAAGGACTAGTTCCTAATTTTGGATAAATATTTTTTTAATGCTGGAATTTTTACAGACACAGTTTTTTTTATTAGAACGATTTGCCGATCGCGTGGTATCGACTCAGCTTACTCACTTGAGTATAGTTAGTTTGGGGATTATTTTTCTGGCAGGATTGGTGACAAGCCTGACTCCCTGTATGCTCTCGATGCTGCCTATTACCGTGGGCTACATTGGCGGTTATGAATCGGAAGGAAGATTGCAGGCTGCTGCTCAATCTAGCTGGTTCGCCTTGGGTTTGGCAACTACCTTAGCTGCTTTAGGAATTCTGGCGACTACTATCGGGAAGGTATACGGACAAATTGGCGTAGGTTTACCAATTGTGGTTAGTTTAGTTGCGATCGCTATGGGATTAAACTTATTGGAAATATTACCTTTGAATTTTCCTAGTTTGGGTGCAACAGATTGGATCGCAGAAGATTTACCCCGTGGATTACGTTCTTATTTGTTGGGTTTAACCTTTGGTTTAATTGCTTCTCCTTGCAGTACCCCTGTATTAGCTACTTTATTAACTTGGGTGGCGACAACACAAAATTTGGTGTTGGGGGGAGGATTGTTGATTGCCTATGCCTTGGGTTATGTTACACCGTTAGTTATTGCTGGAACTTTTACCGCATCGATCAAAAAGATTTTGGAATTGCGTCGTTGGTCGAGTTGGATTAATCCTGTCAGTGGGGCTTTGTTGTTGGGCTTTGGCATCTTTTCTTTGTTATCGCGATTACCAGCAATTTAATCGTCACGTTGAAATTCAAAGGCGATCGCCGAAATAATTAGCGATCGCCCGATCTTGATATTTTTACCTAAGTATTTATAAATTAACAAAATCGTCTGCTGAAATTACATTAGAATTTATGCCTGATAATACAGCTAGAATATTGTCATTACCATCAATTATTTGAGCATTATCATCTCCTGCAATAGTTAGATCGCTAAAGCTAATACCACTACTCAAACCAATTTTATCTTGACCATCGGTGAAATCTTTAATTACATCTTGTTTTTGACTGGGTTTAACTACGAAAATATCAGCATTTTCTTTGCCCCATAGAGTATCGTTGTCAGCACCACCCATTAATAGATCCTCACCCACTCCGCCAGATAACAAATCATTACCAGCACTACCATCAAGGCTGTCATCACCCTGACTTCCGAGGAGAATATCATCTCCCTCTCCACCAACAATAGAATCATCTCCTTGGTATCCGACTAAAAAATCATCTCCTTGTCCACCTTCGATCAGATCGTCATCAGTCAAACCGATTAATAAATCGTTTCCATCGCCACCTAAAAGAGAATCATTTCCTTGCCCGCCAAAAATCTGATCCTCACCATCACTCCCAGTTAATTCATCGGCACCTGCATCACCTACAGTATAAATATCGTCATCAATTTTTCCCGTTTCGGAATCGGAATTTATCTGAGTATAGGTTTTGACAATTTTGCGATCGATTATATCGTCGTTGCCGTTATCGATCGCTTCTTCAATTAAGTTATCGTATTCGTCATAAGTATAATTAGTCGTTGCCTCAACAACAGAATCTTCTTCCCGAACTAAAAAAAAGCTTTCTCTAACTAAGTTATTTCGTTCATCGTAAGTATAGATAATCGTTGTTTCAGCATCAGGAACTTCTAGGCTACCATCGTAGTATTCTTGAGTTAAATTGCCCCGTTCATCATAGGTATAGGTAGTGGAACGGTCTATAATGCCATCATTATTGAGATCGTAATTTTCTTTAATTAAATTGCCCCGTTCGTCGTAGATGCTAGCAATAGTCTGATCGAGATTACCGTCATTTTCATAGTCAGAAGCAGATTGAACTAAATTATCTTGCTCATCATAAGCGAAAGCATAAATTCCATCGGGATTTTCATCCCCCATGTAGTTAATGCCTCTTTGAATTAGGTTACCCCGTTGGTCATAAACTAAAGTTTCACTAATTCCACCTTCTTCGTCCGAAACTCCCAGTTCTCTTTTAATCAGATTCCCCTGTTCGTCATAAGTATAAGTTGTAATACTGTCTATATTTCCATCTCCAAAAGAATCGGATTCTTCTCGAATAAAATTATTTGACTCGTCGTAAATATAGTTAGTAGTACGGTTAATAATGCCATTGTTACCAAAGTCGAACTCTTCACGGACAAGATTGGATTGTTCGTCATAGGTATAAATAGTACTGATATCTATATTCCCATCATTTCCATAGTCCAAATCTTCTTGAATTAAATTACCTTGTTTGTCATAAATATAATTGGTATTTGTTTCTCTGTTATTTTCAAGTTCGGTTTGTGATTCTAAATAAAAGTTAGTTTCATTGTCGCCTGGTAAAGATATTAACTCGTCTGTACTTGGCGTTAGACTATCAAGTATTGCTTCATCAGTGCTAACAGTTTCTAGGGTAATATCCGAATTATTTTCAAGTGAGCTAGCAGATACAATATTATTTATCATTAATCAGATCCTATTTAGGAATTTGCAAAAAATGTATTTTGCATTACGTAAAAGTTGTAATAAAAGATAGAAAGGTACTCTTTTTTTATTTTTTATAATCTAATTTACGCAACTTTTACTATGATTCCCGTTATGTGGTTAAAAATATCAATATTGTAGTGCTATAGCGATTTTATTAAAATTTTATGGAAATGTTTTTATAAATATAAAAAGAAAAGTGTTATCTAAAATACTTTGATATTTGCTATAAGCAGTTAACCAAAAACTATTTATTTTGTTATTTTCTCTATATTTAGATTGCAAAAAAAAGCAACTATAGCGGTTCTCATATTAATAAGGTACACCTTCGGCTCTGTCTAGGACTGGTAACTGGTAACTGGTAACGAAACTCTGGCATTGCCTAATCCTTAATCCCTAATCCCCAAAATAAATAAATTTTTTACCTCACGTAAATGAGAACCGCTATAGTAATTATTGATATTATTATTTATGATGTCTTAGTAAAGTATTAAGCAGAGATTGAGGCGATATGAAGCTAGTCCTAAAGGATAAGGCAGAAAGAAAACTCATGCAGATAAAAAACAGCTTAAAAGTAAAGACTTTTTAATTTACTAGTGCCAAAATAATCAAAGCGGGTATTTTTTCAATTGCCATCAAAGAAACTTTATTTAAAACTGAAAAAATAGTGCCATAAAAACGTTCCATTAGTGAAAATTGACAGTTAGAGATCGCGTCAATCCATTCTAAAAGATCGAGATCATCAAGATAATTAATATCTGCATCCTGACAATAGGCTATAACGCTAATAATTTGCCAACCTGCTGTTCAAAAAACTTGGCAGCAGCATGACTAATTCTTTTATTTTCCAAATTAAAAATAACCGTTGATTTATTGGGATCGAAACCTTTTCGTTCTAGCTTATTTTTAACTGGTTTACTCTGCCAACTATCGATTAAAAATGTCGGATCGATAACTCTAAAATATTTATTGCGATCTAATTCTGGTGTCAACAAAACTTGCTGAATCATTTTAATAGTAAAGCGATCGCGAACTGCAATAAAATTGTAACTATTAAAAGAGTCTCGAATAAAATCAGTTGTTTCTAAAGGTAGATTTTGATAATCTGTCTTGTTGGCAGAAGCAACATCAGAAAACAATGACTATAATGGAGTCTTGGTCTTTTGAGCATGCTCATAGAGTACGATCAAGAAATAGTATATTTTTTGACTCTGGCAATCTGTTTTGGGGCTGGTATTTGGTTAAAAAGCGAGATCGCCTGGTGCAAAGATTCTTTACTAGCGGTAATTTGCCCCTCGTTTTGTAAGGTTATACCCCACTGTAAATAAGCTTGGGCTAAGTCACATTTTGCCCCAAGACGATCTAATAAAGCGATCGCCTGTTGATGATAATCATTTGCTTGCTTGAAGTTATGTTGTTGACCTTCAATATTGCCCAAACCACTAAGAGATTTAGCCTCAATTTGAGTATAGTGTCCTTCTTTAGCAAAAGCGATCGCTCTCGACCAAATAATTTGGGCAGGTTTGATCTGTTGATAATTAAAATATATTTGTCCCAAAATTTGCATAAAATAAGCAAAACGTCCTGTATTGTAAGTCTGATCTTCTAACTGCACAATCAAACGATACAGCTTGGCTACAATCTTACTAGGATGCTGGGCAATAGTGGTATAAGAATCAATTAAGGCTAATCCTAAAGCTGCCTTTTCTGACCACGAATGATGTTTGGTATTGTGGGCGGAGTCAATTACCTGTTGGAATAAATTGCTGGCGGTAGCCAATTCCCAGAGATCGATGTTATATAATCCCAAACTTAGTAGAGAATCTACTTCTAGCATTCGCCAATAATATAAATCGTATCTATTTTCTGGAGTAACTCGAATCAGTTTTCGACACCTTTGACTAGTGGTGATCGTTTTTTGTTGATAAGTTATTGCCTGGTGAATTTTACCTGTAGTCCAAAACAAGTCCCCCAAAATATTATTTAATTCACTGCGATCGCGATTGTGTTCAACTAGTTCGATAATTGGCAAGATCGCTGTTAATAAAGGTTGAATTATCCCTAAGCGATAGAGGGTAGTACCCAAAGTAAGAAACTGCCCCCATTGATTTTCGCGACTGTATAAAATAACTTTTGCAGCAGCAGCATAGTCAGCGATCGCTAGATAGTGATAATAGGCTTCTAGGGCGGTTAAACCAGCCTGAATACGATCAATTCTGCTAACGCTATCAGTAAGAAAAGTAGCAATTTGACGATGTGCCTGTTGCCATTGGTTAGGCGATTTTTGTAGTCTAAGTTTAGCTTCGCTTTGAACTATGGGGTGTAGCCAATATTCTCCTTGACTAAATTCTAATAAAGAACGATTTCGCAAAGATCTAATGACTCGTCGTTGGTTTTTACTAGGGACATCCCACAATAGACAAAATAAACCCGACTGGGGTACTTGGGGTAAATCTTGATAGCGATAGCAACCCAAACGACATAACAATGAATAGCCTTGAGGATCTAGCTGCTGGAGGCGATCTAGCTGACTGGCGACTAAATTTTTTAAATCGGTTTCTACTAAAGGATCGTGACGATTTTCTTGCCAATATTGCGCCAAATCTCCTTGATAGTCTTCGCGAATAATACCGCAGAGAATACCCATCGCCTTGGCGTTACCGCCATAGGTTTGTCGAACTTGAGAAATAGTTTTAATTTCCGAATCAATGTGATGGGCAGTAAAATACTGTTGCCAAGCAGCCAAATCCAATCCCGATAAGCGATAGTGTTCAAGATTAATTTCTCCCTCACAAAGGCGATCGCGACTGGTAATAATGGTAGTAGACTGAACCTTAGGCTCGGCTAAAATCCGTAACAGTTCAACATAGTTGCGATGTTTGGGAATTAATTTACCGTCTTTATCTAGGGCAGGTTCGAGATTATCAATCAAAATCCCCACCCGATGCCTTTCTAAATATCTTTTAAATCTAGCTAGGGTAACACCAAATTCTTGACCAGAATCTTCATTTAAGTCTCGTTGCAACCATTCTTCGACTACACTAGCAACCGCAATAATATTAGAGGTTTCCTTAGCCATTAAAACTTCTAACACCAATTCAAAACTCTGACTAGCTAAAAACTGCTGTGCCAAGGTAGTTTTACCAACTCCTCCTTCCCCTTGCAGCACAATAATTTTATGACCAAGATTAATTAACCGATCGAGAGATGCGATCGCTTCATTTCTTCCCAAAAAATGTTGATTTTCAATGGTAGGTGAATCAATAACAGATTTAGTACGATTATTAACCTGTAGCTTACTCAAACTGCGAAAATTACTTTTAGTTACCTTCTTACCCCAAGCTACCGATAAAAGCTTCCACAACAACGCAGCAGTATCTTTAGCGTGTCCTTCTGTACAGCCATATTCATCAGCAATTTCCCAGTATTTCTTACCCTGCCAAACTTCAGTAATAATAACTTGCTGAAGATCGTTAAGGGGTTTGGCTGTCTGACGATATACCGCCTCGTTTACTAAAAATACTATTGCTTCAATATCCATTTTTTAGGCAGCCCAGGCAGTAAACATAACTATAGTGTTGCTAAATGGTTTGTGAAAAATTCTCTCTTCTCTGTGTTACGGGGCATATCCGAAGGTGTATCCTTTAGGGCTATGGTTCATTTAAAAACAATTTTCATGAATGATTTAGGACTGCTATAGCAACTAAGTAGGTAGGTGCAATTAATTAGAAGATAGTTAACTTAATAAGTAGCGAGTAAGTAGGGGGCGGTTCGCGCATCTAGTAGCGTGACTGACAAGGAGATACCGCCTGTACATGAGTAATGAGCATTAGTTTTAAAAACTTTAGCTGAGAAACTAAACACTACTTTTAACAAACGGATTTAGTATTACTCATTAATTATAGGTTGAATTTTTGTCTGATAAGTTTGCCAACTGGCGATCGCTTTAGGCTTAGAATTTACATTGTGCTTAAGCAAAACTACCCCGTCAGAAAAATCAATCAATCCATACCGATTTTGTTCGACAATTGTATCAATCAGATTGCTTACGCCAATTAAAGAATTGCGATCCTCTCTAAAGGCAGTTTGATATTGTTCCATTTGCCACAGATCCGCAATAATATAGTCTACGGATTCAATTTCTTGGTTGTCGTTTTTGATTTCTAGTCCTGGTAAACGAATTATTTCCCTTCTACCTGATAGATGGGGAATTATATAAGTCGTAGCCGAAACACTAGCATCGTCGGGTATTTGAACCAAAAGAGCGCGAATATGGGGTACGTGTTGCCATTGCTTCGGTGCAGAAACATAGACTCTAGGACTAACTGAGTCAGGAATCAAAAACGAAATGGTGCGACTGGGGTTAGAAGTAATCGTAAAAAGAATCGACAGGCAAATACAAAAGAGCCAGAAACGACGAAACCCCCGACGAAGTTTTCTAGGCTGGCATTTTGCCAAAGGTCGATAAAAGTTACCAAAACCCTGTCCAGCCCACCATAAAATCGCCCCGTAAAATAATCCAGGGGTAACGCTCATGGCGTAACGAATCGAAATTACCAATACCGTTTGCCCTTTACCTAATAATAGCTTAAGTAAAGGAAATCCTGCGATCGCCCAGGATGCGGGCGCAACCGCAGGAATAAACGCCAAAGGTAGCCATTGCCCCAATAAATATTTGAAAGTGTCCCAAACGGGAGTAAATAACTCTTTTAGCAGTAACCCAGGACTAGTTAACATATTGACAATAATCTCGATGGTAGAGGCTTCCTCACCATCCGCATATTGCCCAAACCTCTCTAACATAAAGCGTTTGGAAATATCATCGGAAAACAGCGGCATGATTAGATTAGTCAATGCCACCATATAAAGAAAGCTCAGGCTACATACCCCCAAACCAATACGGGGGAAACGACGAGAGAGAATCATATACATCCCAATCCCAAAGAGGGTAATTCCGCTATCTTCCCTCACTGCCAAAATGCAAATAACCAATAAGCCAAATAGCCACCACTGACGTTTCTCCATTGCCAACAGCAGACTAAAAACAAATAGAGGTATTTGGGAAATATCGTGAAAGTTTGCCAAAGTTGGACCAAATACCGCATTTGCCCCATAAAAACTCAGGGTAATTAAAATCGCGATCGCAGGTTCTAAATAAATTCTCGCTAAATGATAAAGCACCAACCCTGCTGCCGTGACAAAAGTCGCCTGCAATACCGTCAGGGTAGCGGGATAGGGAAACAAATAATAAATTGGCAGCCACAATAGTAAGGCAGGGGTAAAATGCTGTCCCAAACGATGGTAGCCTACATCAGGAACTTCCCCCCCATGAACCACATTAGTTGAAAGTTGAGAAGAAAGAGTACTTTGAAAAAAGTTACCGTGAGTACCATTCCAAAAAACTTGGTTAAAGATACCCTGATCGTAAGAAGAATAAAAAGAAAAATGACGATGTAGAGTCAAAGAAAGGGTACAAACAAAAAAAGCGATCGTAGCTGTAATTAAAATTTTTCTCTCAGAATCGACACTTAATTTAGATAACATTTTTGCTCCTCGCCAATTGACCATCGCGTTTTATCGATTCAGCATATCTTACGTTTTGGCAAAGATCGCGATTAATACCAAATTAATCTAAAAAAAATCTATCGTTTGTTGAGATTAAAGTTATAAAGTTCTGGCATTTTCAAAGTTCTATTTTAGAATGGAGTAAGTAGCGGAGACAAAAGTTTCCGTTCACTCCTCACACCACACTCCGCTCGGAAATTTTCGAGCGGTTTCCTTTTGTAGTTATTTTTTAAGATTTTAGAATCTAATTTCTCTTACTTTAGATATAAACTATTGCGGTTTAATACTGTGTTAATCGTTGACTGTGATAAAATTCTGTATTATTGAAAAGGATTTGTGGTAAATAAAGGACTTAAAAAAATATGTCATCATCAGCCGCGCCAGTTACAGATGCAAGTTTTCCAGCAGAAGTGCTAGAAAGCTCTGTTCCTGTACTAGTTGATTTTTGGGCCCCTTGGTGTGGGCCTTGCCGTATGGTTGCACCCGTAGTAGACGAAATTGCCGAGCAATACGAAGGACAAATTAAAGTAGTCAAGTTGAACACTGACGAAAATCCTCAAGTTGCTAGTCAGTATGGTATTCGCAGTATTCCTACCTTAATGATTTTTAAGGATGGTCAGCGAGTAGATATGGTGGTAGGTGCAGTTCCCAAAACTACTTTGGCCAATACATTAGAAAAATATCTTTAATTTTTCTGAGCATCACAACAATGGCTTCAGCAGATCTTTTTTGAAGGTTGAGCTGAGGCTAAGTAAAAAATTAAATTTAATTAACTCGTCTTTTTAGGTTTCAATCCTACAAAATTTGATCTCAAGCATAATATTTGTGTAGCTCATTTCAAGAAACAAAGCTGCTGAATCTATAGAAGTTGTTTGCTTCGGTATTTTGATGACGTTGCTGAACGTGTAATGATAAAACATTGTTTCACTTACTTATTCTTATTCGCAAACAATAAATTTTTAACAGCTAAAAGGTAAAAGCTGATAATAAGATCGGCTTACGGCTTCTTGATCCGTTTTTAAGTAGTAGCGAAACCTTAGACAGGGCAATGTGCTTCTCATGCCGTTAATGAATAATAATCCTTGGCATTTACTATAGAATCAAGTCGGATAATGCCAAGGACTACTATGTGTAGAGTAAACAATTAAAATACTATGAGTCGTTTCAAATCAAGGTATTAAAATTCAACGGTAAATCCTACTTCGGTAGATACAATGTCAATAGTATTTTCACCTGTAGGATTTATATATCTTACTTAATTAAATTGACTATCTGGTACATCTAATACGGTTCCATCTACTGTCATCACTCTCAGCCCACCGAGCGCAATGCACCAGGAATTTTGTCCGTTGCCAAAGGTGTGACAATTGAATAGAATAGACAACTCGTTTTTGAGCTTAAACGAGAAGTATTATCATCTTTATCTAGCATAGTTCTTGAATCAAAAACAGTTTTTATATAGTATAAGAGGTACTTAATTTAACCTGTAAATTTAGATTTAATCTGTTCCGTTTTTTGCCTGTCTAGTCAATAACAGTGCAAGTTTTTACTTACCATGTTTTCTCTGCCGAAAATTTTCTCTTTTTTAAAACCAAGGAAGCTCGAACAAATGACGGAAAATAATAGCAATGAAGAATTTAGAGAATCAAGAATTGTATACGTTCAAGATCTAGTACCTAATCGCCCCAGTCAGCTATACACTTTGGATCTGCAGACAGGACAAGCAGATTTGTTAGGGGACATTGCAACAGATGTCTATGATATGGCTTTTGTGGGTTCGCAACTATATGGCTTAAAACAAGATCAAAACAACACCCAATTCGTAACTATAGATCGAGCCACAGGAGAAGCTAATACCATTGGAGAAATTGGCTTTGAGGTAGTGGGTTTGGCTTACAACTATCAGAGAGAAACCCTATACGCTGCTGCTGCCAAACAGTTAATTGCGATCGACTTAGAAACTGGTAAAGGTACGCCTGTTATTACTGTTAGTAAAGACAAACGAAGTTGTGGTGAGGTTGCTTTTGATGATGCTGGAAAAACTTACATTACTCTAATTGGTACAAATCGAAACAAACAACTCGCCAGTTGCGATCTCGACAGTGGCAAAGTCACAGTAATAGGTAATATTGGATTTCCCGATCTTGCCAGTATGGAATTTATTGACAATGTGCTTTATGGCGTAACGGGGAACTTTTTTAATTTGGGCAAGGACGGACAATTACTCCGTATCAACACTAAAACTGCTAAAGGTACAGTAATTACCCAAACCACTCCAGCAAGTCGTTGGGCGGGCATGACTGTGGGAACAGCAGTCCCCGCTAGCCAAGAGAAAGACACCTCGAAAAATAATTCAGACTCCAAAATATTGATTAAAGAAGAGGAAAGAATGCAGCTATTAACGATTGACACTAAAGCAAACTGTTATGTTATCGATCCCAGTGGGATGAATGGTTTGCAAGAAAATGTTGCTAGCAAGATGACCTTAACCCAAGGTAATTATGCTATTCAAATTACTTCAGGAAATCAAAGTTATAGCAATAATATTGAAGCAGGAGAACCTGCGGTGTTACTCTGGATTTACGGTACTGATGGCAGCACCTTTGTTAACCAAGAAACAGGAGTAGAAACAGGTGCTACCTGGACTACTCTCAATGGTTACCAACATAAATTACAGCTAGAAGTTAAGCAACAGGTGGTTGTATGCGCTTTATTTTTTAAAGTTGGTAATCAAGAAAATAGTGGAGCAGTCAATCTTAGCATTACTGGCGATCGCTCCGATTTCCAAACTCAACAGCTAACCGTCGATAGTAAAAATAACTGCTATAGTCTTGATTCACAATATTTATCGGGCTTGAAGCAGTGGGATAATAACTTTATTGAGCTAGAACCAGGAAACTATCGCCTCAAAATCCAGTCAGCTAATGCTAGCTATTGGTCGGAAAAGAAGAAATTTGACCTAGAACCATGGGCTTTGATTTGGATTAAGGCTGGTTCATTTATAACTAAACTTACGGGGATCGAAACCAATGAAACTTGGTGTTCTCTCAACGGTTTTGCCGATGAATTTGTCCTACAGGTCAAAGCTAAAACTACAGTATCGGGATTATTTTTCGATACCTATAAAGAAGATAATGAAGGACAAATTGTTATTGCCGTCGAATCTTTGAGCGAAAAAGCATTTGCGGAAATTTGCTCTGGACATGAAAGAGCGCAATTGGGCGATCAGCCTAACGACATAGCTTCACAACGTATTACTTCTATAAATCAAGAACGTAGGGAAACATCTTTTAGTCCTAGAACCACCAGTGTCAGCAGCAGAAGTAGTAAATCTAAATCTCCAGAAACAGTGACTGCAGGCAGTAGTAGTAGTTTTAACTTCCGTTTTGATGAAGCCCAAATGGAATCCATGTGGCGAGAAATGGCAGCTAAGATTGAGACTTCCGTTACCGTTAGCGACGAGCAAGACGCCGAAAAAGAAGCCCGTTATTGGGATGGTCTGAAAAAATTGATTCTCAAGGGCTATCAGTCTCAATCCAAAGAGCTAGCTATGCAGGTGGCGCGGTTAGAGTTCATGATGAAAACCATCACTCAACAGATGGAAACTAGCTTTAACCAAAACTACCAAGCTTGGTCTGGTCATTTTGACGAACGACTAAATAATTTAATCTCCACTCGCATTACGACGATGGTGGACGAGCAGGTTAACCGCAAGCTGACGCAGCAAACCCAAGATATTAAAAAGCTAGTTGTAGACCAGATACAAGGAGAAGTCGATAAACGTATCGATACCATCGTCAATCTTAAGGTGACTAATCTGGCTCAAGATATCAAAACTACTTCTCTAGAACAGCTAGAAACAGACCTCGACAAGCGTATTGCCAATACGATTAACGTTAACATCGACGAGCGTTCTACAGAAATTAATGAATCGGTAATTGCCCGTATCCAAGGGGATATAGACGAGCGAGTTGGTAACTTAATCAATCTAAGAATTACCGAGCAGGGTCAAGAAACTAAAAAAACTGCGATCGCCGAGATTCAGACAGATTTAGATAAGCGCATCGATGCGGTGGTTAACTTCAAACTGACTGACCTGACTGGAGAGTTGAACGATCGCGTGATCCAACAGGTTCAAGGAGATTTCGATGGACGTATTGATAACGTAGTTAATCTTAAAGTAGGCGGTCTATCTCAAGATATCAAGAAATCAACCCTAGACTTGATTAATGCCGATATCGAAACAATCAAAGGAGATATCGATAAGAAGATTACGGAAAATATCAATATTACCATTGACGATAAATCTACAGATATTAACAACAAAGTCATCGAAAATATCCAAACCGACATGGACGAGCGGATTAACAATGTGGTTAATCTCCGCATTAGCGATCGCTCTGGGGAAATTAAAAAACAGGCAATTACAGAAATTCAGGCAGATTTAGATAAGCGTATCGATGCAGTAGTAAACCTGAAACTAACTGACCTGACTACGGAGTTAAACGAGCGAGTGATCCAACAGGTTCAAGGAGATTTCGACGGACGTATTGACAACGTAGTTAATCTTAAAGTAGGTAGTCTATCTCAAGATATCAAGAAATCAACCCTAGACTTGATTAATGCCGATATCGAAACAATCAAAGGAGATATTGACAAGAAGATTAGTGAGAATATCAATATTACCATTGACGATAAATCTACAGATATTAACAACAAAGTCATCGAAAATATCCAAACCGATATGGACGAGCGGATTAACAATGTGGTTAATCTCCGCATTAGCGATCGCTCTGGGGAAATTAAGAAGCAGGCAATCGATGAAATTAAGCTAGATTTAGATAAGAAAATTGCTGCAGTAGTGAATCTCAAAGTTACCGATATTACCCCAGAAATTAATAACCTAATCGTCAACGAAATTAAGGCTAATGTCGATAAGCGAATTGATGCGGTAGTTAATTTAAAAACTAACGATCTGCCCCAAAATATCAAAAATTTGGTAGTTCAGCAGATTAAACCAGACATCAATCGCCAGATTATAGCTGGAGTAGCCAAATCTACCGAAAATAACGCCCAAACTGTAGTCAACAATATTATGGGCGACATTGATGATCGCATTCAGGTTAACTTCGATAACAAAATTCTCAACTTCCGCGATGATGTTACTAACATTGTTCGAGACGAGATTAACCACAACAACGAAGCGATTACCACCACTATCTTCTCCGATATTACCAATCAGGAATTCTTCCTCGATATGGAATCGATTAAAGCAGAAGTAGATAACTTCTACGCTCGCTTAGGACAGTTTGAAACAAGGCTCTATGCTCGTATCGAACAGGGAGACACCCAGGTTTATAACTGGACATTAGAGCAACTGACAGCATTGCAAGGATGTTTGAGCGATCGCCAAACTCTATCGGATATGTTTGAATCTTTTGCTACCAAACTTCGGGACGAATTGGATAGCGCGCCCTGTGTCCAACCCACTCGCTTTACTCCCATGAAAGCAACTTTTGGACAAAGCACTATCTCTCCCGCTCAACCTCAGCAGTTACCAGGAAATAATTAATATTCAACGTGAATAAGTACGTGAATAAGTAATAGATAGTAGGTAGTAAATAGTAAACTTTACTTCCTACTATTTTTATTCAAAACGCGATCTTGGTTAGGATTCATTGCGCCAATCTTGCTCTAAGTTTTGTCTGGTAACTTCAATACCGATTTTTTCTAAAGAATCGAATAATTTACTGGCAGCTTGATTTTCTAGAATGCGATCGCCGTCTTCGGAGGTCAATTTGATAACTATTTCGTTATCAATAAGTTCGGCATTGAAATTAATTTGACGCTGGTTCATAGTTAAAATTCCTAGGAAACTTAAGTTGATCAGGAAATAAATGGTTGTGCGGGTCAATTTTAATCACAAATTATCGGCATGACCACAAAATCTTGAAGAACCTAAAAAATAATGCTTTTGAAGACCATTGTTTGTAGTTGGATCAAAAAAGCGATCTCTCTTTAAACAAGGCGATCGCTTTTTCTTAAATTCTATTTAGTTGAATTTTTAATTAAAAATTAGGCTGATGACGAATCAAATTTAAAAATTCTTCTCGGGTTTTCTGCTCGTCTTGGAAGACACCGAGCATCGCACTAGTAACAGTCCAAGAACCTGGTTTTTGGACTCCACGCATTGACATACACATATGACTCGCTTCCATAACCACAGCCACACCTTGAGGCTCTAGAATTTCCTGTACTGCTTCGGCAATTTGACGAGTTAAACGTTCTTGAACCTGTAGACGACGGGCATACATTTCCACAATCCGCGCTAGTTTACTCAAACCCACTACCTTTTGATTGGGGATATAAGCTACGTGCGCTCGACCCATAAAAGGCAACATATGGTGTTCGCAAAGACTAAAGAAATTGATATCTCTCACCAAGACCATTTCATTATGTCCTTCGTCAAAGATAGCTCCATTAACCAAGTCTTCTAAAGACTGATTATAACCACTAGTCAAATACTGCATCGCTTCAGCAACTCGCTTGGGAGTCTTCAGCAATCCTTCTCGTTCTGGATTTTCACCTACCGACTCTAGCATGGTGTAAACTGCATCCATCATTTTTTCTTTGGCAGTTTCAGTCATAGCTTTAATTTGAGGCGTTTGACCGTTATGAGTATTACGATCGGGTCTACTAGCAACTTGCTCTGACAGACTAGATTTTAGTGGGTTAGAACCGTTGGTATTTAATGATTCAGAACGATTGGAATCGTTAGAAGAAACTATTGTCATAATGTATTAATTTGAGTAAAACTCTATTCTCTTGCTACTAAAATTTATTGATCGATATCATTTATAAAGCCCCTCCACTGGGCATAACGATCATTGATTCTACTACCGCTTGACTGGGTAATAAAGCTGTGTGAAGTATTGATTGGGCAACAATTTCTGGGGTTAGCATCGCCTCCCGATTGAAATCTGCCTGCACAGTATCCGTATCCCAAATAGGAGTATTAACTGAGCCTGGAGAGATCGTAACGGTACGAATACCGTGTTCTCTTTCTTCTACAGATAAGGCTTTGCTCAAGGCAACCAACGCAGCTTTGCTCACACTATACAAACCCCAATTGGGAAAGGCATTAAAAGCAGCAATAGAAGCAACATTAACGATTGTTCCCGAACCGCGATCGCGCATTTGAGGTAGAACTCCTTGAATGCACTGAAACACACTAGTTAGATTGAGATTAAGCACTTGTTGCCAATCTTCTAGAGGAGTATCTTTTAGGTAGTTTGTGTAGCCCATCCCTGCATTATTGACTAAAATATCTACCGGGCCAAACTGATTACAAATCTTGCCGATCTGTTGCTTAACCTGCTCTACTTCTGCCAAGTCTATCGGATAAATATCTACTGCTACTTGAGTGTCTAAAGCTTTGATTTCTTCAGCTACAACTTTGAGCTTATCCGCAGATCGGCTCAATAAAGCAACCCCAATACCCGATTTAGCGAAGGCTAAAGCAGTCGCTTTTCCAATACCACTACTTGCACCTGTCACTATTGCTCGTGGTTGATTTGAGGGTGGATTCATTATTGCTTGTTATGGTTGACCAAACTAACTTAATTATAAAATTGCACTAGAAATAGATATTTTTGAATTTGGTTGAAAAACTACATCTTCAAAAATAGTCTGATTCATCAGATCAATAGCTCAATACTGCCAAATATTCTTGCTATTGATGACGCTAAATATAAAATACTTTAAGTGTTTATGGAACTTAATATTGCCACTCACCATTAATATTTGAAGCTCTACTGCCACTAGAGCCTTAGCTAACTAGTACTAATGTCAACAGCGAAACATTAAAATTAATGTAACAAAATGTTGCCTTTGCAATTATAGCATTACTAATTAGTCAGTTTAGGAAATAAGATCTTCGGTTATCACCCAGTAATAGTTTCAAATTGTCCGATATTGCGAAATTTCTCGTAGCGAAGATCTTTGCGTTGTTGGGGAGTCATCTGCCACAATTGTTCTAAGTTTGCCCAGATTGCCTCTTTTAACTTAGCTGCTGCTTCTACAGGATTGGCATGTGCGCCACTGCTAGGTTCGGGAATAATATGGTCAATAATATTCAATTCTTTCAAATCCCAAGAGGTTATTTTCAAAGCTGCTGCTGCGCGATCGCTTTTTTTAGCGTCTTTCCACAAAATCGCGGCACAGGCTTCCGGACTAGCAACCGTATATACAGAATGCTCTAACATCATCAGGCGATCGGCTACCCCGATACCCAATGCACCACCCGAACCACCTTCACCAATTACGGTACAGATAATTGGCACATCAAAACTAAACATTTCTTTAAGATTATAAGCGATCGCCTCACCCTGACCTAATCTTTCGGCTTCTACTCCAGACCACGCTCCAGGAGTGTCGATAAAGGTCAAAATAGGCATCTCAAATTTATTGGCATGTTTCATCAGCCTCAGAGCTTTTCGATAGCCACCAGGAAAAGCCATACCGAAGTTACGCGCTACATTATCTTTAGTATCTCTGCCTTTTTGATGTCCAATAATTACCACGGGACGACCATTCATTCGAGCTACACCACCAACTAAAGCAGGATCGTCATGGCCACCGCGATCGCCATGTAGTTCTAGCCATTCATCAGTTATGGCCTGAATGTAATCTAAAGTACTGGGACGGCGAGGATGTCGAGCTAGCTGCAGTCTCTGACCAGGAGTGAGAGTACTAAAAATTTCTTCTCGTAACTGTTGCGCCCTAACTTCGAGTTGAGATATCTCGGTAGATACATCAACCTGATTTTCTTCCGCTAAGGTTTTGATCTGCTCAATTCTTGACTCTAGCTCGCAAAGAGGCTTTTCAAAATCTAGTAAAAAAGTTTTGCGTTTAGTTTTGGGCATGGCTTTTGATTGAATTTTGGATGCGATCTATACAGTCCCGCATAATATTATCGGCTATTTAGTGTCGTTTGATAAGATTTTGTTACCAAGAATACACAAGCCCCACGAGTAATAAATCAAATTAAATATTTATAAGATGCTGAATAAACAAGAAAAAATTACCGGCTGGTTGTTATTGTTTCCCGCTTTATTAATCCTGGGGTTAGTTTTTATCTATCCCATCGCTAGAGCGTTTTATTTGAGTTGGTTTACTGAAAATCTAGGAACTCAGCTACAGCCAGTATTTACAGGACTGGGTAACTATCAAAGAATGCTGGGGGATGGTAGATTTTGGCAAAGTATTTTTAATACTTCGGTCTTTACTATCGTTAGTGTGGTTTTGGAATTAATATTGGGATTGGGGGTAGCTTTAGTTCTCAACAAGTCTTTCTTTGGTAGAGGCATTGTTCGTACAATCTCGATTATTCCTTGGGCTTTACCTACCGCAGTGATGGGTTTGGCTTGGGCTTGGATTTTTAACGATCAATATGGTGTAGTAAACGATATTCTCAGTCGATTGGGATTGATTGATACTGGTATTAATTGGTTGGGTACACCTGCTTTGGCAATGATTGCTCTAATTGTGGCAGATGTCTGGAAAACGACTCCTTTTATTAGTATTATTCTGCTAGCTGGATTACAGTCTATTTCTGAAGACTTGTATGAAGCACATCGAATGGATGGGGCTAGCCCTTGGCAAAGTTTTACTCAGATTACTTTACCTCTATTAATGCCTCAAATTTTGATTGCCTTGTTATTTAGGTTTGCCCAATCTTTTGGCGTATTCGATTTAGTTCAAGTGATGACTGGAGGGGGACCTGCGGGAACAACCGAAACGGTTTCTATTTACATTTATTCGACAATTATGCGCTATCTTGATTTTGGTTATGGTGCAGCTTTGGTAGTAGTAACTTTTCTGTTGTTAATTTTGGCAGTAGGTATTACTTCTTTGATGTTGAAAAAAGTTCGCGCTTAGAATCAGTTATCAGTTATCAGTTATCAGTTATCAGTTAGCAATTGCTAAATTTTCTGTTGGGATTAAAATCGACTATGATATTGATTGAGTTATGTAATGACTAATACTCTTCAATTGTTTATTTAATCTGAGACGTGATGTGTAGCGTCTTAACAGAAATATGAAATTACCTATAGTAGCTGTTATTGGTAGACCCAACGTTGGGAAATCTACCTTCGTCAATCGTTTGGCTGGAGATAAACAGGCAATTGTTTACGATCAACCAGGCATCACTCGCGATCGCACTTACCGCCCTGCATTTTGGTTAGATCGCGACTTTCAAATCGTCGATACTGGAGGACTAGTATTTGACGATGACACAGAATTTTTACCCCTAATCCGTCAACAGGCTTTAGCTGCCTTAGTTGAGGCATCCGTCGCCATTTTTGTGGTGGATGGTCAATTTGGTTTAACTGAAGGCGATCGCGAAATTGCCGAGTGGTTACGCCGTCAGTCTGTACCTGTTTTATTAGGGGTCAATAAGTGTGAATCGATAGAGATGGGTGCAACCCAAGCAGCAGAATTTTGGCAATTAGGTTTGGGTACTCCCTATCCTATATCAGCAATTCATGGTAGTGGTACAGGAGAACTACTAGACGAACTTATTACCCATTTACCCCCTGTAGATGAGTTGGTAGAAGATGACGAAATTAAAATAGCAATTATTGGTCGTCCTAATGTGGGCAAATCCAGTTTGCTCAATGCCATGTTGGGTGAAAATCGTTCGATTGTTAGCCCCATTTCTGGTACTACTAGAGATGCGATCGATACGACTATCGAAAGAAATGGCAAAAATTATCGCCTGATTGATACTGCGGGTATTCGGCGCAAGAAAAACGTTGATTATGGTGCGGAATTTTTTAGTATCAATCGCTCTTTTAAGGCAATTCGGCGATCTGATGTGGTGCTGTTTGTGATTGATGTGATTGATGGCGTTACCGAACAGGATCTTAAACTAGCAGGCAGAATAATTGAAGATGGTAGGGCAGTTATTTTAGTAATCAACAAATGGGATGCGATCGAAAAAGACACTGGCACAATTAATCAATATCGCAAAGAAATTTTAGCCCGTCTTTACTTTATGGAATGGGCGCAAATAATCTTTGTCAGTGCGATGACTGGTCAACGAGTTAACAAAATTTTAGCGATGGTGGATGTTGCTGCCGAATCTCATCGTCGTCGCGTCAGCACTTCGGTAATTAATGAAGTTTTAGAAGAAGCAGTTAGCTGGCATTCTCCCCCCACATCTCGCCAAGGTAAACAGGGCAGAATTTATTATGGTACGCAGGTAACTGCTCAACCGCCAACTATTACTTTGTTTGTCAACGATCCTAAGCGATTTAACGATAACTATCGCCGTTATATTGATCGCCAGTTTAGAGAACAGTTAGGTTTTACAGGTACACCTGTTAAATTGATCTGGCGCGGTAAGAAAATGCGCGAACTCGAACGAGGAGCAAATAAAGCTACTAAAGTTAAGTAATTCACTTCGCTTGTCTACGCCACCAGCCTCGCACTAGTTTAATTTCGTCGTAGCTATAATCTTCTCCCAAAGATTCTTTGATAGTGGAAAGAGCCGTATCTCCCACTTGATTAATACAGTTGATAATTACCTGTTGCTTATCTGCGGATACTAGTTTGTTGAGGGCGACAGGTTGATTCATCGTCAGCAGTTCGCTCAGATGAGTATTAATGGTTGATACTGCTAAATTACGCTCCTGGGCAATTTCGGCAACGCTTAAACTCTGCTGGTGCAACTGCAAAGTTGCCATCTGACTTTTGGAAGGGAGGCTTACAGGCAATTTGTGTAGGGCGTTAAACTCTAAAATAGTAGAAATAAAACTGTCGCCATATTGCTGGGCTTTGTATTCATTAACTCCAGATAAATCGGCAAAATCTTCGATAGTAGTAGGGCGAATTTGTGCCATTAATCTTAGGCTAGAATCGGCAAAAATCGTGTATGGAGGCAGAGAATTGCGATCGCCAATTTGTTTGCGGAGTTTTCGCAGTTTTTCAAATAGTAATTCTGCTTCTGCCTTACGAGGGTTATAAACAGTTGTAGCTTGATTATGACCTTTGTCAACAGCAATTTTTACTGGTAGCTGGTTGCGAAACACTTCCCAACTACGCTTGTTTAATTTTAGGGTAGGATAGCCATCGGTGGTTTGTCCTACCAACCCTTGATGTACTAAAGATCTGCCTAGCATTTTCCATTCATCGGCTGTTCTACCTTTACCGATACCGTAGGTAGATAATAAATGATGTCCGTATTGATAAATCTTTTTTTTGCGCGAACCAATCAAAACATCGACAATATGATTTAGACCAAACTTTTGTTCGCAACGGGCAACACAGGATAAAAACTTTTGCGCTTCTACCGTCCAGTCTTCAATTGGTTTGGGATTCAGGCAATTATCACATTTACCGCAGTTACCGCCATATCTTTCCCCAAAATAACGTAGCAGAATCGTTCGTCGGCAATCATGACCATCTGCATAGTTGATTACCTGACGTAACTGTTGTTTGGCGATCTTTTGCTCATTAGCGTCGGGTTTCTGTTCAATAAAATGTTCGATTTTTTTGCGATCGCCATAACTAAAAAACAAAATTGATTTTGAAGGTTCGCTATCTCTGCCCGCCCTACCAGACTCTTGATAAAAGCTCTCCAAACTACCAGGGAGATCGTAGTGAAAGACAAATCGCACATCGGGTTTATTAATCCCCATCCCAAAAGCCACTGTAGCCACAATTACCCGAATATCATCCCGCAAAAAACTAGTTTGGTTTTGGCTGCGCTCTTGAGGTGATAATCCTGCATGATAAGGTAAGGCTGTAATACCATCACACTTTAGTCTTTTGGCAACATCCTCGACTCGACTACGACTGCGACAATAAACGATACCCGCCCCCGATTCGTGACGAATTTCTCGCAGCAATTTAGCATAGATATTACGGTCTTTTGGCTGAACTTCATAGTGAATGTTGGGGCGATCGAAACTAGCTATATGAATATCAGGCGATCGCAAATTTAACTGCTCGACAATATCCTGCTGTACCCGATTGGTGGCAGTAGCGGTAAGTGCCTGAAGAGGAATCTGGGGGTAACGTTGGCGTAATAGTTTTAGCTTGCTGTATTCTGGTCGAAAATCATGTCCCCATTCCGACACACAGTGAGCCTCATCAATGGCGATCGCAGAAATACCAACTCTAGAGTCTATTTGCTCTAGAAACAGTTTAAATCGCTCATTTAACAGCCGTTCTGGAGCAACATACAGTAGCTTGACTTTATTTTCTAAAATAGCAATTTGACGCGATCGCCTTGCGTCGTATTCCAAACTACTATTAAGATAAACTGCATTAATTCCATTATCCTGCAATCCTTCTACCTGATCTTGCATCAAGGCAATCAACGGCGAAACCACGATAGTCAGACCATTTCTTAATAAAGCTGGTAACTGAAAGCAGAGAGATTTCCCCCCACCAGTGGGCATAATGGTTAGTAAATCTTTGTTTTGTAAAGCAGCCTCAATAATCTTTTTTTGTCCAGGGCGAAAAGAGTCATATCCAAAATAATGTTTTAAAGCTGACTCCAAATCCGCAAAAGTTGGCATAACCTAAAATCAATCCATTGAACCACTCTTTGATAATTTTACCGATTAACGGCAAATGAAAAACATCAACCTTCTGGGTGTCTCAGGTAGTTTGAGAGCGAATTCTTCCAACACCTATGTTTTGCAAGCAGCTAAAGTATTGACTCCCGAAAAAGTATCGATACAGCTATATTTTGAACTGGATCGATTACCTCACTTCAATCCAGATTTAGATCGAGAACCTTTTCCTAGTGCAATTATCTCCCTACGTCAACAAATCAAAGATGCTGATGGCATTATTATCTCTAGCCCAGAATATGCCCATGGCGTACCAGGCTCATTAAAGAATGCCTTAGACTGGTTGGTCAGCAGTGTGGAATTTCCTCATAAACCAGTACTATTAATTAATACAAATCCTAGAGCAACTATCGCTTTGGCTTCACTCCAAGAAATACTCCTCACTATGTCAGCCAAGATTATTCCAGACCATAATCTTACCTTGGCGATCGCAGGGAAAGGACTTGATACTCAAGGTATTATTGACGATTCTGAATTATCAACATCTTTACAACAGGCGATCGCCACCTTCATTCGAGCTATAAAATCTCAATAGTATTTCTTGACTCTACAATTCCTTTGCCAACTTTGGAGAAGTCAAATATTTCAAAGGATCTTCATACTCCCCATTGACTTTCAGGCGAAAATCCAAATGCGCTCCCGTTGACCATCCAGAACTACCTACTTGAGCAATTTCCTGGTTTCTCCAGACTTTCATTCCTTCTTTAACTGTTATTGAGCTATTTTTAAGATGACCATAAGTACCCATCCGACCATTACCGTGGTCGATCTCAATCCAATTACCCAACTGTCCGCCACAATATAGATTGCCAAAGTCATAACAACCAGATACTACCCTAGTGACAATTCCATCTCCTACCGCAACCACAGGAGAACCTAGGGGCGCACCATAATCAATTCCTTGATGGAACTGTAATTGATAGCTATAGGGTCTAGTCCGCCAGCCAAAAGGACTAGCAATTCTGGTGGTTTCTGGGGCAGGATTAGCTAATTTAGTATTAATGGGTGTAAAAGTATTATCTGCTGTGGGCAGAGATACAATTAAACTGCTGCGAGATAATTTGGGGAACTCTTGACGTTCGTCTTCAAAAATTTCTGATTGAGTTGGACTCTCAGCAGCAATGCTTTCTGGTAATGTGGCGATCGCTTTTGAATCTAATTTTTGCTGGTAAGGCTGTTGCCAGCCAAAAATACAGCCAGAAACCAGTGACTTTCTAGGCGTTTGCTCTGAGGCTACGGCTGAGTTATTTGCGAATTTTACTCTATTTCTACACCGTCGGAACATCGAGCCTGACAATAGGATATCGGTGATGTTATTGAGCCACAGTTGGGAATGAATCTCGAAATCATCAACATCTGTATCAGAAATACAGTCTGGCGATCGCTCTAATGTATTGCAAGAGAAGACTGTATCTAACTTTTGATTGAGTTTTTTAGTTTCTTGGGGAACGAGAACTTTTGTGTTGCTAATTGCAGTTGCATCAGCCAGGGTAATTGGTATTATTCCTAATGCTAGTAATCCTAGTAATATATTCCTCAACATCCCTTAACTAGTTTTTTAATATTAATATGCGACTCTAATAATACTTAATTCTTACACTTCTCTCTTCTAAATATATTCACATATTTCTTAGCTTTTTTGAATCTTATTTCTTCTAGCTAACATAGAAATAATACGGAAACACAATTCTAATACGAAAACACAATTTCAGTTTAAATACTTATGACCTACAATTTCACTCTATTTTCACGTCCCAAACTTAGTCAAATTTGCTTAGTCACAGCTAGTGTTAGTATGGCAGTTTTATTTGCTGGTTGTGGTTCGCAAGAATCAGCCCAATATGAAGCTACTGCTAAGGCTACCTATACTTGGCGAGTACCATATTATGAAAGCGATCGCACTAACGATAAACGACCTCGATATGAAGAGTTTGAGTCGGTTTCGCTACTCAACGTTAACGGAGAAAAGCCTGACGGCGCGGTGATGCAGGATGACAAAGGTATCTGGTGGCCTAAAGTTCCTCCCAAGCCTACGGTTGATGAGATTGAGGGTGGAAAGAAAAAAGCTTATGAAAAAATAGGCAAACCAGAACTCTACAGACCAGTGGAGTATAGAGTTAAATATAATCAGGATGGAGAAAGAATCAATTTACCTACCAATCATTCAGTATATAGACAGGTAGTAAAAGCCTATCCCGACACTCCCCTTACTTTTACCATGGGTGTTAATAACGGCTCTGTTTTGAAAGCTACTCCCCAGAATTAATATAGATTGTAAGTATTGATTATTGATTACTAAACAAAATGACTACTTCTCCCGAATCTACTACTACAGATGACATGAAGTACGGGGAAAGAGAAATCGCCAAAGGAGAATTAATAACTTTTCCTAATCCCCGTATTGGTCGTAAATTCAACGTAAATATTACGCTGCCTGAATTTACCTGCAAATGTCCTTTTTCTGGCTACCCTGATTTTGCGACTATCTATATTACCTATTCTCCAGATCGCAAGGTCGTAGAATTAAAAACACTAAAGCTCTATATTAATAGTTATCGCGATCGCTATATTCCTCATGAGGAAGTAGTCAATCAAATTTTAGATGACTTTGTGGCTGCTTGCGATCCGCTAGAGGCTACTGTTAAAGGAGACTTTACCCCTAGAGGTAATGTCCATACAGTAATCGAAGTACATCACTCTCAAGATAGTCAGTAGCGATCGCTGATTGATTGTTCTGGCGATCTATTACAATAACAAAAGTAAAGATTTGTTAATGTAACTAGGAAAAAAAGCAAAACAACAATATGAAAAGCGAAGTTAAACCCACCGCAACTCCTAATTTAGAAGAACCCAAATTTGGTTTTAATTCCTATTCCGAGCGTCTAAATTCTCGTGCAGCCATGATTGGTTTTGCAGCCATTTTAATCATCGAATATGTGACAGGAAAAGGTTTACTCGCTTGGCTTGGTTTACTGTAAACCATAAAAGCTATAAGCTGTAGACTATAAGCTTTCAGTAAGAGAAGTTAGTCAGACGATAGTTGACTAACTTCTTTATTGTTTTCCCCGAATTAGTCAAAACTGATGACAAAATCTGCTATCTACAATAATTCTTCAGATTCTCAACCAGTATTAGTATCTCCAAATGATTTATCATCCAACTCGATCGCAGTTAGTTCGACTCCTCTTCAATTAGGAGTGATGGCATCAGGTAGCGGAACCAACTTTGAGGCTGTAGCAAAAGCGATCGCTGATGGTAAATTAAATGCTCAAATTAAAGTTTTAATTTATAACAATCCCCAGGCAAAAGTAAAAGAGCGTGCCGAACAATACAATATTCAGGCGGTATTAATCGACCATCGAAAATATCAACAGCGAGAAGCATTGGATCAAGAAATTGTGCGCGTTTTACAGTCTTATAATGTTGATTGGGTAATTATGGCAGGATGGATGCGGATTGTTACTCAAGTATTGTTAGATGGATATTGCGATCGCGTAATTAACATTCATCCTAGTTTATTGCCTAGTTTTAAAGGAATTAGGGCGATCGAGCAGGCATTATCCGCTAAAGTAAAAATTACAGGCTGTACCGTTCATCTAGTGAACTTAGAAGTAGATAGTGGAGCGATTATTATGCAGGTAGCAGTACCTGTTTTAGCCGATGATACCTTAGAAACACTTCATCGACGCATCCAGATTCAAGAACATAATATCTTACCCCAGGCGATCGCTTTAGCTGCACGAAATATCTTGATTTAACCCAGAAAACCCAGATTTTTAGTTTTAATGGACAAAATCAAGCCAATTTTCTACCTCTTGCCAACCCAAACCCTGACGTACGACTGCAGGTTCATTTGTAGTGAAATCAAGAATAGTAGAAACATTAAATCCAGGATCGATACTATTGTCAATAATCAGATCGACTTGATTTTCTAAAGCATCAAATAAATAAGCTTTTTCCACATTCATAGTGGGATATTCTCCATCTTCATCGGGTAAATGAGCAGAAGTAGAAACTACAGGATTACCCAAGTTTTTTAATAATTCTTGGCATAAGACATTATCTGGTACTCTAATACCGCTAGTCTTACGTTTGGGACTCATTACTAACTTTGGCACTTGTTTACTAGCAGGAAGTAAAAAAGTATATGGCCCTGGAATAAGGTGCTTCATAATCCGATAAGCGCGATCGCTGACCGTAGCATATTCAGAAATATTAGATAAGGAAGAACACAAAAAAGTCAAAGGTTTGTCGTTAGACATTTGCTTAATTCTTCTAACTTTTTCGACTGCAGACTTAACACTAAGATCGCAACCGATCGCATAAACTGTATCGGTAGGATATAGCATCACCGCACCTTTTTTTAATGCCGTTGCAATTTGTTCTATAGTTCGTTGTTGAGGGTTGCTAGGATGTAATTCGTGTAAAATTGCCATGAGGAAATCAATTGAAATAAAGTTTGAAGTGGGAAAATAGGCGATCGCGCTTATGAGATCGTACCGTTGTATAAGCTAAAATCTAAAATCCTTAATCTAAAATCTTGGAAATAGTGAAGTGAATGCTCAAAAAAGCTTTTAGGTTTTTTCTCTATGGTACGGGTATAATCTTGGTATCGACCGTACTGTTTATCATTTATTTAACTTTCGTACCAAGTGTTTTTGGGTCTAAAACAGCAGTAAATCAAGCCTACAAATCTATAGCGTTAAAAGTATTTTGTAGCGACTGACTATTTGACCACTTATTTTAGAGCGTGTCATCAGCAGCTAAAATTATTGCAAGATTGAGCAAGAGTATGTGAATGGTATCTTATGGGTAAGATTGGCTATTTAGATTGTCCGACAGGAATTGCTGGAGATATGTGTTTGGGTGCTTTGGTCGATGTCGGTGTACCCTGGCAATATTTAGTTGATAGTTTGGCAAGTCTAGGTATTGAATCAGAGTATCAGCTAAGACAAGAGCGGGTGATTCGCAATGGACAAGTAGCTACAAAAGTTCATGTGGATCTACAATCGCACCATCATCATGACTCAGATCACCACGGACATCATCACCATCATCATCCTGCTAGACACCTACCAGAAATTGAAAGTTTAATCAAGAATGCAACTTTACCTCCTAGAGTAAAACAGTGGGGTTTAGCTGTATTCAATAAATTAGCGATCGCCGAAAGCCAAGTCCACGGTATTCCCCCCGAAAAAGTTCATTTTCATGAAGTAGGGGCAACCGATGCCATTATCGATATCGTAGGTACTTGTGTTGGTTTAGACTGGCTGGATATTGAAGAACTATATTGCTCCCCCATGCCCACTGGTGGCGGTACAATTAAAGCTGCTCACGGAATCTTAACTGTTCCTGTTCCTGCGGTAGTAAAGTTATGGCAGACAAGGGAAGTACCAATCTATAGTAATGGTATCAAAAAAGAACTAGTTACGCCCACAGGTGCTGCGATCGCTGTGACTTTGGCTGCGGATTTTGGCGAACCTCCTGCAATGAAACTATCTCAAATTGGTTTAGGGGCGGGTTCTAAAGATTTTGAGATTCCTAATATTTTGCGCTTGTGGGTTGGGGATAGGGAAACGAGGGAACAAGGAGACGAGAAGAAAGAGAATAAAATAAGACAGGAGATGGTAACGGTATTAGAAACACAGATCGACGATCTCAATCCTCAAGCAGTAGCCTATACCCTAGAGCAATTATTAGTTGCGGGGGCGTTAGATGTCTTCACCCAAAATATTGGCATGAAAAAATCGCGATCGGGTATTTTGTTGACGGTGATCTGCCATCCTAAATTAGCTGATACTTGCAAAATAATTATCTTCCGTGAAACCACTACTTTAGGTATTAGAGAACGCAATCAAAGCAGAAGCATTCTTAATCGTGAAATCCAGTCTGTGAATACTCAATACGGCAATATAAAACTAAAAATAGCTAGTTGGGGAGAAGGAGAACATCAAGAAATTATTAATGTACAGCCAGAATACGAAGACTGTGCGGTTTTAGCCCGACAGCATAATATTCCGTGGCGAGAAATTGCTCAAGTTGCAATTGCAGCCTGGAGACATTAAGAATCCGAGTTTTTTGGATGCTCACCTTAAGTATGCTCATTACAGAAGTTATTGCGATCGTCAACAGCACATTTAAACTTTTGTTTTTTCCAACATTAGCTTAGATCTTTTAATATCTTCAGGAATTGAGACAGGATAATCACCTGTAAAACAGGCTGAACAAAAATGACTGGTGTCTTCTTGAGTAGCTTCTAACATGCCTTCCCATGTTAAATAAGCCAAAGTATCTACACCTATTCTCTCTTCAATTTCTTTGACTGATTTGGTCGCAGCAATTAACTGATCTTGATTATCAGTATCAATACCATAAAAACAAGGATGGGTTACAGGGGGAGAAGAAATCCTCATGTGTACTTCTTTTGCTCCTGCATCCCTTAGGGCTTTGACAATTTTTTTGCTAGTTGTCCCTCGCACGATCGAATCATCAACAATAATAATTCTTTTACCTTGCAAAGCATCTTTGAGAGTATTTAGCTTCATGCGAATACCAGCCTCACGCATACTTTGAGTCGGCTGAATAAAGGTACGCCCTACATAACGATTTTTGATTAACCCCTCGCCATAAGATACACCAGATCCCCGAGAGAAACCGATCGCAGCAGGAATACCCGAATCAGGAACACCAATGACTAAATCTGCATCTACATAAGATTCTTTGGCTAACTGTTTGCCCAAGCGAATCCGATAATTATACAAAGTCTCATCATGCATCACGCTATCAGGACGAGCAAAGTAGATCATTTCAAACACACACAGCTTTTTCTCTGCTCTTTCTGCCCAATGAATCGATTTAATCCCCAAATCAGTAATCCAAACTAACTCTCCTGGCTGAACATCGCGCACATATTCTGCACCAATAATATCTAAACCGCAGGTTTCTGAAGAGAGGACGTATCTTTCTGTATTGGTAGATTCCGATCGCAAACTGCCAATTACCAAAGGACGAATACCATTGCGATCGCGTGCCCCTATCAGCCCATCTGGAGTAGCAATAGTTAAGCTATAAGCACCCGTACACAATTTAAAAGCACTTTGAGCAGCTTCTAGCCAATCTTTACCACTGTTAACTTCATCGGCAATGGTCAAGGCGATCATTTCCGAATCAGTAGTAGTAATGAAATTTGCTTTCTTGGCTGTTAAATGCTTTCTGAGTTCTACAGCATTAACCAAGTTACCATTGTGAGCCAAAGCTAATTTACCAAGCCTAGTATCGGTAACTACTGGTTGAGCATTTTCTTTGAGGCTAGAGCCTGTAGTAGAGTAGCGAGTATGACCAACAGCCATCTCTCCTGGTAGTTGTTCCAAGATATCTTCGTTAAAAACTTGGGATACCAAACCCATGTCTTTGTGGCAATAGACTTGACCTTGTTTGAGCGTGGCAATACCTGCCGATTCTTGTCCCCGATGCTGGAGAGCATATAGACCAAAATAAGTAAGCTTGGCTACCTCCAATGATCTTTCTGGAGCATACACCCCATAAACACCACAGGCTTCTTCTGGTTTATCACTAGATTGATGATTCATAAGAAAATCCTTGGTATTATTGAGAGGCTGTTGTGGCATCATACTGCTGGCTTGCTCCTACCTGATAGTAAATAAAAATATTGGAAATTGATTTTGATGCAGTGAGCATCTTTTAGATTAACTACTGATGATTAAGACTTGCTGTCAGAATGTTTTATTTAAGATTTAATTCGATCAATTCAAGCTATTACCCAAGACGTGCTGTCTCTAGCTATTTTTTCAAAGTTAAGTTGCCAATCTTGCTTCTATAGCCTGACTCCAGGTACTTAATAGCTTTATAATCTTAACATTAATTAAAGAAAGATTATCATTAGTTAAAATATTCAGTTTTGATTGTGATTTTTCTACCTTTCCCAATTTAAGCCAGCAATCGTTAAAATCTAGATTGAGGTAAGTTTCCCAAGCATCGATCGCATCTGGTTTAACTGATACTAAGATTTGCCCTGCAACCTCGCCAAACAGTAATTCATCAAGTCGTTGAGTATCTTTTACAGGAATTTGGATGGTTGCACCAAAATTATTACCAATACAAGATTCTGCTAAAGCAACTGCAAGTCCTCCTTCTGCTAAATCGTGGGCAGATTGAATCCATCCTTGACGAATACCATGACGACATACAGCCTGGACATTTCTTTCTGATTCAAAATCTACTAGGGGAGGCTTGCCCGCCACTGTATTATAAACTGTGGCTAAATACTCCGATGCCCCCAAAGTAGGTTCTCCATTACCCAACAAGTAAATAAGATCGCCCTCATTTGTCCAAGACTGTCCGCAGATCTTGTTGATATCGGGAACCAAACCCACCATACCAATTACGGGAGTAGGATAAATCGGTTGGGGATTACCCTGAGAATCCAAAGTCTCGTTGTACAGAGAAACATTACCTCCAGTAACGGGAGTAGACATTTCCCGACAGGCATCTGCTACCCCCAGACAAGCATTTGCTAGCTGCCAATAGCCCACAGGTTTTTCGGGACTACCAAAATTAAGGTTATCCGTAACGGCAATTGGTTCTGCACCCACACAACTTAGGTTACGGGCTGCTTCGGCTACTGCTGCTTTCGCCCCTTCATAAGGATCGAGATAGACATAGCGAGGATTACAGTCAGTGGTTGCTGCCACTCCAGTAGTACATTCTTCTGGTTTGGCATCAATCGGGCGAACTCTGATTACTGCTGCATCTGCTCCCCCTGGCAATAAAACGGTATTGTTTTGTACTTGATGATCGTACTGGCTGTAGATCCATTTTTTAGAAGCGATCGTGGGATTATCTAACAGCTGTAATAAAATCTCGTTCCAAGTTTTGTATGTTCCCTGTACGTCTATACCTTGATAATCACAGCCAGGTAAATTATCTGCCGTCCATTTTGCTGCTTCTTTGGCATAGGCGGGGGGTTCTTTTAAGAGTTCTCGTTGATAAATAGGTGTATCATCTGCCAAAGCGGTAGCAGTAACTTCTGCTGCAACATCTCCTTTGTACAAAATTCTGACTACTGGTTCTTCGATTACCGAACCTGCCACAACTGCATGAAGTTCCCATTTGTGAAAGATATCAATCAATTCTTGTTCGCGACCTTTTTGGGCTACAAACAACATTCTTTCCTGAGATTCTGAAAGTAAATACTCATAGGGAGTCATGCCCGTTTCCCTAGCAGGAATCTTATCTAGATCTAATTCAATCCCCACACCTCCTTTATCCGCCATCTCAGAAGTCGAACAGGTTAATCCTGCTGCCCCCATATCTTGGGCTGCCACTACTGCACCCGTTTTAAAGGCTTCCAAGCAAGCTTCAACCAAAGATTTCTCTAGAAAAGGGTCGCCTACCTGTACCGCAGGGCGGTCGTCCATAGAATTATCGGTTAATTCGGAACTAGCAAAACTCGCTCCACCCATACCATCTCTGCCAGTAGTTGAACCGACATATAGTACGGGGTTGCCAATCCCTGATGCCCCCGATTTGACAATTTCCTTGGTTTCCATCAGTCCCAACGCCATCGCATTGACTAAAGGATTGCCAGTATAAGCTTTATCAAAATATACTTCTCCCGCTACAGTGGGTACGCCAATGCAATTACCATAATGCGAAATGCCTTCAACTACTCCTTGAAATATGCGTTTGGTGCGACTATTTTCTAAATTCCCAAAACGTAAGGAATTAAGAATAGCAATAGGACGCGCGCCCATCGTAAAGATATCTCGTAAGATTCCCCCTACTCCTGTAGCTGCACCCTGAAAAGGTTCTACTGCCGAAGGATGGTTATGAGATTCAATCTTAAAGGCTAGCTGTAAGCCATTACCCAAATCTACTACTCCCGCATTTTCTCCAGGTCCTACCAAAACGCGATCGCCAACCGTGGGAAATTGACTCAAAAGGGGTCGAGAATTTTTATAGCAGCAATGTTCTGACCACATGACCCCAAACATTCCTAGTTCTGCTTTGTTGGGGTGACGACCTAAACGATTGACAATTTCTTGGTATTCTTCGGGCTTGATACCTTCGGCTGCAATTTCTGCGGGACTAAAAGGAGTAGATCCAATCTCAGACATAAACTAACTCAGGGGGAGTAATACAGGGTTTATTGTATCTAGATCTTGGCGCGATAAACGATTTTTTTCTCAAACTTACAATTGCCAAAGGATAATTTTGGTGGTGAGAGACGATCATAATCGACGTTTTAAGTAAAACAACCAATAACTTAAGACCAAAAACCAATCGCTAAATTTTGTACTTTTCAAATTTCTTTTGGGAACAATAAATATATGTTCTTTAAAAGGATGAATTTGGATTATGGATAATTATCAACAACATCATTTAAAGCGTAGTAATAGCTATACCCACTCTTCTATTCATCCTCGACCAAAACATTATGATTTTTCTTATAAAAAACCCTATCTTTCCCAGAAAAGTATTGATGAATTGCTAAAAGAAGGATATGTAGGAATCGATCACAAATTAGCCCAAGACAATGCTTTTGCTGCCGTAGCCTATAAATTTAAACATCAAATCAGGTGGACACTAAGCAATCAATCAGATGAAGAAGTGTGGTTAATGACTACAGACAAACAAGCTTTAAAAAAGTTATCTGATTTTATGCTACAAAAGTTTAGCTGGTCACCGATGATTTATGCGACAAAGCCGAAAGAAGCTTTTATTTTTACACCCGAAAATGACACTGAAAAAGCTGCAATTGAAGCTACTATATCTGGAGAATATGGCTGGCAAGGTTGTTTATATTCTTTAGAATTATACGAATATCAAAATAATGAAGCGGGATTTATTTTTGCGACCAAGCCATTAGATTCAATCGACCAAGAATGGTTGTTGGTAAAACTAAACTTTACTGACTATACGGGTTCTTGGAGTCATCACGAAGGTTCGCTAGAACAAGTTTACTATATCTGGAAAGAAAATATTCAACTATCTGAACCCAATTATCACCCGACAACAGACCAAATATTAGACGCAATTAGGGAGTAGCAAGTCAAACAAGGATACACGAGCGTGCGGTAAGTGCAAGCCAATCACGGATACCGAGCACGGATACCGAGCACGCATATAGCAAGTAAGGGTGAATTAGAGTTTTGATTTAACACTATTTCATTTTCGTGTTTGACTCCTGTTCTCAAAGTAGACGGGGTTTAGATGGCAGTATATTTTCGGAAATTCGCCAGATATTTTTGTCATTATCACTTACTGATTTTGATTTTTTTAGTCTAAAAACAGCTATTTTGCGATCGCAAATTTGATTTATTTTATAGATCCTAAGTAATTTCTCTACAGTTTACGATTGGTTCAAAGCATTAGACAGTAAGTGTTTTCACTAATGCATACGTTCAAATTAAGCTTTTTTTTGATTCGGCTTTCCCTAAAATTACTTATTTTTGATAAGATGATCCTCGTCAAAAGTTAAACACTATAAAAATTAATTCGATCGCAGCTAAAGACTTAGAGTTACTTGGCCGTTACTCAAGTTCTTGTTTAGTGCATCGACTAATTCACTCATGGGAGCTTGAATAAATGTCTGTTGACAATGTAAACGTAGATTATTCTCAGGTAAGTAGCTGGGGCAATGGTTTTGAAGGGCAAATACGTATTAGCAATAATAGTGATAGTAATCTAGTTAGTTGGGATCTAGACTTTAATCTGCCCGAACAAATTACTGGTATTTGGGATGCTCAAATAACGAGCAACGATAGTGGAAATTACACTATCAAACATGAGTCCTGGAATCGAGAAATCAAAGCTGGCGAATCTATAACCATTAATTTTGTAGCTAATGGCAGTGGCTATTCTGCTCCACAAAATTTTGATATTGAAGGCTCCGCCTTCGATAGTCCTAGTAGCTCTGATAGTATCTACAGTTTTTCTAACGAAAGCCTTAGTTCAGAACTATCATTAGGGCAATCCTATCAAGGGAGGGCTACATTTTATGATGCAGCTAACCCTGTAGGTGGTAAAGGTAATTCGGGTTATGATATTCCCTATGGCAATTTAGAAGGCATTACTGCTATCAATAATGTTCAGTGGAATGGTTCAGAAGCAAGTGGTGCGTTCTTGAAAGTTAGTGGTCCAAAACAAAGAGAAGGTGCAGCACCAATTGTCGTTCAGGTTACCGATCAATTGTGGGAACGTGCAGATGGTTTAGACCTGAGTGCAGAAGCTTTTGCTCGCGTCGCCGATCCCGTTGATGGTGTTGTTAATATTGACTATGAATTGATTAGCCCTGGAGACAATTTCCAAACTCCTTATGGCTATACTATCGGTCAAGGAATTGTTGCCGAAGGAATTTCTGAATCAAATCCTTATTATGGTGCAGTTAGATTTAATAACCATCGCTATCCAATCGAAAGCGTAGAATTGCTCGAAGAAGATGGCAGCAAAACATCTTTGCAGCGTGGTGGCGATAACCGTTTCACCATTGAAAACGGTGGAATATATGGAGCGCAAGATTTTGTTTTGACAGATATTTTTGGTCAGCAAGTTACCTTGAACGATATTAATATCTCTAACGGTAGTAGTGCTGATATTATTACTGGTCAACAGTTCTCTTTTGTTTAATAAATACAATTACTAAACAAAATACTGAACTAGGTTACAATCGGCTGCATTAATGCAGTTAGTAGCTTTGAAATATTAATGGTTGGATATTTAGTTTTTCTGACAATTTATATCGGATTATATTCTTTATTTGCCTTGGGGTTAAATCTACAATGGGGCTATGCTGGTTTAATTAACTTTGGTCACGTAGCTTTCATGACTGTAGGGGCTTACACGACAGTTTTGTTGAGTGCCCAAGGTATTCCCATAATCTTGGCTGTAGTTGCGGGAATTGCGATCGCAGCTTTATTGGGATTGTTGATTGGAATGTCTACCTTAAGATTGCGGGAAGACTATTTAGCAATTGTAACCATTGGTGTTTCTGAGCTTTTACGTCTAATTGCTCTTAACGAACAATGGCTAACTAAAGGCTCTTTTGGTATTCAGCGTTTTCCTTTACCTGTAGACCGTTTTGAGCCTAATTTATTACAGAAATACTTGCTAATTGGGATTTTAACCCTGTTAGCAATTTTTGCTGCCTGGCAACTCTGGCAAGGATTGCGATCGCAATGGCGCGAAGGAAAGGAGATTCAAGGTAAAAGTTATCAACCCACCAAACTTATTAGCCTAATTGTTTGGGGGGTGTTGGGTCTGGGAGTAATTTTGACTATCTATATTAATGGTTCTACTGCCCTTTTGGACTATAACTACAAGGCAGGATTAATGTTACTAGTCTTGATTGCTGTAGCAGTTGTTTATTGGGGATTAGAGCTATTGGTAAATTCTCCTTGGGGCAGAGTTTTAAAAGCAATCCGCGAGGACGAAGAGATTGCTAGAGCTTTGGGTAAAAACGTTTTCTGGTATAAATTACAGGCGTTTATGCTTGGTGGTGCGATCGCTGGACTTGCTGGAGCGTTTTATGCTTGGCAACTTACAACAATTTATCCTAGTAACTTTGAAACACTAATTACCTTTAATGTTTGGACGATGGTGGTTTTGGGTGGTGCGGGCAAGAACTCTGGGGCAATCCTGGGGGCGATCGTTTTTTGGGCTTACGATGCCTTGACTAGATTTTATCTTCCTCAACTTGGTTGGTTTAATAGTTCCGAAGAAGGAGCATTTCGCGTCATGGTTATTGGTTTGATTTTAATGATTCTGATGGTGTGGCGACCTCAAGGAATTTTGGGTAAAAAAGAAGAGTTAACTTTAGGCAAATAAACCTTTGATCCTCAGCACTATCGTTTTGCCTTCCAAGTACCACCATAACGATAGTGTGGATTATTCTGGCTAACTAGATTCCAACAGTCACGGCAGACCATCACCCAATTGGCATTAGCATTATATTGAATGCGGTAGCGAATATCTACTAGATTATTACAGCGATCGCAAGATTTCAGTTTTAATTTACCCACAACACATCTGCCTAACAAAATAAGCTCTATCCTCAATCTAGGATAGAGCTTTAAAATTAATTTAAATGTACTTGATTACAACTACTTATACCGCTTCGAGATTTTTTTCTCCAGTACGAATCCGAACAACCTGATCCACTGGATAAACAAAAATCTTACCGTCACCGATTTCTCCAGTGCGGGCAGCAGCAATAATTTTATCTACTACCATATCAACCTGATCGTTTTCGATCACGATTTCAATCTTGAGTTTTTGCAAAAACTCCACTGTGTACTCAGAGCCACGATAACGCTCGGTTTGCCCTTTTTGGCGACCAAAACCTCTAACTTCAGAAACGGTCATGCCGACGACTCCAGCGTTAACTAGAGCAATCTTGACTTCATCTAGTTTAAAAGGTCTGATAATAGCTTCTATCTTTTTCAATTTACAATCTCCTGTCTTTACTATAAGAGTTTAATGAGTGACCCCGCGTCGTCTAAAGACACAAGGGAATGCACGAATTGTGACTTTAACCATTTTACGTATATTTATCTATAAAGCCAGCCCTTCGGTTTATACATCGTAATTGTCTACTAAAACTAATAAGTAATTTATAGAGCATACCCCAAATTGTCATATTTTAAATCATGACACAATATTTTTAGTTATTTGACTTAGTCATATTACTCATACTCGAACTACAAACTACTTTTTTTTTAGACTATATTTTAATCATTTTTTTTTAATTTTTAAATGTAGGGATTCCAAGTTTCAATGAAATCAAGCTTTTGTATACTAAATAGCTAATAATTATTCTATTAAATCAACCATTTTAATCACTAAGTAAAAGCTAATGTAGCTATTTTTACGTAGTAAAACAACGTAAGCAGATAGAGAGTAAATAGAGAGCAAAAATTAACCGTTTATTCCAATTGTTTTTGCAAGAACTTTTTATAAAACTTGAGAGAACACAATTGTTTTACAAAATAAAATAGGTGTTTTTAGGAATTTACGAATGCATTTTCTCACTGTTACCTTTGAACAGTGAGAAACAAATCGTTGTTGATTATTTTCAAAAACGAACTTATCAATATTCAAACCAATATTCAAGTAAAGAAATAGTAATTCATAATGAAAAAGAATAGAAAGAATAGATTATTTAATAGTTTAATTGCTACTGCTACATTAACAGGAATACTTACTGCTGGATTTCCCAGAGCAGCTTTAAGTGCCACTACATTGCTCAAAGTTTGTAAAGAAAGTTCTGCCAGCGATACGGATGCAGTGGTTTATGTTAGTCATAACGGTAATCAAATTAGTGTTAAAGGAGGACAGAGAGATAATGGGAAAATTAAAAAAGGTCAAGTAAAAAATAGATTAAAAAACCAGGGGTTATCTAGTTCTGAAGCTGAATCAATCAAAAACTCTCTGCCCAATACTAAAATTGTCAACATGGAGCGTTGTGAATCAAATACTTCTGATTCTGCTAATGCTGATAATAGCGGTTCTGACAATTCTACAACTAACTCCACTGGTGTTGTTGTTTCCATAGAAGCTCCTGAAGTTCAAACTAGCCAACTGCCCAACAGTAATGAGTACTTCGTTGTAGACTTTGACGACCAAAATTCAGGAACAGAAGGATTTAGTAAGTCTAACGGTACAACTATCTATGAATATAGTAGTAATTTAGAAGTGAAAACTGCAAATCAATGGGGTGGTGCAGGCGGTTCTAAATTTATCACCCAAGAAAGTATTTCGTCTGTTAGAAGTTATACAATCAAAATTAACGAAGATCAGAAATACTTTGGTTTTTGGTGGTCTGCAGGAGATCCTTACAATAAAATAACTTTTAAGAAAGATGGTCAAGAAGTAGCAGTATTTAAAACAGAAGATTTAGTTGATTTTATTAATAGTTCTGGTGTTGATAATACTGATGATTATTATGGAAACCCTGCTTATAGCGGAGAGCAAACAGGTCACACCAATGAGCCATATAGTTATGTTAATGTCTTCTTTAACGAACAGGCATACGATGAAATTGTTGTTGCTACTTTAAGTGAGGGTGGATCTGCTTTTGAGTCGGATAATCATACTTTTTCTGCACTAACTCAATATGTTAGGGGTGAAGAATTACCCGATTCAATTGAGGTTGAAGTACCCGATGTTCCTGAAGTACCCGATGTTCCTGAAGTACCCGATACTCCTGTTACTGATGCCTATGGTATACAACTACGTTATCTCGACTCAGCTTTCCAATGTGGAGCAAACTCTACCCAAGCAGATATCAAAGTTAATGTTTACGATCAAAATAATAATCTTCTAACCACGATGTCCAAAGGAGATAGTTATGGAACTAATGATTTTGATTCTATAAATGAACTGAAATTTGATTATGACATTTACAATTTAAGCTGTATCACTCCAGGTACTACTTATACTGCAAAAGGTACAGAATTATTAGGTTCTAACGATACTGTTCCCAATGTAGGAGGATATTCAGGTCAAGCTTCTATTAGCCAGATGCTTGAAGGTTTAAACAGCTATGAAGAACTATACTTAGCTGAACTTGGAACTAGTAATAAGTGGAGTAGTGCTTATGATTTACAAGACGTTGTTTTAGTAGTTGATAACGATCCAGACCCCACAGAAATAACAGATCCAGAAGATAATAGTGGCGGAACAGATCCAGAAGATAACAGTGGCGGAACAGATCCAGAAGATAACAGTGGCGGAACAGATCCAGAAGATAACAGTGGTGGTGATTTTGATAAAAACGGTATCCCAGATAGCGGTGAAGCACCTGGTGACATCGATGGTAATGGCATAGATAACTATCAAGATCCTGACGATGATGGAGATGGTATTCCAGATGTCATGGAGTTATACGCAATTAGCGATCTTGATTTTAGTAATAAGAATGATGTTATTTATCGAACAAATTCAAGCTCCCCAGAAACAACTATCAGTTTGCCAAAAGCACCTGTTGACGATTTAAATCGCAATGATGCTTTGAACTTTGATACTAGCACCAATGCCAACTATCAAAACACAGATAGTGATGGTGATAATATCTCTGATGCTGATGAAGCTGGCGACAATGATTTAACTACTGCTCCTGTAAATACAGATTCTAAGCCTGGCTATAGCAATAGCGATACTGCACCTGATTATTTAGATGATGACAGTGATGGTGATAATATCTTGGATGCTGATGAAGCTGGCGATAATGATTTAACTACTGCTCCTGTAAATACAGATTCTAAGCCTGGCTATAGCAATAGCGATACTGTACCCGATTATTTAGATTTAGACAGTGACGGTGACTATATCTCTGATGCTGATGAAGCTGGTGATAATGATAAAACTACTGCTCCTGTAAATACAGATTCTAAGCCTGGCTATAGCAATAGCGATACTGTACCTGATTATTTAGATTTAGACAGTGACGGTGACTATATCTCTGATGCTGATGAAGCTGGCGATAATAGTTTGAGTAGTTCTCCCAGAAATACTGATAAGACTGATAATGCTGACTACCTAGACTTAGATAGCGATAACGATACTATTTCTGATGCTGATGAAGCTGGCGATCAAGATTTAACTACTGATCCTGTAAACAGCGATAGTAATACTAGTGGTGATACTTTGGCTGATTTCAGAGATTTAGATAGCGATGATAATGGCATTCTAGATGAAACTGAAATTCAAGATTCTAATCAAGATATTGATGGTGATGAAACTGCTAACTTCCAAGATTTGGATGATGATGGCGATAATATTCTTGATGTAATTGAAATCGGTGGTGGTGAAACTCCATTAAACAGCGATGGCGTGGTATCTGATGGTTATGATTATCAAGATACTGATAGCGATAACGATTACATCCTCGATGAAAATGAAGGAAGTAAAAATTCTTCAACGGGAGCTACTGCCGTTTCTACTACTTATTCAGGTATCAACCAAACAACTTCTCACAATCTTCAAGATTATAGTCTTGCTGATACTACGAAAGATAATGTTAGCTGTATTGATGCAGAAGGAGTGGTAAATACTTGTGCTATTGTTGTTACTCCTGTTATTAACGACGATGGAACATTAGATGGAACAGTAAATATTGAAGGTACAATCAAAGGTTTGGATTATCAAACTAAAAACTTTGCTGACTAAAATAGTAATATTTGAGTACAGTTAATTTAATCTTAAACAATTAGATTGGTTGAGCGATCGCATTACTGTAATGCGATCGCTTTTTTGTTTGAATTGTTGCTACATTGAATTTAATGATTTCCGCTAGCTTGGTGATCGCTTTTTTTATAAAACAAACATTTAAAAGCCTAAATCTGCTTTAGCAACTTCTGCTGCTGCATATACTTCTTCATTGGGCATTTCTTCCCAGTCGGTACAGCCAATATCGCGATAAAACTGTGCATCGTAAGCGCGGGTACGTACTACTACGGGCATTGGTACGGCATGACCAAGTATTAAAGCCTGTTGCTTGGAGTCGAGTTTTGCTAGGACAGATTTGAGGTTAGCCCCCCCCGAAACTCCTGTGAAAATCGCATCAATATCTTTTTCATCATTCAAGAGACAGGTAACCCGAGTACCGATTTGCGACATTACCTCGTTATCGATTCCCGATGGACGCTGATCGACTACCAGCAGGGTAACAAAATACTTTCGCATCTCGCGGGCAATTGTACCAAAAATAGTTTGGTGGACGATACTAGAATCTAAAAAGCGGTGGGCTTCTTCGATGGTGATTACTAACTGGCGGGGTTTATCGAGGGGGTTTTTAGTTTGTAAAAAGCGATCGGCTTTTTTAACATAGCTAGCATGGATGCGACGAGTAATCATATTCGTTGCCAGCATATAAGACAGCATATTTGACTGCGAACCAAATTCAATGATGACATTTTTACCCGCATCTAAATCTTGAATTAACTGGTCGATATAATTGTGGGGACAGGCAGAACGAATATACTTAAGAGTATCAAAACGCATTAGCTTGCGCTGCAAGGAAGAGATCGAACCTTGGTGTCCTTGTTTGGCTTCGCAGAACATCTTGATGTCTTCGTTGGTCATATTAACCAACCGCATAATCCAAGACTTGCCATATTCGTTATATAAAATATTGGCATTATCCATGGCTGCTTCGGATAAACCCAATTCCGCAGAAACTAACTTTAAGTCAGCAATTTCAATTTGATCGTAACTAAGATAAAGTTCTTGAGCATCCCTCACTCCGCGACGTTTAGTAGATTCTGGATCGAGGGTATACATTACTACCTTACCAGGGAAAAGCTGACGCAAACCTTTGACGGTGCTTACTTGTTTACCTTCCTTCATGGCTTCCCAACCATACTCAGAATGCATATCAAACATCAGATTGACTGCTGCATCCTTGCGAATGACCCCAGATAATAATAAACGAGTCAAAAAAGATTTCCCCGTACCAGATTTACCAAAGATACCGTTGCTACGTTCAACAAAGCGATCGAGATCGATACAGACAGGAACGCTCATATCTAAAGGCTCGCCGATAGAAAAGTTACGACGAAAGGGATCGTCTTCCCAACCAAAGACACTGCGAAAGTCATGTTCGGTGGCTTCATAAACCTGACTGAAGTGGGCGGGAATAGTTTTGACGGGCAACAATTCCATATCGCTGCTGGTATTAGCCTGCATTGAACCCAAACTAGTATTAGTATCCTGATCTGGATCGATCGGTAAGCTAGAAAAATCGCTGTTGGTGGCAGTGGGGGTAAACATCAACATGGGAGATAATGCCACAGTACCGTAAGTCCCGCTTCCTGCTAAAACATCCCGTAAAAAAGTATCTTCAATGGGTGGGGGGTTGGCAATAATGCGATCGCTCGAACAGCCTAGAGATACATCAGTCAATAAACAAAAGAAACGAGATCTCATTCCCTGAATCACCAGAAATTTGCCGACTCGCATATCTTCAACAGATACGTCAGGGTGTAATCTTACTTCCAAACCTTTGGTTAAAGAACCTTGTATGACTGAACCTAAAGGGAGTTGCGAGTTCATATTGTGCCTTGTATCAGGAGTTTCTGGGGAAATCTGGTTAACTAATTTCAAACAGCAACGCAGATTTGTGGCTCTAGTTTTAGAGGAATAATCGATGTTTTTCCGATTAACTAGGCTTATTCAGCTAATTCTAGCCGATCTAGTTTTTAAAATCCTGTCCAATTGAAATAAAACGTCATATGTTACTCCAAAGCTATCGACGATCCAATACTTTTCGGTTAAGCCTGTTTATTGATTGGTTGTGTTGTCTTTTTTTGAATCAACTATTCGCAGGCATTGATAAATCCCCACAAGAAACATTCCTTCAGCAAAAATTTTGGCTGAATCTTCGATCACGCCCATCCAATCTCGGAACAGCTCATCTTGAGAGGGATCGACTAACCTAGAGGTAAATAAATTGTTGTTACTCGTCAGATCCAAAAATACCATGATGACAGCAAGACCAATTCCGATTAGAAACCATTTATGGGAAGATTTAAAAAGAGCAATTGTCTTTCGTTGCCAAAAAATACAGCCCAAAAATATTAGTAGATAAAATCCGACAATCAAGTCATCGGCTAAATCGGTAATTCTAGTTTCTTTGATGGCAAAAAAATCGTGTAAATATAAGTCTATTTGTTCGTGAATTTCTAAGCTATCGTCTAATGCCAAAAATATCAGTCCAAAGCCAATAATTAACCATAGTAAAGCACTTTTGGCTAGTTCTGAGTTGGCTGAAGACTTAACTGTAGTGTAAATGACCAAAGATAAAATTCCGGCGATCGCTAGCTGCCAACAGGATAGGTCGGTAATAAATTTTTTTTCAGTAAAATATTTATAGGGAGATTGCTGTAAAATTAAGGCTTTACTAATTGCTACGGTGACGGCTAGACTATCAATAAAAAGCAGTATGTATAATAGCTGCTTAGTTGAAACGGCTTTCTTGAAGGCTAACCAACTTTTTTGCATGAAATTCTAATTAATTTGAGTTTACTTGAAAGTTATATTTTATCCAAAATTATTAACTCAAATTTAACCCAACTCAAGTACGATTCCTTCACTAGGCGTTAGTCATCCCTCAACAAACCCATTGTTGGTCCTAAAACTGCCCCAAAGATAAAGCCCCCTGCGTGTGCCCAGTAAGCGACTCCCCCAGCCTCAGGCATTCCCAAAGAAGCAACGCTACTAAATGCCTGTTGGACAAACCAAAAGCCTAAAAAGTATACGGCAGGAATACGTACCGTAGTCCAAATAATAAATAAAGGTAGGAGAGTCACAATTTTAGCTTTGGGATACTTAATAATATATGCTCCCATGACTCCTGCGATCGCGCCACTCGCCCCGACAGTTGGTACTCCAGACTGCATGCCAAAAAACCAATGGGTTAGACCAGCCAAAATTCCACAAACTAAGTAAAATACCAGGAACTTAACATGACCGAGATCGTGTTCGATGTTATCACCAAAAGTCCACAAAAACAGCATATTTCCGCCGATGTGCATCCAGCCACCGTGGAGAAACTGTGAAGTTATTAAAGTGAGAATTTCTGGTACAGGCTGATTTGTGGCACCTCCATTAAAACTCGCGCTTAATTCTTGGGGAATTACGGCATAAAGCTGAAAAAACCCCGTTAGTCCTGCACCTAAGGTCATTTGATGAAGAAATACAACTACATTGATAGCAATTAGGGCATAAACTACAATCGGGGTACTAGGGCTAGGATTTTCATCGTTAATTGGAATCATTTATGTCGTTGAGAATGGATGGATTTAATTGATAGTAAATTTTACCGTAGCTATCAGCTATGAGCTACAAGCCTTCTATCTTAGACAATAAATAAAATTAAATTTGTATATTCCCTTTCCCTATTCCCCTATTCCCTTTGCCTAATCAAAGCAAATTTGTAACAACACCAGTAAACTTAATTAATACCTAGCATAGCTTCTAAGGTTAGATACAGCATGGCAAAACCACCCCCGATTAAGCCAACTACAGCGATCGCCGTAACGGGATTTTTGAGAAAAGGTTTAAGTTGCTCGAAGAAAAACCAAAATATCCCTGCAATTAAACTAATCATGTAGCGGGGATAGCGGGAAACGTTTTGAAAAAAGTCTTGCATTATTTTAATAAGCTAAAAAATTTATATTTATATATTGACCTTTATTATTCAACTATATATTGACCTTTATTGTTCAACATTAGTTTATTAGTATTCAAGATTTGGTAAATGAACTTACTATTTCAATCGACTCGTCGCCGTTTGGCTTTGTGGTATACCTCAGTAACGGCTGTCTTACTATTACTATTTGCTATTGGTGTATATTTTTATGTCCGTAATACTCTTGTAGATCGCATAGATGACACTCTCAAACACGTAGTAGAAGTAGTCGATCGCTCTTTAGTCATTCAACCTTTAGCAGAAACCAAGGGTATATATGGGGTAAATGTTGATGCTAGCTTTAGTAAGAATGCTGACAGTCTAGAAGACGATCGCATCGATCTAGAATGGTTCAACCCCCAAAAACAGCTACTTTGGTCTACTTTTGAGCAACCAATAGACTATCCCCTTCATATTTATCGTAGTGGAGAAACTGTATATTTGGGTGAGGATCTAATATTTCGACAAATCGTGCAAAAGGTGGAATTAGAGCATCGTGTCTTGGGTTATCTACGAGTAAGTCATCCTTGGTTTGAAGTTACCAAACCGATTAATCAGTTAACCAAAGATCTGATTGTTGGCATTAGTTTAATGATTCTCTGTGTCGGGGCAATTGGCTGGTTTTTATCGGGAATTGCTATTAAACCCATACAGGTTTCTTATTCTAGTCTAAAACAGTTTACTGCTGATGCTTCTCATGAGTTGCGTAATCCCATTGCCACTATTCAAACAAATGTCCAAATGGCTTTAGCCTATCCCGAAGCAGAACCTCAACTACAAAAAAGGCAGTTAGAAATTATAGAGCGTTTGACCCAAAAGTTAGGACGTTTGGTTAACGATTTATTGTTCTTAGCCCGTTCTGATAGCGGTATAGTACAGCAAGAATGGCAACCCGTACCTTTAGATGCTTTATTAATTGAGGTAATTGAGGAACAGCGTACTGCTGCCACTCAAAAAGGTTTATTTCTCTCTTTACATATTGTCGAACCTGAAATAGAGGTAGAAGAGTTTAATCAAGAAGATATCTTTACCCTTCAAGGGGATTGGAATCAACTATCTCGATTATTTACTAATTTAATTGCTAATGCGATCGAACATACAGAGAGTTTCAATACTCAAGATCCTTCAGTGGAAATAGAACTTGCCACAATCAAACCTACTCCCAAAACTATTAGAGTCAGAGAAAACAACCGTCAGCATGAATTACAAATAAAAGTCAAAGATAATGGTAAGGGCATTCCCGCCTCTGCTTTACCTCACGTCTTCGATCGCTTTTATCGCGGAGATCCCGCCCGTTCTACCCAACGTGCAACCAATACTCCTAACGGCGCAGGTTTAGGTTTGGCAATTGTTAAAGCGATTGTGGAAAACCACCAAGGGCAAATTATTGTAGACAGTACTCTAAATAAAGGTACTACTTTTACTGTCACCTTGCCTCAAGAAACCCAAATTACTAAAAAAACCTAATAAAACATCATTAAGTCCTGACTTTGTTGTAAACCTACAATAATAAGAAAAACTAAAAAATTAATAAGTAGAATTTTGGTGATCTCTATGACCGACAAAAAATATATTCTCTCTCTAGATCTTGGCACAACGGGCAATCGAGCAATCTTATTCGATCGCCAGGGGAATATTGTCGGTCAAGTTTATCAAGAGTTGACTCAATATTACCCAGAACCAGGATGGCTAGAACATGATGCAGTAGAGATTTGGCAGGATGTTCTAATAGATATTAAACAGGTTATCAGCGACAATCAAGCCCAAGCAACAGAAATTGCAGCAATTGGCTTGACGGTACAGCGTGAAACTTGTTTACTGTGGGATAAAACCACAGGCGAACCTTTACATAAGGCGATTGTTTGGCAGGATCGACGGACTACAGATAAATGCGATCGCCTAAAAGCCGAAGGTAAAGCCGAAGTTGTTCAACAAAAAACAGGTTTGGTCTTAGATGCCTATTTTTCCGCTACTAAGCTATCTTGGTTAATTGATTGGGTTAAAGAACACAAACCCGATACTAACTGGGACAATGTGATGGCGGGAACAATTGATACCTGGGCATTATGGAATCTGACAGGTAAACAGGTTCACGCTACGGATATTAGTAACGCTAGCCGTACTATGTTAATGAATCTGGATACGGGAGACTGGGATAATTCGCTATTAGAGTTGTTTAATATCCCCCCTCAGATTATGCCTGAAATTAAGCCTAGCATGGGGCTATTTGGCAACAGTAGTCAGGATATCTTAGGAACAGAAATTCCGATCACAGCTATCTTCGGCGATCAGCAAGCTGCCTTATTTGCTCATGGTTGCGATCGCCCTGGATTACTAAAATGTACTTATGGTACTGGTTGTTTTTTGGTGGCTCAAACAGGTACACAAGTTACGAGATCTAACAATAAACTCCTCTCTACAGTAGCCTGGAGTACTGACAAGCAAACTAACTATGCTCTTGAAGGAGCAATTTTTACCACAGGCGCAGCAATTCAATGGTTACGAGACGGTCTTAAATTGATTACTGATGCAGGAGAAACAGAAGCTCTTTGCAACAGCGTCAATCATACCGATGGAGTTTATTTTGTTCCCGCCCTGAGTGGTTTGGGTGCGCCTCACTGGGATATGAAGGCTCGCGGTGCATTTTTGGGGATTACTGGTGGGGTACAGCGAGAGCATATGGTTAGATCTGTCTTAGAAGCGATCGCCTATCAGGTTAAGGAAGTAGTAGATGCAGTTAATCAAGATAGTGATAAGCCCGTGTCTCTACTTAAAATTGATGGTGGTGCAGCGCGAAACAACTTTTTGATGCAATTTCAGGCAGATGCTTTGGGAGTACCCTTAGAACGCCCTGTAATCCTCGATGCCACTGCCCAAGGAGCAGCCTTCGGTGCGGGGCTGGCAGTCGGTTTTTGGTCTGATTATGCTAAGTTAATTAGCGATCGCCAGGTAGACCGAGTATTTGAACCAGGGGCGGGACAAACTCAAGCACAAGATAACTTTGCTATGTGGTCTAAAGCCGTTACTAGAGCCAAAGATTGGATTTAGTTTGCCTTCGGAGGCGATCGAGATTTGTATAATTGGTTTTTTGGGAGTTAATCATGAAAATCTCGATCCCAGATCGCAATATAAATGCGGTTTTGTTCGTCGCGCTGAATGATTCCTTTTAAATTTAAATTGTCTACCACAAATTTTTCTTCTTGGCTTTTTTTGGCAAATACGCGATCGATCTTTTGTTCAATTTCCCTCGAATAGTCTTCTAACAATATATGTCTAACTGCTTTGTGTATGTCTGTAAGTTTGACTAAATCAGTAAAAGACATTTCGGTTTGTCGTATTGTTTTGGTTTGATTATCGATTAAGTAGCCTAAGTTGACTTGCTGAGGAATAAAATCCTGATAAATAAATGCATGGGAGTTACCCCAATAACCAGAACTTTGTTTAGTCGGCTTGCCCAATAGATTAACTATTTGCTCTTGGGGACTGTCAACGCGAAAAGCAGGTATATTTAAAGACGAATCTGGGATGGTTTTAGAAGTTTCTACCAAGCTACTAGATGATGTTTTACTTTGATCTGCAATTACTTCTTGATCATCATGGCTGTTAAACGACTGAAATAAGTCAAGATTTAAAAGAGCAAAAGTCATACCCAATACTCCTAAACCCAAAGCAGATAAAGCTCCAGTAATTTTTACTTCTGGTGTTAAAATAGGTTTTTTTTCTGGCAAACTAACCAAAGATTGAGAAATATCAATCAATTGAGGATTGAGCGATCGCAACATTGCTTCGGCACTAGTAAAGCGATCGCCTGTACTGCTGCAAATTGCTCGATTAATTACTCTTGCCAAATTATTACTGATTTGAGGAACTTCTCGCTGCCACAAGGGACAATTAGTACCAGGATCTATTTTAAATTCTGCTGGTGTTTTACCCGTGAGCAAATAAATAGCAGTTAAACCCAAGCTATAAAGATCGCTAGCATAAACTGATCCTCCTTGTTCTTCTTCGGGAGGAGTATATTCTTGCTGGTTGGCTAAGACTAAACTACGGTTTGGTAGTTGGGCGATTTTTTTTTCTAGATCTTTTACTCCACCGAAATAAATTGGTATGGGTAAGCTATTTTTTGTCTTATGTCGATCAAAGATATTTCTCCAGCTATCTTTGCACAAAACAATACTACTAGGCTTTAGTTGACGATAGACAATGCCATAATTATGAATATATTTTAGAACAGATAAAATACTGCTGAGAATCTCTATTACTTCGTTTTCTGGTAGCTTTCCCTGGTGTTGAACTTTTTGTTCTAAGGTTATACCAGAGATCCATTCGCGAACTAAATAAAAATCTTCTCCATCCATGAAATACTCATAAAGTTGGGGAATTTGAACATTTTCTCCACTCAATAGCTTTAGTACGCTGGCTTCGCGATAAAAAAGCTCTCTAATAGCTTTTGCTTGGGGATTTCCCAAAATTGGTCTAAATTTTTTAATTACGTAGCGTTGACTAGAACGCCAGTTTCTATCTTTAGCCAGAAAAGTTTCGCTAAAAATATTTTGTCCCAATATTCTGACAATTTTGTATTTGTTTTGTAATACTTCGCTTTTCATTCAGATAGCAACTAAATTTATAACCAAATTAACTAAAATAAGAGTTTAGTTAATTCAGGTAAAAAAATCTATATAGTGGCATACAGAAATTGATTTACAGCTAATTGCTATGGATACTATTCAATAATCAGAATACGATAACCAGCATCATAATTAGGTTGTTGTTTAAGATATCCGTATTTATTTAACCAAGCACCATTACTCAGATCTTTAGCTAATTTGTTTATTCCTGTTTTCAGTACATTTTGAGGCATTTTAGAGAAAGTAGAGATACCATTACGTACTGAATCATCTAAATAAATTTCTGGCTTTTGCCAACCAGCAGCAGCAAAATTATCGCTTAGATTAGGCGGTAAAAAGAACGGAATTACCCTAACTTTTTTTTGAGTAATTTGATTTATTTGTTGAGATATTTCTACAGTACTGGGAAAAGTTTTTAAAGTATCTTGAATAAAGTAGGGAAAATAATCAGTTAACCAAAAATCAGGTATTTTGTTTTGTTCAAAAGCAAAGATAACTATTTTTCCTGCTGCCACAATGCGATTGATTTGGGCAATTCCCGCAGCAATATTGTGAAAATGATGTAGTGCCAACATAACAATTGCACCATCAACTGTATTATCAGCTAAAGGAATAGACTCGGCAGCAGCTTGTATCCAAGTGACGCTTTGATGACTTGGGGCTTGCTGCTGCATAGCCCCAGAAGGCTCGATCGCAATTACCTCATATCCTCGATCGGCGATCGCATTACTATAATTACCCGTACCCGCACCGATATCAGCTATGGTATTACCTTGAGGTAAATCTAATAACTCCAGCAGGCGATCGACAATTCTGGGATCTGGCTGACGAGTCTGATTATATCCTTGAGCGATCGCATTATATAAAGTCACTACCAAATCTCTTAAATTTATTCTTGAGATGCGATTACCGAACTCCAGTCATCGTTTTTGACTGCTGCTTCTAGTTTTTGGCGACGCTCTGCTTCTGTTTTAGTTTGAGCATTATTAGCCGTCATTTCATCGATTAAAGTAGGATCTGCCATCGCTTTACGCAGCTTGAGCTTTTTTGATTCGTAGGCATCTTTCTCACTTTGGGTCATACTAGCTTTAGCTGTTTCCCCAATAGTACGCGCCCAAGTATTGCTACCATCAGCATTACCTTGAGGAACATAGTCCAATTCTGCCATCCATTCATTCTTTAAAGTTTCCATGCTGTCACGTTTGGGAAACTTATAGGTTTTGACTCGGATATAGGCACATATTTCCGTACCGTTTTGAGCAATATGTCCATTTACAGAACGTAGGATATCTCTAGAATAACCAATATATTGATAAGTGCGATCGCGATCTAAAATGGCATAAACTCCAGCAACTTTTTTAGCTGATTTTTGCTCTAACCATTTGGCTACTTCATTAATTTCTGTTCCATCAGAATCTACAGCAACGATAGCTATATCTAAATTATGTTCGTCATCAGAACTATACAAAAAGCTATGTAACCCTTGATGAGCAACGGGAACATTTTGATGTTCGAGAGGAATGTTCTTGTCAGATTCCATAACTGTATGATTGGTTCTATTAGTTTTGTTTCATTTTAGATTACTACCTCTGTCTATCCGCCCTTGCTTAGTATTAATTAAACTGTCACCATTGATTTTAGATAATTCTTCAAACATTAATAGCGAAGATGTGATGCGGAATTCCGCACTTCGACTATGGCTTACCAATAATAAAGATGATATACACTAAAAATAATCGCAGGTGCGATTTGTAGAGTAGGGATAAACAATCTAATATGGCAAGTTTTGAAGACATCGCAAAAAAAGCTTTTTATCTAGGCGTTGGTTTCGCCTCCTATGCTCAAGAAAAAGCTAACGACAACTTCAAAGATTTGAGGGAACAGGCGCAAAAAGCAGCCGATGAAATGGTCGAACGAGGTAAACTTAGTACTGAAGAAGCTCGCAAATTTGTGGATGATATGGTCGAACAAGCTCAACAAGGGACTGTTCCTGGTGCAGAAAACCAATCTGACTCTAGAGAACCTCGTAGAATCGAAATTGTTGATGAAGACGAATCAGCCCAGCCTACTTCAACCACTCCTCAAACCGAATCCAAGACTTCTACTAAAGTCCGTAATAGTAATGGCGAAGATTTGCGGCAACAGGTACAGTCTCTACAAGAAGAGTTACGTCGTTTAAAGAAAGAGATGTAAGCTAGATAAGCGTCAATATAGAATAAGATCTACTATTAATAAGAATCATGAGTGATTGGCAGGAACAATTGTGGAAACAAGTAGAAGAAACCGCAGCCGACATGGAAGAATTTTTGGTGGATGTAGGGGAAGCTACAGAGTCAATTGTTGATGAAATTGGTGATAATGTTGGTTCTTTTATAGAACAGTTTGGCTTCAATGTAGCAGAAGAAGTAGATAACTTTATTCAAGAATTTGTCGAGATTATTGTTACTACCAGTGATGAAATAGATGCTGCTTTGGGAGAAGACTGGAGTAGTTTTATTGATGATGACTTTACTGAAGTTGATTTTCATACTCCTTCTATCAGCAATAATCCTGCCTGTATTAATTGTGCGAACTATCACGGACAAAGCTATAACGGAAATTTATTAGTTTGCGCTATGCACCCTGACGGTTGGGATGATGAAAATTGTCCTGATTGGTCGAAAGATCTTTAAGAATTTAAATAAAGATACTCTAACTAAATCTATAGCTAGAGTATTTTTATGACTATTAATTGATTAATTGTTTCTGCTTTAGGCTACCATTCATAATGAGAGTAATGAGCAGAAATAGTTCCCCCATAAGGTTGCAATCCTACTGCGGGATAATTGTCGTCGTTAGCGCGAAATATTTCTAAAAATCCTTCAGTAATGAATTGAACAATATCCTTTACTATTCTTGTAAAAGCCATAGTTTTTCTCCTATGTAATCTATATTTAAGAAAGCGGATTGATACAATCTCTCTTATACTTAAAATTATGCGTTCAAAACATAAATAGATCTGATAAAAAAACATAATTATTAGTTTTTATTTAGCTATCTAAAGATTTCTTGGTAAATCTTAAAATGTAATTACCTGTTTAGATTTGCTTATTTAAACAATAACATTATGGAAGGGATCGTAGTATAGTTACTTAGTTTGCTAATTCAGCAAACTATTCAAATAGTCCCAAATAACACAGCTACTAAATATAAGAATATTTAATTAAATTCGAGATAAAACATTAACTTTAGTTACTAAAATCTAAAAAAATAATGACATTTTCAAAAAAGTGTGCGATACACGGAAATACACACAATGAAAATGCGAGCAAAATAGTTTTTCTCGACTATGCAAGTACGTTTTTTAAGTAAGCTATCGTTGTTCATGGCAATACTAGTCTTACCGCAATTTGTCCCTTCAACATCTACTTTCTCTACCTTACTTTGTTCTTCTGTATTAGCAGCAGATAACAAACCCTTGGGTGAATCTGGGGATAGTGGCGAAACAGGAAATAAAGGAAATAATGGACGCAACAGCGATAACCTGACGGTATTTGCTGATGGCTCACCCATGACTTTAGATCTAACGGGAGGTGATGGTGCAGCGGGGGAAGAAGGAGTAAAAGGTTATGATGCCTTTTGCGATCGCCAGTCAACTAAAGATGTAGGTAAGGATCTACGGGGTGCAGATGGTGGTAATGGAGGCGATGGAGGCGATGGTGGAATTGGTGGTAATGGGGGAGCTTTGACTGTCTACAGTACCAACAAGCAAGACCTCAAACAAATTTATGTCATTGCTGCGGGTGGTGAAGGAGGCGCAGCAGGAAAAGCTGGTTCGGGGGGAGATGGTTGCCAATGCGATCGCCCATACTGGAATGAAGAAACTTGTTTTGGCGAGCCTGGTAGTCCTAACTACAGTTGCACTACTCAAGAATTTCAGTGTACCGATGGTTATTCGGGTAAAAAAGGTCGAGATGGTAGAAAAGGTCGAGATGGCAAGATTGGCACTCTAACTTTGATTAATCTTGATAAAAGTTTAGCCCCAGATATGCCTGAAGTTACTGCACCAATTAGCGAATTAAAAGGTAGAGGCTTTACTTTGTCGAGAAATATTTGGCAAAACAAAGAAGGTGCAGATTCTTTATTTGCTCCTGGTTCAATTATTGCCAACAAATATAAAGAATTAGTTGCCCGTCACGAACATTCAGTATTAGTGGTATGGGATGCACCCCAACCTGTAGACAACTTTAACGATCAGCAAGTTACCTTAAGTCTTAAGGGAGAAAATGACGCGAATATCTTTTTACCAGAAGATCTCTGGTTAGAAACCAAAACCGTCAAACAAAATAACCGCACTGAGTTATTTGTGTTCAATGCAGTTAGGACAGAAAATGTTGACGATCTGACTATTGATGGTTTGTTTGGACAAGGAACTGGTTTGGAGTTAGATGTTTTTGATGAAGCAGAGAAATCCAACCTGATTGCAACTGATTTTACGATCAAATATAAGGTAGGAGAAAAATCAGAGAAGAAAAGCTTTTTTGGTGGTAGAAGTACCATCTACAAGACTAAATTTGAAGGTGTAATTCCTCCTGAAGCGATCGCTAAAAACAACAATTTATTTACTCTTAAATTAGGACAGTTGCCTATTCCTCCTGAGTATCTTAGATCGGGACTAGAAGTAGAAATAGAAGTGTCAGCCAAACGTTCTTTAGGAGAAAATTCTCAAATTAAGAAATTGACTACCCAGACTACTATTGAAAAATCTAATCCAGGATCTTAAATGGGACGAACAGTTATTATTGAACAGCCATTAATAATTAATAGTGCCAACAACCTTTAATAATTAATAGTGCCAACAACCTTTAATAATTAATAGTGCCAACAACCTTTAATAATTAAATAGTGCGAACAACCGTTCGCCCCTACTGTAGGCTTTTAATGGCAACCTCGATCGCTTTGTTTACCGTGTCATCTTTATCGGCAACAACTATAGTTTCGGCAACTGTACGCTGGGCGACTACTGCACAGACACAGGCAGCAGCGAAACCATAGACACCAGCCATTTTCAACAGCGTCCCTGCTTCCATTTCGTAGTTTAAAATATTTAGCTGACGATAGGTAGCGGTGATGCCCTTTAACCAGGGTTGAAGCTGACTATTAGCCGAAGAATCAATTCTTTCTTGTCCTTCATAAAAAGTATCTACCGAGGCAGTAATACCCAAATGACAAAGAATGCCCAACTTTTGTGCAGTATTTACTAAAGCGATCGTCAAATAAGGATCGGCAACAGCAGGATACTCCACAGGAGCAATGTCGAGGGCTGCACCTTGACGACACAAGGCGGCTTGGGATACAACAATGCTACCGACAGAGACATGAGGCTGAATTGAACCACAAGTACCAATGCGAATAAACCGCTTAATTCCGACTTGCATTAACTCATTTACTACAATACTTAACGAACTAGCCCCCATTCCGCTAGTAGCGACTAAGATAGGTTTGCCGTCGGGCAAATTGCCAATGTAGCTATTGAGTCCTCGATATTCCGAAAGAAGCCTGACGTTTTGTAAATAAGTACGAGCAATGTAGCGCGATCGCTCTGGCTCTCCTGATAATAGTACTGTCTGGGGCGCATCAACACCAAGATCTGATTTACTAAAACCAATATGATAAAGTTTCATTTTTAGAATCTAGTTATCTTAATAAACTATTCGAGATGAAAATCTAAATAGATGTCAGCCTAGTACTCTTGTTATCGATTATTCAAATTACTATTGACCAACAATCTTCACGATGGAAACTATCGAAAAATTCTCCGAAATTGTCTCTAGTTGTAAAAATAGCAAGGTAGGTAAACATCTGCCCAATGCTTTATATGTTCATACTCAAGCTTTATCTCATCTAGACCCTATACTCCAAGACTACGAGCGTCAAGCAAGAAAATTAATAGACAATGCCAGTCATGCAACAATTGTGAAGTTTGGCATCGACCGACCCAAAATTTCCTATTTATACTATCCTGAGTTTGACCACGACCCCCATCCTCAACTGCAACAAAGTATTGTGGTTGACTTGACTACAGCAGAAGTTTCTGTCAGACAGTATCACAATTCTCACAATCCTCCTATACTTCACCGCAAAGAAACTTTTGTGGCAACTGATTATCCTTTTTATCAAACCTTTGCCGAATTAACTCAAGAGGAAGTAGCTTTAGGTTTGCTAGACAACTCCCGACATATTGGCACATTACAAGAATGGACTCGAATGTTAACTCAACAAGGTATTGCTTTAGTGGATCATCATCTAGCCTGTCCAATTGATTCTCCTGTTTCTGGAAAACACACTATTTTAATTGAAAGACATAAAGCAGCTTTAAAACGTTCTGAACTATCTCGTCCTGTTAGAGTTGCCTTAGAGGCGGGCTTATTCGAGTCAGAAACAACCTTTTTTGATTATGGATGCGGTCATGGAGAAGATCTTAGAGTGGTTGCCCAGTTAGGTTATAAGAGTGCGGGTTGGGACCCTTTCTATAGTCCCCATGCCAAACTTGAACCCGCAGACGTAGTTAATATGGGCTATATCATTAATGTGATTGAAGATATAGTCGAACGTCGAGAAGCTTTGATTAAAGCTTGGCAATTGGCTCAAAGAGTCTTGATTGTTTCCGCGCAGGTGCTAGTAGACGATCGCCGTCGTGGTTTAATTGCATATAGCGATGGTATTGTCACCAATCGCAATACTTTTCAGAAATATTACGAGCAAGAAGAACTTAAGTTATATATCGACCAGGTATTGGGTGTTGAATCTATTCCTGCAGGTTTGGGTATTTACGTTGTTTTTCGTCATGAAGCAGATGCCGAATCTTTCCGCGCTTCTCGTTTGTATTCTAGTCTCGGTACTCCTCGAATCCAGGCTAAAGTTAAAAACTTTGAAGACTATCGAGAACTATTAACTCCCTTAATGGATTTTTATACCAAAAGAGGACGATTACCCGTTAAAGGGGAATTAAAAACAGAAGCCGATATTAAAGCTGAATTTCGTAGCTATCAACGAGCATTTAAACTCGTTTTGGAAGCTACAGATCGAGATGAGTGGGATGCTATTACTGACAAACGTCGTGAAGATCTTTTGGTATATTTGGCTTTGGGTAAATTTAGCGGTCGTCCGACTATTAGAAAGCTGGCACCCGAAATCAAAGCGGATGTCAAAGCTTTATTTGGTAGCTACAAGCAAGCATGTACAGTAGCGGATTTGTTACTACTACACGTAGGAGATTTGACAAAGATCGCCGCCCTTTGTCAAGAAAGTAAAATCGGCAAACAGCTTCAAGGCGCGATCGCCGTTCATGTTAGTGCCTTAGAAAAACTACCGCCTCTACTAAGACTATATGAAGGTTGCGCCAGTCGTAATTTTTATCGTTTGGAAAATGCCAATATTATTAAGCTTTACTATAACAAGCCGAAAATAACTTACTTAGTCTATCCAGAATTTGATACTTTAGCTCATCCTTCTTTGCGAGCAACAATGGAGGTAGATCTACACAATTTATCTGTTACTTATCACGATATTTCTGATGAAACAAATCCTTTAATTCTCCATCAAAAAGATGCTCTGGTTGCTCCAGACTATCCTAGCTACAAGCAGTTTGTGCGTCTGACTAAAAAAGAACAGAAATCAGGGCTACTAGAGAACCGCGACGCTATTCGCCGTCTTCATGGCTGGATGCGTTGTCTGAGAGAACACGAAGTTAAAATTGAAGGACACAAATTAGATCGGGTTAAAGGATGAGGGATGAAGTAAGAAAAACTGTTAACTACTAATTGTCAAAGTTGCATAATATCGGTATATTCCATTAATAGTTCTTCATCGGTCAAATATTGACCTGCTATTTGAGGAGTCCACAATAGTTCAAACTTCATTAAATAATCTTCTCGCATAGAAGAAAGCTTGAGTAAGGCTTCTCGTAAATTATCCTCACTATAAACATTCTCGAACAATGGACGATCGTCTGCTGTTCCACAAATCAAAGTGACAACTAGATAAGCAGGAAATCCATCATCAGGATCGCCATTATGAGCCTGTCTGTTGATTATTTTCCCATCAACATTGCTTAAGGTTTCGTTGCTAAATTTGCTTCTTTCGGTAACGGAAATACGATCAAAAGCTGATTCTGCTCGTTCGATATCTAGAGATTCAGAACTAGAGCACACATGAGTCCAGCAATTATCATTACGTAAGAGAATTAGTGCTGATTCTCGCATCAACTTAGCTAGTCCTGATTCGGTATCTGTTTCGACAGTGGTACTTAATTCTGATAAGTCTTGCTGTACCCCAGGTACATCAGAGGATAGAGCTATCTGTAGCAGCGAGATAGTTACGCGATCATTATCTCTCTCTTTAATTATTTTGCGTTCTTCTCTACTCGAAGTATTGGAGTTAGAACTAATCAGTTTAAAGATCCACCAGGCAATAAAAATAAATCCGCCAAAAAATATTAGCAGCATCAGCAACGAAATGAACAAACCAAAACCCGAACCGCCCCTACGATTTCTAGTAGAGTTGTTGTAATAAGTAGGAGAAGAATTACGACGATAATCGCGATCGCGATAGGTGGGACTAGAATTATTTCTTTGGTAACTACGACTAGGAGAAGTGGTTTTAGAACGAGATGGTCTACTTTTAGAACGAGATGGTCTACTTTTAAAAGATCCTCCACCACTACGTCCACCGCTTTTTTTCGTAATAATTAGCTCATTATTTATCTTAGAAGTCTTAACTGAATGTTTTAGAGTCTGGCTAGATGCCATCGCAGTGAGATTGTAGTGGAAATTATTGATCGCTATAATTGAGATCAATGTTCCCAAAAATAGTCCGCTTTTGTTTTTTTTGAACACAGTGAAAATCTAACAATTTACTGGTTACTCTCCAGATAACTGCTACTCCTGAGGTTAACTTATTCATATCATTCCCCAACAGTAAGAATTAATTATTAGATAGTTAATTTTCAGGCACATTGCGGTTAATAACTACAATTTTCCATTGTCCTAATTGACTGGCTTGAAACGCAATTTTGCTACCGTCCCCGCTAATCGTAGGATTAGTAGCCGAACCTTTGATATTAGCGGTCAACAACTCCGACTTTTGAGTCGAGCGATCGTAAACAAAAATATCTGATTTACCTCTTTCAGTAGAAACATAGACTATGTAGCGAGCATTATTATTTAATGCTGGTTGGTCTTGAGTAGAATTTCGACGATTGAGATTGGGTAAAGATATTAATTGTTTATTTTCTAAATCGTACAGCAGAATATCTCGACGACGACGACGATCCGAAGCAAAAGCAAGGTAACGACCATCTCCACTATAAGCAGGATATTCTTCTACTGAATTACTATTGATACCGCCAGGAATAATTTCTGGTTGGGTTAGTAAACTCCGATTGCAACCAGAAATTAAACTCAAGGCTATAATTAGCAGCAATCTAAAAATCATAATTGTCAATTAAACCTAATTAAAATTTAGATGGCGGGACTATTTTCTAAAATAATTGTGAACAATTTTTATGTATGAATACCATTCCAAACCCTTGAGCTATCAAAACTTTCGAGAGAACTTGTTTGCTTTGATCATTTGCTATATTTACTTCTTTTTTTCTGATACTTATCTTATTAATTAAATCTACGCTCTCCTGGCGTTTTGATAATTTAATTTGGTTTCAAATATTTTCCTTAAGGTATCTTGTTAGTCAATATCTTGCCTAATCTCAACATCAAGCTTATTTTTATGGTGATTATACTTGCCCAATATTTATCAACTTTTAGATTAGGATTTAACTTGAGAATTATGATTTACGTATTATCTCTTAGATTGCTAAGTGAATTCTATTAGTAACATAGGTAACAAAAACAGATTCAATTAAATTAAATATGCTAGATTATCTCAGTGAAAATACTGATATTCATGTAAAATTATTCTTAAATTTATAAAAACTTGTAGATTAGCAATTTAATAAACCTTAATGTTGCATAGTAAGCGGACTCCCAAATCTTTATCTACTTTACTGATACACAGTCGTACTTCCCGCATAATTATTATGTGGCTCTTGATTGTTGGAGACGTTGTAGGGCTGTTGGTATCTACACACTTAGCTCTAAAATTGCGACTTGCTCAATCTTTAGACCTGGGCAATCCAGTTGTTTATACTTTGATAACAGTCTATTTATTTGGGCTTTACTTAACCGACACTTATAAATTAAGTTCACAGGTTTCTGGTGTAAGGCTATCAGAAAGAGCAGTTTTGGGAATTTTAGCAACTATTTCTGTAGTTACCTGTGGTGTTTATCTTACTGGTTTGTGGGGTAGCGATCCCATAGTAGGTAGAGGAGTTTTACTGATTAGTATTGGCTTATTTTCAATTTGGGCTGTCGCCAGTAGAACCATAGTCGATCGCTGGCTAAAAGCTAATCAGCAAACTAGTAGATTTTTGGTTTTTGGCGATCGCCAAAAACTAGCTGCTTTTGACAAAGAACATCATAAACTCAATGTACCTACAGAGTTTGTTTCTTTCTCAGAACGTTTTGGTAGCCAAGCTTATCAGCAACCAAGATCTCGCAGTAGTAGTAACGCTTTAGTTTTAAACAATGTCAACCCTTTAAGTAATATTTGGAAACAGCAGTATTGGTCGGGAATTTTGATTGATAGCGCCCAGGGAAACTTTTCTGAGCAAATGATTCGCGAATTAATGGATATGAGACTTAAAGGAGTCTATGTCTATAGTCTAGTAGATTTCTGTGAGCAGTTTTGGCAAAAAATTCCTCCTGCTTATATTCAAGATGACTGGTTTGCTTTTACCTCTGGTTTCAATATTTTGCACAACAGAATCAAAGCAAAATTAAAGCAAGCTTTCGATTTTGTCATGGCTACAATTTTGTTGGTTGCTACTTTACCCATAACTATTCCTGTGGCGATCGCTATTAAATTAAGTAGCGATGGACCTATTTTTTATTCTCAAATTAGGACTGGACTTAACGGTAGAAAATTCAAAGTTCACAAATTTCGCTCAATGTATCAAAACGCTGAAGCAAAAGGCATCCAATGGGCAAAAGAGCAAGATCCTCGCATTACTACTGTAGGATCTTTTATTCGCTTAACACGGATCGACGAATTACCTCAGTTATGGAATGTTCTTAAAGGCGAAATGAGCATGGTAGGACCTCGTCCCGAACGTCCTGAGTTTGATATTCAGTTGAGAGAAGCTATACCTTATTATGATGTTCGCTATTTGGTTAAACCAGGCATTACAGGTTGGGCGCAAGTTTCTTATCCCTATGGTGCTTCTGTAGAAGATGCTTATCAAAAAGTGGCTTACGACCTCTTTTATATTAAAAATTACTCTCTATTTCTCGATTTTGCGATCGCTCTCAAAACTTTGAGAGTAGTAGTATTAGGGAAAGGAAGATAACTAAAAACTAAAAACTGTAGGGGCAATTCGCGGATTATTGTAGGGGCGATTCGCGAATCGCCCCTACAATAATCATTTACCGATACAGAAACGGCTAAAAATGCGGTCTAATACTGTTTCGGTTACTTCTTCTCCTGTAATCTCTCCTAGAGCTTGAATTGCTCCTCTAAGGTCGATTGTCCAAAAATCTAAAGGTAGTTGATTGGTTACAGTTTCTTGGACTTGTTCTAAGGATAATTTTGCTCTGGTTAAAGCAGAAGTTTGTCTTTGATTTACCGCTATTTCCGAATTATCAGCAGCGATAGTTCCAGTGGATACTAAACTCAAAATAGCTCGTTCTAAATCTTCGATACCTTGATTTTGAGCAGCACTAGTACAAACGATATTAGTGATCGCTTTGGGATAGGCAATTGAGTCAGAAGATGCCAAATCGGTTTTATTGATTACTAGAATCAAAGGTCGATGTTTGACCTGAGTGTAAATTTCCTGTTCGGCAGGTGTCCAACCAACATTCGCGTCAATAGTTAGCAGGATCAAGTCTGCAGCGATCGCAGCTTGACGCGATCGCTCTACGCCAATTTGTTCTACTTGATCTACAGTTTCGCGAATCCCAGCCGTATCCAAGACTCGAATCGGAATACCTCCTACGACCAAGGTAGATTCAATCGTATCGCGGGTGGTTCCAGGAAGCTCGGTAACAATGGCGCGATCGCTTTTACTCCAAGTGTTGAGCAAGCTAGATTTACCTACGTTGGGACAGCCAACAATTGCTACTTTCAAACCACTTCTAAGTAATTCTCCTTGTTCTGCAGTAGCTAAAATTCCATCTACCTTGTGCAATACTAACTGTAGCTGTTGTTTAATTTCTGGTTCATTCAAGGGGGGTAAATCGTCTTCAAAATCGATTCTAGCTTCCACCTCTGCCAAAATATCCAAACAAGTCGTTCTCAAATTCCGAATGGGATTACTTAATTTTCCCTGCAATCCTGCCAACGCTACCTGAGATGCTGCTTTGGATTGAGCAGAAACTAGTTCGGCGATGGCTTCAGCTTGGGTCAAATCGATTCTACCGTTTAAGAAAGCTCTAAGGGTAAATTCTCCTGGTTGAGCCAATCTAGCCCCTTGAGCAACACATAGTTGGAGAACTTCTTGAACTGCAATAATACCTCCATGACAGTGAAATTCCACCACATCTTCGCGAGTATAAGATCGAGGCTGAAGCATTAACAAAAGCAATGCCTCATCTACAAGTTGTTTGCTTTGAGGATGGTGAATATAACCGTAGAGAATACGATGAGTTGACCAATCTTGTTGACCAGGACTATCAAACAAAACCTTAGCAATCTCTACCGCTTTGACTCCTGACAATCTTACAATACCCACACTACCCTGTTGGGGTACAATCGCGGTGGCGATCGCGACTATGGTTTCTCCCTGAACTAAAGACATCAAACTTTTAACACCAATATATTTATATTATAGAGAAGACTGAATTGAATCTTAGAGAAATTTATGAATAAAGCAATAGTCTTACTTTCTGGAGGCTTAGATTCTGCAACCACCGCTGCCATTGCTATTGCCCAAGGATACGAGGTTATTGCTCTATCTTTTCGTTATGGTCAACGCCATCAAAAAGAACTTGAAGCTGCTGGCAAAGTAGCTAGTGCCTTAGGAATTAAAGAACACATCATCACCAAAATCAATTTATCACAGTGGGGTGGTTCTTCTTTGACTGATGCCTCGATGACTATTCCTCAAGAGGGTTTGCAGTCTGATCTGATTCCTTCGACCTACGTACCAGGACGCAATACAGTATTTATTGCGATCGCTCTATCTCTAGCCGAAGCCAAACAAGCTCAAGCGATATATTTGGGTATTAATGCGGTAGATTATTCGGGCTATCCTGATTGTCGTCCCGAATATTTGGATGCTTTTCAGCAGCTAACTAATCTTTCTTCTAAAGCTGGTATTGAGGGCAAAGCACCCCAGTTAATCGCTCCTTTGATTAAGGATTCTAAGACGGATATTGTCCGTCGTGCTTTAGAATTAGACGTTCCGATCGCTGATACCTGGTCTTGTTATCAGGGTGAAGTAATTCCTTGCGGTTTGTGCGATTCTTGTCGAATACGCGATCGCGCTTTGATTGAAGTAGGACGTGCTGATTTGAGTACTCAATCAATATAAGTACTTGAAAGAAAATTTGGTAATTTTGCTAAAAACTATCAAAAAAAAGAGCGTAGCTTATTAAAAGCTACGCTTTAAGCTGGCAACAGGACTTGAACCTGCGACCGGCTGATTACAAATCAGCTGCTCTACCAACTGAGCTACGCCAGCACTAGAAAGTAATAATAACAGACTCTTTGATCATAGTGCAAGTTTTAATAGAGAATTTAGAAATTTACCCTTAAAAAGCTTATGCCATACTACTTTCCATCGCCCAACGAGCTAACTCTGTACGATTATTCAAGCTCGTTTTATTCAGCATATTCGAGACATGACTTTCTATAGTACGTTGACTAACGTTAAGTTGTTTGGCAATTTCACGGTTGGCCATTCCTTTTGCTACTAAATGAACTACCTTGAGTTCAGTGGGAGTTAACTCAACATTGTGAGGGACATGAATAGTTGGACCACCATCTAAACCTTTGGGACGACCTTGATCCCAGCGTCTGATCTGGTCGAGAGATGATTCTACTTGAGCCACTAATTCTTCTGGTTCAAAAGGTTTTACCATATACACATCCGCACCTTCATTTAATCCTTTTACCCGATCTTGACTTTGACCTTTTGCCGAAAGAAACAAAACAGGAATTCTGTTGGTGGCTGCTTCAGCGCGAATATGTTTGACCAAGGAGTATCCGTCCATTTCAGGCATCATTACGTCACAGATAATCATATCTGGTACATTGCTGTTATCTAATAGCTCTAAGGCTTCTCTACCATTTTCTGCTGTGTTTACGTTATATCCTCTAAACTCTAAATAATCTTTAACTAACAAGATGAGATTGGGGTCATCATCAATGAGTAGTAAGTTCTTACTATCTTTAAGAGAAGTATCTTTCATAGGTAATAATTTTAGCCTTTAGAGTAGGTACTAATTTTAGTTTAGTTAGGTATCCCTATCTGTAATTAAATCTGAGAGGGATTGCTTGATTGATAATTTTAAGAATATGTTAATTCTACTTTTTTAGATTGGTAGCTTATTTTCTACCAATATGACTGTAGAATTACACAATATATAATTTAACCTTAATATTATTTTTCGACACCCTTTTACTATATATACTTATTAAATCCGCTCCGACTCGAAGTATACATATTGTGAATCTATACAATTATTCTTATGTAGTAAAATCATTGTATTTTGGTTGATACTTAAGTAGTAATACTGAGCATTTAAAAAATAATTAAATATTCAAAGTTGTTTTTATTAACTATTACTTTCATTTAAATAATTTATCTAAATAAATAATGGTAACTTTTATCGAGCAGTTTAATGAATTAATACATAGTCGTCGTTCTACTAAACCTAGACTTTTTAACGGTACTAGAATTGAAGATGAGATAGTTTGGCAAATATTGGAAAATGCTAATTGGGCTCCAAGCCACGGCTTAACTCAGCCTTGGAGATACAAAGTTTTTACTGATAGTGGATTAAATAAATTGGCTAGTTTTCAAGCAAATTTATATCAAAAACTTACTTCTGAGTCAAAATTTAAATCAGAAAAATACGAACGAATGAAGACAAATATACTTAAGTCTTCTCACGTAATTGTTATTTGTATGGAGCGACAAACATCGGAAAAAATACTAGAAATAGAAGAAGTGGAAGCCGTAGCTTGTAGCGTACAAAACATGGCATTAACTGCAGCAGCTTACGATATCTGTAGTTTTTGGGGTTCTGGAGGAGTTACCTATACCGATGAGTTAAAAGAGTTTCTAAGTTTGTCAGAAAAAGATAAATGTCTTGGGTATTTATACTTAGGATATAGCGATAATCCCACTATGAAAAGCCGCCGCGATCCGATTGCCAATAAAGTGGAATGGATTGTATAAATGCTTTTATCAAAAATAAAAAGAAATAATTAAGAGAAATAAAACTCTACTTCATCTTAATTCCTAATACTTGAGTATGCGCCCCTCTTGCTTGCGTTACTCCGATAGTTCTTTCCGAAGCCTCAATCATCGGGCGACGTAAGCTTACCACAATAAACTGGGCTGACTGGGCTTGTTTTTTGACCATGCGAGATAACTTCTCTACGTTTGCACCATCGAGAAACATATCTACCTCGTCAAAAGCATAGAAAGGAGAAGGGCGGTATTTTTGGAGAGAAAAGATAAAGCCTAATGCGGTGAGGGATTTTTCGCCTCCAGACATGGAACTTAGTTTTTGTACCGCTTTTCCTTTAGGATGGGCAACAAGGTTTAAACCACCATTGAAAGGATCTATTTCATCTTCTAACTGTAAGTGTCCGTCACCATCAGAAAGTTCTGCATATATCTTTTGAAAGTTTTCGTTTACCGCATCAAAAGATTCTTTAAAAGCTCGCAAACGCAAGGTAGTAAATTTCTCGACTCGGAGTAATAATTCAGTTCTTTCAGCTTCAATAGTGTCTAGTTTATGAGATAATTCCTGCAATCTAGCTTCAGTTTTTTCGTATTCTTCTAACGCCAGCATATTGACAGGTTCCATTGCTTCGAGGCGTTTTTCTCCCTGACGAATTTGCTTTTGGAGTTGTTCTACCTGTTCTTGTAGGGTAGAAAAGGTTAGTAACTCTCCCGCTTCTACTCCATCTTCATTAACTAACTGGGGAATTTCAGGAATAGGATCTGGCAATTCTTGTTCTCGCTCAATTATTTGCTGTTGTAAAGTTTGTAGAGTGGTCTGTCTCTCTTCCTGGTTAGAGTTAAGTTTTTCTAACTGCCAACTGTATTTTTGATGACGATCTCGCAATTGCTTGAGTTCATTTTCGGCGTGATCGCGCTCTTGTTTAGTTACTCCTAGTTTTGCAGTTAGTTGTTCTAATTGGGCTTCTGTTTCAGCAATTTTTTGTTTTATTTCTATTAGTTGATTGCTAGTTGTTGATTGCTGATTGCTGATTGTTGATTGTTGATTATTTAATTCTGTAATATATTCTTGAGCTTCGGTATTTTTTTCTACTAGACGTTGGTGACGGTTAGTTAAATCTAATAGTAAACTTTCGGCATTTCTTAAATTTAGCTCTTGAATTTGTAGGTGTTCTTCTTGACTTTTAATTACTGCCTGTACTTGTTGCCATTCACTTTGAGAATGAGATTCTTCTAATACTTTTAGCTGTTCTTGTAATTCTTGCAGTTGAATTTCTTGTTCGGGAATAGACTGATTTAACTCGGTCAAACGAACTTGAATAGTATCTCGTTCTTGGCGATTTTTGTGTAGCTGATTAATTAATAACTCCCGTTGGGCGGTCAGGCGTTTGATTTCCTTGTCTAGCTGTTCGGCAAGCATTTTATTATCTCTTCCTAGCTGTCTGGCTTCGGTTAACTCTTCTGCTAGGTCTTGAATTTGCGCCTTTTGATTTGCTAATCTATCGTCATAACTACTTAAGATGCGGGATATCTCTGCTAAACGTTCTCGCAATGCTTCAACCTGTGCCGATTCGCGGTTAGCTGCACCACCAAAATGTAGTGTCGAACGACTAGATTTACTACCTCCAGTCATTGCCCCACTCATTTCTAAGATATCCCCTTCTAGGGTGACAATACGATGTTTCCCCATGCTAGAGCGAGCATTATTGAGATTGTCGAAGATTGCAGTATTACCAAAGACGTAGGCAAAGATTTCATCGTAACGCGAGTCACAGTCAACCAAGTTAACTGCTAAATCCACAAAACCCCGACCAAAACGCATGGTAGCAATATTACCAATTCGAGGTGCTTGAATTTTATTCAATGGTAAAAAAGTTGCTCTCCCGCCTCTTTCCCTTTTTAATAATTCAATACCTTGGGCGGCAACGCGATCGCTTTCGACGACAATAAAGCCTAATCTACCCCCCGCAGCCGTCTCTAATGCCAAACGATAACGTTGTTCGACTTGCCCTAGTTGTACTACTAGCCCTTCTACCCCCAAAATGTTGGAGTTAAGAATAATTTTACTGGCGTAAGTCCCCTGTATTTCTTGTTGCGCTTGTTTTTTCGCCTCCAACTTATCTAACTCTCGTTGTTTATCTCGCTGTTCTTTTAAAAGGCGTTGTTGGGTTTCCTCTTGTAAAGCGCGATCGCTTTCTGCTTCTGCTAGTTGTTGAGCAATATTTTGGACGTGGCTTTGCTCTACGGTTACTTGTCCCAATAGGGCATTATATTCTGTCTGTTTAGTGTTTAATTCCGCTTCTACCGCTTCTAAAGACTGATTTTGTTCCCCGATAGTATTATCTAGTTGATTGTGCTTCTCGCTGATTCTGGCTTGTTCTGTACGTTGAGGATTGAGAGTTGTTTGAATTGCGGTTACTTGACGGGAAAGGTTGGCTTGTTCTTGTACCCAGGCTTCAGAGGCTTCGGCGATCGCATTAGCGTTATCTTTACTATTGCTGACAACTTCTCTGGCAGCTAAAGCCTGTTGAGTTAAGGCAGGAATAGTTTCAGATTCTAAGTTATCTTTCTCTTTGCCCAACCGTTCTATTTCTTGCTGATATTGTTCCAGGTTTTGTTGAGTCTGTACCAAAGCTAGCTGTTTCTGTTGACTGGTATTACCCAATTCTTCTAGCTTCTGCTGTAGAGTTAGCTGTTTAGCTTTTTGCGTCGCCAGATCTGAGGCTACCGATAGCTGTTCGTCTTCTCCCAAAGCCTTTACCTGATGGTTAAGCGTTTCTAGTTTGCCACTACATTGCTTGACTTCGGTATCTAGTTTAGTAATACTACCCGTTAACTGTTCCTTCTGGGCTTCTGCTGTAGCAAACTTTTCCTGCAATTCCTGCTGTTGTTGAGTAAGCGATCGCCAGACTAAAACTTTTTCTTGGTTTTTCTTCTCCTGTACCTTCTCTTTTAACTTACGGTACTTCTCCGCCTTAACTCGATCTGCAGCTAGGCGATCGCGATTAGCAATTAATTCTTGAGCAATAATATGACATTTCTCTTCTCTCTCCTGCACTTTATCTAGAGTCTTACGAGTTTGCCCAATTTTGCGATCGAATGCTGCTACTCCCGCCAACTCATCGATTATTTCTCGTCTTTCTTTTGAGTTCATCGTAATGATGCTGGTAACGTCACCCTGCAACACTACGTTGTAACCTTCGGGATAAATTCTCAACTTCTGTAGCTGTTCGTGTACTTCTGTAGCAGTGGAAACCTGCCCGTTGATATAAAAAGTAGAAGTATAGTTACCCTTTTTGCCTACCCGCAGTCTTCGCGTTACTTTCCACTCCAGACTATCCCCGTTAGCGATCGCAATAATCTTTTTATCTTCTTCATTTAGTGAAGTATTGGTTGGGGCTGATTCTTCTTCCTTAACTAATAAGGCAGCACCACCATTACCATTATTACTATCTCCCATTACCGCCTGCAATTCTTCAGAAGAAGTAACGGGAGTTAAATCTTTAAGATCGCTAACAGTTGTCACCACGTCAGATAAATCCCCCAGATCTGTCAGATCTAGAGTTACCGAAACAATAGTCTCGACTGCCTTACCACTACCAATATGCTTATTATTAACCAAGTCAGGCAAGCGATCAGCACGCATCCCTTTAGAACTAGCCAAACCCAAACAAAACAACAGCGCGTCTAAGATATTCGACTTTCCAGAACCATTTGGTCCAGAAATAACCGTAAAACCAGGTAAAATTGGAACTTTCGACGTACCACCAAAGGATTTGAAATGAGAAAGTTCAACGCGCTTGATATGAACCATGAACTACTAAAACTCGATAAGGTAAATAGTTTTTTTGTACTAATTGACAGTTGGGTTATTGGGAATACTAATGGTTTTAACTATAATCAAGCAGTATAAACAGTAAAATAAACTATTTTTAACAGTAGGTAATATTTCTTATAAAAGAACTTTGGATATAAGATGTGTCATTTAGACTAGCTTTTGCAATTTTCGATAGAGATCGCTTATTTCAGTTTTCCAAGCTAAAATATCCTCTTTATTTTTAAATAACTCTACTGTTTGTTCGAGGGCTATACGATAGTCTTCTGTCTGGGCAGTAGGTGCATCTAACACTTTATCGAGTTTTTCAAATAACAAACGAGCATCTCTTAGCAACTGTTCGATTTCTGTGTTGCGGTAAGTTAGCATCAGTCTTTTGAATCTGTAGCTGTGAGATGCCAAAGTATCTGAATATAAAGTCATTCAAGATTTAGTATAATTCCTATTTATCTCCAACCTTTATTGCCACAAGTAGCAAGTGTTCTAATCTAAATACGTAATGCTATGGTGTGATTTCGATTCAAATTCGATCGCACTGAAAAAAGATCATGCGATCGCGCCAAATTTTCTTACTACAAACTAAGAACGAGTCAACAATAAACCTTGACTATTACTTAGAGTCACATCGCTTAAATCGGTCACTTCTAGATTGGGAGTTGCGATCGCAATTTCCCATTCTGTCAAATCGATTTCCAAAATTTCTGCTAAATCCAACTTAATCGCTTCTCCTTCAAAATTAGAGATCATCGCGATGGCTGGTTGGAGATCGCGATCGTGACGGATACCGTAAACTATCGTTCTTTCAGCATCATCCATTTTATCAAAAGTATCCTCTTCAACAAGATTGTGAGATAACCAAGGATATTGATGACGAAACTCTCTAGTAGTCAGATTAAACTTCGCTCTAGAGCTATCTACCTGAGATTCACAATTACTAATATTACAAATATGATAGCAATCTTCCATAAACATGAGCGCAAAACTCTTAAGACGCTCCTCATCGAGCTTTTTCAAGAAGCGTACCATTCCTCCCCGCATCAACTCCACTAGGGGTTTTAGATCCTCAATACAGTGAGTATCAGGATTGGTACAACGCTGCAATACTTCTACCACTTCAGTCAAATTATAATCTTGCTGTATCATGGCATGATGTAAAGCATTGCCAAACTGTTTAAGTTGCTTTAGCTGTTTGAACCCAAGAGTTTTAAGACGAGGAAAAGCATAAGATCTACGATATAGCTGGGGACTAATTTGCCAGTCCAAAAACCCGACTTCCTCCGAGACAACCTTGACCCCATATTGCTCGTCAGTATTGCGGAAAAACAACCATGGGGCGTGCATCGTGGCATTAATAAAGTCCATTGGTAAACCAGGACTAAAGCAGTTCACCCAGATAGTCACTGCTGGATTATCATAAGCATTGTGCAGGACTTCAGGCAAATTCTTACCTAAATTCCAGTTAATCGGTTTAGCAGCATCAATTTGGTTACCTCGACGTACCGTATCGTGGTTACCACAGCCAGTAATCCAGTGGTCACCGATGGTCATTACTTCGATGACTCGCGACCATTTCTTTTTCCAAAACCCCTTAATGCTAGGAGTATTATGGGCAAAAATTAGGGGTCCCCACTGATAAGATTCGGGTTTTAATTCAATTAATTCGCGATAGGTAGATTTTTCTTCCCAACCTTCTTCTGGCCAAGGACGACCATCCTCAAAGATGGTAAACATCAACCGTTTGTGACCCTGAATCTCTTGAACGACATTGCTCATTTCCAATAAATAAGCATCATCTTGTTCTACTCTACCTGAGAGGGGATTAAAGAAACGAAAGTCTTGACCACCATCGACGCGGATACCGTCTGCCCCTGTATCAAGTTTACGTCGCTGCATTTCCAAAAGAATTGACCTAACCATCGGGAATTGATGATTGAGGTCTTGACCGTACATATTGGGTCCTTTAAGAAATTCTCGACCGATTAAGAGTTCGCTTTGGTTATCAGCGTGTCCGTAGACTAAATCATAAATCAACTGAATTGGATGGGTAGGGAAGTTATGCAAAGTCGCGATAAAATCTACAACTTCATCAGGGCGTAAAGTACCTAAAAGAGCAGCATTAGTCGTACTAGAGCCGATAATGGGAACATCATAACCCCAGTCTTGAGTGTTGGGTTTGAATAGTTCTATTTCGACAATATCGCTATCTTCATCATCTCCTAGAAAAGTAAAGAATTCACTTTCAGGACTGTATTCATCGCGGTATTCGATAGTAGGCTCTGTAGGTAATAATTCGATCGCATCATAACCTACATAATTTTGTTCGCTAGCAGTTAAAGGTTGTCCTGTTTGCAGTTTTTGAGCAATATCTTGATAGACCTGATGTAAACCAGCAATTGTTCCTTCTGCTGAAGCTGTACCGACATGAATTTGCAGAATATTACGCGGATCGCTAACACGGGGAATTTTAATTTGAGGATTGCTAGATTTGGCAGTACGCTCCAAATATTCTAGATCGCCTCTACTAGCTTGAAGACTATCGATGTCGTACAATTCGGCTGGGGCAAAAATACCATAGGGCAAAGAGTGAGGTACGAGATCGCGGACTGTCCGTAGTTTTTGCGCCCGATCTATATACCGCAACCAATAAAATGAGCCAGCCTGTTGGCGGTTTCCAGGCTGCATTCCTGCTACCACACCCCAGATAAACTCACCCTGCTGTTCTAAGTGTAGGCGATCGCGTCGAAAAGAGATAGTTTGCTCTTTTTCTTGCCAACCGATTTCGGTGATGGGAGTGAAAACTTCTAGGTATATTTCTCGTTCGTGTAGTACATCCCGAATCAATCCTGGTACCCAGAAGCCAATTTCCGTCAATCCATCAGAGCGATAATGGGCTCCCAGTTTACGAGCCAATGCCTTAGTCTGCTCTAAATAGGTAGTACTTGATCCTTCTAAACCTGATGCCCAAGCTAGCAGTTTTCCTGTTGCTTCTGGAACTAACCTAATGGATGTATCTACTGTTACTTTCACTCAATTCTCTCTGCTCTATCGATATTTGCATTTTTCCCTTAGTTTATTCTGATGTATGTGTGGTGACACGGCAACTCTTTACTCCAAAGTTTTTAAAAGTTTTTGAAATTTAGATCTTTGCCTTGGACATCCGATTGATTTGGGTTCGGGACAATAATTGGTGTAGGATTCAATTGTATCAGAAGCATTTTAGCTCATCCTCAACTCTCGTAATTGTTTCATTGTTAACTAAACCAAAAGATAAATGTTTGAAGTTAGCTTAATTTATTTAAAATCTGAAAGTTTATGAATAAATACCTAGCTGATAACCAAGTGATCGATCAACTATTAAATACAAAAACATAAATAACCAATCAAAAACCATGAAATCATCTTTAGTTATCCTGTATCATCGCGAACCTCATGACGAAATAATCAAAGATGGTGAAATTCATTACGTTCCTAAGAAAAGTCCTAACGGAATTGTTCCTACTCTCAAAAGCTTTTTTGCCGATGTTAATCAAGGCACTTGGATCGCTTGGAAGCAAGTCAGCGAAGACCAAAGAGATAGCTTTAAAGAGCGAGTCAATATTGAAGGGGAAGCTAACTATAATGTACGACGTATTCCTTTGGATGACGAACAGGTAAAACAGTTTTACCATATTACTTCTAAGGAAGCTTTTTGGCCAATATTACATTCTTTTCCCTATCATTTCACCTCAGAAACCGCAGAATGGGAAAACTTCAAAAATATCAACCGTATGTTTGCTGAAGCAGCTTGCGAAGAAGCAGCAGAAGACGCTCTAATTTGGATTCACGACTACAATCTCTGGCTAGCACCCCAGTACATTCGAGAACTAAAACCCGATGCCAGAATTGCCTTCTTCCACCATACTCCTTTCCCTTCTGTAGACGTTTTCAATATATTACCTTGGCGTGATGCGATCGCCGAAAGTTTGTTGTGTTGCGATATTGTGGGCTTCCACGTACCTCGTTATTCACAGAACTTTGTCAATGTTGCTCGTAGTCTCAAACCTGTCAAGGTAATCAAACAAGAACCAGTAGACGGACACATGACTCCTGTTGGTATTGCTTTGGCTGAACCTGAAATGACAACTCAGCTAAGTTACAAAGGACAGATTGTCAATATTGATGCCTTCCCCGTTGGGACAAATCCCCAGTTTATTAAGTCAATCTTAGAAAAAACCGAAACTAAGAACAGGCTTTATCAGATTCATGAGGAACTAGCAGGTAAGAAGTTACTGATTGCAGCAGGACGAGTTGATTATGTAAAGGGTAACGAAGAGATGTTGGCAGCTTATGGTCGTTTATTAGATCGCCGCCCAGATCTCCACGGCAAACTTAGCTTCGTAATGACCTGTGTTCAGCCAGCTCCAGGAATGCGCGTTTACAAAACCGCTCAAAGTACTATCGAACAAATGGTTGGTCAGATTAATGGTCGCTACGGTAAATTAGACTGGATGCCCGTCAGACTCTTCACTCAGCCAATTCCACTACCTCATTTGATGGCTTATTATAAAGCCGCCGATGTTTGCTGGACAACTCCTCTACGAGATGGTCTAAATTTAGTAGCCAAAGAATATATCGTGGCTCATAACGGAGAAGATGGCGTATTGGTACTATCGGAATTCGTTGGTGCTGCAGTAGAATTACCTGAAGCTATTTTGACTAATCCTTATTCTTTCAATGGTATGGATCGAGCGATCGAACAGGCTTTAGTTATGTCTCCTGAAGAACAAAAGGAACGGATGACAAAAATGTATAAGACCGTTACTACTTACGATGTTAAGTATTGGGCAGATCGTCTCTTAGATAAATTTAAAGAACTCAAACACGAAACTGTATCTGTGTAGCCAGTTTATTTTGTTATGGAGAATTCTTAAGAACAGGGCAGAATTATTTCTGTCCTTTTTTCATAAATCTTAGTTAATCTTAAAGTCTAAGAGCATTTGGTAAAAAAAACTGCTATTAATAAAAAGCAGTACCTAATTGAGCGCAACAAGGAAGAGAATTTATGCCTCTCACTCTTTCAAGAGAACAACAACAGCTTTTTGACCGCAGTCTGGAAACCATTGAGAAGGTTGAAGGTCTTTTTGTGGAGGCAAAGGTACTTTTTCCTGAGCTTAGCCCCGATACAACAATTCTCAAGCAGCAGCTAACTAATCCCTTTTCCATTTTTATCTGTGGTGAGTTTAATGCTGGTAAATCTAGTCTGCTCAATCAATTAAACAATCAAGATATCGCAAATGTCGGATTTTTGCCCACTACTCAAGAGATAGAGTCTTATCAACCAGAAGGTTTTGGTGGATTGGTGTTTATTGATAGTCCTGGAACAAATTCGATTATCGAACAACACCAAGAATTAACCGAAAATTATCTACAACAAGCAGATATTATTCTGTTTGTGACCTCAGTAGAGCGTCCTCTTAGTAAATCTGAACAAGACTTTCTTACTTTAGTCGATCGCACCTGGGCGCGGAAGATTATCGTAGCGATTAACAAAATAGATTTGGTCAAAGAAGACGAAGCCAAACAAATCCGCGAATACGTTAGTGAAGGATTAGGCGAAATATTAGCACAAATGCCTCCTGTCTTTGCCATCTCCGCGCAAACTGCGATCGGTATTGATGAATTAAAGGGTTTTCTCCTAGCGTTTTTAGCCGAAGGAGAAAAGATCAAGCTGAAGCTCAAAGGACCTCAAAATTCCTTACTAGTGTATCTCCAAGACTTAGAAAAACAGAATCAGGCAATACAATCAAAACTAGCAGCAGAAAAAGTCATCTTTGATCGCACTTCCCGCAGAATTGAAGAAAGATTAGAGGAATATAATCTTTTGTTTGGCATCTTCAAAGATAATATTGACGATCTCTTTGGCAATTTGATTCAAGAAACAGATAAGCTGATCGACGATAGTACAGGATTTCTTAGCGTGCTCAAACGTCGAATTACTAAAGAAGATGACTTACTCGAAGAAAGATTGGCAAAAACCCTCAAAGATATTCAGCTAGATAAAAATCTTCAAGAAATATTTAAAGAAGCAACCGCAACCTTTATCAAATATCGCGATCGCATTGTCAGGGAAGCAAAGGAAGATCTTGCCACTGCCATAACTATATCCGACGGTGCGCTTTCCATTCCTCCCATTGATACCAATAAACTAGAGGTAGATGAATTTGCAGCCAAAATTAAATACGCTGCCGAAGAAGGTTTAGATAGCTTTTGGCGATTGGGAATTACGGCTGCTGCTACGGGTTTTGGGGGACAGTTATTATTTAATGCTGCCTCGGCAGATGCTACAGCATTTGTGATTGCCGGTTTATTTGGTTTAATGAGTTTTAACGCTTTACCCAGACAACGCAAACGGGTTAAAGCAGATTTGGAGCAAACTTATCGCACTCTCCAAGAAAACTATACCAAAACTCTTAAAGATACTCTAGCAGCGGAATTAAATAAATGTCTGCAGCAATTTGCAGACGTAATTCGTCCTAAACAAGAAGAATTAGCTCAAAAAATCGCCAAGAGCGAATCTATTAGTCAACAGACAGCTAATATCAAAGCAGAAATAGCTGACATCACTGCTAAAGTGGAACAATTATCTTTCTTGGAAGAAGTAGCAAGTAGTAAGTAGCAACGGTGCGCTGCCCAAAGTTCCCTAGGTTGAGGTAATGAAATAGTCTACATTAACAATTAACAAAATTGGCGTTGGTGATTTGATGTATGACGTATAAAGTGTTTCGATTAGTAGCTATTAGCCATTAGCTTTTAGCTTTTTAAGGGCGACCAGGTGAGGTTGCCTCACATTGATGACCGCCCGCATTAGCTTTTAAAAAATGTATATTAAGCAAATGAATCTAATTTTCATACCTTGATTCACCAACGCCACAAAATTATATGAAGAGGGTTTTTCATAAATCATTTAGAATTGCTATATTCTCGATCGCATGGTCAAAACTTCCCTAGCAATTCTAATTTTAGCTTTCAAGGAATTTGGCTCAGGACGACCATGACCATCTACACCATAATAACTATCAAAAACTGATTGGTTATCAATTCCTGCTTTAGTATGGGTATTGATATATAACTTATAAAATTTTAAATTTCTGGGGTATAGATTGTCGTTTACATTTGCCAAAATGTAAATATTAGGAATACTATTTAGCTTTTGCTCAAATCTACATAGACAAGAAACTTGATTGCCAAATTTTTGGCTCAACTTTCGTGGTCGCTCTATACCAGGGAAAAGCTTGATAATATCTTTTCTATATTGAATGTTTATTTGACTATTAACCGCCAAAACATTAACTTTTTTTGAGAAATAGGTACTACTAAGTAATGCACCTATTGTTCCTGCTGAAGAACCAATCAATAAAGTTTTTGTGGTTTTTAAAGCGGCTAAGTTAATAATAGTTTCAATAACTTCAGCAATTAATTTAGTAAAATTTAATTGTGTAGAACCAACATAAAAACTAGAGGTATAGCCAGGCATAGAGTGACCAGGATCGCTTACACTGATTAAAGATATATTATCTTTAAATCCAGAAATACAGCCTTCAAATTCAATTTTACCTGACTCTAAATTATAATCTAAGGTCGATAAATTTCGATAACTTGGATGGGCACTTTGAAAATATACGTTTAATTTTTCTGAATTTTCTTTAAGATAGCAATAAACATAAAAGTAATTCAGATTGTATAGTTTAATATTATCTGGGTAATGTATTTTATATACTACTGGTTCGCCAATAAAAATATCTTGTTCTTGAATAGAATCGCGCTCTAAAAAAATTTCTATTACGCGAAAAATACGGGGAATATAACCAAATATTTTTTGATTGTATTGTTTGGGAATTGTTTGAAAAGAATAGGCAATTAATTTAGCTATTTGGTTGAAATCTTGCTCTTGTTTTAATTCGTGAAACGTTGCTTCAATTTTTTGAGCAGCTATAGTAATCTCATCTATACTCATTTAGATATATTCAATTAAAACTATCAATTTTTATTGACTAACAACACCGACTTAATTGGTCTTTGAATCTGATTCCCCTTAGCATCCACTTTGCCATAAATTGCGCGATCGCCGTAATAAAGTGATGCGGAACTTCCTCCATCTAGATTCATTGCTTTAACCGCACCCATACTAACCAAAAAATTGGTCAGTTCGGAGAGAGAAATACCAGAATTGAGAGGTTGAGCAGGCTGTTGTGCCACCATTGCTAAGATTACATCTCCTGCTTTGGTAATAGCGACTGCACTTCTGGCATTAAAACTGTCACTGCCGATCGCATTTCTGATCTGTTTACCATCTTGATAAGCGGTAAATGCCTCGGCAACAGAAGTATTTTGGGGTAATAAACCAGGCCCTCCTCCCAAACTACCTTTTAAGGTACAATTGAATGGTATGGGTGCAGAGTGTAGCTGAATATCATATTGAAGGCGATCGCCACAATCATAAATACGAAATTCAGCACGATTGAGAATTTTTCCTAAATACTGTTGCAAATCTCGATTGTCTACCAATCTTGCATTGAAGCGAGGATCGGCAACAATCTTAGATTGTTGGACAACAAAAGAAGTAGTTCTGTGATTGACAGGATCAAAATAGCCACCATTAATTACTGCTACGGTATCTTCTGGTGCTGCAAAATCTTCAATCGATTGAAGTTCTCCTGAAACGGCGGGCATAACTGAATAGGGACTATTGTGAGGAATAGTAACGGTATGAATGATACTGTAGGGTCTTTCAAAAATATCGTAATGAACTTGATTAGAGTTAGCTGCTTGAATGGGTAGCAGGCGATCGCAATTTGTCAAAAAGATCATACCAAAACAGAACAAGACCAACAAGCTCAATCTTGCTTTTATTCGAGTTATTTCAACCACTACTTTTCACCTTGTACTTACCCATTACCTTTTAGATCGGGTGCGTAGAATATAGCCATTTATTACTTGCTATTTAGGATAATAAATCAAACCCACTCCTGCTTTATTTTTATGAGAAAAAATAGCTTTGGTCGCCATCAAATCTTTTAAGCATACCTGAATCATTGAAACTGGGCGATTTAAAAGCCGACAAATTTCCTTGCTAGTAATTCCAGTTTTTCTAGTTTGGATAATCTCTAAGACTTGTTCGCGGGTGGTAATCCCAGGAGTAGCACTGATTATATTTATTTCTATCACGAAAGTCGGTTTGGATAATTAGTAATAGCAACTAATTAGGCGATCTGATTGCTTCTAGTTTGGGCTAATAAACTTATTAATAAAGCACCAGAGAAAACCGATAGTTACAGTAATCCCCGTAGTTATATCTCTTATTTTGAGGAATGACGACCGAGAATATACTTAAATCAGCGATTGCTTATTCGATCTGTTTTCAGTAATGACCGCAAAAACATCTTAATTTAGATTAGTTTCAAAATGAGTACAAAAGTATATAGAATAAGTATTAGACATGGCTTAAATACTAATTTTTAGCTCAAAACAATATAATCAGGAAAAATGGCACAAGAATTTATCGTTTCCACGACACAGGATGAGAACGATGGTGACTTTAGTACAGGTGATTTGTCGCTACGAGAAGCGATCGCTTTATCCAACGAAACTGCTGGTGCGGATACGATTACCTTTGACGATAGTCTCAACGGTAGCACCATTACCCTAGTGAAAGACCAATCGACAGGTAGACCAAGTTTAGCTAACGCACCCTTAGTCATTACCGACTCAGTAAATATTACGGGTTTGGGTGCAGAAAATATTACGATTGATGGCGACAATGGTGGCAACGGTATTTTTGAAATCGGCGACGGTAGCCAGGAAATAAGCGTCACAGTAGAAGACGTTACTTTAGCTAACGGTGCGCAAGTCGCTTTCTTTGCTCCTGGTTTGAGCGATCCTGGAGGAACTTTCTTAGTTAGCGAAAATGCTAATTTAACTCTGCAAGATTCTATAATTACAGGTAGTAGTGCTTCAATTGGTGGTGCAATTTACAATGACGGTACAACATATCTTGTTAATAGCACTATCGAAAATAGTAGTAGTAGTGGTGACGGTGCTGCTACCGCACCTTTAAGAACAGATGGAGTGATAGTTAATCGCAATAAGTTAAATATCTCCAATAGTATTATTCAGGGTAACAGTGGCAGTGCGATCGGCAATTTTGGTGAGCTAGAAGTCGATAGCAGTAATATCTACAATAATAGTTCTCAATATGGTGGCGGTGGTCTTGATAATGGCAATACAGCAATAATTACTAATAGCACTATCGCCGATAACAATGCTGATACTGGCAGTGGGATTCGCAATCGAAGTGATGGAACTTTGACGCTTGATCGCAGTATTGTTGAAGGAAATAACTCTTCATCTTCTGACAATAATGCCATTTATAGCCTTGGCACGACTAATATTACTAGCTCAACTGTCAGAGATCATAATGGAGGCAGTAATGTTGGTATTGTAGTAGAATCAGGAACGACTACCATCGAAAATAGTACGGTTGCTAATAATGATGCTCCTGATATTGGTGTTTCGGGGGTTATAGTTCGTAGTGGAGCAACCGCAGACATTATTAATAGTACCATCGTCGATAACGATTCTCGGTCTAGTGCTGGTGTATCAAATAGTGGCACGGTCAATATTAATAATAGTACTATAGCCAATAATGAAGGTGGTATTGGACCTGGAGGGGTAAATAGTTTTAGTGGTGGTGTTGCTAATATAACCAGCAGTATTATTGCCAACAACACGGGTAGTGGTGATGGTCTTGTAGGAGATATCAACGGAGAATTTATCAGCGGTGGCAATAACCTGATCGGCAATGGTGATGATACTAGTGGTTTTGTTGATAGTGACATTGTAGGGACACTTGATAGTCCTATCGATCCGCAATTAGGAGAATTGCAGGATAACGGCGGTGTAACTGAAACAGTCGCCTTGCAAGAGGGTTCGCCAGCTATTGATGTAGGTAGTAATCCTAACAACCTCGAAACGGATCAAAGAGGAGAAGGATTTGATCGCACTGCGGGTAATGGTACGGATATTGGTGCTTATGAAGTTCAAAGTGATGATGGAAATAATGGCGGTAATGGTGAAGAAAACGAAATTATTTTTGTTTCTACCACCGAAGACGAAAACGATGGCGACTTAAGCGAAGGAGATCTCTCTTTACGGGAAGCGGTTGCTTTAGCTAACGAAACCCCTGGTGCGGATACGATTAGTTTTAGTAGCGAACTATTATTAACAGGCAATATTGAAATTCTTCTGACTCAGGGAGAATTAGAGATTGAAGACGATCTCACCATTTATGGCTCGTTAGAACCTGAAGGTGTTACTATTAGTGGTAATAATAACAGTCGTGTCTTTAATATTGACGATGGCAACGCCGAGAATAGTCTGGATGTTAAATTCCGAGGTTTTACTATTACAGAAGGCGTAGTTGCCAGAGATGATACCGACAATCTTGGCGGTGGAATTCTCAACCGAGAAAATCTAAACTTAATTGATGTTGATCTTATTGACAACAGTGCAGAATTTGTAGGGGATGGTGCATTCACCTCCAAAGGTGGAGCAATCTATACCTCTGGAGATTTAGAGCTAGTTAATAGTACTATTACTGGTAATAATGCTACCTTTGGCGGTGCGATCTATTCCCAAGGGGCAACAGTTGAGATTACCAGCAGTAGAATCAATAACAATTATGCTGGTTTTGTCGGTGGTGGCATCTACGTCAACGATAGCGAACTAAAATTAGAAGACAGCACTGTTACGGGTAATGATGGGAGTTTTGCCTTCGGTGGTATAGCTTTTAATACCTCCACAGGAACGATCCTCGAAACTACCGTCAGCGATAACAATGCGCTTAATGCCTCTGATGGTGGAATTGCCCTTGCCGATAATTCTGAAGTTGACATCCGCGACAGTACTATTAGCGGTAATACGGCACTTGATAATGGTGGCGGGATTAGTGTTGGCGATGATTCGACAGCCAATATTACTAACTCGACAATTGGTAACAACTCCGCTGGCGAAAATGGCGGGGGAATTAGTACTACTTCCTCTTCGACTGTTAATCTCAAAAACAGTACCGTTAGCGGAAATACAGCCAATAATAACGGTTCGGGTATTTATCAAAGACCAAATTACGTTTTTGAATATGATGGTAGTACCGTGACTGGTGCAACGGTTAATATTACTAGCAGTATTGTGGCGAAAAATGCCAATAATGACGATCTTAGTGGCGATCGCATTAATAGTAATGGTAATAACCTCATTGGTAACGGTGATAGTGTGACTGGTTTTGTTGATAGCGATCTTGTAGGTACGTCGGACAACCCCCTCGATCCTCGCCTTGACGAACTACAAGATAACTTTGGTTCGTCTCCAACTTTTGCTCTGTTGCCTGATTCTCCCGCGATCGACGCTGGAAGTAACCCCGATAATTTAGAATTCGATCAGCGAGGTAGCAGTTTTGCGCGTACTGTAGGTAATGGTACGGATATCGGTGCTTTTGAAGTGCAAGATGTCTCAGAAAATCCTGAAAATCCCGAAACACCAGTTGACGATTTTTTAGTCGGTACTAATGATAACGATCTCCTTGATGGTTTGGCAGGAAACGATCAAATTGTTGGTAGAAATGGCAACGATACTTTAATTGGCGGCAACGGCAATGATACTTTAGTTGGCGGTACGGGAGACGATAGCATTACTGGAGATAATGGCAATGATGTACTCATTGGTAATGCAGGAAACGATACTCTAATTGGTGGCAAAGGCAATGATACCTTAATTGGCGGTACGGGAAATGATTCCCTTGATGGTAGTGGGGGAGAAGATATTCTCTTTGGTAGCGAAGGTCATGATACTCTCAGTGGAGGGGATGGTAATGATATCCTCTATGGTGGTTCAGGAAATGACCTAATTATCGGTGGTAATGGTGCAAATACCTTATCTGGCGGTCAAGGTCATGATGTCTTTGTTCTTACTTCTGATAATCATCAGGATACAATCGTTGACTTTAGCGATCAAAGCGATCGTCTTCAGCTTGAAGGAGGTCTAACTTTTGATAACCTCAACATTATTAACAATGAATCTAATACGGGAGTGTTTATCTTAGATAGTACTAATCATGATTCGGTTGTAGCGCTAATTGAAAATATCCACGCTGAAGATATTACAAGCCATGATTTTGTATAGACTTCTTGCATGAATCATTATCAAATATCTTTCCACGAGGTCTAATTTTAGCAATTCTTCGATCCGATCAAGAATAGGAGAATTGCTAAGATCATCTCAAGCGATTCAAATATTTGATAGGCAAAGAAAATAACAACATTGCCGAAATAATTTCTAAACGCCCCATCCACATCAAACAAATCAAGGTTAATTTTCCAAACCAAGGCATATCTGGGTGAGTAATACCTGCGGAGATACCCACTCCACTGGTAGCAGAAACAGCTTCAAAAATCACGTCAATTAAATCGTGGGTAGGAAATTCTATAAATTGCAAAATAAAAATGCCAACTGTAACTACTAGCAACCATAAAATAGTTAGGACAGCAGCAGCTTCTACGCGACGATTAGCTTCAGATTCAGTAATAATTTTTCCATCCACTTTATAACGCATCATTTCGTGGGGCAACAGAGAAATACGCCGAAAACGCCAAACGATCGCTTTGACTACAATAACAAAGCGACTTAGCTTAATTCCTCCTGCAGTTGAACCTGCTGCACCACCAATTAACATTGCTAAGGTCATCAGCAGTTTCGCCCCTCCTTCCCAGGATTCGACTGAAACAGTGCCAAAACCACAAGTACCCAAAGCAGATGACCATTGAAATAGGGTATCAATGAAAGATACATTTTCTAAAGTTTCACGATTTAAGCCCCACAGCAATAACGTTCCGCCTAGTAACAGAATCCATAATGCACGATGCTGATCGTCAGACCAAAAAGCTGATAATTTGTGCCGACGCAAAAATTGATAGTGGGTCGAAAAACTAATTGCACCCAAAGTCATCACTGCTATAACCGCAAGCTTGACGCCAATTCCATAATTGCCAATACTATTGGCGCTGACGCTAAATCCTCCTGTGGCGATACCAGTCATGCCGTGATTGAGGGCTTCCCACCAAGTCATACCAACAATTCGGAATAGAAGAATACTACCAGCTGTATAAATTGCATAAATCCACCAAATACGTTTAATCGTTTTATTGAGGGTTAGACCAATCCTTTGACTTCTACCTTCTGCATTGTATAATCGCTCTGGTTCAGTCGAAGGTTCGAGTATGGATATGACCAACACGATTACCCCCACACCCCCTACCCACTGCATTAGCGATCGCCACCATTGAAGAGTATGAGGGATTTCACTATAGTTCGTTGCCATCGATAGCCCTGTGCTGGTAAAGCCTGAAAAAGCTTCAAAAACTGCGTTCCAAGGGTCTTGAAAGCGGATCATCGTGGTAGAAAAGTCTGGAGCAATATTTGGGGCGTTAGCAGTTAGTAGAATAGGTATAGAACCAAACAAAGGTAATAAAAGCCATCCTATAGCGGCAGTTGCCATTGCATGAGAAATACGACTACTGTCTTGGGATTTGCTTAAACGATACAATAATTGACCGATGATTAAAGAAACCAAAGCGCAGATTATCAAGGGGAGTAGAGCATAAGTTTCCCTGGCAATTAAACATACTGGCAGGGAAATCACAGCCATTGTTGCAGGTATATGCAGAAATAAACCAATATCTCGTAAAATAGTTCTCACGTTTTTAATTTTGACGAAGATTGTGTACGAGCTTTGTTATTCGTCATCAATCAAGCTAAATAGCTTTTGAGCAATTAGTTTTTCAGGATCGCTTAATAGTTGCACTCCCAATTTTTCAAACATTTCAGTATGTTCTTTTTCCCGCAACATGGTGATTAGGTTTTGTACCCCATGATGTTTACCCAAAACCATCGCCATGAGATTAACTGAATCGTCTTTAGTCGTAGCAACGATCGCATCTGCATTGCTGATATCTGCTTCTTCTAAAATATTGGCTTGAGCAATATCCCCATGGAAAACGCGCACGTCAAACTGCTGCATGAGCGATCTGGCTTTTCCTGCTTCTTTTTCGATTACAGCTACTTGATGCCCCTGTTCTTTAACAATCGAAATTAACTGTTGGCTAACATTACCAGCACCAACCACAATTAGATACATCTATAAAAAATAAACTTTACTTAAAATTGTTTTTAAAGTTCGCTATTTAAAGGCGAATACTTAAATATAAGCGATGACAAAATCCTAAGTTGATCGATAAAATATTAAGTTAACAATTTAGTATCAAATATTTCAGCGATTCTGTAATCTGTCAGGGGATGTAATTTTCTGCAAGTTTTGTGAGGGTCAACTAACATTGGCGATCGCTTTAGCCCAAATGTGTTGACTTATATGTACAAGCAAAATGTGGCGTTACGGAGTTAACAAGTATAAAAATATTGTTAAAATCATTGGGCTACTTCCCACTCCCATAACGAGATCATGGCATCTTTTGACAAAAAAATATTGATTGTAGAAGACAATATCGAAGATCGCCGTATTTACAACCATTATCTCATTCAGGACACTACTAACACCTACCAAATTCTAGAAGCAACAACAGGAGAAGAAGGACTAAAGTTATTTGCAGACAAACACCCAGAATTGATTCTGCTGGATTTTAACTTGCCAGATATCAATGGGTTGGAGTTCATCGCAAAACTAAAAACCAGTTTTCACTCTTTGCCCCCAATAATTATGTTAGCCAAAGAAGGTAATGAAGTGATCGCTGTCAAAGCAATGAAGGCTGGGGTTCAAGATTATTTGATTAAAGAAAAAATCAATGCAGAGAGTCTTCGCTTTGTAGTATGCAGTGTTCTTAAGCAGGCTCGTTTACAACAGCTAGCCCAGCGTAACGAACATCGATTTCGCGTTTCGGTGGAGAATATGCTGGACTGTTTTGGTATGTACACCAGCATTCGCGACGAAAATGCTCAAATTGTTGGTTTTAGTCCCGACTACCTCAATGATTCTGCTACTAAAAACAATTTGTTTCATTGGCAAGAAAAAAGCGAATCAGATATTTTTGATTCATCAGCCGATCTATTTGCTTTATGTTGTGAGGTAGTCGAAACTGGCAAAACTATTTCTACCGAATACTCTCTGCCCTCAAAACCTCACCAGCAAGCTAGTAAACCTAAGTTCTTAGAAATTAGAATCAATCAGCTAGAAGATGGTTTTGTGGCGGTGTGGCGAGATATCACCGAATCTATTCAAGTAAAGCTGGCTTTAGAGGAAAGCGAAGCTAAATTTCGAGTTTTAATAACTCAAGCACCTGTAGGCATTTTCCAAACCAACAACCAAGGAGACTGTATATATGTCAATCCTCATTGGTTAAAAATAACAGGACTTACTGAGATAGAAGCAATGGGAAAAGGCTGGAGTAATGCTTTACATCCAGAAGACAAAGCCAGAGTTTATCAAGAATGGTACGAAGCTACTTTGGCAAAACGAGAATTTACTTCAGAATATCGTTTTAAATCTCTTGATGGTACGATAACCTGGCTTTCGGGTAAAGCAGTAACTATGTATAGCGACCAAGGAGAGTGTATTGGTTACTTTGGCACGATTATTGACATTACCGAACGCAAAAAAGCTGAAGCCCTATTGCAGAAACAACAAGAGCAATTGATTGATATTAATCAGAATTTAAAACGGGCAACTTTTTTATTAAAAAAACGCAATCAAGAACTAGATGAATTTGCTTATATAGTTTCTCACGATCTCAAAGCACCCCTTAGAGCAATCCGCAATCTCTCTACATGGATTGAAGAAGATTTAGCAGATAAATTTGACGATGATACGAGACAAAATTTTAAATTATTAAAAAATCGAGTTAATAGAATGCAAATGTTTATCCAGTCTTTACTGGAATACTCGCGAGTAGGAAGGGTCAAAACCCCTCCTGAAATGTTTGCGGTCAAAGATTTATTGGTAGATATAATCGATTCTCTGGCACCACCAGCAACATTTACGATCGCGATCTCTGGATCTATGCCCATTGTCAAGACGCAAAAAATAGCTTTACAGCAGGTTTTTGCCAACTTAATTAGTAATGCGATCGAACATCACTCTAGTTTAGAAGGAAAGATTGATATTTCTGCTACTGAAGATCGGGAATTTTATTACTTTGTAGTGGCTGATGATGGTATAGGTATTGCTCTAAAACATCAAGAACGGATCTTTGGTATTTTTAAGACCTTGTCAAGTCGCGATGATCGAGAAAATACGGGAATTGGTTTATCCATCGTCAAAAAAATAGTTGAGAGTCAAGGAGGAAAAATAGAGTTAGAATCTGAACCTGATAAGGGTACTACTTTTCGCTTTTCTTGGCTCAAAAATTTGGAATAGGTTCGTAATATACAAAGGATGCGATCGCTATAGCAAAAAAGCGATCGCCTGTAGTTATAATTTGATCATACTATTGCCAATCATCCCAATCTTGATTAAAGATCGAAGTATCAGGAAAGGCAGTGGGGTTACCACTTGCATTTAATTTATCTTTTAAAATTCCTAGTTCTTTTTCATTGATAAAAGCTTCATCTACCAATTGATAGGGCATAATCCCCCGATCTAAACTAAAGATAGCAGCAATACCCGCAGCAGCACCAGAAGACCATTCAAAGGAATGTACACGATAGGCAGCTGCAGCAATATGACTGGTAGCAATACTTTTCCCTGCAACGATTAAATTATCTATTTCTTGAGGAATCATAGCTCTTAGAGGAATTTGGAAGGGGTAAGCCTGTCCTCCTCCCTGTCTTTCTCCCTCTCTTTCTGTATTACCTGCTTTCTCTGCTGGACTTTCATTCATACAAGGATGAAAATCAATTGCATAGTGACCAACGCCCACCGAATCGGGATAGATAGTCGAACGAGTACGTCGTTTGATTTTTTCGATATTGAGATCTTTGTTTCTCAAGGCTTCTAAACCATCTACCCCTTTCCAAAGCTGACGATAAGTCGTGGGATTGAGATTTCGACTATAGTGTTCATCTCGATAATTAGCCCGCGAAATATCAATTTCGGTAATCCTAAAACCTTGAGAATAGCCAGGATATACTCTGCCGACAATTCTTCTACCCTCTCTAATATAAGGATATTTTGATAAACCATGAGCAGTACCCATCGGAGAATCAAACCCTGTCAGTAAACGATGGTTGGGTTGAGGCTGCTTGACACCATCTCCTAACTGAGAATCGGTTGTACCTTCTACTAACCAATGAAAGTAACCTAAGGCATGATCTTCTCCTCGACTCAGAGTTCTAGTACGCAAACCTCCTAGCCAACCACCAGATTCTAACTGTCCCATTTCTTCTAATTGTTTGCGAGTATAGACCAAATTATCTTTAGCCGTACCAGGACGATAATCATTACCCCACGTCCAATTTTGCATAGAAATATCTCCAGGGGTGGGTTCGGTAAATTCAATCCCCCTAAATTTTCTGGTATCTCCTTTTTTGGGACTCCAGATACGACGATAGGTAAAGACTAGACCGAAATCGGCTAATCTTGCTAGTTCGTAGCTGTAGTAATTTTTGTGTTGATCGTAAAAAGTGGGTTCTTGGTGTTCTTGAGGTTCTTCTGTCGCTTCCATAGCGAAGGTGTAGGTAAACCCTTGAGTACAGTAAGGATCGCCTTCGGCACTAGAAGATGATGGTTCAGAAGAAGAGAGTGGATCGATACCCAGGCGATAGGGTATATCAGCTAATCCGACAATTTCACCCGTTTCTGTGGCTTCTACTACATACCAGTCTGCTGCTATTTTAGAGTTGGTTTTAGGAATAAAACGAATGATGGATTTACTAAATCTCGAAGAGTCGTCGTAGGTATAGGCATCTTCGATGGTACTGGACAAGGGCAAAGCATTAAGAGGTAAATATTTGTTTTTGGGAATATGTTGAATTGCTACTGCACTAACAATTTGTTTGCCTGTTCCTTCGTTTGCTACTTTTTCAATCTTTAAATCTTTGACTACCGTAGCGGGAAACCATTTAAGTTTACCTTTGCCTTTTATTTCGGCTGCTTTTAGCTGTTCCCACATTACCTTATGGGCATCTTTGGGCAAAAAACAAGATTCGCTTACCCAGCAATCTCCTGGGTTGAGTTGAGCGTAATAATCCTCAATGCGGTTTCTAAATTCGAGATAACCACGGGGAAAGAAAAGCTGAGAACGTTGGGTAGTTCGTTCGTCTAAAGCAGAAGTACCCTGGGCTGAAATTTGTCCCCCAACCCAATCGGTAATTTCGGTCATGCAGACTGTTCTTCCAGCTAGTAAAGCCTCGTAACTAGCTGCTACTCCCGATAAACCGCCACCAATAACCAAAAGTTCGCAGGATTCGGTGCGATCGATCGTTGGCGGAGTCGCTTTTGCTGATAATCCCGAATCCCAAATAAATAATCCCAATGATATTGAAATGAGCGATCTTATCCAACCTAATGCCACTTTATGTCCCCTCTTTGATTAGCAATTTCATTAATATAGTTCCCAAATCACGGTAATTTTTGCGATTTCTTGCTCACAGAGTTGATGATGTATTGGTTTCTTCTTGACTCAAAAATGTTATCAGTGGTTAATCCACTATTATTTTTGCTATCAAAGTATCTCAAACCTTGTCTAATTCACTATTGATTAATTTAGCGGTACTATTCAATAAACCAACAGGAATTGCTACCTATGCTCAAAACGTTACTCAAAGCCTAGCTAGTCTCGATCCAATTTTGTTGTCTGCGCAAAATTTAGGAGATTTACAACATTATTTAATACCTAATGATATGACTCCTGCCCAAGGTAGCAAAGGACATTTCAAACGCTTGTTGTGGACACAATTCAAACTGAGCCAAATATATCACCAGCTGCAGGCAAATTTAATTTATTCTCCCATCCCAGAAGCCCCCCTATATAGCAAATGCCGTTTTATCGTAATGTGTCACGATCTGATCCCGCTACGTTTTCCTAGCAGAACTTCTCCTTTGACTAATTATTTTCGCTATGTTGTTCCCCAAGTATTGCGACAAGCAGAACACATCATCTGTAACTCTCAAGCCACAGCCAGAGATCTTGTCGATTTTTATAACATAGCTTCGGATAAAATCACACCAATTTTGTTGGGATACGACACAGCTAATTTTTATCCGAGATCTTTAGATTTTTCTTTATCTAAGACCAAATTCAAACATCCTTATTTTTTATATCTTGGTCGTCAGGATCCTTACAAAAATTTGACAGGTTTAATCAGTGCTTTTGCTGCCATACCCCATACAGATTATCATCTGGCGATCGCTGGCTCAACTGACCCTCGTTTTACACCCCGACTACAGCAACAGGCGAGGGAACTAAATATTGAAGATCGCATTATTTGGCTGGATTATCTTGACTATCAAGAATTACCAATAGTTATTAGCAATGCAATTGCTTTAGTATTTCCTACCTTTTGGGAAGGTTTTGGGCTGACTGTCCTCGAAGCAATGGCTTGTGGAACTCCCGTAATTACTTCTAATTTGGCTTCTTTACCCGAAATAACTGGTAATGCAGCAATTTTAATCAATCCTTATGATTCTACTGCTATTACTAACGCTATGATAGATATTACACGAGATGAACAAAAGCGATCGCAATTAAGTCAATTAAGTATTAAACAGGCTCAAAAGTTTAGTTGGGAGAAAACAGGATTAGCTACTAAAGAGGTTTTAGCAAAATATCGATGATTTTGTCAGATATAAATTATATTTGACTCAAAATGATTTGTTTGATTTGCTCAATTATGTGTCCAACTTCCTGGATGATTTGCTGAGAATTAATACCATAAACTACCTGTAAGGCGATTAGAATAGCAGCGATCATCAATACAGTCTTAATACTGGCATTGACAACTTTAACTAACCAAGCCAGTACTAGCACGATTAAAATTACAGCAGCGATGGAAATAATTATTTCTAATGACATAACCTCTAATTATTCTCCATAAGTTGAATGGAAGTAATAGCTTAGGTACGATCTATAGCTATCTTTGAAATTTATTGTACTGTATAGCTTTACGATCTATATCTTTAATAAATGCATCTTTTCCATCCATATAGCTTTCGATATTGTGGGGATATGCCTTGGCTAATTTTTGTTTGAGATCGCTATATTGTTTTGCCTCTGCAGGATGAGCAATTAGATAGTCTCTAAATGCTAGGTGGCGTTTAATTTGAGGCGAGTGAATTTCAAAGATATGAACGTGATGAGTTCTGATACCTGATGAATTGTCCTTACGAAAGTAACGGCGTTCACTAATGCCGAATTCCCCCATTGCTTGATAGCCCAGATTTTCCATTAAGCTATTTTGGCGATCTACCCGATCGAGATCTTTGACTGCTACCAACAAGTCAATAATTGGCTTGGCATAAATATTAGGAATAGAGGTGCTGCCGATATGGTGAATCTCAACTAAATTAGAGTGGAGAATTTGTGCGATCGCGCTTTGCTCAATTTCAAATAAATTTTGCCATTTTGGGTTATGGGGTACAACTTCAACTTTTCTCATTGATAATACTTCCTAAATATTGTTGAGAAATTCCTTCGCTACCTGTGGTTTACCCCAAATGACTGTTTCGTTTTTATAAATTACCATCCCAGGTTTTGCACCTTTAGGTTTGTAGACATCTTTGGGTTTGGTATAGGTGACGGGGACTTGTTCACTTTCGCGGGCTTGACTATAGTAGGCAGTAAGATCGGCGGTAAATTGTAAATCTGCTTCACTAGCTACCGCACCAGGATCGAGACGTAATAAGACATGAGAACCTGGAATTTCTTGGGTATGAAACCAAAGGTCGTATTCTACCGCAGTGCGAAAGGTTAAAATATCGTTCTGACGATTATTGCGTCCAACCCAGATTTCGTAGCCAGAGGGGGCTTGATAGCGATAGGGTTGGGAGTCTTGATCTTCTTTGCGACTATCTCCCTGACGTTCGTTCGTTAGATAATTTTGCTGGATTAGTTCTTCTTTGATCTCTGCTAAAGCCTGAAGATCTTCGGCAGTTTGTTGGTTGTTTTGTAGTTGGTTGAGGGAAGTTTGCACCTGGGATAAGTAATTGATTTCTGCTTCTACCTCTGCCAGTAAGGGAATAACCGCATCTTTTGCCCGCTTGAGTTTTTGACTGGTTTTATAGATAGCCTGAGCATTTTGGGCAGGATTTTTGGACTCGTTGAGTTTAATTTTCATCGGTTTACCCGTAGCAAAATCTTCTATATTAATTGATGTCATTCCTGGCTTTATTTCGTGAAGATGCGCCATTAAAAGATCTCCTTGGTGGCGATAGTTCTCTGCATCCGCAGATTGAGATAAGCGATCGCGAAATGTTTTTGCCTTGACGTTAAGCTTTTTAAGTAAATTATTTAATTTTTGATTTAGCTGGTGGTGTAGCTGTTGAAATTGTTGACGATTAAATTCTTGGGTATAGTATTGATTGAGTAACTTCTGGATATCTTCTACTGGGGCGGTTTTGTTCCAACCTAATACTGTATAACCATTGCTCAACCAACCAGGATCGAATAAATCTCGATCTAATACCATTAACCATTTTTGCCAATAACTAAATAATTCTTGCCAATCTCGATCTGCTAGGGTGTCAGTTTTTTGTTGGGGAGACAAACCAGCTGCGATCGCGATTTCTTCGGCTACTCTCGGACTCAAACCACGATAAGACTGGAGTAGCTGACGTTTAAGTTGACCAGGAATTAAGCTAACTCTTTCGTGCCATCTGGTAAAAGATTCTTCTAGCTTGGGAGTAGTGCCAGTTAGGGCGGGAGGGACTTCGTAAGGTTGCCCTGTTTGAATGGGACGTACTTTAGATTGATTTGCACTGATTTGACGGGCAGGGGTGATAATTAATCCTGCTGCATCAGTGAGAATTACGTTGCTGTATTTACCCATAATTTCTACATATAAATGCCATAAAGGGGCTTCTCCTGGACGATTAGCAAACTGAAGATCTAGTACTCTTTCCCAAGGCGCGATCGCTTTAATACCAATTAAAGCTAGTCCTTTAAACTGGTGACGTAACTGATCGCTAAAGGTAAAGGTATCTTTAATACGGGGTGGCGGATCTCCCAGATTGATTCTAGCTGCTTCAGGATGCCAACAAATCGTCAACCACGGTTTGGCTTTGAGGGTACGCAGTGCCAAAGAAATAGTAAAGCGATCGCGCTGATATATTTGCTCGATGCGAGATGGTATCCAATCTCGGTTGAGTTCGTTACAGGTTGCCATCAAGGTGGTGTAATCAACAGGTTGCATATTAGTAAATAGAAAGATAAATATAAGTTATTTATTCGATTATTGTGATTTAGGCTACAGAATGTTTAAAGCTAGTGGTAAAAGCTAAAATTTCCTTAAATAACCTAGCTTCATGCTTATTTTGCTTGTAAATCAAAGTTTTTAACTATAGTATTAGAACTATATTTCTAACGTAGCCATTAATTACCGAAAAAATGGCAATTCGCAAATAATTATGGATATTCAATTAATTAATATTGGTTTTGGTAATATTGTTTCAGCTAATCGTATTATTGCTATTGTCAGTCCAGAGTCCGCACCTATCAAAAGAATTATTACTGATGCCAGAGAAAAAGATTTGCTCATAGATGCAACCTATGGTCGTCGTACTAGAGCAGTCATTATTACCGATTCTTCTCATGTGGTATTATCCGCTATACAACCCGAAACGGTAGCTCATCGCTTTGTAGTTAACAAAGAAGGCAAAGACTCTTAGTATTATCAGATTATCTCATTAATGTCAGCAGATCGACTAGGTAAACTTATCATAATTGCAGGGCCTAGTGGGGTGGGTAAAGGTACGTTAGTTGCTAAGTTGTTGGCTCGTCATAACCAGCTAAAACTATCTATATCTGCCACTACTAGGCAACCCCGCCCAGGCGAAGTAGAAGGAGTAAATTATTTCTTTTTAAAGAAGAAAGATTTTGAAACTGCGATTTTGGGGGGCGAACTTTTGGAGTGGGCAGAATATGCAGGCAACTATTATGGTACTCCCAAAGCTAAAGTTGTCGAAGAGATTAACCAAGGTAATTATATTATTCTAGAAATTGAAGTGGCAGGGGCAAGAGCGATCGCCAAGCTATTTCCTGATGCTCGTCGGGTCTTTATTTTACCTCCCTCGATTAAAGAGTTAGAACAAAGAATTCGCGCCAGGGGAACTAATTCTGAAAAATCGATCGCCGATAGGTTAGAAATAGCCAAACAAGAAATTGCTGCTAGTGAAGAATTTGACTATCAAATTATCAATGACGATCTCGAAACTGCGATCGCCAAATTAGAAACAGCAATTTTCACCGATTGATTAGTTTTAGGAAGTATAACTCTGTAAAGTTTCAGGGGATTGCTGACGTAAAATATCTATAGCGCGATCGCCCAAACCACCGATATCTTCAACCAAGACTAAATACTTGTTGGCGTCTAAATAATCTCGATAGGGCATCGTGTCGCTAGCAGTACTCATCGCCCAACCAGCACCACCCCCAATAAAAACGCTACCCATTGCCCCACCAATTGCCCCAAGAAGACCACCTACTATATGATTACCAGGATCTCCTGCCCAGTCTAGGTTATGCAAACCTGTAATTAGGTTAAATACGTAGCCACCAAAAAAACCGAAAGGAATCAACCAATAGGACATAAAGATAGCTCTTTTACGGGCTTGGATTTTGGGATCGAGCAAGCCTAATTCATCAGCGGTTTTGTAGCCTCTACCTGCGATCGCGATTTTCCCCAAAGGAATACCTGCTTTTTCTAACGCTGTATAAGCTTCTTCGGCTTTGAAGCGATCGGGTAAAACAGCAATTAGATAATTCATTTTTTAAACTCTTTTTTACATCACACTTTAGACTTTCATCCTACCGCACCTCAAGAATCTAAAGTTTTTTATTTGCTAAGAAGTATTAATATTTTTTAGCCAGGGGAGTATCAATTGCGTTGGAGGATCAATTTAGTTTGAGAATGAGATACATTAGTAACTTCTGGTTGGGTGGAGACTTCGTTACTTTGAGACTGTAGATCGGATAAAACAAACAAACTAGCGATCGCGATTATAAAAGTTAAAGATAAGTTGCGAATAAAAATATAATCTTTGGTCAATTTAGATATTTCAGTAGTAACGTTTAGCATGATTTTTCGTGGGTAAACTGCTTTCTTTTTATATATGTATATACGTCTGAGAGATAATTAATATGCAGTCTGAAGAAATATAGTTATAAAAAGCCATGAATCAGTGGAATGTTGCGCTTTACGAAGATAAACACAGTTATGTATGGCAATATGGCGCAAAACTTCTTGAAATACTCAATCCTCAACCTGGAGAGTCTATTTTAGATTTAGGTTGTGGTACGGGACAGCTAACCGCCCAAATTGCAGCTACAGGAGCCAAGGTAACGGGTTTAGATGCAGCAGATAGCGCGATCGCGAGTTGTCGTCAAAATTTTCCTCAACTTGAATTTATGACTGCCAACGGAGCTAATTTTACTGTTGAAACTGAATTTGATGCAGTATTTTCTAATGCAGCCTTACACTGGATACAGCCCCCCACAGCAGTAGTGCAGTGTATTTACAATGCTTTAAAACCAAAAGGGCGTTTGGTAGCAGAATTTGGTGGCAAGGGTAATATTAAACAGATTACTACAGCAATAGATCGAGCTTTTGGACAACCAGACTACGATCCTTGGTATTTTCCTAGTATTGGGGAATACAGTAGTTTATTAGAGCAACAGAGATTTCGTGTTGATTCTGCGGTGTTATTTCCTCGCCCAACTAAATTAGACGGGGAAAAGGGATTAGCCAACTGGTTGAAAATGTTTGCTAAGGATCGTTTTCAAAAAGTTTCTGAAGATACAAAAGCTAATTTAATCAAGCAAATTGAAGCCGAATTACGTCCGTCTTTACATCATGATGGACATTGGTGGGCAGATTACTGCCGCATTCGGATTATGGCTACCAAAATCGAGTAAACGCTAAAGGATTAACCTTCGCTTTCTTTAAAGATCAAACCATTTTTGCTGGGTACTAAATCTTGCTCGATGAACTGGCGACAACCATTGTTTTCGTTAGCGACGATTACCCTGGCACAATGCCCATCCCGCATAACAATAGCGCGATCGCGATACTCATAAGCAATAATAATCAGTAAATCTCCTGGCTTACAGAGTAAAGCTGCACCACCATTAGGACAAATTCCTCCCTCTCCTGCCGCCCCTGCGATCGCGTAGGTAGCCCATCGTTTGCCATTTTCTAGATTAATTACATCGACTTCTTCCAAAGGAAAAATGCCCACCCGATCCATTAAGTCTTTGTCTATAGTAATACTGCCAACATAGTTAACATTGGCTTCGGTTACTGTTACACGATGAAGCTTGGCGTGCATCAACTTGATTTGAGACATTAATTTCCTTTACTTCGGACTACTTCTATCAATTATTAATTATCAGTTATCAATTATCAATTCTTAATTATTGTTATAGCGTTGATCAAAATTATTGTGTCAATTCCCTCAAACCTTTAATCAATCTAGCTATTCCTTCTTCTGCGGTAGATGGTTTTAAGCTACCATAAGCAACTCGGAGATAACAACCATCTTTGATTCCAAAAGTACTGCCAGGAATTACAGCCACTTTATATTGTTCTACCAACTGCCTAACTAATTCTAGATCGTTAGCTTGGCTACTCAGCTTTAGGAAAAAATAAAATGCTCCTGCGCCTTGAGAAACGGTGCAGATATCAGCAATAGAGTTTAATTGCTGCCTAACAATGTTTCTGACCTTTGCTATTTCCTTGAGGTGTTGATGACAATAATCTGCTCCCGCTTGCAGGGCGCCGAGTGCGGCATATTGAGAAACCACGGGAGGGCAAATTAAATTAGTGTCCTGTACTTTGGTAATTGGCAACAATAAATGTTGCGGGATAACCATGTAACCGATACGCCAACTGGCAAAACCATAGGCTTTGGACAGACTAAATAAAGAGATGGTGTGAGCCTGGCTATCCTTAAAAGAACCTGGAGAAGTATGAATCACACCGTCATAAGTAAAATACTCATAAGCTTCATCGCTGATATGATAAATACCGCGATCGCGACAGAGATTGTTAACCGCTTGTAGGCTAGAGGCACTATAGACTGCCCCTGTAGGATTATTGGGAGAAATAGTTACAATTGCCTTAGTCTTGGGTGTAATTGCTTTGGCGATCGCATCTAAATCTAACTGATATTGGGCGTCAGTAGCTACTAATACAGGACAACAATCAACCATGGTAATTGCCATCTCATGATTAAAGTAATAAGGAGTATTGAGAATAACTTCGTCTCCTGCTTGAGTAATAGCCAACATAGCGTTCATAAATGCCATATTGCTACCTGCAGTAACTACCACACAGTTTCGCTCGTTAATTTCAATTTTATTATCTAGAGATAATTTGTATTTAATGATTTCTTTTAAAGGCTCAATTCCCGTTACTGACTTATATAAGTGATTGCCAGTACCTGCTAAAAATGTTTGTAGTAAGGCGATCGCTCTTGGTGGTGGTGGATAGCTTACTACTCCTTGTCCTAGGGAAATTGTTCCAGGGTTGTTTTTAATTAATTCACCCACCAAAGGAATTAGGGGGAACTGCACCCGATCCATACGAGAACTAAAGTTAAAGCTATTTAATGACATGACCAACAAGTGAGGGTATTTAAATACCTTAACTGATTAAAAATGCTCAAAAATATCTTTGACGCTAACAAATTTAAAGTTAGTTTTAAGATCATAAGTTTTTTTGCCTGATGAATTGGAATTAGCTTGAGGTACTTTATTAAGTCCATCTTGAACGATGAGCATTCCTGTGGGATATTCTTTTCCTAAAGGAATACTGGTAATATCTAAACCATCAGTCTGCTTAACACCTTCGACAGCAAAACTACCGAGATAAGAATTGTCTCCAGCGCGATCGTAAATAGCAAAGGTACTATCCCCCTGACTAGAAGCAATTAAATATCCGCTATCGTTGTTGTCATAATAAATAGTTAATCCTTCTATGTCTGCACTCAAAGGAGAATTTGGTTTAATTTCGTTAACCAAATCAACTGTATTGTTTGAATCTTTTAAAATCTCCTCTATCGAATCCATAGAATCTAGATCAATTTTCCAAATGCCAAAATTCTCTTGGGCTAAATAAAGAAATTCTGTTTCTCGATCTACGACCATACCTTCTACAAAAGCTTTGTTGGCAACTACATGTGGAGGAATAGGTACGCCAAAGGTACGAATAATCTTCGCATCAATAGTTAATTCATCAGCAGCACCTAAACCAGACTGTATTTCTAATTGAGCAATCTTGTTACCATCAGATTGAGAAACAAAAATGTGTGCTTTGCGATCATTATTACTAGTATAGGCGGTTAAACCATAAGCTGTTGCTTCCCCATCATCTATCCCAAAGATTGTGTCTGGTACAGAGACAGAAGTAATTTCTTCTAGAGGATTTTGCCCCGAAAACCCCAAATTGGGATTGATTTTAAATATAGCTAAAGTGTCATTCATACGGTCAGATGCGATCGCTAGATCTACGGTAGCTGTTTCTCCCGCCATCTGAGATGGGTATTCAACTTCATAAGCAATATCAACATTGTTGTAGCGAACATTTTGAGGACTAACGCTTTGTATTAGTTGCCCCTTAAGATCGTAGACTCGTAGCCCTCCTTTTTTAAAAGTAGTAATTACAAAACTTTTACCAGGATCTTCAGGATGAACGTAAATAGCAGGATCGTCTGCATCAAAGTCCAATTTTTGGGGACTGTTTGAATCGATTTCATCCGTAGTCTCGGCTACGGATGAAACTGTAGTAATTGTTAGCTTGGGATCTTTAGCAGCTAAAAATTGCTGGTTATAAAGATGCGCAACATTATGAAAATGGCCTATTAATTTTAACTTCATAGCATAAGATAAGGTGCTATTGTTCAGAGCGATAACTATCCCTAGGTTTACACCAATCGCGCTGGCGACAAAAGCCTTCAAGATCCAAGCATAATTTAGCATTATCAAATTAAAATATAAATTTAGATTGAGTATTAGATTTAAAAATTTAAAAATTAAAAGATCAAAAAAGAGAGGGTATAGTCACCCCCTCTTAATTTTATAATTAATAGTTCTCTTTCTCGCTAACAAATTTTAACTAACAGAAGAGAAATAAACTTTAGATTTAACTGGATCGGGATTCATCGTTTTGTCCCCTTCTTCCCATCCGGCAGGACAAACCTCATCAGGATTTGCTTGTACGTGTCGAATGGCTTTTAGAGTACGTAGAGTCTCATCTACACTACGACCAAAAGAAAGATTATTAATAGTAGAGTGTTGGATAATACCTTCTTTGTCGATAATAAATAATCCGCGCAATGCCACGCCAGCTTCAGGATCTAAAACATTGTATGCACTGCTAATTTCTTTTTTGATATCAGAAACCAAAGGATAAGCAATATCACCAATACCACCCTCTTTACGCTCGGTTTGCATCCAGGCTAAGTGAGAAAATTCACTGTCAACCGACACACCCAAAATTTCTGTATTAATCGCTTTGAAGTCATTATGGCGATCGCTAAAGGCAATAATTTCAGTAGGACAGACAAAAGTAAAGTCCAAAGGATAGAAAAATAGAACAGTATACTTACCTCGATAATCAGATAATTTTACTGTCTTAAATTCTTGATCGAAAACAGCCGTAGCAGTAAATTCGGGGGCTTCTTGCCCGACTCTTAAACATCCTTCTGTAGTCATAGTTTTAAACTTCCCTTGATGCCAAGGAATTTTGCTTTACATTTTAGATAAATTTTATTAATCTTAATCAATATATCACAGTCATAACTGGGACGAGTTATGGGTTATAAGGACAACCAACCCGTTCTTACCCACGACATAATCAATTATCAATCAAGCTCTCGTCTTCCTTCTAAAGCTCTGGCAAGGGTCACTTCATCGGCATATTCTAAGTCTCCTCCCATCGGCAAACCAAAGGCAATACGAGTAACTTTAGTAAAGGGTCGCAATAGACCATTAAGATAAAGAGTGGTAGTCTCTCCTTCAACACTAGGGCTAATCGCCAAAATAATTTCTGTTATTTGTTCTTTAGTCGCTCGACGGACTAAAGCCTCAATATTAAGTTCTTCTGGACCAATACCATCCATTGGAGAAATCACTCCACCTAATGTGTGATATAGTCCACCATATTCTCTAGTTTTTTCCAGGGCGATAATATCTCTAGAATCAGCGACAACACAAATAGTAGAGCGATCGCGATTTTGGTTACTGCAAATCGAACATACAGGTTCGGCAGATAGGTGAAAGCAGATTTTACATAGACCAACTTTTTGCTTGGCGGCAATCAAAGCTTGAGCTAGAGATTGTACTTCTTGGTCAGGACGTTTGATTAAATGTAAGGCTAGTCTTTGGGCAGTTTTTGGTCCTACTCCAGGCAAAAGCTGTAGCTGCTCAATTAAACGGGCTAAAGGAGGCGTATAAATGGCTTGCGTCCCCACTATGGCGATCGGGTTTTTTAAAAAAGTATTATATCAAATCGCGAGTTTGGTTTGAGTAGTAGATCGGGCGATCGCCTCCTTGAGCAGAAATATTAGTTCATTCGAGTAAATCCTGCTAGCATTTTAAACCTGACACTCATGTGCTTTTTTCCAAGATTTTATCAAAATATTTCTTAATCGATTCTTATCAAGCAGTTATTACTATAGATAGATGAAGTAGCTACATCTGTAACAGTTACTATTCTCTAAAGATAGAGACTTCAAGCAAACGAGCAAAACTTAACTCAACCAAGCAATGACTAGTACCAAATCCATTGACAAAAAAATCAATTTAGATGATCCTCAATATTATTTTAATCGAGAATTAAGCTGGTTAGAATTCAACCGAAGAGTATTATCAGAAGCAATGGATAAGAGAACACCATTGCTAGAACGTCTCAAGTTTATGGCAATTTTTAGCTCAAACCTAGATGAATTTTTTATGGTGAGGGTAGCAGCCCTCAAAAAACAAGTTGCAGCACAAGTAACCAAGCTATCGGCAGACGGTCGAACCTCTCAACAACAATTAAACGCGATCGCCGAAATTCTACCATCAATGGTTCAAGATCAACATCAGCATTTTGAAAAGGTAATCAAAAAAGAGTTAACTAAATCAGGAATTCATTTACTAAACTACGTCGATCTCAATCAAGAACAAAGAACTTATATCAATGAATTTTTTGAGGAATATATTTTCCCTGTCTTAACTCCCTTAGCGGTAGATCCTTCTCATCCTTTTCCTTATATTTCTAACCTCAGTTTGAATTTGGCGGTGGTTCTTAAAAACCCGCAGATTGATAACGAATTATTTGCCAGAGTAAAAATTCCTAGAGTACTCTCACGATTTGTCGCTTTACCAGAAGAACTAAGACAGGGAAATAAGGGTAAACCAAAAATATGGACGGGCGTACCTATAGAACAAATTGTCATTCATAATTTAGAGTATTTATTCCCTGGAATGAATATTTTGGAGTCTTATGCTTTTAGAGTGACTCGTAACGCCGATCTATCAGTTGAAGAAGATGAAGCAGACGATTTATTGTTGGCGATTGAAAAAGAGTTACAAAAACGTCGTATTGGTGGTTCTTCGGTTCGATTAGAAATTGAAGCTTCAGTTCCCCCTGAAATTCGTTCTACTATCATCGGCGAACTAGGTCTAGAAGAAAGCGACGTTTACGATATAGGTAGTTTGTTGAATCTAGGGGATCTGATGTCGTTTATGGGATTACCTTTACCCGAACTAAAAGATCAACCCTGGACTGCGGTATTACCTCCCCGCTTAAGCTGGCTATCGGAAAAAGACGACGACGATAACCCAGAGAGTAAAAATTTCTTTAATGTCATCAGGCATGGAGATTTATTAGTTCATCATCCCTATCATTCTTTTAGCAACACGGTTTTACACTTTATCCAAGAAGCCGCCTATGATTCTGATGTTTTAGCAATCAAGATGACCCTATACCGCACGTCTGGAGATTCGCCTATTATCAAATCTTTGATTGCAGCCGCCCAAAATGGTAAGCAAGTAGTAGTACTCGTAGAACTCAAGGCTCGTTTTGATGAAGAAAATAATATTCTCTGGGCAAGAAAGTTGGAAAAATCTGGAGTTCATGTGGTATATGGGGTAACAGGACTAAAAACCCATACCAAAATTACCTTGGTGGTGCGCCAAGAGAAAGAACACATTCGTCGCTACGTTCATATCGGGACGGGTAACTATAACCCCAAAACTGCCAAGATATATACCGATTTAGGTCTGTTTAGCTGTCGCACAGATTTGGGTGCGGATCTTACAGATTTATTCAATTTCTTAACTGGTTATTCTCGGCAAAAATCCTACCGTAAATTACTGGTTGCACCTGTCAGTTTACGCGATCGCATCATTGCTATGATCCAACGGGAAATTGAACATTGTCGTGAGGGTAAAACTGGACGTATTGTAGCTAAAATGAACTCTTTAGTCGATCAACAAGTAATTCAAACTCTTTATCAGGCTTCTCAAGCAGGAGTCGAAATCGACTTGATTGTACGCGGCATTTGTTGTTTGCGTCCTGGTATTCCTGAGTTTAGCGATAAAATTCGCGTTATCAGTATTATTGGACGTTTTCTAGAGCATTCTCGCATCTTCTATTTTCATAATAACGGTGAAGAAGAAATCTATATTGGTAGTGCAGACTGGATGACTCGTAACCTTAGTCGTCGAGTAGAAGCGGTAACACCAATTGAATCTCCCGAGATTTTTCGCGATCTCCAAGAGATTTTAGGAGTAATGCTAGCAGATAATCGTAAAGCCTGGGAACTACAGCCTGACGGCACATTTGTGCAAAGGAAACCTGGCAAAGATAAAGAAGTTCGTGATACTCACAATACTTTTATGGAGATGGCGCTGCAATCAGCAGGAGTTGGTTCTAATTAATTGGTAAACGCGATCGCATTCCTATCAATGATTTACATAATTCTTTTTGTATTACGCAAAAAGTATTTTATAATAAATAGCCCAATGCACAGGAATAATTAAAATGGGTCTTAAAGAGCAAATTGGCGAAGACATCAAAACGGCAATGAAAGCCAAAGATAAAGTACGCCTACAAACAGTACGTGGAATTAAAAAAGCAATTTTAGAAAAAGAAGTAGAATTGCGTCCCAAAGGTATCGATACCCTAAGCGAAGAACAAGAAATTACCTTACTTTCCCAACAAGCAAAACAACGTCGTGACTCTATCGAACAGTTTACAAACGCAGGTCGAGACGACTTAGCTGAAAAGGAAAGTCAAGAATTAGCTATTATCGAAACCTATCTTCCCGAACAAGTAAGCGATAGCGAAATTGAAAGTATTATTGACGAAATTATTGCTACTTCTGGTGCAGCTTCGATCAAAGACTTGGGTAAAGTGATGGGCCCTGCGATGAAGAAACTTAAAGGCAAAGCTGATGGCAAAAAAATTCAAGAAGTAGTTAAAAGCAAATTAGCCTAAATACAGATCACAAATCAATTATTAATTTTTGAGGTGGGCAACCCAACCCACCTTTTTTGTTGGTTTTTGTTTGCTTTTTTAGCCTTTGGGTTTTAAATAAACTAAAGCCTGGCGCCAAATAAGAGTCTGCTGGTTGTAATGGTCTACCATGCAAAGAGAATTCGCATCTTGCCACGTTATTTTACCGACTACTAGGTCGTCTGTAATTAGTTTTATTTCTACTTCCTGCTCGTCTTTGATATAATTTTGAACTTGTCTTATACCAGGCAACGCAGTATCAAATTCTGTCATATTTTCAGTTCTCGTTCTATTTAGGAAAATCAAAGATGGTAATCGAGTTTAGCAAATATCAGGGATTAGGCAACGATTTTATCTTGATTGATAATCGTCATGCAGTCGATCCCATAATTACTCCCGAACAAGCAATAGCAATGTGCGAACGTCATTTTGGGATTGGTGCAGATGGCGTTATCTTTGCTTTACCAGGTAAAGAAGATACAGAGTACTCCATGAGAATTTATAATTCTGATGGCTCTGAGCCAGAAATGTGCGGTAATGGTATACGCTGTTTTGCTAAGTTTATCGCCGATCTTGAAGGAAATAACCAAGTTAATAAATCTTACAAAATTCATACTCTAGCAGGGCTGATTGTTCCCAAGCTAGAAGCCAACGGTGAAGTAACGGTGGATATGGGAGAGCCTCAATTAATCGCCAAAGAAATTCCCACAACTTTGGATTCACTAGATAACAAAGTAATTGCCCAACCTTTAGAAGTAGCAGGGTCTACTTGGTCGGTAACAGCGGTAAGTATGGGTAATCCTCACTGTATAACTTTTGTGGAAAATACTGAAGACATCGATCTTGAAAAAATTGGCCCTCAATTTGAGCATCATCACGTTTTCCCCCAACGTACTAATACGGAATTTATTCAAGTAGTTAAATCAGATTATATTAAGATGCGGGTTTGGGAAAGAGGCGCAGGGATTACCTTAGCTTGTGGTACTGGTGCTTGTGCATCGGTAGTTGCGGGTGTGCTAAATCAAAAATGCGATCGCGCCTGTACCGTAGAACTACCAGGGGGATGTTTACAGATTGATTGGTCGGCAACAGATAATCGAATTTATATGAGTGGACCTGCAATCGAGGTGTTTAAAGGTAAATATGAAATTTGAACTTTTTTATAAGTATTATTAGCTATAAAAATGAAAAATCCCACCCCTTTTATAACCAGGGTGGGATGCAAAGAAGGATACCACAAAACACACATATTTAATAATTCACAGGCGACCTAAAACAGCGTAAACGCTTTAATATCAATAAAAAACTTGTAAAAGCTTTCTTATATTTTTTATTAAATAACCTAGTAGAATTACCTTTTTCTTACTTATCATTATAAACTCTTTTAGTTGAAAATATCTAGTTGTTTTTTAGTTCTTCATCAAATCATCAAAAAACAAGGCTCAAAGTAGTTGAAAAATCGTTATTTTTACAGTTGTTTTAAATATTTTATCGATCTTAAATTAATAGTCAATATCTATAAGTACTTTTACGAACAGTAAGCTGTAAACCATATACCAAGAGTGTTTACAACAAAAAGCCAGGTATTTTGACCAAAAAAGATAGACAAGCTTTATAAATAGCTTAACCAAATCATATTTGTCTCTTAATTAGCTAAAAACCCTTCACAATTAAAATGTAAATATACTCAAAGGCTATCTGTAGTGGATTTTTTGGGTCTTAAATTGATTGAATTAGATAGCTGAATATCTATAGTTTGAAGGATATATAAAAATACGCTAGATGCAGTTCTAGCCTTCATTAAGTCAATTTAAAACTAAATATTTTTCTGACACTTTAATTGATAAAAATGGCGATTATTTCAACAAAAATCAGTACACTGGTTATGGCAACTGTAATCATGTCTGGGTCGCTTGCGAGGGAAAATTCACCAATGACTTATGCTTCAAAAACACAGTCAATAAATCAACAACAGAACTCTTTGTTAAGCGATCCTTTTTTACAAGTACCAACAGAAAATAGCGTCAACGTAGTTTGGTTCACTGAGTTTAAAGGCGATCGCCATATAGTTAAATACGGTACCAATTTGAAACATCAAGCAGGGGCAACTACTAGCAAATTGACTCGTGTCCGCGAAGACCAAGAGTCTCACATAAGTAATCCTCCTCCCCAGTCTCAACTAAGAGATGTCTGGCGACACGAAGCAATAGTAACTGGTTTAAAAAGCGATCGCCGTTTACCCTATCGAGTAGAAAGTACTAATAAACAACAAACTATTATTAGCAATATCTTTACCCTCGCTAGCAATCCTACTGCCGAAAAACCGCTGAAAATACTTTTAACCTCCGATCACCAGTTGATGCCGATGACTGTTGCTAATTTAGCCAAGGTAGTAGAAACAGTTGATCGAGTAGATGGGGTGTTTTTCCCTGGAGATTTAGTTAACGTTAGCGATCGCGCTTCTGAATGGTTTGACGATCGCCGTGGTGGTGCATTTTTTCCTAGTTTACAGGGTAAAGCCAATTATGAATTAGAGCGTAATGGTATTAAAACCATATATAAAGGAGGCGAAATAATACAGCATGCTCCTTTATTTCCCGCGATTGGCAATCATGAAGTGATGGGTAGAACGTCTGAAACCACCCTGAAACAAGAATTTAATCAACCGATACCCCGTCAAGTAGCAGCAGAGTTTTATCAGCAAGTAGCTGGTAAGGTAAATCCTACTCAAGATCCCCAAGTCAAACAAGACTGGATTAAGAATAACTCTTTTAATATCGACACCTACGAAGAGATTTTTAGCCTGCCCCAAAGTAATAGCGGAGGAAAACGCTATTATGCTACTACCTTTGGTAATATTCGTCTAATTTCTTTGTATGTAACTAGTATATGGCGTAGTCCCAACTTAGCAGCAGAAGCTCAAGGACGCTATAAAGAAAGCAACGATAATCTAGACAATCCTCAAGCTTATGGACACGGACAGCATATCTTTGAACCAATTAAACAAGGAAGTCAGCAATATCAATGGTTGCGACAAGAATTAAATAGTGATGCTTTTCAGCAAGCAAAATACAAAATAGTGATGCTACATCATCCTCCCCATACATTAGGAGGTAACATTGTCCCTCCATATACCGATCCTCAACCAAAACCATACTATCAGCAAGATAAAACTCTTCAATCTCTCTACTATGAATATCCGATTGAAAACGACTATATTATTCGCGATCTGATTCCTCTATTAGAATCTGCGGGAGTACAGCTTGTTTACTACGGACACTCCCATCTTTGGAATCGATTTCAAAGTGATTTGGGGATGCATTTTCTAGAATCTTCTAATGTTGGTAATAGCTATGGCGCACACACTCAAGATAATCCTCGACTAATTCCTACCTATACCCCACAAAACTATATTGCAGTAGGTAATCCTAATGGCTTGAAACCGATTGTGCCAAGTATCTCGCCTTTAACTGACGAAACAGGAAACCCTTTGCCCTATATTGCCAGCAACGATATTACTGTATTTAGTATTCTTGATACTGCTACAGGAACAATTAGCAGCTATCGTTACGATACTCGCCAACCTAATTCCGATGTGGTTAAGTTCGATCAGTTTCAATTGGATCGATAAACTAAACCTCGTTTACTGTCAATTGAAATACTACAGGTTTCAAACTAGATAAGGTTTAGATCGTGCTTTGTTATTAATTATTTAAGACAAAAGTTTCTCTGGAATAAAAACCTGCATCAAACACCCATTGATAACGTTGATAAATAGCTGCTTCGGCTTTGGATGTCAGATATTGATGATAATCTCCATGTTTAGTACCATTTTTTTTAGCAATGTGACTATCTACGCTAATATTCAATTCTGCTAAGACTTTAGATAAATCTGCATCTAACTGTTCTTGTTTAATGACCGTCAAATTATGGGGAACTAGACCATTAATTTGAAAGTATTTCTCGATTTCAGAAGATTTGCGTCCAAAATACGGGCTTTCAACTGCAAAGGTTTCAAAATCACTGTCTAAAGCAATTTGCTGGGCTTTTCCTTTATCCCAAGCATGACCGAGGCGCAAATAAAAGTACCGAGATACTTCCATTGCATAAGGATTACGTACGGTTGCAACTATTTTTTTAAAGCTAGAGAAAGTTTTGCCATATTGCGCGATCCAATCTTGAGCTTCTTGAAGATTACCATGACGTTTGCCAGCTACTGCGATAATTTCGGGAGGATTGTAAACTTTATGTTTAGCACCTGCGGGTAGGGCATAGTAGATTGGTTTGGGCAAAACCTGCAATAATTTTTGAGTGACTGCCATTCCTCCTGTTTTGGGTACATGAAGAAAAAGCAGATCTTGATTAAAGAGCATAAAATCGCGATCGCCAAAATAATATAGTTGTTATTTGAGTTTATTGATACATTTACTAAATTATTTGCTATCTTTACAAATTCTTCTAATAAGTGCAAATGCAATTTCTTTGAGAATTATGAATTTATCACTCTAATATCTCTTAAGCGAATATTGAGCGACTTTTCAGATCTTGATAGTATGATTCACCTGTGAAAGCCTACAGGATTAAGCTATAAAATTAGGGCGGACGATGGGACTTGAACCCACGAATGGTGGTACCACAAACCACTGCCTTAACCACTTGGCTACGCCCGCCATGTCCATTCGATTTACTATCATAGCACTATTATTACAATAAAGATCTAATAATCTAAAATTGAAAAGCAATATACAAAAATTACGCCAGGAGTATGAGAAATACTAGCATTGCAGGAATCTTGCTAATTGGTTTAGGAGCGATCGCTTTTATTACTAATCCTCAGGAACAGGGCTATCAAAAATATGCTAATTTGGCTCTCAAAACCCATTTAAAAGATCAAGTCTGTACACAAGTAGCTGAGGAATTAGGCTCGTGGCTAGAAGATCGATGTCATTTGTTGGTTAATACGACTAGTCCTTATTTGTCTGAAATAATCACCCAACAAACCAAACGACACAATTTTCTATTATTTAGTCTTTATGAAGCAGATTTACCTTTACCTTCTCCTCTGCCCGATTATCGTGTTGAAACAATTGGTATCTTAGGTAACTTTTATACTTACAAAGCCGAGCAACTTTAATTGTCCGATAGCAATATCTTTAATTAAACTGTAAGAAGATTTGGTCAAACAGAAGGAGTTGATTATGAGTAAAACTAACGGTAAAGGAAAAGATACGGAAACAATCGATCTTGCTAATGCTGAAATTGCACGGACTCCACCTTATGGGAGAGTTGAATCTTTGGACAAAGGGGAGAGATATTGTATCAACCGTATTGAGATAAAACCAGGGGAACACATGAGTACCCAAATGCACTATCATCGCAGCGAACACTGGATTGTAGTCTCTGGTACTGCCAAAGTAGTGTGTAATGGAGAAGAAACTTTAGTAATGCAAAATCAATCGACCTATGTGCCGATGAACACTACCCATCGAGTCGAAAATCCTGGAGTGATTCCTTTAGTAATGATCGAGGTACAGAATGGAGAATATTTAGGGGACGATGACATCATTCGCTTTGATGACTAGTTCTAAATGGGTAATTATTTAGGAGATTTTAGGAGATTGCGGGAGTAGTTTTGAAAATTAAAAACGGCAATTTTGCCGATCTTTGACAAAACTAGACGACTGGTCTACTATGAAAAATTATGAAACGTACCAATAAACGCGACCAATTAATTCGTGTTGGCAGCCATATTGTTGTTCAACAAGGATTTAAAGCAGCTAGTATTAACGAAATACTAACTACTGCAGGCGTTCCCAAAGGTTCGTTTTACTATTATTTTGCTAGCAAAGAAGATTTTGGACTAGCAATTATTGAAGATTTTGCCCGACAATATCAACACAAACTAGAAAAGACTCTCCGAAATGAACAATTTTCTCCTTTAATCAGACTTCGTCACTTTTTTGAATCGGGTATTGCAGAGATGGAAAGCTGTGACTGTACGAATGGTTGTCTAATGGGTAATTTGGCTCAAGAATTATCAGCTCAAAGTGAATTATTTCGCGATCGCTTGAGTCAAGTATTTGCTGAGTGGGAACAATATTTTGTCGAGTGTTTGCAATCTGCCAAGCTAGCAGGAGAAATCCAAGGCGATCGAGATTTGAAGAATTTGGCAAAGTTTGTCTTATCTAGTTGGGAGGGGGCAATATTACAAGCAAAAGTTACTAAATCTGTGATTCCGATGGAGAACTTTGTCAATATTTTATTCAAGCAAATTTTAGTTATTGACTAGCGAGCAATAAATTCAAGATCTAACTTTAGCTAGAGAGGAAAATTGGGATCTTCATTTAGTGTTAACTTGTTGATAGACGACTGGTCTACTAGTAAAAATCAAACAAAACAAATAATGTCTAAAATTCAAAACAAAGTAGCAATTATAACGGGTGCAAGTAGTGGATTGGGGGAAGCAACAGCCCGCAGACTAGCTCAAAATGGTGCCAAGCTAATGCTAACAGCCAGACGAGAAGATCGTCTTCAAGAACTAGTTAACAAAATCGAAAAAAATGGCGGAACAGCCAAATATACAATCACAGACGTTACTAATCGCTCTGAAGTAGAAGCCTTAGTCAAATCTACTAAAGAAGCCTATGGACGCATCGATGTGTTAGTCAACAACGCTGGTTTGATGCCCCTTTCACCCTTAGCAGAAACTAAAGTAGAAGAATGGGAAACCATGGTAGATGTAAACATCAAAGGAGTACTGTATAACATTGCTGCGGTAATGCCCGTCATGCTGCAACAAGAATCGGGTCAGATCATCAATATTTCCTCTGTTGCTGGACACAAAGTATTTCCTGGGGGAACTGTCTACTGCGCCACCAAATTTGCGGTAAAAGCTATCTCTGAAGGCATCAGATTAGAATCAGACGGTAAAATTCGCTCTACCAACATTTCCCCTGGGGCAGTAGATACAGAATTGACTAATACTATCACCCACAATGAGACTGCCAAAAACGTCGATGAATTATATTCTATAGCTATAGATGCAGATGCGATCGCTCGCGCCATTACTTATGCGATCGAACAACCAGATGATGTAGATGTCAACGAAATGATTATTCGTCCTACCAAACAAGAACTTTAAGAAACGAACTAAAAAAATTTTGCTTTCTGCGTCAAAATATTACTCATTCAGCAACGCCCAAAAATAATATTTGATGCTTGTAACAACTATATGACCTCGATCAAGTAATCCAACCCCAACAGCAAAGGCGTTACGATGCTGCATTGTTGTTCCTGATTTATCCTTTAAATGTTTTAAATGATAAATCAGGGCGATCGCATTATTGAGGACATAACTAATAATCTACAGGGTGAATGAAGAATATGTATTTTGTAATGTTAGCGATCGCAATTATTCCTATTACCACCTCGATCCTATCGGTCTATTTAAAGAAATAGAGGGAATAACCCTAATTCTGAAGCGAGAAGTGGCTAATACGGCAAATTTAGCTTACACATCCGTTTTTTCGATGATTTTACTTAAAGAATTTTCAAATTTGAGATAACTTATTGTATCAATTACAAAAATCGCGATCGCCAAGGATCGAGTCTTGGCAATCTCAATCTCAACTAGTTTTTGAGCTTGAATGTTTGCATACTGTATACAGTAATTATTAATACAATTAATAAGAAATAATATGGGTGTCGTAATCGAGATCGCGGTCGTGATAAATAAAACAGTAGCAGTATTTCAAAAAGTTGAGATTTGTTATTTGAAACTTACTAATAGTTTTATGAACTCTATTTCAAGAATATTTTTTTAGATGAAACTAGCCGCGATCGACATAGGTACTAATTCCATTCACATGATTATCGCTGAAGCTTCTGGTCAACGTAGCTTCAAGATTATAGAAAGAGAGAAGAAAATGGCAAAATTGGGAGCAGGAGTATTTGCTTCTAATTACATTAACGATCGCGCCTTTAAAATCGGTCTAGAAACTATTAGTCGTTACGTTCAGTTAGCAGATAGCCTCGGTGTAGACGAAATTATTACTGCTGCAACTAGTGCTATCCGAGAAGCACATAACGGAGAAGATTTTTTAAACGAAGTCGTAGCTCAAACAGGTCTTTGTCCCAGAATTATTTCGGGAAAAGAAGAAGCACGGTTAATTTTCTTGGCTGTCCGCGATTCAATTGCTTTTGAAAGTGAAAAAGCAGTAGTTCTCGATATTGGTGGCGGTAGTACCGAAGCAGTGGTTGGAGATCGCTCGAAAATTTTCTTAAGCGATAGTATGCCTCTAGGAGTTCTACGTTTGCTCGATATGTTTCAAGATAAAGGTTCTGTCGGAACTGAAGGGAGAGGCGTATTAGAAGCTCATATTCGCTTTGTCGGTCAAAAGATTTTTGAACAAATAAATGAGATAGGCTTTGATCGCGTAATTGGCACGTCGGGTACAATCCGAACAATGGGAGAAGCATCACTTATAGCTGCTGGTGGCGAATCATTACGCTCGGTCAATTCCGAAATTGTGCAATTAAAAGATCTTGACAGCTTGACTGAAAAGCTTTTAGATCTGAATTCGGCAAAACGCGGTGAGGTAGAAGGGATAAGTACCAAACGCGCTGATGCAATTCATTTAGGCGGAGTATTATTGGTACAACTATTGCAGATGGCAGGAGTTAAAGAAATTACTCTTTGTGATGCCTCCCTAAGAGAAGGAATGATTTTAGATTATCTAGAACGACATACCAAAGAAGTTATTGCTTTGCCCGAATCGAAAAATCTACGTCACCGCAAAGCAGCGTACTTAGTCTATAAATATCAGTCAGACTGGGAGGAAAACCGCCACGTTGCTGATTTGGCATTACAAATATTCGACCAAACCCAAAAAATACACGAATACGGCGATTTTGAACGAGAAATTCTAGAATTCGCTAGTTTACTTCACGATATCGGACAGTTCATCTCTTTTCGACAACATCATAAAAACTCCCGCTATATTATTAAACAAACTGACCCCAGAGGGTTTACCGATGAAGAAATGCTGTTGATCAGACATTTAGTTCGCTATCATTGCAAAGCTAAACCAACCAAAAAACACAAAAAGTTTAGAAAACTTGATAAACATCATCGCCACACGATCAAATTACTTTCAGGAATTCTAAGGATTGCAGTAGCATTAAACAAAACTAAAAACCAACGAGTAAAAGAAATTTCTTGTCGGATAGCTAAAAAGAAGTTAGAAATTAGCCTTTCGGGTGCGGAAAATCTGGAAGTAGAAATTTGGGCAGCCCTTCGCAGTTCTGAGGTTTTAGCAGAGGTATTAAAACGTAAAGTTGAGATCCAAAGTAATATTTGTCCATCAAAATAAAGGAATTTACCTTAAAAAGATAAAACCAAATAAATGAATGTTACCCCCAGCTTTAGGCTTTAGAATCAAAGCTACTAAAGTGATATATCCTCAATTCACGATCTTCGTAATAAATATCACTACTGTTGGGGTGATGAGTGCGGTATGCTTCGCACATCTGTAAAGCGGAGTATTCTAGACTAGCTCGTCCTGCGGAGGAGCGATAATAACGATAAGTGCGATCGCCTAATATTTCGTTAGGTAAGATATTTGGTTCGTTGGGAAAGGTAACAAAAGGGACTTTTTCGACCATAATAAATAAGTCTTGTTCGGTAGTAGCAAAGTTAAATTGAGGGTTTTTAGCTTTAGTACCGTACTGCTCGACAAAGGCAGCCAAATCTTCATACCAACCCGAACCATAAATCTGGGCTAGCTGTTCTACAGGCGCGACTAATGTCCAAGTTTTAGCAGGAAATATTCGTTTGATTTCTAAACTTTTGCGGGCTGCTAGATCGTATTCTAAGTAAGTTATCTTGGGGGACGATGGCAACCAGAAATTGAGAGCCAGAGCAATGGTCAACCCCAAACAAAAAGTTTCTGCCCATGAAGAGAATATTTTGTTTAAGATCTTGCTGACAAAGACAAATAACAATCCCGATAAAAGACTAAGAGCGACTGGTAGAGTGACTAAAAAACTTTGCATCCAGACAATTCTATCCTGAGCGATCGCAGCAAATACCGCTAATAAAATCCAGGTAAGAACAACAGCCGTGAGAGTAAGCTGTTTGTCACCAATCAATCCGATACAGGCGATCGCAGCAATAATCAATAATGGTGGTGCAGAAATGGCTACTAAAATAATGACGCAGAGTAAATTGATTCTAAAAGTAGTGGTTTTTTTGTGGCGATCGCTGCTGCCAAAACTATACGCTAAACCTAACAATAAAAAAATTGTCCCCAACTCTAATTCACTTCCCGCCCACTGTCGCACCAAAGAATCATTGAGACTTCTAATAATGATATTTAACCACTGAGGTTCAGGATCAACCATCTGTTGCCAAGTAAATAGATATCCTCCCAGAGTTAACATCCCTACCAAAGCAGAATTGGCGTTACCTGTAAAAATACGAAGGTTAAAGCCAACACAAATAACCAAAACTACTCCCAGAATAGGACTTAAGAAGCGAATAGCCTGCATTGGTTCAATTGACCCTAATAAAGAGATAGTTGTTGCTAAGGCAGAAAATGTAGGAAAATAATCAAGATCTTGATAGTTTCTAGTTAATAGTTGCCGAGTTACGAGTAGAGTATTGTAGCGGTCTGGATTGCTAAAACGCAATTGAGACATAGGATGCTCCCATCTTAACCAAAGAGTAAAAATTAAGATTGCGCTTAAGATAAAGACAAAAACTATTCCCTGATTGTCTATAAAATTAGTTAGATAAGTAGCAATTTTCTGGAGATTTTTGTGCCAGCTTGCTCTAATATCTTGCCAGACATCGCTTAAAGATAGTCCGTGATCTAAAAAATCTACTAAATTAATCAGTTTATGCTGAATAATTTCTCGACAATATTTAATCTGCCACTGATAGCTTTTCAGATAGTTTAAAACTAAACAGCCAACATACAACAAAGCCATAGTCAACCAATTGAGTAGTTGAGTATAGCTAAGAACTAAAGTTCCCAACAGTAAAAATGACATAGTACGTAGCCACAAACCCAGGATTTGGATTTTATCTATTGATTGTTTATTGGCTGTAGCACTTTTGATTGGCAACCACATAAATAAAGTACTCACAATCACTAATAGCCAAAAAATAGAGATAAAATCAATTATTAAAGTCGGTTTTATTGATAGCATCAAATTAATATACTAATTTAAATATTTTAGATGTATTTTATTTACTATATTTCTCTACTATATAAAACTATTTCGTGAGTTTTATTTTCAAAGTCGATTATTAAATAATTTTTGAATGAAGTTTTACTTAGGTTGAAAGAAAAAGATCTTCTTGTATTTTTAACACAAATTTCATTGATACTTCACCTATTAGTATTTTCAAGCAGACATAATTAAAAAAACTAAGTAAAACTTCTTAATTAAATCCCATGAACAACAAAATTTTAGTTACTGGTGGAGCAGGATATATTGGCTCTCATACTGTACGCCAACTAGGAGAAGCTGGCTACGAAATAATAGTCTATGATAACCTTTCAACTGGTTCTGCTAATGCTTTGTTGCATGGCACATTGGTCAGAGGAGACCTAGCAGATCAAAGCTCTTTAGAACAAGTCTTTTCTCAGCATAACTTCGAGGCTGTAGTTCATTTTGCTGCGAGTATTTCTGTACCAGAATCTGTCACCAATCCTCTAGATTATTATAGTAATAATACTCGCAATACTTTAAATTTATTGCGGTGTTGCCAAAAGTTTGGTGTAAACAAATTCGTGTTTTCTAGTACAGCTGCTGTTTACGGGGAGCCTCAAGAAAATCCCGTAAGTGAATCTTGTCCTACTAATCCAATCAATCCTTATGGATGCTCAAAATTGATGAGCGAACGTATGATTCGTGACTACGGACTTAGTTCTGATTTCAAGTATGTAATTTTACGTTATTTCAACGTAGCTGGAGCAGATCTTCAAGGTAGAATTGGTCAGTCTTCGGCTAAAGCTAGTCATCTAATGAAAGTTGCTTGTGACGCAGCATTAGGCAATCGTCCTTTCGTCGGTATCTTTGGTACAAATTTTGATACCCCAGATGGAACTGGCATTCGTGACTATATTCATGTAGAAGACTTAGCATCTGCGCATATAGACGCGTTACGTTACCTCAATGGAGGTGGGGAGAGTGAAATCCTCAACTGTGGCTATGGTCAAGGCTATAGCGTCCGCGAAGTTCTCGAAAAACTCAAAGAAATCTCTGGGATTGACTTTCGAGTAGTAGAATCTCCCAGAAGAGAGGGCGATCCTGCCTGTGTCATTGCCTGTGGCGATCGCATTCGTGAGGTTTTAGGTTGGCAACCTCAATATAACGATCTCGATACTATTCTCAGAACTACTTTTACCTGGGAAAAGAAAAAGCTGATTCAACCCATCACAGCTTAATTTAAAAATTACTAAAAGTAAGGGCAAACAAAACAACGGTTTGTCCTGACAAGAATTATTAAAAATAAATATTAAAACAAATACTAATAAAAAATCATGAACAATATTACTATTGACGGCAACCTATCTGACTGGACAGCAAACGAGCGTTTAGACTTTTTACCAGGCTTGGGTCAAATGGGTTATGAAGTATACGGCAAGCTAGAAGGAGACAACTATATTTTCGCTATCCAATCGGATGGTACGGCAATTGGCTCAGGTACTACCGTCTGGCTCAATACAGACAGAGATAGCAGCACTGGTTATCAAGTATTTGGCTCTACTGTAGGTGCAGAATATAACGTTAACTTCTTTAGCGACAATGCACCCTATCTCTACACTGGTGCAGCTGGAGAAAACTTTGTTGCTGGTGCGTTAAACCACAGCTACAGCAGTAACCAACAAGCAGTAGAATTTGCCGTTCCCGTATCTCTTTTAGGTGGAATAGCAAATTCTATTGACGTAGTGGCAGATGTTAATAATCAAGTATTTTTACCAGGTTCTTTTGGCTCGCAAAATTATACGGTTTTCGCGGATAAAAACCTACCTGTCAGAACTGATGAGAGTAAAAAAGTCGCGATCGTTTATTCACAAACTACAGCAGAACAGTTTTTTGGGCTAGATGATGCCGAAATAAACGAAACTGCTTATACCCAGCTATTCATGTCTGTTCAAGAAGAAGTCATGATGTCGGGAGTACCTTTCGATCTCCTCAATGAAGCCGATCTTAAAGACATTAATAACCTAGTTAACTACGATACTTTAATCTTCCCTAGTATTCGTAACGTACAACAGGCTGACGTTCAGCAAATTCAAGACACTCTTACTGATGCTGTCTACAAGTACAACATCGGCATTGTAGCTGCTGGTGACTTTATGACCAATAGCGAAACAGGAGGGAGTCTAGAAGGAGATCCTTATTTCCGTATGAAGACTCTTTTAGGGTTACAACCCGAAGCTTTTGGCACTGGTACTGTTTCTCTTACAGCAGAAGATAATCAAATTTTAGATGGTTATAGCGATGGTGAAGTAATTCGTGAATATCAAAATCCGATTGGTTATGCTGCCTACCAAACCTATGCTAATCAAACTGCTGATGTTTTAGCCAGCCAAACTGTTAACGGTCAAACTTATAATGCGGTAGTAGCTACAGAAACAGGCGGACGCAATCTACACATCGCCACTGCTAGCTACCTGGGAGATAATAATCTTGCTTGGGAAGCCATACGTTGGTCTATATATAATGACGAACCTAGCGTTAGCCTAAGTATGACTCGCAATGAATCATTGTTTTTGTCACGCAATGATATGGATGTATCTCAATCATTTAACGATGTAAATCCTGCAGATGGTTCCCCTGGAGTTTACGATCTCATGTTACCCATCGTCGAACAATGGAAAACTGACTTTGGTTTTGTTGGTTCTTATTACATTAATATTGGCGACGATCCTCAAGATGGACAATTCACTGATTGGGATTTATCTCGTGTTTATTATGATGCACTATTAGCTGCTGGTAATGAGATTGGTACTCATTCCTATACTCACTTCCAAGACGAGAATATTTACCCAACTCCCAACAATACTAATTTTGGTACTCCTGCCCAATTAGAATTTGAATTTAACCAATCTAAGCAGGTTATCGAACAACAGTTAGGTATCAATGTAACTGGTGCTGCTGTTCCTGGTGCGCCCGAAACTATTTCTACCTCTGAAGAAATTATTCAATACTTTGATTACCTTTCTGGTGGTGCGACTGCGGTGGGTGCGGGTTATCCTGGTGCATTTGGTTTCCTCTCTCCCGAACAAGAGTCAGTTTACTTTGCTCCTAATCTTTGGTTTGATTTTACTCTTATTGGTTTTGGTATTCCTGTACCCGATGGCAATGGTGGCTTTGTTCCTCAACCCCTAACTGCAGAGGAAGCAGAGGCAGAATGGATTAGACAATTTAATGAAGTTATTAGCAATAGTAATAAGCCTATTGTCTTGTTACCCTGGCACGATTATGGCCCTACTAACTTTAATAATGATGGCTATAGCGAGTCAATGTTTACCTCTTTAATTCGCGAAGCCTATAACAGTGGTGCGGAGTTTGTGACTTTGGATGATGCTAGTCAACGTATCAAAGCCTTTGAACAGTCTCAGTTATTTGTCGAGACTAACGGCAACACTATTACTGCTAATGTCGTAGCGAGTAATGTGGGTGATTTTGCGCTCGATCTCGATGTGGCTAACAACCAAATTATTCAAAGTGTTGATAACTGGTACGCCTACGATGAAAATAGCGTGTTCTTACCAACTAATGGCGGTCAATTTACAATTAATCTAGGAACTATCCAAGATTCCGTGACTCATATTTCTGAGTTGCCCATGCGTGCAGAGTTGCAGACTATAACTGGTGATGGTACGAATCTAGACTATACTTTCTCTGGAGAAGGTACGGTTATAGTCGAGATTGCTAATCCTGGCTTAGTAAGTGCGATCGGTGCAGATCGAGTTAGCATAACAGGCAATACTGTCGCTATGACTTTTAACAGTATTAATCAACACAACGCTCAAATTATCGCTGCAAACCTTGGAGATGATACGGTTCAAGGATCGGTTGGTGGAGATCTGCTAGTCGGTGCTACAGGTAGCGATCGCCTCAATGGTAATGTAGGAAGCGATATATTAATCGGCGTTGATGCCAATAGTTCTACTCCTGGTGCAACTGAAGTTGATTATCTCAACGGTGGTGCGGGTCAAGATACTTTTGTCTTGGGCGATGCCAATAGTATCTACTATAACTATGGACTTGCCACAAGCATTCTGGATGTAGCAATTATTGAAGACTTTAATCTTAATGAAGATGTAATTCAGCTACAGGGTACTGCCCAGGAATATAGCCTAAGACAGTTTGGTTCTAACGCAGTATTGGGCTTTAACACTCTTGTTGGTGCTGGAGTTGGTATTATGACTTCTACTAGCGAAGTCATTGGCTATGTTCAAAATGCCAACATTAATAGTCTGAACCTCAATAGTAGTAACTTTGAGTATATCGCTGCTTCTTCGATAAATTCTTAAGTCCAAATTAGTAATAAAGATATAGCAATCCTAAAATGGTTTGTGAAAAATTATCTCTTCTTTTTTTTCTGTGTCCTCCGTGCCTCAGTGGTTCATTTTAAAACAATTTTCACGAATGATATAAAACTGCTATAGAAGCTTAACAAAATAGTTCAACCATGATTGGTTGGGCTATTTTTTTGTGTCTATGTAGTTTTACCCTGATGCAAACTAATAACTAATAATTAATAACTAATAACTACACAAAATTAATACAAACTTCATCTATACTTCACCTATTTGTCTATATTCCAGGACATACTTAGGTATAAGTTCTTAAGCGAATCCCACGAATACAGTAATTCCCTAGAACTTGAAGTAATTAATTTATTTAAAAATAAAATTATTTTATCAATGCTTAAATCCAGTCTTTTAAACAAACTTTCTTATTCTCAATTTCTAGGACAACTTACTGTTTTAAATCAGGCTACCAACGCTACAACATTACCTGCAACGCGCTTGTTTGGTACTGACGGAATTCGGGGTAAAACAGGAACAAAAGAACTACTAAATCCTGGTTTGGTGGTAAAAGTTGGCTTTTGGGCAGGACAAATATTGCAAACATTAAATAATCAATCTGCCCCTGTGATTCTCGGTCAGGATTCGAGAAACTCTAGCAATAGTTTATCAATGGCACTATCAGAAGGCTTGGTAGCTGCGGGAGTTGAAGTCTGGAACTTGGGTCTATGTCCTACTCCTGCGGTAGCACACCTAACTAGTGTTACTGAAGCAATGGGAGGAATTATGATTTCTGCTAGCCATAACCCTCCAGAAGACAACGGAATTAAGTTCTTTGGTTCTAATGGTACAAAGTTATCTACTTTGGCTCAATCCCAAATTGAAGCAGGAATTCGCGGACAGTTAGAGAATCATAATGTTAAACTACTTGCTGCCTGCGATTGGGGAGAACAATACTACAAACCCCAATTACTAAATCAGTACGTGGAATCTCTACAAAAACCATTTACTCAGGATTGTAACCTAGCAGGAATGAAAATTGTCCTCGATTTAGCCTGGGGTGCAGCAGTGAATATTGCACCTCAAGTATTTATAGCTATGGGTGCAGAAGTTATTACCCTACACGATCGCGCTAATGGCGATCGCATTAATGTCAACTGTGGTTCGACTCATTTAGCAACTCTACAACAGGCTGTGGTAAAACACAAAGCAGACTTAGGTTTTGCTTTTGATGGCGATGCAGATCGGGTGATGGCGGTTGATAATCAAGGTCAAATAGTTGATGGCGATCGCATCCTTTATCTTTGGGGCAAAGCACTACGCCAAAGTAACCAGCTACCCTCTAGCACTATTGTTTCGACAGTAATGGCTAACTTGGGTTTTGAAAATGCTTGGAATAGCTTGGGTGGTAAATTAATCCGCACTCCAGTCGGCGATCAGCACGTTCATGCCAAAATGGCAGAACTTGGTGCAACCCTCGGTGGAGAACAGTCGGGACACATTCTCTGTCCTCTATATGGTATTTCTGGTGATGGCACGATGACTGCCCTACATTTGGCTACTTTAGTTAAAGAGTCTGGTACATCCTTAAACAATTTATTAGCCCATAGTTTCCAACCTTATCCCCAATTATTAGAAAACGTCCGAGTAGAAAATTCTGAATCACGCCAAAACTGGCAGCAATGTCAACCCTTACAACAGGCGATCGCTGAAGCGGAAACTGCAATGGGTAGTCAAGGTAGAGTCCTCGTCCGTCCTTCTGGTACAGAACCCTTGATTCGAGTCATGGTAGAGGCAGTTAATCTCGACCTAGCTAGTCATTGGACAGAAAAATTAGTTGCCTGTGTCGAACAACACCTAGCTGTTTAAGTAACAAGTAATAAGTAATGAGTTAGGGACGAATAGCTGTTCGCCCTAACTGTTATTTTTCCTTTTAAACCTTCCCTTATAAGCCTGTTAGTCCCTTTAGTCTCCCGACCGCTAGATATGTCTACAAACGTTTTAAGATCGCCTTTTAGCTTGTTAAGCAGAAAAATCAAACATTCTATATTTGATTCTGCTAACGAAATAACTCAACAGATTAAATATTTATTTCAGTGGTTTACTCTAGGATTATCAATTAAGCGGTGGCTAATAGTAAACTTTGTAGGAATATTTTTGATTAGCTGGGGATTTAACAATTTAACCGAATTATTGATTGTCGATGATCCAACTACGGCGATCGCACAGTTACTAAATGCCACAACAGATTTTGGGACTAGCTATACTAAAATCGCGATCGCGATAGCTTTGGGAATAGGTTTAAGCTGTTGGGGACAGATGAGTTTTGTCAGTTCGATTACCCAACCTTTACAATCTGCTAATTCGCCAGCCTTAATCGAGAAGATTTTGGCTTCTCATCTTCTAGATCGAGGTTCAAAGATTGTGGCTGTAGGAGGAGGAACGGGTCTTTCTAACTTACTCAGAGGTTTAAAGCACCATAGTAATAATTTAACTGCGGTAGTTACCGTCGCCGATGATGGCGGTTCTTCAGGAAGATTAAGAGAAGAATTAGGAGTATTACCTCCTGGAGATATTCGCAATTGTCTTACTGCTTTGACTCAAGAAGAAAGTTTGTTAAGCAAATTGTTTGACTATCGTTTCGGTGCGGGCGAGGGCTTAAAAGGTCATAGTTTTGGCAATTTATTCCTAACTGCCATGAGTGAAGTAACGGGAAATTTAGAAACGGCGATCGCAGCTAGCTCTAAAATTTTAGGGGTACAAGGTCAGGTATTACCGGCAACTTTGAACAATGTTAGTTTGTGGGCGGAGTTAGATCGAGGACAAATAGTAACGGGTGAGAGCAAGATTGTTGCCACCGAGGGTAAGATTCACAAGATTGGTTGCTTCCCTACTCATCCTCAAGCTGTACCTGCAGTAATTAGAGCAATTGAATCAGCAGACTGTATTGTGTTGGGACCAGGAAGCCTTTACACCAGTATTATTCCTAATTTATTAGTTCCTGAAATCCGAGAAGCGATCGCCAAAGCAAAAGTTCCTCGTATTTATGTCTGTAATATCATGACTCAACCAGGGGAAACCGATGGATATACTGTTGCCGATCATATTCAGGCGATTGATCGCGCTTGTGGTCAACCGCTTTTTGACGCAATATTAGTTAATAGCCGAGTTCCTTCCCCTGAAGCGATTTATAAATACGCCCAAGAAGGTTCACATCCAGTAATTTTAGACCAAGAACGAGTGAGTGCTATGAATCGTCAGGTTATTTTAGCTGATGTCCTCGATGAAAATTTTCAGACTCGTTATATTCGTCATCATGCTCCCAAACTAGCCCAAGTCTTGGCAGATGTTGCCAATGAAAATTTAGGGAGTTGCTGAATATGTATAGTCATTCTAAGTAGAAACCAGATGATCTTTTAAAAGAATGAGCTACAAACAAATTCAAAATTTGGTAGAAAAAGAATTTAAACGCTTATGCCGAGTCAAACCGAAACTGTTTGAGGAAATGGTAGAAGTATTGAAAGACAAATCGAAAAAAGGGAGACCATTTGAATTACGTTTTAATCTTATTTCTGGTTTGTATAACTGTGGGCTTGATTTAGCGTTCGCCTGATTCGTGCAAGAGGTCTAATTTCTCCCGTTAGATTTAATATCGATATTATTGCTTGTCTAGTGAAGAGATAATTACGAGCTTAGTTATATAATAAAATGCTTATAGTATAAAGCTGACCTTCTTAATCAAGGCAGCGATAACTTTGTTAAGCTTTGCTAACGCGCTTTTCTTATAACCATGCTCAATCCAAATTTGGAAGCAATTGAACTCAACAAAGATGAGTATCAAAGGTACTCGCGCCATATCATACTGCCAGAAGTAGGATTGGAAGGACAAAAACGCCTTAAGGCTGCTAGTGTTCTTTGTATTGGTAGTGGTGGTCTTGGTTCGCCCCTCTTACTCTATCTTGCAGCTGCCGGAATTGGCAGAATTGGTTTAGTAGACTTTGATATTGTTGATAGTTCTAATTTGCAACGTCAGATTATCCACAGCGAATCCTGGGTAGGTAAACCCAAGATTGAGTCCGCTAAAGACCGCATTCACAGCATTAATCCTAACTGTCAGGTAGATCTTTATGAAACGGCTATTAGCTCGGAGAATGCCCTCGATATTTTAGCTCCTTACGATGTAGTAGTAGACGGTACGGATAACTTCCCAACTCGCTATTTAACTAACGATGCTTGTGTTTTGTTAGACAAGCCCAACGTTTATGGTTCTATCTTTCGTTTTGAAGGACAAGCAACAGTCTTTAATTATCAGGGTGGACCAAACTACAGAGATTTATATCCCGAACCACCACCACCAGGAATGGTTCCTTCTTGTGCCGAAGGCGGTGTTTTAGGAGTTCTTTGTGGCATCATTGGTACGATTCAAGCAACAGAAGCCATTAAAATTATTTTAGGTGCAGAAAATACTCTCAGCGGCAGGCTATTACTTTATAATGCTTGGGATATGAAGTTCCGAGAGTTGAAACTGCGGCCCAACCCAGAACGACCCGTAATCGAAAAATTAATTGATTATCAAGAATTTTGTGGCATTCCCCAAGCAGCAGCAGCAGAAGCTAATAACGAGATTGCAGAAATGTCGGTGCAAGATCTTAAGCAGCTAATGGATAGCGGTGATGACAATTTTGTTCTTTTGGATGTTCGCAATCCTAATGAGTATCAAATTGCTAAAATTGATGGTTCAGTTTTAATCCCTCTATCAGAATTAGAAGATGGTAATGGTGTTAACAAAGTCAAAGAACTAGTTAACGGTCATCGCTTGATTGTTCATTGTAAATTAGGTGGACGTTCTGCTAAAGCTTTAAACCTTCTCAAAGAGGCAGGAATCGAAGGTACAAACGTCAAAGGTGGTATTGCTGCGTGGAGTCAAGAAATTGATTCTAACATTCCTCAATATTAAAAACCTTGACATTAATTTAATTGTAGTTTAATAGTCAGTAGCACACTTAAAGATTTGCTACTGACTTATTTTATTTTCTTACCAAATTTACTACAGTCGGTTGAATCCTTAAAATTGTAATCAAACAATTGTCCTAACCAAACCTGAGACAATTTGACTGTTTCGGAACTATAGACAACAGAATTGACAAAATCCAACCACTGAGAATCTTTTCCCTTAATAATCATGCCATAGCGATCGCAAGTTAAGGGAGTCTTGGGAATTAAAGGATACTGTGTTGCTAATAATTCTTGTTTTTGCGCTTCTGCTCTTAATAAAATACCATCACTCACCATGGCATCTATTTTGCCTTGACTAACTGCCTGTACACCTCTGCTTCTAGCCCTAATACCGCTAAATTTTTGAATAATTGCTGATGGATAATTATCGACAATAAATTCTTCTGTTGTCGTATCTTTAATGACCCCTATTTTAATATCTTGCAGCTTACCTTCTAGATTTAGGCGATTTCGATTATTTTTTTCAACTAAAAGTTGCGTCCCTGTAACAAAAAATGCTGTAGAAAAACTAGTCCCATCGGATATACCATCGCGAATTGTGTTTGGGCCACATTCTAAATCAACAATGTTATTTTCGACCAAAGAAAAACGATTGTTAGCAGTAGATTTAAGTAATTTTATACTAAGACTATTACGCTCTAATCTTTTGATTAATTGTTTTTCTAACAAAACAAAAAAATCTAAGCAATACCCCTGCAAATTATTGTTACTATCCAAATAACCAAAAGGTGCTGCATCTTCTCTAATGGCAACGTTTAAAACTCCCGTACGCTCAATTTTCTCCAAAACAGCTTCTGCTTTCACTGGTAAAGCACGGCAGGATAAATAAACAATAATTAGAGAAGATACAATTTTTTGCTTCATAACTAAATATTTTGAGCTATGGATAAAAAGCTAATTTTGGTAAACCCATTGCTTCATCCCAGCCCATCATTAAATTTAAGCATTGTACTGCTTGACCAGCTTGACCTTTAATCAAATTATCGATTGCCGACAATACAATAACTCTCCCTGTGCGAGAGTCTACCTGAATGCCAATATAAGCTCGGTTTGTTCCACAAGCCCACTTCGTCTGAGGATAAACACCATTGGGTAAAACTGTTACAAAGGGTGATGAGCGATAAAATGCGCTGTAAATAGTGATCAAATCATCTCTGACTAAACCTGGATCGCGCAAAGTTGCATAAACCGTAGACAAGATTCCCCTCACCATGGGCATCAAATGAGGAGTAAACTGTAGCATGACTTCATGATGAGCTAAATCACTACATATTTGTTCTATTTCAGGAGTATGACGATGGTTAGCTACACCATAAGCTCCAATCGAACTATCTGCTTCTGCTAGCAGCATGTTTATTTTTCCCTGACGACCACCACCAGAAGTACCAGATTTGGCATCAATAATTGCTGTGGAAGGATCAATTAATCCTTGTTTCAACAGTGGAGAAAGGGCTAACAAACTTGCAGTGGGGTAACACCCTGGACAACCAATCAATTTAGCTTGTTTGATTTGCTTGCGATATAGTTCAGGTAAGCCATATACTGCTTGATTTGCAGTTTCTAAATCCTCTCTTTCTTTTTTATACCAAGAAGTATAAGTATTTAGATCTCTAAAACGATAATCTGCTGATAAGTCTAATACCTTGCATCCTTTCTCAATTAAAGTAGGTGCCAGATTGCAGGCTAGACCATTAGGTAGTCCTAAAAATACAGCCTCACAACGATTAGCTATTTCATCTAAATCAATTTTTTCTACATCCAAGTCGATACAGTGAGCTAGATGTGGATAAATAGACCCATATTGTTTGCCCGCGCTGCTGTCTCCACCCAAATAAACAATTTCTACCCCAGGATGTTCTAGTAAAAGTTTTACCAGCTGAACTCCACCATATCCAGAAGCTCCGATAATACCGATTGGTTTTTTAGCTATCTCACTCATAATGCTGTATTTAAACTAGTCTTGGTTTAGGCTATACAACCCAAAGATCTATAGTTTACGTATAATCGCGCTTTTTTAGATAAAAATATTTGTTCTGATCAAATTATTCTCATACTCAAGTCTAGCCAATGAGATCGTGTTATTGGTGCGCTTGTAGAAATATAGTCCACACCAGTTTCAGCTACGCGACGTATAGTTTGCAGTGTAACATTACCTGACGCTTCTATTTTTACAAGAGGATTGGTTTGACGAATTAGCTCCACTGCCTGAGTCATTTTTTCTGCTGACATATTATCAAGCATAATAATATCTGCCTGATTTTGTAATGCCTGTTTGACTTCTTCTATATTTGTTGTTTCCACTTCTATATTCAAAGGATAAGGAATATTATCTCTTAATAAAGAGATCGCTTTGTTGATTCCTCCTGCTGCCTTAATATGATTATCTTTAATCATTACTGCATCATCTAATCCCATACGATGATTAATCGCCCCGCCTACTCTAGTTGCATATTTTTCAAAAATTCTTAAACCAGGAGTAGTTTTTCTCGTGTCCACTAACTTGACTGGTAAATCTTCAATTTTCGATGCGTAGCTACGAGTTGCTGTAGCAATACCACTCAAACGCATCGCTAAATTTAATGCTACTCGTTCTCCAGTTAGTAAGCTAGCTCTATTTCCTTCTAGATCAGCAATTTTTGTTCCTGTTGAGCAATAAGTACCTTCTTTCACCATGGAAGTAAATTTAATTTCTGAGTCTAGTAACTCAAATACTCGTCTGGAAATCGGCAATCCTGCGACAATACCATCTTCTTTGATTACCCACTCTGCACGGGTGTTTTGTATTTTGTCTGTCAATAAACCTTGAGTTGTAAAATCTCCTCTACCAATATCTTCTAATAACCAATTTTTTAATAAGCGATCGACAATCAATTGAGCAGGTAAGCTAGTCATCAAGAAAACCCATTTTTTCAAATTCCTATAAAGGTGATTGTATATGGAGTGTAGGGGTAAAGAGAATAACAAGTAGAAAAAAGATTTAAAAAAGGGGTTGACTTCTTT
>Ga0209093_1000015_pt1 | contig 136062 bp, 137 predicted proteins | sample SidtaG_4_FD_187450 | JGI IMG/M metagenome (GOLD analysis project Ga0209093, IMG submission 187450) | Marine algal microbial communities from Sidmouth, United Kingdom - Sidmouth_Male1 metaG (SPAdes) (version 2) | ecosystem: Host-associated > Algae > Red algae > Unclassified | place: Sidmouth...
TGGTTTGGAGGGTAGGAATCTAACCTACATGACACAGAGTTTTATATGAACCTTTAAAGGTTCATATAGTACCTACTTTTCTTTAAGCTTATAATGGCTGAAAGCCTTTCGGTACAACGAATCGCACATTCAAAATCATAAAAACCACATCACCATAGTTTTACTGTGATGGTAGACTATTTGTTCGCAAAGCTCACAGGCTTTTCATCCCAACCTTGAATCGAAGATTACAAGGTGGGAATTCTCACCCTAGAAGGTTAAATTTCTTACTCGCTACTCGCTACTCGTAAGGGCGTAATTCTGGGGTTTCCCCAGAATGTTGACCGCCCGCACCCGAAGGGCTACTCACTATTCGCTACTTATATAGGCGAACACCATTCGCCCCTACTTGCTACTCTTGCTTAACCTTGACTTTTTCAATGTATTCTCGCCAATAAATAATTTTACCGTCGTCTTGTAATTCAAAGATAATGGCGTCTTCGGCAGCCGATGGTTTTCCTGTTTTCTGATTGCGATCGCTCCAATCCCATTCCACTGCACCCCTGTTACCTTCTTCAATTATTTGTTTGATGGTCACTTTGGTTGCTTCAAATTGCCCAAAATAATCTGATGCTGCTTTTTGAATTGCCTTTTTTCCATTAAATGTGAAACCGCCCGCTTTAAATACGGCATCGGGAGCAAAATCAGCTATTATACTTGCTGTATCGTGATTTTCCCAGGCAGCAGCCTGTCTTTTTACCAAAGCGGTAATTGTTGTTTCCGAATTGATGGGTGTTGATAAAAGCATCAAAAATAAGAGAGTAGCAATAAAAATTGTAATTCGGGATAAAAGTAATTTAATATCAGTTTTCATCAGATAAAACAGTCGACGAATATTTAACATCCTCAAGGCTAACAACTTGATTCTCTTTAATAGAATACATCAGAAATCAAAGTCGTCCTCCACTGCGTTAAAGGGCGAGGCTTGTATCTCTAAAAATTGATCAAAGAACAAGCTTCTTTTTTTAAAACACGATTGAAATTTTATTTTCAACTGTGATTTAAAACACAGTCAAAATGGGTAATCTATCTATGAATGAATGAAATAAATTCTTCAACCTAACAATTTAGATATGAGTCAAAAATTAAACCCAGTAAAACTGTTGACAGATTTATCTGGTTCAAACGCTAATGGTAGATTGTCAGTTTATAACGATCGGGTAAATTGGAGTGTTTATTTAGAACAGGGACAAATAAAATGTGCAGCCAACTCTGTTCAACAGTTCATGGTTTCTTTAGACCACCATCTTCGCTCTTTAGGTTTTCAAAATGCTGCTGCTGCTGCCAAATCCATACCAAAATCAAATATTAAATCGGAGGATGAACAGGTTAGCTGGTTAGAAGGAGGGCGGATTATCCCTTCAATTAACTGGCTGGTGTTGCGTGAGTACTTACATCGAGATCAAGCACAGCAAATTTGCGTCAGTCTAAGCAAAGAAGCGATCGAAACGTTGCTTTGGATCACAGAGGGAGAATATAAATGGACCAAAAATGCCAGTCTTCCCCAACATGTTTTAGCTGCTAGAGTTTCATTTAATAATTTAGAATCATTTCCTCTAATCAAACAATTAGAAGCAAGAATTAAAAGTTGGCAAAGTATTGGTTCGCCAATAACATCTCCTTACCAATGTCTTTTTCTCACAGATTCTCAAAATATAACTCAATCTTCTGCTGTAGTTTTATCCAAGCTGGCTAAATTCTTGAAAGGACTAAGTTTTCGGCAGTTATCTCTAATTCTCAACCAGGATGAATTAAAAATTGCTCAATTATTGCATACATCAATTACCAGTGGAGCGATCGCATTGCGTCCACCACAACCTCCTTTTCATTTATTACCTAATATTCCTAATTCAGTAGACATTACCTCAACAGAAAGTCAGACTTCTAAGGTCAAGTTAAAAGTTGCTTGTATTGATGATAGTCCAACTATTTTGGATGAGATGCAGCGATTTTTGTCTCAAGAAGCCTATGAAATTACCAAAATTGACGATCCTCTCAAGGCAGCACCGATTTTGTTACGTCTTAAACCAGATTTGATTCTGATGGATATTTCAATGCCGAATATTAATGGTTATAAACTCTGTAGCTTTTTTAGAGGTAGCGCATCTCTCAAACATATACCGATAATTATGGTTTCAGGGAGAACGGGATTTATTGATAAAACTAGAGCAAAAATGGTGGGAGCAACTGATTACTTGACAAAACCATTTTCTCAATCAGAATTGCTATCTATTGTGAATAAATATCTATCTAAAACAGAAACAAATACCGAACTAAATCGCGCTCTAAGTTAGAGCCATAACTTTCATTACTAATTGTCATTATAATTCTTGAGAAGTATAAAATCATGAAAACTGTATTAGTTGTTGACGATCTTCAAGCACAATTAACTTTGATCAAATCTTACTTAGAAGAAGCAGGATTTAATGTAGTAACCGCGGGGAATGGTAGCGAAGCATTAACCAAAGTTACAACTAAAATTCCCGATCTAGTAATTACCGATCTGGTCATGCCCGAAATGAGTGGTTTAGAATTTTGTCGCAAATTAAAGAAAAATCCTGAGACGGCAGAAATCCCCGTAATCGCCTGTACTACAAAAGACCGTGATATGGATAAGAAATGGGCAAAAAAACAAGGTGTTGTAGGTTATTTAGTCAAACCTTTTACCAAAGAAGAAATGATTAACACCGTTCTTAGTTCAGTAGTAGGTTAAAGCAGTGAGCGGATTAACAACTACAGATAGACTAAAAGAATTATTGCCTCAGTTATTTAGTGAGCAAAAAGCTGAAGGTGACTATTACTTAAGGTTTCAACTGACCGAGCAGATATCTGCTTTGATCGAGCTTAAATATGTCCAAGAATCATTAACTATTCAAGGCGATCGCATTACTCCTATTCCCAATTTACCAGAATATGTAGTGGGATTAATGAGTTCTAGAAATCAAGTTTTCTTGGCAATGGACTTAGCTCATCTGATCGGATTATCTCCCGAAACAGTTAATCTTAGACAATATCAAACCATAATAGTTCGAGATCGAGCAATAACAGATAATAGTCAAAATGATCGAGTAAATTTGTTTGGTCTGACGGTAAAGCGTATCGAAGGTATTGCTCGTATCTTACCTCAAGACTTTAGTACGGTAGTTGAAGAACTTCCTATTTCTTTACGTTCTTTTGTCAGTAGTGCTTTGATCAACAAAAGCAATGACTCAGAATTTGAAAGCGATCGCGTGATAGATTTATCCGAGAGTATCAAAGCTTCATTTTTGCTCGATCTACCTAAATTAATTACTACTAAAACTAACTCCAATTCCTAGCTTCTATAGTTTTTCGATAAATAAAACCAGAATAATTATTATTAAAGCTTCAAACCATGCTAAAAAATCTATCTCAAAAATTTAATTCAACTCTTAATAACCAGCAAAATATCTGCAAAAAAAGCTGGAAATCAAGCATCCTAATTTTAAGCTTAGGTGGCTTGATCTTACCAGTCGTCAATTTACCCTCGTCCTCATATCTTACACATCCATTACTATCGTCAAGAGTTTTAGCCCAGCAAAATCCTAGCGCAGCTACTCAAGAAAAGAAAGTTGTTAAAATCGGGGTTTTAGCCAACCAGGGAATTGAACGTGCCAGAGCCCAATGGCAACCGACAATGGATTATCTTACGGAAACAATCCCTGGCTACACTTTTGAAATGGTTCCTCAAGGTGTTGAAGAAATGCCAGAGCTAGCTAAGAACGATGGGGCTGATTTTTTCATTGTCAACTCTGGGATGTATGTCGATTTTGAAGCCAGTTATGGTGCAAACCGCATTGCAACTCTTAAAAACCTTAGATTAGGTAAAGCATATACCAAGTTTGGTGGGGTAATCATCACTAAGGCAGATCGTAGCGATCTTAATACGATTCAAGACCTCAAGGGCAAAGACTTCATGGCGGTAACGCCCAACGCTTTCGGGGGTTGGCAAATGGCAGAAGGTGTTTTGTATGAGGCGGGTATCGAAAAAGCGGAAAAGTTTTTCAATACAATAGATTACGGCAAGACTCACGATAATGTAATCAAGGCAGTTGCTAACGGACAGGTAGATGCAGGTACAATTCGGACTGATGCTCTAGAAAGGGCAGTTCAAAGGGGCGAGGCAAAACTTGCAGATTTTAAAATTATCAATGAACAGCAAACTGAAGGATTTCCATTCTTACATAGTACTCCTCTGTATCCTGAATGGCCTTTTGCTTCAGCCAAAGGCAACTCTCTCGAACTAGAAGAACTAGTGGCAAAAGCTTTGTTCGATCTACCTAAAAATAGTCCTGCAGCTAAAGCAGCCAAAGCAGAGGGTTGGACTGTTCCCCTCAACTATCGACCAGTACACGATCTATTTATCGATCTTAATATTGCTCCCTATGATGAAATCGGACAGATTACGATTGAAGACCTCATTCAAGATTATTTGTGGTTATGGATTGGTTTGTTGGGATTACTATTTGGTTTGGCTGGATACGCGATTTATTCCCAAAGAATGGCATTCATTCAGGAAAAAAACAACCGCGCGTCTCTCAATGAATTAAACAAATCTCTTGAAGAAAATGCAGCAGAACAAAAGAAACAAAGAGAAGAACTAGAAAACGCAGTAGTAGGATTAATGGAGGCATTAGAACCAGCAGCAGAAGGAGATCTCACAGTACGCGCTCAACTATCAGAAGGGGATGTGGGCATCATTGCCGATTTATTTAACGCTATTGTCGAGAACTTACGAGATATTGCCCTACAGGTAAAAGAATCTGCAGGACAAGTAGGTTCTTCCCTGCAGCAAAATGAAGGTTCGGTAAGAGAAATTGCCGAACAAGCAGCAGTCGAAGCCAAGCAAATTCAAAATACTCTCTCTTCAGTCGAGCAGATGTCTAGTTCCATTCAAGAAGTAGCCACTAACGCGGAGAAAACTGCAATCATCTCTAATGATGCTTTCACCAGTGCCAAAGAAGGTAACACTGTAATGGATCGCACAGTAGATAGTATTCAGGGCTTACGGACTACTATCGGTGATACAGGTAAAAAGATTAAACGTCTGGGAGAGTCTGCCCAACAAATTTCTCAGGTGGTAGCCTTAATTGACGAAATTGCTCTTAAAACCAACCTTCTAGCAATCAACGCTTCGGTAGAAGCAGCCCGTGCAGGAGAACTAGGTCAAGGCTTTACAGCAGTTGCCGAACAGGTGGGTGCGCTAGCAGAACAATCAGCTAAAGCTACCAAAGAAATTGCTCAATTAATTACTGCTATTCAGCAAGAAACACAAGAGGTTGTAACAGCGATGGAGACAGGTACTAGTCAGGTAGTTGATAGTACCCGTTTGGTAGAGGCGACCAAAGTTAGTTTGGGTACGGTACTAAATAAGTCTCAAGAAATCGATCGCCTGATGAAGTCGATCTCACAAGCAACGATCTCTCAAGCCCAGACTTCTCAAGCTGTTACTGAAATTATGATACTCAACAGCAAAACATCCCAAGAACGTTCTCAATCTTCTGGTCAAGTAGCTCAAGCGATTCAAAGTACCACAGCTATTTTGGGACGACTACAAGACTCGGTAGCTCAGTTTAAAGTTTCCGAAACCGATGAAGTCGGTAGCCCTGAGATGACTATTTAAAAACAGTTATTAATTATCAATTATCAATTATTAATTATTAATTACCAATAATGGATACCGAGCAACAGGCGCGAATAGACTTCTTGGATGAAGCAAACGAATATTTTGACAATTTAGAATCATTGCTCATCGAACTGGATACTCAAGGAGCCCAAGTAAGTATATTAGATTCTGCAATGCGTGCTGCTCACTCTCTCAAGGGTGGTGCTGCCATGATGCGATTTAATACCTTGAGTAAAATTGCTCATCGATTGGAAGATTTTTTAAAAATTCTACGAGTTCGACAAGATGATACTTTGGTCAATCGCGAAGTAACTAATTTACTACTTCAGGGTGTCGATTGTCTGCGGGCAGCTAGAGATCTTCATCAGCAAAACGCTTCTATTGGTGAAGACTGGTTAACTATTAATGCAGAACCAATTTTTGAAGCTCTAGCTGCTAGATTAGGTAGTCTTAGTGACGAGGATGAAGATCGTTTGCTAGCAGAAGAAGAACAGGTTGATGTTTCTAGCTTAATTTTTCAGAGTGGAGTGGAAGACTGTCTAGAAAGTTTTAGACCGCAAATCGATCTATTGACACCGACTGAGCTAAAAGCAGAATTGGCTATACAAGCAGAGCAATTGGCGGAATTTGGTACGATGAGCCAAATTGAACCTTTTGTGCAACTATCTCAGTCTGTTGGGCAACAGCTTGCGGTAGTATCTTTAGAGCAGGTAAAAGATCTGGCTCTACAAGCCGTCAAACTGTGGGAGCGATCGCATGCTCTAGTTTTGGTTGGTAGAATGGATAAACTACCTACTCAAATTAGTGTAAACGCTGAAGACAATCAAGAATCTCTAAGTATTGGCGATCCTAACATTGCTGATTTTGTTGATGCAACAGAGTTAGCCGAGATCCAAAATTTCACCGCTCAAGAATTAGGTTCTAATAGTGATAGTGTCTCGAATGATCGAAGAGATCTTGATGAGATTATTCCTAATGCTACGGATTTATTAAAATTAGATGCTGCCTTTGAATCGTTAGATATTCCTGAAACAGTCGAAAGTCAAACATCTGGATCAGTTGTCGATTTCGATTTTGATGCCTTGACTCCCGATGCTGCCGAGTTATCAGAATTAGATGCTGCCTTTGAATCGTTAGATATTCCTGAAACAGTCGAAAGTCAAACATCTGGATCAGTTGTCGATTTCGATTTTGATGCCTTGACTCCCGATGCTGCCGAATTATCAGAATTAGATGCCGCCTTTGCCCAAATAGAAACACCAGTTTCACCCGATCCCGTCTCTACTAGGGAGACAACATTAAAACCGACACTACCTGCACCATCAACCTCTCTGCAACCGCGAAAACAAGATCAAGGAAGAATGGTTCGCGTCTCTGCTCAACAACTAGAACGTCTCAATGATTTGTCTAGTCAGTTGATTTTAGAACGAAATGCAGCAGTTTTGCGTTTGAGTCAGCTAGAAAACTTGGTCGATCTGACAAAAGAAAGAATGCGTCGTTTAGAACAATCTAGCCATCAACTACGTAAACTATATGACTGGGCTTCGTTAGTGGGCGTAAGCGCGAATTTATTTCGCCCTGATGACCGCCTACAAAGAATGACTCCTGCAAGTCAGCCAGAAATAGTAGGAGTTGATACTTCCTGGGAATCAATTCCTAGTTCCACAACCGAAAAATTTGACGCCTTAGAAATGGATCGCTATAGCGATTTACACTTGCTGTCTCAAGAACAAATGGAAACCATTGTTCAGCTACAGGAAGTGACAACCGACATGGATCTGGGTGTAGCTGAAATGGGTCAAACGATTCGCAACCTAAGCTATAACACCCGCGAGTTACAACAAACCGTAATGCGATCGCAAATGCGTCCTTTTTCAGAACTTGTAAGTCGTTTCCCCAGATTAATCCGCGATCTTTCTACTCAACATAATAAGCAAGTTAATTTGGTTATTGAAGGTAAAACTACTTATCTAGATCGTCAAGCTTTAGAATTACTAGCCGATCCCTTAACTCATTTACTGCGCAATGCCTTCGATCATGGTTTAGAAGATACCGAAACTCGCATTGCAGCAGGAAAACCTCCTCAAGGAAAAATTACTTTAGAAGCCAGACAACAGGGCAACCAAACTGTAATTACGATCGCTGATGATGGAGGCGGTATCGATCCTCAAAAAATTCGCGATCGCCTTTTAAAATTAGGCTTTTCTCTAACTCAAGTCAACGAAATTTCCTCAAGCGATCTTCTAGAAGCTATTTTTGAACCAGGGTTTAGTACTGCTGAACAAGTCACCGAATTATCTGGTCGTGGCGTCGGTATGGACGTGGTACGCAACCATCTACAACAAATTCGGGGCGATATTCAAGTCAAAACTGAGCTTGGCAAAGGAACAACTTTTACTATTACTGTTCCTCTATCTCTATTAGTACTGAAAGTTGTAATTGTAGAAAGTGCAGCCATGGTTTTTGCAATTCCTGTCAATAGTATCAAACAGATTATTCACTATGACGATCAATTAGTGACTGAAGGCAATAAAGAAGAACAGATAACCTGGAGCCACCAATCTATACCATTACTACGTCTAGAAAAATATCTTCAGTTTTCAAGACCTGGCAAACCATTTGAAATGACAGGTAACCCCAAAATTCAAACTCCTACTGTCCTGATTTTTGCAGCCAACAATCGGTTACAGGGAATATATCTTCAAAAGTATTGGAATGAAGAGGAGGTAGCCATTAGAACTGTAACTTCTTCAATCACCTTATTCCCAGGTTTTGCTGGATCTACTGTGCTGGGAGATGGACGAGTAATTCCCTTAATTGAACCTATTGCTTTAAGTAAAGGACTTGCCAAACAACAACGGACATCAATCTCTGATTTGACCGCCTCTAGCCAAGACAATAATTCTAGCTTAAATTTCTCAGTTGGCGATCGCTCTACTATTTTAGTTGTGGATGATTCTGTAAATGTGAGACGTTATTTGGCAGGAGTCTTAGAACGTAATGGTTATCAGGTAGAAGAAGCCAAGGATGGTCAGGATGCAGTTGATAAACTAACCAGCGGACTCCAAGTACAGGCAGTAATTTGTGATGTGGAAATGCCTCGCTTAGATGGTTATGGCGTACTCACCGAAGTAAAATCCGAACCCGCTTTAGAACATATTCCTATTGCCATGCTTACTTCTCGTAGCAACGACAAACATCGTAGATTAGCTATAAAACTTGGTGCATCCGCTTATTTCTCCAAACCCTTTAACGAACAAGAAATGTTACAAACTTTAGAGAGTTTAATTAGCAATTAGGATAGTTGGCTTTTATTGCTCAAATTCTATATATAGTTTTATAGTTTGAAGTATTACATTAAAAATAATCAATAAGCAACGAAGCAATCAAGATTGTCGGTTATCTCAAACTTAGGCTAATTGCCATTTACTTGCTTGCAATCGAACCTCTTCTGCCATCACCAATTGAAAGTTGCAGAAACTGTTGAAGATGTCGAACGTGTAAATCTGCCGAAAATTCATCTAAATGAGCGATCGCATCTTTCAAGGGAATTTTTTTGAGATACAAATAGCTAAAAGCCTTTTTCAACTGGCGAATCTCTTCCTTAGAAAACCCTCGTCTTCTCAATCCCGTCAGGTTAAGCGATCGCACTTTAGCTGGATTACCTTCTACCATCATGTATGGCGGAACATCACGACTAATCCGACTCATTCCTCCCACCATTGCCATACGACCAATATGAACAAACTGGTGAATGCCCAACACCCCACTAATAATCGCCATCGATTCTATATTAACGTGACCAGCGATCGCCACACTGTTAGCAATAATCACTTGATCGGCGATGACGCAATTATGTCCTACATGACTATATGCCATCAATAAATTATCGTTACCAATGACCGTAGCTTCTCCTTCGTTGGTAGCGCGGTTGATGGTGACATACTCGCGAATACGATTGCGATCGCCAATAATCACTCGACTATTTGCCCCCTGATATTTGAGATCTTGAGGTTCTAAACCAATAGCAGCACCAGGAAAAATCTGATTATCTCGACCAATCTCGGTTAGTCCATCGATAATGGCATGACTGCCCACCACTGTATTGGCACCAATAGTCACTTTATTACCAATAACCGCATAAGGTTCTACTCTTACTGTAGGATGCAGTTGAGCTTGATTGTTGATGACAGCAGTCGGATGAATTAAGGCACTCAAAATCGATTCTCCCAGAGGCTAAAGAAAGGATGTAAAGATACAGGATAAATGATGAACGATAAAAACCACCAAAATTAATTGCCAAAATTAATTGCCAAAACTAATTGATTGTTATTGTAATTATTTTTCAATCAAAGAGAATAGCATTTCGCCTTTTACTGCCAATTCTCCGTCTACTTCTCCCTTACCCTGCATTTTGGCAATGCGATTTGATTTTAATGATAAAAGTTCAACGGTCATAGTCAAGCGATCGCCAGGTACTACAGGACGACGAAAACGAACTTTATCAATACCTGCAAAAGCAAAAAATTTACCGTTCATCCCTGGTAACTGAACTAAAATAATTCCTCCTACCTGCGCCATAGCTTCTACCATCAAGACTCCAGGCATCAAAGGGAAATCAGGAATATGTCCTGGAAAAAAAGGTTCGTTAAAGGTAACATTTTTAATACCGACGGCTTTTTCTCCTGGTACGTAGTCAATAATGCGATCTACTAAAGCAAAAGGATAGCGGTGAGGTAATAACCGATGAATCTCTTGAACACTGAGGGTGGTTTTCAGGGAATTATCGGGAGTTTCGATGGCAGAATTACTTGACATTATTAATTACTAACTATTAAATTTGGCTGGCAAACATCAACTACTAACAACTAACTATCAAGGAGCAATCGCTAATAGTTTATTTGCTAATTGGGTGTGTAGTTTGTGACTGGCTTTGTAGGCAATAATATGAGCAATGGGAAATTGACCCAAAAGACTAATATCTCCTACTAAATCTAATAGTTTATGACGGGCTGGTTCATTCGTAAATCTCAAGGGAGGATTGAGCCACCCAGAATCACTACACACCAAAGCATTTGACAGACTTCCTCCTTTAATCAAACCAGCCTGTTGTAACTGTTCTATTTGCTCTGCAAAACCAAAAGTACGGGCAGGGGCGATTTCTTGACTAAAACTTTCTTGGCTAGGATTCCAACTATGCCATTGGTTGCCAATTGCCTTGTAGGGAAAATCAATACCGTAGGTAAAACGAGTTTGCTTGGCAGGTAAAGCAGCAACAAAAGCATCTTCCTGTCTAATCCAAATTGGTTCGCTGACAATAATCGGATCTTGAGAAGATTGAGAATCGCGATTTATCATACCAGCGATCGCGATCGCCTCACACCAGTTTTTTGCCGAACCATCTAACAGGGGAATTTCTTCGCCATCAATTTCAATTCGCGCATCGTCAACACCACTAGCAACCAGAGAAGCTAACAAATGTTCGACGGTACGCACTTTCCCTCCTGATGCAGTCAATTCAGTAGAAAGAGTTGTTTTTCCTACCGCCGAAACCAAAGCAGGAATTACTGGCTGTTCGGGCAGATCCACCCGCACAAAATAACGACCATCCCCAGAATTAGCAGGCATCACCTTAACTCTGGTATCAACCCCAAAATGCAATCCCACTCCCGACAACTCAAATTCGGCTTTTAATGTACTTCCCATTAAATAATTAAATTGATTAAGCAATTTCTAAAGCTAATAGCTAATAGCTAACAGCTAATAGCTACGAGCAGTTTTACTAACAGATCTAAACCAAAAACTTAACTACGATCTTAAAACTTCTCTCCAATACCAAATTGAACTTCATTACCTCCGTCATCATTAATTCCATAGTCGACTCGAATTGGTCCTAGAGGAGACTGGATGCGAACCCCAATACCATAACCAAAACCACTTCCAGGTAAATCTCTACGTGTAGATGGCGTTCCTGGCACTGCATCATCTGAACCTAGAGTTGTGCCGTAGTCAAAAAATAACGCCCCTCCAACAATTTTGAAAATCGGGAAACGATATTCTGCCGTAGCCTGAAAATAACTTCTACCGCTACCAACTTCACCATCACCAAAACCCCGTACTGAGTTACTACCACCCAAGATAAATGCTTCATAGGGTGGAAGATCGCCTAAAACTGTTCCTGCTTGAAAATTAAAAGCTAACGTTTCAGGACCATCATTAAAACGAACAATATTAATTGGTAAATATTGACTATAGTTAGCTCGAATACGATTAAATAAAATATTACCCGAACCAATGGGAATAGTTTGTTCTGTTCCCAGCCTTAATACAGAGCCTTTGGTGGGTTGCAGGGGATTGTTACGGCGATCGCGATTGGCACTAAAGCGCAAGGTGAATAAATCATCTGTCCCATCATCGCTAAAAGCTAAATTTTGGCTACCATCTTCTACTTCTGAGATGGGAGAAATGTCACCATCGCTGTTTTTAATCGCAACACGTTGATACTGAAATCCTGTCGATAAAGACCACTCACGAGGTTTGAAAGGATCGCCAGGAATAGGACGACCAAAAGTAATTCCACCTCCCGTACGTACAATACGCGGAGAATCACTACCATTTTCGGTTTCAATATCGTCATCGCCGTTAAACACCAATGAAACTGAGCGACGACGAAAAGCATTAATGGTGTAAGAAGTACGACTTTCTTGTCCCCCAATCCAAGGATCGGTAAAGTTAACATCGAATAGTAAGCTATCATCTCCGATCGAGATATCTGTTCCCAATGTTTGGTTGTTTCCACCAAAATTATTTTGTTGGTAGCTCACCGTACCAAACAAGCCGCTAGAAGAACTAAATCCAGCTCCTGCAGAGATCGAACCAGTGCTACCTTCTACCACATCAACATTAACAATTACTTTACTCGGGTCTGTTCCTGGACTAAAGGAGAAACGAGCATCCTCAAAAATCCCCAATCCAAAAACGCGCTGTAAATCTCTTTGGGCAGTATCTCGCTTAAAAATATCTCCAGATTCTAGCTCTACTTCTCGCGTCACGATGTATGGCTTCGTTTTGCCATCTATGGGTTCATTGTCTTCATCAAAGTATCTGACTTGAATATCTTCAATAACACCTTCTGCTAGTACTAGAGTTACCTTGCCTTCTGGACTGACGTTGGGTGAGCCTACTACTTGAGCTAGTTCGTAACCATTCTCGCTATACCACTCATTGACTTTGATTACTCCAGCCTGTAATTCTCTAAGGTTAAGAATTTTTCCGTAATTTCCACCAAAAAATTGATCGACTTTTTCGTCTGACAAGACGGCACTGGGCTTTTGCTGTGGCACAGTCACTACCGCTACATCATTTAAAATCGGATTGGCTTCAACCTCAAAAGTAATTCTCACGCCCAAAGGTGTATCCCCAGGAGTTACCTCCACATTTTGGAAAAACCCCGTGGCGTATACCGCATTAACATCTTCTTGTAGTTGAGTTCTCGTCGTGGTTCTGCCAGGTTCTGTGCCGATAGTTGCGTAAACAATATCTTTTAGTTCTTCATTTGCTCCTTCTACTACTACCTCAGCTACTAATACCCGTGGCTCTTTAGCTTTCTTTTGCTCTGAGTTGTCTGGCTGTTGTGAGTTGTTGGGATTTTCTGAATTACCTTCTGGGGATGGAGGTTGTTCGGGCTGAAATTCAGGTAGTTTAATCTGGGGATCTACTTGAGTATCGGAATCTGTCTCGAACGGTTGTTGTTGGGCAGTATTAGGATTTTGAGCTATCCGATTGGGTTTGATATTTCTGAGTAAGGCTGCGCCACGAGCAACAATTACTCGATCTGAGCGCGAGGGCGAATCCTCATTTTCAGCGGTTTGGGCGATCGCCGGCACAGATAAACCCAAAGTAAGAGTAGTTGCCAGAATTGTAACTAAAGTAGGAGATAACCGCACGTTTTTTGATTCAAATAACACTTCCACACACCAGATAGAGCATTTAACAAGTTAACAGTTTAATGCTTAAGTTTGTTTTTTTTGATTTTGAGATTTAGATTGCCACATTCCTCACAATATGACTATCTTTTGTATTTAATGTTCCTCAAACTTGAGAATTAATCGCTTTAATAGATTGAAACATTAAAGTTAAAGATTTGGTAACAGTAAATGATCTAAGCTAAATGACTGAAATTATTGTTTAAGTTGAGCCAAAACTCTTTTTTGTACCTGTTGATAGGCTGACTCTACTTGACCTAAATCTTTACGGAATCGGTCTTTATCCATAACTCTAGCTTGAGTGTCGGTTTCGTTTTTATCCCAAAGGCGACAGGTGTCTGGACTGATTTCATCTGCCAATAAGAGATTTTGTTGACTATCAACGCCAAATTCTAGTTTGAAGTCTACTAACGTGATTTCACATCGCTCAAAAAAACTTTGTAGATTCTGATTGATCTTTTTTGCCATATTTTCAATCTCTTCTAGTCTTTTTGGACTGACCAAATCTAACAGAAATATGCGATCGCGAGTTAAAAGAGGGTCGCCTAATTCATCGCTTTTGTAGTAGTATTCCACCAAAGGAGTAGCTAATTCTTGACCTTCTGGCAATCCTGTTTGTCGGCAAAGACTCCCCGCTGCAATGTTTCTTACTACTACCTCTAGCGGCACAATTGTCACTGTTTTTACTCTCATCTGGTTGGGTTTGGGACAATCAATAAAATGAGTTGGTATATCTACTGTTTCTAGCCATTTGTATAAAGCTGCAGTAATCTGACAGTTAGACTCTCCTTTACCTTTGATTTGTCCCCTTTTTTGAGCATTAAACGCAGTAGCATCGTCTTTATAGATCGTTAGCAGAATATTGGGATCGTCTGTAGCGTAAAGTATCTTGGCTTTGCCTTCGTAAAGTTTTTCTGTTTGTAGCATTTTGATAGTTACTCTAAATACGGTAAGTTATGAAATTAAACAGTCTGAGTTGAAAATCTAGGTTAAGGTAAGGTTAATGAAAGTAGAATCTTCTGTTAACATTTAAAATAAAACCCAGTTTATAGTAGCGTCATCAAGTAGTGTTTGTACTCGTATAAAAGAAAAAGACTTAATTGTTAAAACTTATTAAGCAAAACTACAAATATTACTCAAAAGTGCTATTTTATCGGTTTAGAAAATAATATATTAGTATCATGACAACCAATAAAAATATTCGCGATTTTATTCATCCGCGCCATTCATATCACGGGCAAGTTAAGCCAGAAAATTTAGTTTTTAACTCCAATTTGCAAGAATTTACTCAAAAAGTCAGCTATATTTGTAATTTAGAGACAGGGGGCAAATTACCACCAGAAAAAGCTTACAAGCAAATTAAATCCTTGTGGAAAGAGTTAAAACGCAGCAAAAAAGAATTAGGTATCGGACATAAAAGTTAACTATCATTTCCATTCCCTACTCAAGTAAAGAGATTGCTATAACTAATAAAACTATTTATTATGGCTAGGTTATGTCTCGCTCTAAAGCTCTGCAATCGTATATTTTAGTTCGTTTGCTCCTTGCTCCTTTGATGTTGTTAACGATCGCAACAATAGTATTTCTATTACTCAGAGCAACTCCTGGAGATCCAGCAGATGCCATATTAGGAACACGCGCACCAGAAGCAGCTAAGGCAGCATTGCGATCGCAATTGGGCTTAAACGATCCTTTGTGGCAACAGTATTTTGATTATCTCAAAGATTTACTAAATTTCAACTTAGGTAGCTCCCTAAGTAGTCGAGGCTTATCCGTTTGGGATGTTATTAAAGATTATTTCCCCGCTACAGTAGAATTATCTTTTTGCAGCATGAGCGTAGCGGTAGTAGTTGGAGTATTTGTCGGCATGGTTTCTGCTGCTTCCTCTAATAAGTTTGTCGATGCCATTGGACGTTTATTTGGCATCATTACTTATTCTCTGCCTTTATTTTGGGTTGGTATGGTATTACAGTTAATCTTTGCGGTTAATCTTGGTTGGTTTCCTTTAGGTACTCGTTTTCCCATTAGCGCACCAACTCCACCCCAGGTGACTGGTTTGTATCTGATTGATAGCGTTTTAGCAGGAGATCTAGGGATGTTACTACACACCATTCACTATTTAGCTTTACCTAGCATCACCCTGGGTTTACTTTTAAGCGGTATATTTGAACGCATAGTTCGGGTTAATCTTAAACAAACTCTACAAGCTGATTATGTTGAAGCAGCAAGAGCTAGAGGCATTCAAGAAAGAACAATTCTAATTTCTCACGCCATGAAAAATGCTTTAATTCCCGTAATCACAGTTTTGGGTTTAACCTTTGCTGCTTTGTTGGGGGGTGCAGTATTAACCGAGGTTACTTTTTCTTGGCCTGGATTGGGTAATAGACTATATGAAGCAATCTCCCTACGGGATTATCCCACAGTACAGGGGGTAATGGTATTTTTTGGGATCGTGGTAGTAATTGCTAGTATTGCGATCGATATTATTAATGCCTATATCGATCCTAGAATTAGGTATTAACTCAAGAAGCAGAAGAGCATGGGAGAATACTAAATAAATGTTTAATGATGAATGGTAAATGAAATTATGCCTAGATTAAATATTCATAGCCTCTCGATGCAAATCAGCCGTATGTTTGAACAGGGACAGTCTTTTTTCTGTGCCATTAAGGTTCAAGACTGGCTAAGGGAAAGAAATGAAAACCCAGATGATTATGATATTTCCTTTCAGGAGAAACCCGCACCGCCAGGATCGGATTTAGTTATTATGCAAGAAATCATTCTTCGTCGTAAAGATGGACAACCTGTAGAGGATTGGTTGCAAGAAGATATTAATAGTTATACGGGATAAAATCAACAGCGATCTAAATGCCACCTACCACGGGGATTGAATATTGGACTATTTAAATCGTGTTCGTTATCTTCAATTAATCTGATCTTGTAGCAGGGAGATTCGATATCTGGTTGAAAAGTATGTCCATCTTGCAGGATGGGAGATTCTGTGAGGCGGTAGTAATTAAAGACATTCATGACGTAGATTGCTAAACCAATATCTTCAGTAATATCTAAGGCAACATCTGCTTTGCCAAAGTTGTGCATTCCGCAGGAATAATAAATATCTTCTCCTTCTACTAGTTTTACGTATAGGGAATAAATATCGAATATATCTGTGGAGTTGTAACAACTTAGCCATTGGTTTGCTTGGTGAGCAATTCCTGTAGATTCTACATAGACGGCTATACCACCAAGATTGAGAAAGACTTGAGCGAAGTTTGCCATAGTAAGACAGGCATCGTATCCTACAGCATAAGATCTCAAATAAATAAACTGTTGGTAATGACTAATTCTTGCTAAAGTAGTCACAGAAATTTTATTTTCTAGATCAGGGGAATGATAATTTAAAAAATAGGTGCGATCGTATATATTGATTTGGCAATCTTTTTTAGTGGCTGTTTCTTGAAAGTTTCTACCAATAAATACATAGTCCACACTATACTTATCTAATAGAGCATCAGCGATCGCTTTTCTACTACTGAGCTTAATGGGAATACAAATAACGATCTGATTTGTCATCTAAACTCATTTTGATAGTATTTATGTATATTTGTGTGTATTACTTCTGTCTAAGAGCAGCAACGCTCAACTCACCACAAGTAGACTTTTTGGATTCGGCAAAAGATACTAGCTTATTTTGTACCATCTTTAAAGATTTATCAGTCAATAGTTTTAAAGTGTGAGGATGATCGAGTATCTGCCGAACAGTTTTCCAGATATTTCTTTGTTTGATGGCTTCTAAAACATAATAGTAAGCAAGCCTTTTTTGGTAAATAGAGAGGTTTTCTAATAAAACTGTCAATAAATGGGAATTTCCGACCATATTTACTTCTGTGTGAATAAAAAATTGAGTGATATCACACGATTCAGCTAAATATGCAGTCGGCTTTCTGGTAGACAGAGAAGTGACGCGAGTACGATAATAATAATAGGCTTGGGGAACTAAAACCAAACGAGCCTGTTGTCTTAAGCATTCAAGATAAAGAACATAGTCTTCCCCTACATGAATATTCTCATTGTATTTGATGCAATGTTCAATCAAAAACTCATGTTTGATTAGAGGTTTAAGATAACCGAGACTCCAGTTTCTTTTTTCGTTGATCGAATTTGGTCGATCGCTTTTGACAAAATCGACTGAATTAATAACCTGAGTGGAAGATATTTGCTGATTATTTTCTTGAAGCAAAGTACCCCAGGGTTGAAATTCGCGATCGCAAATTAAATATAAATTATCTGCAACCATATCCGCATTTTCTTGCTTGGCTACCGACAATAGTTTTTCCAATCTTGAAGGTGCATACCAGTCATCAGAATCTAAAAGAGCGATCCAGTTACCCTTAGCTGCTGCAATACCGCAGTTACGTACATAGCTTACTCCTCGATTTTGCTGATTGCTAATAATTCTGAGTCGTTTATCTTGAAAATTACGAGCAATTTCTACTGTAAAATCTTGGGAAGCATCATCAATCACAATCACCTCAAAATCACTATAAGTTTGATTGAAAATTGATTCGAGAGCCTGTCTTATATAAGCTTCACTATTATAAGTAGGAATTATGATAGATACTTCTGGATTCATGATTTTAATTAGCTTTGAGTTTGTCGCTATAGCTACATACTGTATATGTAGTAAATTTTCTGATTAAGCACTTCATCAAATAAAAATGCGAGTAATTTAGCCTTTTAATTAGATCCCCCTCACATAAGGTAGCATTTCGCGTTTTAAATCTCAAAACTATTACATTCTCGTCAGTCTAACCTGTATTATCAACCGTTTAGCGTCAAGACTTTTGGCTTTAGTTTTAATGATAGTAAATTAAGCGATTTTGTCATTTTATAGCAGCAAACAGATTTGCCTATATTTCTTAGCCGCACAGATATGACCGTACAAATTTGTGTTAAGACATATCAGTTATTAACTAGTAAGTAATAAGTAGTAGATAGCAATTAATCAAAGCCTGAAACACTTAAGTATTTCAGAACGTAATAGTGTGTCTTTTTACAATATAAGTATTTTTACTTAAGCAGAATTAAATTTTTCTGGGAATACTAATTTTAGTATTTTATTCAAATCATTTTGATTCTGGGTGTCAGTAATAATGAGTATTAAGTCATTACCATGGTCGATAAAAATTAAACAAGCATTTTCGAGATCACTTCGTGAAAAAACATCTAAAATAGACGATTCTTCCACTCAATTTAAGCTTTTAATTATTACTCAATTTTTTCCTCCTGACTATGCTGCTACGGGTCAACTAATTCAAGAACTAGCTCACAACTTGGGACAAAATGATATTCAGGTAAATATCTTTACAGGTCAACCAGGGTATGTCTTTAAAGAGCAACAAGCACCTAAAATTGAAGTCCAATCTAATTTGCATATCAGACGTTCTAAAACTGTACAAATTTGCTCGAAGAGAATTAGAGCAAAAGCAGTAAATGGAATTATTTTTACTCTTAGATCTGCATGGTATCTTTTGAGAAATGCTCGTAAAAACAATCTAGTATTATTAACAACCGCACCACCATTTTTAGGGATTGCTGGTTATATAGTTAATTTATGTTTTGGTTCTGAATATATTTGTTTAATCTACGATCTATATCCCGATGCAGTTATTGAGCTAGGAATTATTTCTCGTCAGCATCTTATAACAAAGCTGTGGCGTAAACTCAATGAAATGGTCTGGAAACGTAGCAAAAAAATTATAGTTCTAAGTGAAACTATGAAGCAAAGAATTACGCTCCAACATCCTGAAATGGTTGATAAAATTTCAGTCATTCACAATTGGGCAAATTCCGACTGGATTGTCCCTCTGCCAAAACAAGAAAATTGGTTTGCTCGCCAACATCAACTAGATCATAAATTTACAGTCTTATATTCTGGCAATATGGGGCGTTGTCACGACTTGGACACAATTTTGGCGGCGATGAAGCTACTGCGAAATCAACCAGTACAGTTCGTATTTATTGGTGCAGGGGCAAAGCACGAATTGTGTCGCCAAGAAGTTACCAAATTTAAGCTAGATAACTGTACTTTCTTACCCTATCAAGACAAGGCAAACTTACCCTATTCTCTCACTGCTTGCGACTTAGCCTTAGTTTCGATCGCCCCTGGTTTGGAAGGGGTAGTTGCTCCAAGCAAACTATACGGTATCATGGCTGCGGGAAAAGCGATCGCAGCGATCTGTGAACCTCATTCTTATCTACGTCAAATAATTGATGATGCCCGATGTGGTGCTTATGTTGATAATAATGATAGTCAAGGGCTAGCAGCGTTTATTATGGACTTGGCAATTAATCCTAAATTAGCAACAGATTTGGGTGATGCAGGGCGGAGTTATATGATCGGCAACTTTACTCCCCAAATTATTGCTAGACAATATTGTGAAGTGTTGAATATCAACGCTGTCGAGCAATATAATAGTACCAAAACAGCCGAGTCAAAACACCTAATCAAAAATACACTAACCTCCAAAATTTAGTTGGCGGTAGCAAGATAATTGACTCTAATGATTTGATTTATGGTGACTAACTGATGTTCTTTTCGTTCCCAAAATAGGAATACGAACTAAAAAACAAGTACCGATATTAAGCTCGCTGGTGACAGAAATTTTACCACTGTGACGCTTGGCGATCGCTTGAGATATAGCCAAGCCCAAACCTGTACCACCTTCACGGCGAGAGCGAGCTTTATTTGCTCGCCAAAAGCGATCAAATACTCTAGAAACTTGATCTGGAGCAATACCAATACCCGTATCCCTTACGCTAATTATCGCCATACGGTTTTGCTTGTATAAATCTAAACTCACTCTGCCTTCTTCGGGGGTATATTGCAGGGCGTTTTCGAGCAGATTGGAAAATAATCTTGATAATTGGGCAGTGTCGCCCATAATTTTTATCTCGCCTCTAAATTTAGATTGAAAGACTATTTGTTTTTCATTAGCTAATGGCTCAAGCAGAACAAAACAATTTTGCAAGATTTGGTTGAGAGAGACAGGAGTTAATTTGCGATCGCTGACGGGAACGCTAGGATCGGCATCAGCACGAGCCAGAAATAACAAATCTTGTAGAGTCTGATTCATCTGTAGGGCGGCACCAGCGATCGCTTCGAGTTTTTTGACATCTTTGGGATGAACTCGCTCTGGATGGTTGCGCATGATGTCTACCGAGGCTTTGATCGCAGTTAAGGGGCTGCGTAATTCGTGGGAAGCATCGGCAGTAAATTGCTTAAGCTGATTAAAGCTAGCTTCAATTGGTTCGATCGCTTTTTTAGTTAACCAAAAACCCCCCAAACCAGTCAAAATCAAAGTTAACATCCCACCAATCACGAGAATCCAAAATAATTCTTCTTCTGCTGCTTCTATTTCTTCACTAGACTGGCTCGCTCTGACAAATCCTACTAAAGAAGGAGGTCCTACCTGCTCGTTGTTACGGACGAAAACTGAAGCTGTATGGGTGCGAAAAACTTCTCCTGTTTTTGCATGGCGAATAATTCTCGAACCCAATTCAGGCGGCGCATTTAAATGAATCATTCCTTTTCGACCGAGCAATTTGCCTTCTCGATCAAACCATTCTAAACTCTGTCGATCGCGATTAAAGATGTCACGCCAAGGTACTTCCTCTACTTGATTGAGATATTTACTACCGCGCTCCCTAACCGAATTAAACGAAAGAGTTGCCGATTGTGCCAAAGTCATTACTTTTTTATCAGTCTGGCTGTACAAGTTACGCCGAAAAACGACATAAACCCCCGTACCAAAAATACTCAAAATAGCTGCCATGACTATCAGATAGTACAAAAGCAATCGCGATCGCAACCCATGATACATAAAAAACTATACCTGTTGTGGTTCTTCTTTGAGACGATATCCTAACCCATAGACAGTTTCAATTAAATCGTGGGGTGCGCCAGCAGCTTCTAGTTTTTGTCTGAGTCCTCTAATATGTGCTTTGACAGTGGCTTCTTCGGGAACTTGTTCAAAAGACCAAAGATGTTCTAAAATCTGAGCGCGACTAAAGACACGACGACCATTACGCAAGAAAAATTCTAGTAGTTTGTATTCTTTGGGACTAAGGGGTAAAAGAGTTTCTTCATAGAATACCTCGCAACTACTAGGATCAAGACGGAGTTTGTCCCAAGTTAAAACAGGAGGCAAACTACCGGTACCACGACGTAACAAAGCACGGATACGTGCAGACAGTTCGTCTAGCTCAAAAGGTTTGACCAAATAGTCGTCTGCACCTGCATCGAGTCCTTCTATTTTATTTTCTAGAGTATCTTTTGCCGTCAACATTAAGATCGGAATATCGAAGCCTTTTTTACGTAGTTTTTGGCATAGAGTAATTCCATCCATCTCTGGCAGCATCACATCTAATAGCACCATGTCGTAGGTGAATACATCTAACAGATCCCAAGCACTTTGACCGTCATAAACTGCTTCGACAGCATAGTGAAGATCGCTGAGGTATTCCACTATGGCATCGCTAATACGTTCGTCATCTTCGACTACTAAAATTTTCATAAATCTTCTTCTAATTAAATTTAATTCAAATTTATAAGCATAGTTGCACTTTGGCTATAGTACCTCAAGCAAGAGATCAACAACAATTTCATCCTCTTTTCTTTTCTTAAATTTCTTACTCCTCGAAAAAGTAGTGTTAGCCGAATTAAAAACGCAGAAGATTCTTCTATTATGAAAGTAGTGTAAAAAAAATTAACAATTCATTGCAATCATAACTTTTATGGGACTATTCGGTATCGGCAAAAAAGCCACAATTCCTTCTTCAGGAGATGCTTTGCCTGGACGCAGCCAATCTATGCCTGTGCCATCAAAGCATCATGTCAACGGTAACTCTCTCAAGCCTCCTTTTCCTGAAAATATGGAAAAAGCTGTATTTGGCTTAGGTTGTTTTTGGGGTGCAGAAAGAAAATTTTGGCAGCAAGAAGGTGTTTATACTACTGCGGTAGGCTATGCTGCCGGACACACTCCTAACCCTACTTACAAAGAAGTATGCAGTGGTATGACAGGACATAATGAAGTTGTTTTGGTAGTTTACGATCCTGCTAAAATCAGCTATGAAGAGCTATTAAAGGTATTTTGGGAAAGTCACAATCCTACTCAGGGAATGCGTCAGGGTAATGATCGCGGTACTCAATATCGTTCTGGTATCTACACCTATACTCCCGAACAACAACAGCTTGCAGAAGCATCTTTAGCAGCTTATCAATCAGAATTAGGTAAAGCTGGTTACGATGCTATCACTACCGAAATTATTGAAGCACCTGAGTTTTACTACGCAGAAGATTATCATCAACAGTATCTAAGCAAAGTGCCTAATGGTTACTGCGGTTTGGGTGGAGTAGGTGTTTGTTATCGGGCTACTGCCGTACAAAAATAGGTAATCTGTAACAATTGACATCCTCCTCCTCGCCTTTTAGAGCAAGGATTCTGGTATGGGAGTTATTAGTTATTAGTTATTAGTACTTAACTGACTACTAATACGGGCGGTCATCAATGTGAGGCAATCTCACCTGCTCGCCCTTAAAAAACTACGAGTAAGTACCCAGTCACGGGGCAGGCTTTAAACCCAGAGCGACGGTAAATCGAGCGATCTCTTTCAATATATGGTTAGGAGATCGCCTTTTTCTAAACAATCAACTAACATTAGACTACTTCCAAAAAATCAATTTTCCATTCTTTATTTCGTCGCGCTACATTAAACTTCAGAGGGATTTCGCGACCAGATTTTAGAATTAAATTAGCACTAATCTTAGAACTATCTCCTGTTTTCATTTCAGGCATTCCTAAAGAAGTTCGTTGATATTGTTTGAACTTATAATTTTTAATTAGTTTGCGGAATTGAGGTTGGGAAATCCGACTGCGAAAATTGTCTGTTGTAGATAGATAAGCCTCATCGATTTTATTTTCACTAATTAACTCAAAAAATTCATTAATTGCTAGAGGTATTCCTTTGGTATTCCTCATCACAATCACGACTACAGATACCCAAACTACAACTGCAATTCCTGCGATCGCAGCTAAACCAATTAAAATATATTTACCATAGGGCTGTAGTAGTTCCATATTACCTATTGTTCTGATTTAACCTGCTACGACATTAAAAGCTTTTCTTAAAATATTCCCCAATTTAAGCTAGTAGATGTCACAATCTAAGCTACTACAAAAACCTTTTGCTATATCTAAGTTAAGAGCTAAAATCCAACATATTTTAAGATTATGCAACAAATATTTAATATTATTGGTTTAATTCCTGGTTATCTAATTGTGCTGGCAATTTTACTAGTAATTATACCTACAATTGTAGCAATTTTACTGCGCTATGTTTTGTATCAACATTTGAAGCATTTAGCAACTAAAACTAAAAGACTTTTAGGAGGAATGACTTTAGAATCTACTCCTAAAATTATTCATAAGCTAGAACAAAGATTTGTTGATAGTAAAGTTAATTTAGACCAGATTAATACTGCTGCGGTAATTGAAGGGGCGTATAGTCAGGAAAAGTTTTATTTTCTGGGTTTATCTTTAAACTGTAGTTTCATCGATAGCTTTTGTCGAATCTTACCCAATTTGCTATTATCTTTTGGATTGTTGGGGACATTTTTGGGTATTACTTTCAATCTTTCTAATCTTAGTCAAACTATTACCCAAGTAGATATTAATGATGTAAATAATTTAGTCGAAGAATTAAATCAACCACTACAGGGAATGGGAGTAGCTTTTACTACAAGTTTAATTGCGATCGCTTGTAGTTCTTTGCTCACTGTTTTAAATTTAATCTGGAATACCAATATTGTTAAGGCAGGGTTATTAAATTACCTCGAAGACTATATTGACAATATTTATCTTCCCTTAGTACAACCTGTCAGTTCGGTTGAAGGTGCGATCGATAAGTTTAGTAATGACTTTGAGGGTATGTTGCATCAGTTAAGTAATGCGATTGAAGAGTCGATGACAAGAGCTTTTAGTAGAATAGAAAGCAGTGCGAACATCTTTGAAAAAGCTGCCAATGTTTTGGATACCAGTGCTTTTCCCGAACGTCTGGCAGCTGCTACTAACGATCTTGCGATCGCCCAAAATCAATTTTCACAATCTTCTTTAGTCTTGCAAAAGTCTACCCAATCTTTTGACCATAATTTAATTGCGATCCAAAAACTCACTAAAAAAGTATTGGAATTAAATCAAGAGCAAAATGCGATCGATAAATCTAGTTTAAAAGAAATACAGCAAGAGCTATCTAAGTTGGTCAATAAAATTAACTAAAAACTTTAATGAAAAATAAACGTAAGCTACGCAGTTACGAAGCCGTAGAAGATCTCAATGTTTGGCCATCTTTTACAGATTTAATGGCTAACGCTTTTATGATTATTAGCTTGTTTCTGTTACTTGCTTTGTTCAAATCATTATTTCTTAAATACGCAGCCGATCAAACCGAGCAAAACCTGAGCGATACCGAAAGACAAGTGCGATTACTGCAAAGAGAATTAGCTACTATTGAAAACGAATTAGGAGAAAGTACTTCTGATGTGCGCCAACTACGAAACACTTCTTCTGAGTTACAGAAACTTTTATTAGATAGCAATCAAAGAAGTCAAAATCGCGTCGATTTTTTAGAATCTCAAATACAGCGTTTAAAATCAGCCCCACCTGTAGTAGTAATTCAAGACTCTGGAGGATATCAGTTTGATTCTGGCAGTGCTAGGTTACCCAATAACTTAAAAAACTATATCACGATGGATTTAGTTAATCGTATCGAACAAGTTAGCCAACAACGCAACCTTTACGTAGTAGAAATTATCGGACATACCGATGGTCAAGTAAACTTTGGTAGTGGCAACCTCGATCAACAGCTAGAAGCAGTAGCTTTAGGTAAACAGCCTATCGATAGGCTTAAACCAGGCTCAAATGCTGATTTGGGGCTAATGAGAGCTTTAGAAGTGGTCAAGCAATTACAGTCAGTCCAAGAAAAAACAGGGAGATTGGCAGGAGTAGAATTTAGGGCATATTCCGCAGCCCAAATCCAACTGCCTACGGGAGATTTTTCTCCTGCTAGTCGTCAACCCGATGCTAGTCGCCGAAGAATTGAAATCCGTTTTTCTCCTTTGGGTAAGGCTGAAACAGTTAAATAATCTGAGTTTGGGACGAGAAAAATATAATTAACATACCCTAAAAATCTTGTTTAAAAAATAAACACTAATTGTAATTCCCAGTCTTTAGAGTTACGGCGAATTATGACAATCTGTTTAATAAATTCGCGAAAATAAAAACGTCTTTCCGCTTCTGATAAATCTAGCCAAAATTGAGGCAGAGATACAGTACTAGCGATCGCTTTTAAATTACCTGGTGGAAGTTGAGCAATTTTGGTTTCTAACTGGGATATTTCGCTACGGATTTTATAGTTGCGGATGGCAAAAGTTTCTGGATCTAAAATATCTTGTTGCAAAAAATCGGGAAGGCGATCGAGAAGCTTTTGTTTTTGAATAATTTCTTGTTTTAAATTATCTTGTAAAGAACTATTTTGGGGGAAGTTTAGTTGAGCAACCGCCAGGGGAAGTTCAACGCATATTTTATCAATAGTCTTTTCTAAAACTTGAGAGTAAGAGATTGCTTTACATTGAGGTTTTTGAGGACAATCTGTAGGGCGTAAATAAAGATATTCTTTTTTTTGATGGTGTTGAGTTACACGAGTAATTTTCATTTTTGACTGACACAATTCACAAATTACTAATCCTGCCAAAGAGCGAGGCGCACTGGCAGAACGAGGTGCTAGCTGGCTATTTCTACGTAATAAGCGATCGATTTGTGCTGCTTCTTCTCTGGTAATAATTGCCGTATGAGTATTAGAGATTAAATCTTGATTTTTGTACTTCAAATCTCCTCGATATACGGGATTTGTCAGCCATTTTTTTCCGGTAGAGGGAGATATTTTTTTACCATATCGCTTTTCTAAATACTTAACTGCGCCCCGCAAAGAACCATATAACAAAAATCTTTCAAAAAAGTCTTTAACTACAGGAGCAGTGCTTTTGTCAATAATATATTTATCTTGTCCGCGACGATAACCATAGGTAGCTTTACCTGGGGGTGGTAAGATTTTCAAACGATTGCGAGCATGACCTTGTTTGATGCGAATACTTTGCTGATCGGTCTGTATTTTATGTAGTAATGCGGATAAATTACTTTTAAAACGATAATTATTAACTTCATTAAACTTGGAAGAAGAATAATCATCTTGTGTGGTAATAATTTCAATTCCTAAAGATTCTAATTGATTTAGGCAATCTCCAATATCTGGAACGCGATCGCCCAACTCTGACAAACGACGAATCAACAAATAACTGGGAGGATTTTGTTGACAGTCTAATATTAATTGTTTTAAAGCAAAGCGATCGCCCGAATCTTGATAAACTCGATCTATTTCAAATCCCCAAATGGCAGTTGGTGGAGACGTTTCTAAAAGCGGATTACTATAGGTATAGGCAATAATCTTAATACTCATTTTATTAGTTGCCCAAAGTTTATCTCTAATCTTGGTTCTAAAATAAAAGTTTAGTAGGGTGATTGACTAAACTGAATCGTTAATTTTAGTAACTTACCATTATTTACTGCTGCATTTTATTTAATACTGAAGGACTGGGGTTGATGGAGCTACATCAGAATGCACTATTGCAAAAAAGAAGCTTTTTCTTATTACCTAATGAGTTGAAGCTATATCTTAAAGACATGGATGGTGAGTATGAAAACTATATATCTTATGAAAAGCTGACTAGCAAAGCCAAAGTTCGCTGTCGCAAAGATAGTAAACTGTTTTTTATAACCATGGCAGCGATCGGGTTTGCTGTTTGTATCTTGTTACAAAGTTTAATACTTAATATCGGATTTAGTCGGGCTATTTTTCCTAGTTTAATTGCTTTGATATTTGGGATTTTATATCAGCTAAAAAAGGAAAGCTACGTGATTGTAGAAACGGTAGATAGCAAAAAAATTGTCTTTTTACGCAATAAGCCAAATCGTCGTAGTTTAGAAAAGTTTCTTAATCAACTTTGGTTAAGACGCAAACAATATTTAAGGGAAAAATATTTTTATATCAATCACAACCAAGATATGCAGCAGCAAATGGATAGACTGCGCTGGCTATTCGAGCAAAAAGCTATTAGTCAAAAAGAATACAAGCTGGCTAAAGAAGATTGGATTATCGATAAAAGTTATCAACCCTATTAGACCATATAACCCTCAAAAAATTTGGTTATGAAACTAGCAATCGTTGGATGTGGATATGTGGGGAGAGAGGTTGCCAAATTATGGCATCACCATGGCAAGCAAGTCACTGTCACCACAACCAGTCCTAGTAAAAAAGATCGGCTACAAGAAATTGCTTCAGAAGTAGTAGTATTGAGTGGTAGCGACCTCAATAGTCTCAAACAATTAGTAGCAGACAAAGATGTTGTACTGCTTAGTGTCAGTGCCAAACAACGTACTCCCGATACATATTATCAAGCTTACCTTGAAACTACTACTAATGTTGTTCGAGCGATTCGGGAAACGGGAAATGTCCGCCAGCTAATCTACACTAGTAGCTATGGCATTCTGGGAAAACAAGAGTCGGCAATAGTTGACGAGACAGCAATTCCTAATCCAAACAGCGAATATGGCAAAATTCTCACCCAAACAGAGCAAGTATTACTATCTGTTTCAAAATCAGAGTTTAAGGTCTGTATCTTACGTTTGTCGGGGATCTATGGTCCTGGCAGAGAATTAATTAAAATATTTAGGAAAATATCGGGTACGACTCGTCCAGGGTTGGGAGACAAATACACCAATTGGGTTCACTTAGATGATATTGTTGGTGCGATTGACTTTGCCAAACAACATCAGCTACAGGGAATTTATAATTTAGCTAGCCAGCAAACTCTAACTACTAAAGAGTTTTTTGAGAAACTATTTACGGTACATAAACTACCAGGAATTAACTGGGATAGTACTCAAGATGATCCGCGACTGTACAACATGAAACTGTCTAGTCAAAAAATTCAGGATGCTGGCTACAAGTTGATCCATCCCAACCTAAAATTTATTTAACTAAGCTCTTTTACGCATTCTGCGGGGAACAATTTTAGAAGAATCTACCTTAGCGATCGCTCTTGGAAGGGGCAAAATGCGAATTCGACCATCTAAAGTATTTGCTTGATAAACTTTGTGTCGATCGAGGTCTAAAGCGGTCATCCAACCACTATTGTGATGGTATGCGCCAGTTTCAATATCTAGCCAGCCTCTACCTGCAGCTATTTGACCTGGCTTAACTCCTGGTAGGGTAAAAGTAATAGTATGACCTGTCACAATCAACTTATCTGGGAAAAAAGCGCGATTGCTGCTGTGGAAATCTTCTCGAATCCAACAAAATTCATCGGCACTTTGTTGCTGTAGCGGAATGTTAGGATTAACTCCTGCATGAACCAGCCAATAGTCACCCAAATCCAGATACAAAGGTAAGCTTTGCATCCAATCAATATGCTCTTGAGGAATTTTACTATCGTAGCTGGCTACCGTTGCATGACCACCGCTATACAACCAACCTTGGTATAGTTCAATTGATACTTCACCATTACCAACTACATCCAGCATCATTTCTTCGTGATTTCCTCGAAGACAATGATATTGATTACGCATAATAAAATCTACTACCTGCGCGCTTTTCGGGCCTCGATCAATCAGATCGCCCAAAAAATAAATTTCATCATTACTATTAGGTGAAATCGAGTCTAATAATGCAATTAGGGTGTCATAGTGTCCGTGTACGTCACCGATGACGATTCGACGATTTTGGCTCATGTTTGATGGTTTAACTATGTGCATATTAACAATTGCTATTTATTGCTCGACTTATGTCTTTTGATAATAGAAGTAAATTGTTAACTTATTAGTAAGTATTCCCGATAAACTAAGGATAATGACTATATCTGTAGTCTGATTTTGAACGGGTAGCAAAACAAACGTTACTAAGTATAGGAGCAAGATGACAAATCGGGTAGTTTCTTCGACAACAATTGCCAAAATAAAAATCTTGCAGCAGCCATCTAATCCTGCATGGATTAAACAAGCGATCGCCAATTTAGATACGATTTTACTAGATCATTCCCATTGTGAACGTAAAGCAGCAGGAGTGGCAATTAATCTGATGTTTCGCTACCCCTCTCATCATAAATTAGTCCGCCAGTTAACGGCGATCGCTCAAGAAGAATTAGAGCATTTTGAACTGGTAAATCAGTGGTTGGAGAAGCGTAATATTCCCCTAGCACCATTGAATTCACCTCCTTACTTTACTAAACTAAAATCCCAGGTACGACATTCAGAACCAGATCGTCTGATTGATTCTTTATTACTTTCAGCGATTATTGAAGCTCGTTCTCACGAAAGGTTGGGCTTAATCGGTGAATACTGTCCAGACCCAGAGTTGGGTAAGTTTTATCGTAGTTTAATGGCATCAGAAGCTCGCCATTATGGTATTTACTGGATATTAGCCGAACATTATAGCGATCGCTCTACAGTAGAAAAACGTTTGACCCAATTGGCAGAATATGAAAGCAGTGTTCTCAGCGCTTTGCATCACGAACCTAGGGTGCATAGTTAATTAATGGACAATTAACAATTAACAACTAACTTCGGAAGATAATAAGTGCTTAAATCAGGCAAATCTGTCTGCCTATTACTTTAGGAAAATTGTCTGACAAAAGCTATCAAAGAATCTCGAATATCTTGTAATGGTGGATTATATTTTGCTAATGACCAGATAGTTAAACAGGGTTGATCTACTACTTCTAGTAGTGGTAAATCATCGTAAGAATCAGTAACTAAGATTGAAGATTTTATAGCTGATTGGGGTAAAACCTCTTCAACCATTAATAATTTTCCTTTCCCTCGATCTTTTGCCCCTTGCCAAAACCTACAAGCGATCGCTCGATCGTATCTAATTTGGAAATGATTTAAAATGGGGTTAATAATAAAATTGAATCCCAAACTAGCAACAATAATTGAAGGATTGGGATTATTCGCGATCGCGTTTTTTAGTTCGAGATTAGAATAATCTTTGGCTAAGGTTTCGGCTTTTTTCTGCCAGAGAAATAACGTCCAGGGTAAAAACAGAGTCGCACCGACTACCAAAAACCAATCCCGAATCTTACTACCTTTAAAAGGTTTTGGTAGCCAAGACCAGGGTTGAATTAAGCTAATAATTTTAAGCAGAATAAATCCCAGCCAACGAGGACGTAGACTATCTAAATATTCAGCAGTAGAATTGCGTAAAAATAAAGTTTCGTCAAAATCTAGAATTATTGTTGTTAGATCGCTAGCTTGTTCGATATAGTCAATTGCTACGGTCGATTCGCTAAAATCAATATTATGATTTAATTTATAATTCATTTAGTGTTTTTAAACTAATAACTAATAGCTAATTACTATTAAGCAAATTAACTAGCAGTATTTATAGGAGCAGATTTCAGATGATTTGAACCATCTTCAGACACTAGTTTAACCCCAGATATCATTCTAATAAACTGTCCTTTTCCTTGAAGTATGCACCACAAAATAATTGTCCAAGTTTGCCAGTTTTGCCATAAATTAAAATCTTGAGTACTTAAGGAAAATCCTCCCAAGATAAAGATAAAGATTAAGCAGCGTAATACTTTTTCGGGTAATTGTTGAGGCCAGTCTTGAGAGTTACCCCCAGAGTAACGATAAACAATATAAAGAATACTGCGAGCTAAAATATTACTAGATAAAATACTGGTACCAATTGGATTGATAGTAGTCACTACCACAAAGCCATAATAACGGAAAGACTGAAGCAAAATATAAAGCCAAGTTCTTGTATGTTTGTTAAGGTTGTTGTAGATCCAAAAACATAGCCTAGTTAACAATAGAAAACCAGTCCAATAAATACCGATCAATAAAACAGGGTCGATCGCGACAATTTGCATCTCTAACCCCGAACCATTGAATAAATATCGCACTCCCTGAGCTTTTTCTAAAAGCGTGACACCAATTGTACCAAATACAAAAGACCAAAACCAAGGAAAAAAACTCGACATCATCGACTTATATTCATAATAAGTTTTAGCCAGTTTGGGTTGTTCTTCATATTTTTCGGCTACCAAATCGTTTTCGTAGTATCCTAATTCGTACACACACCAAAAAGAAATCAGTAAAAATAAAATACTAACAGCTTGCAAGAGCGAATTACTTACCTGCCAAGCAAAAGCAAATAGCAAGATGGGCAGATCATCCCACATAATTACTCTTAAGGTGTAATTTTCTCCCGATCTTTTGACCTTTTCTAAATAAGAAAACGGGAAATAAATAATATTGTTTATTTGTAGACTGCCTTGCATAATGTAAGTTACATAATATTAAGTATCACCATATTGCCCTGAAGTAACTAAGTTTGAGTGTGATCTGATTCGGTGAATCCTCATCAAATAAATTACTAGTAACTATGAAGGAGAAATATCAAGACTTGATAATCCGAGATTGGCAAAGCTGCGATCGCAATGCGGCAGCCGAAGTAATTCGACAGGTATTAGCAGAATATGGTTTACCTTGGCAGCCTGAGTTAGCAGATCGAGATGTCATAGAGGTAGAATCTGCATACTTAGATGTGGGGGGAGAATTTTGGGTAGTAGAACAAAACCGAACAATTGTCGGAACATCCGCATATCACCCTATAGCTAGAGGTCTAAATGCGGTAGAGATTCGCAAAATGTATTTATTGCCCAAAGTTCGGGGTCGAGGATTAGGTAGATATTTATTAAGGCAGTTAGAAAAGGCAATCGCTGTTAAAGATTATCAAGAAATTTGGCTTGAAACTGCAAGTATATTAAAAGAGGCGGTAAGATTGTACGATCGCAATGGTTATCAACCAGCTAGTGGTGTTGAAACTGCAAGGTGCGATTTGGTTTATCTCAAAAAACTGCACCATTAAAACCATTAAAATTTAAAATAATTTAGATAGAAACAAGCAAATTATGTTTTTACTGGCTGGGGATATTGGTGGAACAAAGACTATTTTACGCTTGGTAGAGGTGACAGAAGTCACCCTCACCGAAAAGACCTTTAAAACTGTCAAAGAGGCACAATACGTTAGTGCCAACTTCCCCGATCTAGTACCGATGGTACAAAAATTTATGGGAGAAGACAAAAATCTCAAACCCCAAATTGCTTGTTTTGCGATCGCTGGACCAGTAGTTAATAATATCTGCAATTTGACTAATCTTAGTTGGGTCTTGGAGACGCCTCGTTTAGAGCTAGAATTAGATATTCCCAAAGTTAGCTTAATTAACGACTTTGCTGCCAATAGCTTTGGTATTTTAGGTTTAAAAGACTTTGATGTCCATACCCTACAAGCAGGAGAAGCTAGAGAAGATGCACCCATCGCGGTAATTGGTGCGGGAACGGGATTAGGAGAAGCATTTTTAATTCCCCAAGGAAAAAAATATCAGATTTTTGCTAGCGAGGGAGGACACGCAGATTTTGCTCCCCGCAACGATCTCGAAACAGATTTACTCAAATACCTACGGGTTAAATTAAATGTCGAACATATCTCTGTAGAAAGGGTAGTATCTGGTCAGGGTATTGCGTCAATCTATCAGTTTTTGCGGGATACTAAATACGCCCCCGAATCCTCAGAAATTAGCGAAAAAATCAAATTTTGGGAACAAGAAACCAAAAAAACCATCGATCCTGCTGCGATTATTTCTCAAGCAGCTTTTAAACAAAGCGATCGCCTGTGCGAAAAAGCGATCGAGATTTTTATTGAAGCTTATGGTGCAGAAACAGGTAATTTAGCCCTTAAGCTGCTGTCTTATGGGGGAATTTATATTGCAGGAGGAATCGCAGGTAAAATATTACCTTTGATTCAGGATGGTAGGTTTTTGGATACTTTCAAAGATAAGGGTCGAGTTAGTCGTTTAATCGAAGAAATTCCCGTTCATATTGTTCTCAATCCCCAAGTAGGATTAGTAGGTTCGGTATTATATGGTTTACAAAATCAAGAATAATTGGCTTAGTGAAACCAAAAAGCAATTTATTTGTAGCGATTAAGGCGATCTCTTGAAATGACCATAACCCTACAATACTTTTCGGTCAAGTCTGTTTATTGATTGATTATTTTGAGTAATGAGTAATGAGTAATGAATAATAGGTTATAGGTTATAGGTTATCAACACTTGTTAAACGAGAAGTATTGCATAACCTTATGGTTTAAACAGAGGTGTCAACTGAATAGATTACTAACAAATGTAATTATTATCACTGTCTTCTAGCTGTTTGATACACAGATTATTTTGTAAGGCAAAGATAAAGTGAATTTGTAATGAGATGAAGTAACAGCAAATTAATTGATGCTTTTTAGGCTTTATCTCTAATAGAAATTAAATATTTAATTTTTTAAACTATTAAAAGCAAATACATTATTTATGTTGGTTAATCAAAATAAAATTGAGCTAAAATCTACAGTTACCGACGACTGGGGAGGTAGTTATAGAATAGTTTTAGATTTAGCAGCAATTTCAACCGCAGAAGATTGGGAACTAGAAATTTCATTTCCTAATAATTACAAAATTGATCAAATATATGGAGCAGAATTAACTCAAGAAGACGATAAAACATACATTTCTGGAGTTGACTGGAATAAAAATCTCAACCCAGGAGAAACAGCTAGAATTGCACTAATTATTGATGAAGGTGACTATACTAATGAAGCTCCTGTCTTACCCACTATTGCTGGTTCTGTAGATGACTTTACCAGCGAAAACATAACTGCTTCAGCCCCAATTTCTGCTCTTGATATTGACACTCAAGTGATAGAAGATTGGGACGGTGGATACAAATTAGAAATCGACCTCCAAGCAGAATCAAATCTTCAAAATTGGCAAGTAGATTTTTCTTTGCCCTATACCTATAACATTCAAGAAGTTTACGGTGTTGATTTAATCGATCGCGGTAATGGTAACTATACGATCGAGGGTCAAAACGACCAGGTAGATCTGATGGCAGGACAATCAATTCAATCTATCTTTATTGTTGAAGATAACGGACAAGCTGCGATCGCACCTGAGATGGCACCGATTGATTTGGGAACAGTAGCAGAACCAGTAGAAGTAATTTCGACCGAAGAAGTTACTACCAGCCAATCAACTACACCCATAATTGCGATCGAAGAATCTATCAATGAAACAGAAATTACCGATTCCCCTTTGGCGTATGGTAGAGGTCAGGATCTTGTTGCCCAACCAGAAGATAATGGCAGAATTATCAACGTAGATCATGAATTTGGCGGGAATTTGGATAATGCGATTTCTGCTGCAAATACTGGTGATGTGATTTTATTGAGCGATAATACTTATTACACCGACGGTTTTACCATCGATCAGAATATTACTATCGACGGTCAACAAGGTTCAATTATCAACGGTAATGGAACATCCGAAGCGATTATTAGTTTAACCACCGCAGCTTCTGGTACAACCATCCAAGACGTAGAAATTACCAATGGTAACAACGGTATTTATGGTTATAAGGTATCCAACCTAACGTTACAAAATCTCAACATTAACAATATTGGTATTCAAGAAACCACTAGAGAAGGTCAATATAATACAGGTATTGTGCTTAATGGTGCAGATGGACTGCGCTTACTTGATTCGAATATCAGTAATATTGGTCGCAAAGGTGCTGGTATCAATGATACTGATAGCGCATTTATTAGTGGACTTTCGGTGCAAAATGTCAACCTAGCTGCCCAACACGCTCAAAGTTTTGATGCTGCTGGAATTAAGTTTTTTAATACTAATGATGTTTTGCTGCAAGACAGTTACTTCTCTGATGTTAACGCCTTCGGTATTTGGAATGATACTACTAGCAATACCACTATCGCGAGTAATGTGGTTGAAAATGCAGGGGAAGATTTCTTGAAACCAGACTTTAATACTAACGTCGATATTGCCGGGATCTACAACGAGAAAAGCTACCAATCCACTGTTAGAGATAATCAAGGAACTGCTGTAGAAGGATTTTCCGTTTTTAACGCCACCGAGTTTTCTACTGAGACGATGGTGTTTGAAAATAATGATTTCTCCAGTTATCAACTTAATACCGAAGACTATTGGGTCAACGAAGAAGCTGAAAGATTGATTGCTGTTACCGAAGATCCTGAGGAGGCAGACTTTAGTTTATTCGCTGAAGAGTATTTTGCTCAAGCTGATATTACTTAATAAGTATCTAAGCTAAATCTATCTTATAAGATCATTAACCCCGAATAGGGGTTTTAAAATGTCACAGAAGCCATCAAAAGCATACAATAGTTATAAATCTTAGATTAAAACTAAAAACCTAAATTAAATTTTTGCAATGAGTGTTTATCAGGTAGTTCAGATTGTTTGGGCAGCATGTGCCTTTTTATCAATTATATTTATTTTGCTACATAGTCCCAAAGGCGACGGCTTGGGCGGTATTGGGGGACAATCTCAAATGTTTACTAGTACCAAAAGTGCCGAAAATGCTCTTAATCGCATTACTTGGGGTTTAGGAATTGGTTTTATCGCCTTAACTGTTGTCCTTAGTGCTGGTTGGTTAGAGTAAATCAAATATTTATGAATAGATGGCGAGATAGCCCGTTGCGGAGGGCGTGTTGCCCGACACAGGTTCGGGCATTTCAACCGCCTGTCGGGTTCACCGCGTTAAAGAAACTATCGAAGATGCGATCGCCATGGCAAAAGTCTATAGCTTTAGCGATCGCCATTTTTTTGTTGGTTTTTTCTAACCACAATCTAGCTTCGCCTCAATCTACTGCTTCTGCTTTGCCTCCTTTGAAAGTTCATTCTCTGCCAGAGTCTTTACGTAACTGGAAAGATAACAATCAAAGTGGGGATTATTTTAATCAAATTGAATCAACCCCGTTGGGTTACTTGGTTTGGTCGCATTTTCCTGTGACGGTATATATTCAGCAACCTGTTAGCTTTACCGACTCCGCTGAGGATCGACGGTTTCAGCAGTGGGTAACAGGGGTAGAACAGGCGATCGCACAATGGAATCAATATTTACCCCTACAAATAGTATCTGAGGTAAAAACAGCAGATATCACAATCTGGCGATCGCAACCTAAAAGAGAGGTAAAAAGAAACCCCGATACGGGGCTATTTGATATTCCAAGGGCGGTAACCGCCGAAACTAATTATAATTTTTATCTTCAAGAAAATCCTGCTATAGTTGCCCACAAAATGACGGTGTACATTAGCTCTAGTTTTGCTGGAGTATCTTTGCTGGCGACGATTCGTCACGAACTAGGTCACGCGCTAGGCATCTGGGGACATAGCCCAGAAATGAAGGATGCGCTATATTTTTCTCAGGTAAGCGATCCTCCGTCTATTTCGCCTAGAGATGTTAATACTTTGAAGAAGATTTATCAACAGCCAACAAAATTGGGTTGGAAGATTAACTAGCAATGAATAATTATTTGTTGTTGTTAGTTAAACTATTGCAAACTGTTCTCCTGTAATGGTATCTGCATTAGAACCGTTGGTAATATTGATGTCGTCTAGAATTACCTCTTGACCAAAGATATCGGTAACGAGTAGATCTTGTACGCCATTAAGAGGATAGTTGCCCTCAAGTACGAAACGATTGTCTGATTCTCGCTCTAGTTCAACGGTGCTACCGCCATCAGTAATTAGATCTACGCTTTCGATAGGATAGCGATGGTTGTTTAATCTAACTGCTGCATAGTAAGGATTGGTTTCGGCAATTCCTTCAACTACAATGCCCTGACCAATGCTATAGCCATAGGCTGTCACGTAGTCATCAGCAGGACCAACCAGCGTGTATTCGATATTGACTACTCCATCAACGGGATTAGCTACTTTTTCAAAAGCCTCCGCGCTCATATCAAAGCCATCTGCTCTTTCGTAGAGGTAGTCTACAACCTGGACTGTAATTGGCGCAGCACCATCTCTTTGTTTGGGACCAGATACTTCAAAGAAAGCTCCACTAGCTTCTGAGCCATTCCACTGCACGTTATTAATGGCAACGATTTTGTGTAGTTCGCTGGCTACGGGCACATCTAAACCAGAAGCACCCAAACCACCTGCAGGATTGGCAGCATCATAAAATGTGGCACGTCCTTGATATTTTTCGTTGATTTCTAGTTCTGATTCTAAATCGGGATTAGAAAAAGTATAAATACTATCAGATCTACTGGGGCTATTGAATACCGAACCATCTAGATCAAAATTTTGTGGCTCAACAGTTACGGAATTGTCCCCAGTAAAGCCGAAGGTTAAAGTTTCTCCTGCTGCAATTTCTCGATTCCAATCGGTATGAGTGATGACATAATTGCCGTCTTGGTTTTCCTCAATCTCTGCATCCCAAATATTATTGATGGGATTGGGGAAATCAAATTCTAGACTCCAGCTATCAATATTTCCGCCAGTATTGTTGGTAATAGATATTTTGCCTTCATAGCCACTACCCCAGTCTTCGACTAAAGTAAAATCAATATCTGCTACTAAATCTTCTGCTACTGTTTCTGTATTAGCGTCGCTAGTAGGAACAGAGATATCGGCAATTTCAAGATCTTCTGATGCCTCCGTAGTTGTTTCTGGCTCGATGGCAGGTTCACTTACTGAGTCAGCATCTGTTTCTTCAATAACTGGCTCAACGTTGTTTCCTTCTACTATTTCCTCTGTTGGGGAACTTGCGTCATCGTTAAATACAGTATTGGTAGGACTAATAATTTCGCCGTTAACTTTGTTGGCGTTGAAATAAATTGAAATACTCTGTTCGGTGGATATAGTTTCGTTATAATCTGCTGGCTTTAAGACATAACTCTCTCCGTCGTAACTGACAATTTCTGCGCCCCAGATTTCTTCTGGTTGAATTTCAAATACAGATTCAAATTCTATTGTCCAATCCTCAACTAGTTCGCCTGGATTAAAAAGATCTAATCTACCTGAAAACCCTTCTGACCAGTCGGCTTCTACAGAAAAGTTCGTTCGGATTTGGTTATTACTAATTAAAGTTTGCATAATTTTATCTCCCTGTGCCCTTCATCAAAAAGCAATTGTTTAATCTATTGCTTAATAGTTCTTTCATATTCAAGAAGAAGCCGTGACAAAAATCTGAGATGATTGTGATCGCAAAAAAAGCAAAAATTACGGGAATATAGATCTAAATCAACAGAAATTGCGATCGCGATCAACATCCTTAGTTAAAACCTAGGGCATATTAGAGAAGAGATAGAGCTATGCAACAGATAATATCTGTTCATGTTTACCCCCAGTTTGGTACCTGGGGGTTTTTTTTTGATTTATCGCCTGCAGCGGTTAATAGGTTCACCGCTTTTAAAAGTTGTGCTTGCCTATTGACGCATTCCGCGTAAAAATGTAAAGCGTGTTAATAGCAGCTTTTCCCGAACAAATAAAAACCCCGACGGCGATCGCTCTTGGTAATTTTGATGGCATCCACCAAGGGCATCGAGTAGTGCTGCAACCAATTATTAATCTAACTCAGCCTTTACAACAACCCGATATACATCCTGCTGTAGTTAGCTTCACTCCTCATCCCCGCGAGTTTTTTTCTGGGGGAAAACTACAGCTTTTAACTCCCATCGCTGAAAAAGCGGAACAGTTATCTAAATTGGGTATCGAGCAGCTAATTCTCTTACCTTTTGATCGTCAGTTAGCTTCTTTGAATCCCCAAGAGTTTGTCGAAAAAATTATCGTCAAGCAGCTACAGGCTAAAATTATTAGCGTGGGTGCAGATTTTCGCTTTGGACGAGGTAGAAAAGGTTCAGGAGAAGATCTCAAGAAGATTGCTGCGGATTTTGAAATCGAGGTATATCTTAATTCTTTGCATCAATGTCAGAATCGCGATCGCCAAATCGTCCGTGTTAGTAGCTCATTAATTCGTCAGGCATTACAAAGTGGCGAGATATCGGTAGCAAATTCGATGTTGGGTAGACCCTATAGCCTTCAAGGAACAGTAGTTACGGGGCAGCAGTTAGGCAGAACTATTGGCTTCCCCACCGCCAATCTACAGCTACCTCCTGAAAAGTTTTTACCCCGATATGGAGTTTATCAAGTAAATGCTCTAATTGACAAAACTATGGTCAAAGGAGTTATGAATATTGGTTGTCGTCCTACAGTAGCAGGTGAAGCGCCCACAATTGAAGTACATCTACTGAATTGGTCGGGGGATCTCTACAGTAAAACTTTGAAGGTAGATTTGCTCAAGTTTTTGCGTCCCGAACAGAAATTTGATTCGATAGAAACATTGAAGCAACAAATTACTAAAGATTGTCAAGCAGTATTAAACAATTCATAATCGACAATGGATAATTAGGGCGTGTCATCAATTGCAATTAGGGAACTATGTCAGAATCAGCAACTAATCCCCCCGCCAGTTCTTTATTAAAGCCAGGTACATTATGGTCAAAAACCCAGCAAAAGACTAAATTTGCCCGTAAATGTGGCGCCCTTAAGTCGATTGAAACTGAATATCAATTAATTCAACAACAGGGTATTCCCTTTGTGGTTCGGACTCTATCTAATTTGGCACGCAAAGAAAAGGCAGTCCAACAGCAAAGCAAAAAGGAACAAGAAACGGGTGAAAAAATCAATCCTTTTTTACCTTACGAACCAGATCTATTTGTGGGAAATATTTCTAAAACTCATTTTTGTTTGCTTAATAAGTTCAATGTAGTGGACAATCATCTTTTGATCGTGACTCGTGCTTTTGAAGAGCAAACAGATTTATTAAACCTACGAGATTTTGCTGCTTTGTGGTCTTGTATGCAAGAAATAGATGGACTGGCTTTTTTTAATGGAGGTGAAATTGCTGGTGCTTCCCAAAGACACAAACATCTTCAGCTAATTCCTTTACCTTTTATGGAGAATGTAGTGTATCTCCCTATCGAAAAAGCGATCGCTGATATTTCTTTCCAAGATTCTTTTGGAACAATTGCTAGTTTTCCCTTCCGTCATGGAGTTGCTAGTTTGAAGATAGCTCCTGAAGTTTCCCCCACAGTGGCAGCCAAAATCATATTGCAGCAATATCAGACTTTACTTAGTAAAGTTAGCTTAGAAACCCACTCCCAAACCCAACAACCAGGAGCCTATAATTTTTTAGCCACTCGCAACTGGATCATGATTATACCGCGATCGCAACATTCTTTTGAAGGTATACCGATCAACTCTTTGGGCTTTGCTGGATCTTTGTTTGTCCGCGATCGAGACTCTCTAGAACTGTTGAAAGAATTAACCCCCCTCAAATTATTAGCAAAAGTTGCCTTTAGTAATTGTTAATGAGCAATTTTTCCAAAAAAAATAGCCCCCTAAATCAGAAGTGGTTTTAATTACTTCCTCAAAGGGCTATTTAAACTATGTAGGTTAGCCTATTAATTGTTGTTGCTTGATGCAGAAGAAGTAGACTCAGATGAATTATTGTTATTTTCCTCTGTATTTTCTTGTTTCTTCTCAGTGTTGTTGTAGTTTCTCCTGCCACGATTTCCATAACGGCTAGTTTGCTTACGGAATTTACGAGCGTTTATTTTGTTTCTTGCTGCTTTTTCTTTTTTCGCGTTACGACGTTTAGCCATCTATATAGAATTCCTCATTACACAATAAAACGCTCCTGGGAGTTTCTAGGAATAGAATCTAGTTGCTTCCAGAAGCGCGATTCGATTTAACCTTGGGGCTTAGAAGCGATCGTTGCGACGACCACCGCCACCACCAAAGGAATTTCTGTTTTCACGAGGTCTTGCTTTGTTTACTTTAAGCTCGCGACCCATCCATTCTGCTCCATCCAGAACTTCAATAGCTTTTTCTTCCTCTGCATCCGTTTCCATTTCAACGAAACCAAAACCACGTTTGCGACCTGTTTCGCGATCGGTAGGCAGATGAACACGCTTGACGCTGCCGTATTCAGAAAATACCTCGTTTAAATCTTCTTGGTTAACCTCATAATTAAGGTTACCGACGTAAATTGACATGGACTGAATGTCTCCTCAATGCATTTGTGATGTAGAGAGCTAAATCTTCGGAAAAAAGCCAATCAATACTTTATGGAAAAACCTATCAATATCGAATACAAACTGGATTGCCGATCTTTATCTCAATATGAATCCTAACACTTTATGCTATAAAAAGGACTATATTATTCTACGCAATAATAATTTATATATCTCAAAGCTATTAAAAGATTATTAAGTAGTTCTTAATTGATTGAGTGATAGTTGAGTTTTTAAAACTACCGACTCGACAATCTGGTGGTTTGCTTGGGTAACAACTGTTCCTGGATAAACCTTATTTCCCCAGGTTGGATGTTCGATTAAAGAGCAGTTTTGGTAATTTGAGACGGGATAATGTAATAATGCCTCGACTGCTGCATTATCATCAAAAGTTAGATTTCCCTGACGTGATAAGAGTGGACAGCCATGACGGGGATCGAATAGATCGCTTCTATAGCCTAGATCTTGTAAGGCGAAAATTAATTGGCAACCAAAACGAATAAAATTAGCTCGCAAACAATCTTTGGTTTGAGCTACTTCGGTCGTAAACTCTGTCAAAGCAATTGGCGATCGCTGTAACCACAAAATTACCGAAATCACTGCTAGATCCCAGTCTGGTAAAAATTCTAATTGATGCTCTTGAAAAAATTGGTGTGGAGAAACAATACTAATTTCAACTTCTCCATTCTTAATTGTTGATTGTTGATTGTTCACTTTTAACTGCTAAGTGTTAGTAATTGTTCGCTACATAGAGTTTGCAATTGACTCAACTTATTATTTACCTTACCTGTAGTTAGTATTGATTCTGCTAGTTCAAAAGCTGTAGATAAAGTTTCTGCTTTACCAAAACGCCAGAGATAAAAACCTCCATTGAGAATGGCAGCCCTAGAAAGTTTATTTTGTTTACCCTGAATTACTTCTTGGGTTAGAGAAATTACCTGAGATTTTGATTCTAAAGTTAGATCCGAACCATTCAAGTTATATTCTTTGGGATCGAGTAATAGACGTTCAAAACCAGCTGTAGATTTGACAATTGCAATTATTCCTGTCCGACTACAGGCGAGATCGCAACTACCTTCTAAACCTTTAACTAAAGTAAAATCTTTCGTACCTCTAATTTTAAAAGTAGCTCGAAAACGCTCTTCTGTAGGAGGATGAACAAACCCCGCTACTAAAGAAGCATCTCCCGCCACGGGACACCAGGCTAACTCAGCAGTAGCGAAGGGTGGACGTTTACCAATTTGTTCGCGGAAGGGGACAAAATTGTAGGCATCAGAGAAATGCTGAGGCAAATAAACAAAACCTAAATAGCTGCGATCGTATATTGCTTGAGTTTGGGCTAAATTAAATCCTGAAAAGTCTACCCCTAACTGTTGCCAAATTTCAATCAGGGGAATACCATACTTGGTAGGCATACAGTCACCACCGTGCATAATAATTGGTAAATCTACACTCGCCAAAATCAAGGCGGTAATAACTGTTACGGGGACAGTTCGAGAACGTCCATCATAAGGATTACCCAAAACGATTGGTTGATGCTCTTGATTGGGATTGGTGGTTAATTTTGAACCTAATTGTTCAAAAACATCGAGAATACCTGCCAATTCTTCGGGTGTGGGACGTTTAATTCGATGAGCAATGGCAAAAGCACCAATTTGAGCGGGAGTAGCTTCTTGTAACAACATCATTTTAGTAGCAGTTGCCGCTTCATCGCGGGTCAGGTTTTTGCTAGTGTGAGTACCACTACCGACTCTTTTTAATAGCTCTCTAAACTCGTCGCTCATCAGTTGTTAGTTATTAATTACTTAATTAGTTGTGCGGATTGAACAGCTTCAGACTTGCCCAAATCTTGAACTAGTTTATAAAAATGGGCAATTGGGGGAATTAATAGGCGATCGCTAGTTGTGACCATAACTACTTGGCGAGTCAGAACACTCTCTAATTCTTCTTGTTCGAAAATATCTGTCTTTAAGTCTGATTGAGCGATCGGACGAATGGCTAAAGTAGGATCGTTATGGGAGTCGATCAAGGCTTTGTGGGGTAAAAGAGCAATCATTTCTCCTTGACGAATCACTCCTCGAAATGCATCGAGAGTGTTTAATTCCATGGCGGTTTTAATTTCAATATTTTGATTTTTAAACCAGTCTTGTACTAGTCTCTGCATCCCGTAGCCATCTTTAAATACTATATGAGGGTATTTGATTAATTCTAGGGCAGGAATGTACTTGAGTTTACTTAGGGGATGATTGGCAGCCATCAAGACATCAACCTGTTCTTCGTATAGTACCGTTAGCTCTATCTCAGCAGAGGCTGTGAGAAAACGGTTGTTCATGACGATCGCTACATCAATTAAGCCATCTCGCAATACTTTTAAAGCGCGATCGCTACCTAGCGCGGTAACTCTTAACTGGACTTCTGGATAATCTAAGCAAAATTGCTGCAAAATTGGGGGTAAGTAATGAGCGCATACTGAATGTATGGCTGCAATACAAAGCTCGGGCTGTTTTCCTGCAATTAATTCGGCACATTCTTTACTTGCTCTTTGCCACTCTTGACAAATTCTTTGAGCGCGAGGTAATAGTTTTTCCCCACCTAAAGTGAGCTTTGCTTGGGTACTGCGGTGAAATAGTGGTAAACCTAAGTCTTGTTCCAAAGATTGGATCTGGCGACTAATGGTTGATTGGGTTACCCTACATTTTTTTGCTGCCTGACCAAAATTACCCGTTTCTGTAATCGCTATAAAAGCCTGTAACTGCTCAATTCGCATAACTTCTCTGAACTTAAGCAACCACTGCGGTGTTGCCAGGTGGTTCAGTAAAGAACATAGCTGATTTTTACCTCAGACTTTAGTATAAATCAATACATTAGCTAATTAGGATGTATTGAGAGCGATTGAGCCAATGGCTATGTTTGACCGATTTTGATTATAAAGGACGAGGAAAGCTAGGCAAATCGACAGCAGCCAAAGACTGAGGTTTACCACCAGTAGATTTCGGTTTATTATTAGTTTTTGTTTTTACTTTTTGTTGGCTTTGAACTTCAGAAGCAGACCAGGTAGTAATTTCTGCTGCGGTTTTCACAGTTGCTGAAGATCTAGCTATATTTTTGTTAGTCGTGGCAAGATGAGCTTTGGTTTTGGGCAGAGCAATTTTTGACTCAAAATTATTGTTAGAATTTGACCAAGGCTGTATCGATTTAGCACTAGAATATTGGTGACGAGTACTAACCACTGGCTCTCTAGGAGCAATAGTTTTGCTAGGAATGGTTCGTTTTTCTCGATCGCGTTTTAATTCTGCTTGGTATTGCAGAGTAGATCTTTGTTGTTGGTTTAATTTTTCCTGTAATTTTTGGTTTTCTTGTTCTTTAGCTATCAACTCGTAGCTGTTTTGAGTGTATTTCTCTTGTAATAAAGTACAGTCTCTTTCTAATCTTGCAGTTTCCTGTTGAGATAGTTCATACTGTTGAGATAACTCATTGACCGCATGTTCTTTCTGTTCTATTTGTTTTTGCGATGCGGTTAAATGTTGCGTCAGTATTGCTATTTGTTTTTGATAGTTTTGTAGCTCTGATTCTTGTTGAGCTACTAATAAATCGCTATTTTGCGATTTTTCTGTATGTTTGTTAAATTTATTGTTTACTTCTGCTAACTCTTGTTCGAGACGAAATACTTGTTTTAGTAGTTTGCGATTGTATTCTCTTAGTTTGTGAGCAACTTTCTGCCAATTCATCTTTTGCTCTGCCTGGCTAGTATTTAATGAATTTGATGTTTTTGCTTCAAAATTTTTGGGTTGTTGATTATTTGTAGCAACAAATTCTTTGTTGGATTCAGAGCTAAAAGAGGTGGAGTTATTGTTAGCTTCACTCATAGTTATTTGTACTTCAGTAGTTCGGGACAGTTCGTCAATAAATTATCTAGATAATTAGGTAATTACCCTGAACGCCTATGTGCGTTTTTATCTAGGTAACTATCATGACGCTACGTATTTGTATTTCATTATAAAGATAAAATATAATATCGATCTTTCATCTTATACTTGACTTTAGATTTCGCTCTTATTAGCTTATACTCTACTACTAGAAATGCCAAGTGAAAGACTTGCCAATTAGGTGCTAAGCAAAATTTCGGTCAATAATTGTTGGTGAATTAAAGCGCGATCGACTAAGGATTGAATTTGTCTGGGGTTCAATGGAGATTGCTGGTATTGTTCGAGCCATCTTTGGCTGATTTCTATTGCATCTGTAGGTAAATTGGTTAGCTCATAACCTGGTATATTTGCCTCGCTCATCAATTGCGTTACCTTGGGATCGTAGCTTAGGGCAAAGCAATTGCTACCTTCTGCTGCTGCCATAATTAGGCTATGTAGGCGCATCCCAATTGTCATTTTAACCTGCTTGAATAATCCCTTAATTTCTTGAGGATCGTTGAGGGCTACGATCGCGCTATCTTGCTCTAGTTGTGTATGTGCGACCTGTGCAATCGCCATATCTTGTGCTGGTTGAAAAGGAATGAGCAATATTTGAGCTTGAGTTTGAATCTGAAAGTTGTGAAGAGCTTTAATAATAGTATTCAAACGATCTTTAGTTAGTAGAGGATGCGATCGCAAAACAACCGCCACACAGTCTTGATTAATTTGTTCTAATTGAGTTGGTGCTGCGCTTTTTAATGCCCAAACAGGATCTGGGGCAATTATTGACTTAATTTGCCAAGAGTTTAATAACTGTGCTGATGCGGTATCCCTAACGCTGATAGCGTCACAACCCAATAAAGCCTGTTTAGTCAACCAACGAGTTAAAGATTTGTTGAGAGGACCAATTCCTTGCGCCCAGGCGATTGTTTTTAAGCCTCTTTGCTGTGCCAAAGCCATCAACCCCGCATAGTAAATGGGACTAGCAATACTAGTCGAATCCTGCATCAAGCTACCGCCACCCCAGATAAAGACATCTGACTGATTTAGAGCATTGAGGAGGTTAAAAGTCGATTTGCGATCGCAACTAGCTACATTGTATTGTTTTTTAGTCTCTTGAGGGTTGCCCGACAAAACAATCGGCGTAATCGATTTTGGCAGCATTTGTAACAAAGATACTAGTAATGCTTCGTCCCCCGCATTACCCATGCCATAATAACCACACAATATTGCTTTAGCATTTAACATTTAACATTTATCACTTATCATTTAGCTAATTTTAATTTTATGTTTTAAACTCGCACATTAAGGATGAATCAAAAATTAAAATATAGAATAACCTATTTTGACTCACAAGCCATCAGTCTCTAGATTGAAATAACTCCATACTATACTTTTAAAACTAAGATCTAAGAGTTACCAAGTTTAGAAAAGTATAATTTCTTTACTAAAAACTAATACCTAACATAAATATTATGAATCGTCTTATTCTTAATCAAGAATTGGTTCAGTATCAGTCTAATTTAGATAATTTACTATGCCAATTAGAAGATTTTGCGACAAATATTAATAATCAGCAATTGCAAGTAACTATTCGTAATTTACGAACAAATATTAATGAGCCGTTTTTGTTTGTAGTAGTGGGAGAAGTAAAGGCTGGTAAAAGTAGTTTTGTAAATGCTTTGTTGCAGGCAGATATTTGTAAAACTGCAGCCGATCCCTGTACGGATATAATTCAACAGATTGTCTATAGCGATCAGGTATTTGAACAGTCGATAAATTCCTATTTACGTAAAATTGGTTTGCCAAATGAAATCCTCAAAACCTTATCGGTAGTCGATACCCCTGGAACGAATACCATCGTTGAAAATCATCAAGAAATCACTAAAGAATTTATTCCCAATAGCGATCTAATCTTCTTTGTTTTCTTTGCTAAAAATCCTTATACTCGTAGTGCTTGGGAATTATTAGATTATGTTAATAGTGAGTGGCGCAAAAAAGTAGTATTTGTTTTACAACAAGCCGATTTAACTAAACCAGAAGAATTGGCAAAAAATCAAGAGAAGTTAGCACAATTGGCTAAACAAAAAGGAATAGAATCACCCATAGTTTTTGCTACCTCCGTAGAATATGAAGTAAACGGAGAACAAAATCGTAGTGGTTTTAATGAGGTAAGAAATTATATTCAGCAAACTTTAGCAGATGGCGGAACCAAAAAACTCAAGCTTCAAGGAGTAGCAAATACTAGCGAGCAGATTATAGATTTACTTAAAAAAGACTTGTTAGTAATTCAACAGCAGTTAGATACAGATCGAGTAGTAGTCAATAAAATTAAAAGTAAATTACAGCAAAATAAACGACAGTCTGGTTTTGAATTAGAATCATTAATCAATCGACTACTCAATAAATATGACAGTATCACAGCTAGGGTAAAAGAAGACTTTCGTGACAAATTATCTTTAGTAACTTTAGTAAAAGGTTCGTTTGCGGTTTTATTTCGCACCAGCAAATCTGCACCGACTTGGATGGATGAATTAAAGCAAAGTTGCGAACAAGAATTAAAAGCTTCTTTAGGAGAAATATCCCAAGATGGTATTAAGCATTTCGTTGGAGGAATTCGTAAGTTATTACAAAGCTTAGTGGATGATTTGCAAGATATAAAAGTAAACCAAATTAATACTAGTGCAATTACCGTCAATACCATTGAAAGTCGTCAAGAAATTGTCGAGGATGTCCAACAAAAAGTATCGACTCTCTTAGATGATAAAACCTTTCTTTATTCTATAGAATCAGTCAATGCTAGTGTTGCCCCGAGATTAGTTGGTGGCGGTGCAGCTACTGTTGCAGGTACGGCGATCGCAGCTTTAACGGAAATAGTATTATTAGATATTATTGGTACTGCTTTTGCTGGAGTTGGTATTGTATTTGCTGGCGGTACTCTAATTTTGAAAAAGCGCAAAATTATTAAACAGTTTGAAGATAAGCTAGATCGTGAGAAAGAGCGTTTTGAACGAGAAATAACCGATAAGTTAAATTCCAAACTCGATATTATCTACGAAGAAATCGAGCGTAACTTTATTAATATCTATAATTACGTCGAAGCAGAGGAAAGAAATATTTTACCTTTAGTAGAACAGTTTGGCAGCATTGAAGCAGAAGCGAAGCAATTGAAAATTCATAATTAATAATTGACCCGTACAAACTGTATTTTAATTATGAATTTTATCAATAATTTGTTTGGCAAAAAGAGTCTTGTTTTTTACTTTGGAATTTATTGAATATCATCTTGGTAATTGCGATCGCCTGGCTATTGATTAACACATTCGATAACTTTCCTTGGCTGAGTAAAACATTAATCTCTTTATTATTTATTAGTGGCTTTTGCCAACAGACGCAAAAATTTTGGTAGGAAATAATTAATATTCGGCAGGATATTACATCAGTCCCAGAATATATGCACAATAAAAAAGCGATCGCTTTTTTATTGTGCAAGAATCTACAGAATTCTATGTTTTTTTAGCAAGCAAAGTTTTTTTTGAAAAATCTCTAGATCACTTATTTATCTTGGCGATCTCTATTCAGTGTTATGGATTGGGGTTGTATGTATTATGGACTAGCGATATTTGGGAAACAGCTTGGATGCCATTGGCGCAGTTTATAGTCGATTTGCTTCCAACCTAAGTCCAAACTAAAACTTTAAACGCGAGCTTGTCAAACAGACTGCTCACGCTTTAATATCTTCTGAATCCTTTCTATCCTCTTTGCTTTCTAAATACCTGCGTGTCCCAAAGCAATACCAGTAAACAACATGCCAAAGACTAAAAATGGTTGTGCGCTGGCTTGATATTTAACGTCGTTTTCTAGTGGATTGCGCAGGAAGTACATATCCTGAAACACAATCTGAGGAATAACTAACAAAAAGACAATTGTCGCATAAAGATTTTCGTGTACCGCTACTAAATAGCCTGCAATACCAATCTGGAAGACATCGATTGCAATAACGCAGATCCAAGCAGCGGTAGTTACGCCAAACATAACTGGTAAAGATTTTAAACCCATAGCGCGATCGCCTTCAACACTTTTAAAGTCATTGACGATGGCAATACCTAAACCAGCAAAACTATAGATCAGAGTTAAAATTACAATCGTCCAGTTCAAATTTCCAAATAGGGCGTGACCAGTCCACCAGGGTAAAGCAATATAGCTAGAACCTAGGGCATAAGTACCTAGCCAGCCGTTTTGTTTTAACTTTAGTGGTGGTGCAGAGTAGATATATGCCACAAAAGTACCACCCACAGCAATACAAAAAATAGTCGGAAAATCATGACCGACTGCCAGATCCAAACCGTAGGCTAAGGCTAAACCTGCCAGCAACAAGACCCAAATCTGTATTTTGACCTGAGTTAAAGAAATTGCCCCAGAAGGAATGGGTCGATATGGTTCGTTAATGGCATCTATTTCGCGGTCATACAGTTCGTTGACGGTTTGGGTATAACCAGTCATCAAGGGTCCTGAAAGCAGCATACAGGCTGCGGATAACAGAAAATTCTCCACCGTCCAAGTATAGTTACCTGAAGATGCTGCACCACAGATTACCCCCCAAATCAAAGGAATCCAAGTAATCGGTTTCATTAGCTGCAGCCTTATTTTCCAGAGGGAAGTTTCCCCCGATGCTGCCCCCTTCATCCCTAGCAGTTGACGGGCTTTGGAATCACCTGCGTTATCTGGTTTTTCGATCTTGGTTGGAGAATCGGACATAGTTATACTAAATTTTGGATTATATAGCTAACAGTTAATTAATTGACAATGGATAACTAATGAAATAATTATTCACTTGCGAACTATCCTACAGTTACCTCTAGGTAGCCATTTTGAAATTTTGCTCCCGTTACCGAACTCCCGCGCCAGGCAGGAGGAAGGGTAATATTGCGTCGTTGATCGCCAGCTTCGATGGTAATTTCGGGACCATACTGGGTTAATTTAACTTCTTTTTTATCAAATCCTGGCAAGAAAATTTTGATTTTGCGATCGCTCATCAGAAATTCGATCGGCTTGAGGGGGCTAACGCCTTCTATCATATTAGGTAGTTCATCTGAGAGAGACTGCCAGTTGCTACCATCAAAGTTAGGTAGATTGGTAATAGCTAGAGGCGAAAAGTCAGCCACCACACTATCGTCAACTTGACCTCGATTAACTAACATCCCCCCGATGTTTAATCCTACTTGTTGCGCGCTACCCCAAAGATACTTAGCAGTAACTACCGCTGCAGGATCGGGCGTTGTCACCAAATAAGCCAAGACATTACCTTGAGAGAGGGCTTCTTTACCCTGTTCCAACATCTGAGTCCCAGGGTTATTATCATTGCTAGTAATATCGTTTGCCGTCCAGGTGGTGTTGAGGATTGCACTACTAACTGGCTGTACAAAGGGAGACAGGGTTTTAACAATATCCGACTCAGCGAAAATACCTCGAAAACGACGAAAATACCAGCTCATAATTTCTGGAGTGCCAAACATCCTTAAGGTGTCAATTCCCCCCGAACCATCGTAGATAATGACATCATATTTATTGCTTTGATATTCTTCGCGAATAGCATTAAGAGCCAAAGCCCGATCCATACCAGGCAAGACTCCTAGCTCTTGACCGTATACCTTTTTAAGAATAGGCGATCGCAAGTATTGAGCTTCTAGTTGTTTAACTTGTTCCCAATTATTTTCTAACAATACAGTGGAGTTTAACTGCATTACTGTCAAATTAGTACTTATCTCTTGTGGTTCGGCAGTAGGTGTTGTTCCCAATGCCATCCCCCAAGCGGGACTAGAATCTTGTCCCATTAACAGAACTTTTTTTCCTGCTGTAGCTAGTTTTTTTGCAGTTGCGATCGCGAGAGTTGTGCGACCCGTACCGCCTTTACCCAAAAAGGTGACGATCGAGGACATATTTTAAATTTAGGTCTAATTTAGGTCTGTTTATTTGGTCTTTTATATAGTTGTTCTTATTATGACTAATCTACAGGCTTAATTTCATCCTCAAAGAACCAAGTAGCAGTGCTATCGTCAAACTTAACGACGACACCGACACCACTGCCATCAGTCATTTTGTATCCTTTGATCGTGCCAATCTTACCTAGTTTGCCAGAGACACTACCATTTACTCGATCTTTAATGCGATAAACTTTTACCTTTTGCCCGATTTCCATGTTTGATTAAATGATCCTGAACTATAATGAGCCACCTCACAGTTTAAAGCAAAATCAGCCTTCTTTGAAGTCACGAGTATTGCCTTGATGAAACCAATCTATCTAGCAAACCATACTTTTTTGTTTACGATTAACTGGCTCACCGCTATCTTAAAAGCGAAGAGTTTCCAACTCTACACAGTCGAAATTAAGGTTCAACTATTAATTTTTGCTCTACTGTTGATTACATGATTACAATAGACTCCTAAAAAAGATTCCTGAAAAAATACCTATTGCAATTACTATATGGTTACATCGGTTTTAGCCAAGAAAAAACAGAGCGAATTATCCTGGTATCGAGAATTACTAACGGTTTTAGTGCGACGCAACCTTAAAAGAAGATATCGGGGTTCTTTTTTAGGTATTTACTGGTCATTATTAAATCCAATGGCGATGACGGGTATATATACTGCTATCTTTGGCACTGCATTTGCCGAGTATTATGATAACTCTCAGCTTAATTATGTATTAGCAGCCTTTACTGGTTTGATCGTAATCAATTTTTTCTCGTCTTCTACCGCTCAAGCTTTATCTAGCGTGGTAGCAAACGGTGGCATAGTCAATAAAATACGCTTGCCTTTATTTATCTTCCCCCTAGCTACTATTGGGGCGAATATATTTCAACTGTTGATGGGTGCTTTTCCGATCTTAGTCGTAGTTACTTTGATTTTTGCTAAAAATCCTCTCAACGTTGTGGCTTTACTGGCACCTATTACTGGCTTGATTTTGGTCTGTACGGGAGTAGGATTATTAATGAGCGCGCTGTATGTGTTTTTCCGCGATCTCTCTTATTTTTATGAGCTATTAACTTTTTTATTGTGGATTGGTTCGCCGATTTTTTATCCCGCAGAAATTGTTCCCGTAGCAGTCAGGAAGTTTTTGATCTTAAATCCCGTATTGCCCATCATTCAAAGTATTCGTCAGATTTCTTTATCAGGTAACATTCCCGATCTAGGTTTGATGATTCATAGTTTGGTAAGCGGTATTATTGTCGTGACTATAGGAGCAATCGCATTTTCTAGCTGGCGCAATCAATTTATGGACTTACTTTAAAATAAAGCTTACTGATAGAACTATTAATAATGCAAGAATCGATCAGATTAGATGGGGTTTCTCTGTGGCGTAGAACTCAAGAAGAATTTTCCTACGATCTCAAAAGAACTATCCTGTCATTTTTGGAAGGAAAGTATCATCATCCAGCAAAAAAAATTGTTTTGGATAATATCCAGCTAACTATAGAATGCGGTGAAAAAATTGGCATTGTGGGGGCTAATGGTTCGGGCAAATCGACCATGCTCAAGGTGATTTCAGGTATTTTGAAGCCCACCTCTGGTACGGTACGAGTCCAGGGGAAAATCGCTCCTCTAATCGAATTAGGAGCGGGATTCGATCCTGAATTGGCAGTGATGGATAATATTATCCTGTATGGGGTAATGTTAGGCTATTCTCAGGCAGAAATGCGATCGCGAGCTAAAATGATTTTAGAATTTGCCGAGTTAGAAGATTGTGCTCTCCTTCCAGTCAAGGGCTTGTCTTCAGGGATGACTGCTCGTTTAGGATTTGCGATCGCCACAGATACCAAACCAGATATTTTGATCCTTGATGAAGTACTCTCGGTAGGAGATGCTAGCTTTAGAAATAAATGCAATCAAAGGATGAAGAGTTTTTGGCAGGATCGCGTCACTGTATTACTAGTTTCTCATTCGATGGACACGGTTCGCAATAACTGTCATCGAGCGATCTGGATGGAAAAAGGTCAGATTAAAATGATTGGCGAAACTAATAACGTGATCGATCAATATCTTCAATGTATTGCTCCAGAGCAAGTTGAATCCCACTCAGGCGAACCTGTCACTTGAACCATAGTTGTCGTTATTGACCCACTCCACTCTTATTTTCTGAATTTTTTGTCTTCAATACTTTCTGTTGATCGCAAATCGTTCTGTTGTCTTGCTTGCTGATCGGCGACTAATACTTCCTGACGCTTGATAATTAGCTCTTGCTCTGATGTTTGCTGGGCTTTTTGGATGGTAGTTTCGCGATCAATATCGGCTACTTCTACCTCCTGCTGTTTTAAAAGCAGCTTTCTACGAGCATCTTGTTGAGCCTCCTCAATTAAGGTTTGCTTGTCGATTTTTGCCTGCTCTTTTTCCAATTCAAAGGTTTCTTTCTTTTTAGCTAGTAATGCCAATTGTTCTTCTTTTCCTTCTTCAGCTTCCCGCTGCGAATGATTGCTTCATTGGGCTTGATAATGCGATAGAGACGAGTATAGACAAATCCAGCAATAGCCAGAATCAGAAATACTCCCGCTACGCCCCCTGCTATTAAACCCCCAGGACTAAATAAATTATAAAGATGGTAACTCTATTAGAGCTTGAGAATTGGAGTCTATTGTCTCGATCGCATTTTCTCTCTCTCTTTGATTTGCTTGAGCAAGTTGAGCTAAAAACTTGGTGTTGAAATTAGACATGATAGTTATAAATAAATGATCTGTTGACTAATTGAATTAAGGACTTTGCCAATGTAGTTCGTCGATTCCGCCAGCTTTAATAACTAGAAACGCTTTTTTATTGGGAGGTAGTCAATCATCAAAACTAGGTCATTGACCTGTAGCTCTACCTCTGTAGCCCAGTCTGCTAGGTAGATAGTGACGATCTGGGTTATTTTCTCCTGGCGATCGCGTATCAAAGCATCTCCAGGTTTGATTGTTGGGAATAACCTTGGTGCATAACGAATCGTGGCGGTTAAGCCGATCGCGCGATCGCGAAATGATTTATAAGGTGTTTCATAAAACAGATTCAAGATTATTTTGCCAAAATAATAGCTAGCAATTATAGCTATAATGCTGATAATTAAGCGTATTTGATTATTTAAGCTAAATTATGCTGTAATTAGCTGTCCCAAACCCAGAGTAATCAATTGATAACGAAGTAAATCAAATCGAACTGCAAGTCGAAAAGAATCGCTAAGACTAATCAGATAGCTCATTACATACAGATTCTTGATCGGGATTTGGCAAGTAATTTTGTGGCTGTTGCGGGAAACTACACTAATGCTATAGTCGCCAAAAGAAGTAGGGGCAAACCAATAAATATAATGGACATACCAATTAGAAGTTCACCACAATCTACTCGAATTGCTAATCCCATTAAATGTTCAGATTTATAGTCAATGTGCCATTTACCTTTAGCATCTTGATAAATATTTTTTACTTGCATAATTACTTCAAACTTCAATACAGAGGCGCTTGGCAAGCGACTAAAATTTTATCTCTACCAACTGCCTCCTGCGCCATCGCCACCACTAGAGCCGCCACCGAAACCGCCTCCTCCTGAGCTTCCGCCACTGCTAGAACCGCCTCCACTGTAGCCTCCACTACCACCATAGTAAGTGCTGCTAGTACTACCTCTACTACTGGTTTTATTAGAAGTTCGACGCAGACGAGGGATGTATCTTGTGTTTTCTTGGCGGTAGTCACAACAATGACAGCGATCTATTTCTACATATCGTCCTTTTCTTTCGTAAGTTGCTTTTTTTAAAGTTTCACTGGTGCAAGTAATAGTAAACTCCTCACATTTAGGACATTTTTGATAGCGAGAAGAAGGAGAAGTATACGCAAGCAAAGTATATGTCTGCAATGAATGGCAACTAGAGCATTTATAGCCTCTATAGCTAACCGAACCAATCTTTCTGGCTACCTGCTGGGCTTTGGTCAATTTATTGTCGTCAATTTTTACCTTTTCCATTGGTTGACGACATCTAGCACAGCGAACGTCCTTGATGTTGCTGCGATCTAAAGAAATAAGTGCTTTACTAGGATCTACAAATACTTTGTTACGTCGTTTGTACCACCAGAAGAGGCTCCCGACAGCAAAAACTGTGCCAATAGTAGACGAGATAGAGAATATATTCCAGTTGCTTTGATTAGATAATGTTTCGCTACCAACAACACCAGGAGAACTTATTGCTTCTATTAAGGCTTCTGTACCATCGAGAGTACCACTGTCATAGTTTCCATGTTTATATTGGGGTGTGACTTTAGTATCTATAATATTTTTTACTTGGGCATCGGGTAGAATGGCATTTATGCCGTAACCCGTTTCAATTTCCACACGGCGATCGCCTTCGGAAATTAAAAATAAAATTCCATTGTCAGTTTCGGCTTTACCAATACCCCAATAATTAAATAGTTCTGTAGCAAAGGCTTTCGGTGAAGTAGCAGGGGTAGTTTTGGGTACGCTAACAACCGCTATTTCTGCACCGTTAGTTTGTTCTAGTTCAGTAATCAAACGATTTAACTCGGCTTCGGTTTCGTTACTGAGTAGATCTGCCATATCTGTTACCCACGTACCATTAGTACTTTGAGGGTTAGTTACTTCTTCTATTGTCAACGCTTCAACAGCTGGGGGAGTCAGGAAAACTGCTGAACTGATAACACCCAGAATAGCTGTTTGTTTAAGTAAATTCATAATCTGTTAGATTGCTTTAAGCAATGACTAAATCTAACTATCAATATAGAAAAACCCTGCCGTGGCTACAATCTAGAAAATGTGGAATAAAATGTGGAATCTTTTTGTCTTAGCACAGACCGAACTGGAAAATATCTGGAACCTGACTGTTTGACACATTTCAGCCTAGTTGACTGACAAAACTTACGAAATATTATTAAGAGTAAACTCAGAACCTTTAGGCTTAATTTCCTTAGATAAGTTAATGTCTTAAGACATTAGGGCATAAATAACCTTTATCCTTAGCCAAACTATTACAATAAATATATAAAATAAGAAAAAACTTTAACTAGATAGTATGGCTGCTGCCGTTTTAATTGAAAACTTACGGAAAAGCTATGGTGATGTCCCTGCGGTTAAGGACATTTCTTTTAGCGTCCCTAAGGGAGAAATATTTGGCTTACTAGGCCCCAATGGTGCGGGCAAAACTACTACAATTCGCTGCCTTTGTACCCTTGCCAAGCCCGATGGGGGCAAAATTGAGGTAGGAGGCGTAGACGCGGTTACAGAACCCAAAGCGGTACGCCAAAGACTAGGATATGTGGCTCAAGAAGTCGCGATCGATAAGGTATTGACTGGTAGAGAGTTATTAAAGCTACAGGCAGCCCTATATCATTTACCCAAAAAAGCGATTGGCGATCGCACCGAACAGTTAATTGAAGTTCTGGGTTTACAAGAATACGCCGATCAAAAAACAGGGACATATTCTGGCGGTATCCGCAAACGTCTCGATCTAGCAGCAGGACTACTACACCAGCCCGAAGTATTAGTGCTAGATGAGCCGACAGTCGGGTTAGACATTGAAAGCCGCATGGTAGTCTGGGAATTTCTTCAGGCACTAAAAGAGGCAGGAACGACAGTTTTGATTACCAGTCATTACCTAGAAGAAATCGATGCTCTAGCCGACCGCCTAGCAATTATTGACCGAGGAGTAGTTATTGCCGAAGGTACGCCCTTAGATCTCAAAGATAAGTTAGGAGGCGATCGCGTTACCCTCCGCATTCGCGAATTTACTCCCTTAGAAGAAGCAGATAAAGCCAAGCACATTCTAGAATCTTTGCCATTCGTAGACAGTGTAATTGTCAATACCGTACAGGGTAATTCCCTCAACTTGATTGTCAAATCTGGTCAAAGTTCCCTAAGTAAAATAGAACAATCTCTATCAAAAATAAGTCTACCTACATTCAGCCTGGCGCAATCTCGTCCTAGTCTCGATGATGTCTATCTAGCTGCTACTGGTCAAACGATTATGGATGCTCAAATTGCAGCCTCTAGCTCTAGAGATCTTAAAAAAGAGAAAAAGCAAATGATGAAATAGCCATCCATTATCCATTATCCATTGTCAATTATTTTTATGAGTCAATCAATATCCAATCCAAGCATTAAGTCTGCCCTAGCACCCAATCCTGCTATTGCCAGACAAAACAAAGAGTCAAGTAATTCCCTGGGTGATTTTGTTCAGGAAACATTAGCCCTGACTCAACGTCTATTTATTCAACTACAACGTCGTCCTTCGAGTTTGATCGCGGGCATTATTCAACCCTTTATGTGGTTGGTGTTGTTTGGTGCGTTATTTAGCAAAGCCCCCGCGGGTTTGTTTGGTGACGACCTTAGTTATGCCAAATTCCTCGCACCAGGAGTGATTGTGTTCACTGCTTTTTCGGGAGCATTAAATGCAGGACTACCAATCATGTTTGACCGTGAATTTGGTTTTCTCAACCGCTTGTTGGTTGCGCCGTTGTCTTCTCGTTATTCGATTGTGGCAGCTTCGACGATTTATATTATTGCCCTGAGTTTTATTCAGACCGCAGTAATTATCTTTGCTAGTGCTATTTCTGGAGCGGGTTTACCTGGATTTGTTGGTTTAGGTGCGATCGCTTTGATTGTATTTTTAATTGTTCTGGGGGTAACAGCCCTTAGTTTGGGTTTGGCTTTTGCTTTACCAGGTCACATCGAACTTCTGGCGGTAATTTTTGTAACTAATTTACCCCTGTTATTCGCTAGCACCGCTCTTGCACCTCTAAGCTTTATGGCGGGATGGTTACAGGTAATTGCGAGTATTAATCCCCTAACTTATGCGATCGAACCGATTCGCTATATTTATGGTCATGGAGATTGGGCAATCAATAGTATTGTGATGAATACGCCCTGGATTGGCTTCAACTTTGGTAGTGTTATCCTGGTTTTATTAGCCTTTGATGGGCTGGTATTGTTGGCAATTCAGCCTTTACTACGCCGTCGTTTTGCCTAAAAATTGCCGAGTAATTGTTTTGGTGTGGTGGGTAAGATCAGGTTGTGGTAAATAAAACGCATAATTGTCTATTGCCCACCCTAAAATCTATTTACTGTTAATTGATAATTCAGATAAAGATAATTATTATGTTTAAAAATAGTTCGCTAAATAACTTAGGTACTAGTTTGGGTTTGGGAATATTGCTAAGTGCGATCGCTGGATTTAATTCTGCAAGTATCGCGCAATCTAATCATGATAACGACGGTTATCACTCCAACGAAAAAAGCGGTATTTTTGGCGATGCACCATCAGGATTAGATCCTCTCGAATTGATGCACCGCGCTCAACAAATCAACAATCGCAGCGCAGCGGAATTTGATGCCGATTCTCAAGGACAGTTAGATAGTTCGGTATCTGATTTTAAACGCCTCCAGCAACAAAGGATTTTGGAACAGCAGCAACAACCAGAAGTAGAAGTACAAGTTGAACCCGAAAGCGATCCTCAAGATACAGTTCAATAATTTGCTCTTGTTATTTTCGTAGGTTCGACTGATTCTTCGACAAATTTCTCAATAGCCCCCAAATACGAGTGTTTACCTGGCTGATATAGGGTTAAGTGCTTACCCCCTGGAATATAAAACAGGGTCTTGGGTTCGGGGGCTGCATAATATAGCTTTCGGCTCATTTTATAGTCAACAATAGTGTCTGCTGTGCCGTGTAAAAACAACACTGGCACGTCTAAAAATGGCACTTTTTCTAGAGAATTGAAACGCTGATTGATAATGAGCCAGAGAGGAAAAACTTTTAAACCAGGACGTATATTTTGAATTTGCTCTGGCATAGAAGTAAAAGAACTCTGGACAATTAATCCCCCCGCATCTTTTTGTTGGACTGCCAAGTCGATCGCGATCGCTCCCCCCAAAGATTCACCATAAATGATAATATCCTGAGGCGCAATTTTTCTTTGATTGGTTAAATAGTCCCAAGCAGCTTGACTATCTTCATAAAGGCGAGATTCATTAGGTAAACGTCCTTCACTCAAACCATACCCGCGATAGTCGATTCCCAACACCGAAAATCCTAGCTGGTGTAAACTCTGAATCCGCGTCAAACTATTGTAGTGAGTTTTGCTACCACCTTTACCGCCTAGATACAAAATTGTCTTGGGGGTAGTCACCGGTTGATCGCCTTCAGTAGTCAAAACATCAACTGGTTCTTTAGTAAGGGGAACTACAGGCATTTTTGAATTGGGTGCGCGAAACCACCAACCGTGAATACGGGCGGGAGAATTAGGAACATTAATCCAAGTATTTTGGTAGTCTAGTTGAAAATCGCGATCGCTTGGATAAGATGTTGCCATCTCCAGATCGGATCGATAAAGCAAGTAGTCTTGGCGAAAATAAAGAAAAACACAGGTTAAAACATAAGCGATCGTCCATATTATGATAAATTTAACTATTATTTGGTAAAGTGAACGATAATTTCTGCGTCTGTAATAGTATCCGCTATAGTAGTTATTACGCTCTAAAAACCTCATCTTCTCTACCCTTCCACCATTCACCTAGTTTTAATAAATCTGTTTGAATATCTTCTAATTCGCTGAAATATTCTTGAGTAGAAATAAGGTCTTTTCTTTCCTGTAACTTACTTAATCTCAACTGCACTAATAACCAAGGCTTAGATATACCATCGGTGGCTTCAATATACTGAGCCAGTTTCCTACTATCCATTTTTATATGCTATATTTAAAAGTTTTTCCTTTATTCTTTTAGCATAACGTATTTATTATTAAAAAAAGTATTTAATTTAGCAGTACTACATAATGAATCGTTTACATATTTAATTTTTGTCTGCTAAACAATTGATCAATTTATCACCAAAAAAATGATTTTGGACTGGGAAAAACTTAAAATTAGTCAAGCTGAATTAGATGAGGCTTGCGAGTTTAAGATTATTGATAATTTAGCGATTGCTTTAAGTCGAATACTATTGTTGCGTCAGTCAGAATATTGGCAACAATTATTATTAGCAGAAAGTTCGTTCTTATTTATTAGTTTGCTGTTATTCTTTCCCTTAATCTACTGCTATTTCGCAAGCTCAATTTATTAAGCTCGACTAGTAGTGGTTTCGTGTTAGTTGTGTCGGTTTCTTTGAGCTTGTCAGGATTATTGATTTTATTTTTAAATCATTATCTTTGGCAGCAAGCAAAGCAGTTAAAGTTGATTAGTAAATTATTAAATAAGGTTGTCCGACACAATCGTCTAATCAAAAACTTTCAGCTACTTGCTAATATTGAAAGATTATCTAATAATCAATATAGCGATCGCCACAAATCTATTGTTGAATTAAACAATACACTGCAAGTGACTAACCTCCCTTTCCGCATCCTTTAGGGTAACTTGTCACCAATGGCAGGTATCTAATAGCTACGAGATTATTTACTACTCATTGACAGTAGAAACCACCAGATTATTACTCGATTGCATTATAGTTCGCAATATTATTTTGTGATATTGCAGGGCAATTTCTTGCCAACTAAAGCGCAAAGCATTGTTTTGGGGTTGTTGTCCTAGCCAACACTGCTCGATCGCCATCTGCAAAGATTCGGCATACAAATCGGGATCCCTAACGTCGCAGGTTATACCCCCTTCACCAATCAAGTAACGACGCACAGAATCATCGGTAGCCACCACGGGTAAGCCACAAGCCATTGCTTCGAGGTAAGTCAACCCCAAAGATGCTTCTAGTGAAGGTAGTGTGTAAACATCTGCGCTACGATATACCTGGGGCATTTGAGCATAGGCAAAAGCTCTGATTTGAAATCTGTTTACACCCAAAAGGCGATCGCCTAATTGCTGAAAGTAATCGCGATCTTTTCCATCGCCACAGATTAATAAACTAGCTTGGGGGAAACGAGCCACTGCTGCGATCGCTAATTCAATTCTGGCATTGCCATTACGCTCTAAAGGAGCAATACAAAGTACAGTTGGTTTGGGCAAACCAGTAATTATCGATTTACCGATAGGATTAAACTCTTTAATATCAATACCGTAGGGAATAACATCAAATATTTGTTCGGGAGCAAAATGCTGGACGTATCTTGCCATAGTCGGATTGGGGATAATGAGACGATCTGGCTTTTGTCTGAGGTTGCGTCGTAAATATTCGCTTTGCCGAGACAGACTATTATGCTCTGTAAATAAAATTGGCGTACCTTGGATAGCTCTAACTAATTTTGCCACCAGCAACCCACCATAATCATTGTGGGGAAAGATTAAATCGGCTGGGTGACGTAATAAATAGCTTAAACAAGGTAAAAAGCTAGCTATATTTTCAAGTGCAATTTCGGGGTATTCAAACCATTTGTCGAGAATTTCTTCTAATAAAGGGTAGCATTTCCAATTAATAATTTCACTACGGGAAGGTGATAAGATGGGACGACTAAAAGAACCACAATCTGCACCACTCAATAATTCAACTTCAAAATAATTGTCCAAACGGCGAGCCAATTCGATCGCCAAGTTTTCGGAATTACCTTTCCAATCTATCCCTGCATTGGGATGAATTAAAACAATTTTATGCAATGTCTTACTCCAATTTTACAAATTGTTACTACCGATAAATCTTTCTATCTCTCCTGCATCCGATAACCTCCCTACTTCTCGTTTCTTAAAATTCTGGATTTCTCTTTGTTGGCAAGACCCTCTTCCTCTAGCATCCAATTCGAGAGCAATTGGGTAAATGATTTTGATTTTTGGAAAAGATTTTGCAGCCAAGTCTGGCTTGTTTGCAGCCAAGTTAGTAAATAACTATGACGATCGCCTGAATTAACCCACTCTAGAACCACAACTCTTAAGGCAACTCGAACAAACTCTGGGGATAAACCCACCTTTAAAGACTGTTCTAAAGCTTGACGGCAATAGTTATGGGCAACAGAATAATCGGGTTGTTGATCTTGCAAAACCTGCTGCGCTAAACTCAAGCTGCTATAAGCGTAACTATGGTTTTTGAGAACTTTTAGTTCTTTTGGTACATCCTGATAGGCTTTTTCAATAACTGCTTGGAGATCGGTTTCGCTAATGAGCCAACTTTCTGGGATAGGATCGCGGTCTTGGCGATAATAAACTAATGGCTCGGCAATTGTCATAAACTGATAATGACTACTCAGTCGAATCCACATATCCCAATCTGCGTTTGTCTTCAGCAAAGGATCGAATAATCCTACTTTGTCAAAACAACTACGACGCACGATCACAGACTGATAATCAATCTGATTGCGTTGTAAAATTTCTGGCTTGACCCATCCCGCAAGCTGATGTTGGCGAATTTTGCCTTTAAGTGAACGACAATTATCAACCGACATTAGCCAGGTATGTACCAAACCGATATCGGGATCACGATTAAGATAAAATACTTGTTTGTGTAGTTTGTGAGGATGCCACATATCTCCACCCTTCAAAAAAGCAATATATTGTCCTTTTGTTTCTCGAATACCCCAATTGAACATTTGGGGCATCGATAAATCCTCTTGAGAGAATAGTCTTAGGCGATCGTCTGACTGACGATCTATCCATTGCTGCAAATGACGAGATTTGCCATGATCAAAAATCAAGATTTCAAAATTAGAAAATATTTGTTGTCGGACGCTGTTGATTGTTCCTGGTAAATATTTGTAGGCGTGATCGGCAATAATAATTACCGAAACCATTGATAAGGAAAAAGACATAAAATAAGAAAACTAGATAGTTAAAATAGTTGAACTTTTAGAATCAATTTCGCGTTGATTTAACTATTCTCAGCTTGATAATCTACGGGTGTGATCCTAGTTTTAGAGGTAGCTTTTAAATATAGGAATAAATTGCCGTAGGTTATTCGATCCCAATTATGGTAGATAGTAGTGTAGCTTTGAGCCAGTTGCGCCATCCCCTGCATCACCAGAAGTTCCCTTAAGGCATATTCTAGTTTGGTAACAAGAGAACTCAAATTACCTAATTCAAACAATAAACCCCGATTTTTGCCCAGTAATTCTCGATGTACGGGATGATCACTAGCTAGGACAGAAATACCTTCACGCATAGCTTCTAAAATAGTCATCGATTGCCCTAGATCCAAACCAGTACCAGGACAAACCATTAAAGCTGCACCGCGAATAATTTCGGCTAGATGTCCGCCTCTAATTTTGTTGATAAAAATAATATCTTGTCGTTGTTTAGCGGTTGCTAAAAGTTCTATTGCATATTTAACCGATGAGCCAATTTCTCCGACTATCAATAGCTTATGGTCATTAGATGGAATTTTTTGAAAAGCTTCTAGCAGTAGATCTGGTTGATTTTCGGGAATTAGCTGACCTATGCAAAGCAAGTATTTATTTTGTTTTAATCCTAAAGTTTTGCCGTAGTTAAACTCATTACTAATTTCGACATAAGTTCCTGGTCCATTAGGTATATGGTGGGGACTAATTTGATATTTCTGTTGATAATATTGTCCCAATGCTTTGGACAGTACTATTACTTCATCTGCGTTAGTAATTGCTGTTTTTTCAATTCGAGAGAATAACCAACGCCAACTTTTAGGATATAAATGATAGCGACAATCTAATTCGTGACTGGTAACGATTATCTTGGAATCGGAGAACAGTTGGGGAAACCAACAGATCCAACCTGCTTTGACACCTTGAATATGAATCACATCATAATTACCAAAGGTTGCCAAAATAGTACTGAGTGCAGAGTTAAATAGTAAGTTTAATCGCTTGTTAGATATGAAAGCCAAGGTAATGACTCTAATCTGGCGATAAAAATAAATTGAAAACCAAGACTGTTGATGGTGTTCTGGTCGAATAAACAAATCTACGTGATGACCTCTCTCCACAATTTTAGGATACAGTTCTTGGCAGTAGCGTTCGATTCCCCCCTGTCTGGAGGGAATTTTTTGGACGCCAATAACGGCTATTTTCATGTTCGAGATACCTAGTTAGTTATAAAATTTACGATTAGAAGCGAAGTAACTTTGAGGCTTTGCACAGATATTGTGAGCTTGATGTTTGCGTTGTTGTTTGAATAACCAAGCTTTCAGATCTAGATCGAACAGTTCAAGTATAAATAATCACAACTATCTTCCTGTGAGTTATTTTAGGTTTGATTTACAACACAGCACAAAGCTTGATACTTCTCGTTTAACAAGTGTCTATAACCTTATAACCTATAACCTATAACTCATTACTTAAAACAACCAATCAATAAACAGGCTTAACCGAAAAGTATTGGCACAAAGCTATGATTGCGCTTAGGAAATAGTAAAACGAGATCGATATTGAGTTAAATATGTTGAGGCTTAATAGTTGTAGAAATAACTATAGTTAACTACAGAAAAAATAGTAATAACTAAAAGCCAGCATAATAGCTAATTTACCCATGGCGATCGCCAATATTAAAGATAATAGACGCTTATTTCTCATGTTTTTGAATGATAAGTTCGTAATTTTCATCAGATATTCTTCTTTCAATATTTGCCGAGCTATTTGATTTGTTGGTGACGGTTTATTAATTGTCATAGTCAAATTAAATAAAAGCTTTTTTGAGATTGCTTTTGACAATCTAGGTTCAAAATCACTGTTATACAAGCATTTGAGGTTAAATACATTTTATAACCAAGCTAAATAAATATATTTACGACAATTTATAATTGCGATCGATACAGTTGAATATCATTTGATTTTAACTACCTCCAAGAATTAACTCCGTAAAATTATTTAAGGGAAAATACTTAGCTCGTTTTCAAATACAATAATAATCGCTCAAAATAGAATTGACAACCCAAAAGATCGTAAAAACAAGTTAATTAAGATCAGTATATTTACGTAACCCCGATCTACTAAAGATTTAAGCCAAATTAATTTATTTTATTAGCTATTATTTGAATAATTTAGAGCATCTAATGTCTGCTTGCCGAAAGTACCTTTAGCCATGATTCGATAGTCACAATCTTTTTAAAAGATTGTCTTTGCACCTGCGTCACAGAGTTTATGAGCTAGTTTAAATTGTTAGTCTTTACGCTGCCAAGCGATATGGTTGTGCATTGCTTCTACTTTCTTTCTAGCTTTCTCGTCGTTAGCAGAGCGTTTAGTTTTCTGGGACAGTCCTTTTGGTAGCATTTTCAGCCTACGGTAGCTCTGTTTTAAAAACTTACTCGGTCGTTTTAGATAATTATCTGAGGTACAAAGATAGGAAAGTAACCCGACATCAACTCCGATACAATGACCGTGGGGTGTTAGCTCTAATGCTTCAAAAATAATACCAGGTTTGTACTTTGTGGTAAATGCTAATTATAACGGGATCGAGCCATTATAATTAGCTTGGGGTGTCCATGTATCCCAACCGTTAAATAAAGATTAATTTCTTAATTTATTCTAATATCTTAAAATCATCTAATATTTAATATTAGATTACCCATCCTCAAAATGTTATCAGTAGAGCAAACTATACCCTCTAAAATAAAAATTTTGATCGTTGACGATCGAGTAGATAATTTACAGCTTTTATCAACTATACTTGCTACTTATGGTTACGAAGTTGTAGAAAGCGATCGCGGTAGTTCAGCGATTAAGTTAGCACAAGCAAATCCGCCAGACTTAATTTTGTTAGATATTAGTATGCCAGAAATGGATGGGTTTGAAGTTTGTCAAGTACTCAAAAGCAAGGATATTACTAAAGATATACCAGTTATATTTATCAGTGCCTTAAGAGAAATTAAAGACAAAACTCAAGCTTTTAAAATTGGTGGGGATGATTATATTACCAAACCTTTTAATATAAAAGAAGTTTTACTAAGAGTAGAAAATCAGTTAAAGAGATATCGTTTACAATTAGAATTACAAGCTAAAAATTGTCATTTACAGCAAGAAAATAGCGCTTTATTAGAGACTGAAAATGAACTACTATTATTAATCGAAAGAATGATAAATTAGCCAATTACTACGATGGCGATTATAAAATACTTAGCAAAGGCTGATATATTTCTGTTCTCATAACAAAGATAGAAATTATTTTTTGACCGCAGAAGGTAAGGAACGAGTGACCTTGCTCTACAACTAATTTAAAAACTATGGAAAACACTTTAGAAGTACGCTGGTTCGTCAGAGGAATGCCACCAGCAGTCGTGCAACAGTGGTTTAAGTTAGAATGTTTGGGAAAATTGAAGCAATCAGAAGTAAGACAAGATTGGTACGCTTATCAAGATAATAGTAATTTAGATAGGTTTAGTAAGTTTTTATCTCCTGTATCGAGTCGCGATGCAGTCAATCTTAAACTGCGCCAGGGTAGTTTGGAATTAAAATTAAGAGCGCAAAACTTCGGAACTTATAGATTTGGTCAGAGCGAACGTATTTATAACTGTGAAGGTAGGGTCGAACAATGGTCCAAGCTAGACGAACAAGAATTAAGCGACTGTGTTTCCCCTACTGCATTACACGATTTTGGCTGGGTGGGAGTCAAAAAAGAGCGATGCCTTCGGCTAGCTTTATGTGAAGAACTTGAGTCAGCCTCAAATCTCGCGTCCTCCTTTGGGATTAGGGCACAATCGCAAAAGAGTGAAAGGGGTGTAGAAATTGAGTTGACTCATTTGAAAACTAATCGCGATCATTGGTGGACGGTAGCTTTTGAAATGTCTCAAAATACTGATAGTAAACAACAAGATAGATGTTTCCAAGAAGTAGTAGAGCAATCTTGTCAAACTTACCGTGGTCCTAAACTATCTGCTAGCAATTCTTACGGCTACAGTCGCTGGTTGCAAGAATTTGTACCTGAAATCCTAACTTATCAAAATCTTGTTACTGGCAATTTTTAGATATATTTTTAGTAATTGACTATTGAGTATTAAAGTATTTTTAAAAAATACCTGTGAATAGTATTAAAGAGCGTTGGTAATAATTTTAAAGATAAGCTTAATTAAATACTTCCAAAACGAATTTAGACTCCAGATATACTGAACTGATTTTTTCAAGCGATCGCATATGTTCTTCTTCTTGGGGTGAGGTAGCGACGATCGCATTATATGCAGTTCTAAGCACTGTTTTTCTATTTTTAGTCTAGTCTGAGATATTTCTGGTATATTTTTAACTGTCTTATATTTAACTGCTCCCAATGAGTGATATGTATGCAAAAGCTTGCCTGACTGCTGTTTTTTGATCTCCATCCCTACCCAAGCAGACAGCCAGTAGTTTGTATGAATAATTGGATAAATAAATTCTTGCTGTGACTGAAATTCTAAAAAAGCAGCGACAAACTTTGGTAAATACTGATAGATTTGTTTCTTAGAAGAACGGGTAAAATCATTCAAATTAAAGGTGTTACTCATCTGAAATGTAAAAGTTTCAACAAGGCGATTTGGTAAGCTGGCGAAACACCAGCACCTTTATTATTCAATTTTGTCTATTTCTCAAAAAGTTTTTAGCTAGCTATCGCGGGTTAGCTTCGCCTCAGAGCTACAAATAGATTACTACACGCGGGTATATAGATAGCCCTTAGTTGGTTTCGTACATCACCATGAGGGGCTACCTAGTGCGTCTGCGGGGTCGCCTCATGAAATCAGCAATGCCTATTTTACACATAATTGCGTAAGACGTAAGTAGATTTGGTCGAAAGTGCATTGATCAGCTTAGCAATCCCCGTCTATAAATTTATAGCGGGGAGTGTCAAACTACTATGCCTTCTAATTCATCTTCTGTAGACTGATATAATTCTTGTAATTTCTCTAACTTCTCTTGATCGGCATTCCATAAACCTCGTCCTTGTGCCTCGATCGCTCTTGCTACAATATTACGGAAGGCTTCAGGATTGGCTTCTCTTAACTTGGCTGCCATCTGGGCATCTAAAGCATAGGTATCAACTGCTTGGTCATATACCCAGTCATCTTTAAAATTAGCCGTACCTCCCCAACCAACTAAGGCTGTCATGCGTTGGGAGATTTCGTAAGCACCACCAGATCCTTGTTCCGCCATTGCTTCTGCCCATTTAGGATTAAGTAATTTAGTACGGTATTCCATGCGAAGTAAATCTTTTAATTTGCGAGGGTTAGTATCTTTAGAGAAACTTTCGACAAAGGTCGCTTCTACTTCTTTACCACTTTGCTTTTGGGCTGCCAGTTTTAAACCGCCAGTGTTGCCATAATATTCTTGAATATCGGTTAAACCATATTCTACCGAGTCAATTTCTTGGATAATTTGACTGCTGGTTTCTAATAGTTGCGTTAGTACTTCTGGTCTAGCCTGTCCTTGATCTTTACGTCCATAACTAAAGACGTTACGGTTTTTCCAGGTATCTGCAAGTTCGTCACTAGATTCCCAGTTACTATCTACTACTCGATCGTTGACTAGCGAACCAAAATCCCCCGCAGGGTTAGAAAACATTCTTGCACTAGCATTTTCTATACCCTGGGCTTCTAAAGCCAAACAGTGCTTGCGAATATAGTTATTATCTTCACTTTCTTCAGCTTTTGCTGCCCTGCGAAATAGATCGTCTAGCAGTTCAATAATATTGACAAAGGTATCGCGGAAAATTCCCGATAGATTAGCCAAGACATCAATACGAGGATGCCCTAGTTCCTCTACAGGCTTTAATTTATAACGGACAATTCTACCTGTACCTTCTTTAACGGGTTCAGCACCTACAAGTTCTAATAAAATACCTAAAGACTCGCCCTTAGTTTTGATAGAATCCAATCCCCACAGCATTACAGCCACGGTTTCAGGATACGCGCCTTTTTCTTCCCAATTCTGTTGCAGAATCTTTTTAGCAATTTCTCTGCCTCTTTCATATGCAGCAGGAGAAGGCATCCGATAAGGATCTAAAGCATGGATATTTCTACCCGTAGGCAACACTCCACTACCATCCCGTAACAAATCACCCCCAGGGGCAGGGGGTATATATTCGCCGTTTAATCCCCTCAGTAGGTTTGTCATCTCATCGCTGTTTTGTACCAATAAATCTCTAATCTTTCCTCCCTCTTCAAACTTAGAATTTAACCTTGCGTCATTACTTTGTGTCTTAGCCCTAAAGGATACCGCTTTATCCGAAGGTGTATCCTTTAGGGCGCATACATCTTGGCGCGCAACAATCCGATCAATCTCACTATCGGACAAATCCCCATCAAAAAATGCCTCCAAATACGATTTCAACTGTTCTGGATCTGGCTTTTGTCCCAAAACATGCAACCCAGAAGAAAATAAACGCTGTTCTAATACCTGCAAGTATTCATATACCTGCACAAAATACTGATTTATAATATTTTTACTAAATAGCCGAGAATTCTCAACTGTAAAATCAATTCCCTGTTTCATTCCCTCTTCAAACTTACAGTCTTTCTCCAAACCAACATCGACTATTTTCTGACAAATAATGTCTCTCAAGGCGTAATTCTTGTCTGTATCCTCGCGATATTCTCCAATCAATTCCCGCAGCGCAATTAATTCTTTATACAAACCCGCGCGACCATAAGGAGGAACATTATGGGAAACTAAAACACCATAACCGCGACGTTTTGCCAAAATCGATTCGGAAGGATTATTGGCTGCATAGATATAGAGATTAGGAATATCTCCTAGCAAAATATCCGACCAAGAGTAACCAGTATTCCCTAAAGGAGATCCTGGCAGCCATTCTACTGTGCCGTGCATGCCAAAGTGAACTACCGCATCAGCCTGATATTCATTTTGTAACCATTTATAAAAAGCCGTGTATTGAGGATGGGGAGTAAGATCCTTCTCGAACATCAACCGCATCGGATCTCCTGCAATTCCTAATGGTGGCTGTACTCCTATCCAAATATTACCTAATTGAATCCCACCAAGTTGAAATTCGTCACCATAGGTTTTAATTCCCGTACCTGTAAGAGATTGCCATTGTTTTTCTACTCTATTGGTTTGTAGATAGCCCAACCATTTTTCTAAGGTGCGAACATTTACTTGATTTACAGGGGTAATAGATTCATCGGCTTCTTTCACCTGCTTGATAATATCTTCTCCATCGACCGGTAAGTCTCCCACGTCATAACCCTGTGCTTTTAAAGCCTGGAGGAAGTTCAGCAAACTCTTGGGTACATTTAACAAGGCTGCTGTACCCGTTGCGCCATAACCAGGGGGAAAGCCATATAAGATTACCGCCAGTTTCCTCTCTAGTGTGGGAGTATGTCGCAAACCAATCCAGTTTTTTAGTCTACCTGTAAGACGATGTAGCCTTTCGGGTACGAGATAAATATCTTCTCCTACTAAACCACCCAAAGGGATAGTATCGATCGCGCCATCTAATTCGGGAAGGGAATATAACACCACACTTTGCAAACCGCCAATTCCCTGACGAGTCCAGGAATGGATATCTTGGATTAATAAAGGTGCAGCAACTATATAAGGTATATTCTTAGCAGTGAGTATACGTTTAGCTACTTCTACTTGTCTGCCTGCTTCCATCGAACCTGCTGGCCCTCCAACCAGGGGAAAACCAATGGTAGAAACGATCGCATCTACTGGTACGGCATCTTGCTTTAAAGATAATATTTCTTTGTTACCCTGCTGTCTTTGTTCTTGTTCGTAGGTAGTAGTCATCCAGTCTCTAACCGCTACATGACCTTCTACACCATTGATAAAAATTGGCAGAGGAATCAATCCCTGGGATTCAAAATGTTTGATTAACTGGGGTATATAAGGTTGTTTGGTAATGATGTGTTTGCGATATAGTAATATACCAATGGTCGGCTGTCGGGGGGAACAGCCATTCGCCCGTGTATGATTTTCATACCATTGCAGATAATCTTGTGGAGAGGTGAAATAACCTTGATATTCGGGATGCAGCAAACCCATATCAGGAGTTTCAATTGGTTGTGGAATCTCCCCAACTGCTAAACCTAAATACTTCTGTGCCAACGTCCAACACATCGAAGTAACATTTTCTGTTCCTCCTGCATTCCAGTAGCCGTAGATAATTAGCCAATTACGAAGATCTTGTACTTTTTTCCCAGGAACGTATTTAAGTAACTTAGGTCCAGTTTTCAAAAAGCTAATATAACCAGCCAGCTTATCTTCTTCCTTCCCGTTACTAAACTTACTCAGGATAAATTTAACAGGCTTGGGCATTCCTTTGGGTTGATCGCCAATCGCAAATTTACCCAATTGCGTCAAACTAATTAATTCTAAAGCCGACTCAAACACCAACCTAATCAGAATATGTTGCACCCTTTCCCGCAGCCATATTACCTGGTCGTAATCAAATACCAAACTAGCAAAAAAAACATCGGCAGACTGTAGCGCAGTTTCTACCTCATCTGGTTTAATGGTAATATCGCGATCGCTAAAAAAAATAACATCCAATCCCTCACAGTTTGCCATCGCCATTTCCCCAGCCTGACGATAAAGGTTAGCGTTAAAAGATTCAAATCCCGCGATCGCAACAATCCGTTTCATATCCAAGTTTCTTAAAATTTCTTTATATATCCTTATCTTGATTGTAAGGAAATTTCAGGGTTAAGGCGATGTCTTGTCCGAGAGTTGATAAAAAAAATCATTTGATGATTTTGATGTCTTTACAGATAACACTTAGCGAAATTACTCGTCCATATATGTAAACACTTGTCTTATTATTTTCTTGTTCGGTTACGCTAAATTCCAATAAATCAATACAACCATCTTCGTCAATACAACTTTTACTTTGTTCGTGAAAGTACAATTTAACTTCTTCGCATTTCAAACACATGAATTGATAAATAGAATTATCATTTTCAAACTGACCAGAAGGACAGCAATCGATAATTACAGTCTGACCTAAATCAATAACTCTAATATCTGTAATAAATTGCTCGAAAAGTAAAGAATCATACATAGCTTTATTCTTTTAGTTGTCAGATGTGCGATCGCGCCAATTAACGGTATTTTATTTTTGACTATTTATCTAAACTTTGCTTATGTAATTTATTAATTAAATCTCAGCTTTAAAATAAACTGGTAATCAACAATTGCTTTCTATGCCAAATTACGAGCAATTGCTCAAAACCGTCCAGGTATGTCACGCTTTATCGGATATGAGACAAGATATATTATTGTTTCTCTATGATGAAGACACTAGTGAGTTTTTTATATTAGCGGGAAAAAGAGCCAGAATAGAAGTAACAATATATCCAGATTCAACAGTGGAGGTAGAAATAGGTGATGAAATATAAATCTATGACTAAAAGCCAGCTAAAACAATATCTTTTAGAAAACCGTGATGATAAGGAAGCTTTAAAAGAACTTAAATCAAGACCAAAACAAAATGTAATTACTATCTCTGCAAATACAAACGCAGCAGAACAAGAACGAATTTTAAAACAGGCTATCTCTAAAATTGAAAGCAATTAATATTAATATTATTCAGAGAGATCGCTAAAAAAAATAACTTCCAATCCTTCACAGTTTGCCATCGCCATTTCAACAGCCTTTCGATATAGGTTAGCGTTAAAAGATTCAAATCGGTGCGATTAGGCTTCGCCTAGCCTACGGATCGCTACAATCCGTTTCATACCTAAGTTTCTTAAAGCTTCTTTATATACCCTTACATAGATTGTAAGGAAATTCTCCAATAAAGGCGATTGTTAGAGCATGGAATAAGATCGAAGTATAAATCTTTTTATAATGAACACAGAGTATAAGAAAACGTAGTTATGTTCAAGCTAATTATAGATATTCTTGTTGCAATTACTGGTATTTTTGCATTTTATTGGTTCATGTCTGATTTCGGTGGTTGGCAAGAATTAGCGGAAAAATATAAAACAGAAGATAGTCTACCCAGAACATTTTTAGTTACAGAAAACCAGCGTATAACTTTCCATAGAGAAAACAAAAGCGGCGTTACCTCTTTGTCTAGTTTAGGTATTGGAGTTTCTGACTACGGACTTTATCTTTCTAATCCTGAGTTTCTTGATCCTCTGAATCGTTTTCCTGCGTTGTTGATACCTTGGTCTGATGTTGCTTATCGTAAAGTAACTTCTTCCACTAACTCCCTGAAGGAATACTATACTTTCTATTTTGGAAATCCACGAATGGTTAGATTTTCTATAAATGCAGATACTATTGCTCGACTCGAACAAGATTATGGAGAACCTATATTTAGAAACAAACTAGGCGAACCAGAGTAAGCGATCTCACTTGGTAAAATTTAACTATAGTAAAATTATATAATCATGTGGCTTACTGAAACTATCAAAAAAACACCTGGAATATGTGGCGGTTCTGCTTGTGTTCGCAATACAAGAATACCCATCTGGACTTTAGTATCTCTCCGTCAACAGGGTGCAACAGAACAAGAAATATTAAATAATTATCCAGGTTTAACCTTAGATGATCTGACTGTTGTTTGGGGTTATTACTATAACCATAAATCAGAAATAGACCGAACTATTATTGAGATGGAAGACTAATGCTTCATGGCAAGATTCAGCTTCTACTCTAACGAGAATTTTGCCTTAAACATGGTAAAAATGCTCAAAGTTTTAGGTCATACTGTAACTACTAGCTATGATGCAGGACAAGCTAATCAAGCTATTCCTGACAATGAGGTTTTAAATTACGCTACACGAAATAGCCTTACCATTATCACATTTAATAGAAATGACTTTATTGAATTACACAACAATGGTGTTCGGCATTCAGGGATTATAGTCTGTAAAACAGATCGAGATTATCAAGGTCAAGTTGACTGTTTGGATAATTATTTGCAAACCCAAAATAGTTTAGTCAACCGTTTAATTAGAATCAAAAAGCAACAGAAAAAAGGTTTAAGTAAACCAGTCTTCGTACTGCAAGAATATTTTCGTTAGAGTTCTCAAAATAAGAGCGATCGCTCTTATAAGATCACCTCCAACCCTTCACACTGCGCCATTGCCATCTCTGCAGCTTTTCGGTAAAGGTTCGCGTTAAAAGATTCAAATCGGGCGATCGCAACAATCCGTTTCATACACTCTCTTTCTTAAAATATCTTTATATTCTTACTTTGATTGTAAGAAAATCCCAAATAAATGCGATCGCCTTTTGAATCAAAATTTTTCGCTCTTCAAGACAATCGCTAAATTTTTTCGATTTTCAATTGTGATTTGAACAATCAAAAAACAAACAATATTATTTACTAAAACCTTCGGCGCGTTTGCTACTAGGCAAACAAACACAGTTTTCTATTTGTTGGCGTAGTTTATCTTTATCGATGTTTTGACCGATTAACACTAGCTGATTTTTCTTTTCGCCTTTCCATTCTTCATCTTCGAGGGTAAATCTTTTGCCGCTTAAGTGAAATATATGGCGTTGAGGACTTTCATCAAACCATAAAATTCCTTTGGCGCGAAATACGTTTTCAGGTAGTTGATTATCGAGAAAATATTGAAATTTACGAATAGATAAAGGTTTATCAAACTGAAAAGAAATAGAATCAAAACCATCGTTTTCTAGGTGATGGGAATGCTCGTGGTCGTGATGATGGTGGTCATGGTCATGATGATGATGGTCATGGTCATGATGACCGTGATCGTGTTGATCTTCACCTGCATCCACTTGAGCAAAATATTTGTCCGATTCAAATAAACCAACACTCAAAATCAAAGGAATAGACACCTGTGAATTTTGTGTCCTTAAAATACGTGCATCTTGCTTAATATCTTTGACTCTAACTTCCAAAGCATCCACATCTGCTTCATCAACCAAATCGGTTTTATTGAGAACGATCACATCGCCATATTGAATTTGACTCAATGCTGCTTCGCTATTAAATAGATCTAAGCTAAAGTTAGCGCAATCTACCATAGTGACGATCGAATCAAGACGGGTCATTTCTCTTAATTCGGTACCCAAGAATGTTAGGGCAACGGGAAGAGGATCGGCTAAACCGGTCGTCTCTACTACTAAATAGTCAATCTTCTCTTCTCTTTCGAGAATTTTGTAGACCGCACTAACTAAATCTTCGTTAATGGTGCAGCAAATACAGCCGTTATTTAACTCCACCATGCTTTCATCAGTCGAGACAATCAACTCATTATCAATGCCTATTTCGCCAAATTCATTAACTAAAACTGCGGTTTTGATTCCTTCTTGATTTGTCAGGATGTAATTTAACAGCGTGGTTTTACCACTACCCAAGAAACCTGTGATAATAGTGACGGGTAAGCCTCTTTTTATCCCATCCATTCCAGCTGGTGTAGAGGTTTGAGTATCAGTTGTCATAGCGATCGCCCTAATTCTAAAATTGTCAGACTAGAAGTAATTATTCTTATTTATTTTAGAATTTGATGGCTAATTAATCTTGATACGTAAGGTTTAATTAGTTATTGCCTGGTCATTAATAATTAATTATTATTTTTCTGAAGAAACAACCTCTGGTTTTTCATCGGTTTTCGATGGTTTATTTTCTCCTGGCTTTTTTGTGGTTTCAATTATGGTAGTTTTTTGAGCTTTGCGATCGGGTTCAACTGATTCTAGGGGCTTGGTTGTCTCAATTTCTAGCAACATGGGAACAGCCTTGTTAAAGGTTAGACTACCATCAACAAAATCAACCATAATTTTATCCCCAGGGGTAAAACTATTTTCTAGAATTTTAGTTGCGATCGGATTTTGTAATTCTCTTCTAATTGCTCGTTTTAGAGGACGCGCACCAAAAGCAGGATCGTAGCCGATATCGACAATACGATCTTGGGCTGTGGGGGATAGTTCAATAGTAATTTTTTGCTCTTTTAGTAAGCGTTGAATACCTTTAATTTGAATTGCCACAATCTCTTTAAGTTCAGATTTTTTCAAGCCATGGAAGATAATCACGTCATCGATACGTTGAATAAATTCAGGACGGAAATGATTTCGCAGGGCTTGAGTAACTCGATTTTGAATTTTGTCGTAGTCTTGGTCTTCCCCTTTGACATCCAGAATGTGTTCGCTACCAATATTACTGGTCATCACAATAATGGCGTTACGAAAATCTACCATCCGCCCTTGAGAGTCGGTAATTCGACCATCATCTAAAACCTGCAGCAATATATTAAAGACATCCTTGTGGGCTTTTTCTACTTCATCTAGCAACACTACACAATAAGGACGACGACGTACAGCTTCAGTTAATTGTCCCCCTTCTTCAAAGCCAACATACCCTGGAGGCGCACCAACTAAACGGGATACGGCGTGTTTCTCCATATATTCTGACATATCGATCCGCACCATCGCGTCTTCACTATCAAAGAGAAAGGCGGCTAAAGCTTTGGCTAGTTCGGTTTTACCTACCCCAGTTGGACCCATAAATAAGAAAGAACCAATCGGGCGATTAGGATCATTCATCCCCGCCCTAGCCATTCGGATAGCTGCGGATACAGCTTCTACAGGTTCTTGCTGTCCGATAACCCTTTGATGGAGGTGTCCTTCTAGTTGTAGTAGCTTTTGTCTTTCTGATTCTAGTAAGCGATTGATCGGAACTCCCGTCGAGTTGGCAACGATTTCGGCAATATCAGATTCTCCTACCTGTTCTCTTAGGAGGGTTGTACCTTCTGATTGTAATTTAATTAATTGAGCCTCTTTGTCTTCTAACTCTCTTCGTAAAGGTTCTAATTTACTATGGGTAAGAGCAATAGCTTTCTCGTGGTCGTAAGTTCTTTGAGCTTTATCTAATTCTAGGCGAGTTTTTTCTTCTTCTTCTCTAAGAGCATTGATTTCATCCAACAAGCCCTTTTCTGACTGCCATTGTTCGGATAACCCGCTTTGTTTGACTTTTAAAGTTTTAATTTCGGCTTGAATTTTACCTAGTCTTTCTTTTGCAGCCTTATCAACTGTAAGCACACCAAGACGCTGATTTTCACCAGTTAAGGAGGCTTTTTCCATCTCTAGCTGCATAATACGGCGATCCATATCCTCTAATTCGCTAGGCTTAGAAGTAATTTCCATTTTCAATTTAGCTGCTGCTTCATCTACCAAATCGATCGCCTTATCGGGTAGAAATCTATCTGTAATATAACGGTGAGATAGAGTTGCAGCAGCTACTAATGCCGAGTCAGTAATAGTTACCCCGTGATGCACTTCGTATCTTTCTTTCAGTCCCCGTAAAATTGAGATCGTGTCTTCAACAGAAGGTTGTTTAATATATACCTGCTGAAAACGTCTTTCCAAGGCAGGATCTTTTTCAATATGTTTGCGATATTCATCGAGGGTTGTCGCACCAATACAGCGCAATTCTCCCCGCGCTAACATTGGCTTGAGTAAGTTCCCGGCATCCATCGAACCAGATCCTTCTCGCGAACCCGCACCCACAACGGTGTGAACCTCATCAATAAATAACACAATCTGCCCGCAAGACTCGGTTACTTCCTTTAAAACCGCCCGCAAACGTTCCTCAAACTCTCCGCGATATTTTGCTCCTGCAATCAGGCTACCCATATCTAGAGAAATCAACTGTCGCTCTTTGAGAGATTCGGGAACATCTCCGTTAATTATACGTTGGGCTAACCCTTCGGCGATCGCAGTTTTACCAACGCCAGGTTCGCCAATCAGGACAGGGTTATTTTTTTGTCGGCGAGAAAGCACCTGGATCGTGCGTCTAATTTCTTCATCTCGACCAATTACAGGGTCTAGTTTACCTGCTTTGGCTTCTTCGGTGAGATCTCGCCCGTACTTTTCTAAGGCTTGATACTGTTCTTCTTGATTTTGCTTAGTTACTTTTTGTGTACCCCGAACTAATTTAATCGTTGTTTCGAGGTCTTGAGGATCGATATTAAAGCTGCGTAGAGTCTTTTTGCCAATTCGCGCATCTTCAGCAAATCCCATCAAAATATGCTCGATGGAAATAAACTGATCGTCCCAGCTAGTACGACAGGTTTCTGCCCGATCCAGCATGCGGTCTAAGCTTGGCCCTAAATACAGTTGCGCCGAGCCAATTCTAGGCTGACGTTTGGTAAACATCTCTAGCTGCTGCTTAAAACGGACTAGATCGACATTAGCTTTCTCTAAAATAGTCTTGGCTAGTCCTTCTTGCTCAATTGCTGCCAAAATCAAATGCTCTACCTCTAAGTTTTGATTCTGAAATAATTTGGCAACTTCTTGGGATTTTACGATCGCATCCCAGGCTTGTTCAGTAAACTTACTTTGATCGGTAGGCTGCATATTTTAGCTAAAGTTAGGTTTTTAAACTGTGATAATTGATGATGCTCAGTATAGCAAGGCTCTCACTATATAATTTCTCAGCACTAAATTACCTTGTTTGAAGACTTAATATAATAATATGTCTTAATAATTATTTTAGTATCATCTACTCATCAAATACCATGAATCAGCAAACAGCAACTATTTCTGTAATATCTAAAACAATTAACCTATCTGTGTTCATCTGCGTTCATCCGTGGATGTTTATTGAGTCAAATAGAAATTAAAATCGCCGTACATTAATTTCAGTTAGGAAGTGGAGAAATTACCAATAAATTTCCCCATCTAATATTTGTTGGCAATACAAAAACTGAATTGTCAATTGTTAATTGTTAAAAACTTCATCACACCAACTACCGTGTAAGCCATAGGGAACATGATGCTTAAGGTGTAAGAGTGCCACTGCATCATCCGATAGGTTTTCTCCATCTAAAATAGCTAGGGTAGAACGGTGTTTGGCACCATCGTAAACTAAGGTCAGTACCCATCCCCCATCCTCAGTTTCAGCATTGGGTTTGGGTACAAAAATAGGTTCGCTGACATAGCCAGCAGGAGCAAAGGAATGCACTTCGCGCTCTCTTGTTTCTAGATCTAGTTTGAGAATAGCCTGAAGCGGGGCATTGCTACCCGTATCTTCTGGGATTGCACCTATATACAAATAACGATAGTCTCTACCTACATTGTTGGGGTTGTGTGTGGGAAATTCACAACAGCGACTCTCTAACATTTCTCGCTGTACTCCACCATCATCAAGATTGAGAGTAAATCGCCACAGTTGACCAGGATCTAAGCGTTCAAAGTCTGCTTCTTTGTAGTTAGAGTCAGGCTGTACCTGGGGTAAGGTTTGATAGGTAATAGAATCAATACAAATCTGATTGTCACGCTCAAAAGCATTGGCATGATGGAAGACAAAGCCCGACTCAACGCTAAAGGTTTTGATCTCTTGGTTGTTAGGATCGCGAGGAATTAAAATAATGTTAGTCGGTTTGTGGGGTTGAAACTCAACGCATTCTCCTGCACCCCGCATCCCAAATAGAAAGGGTAGAGGATTGAAGTTGACAGGGTTTTGGAAAAAGATCGCGTATTGAGGAGTAATTATGAAGTCGTGAATAAAGGAAAACCCAGGAACACTATGGGAGTGTCGACGCAGTAGCTTACCATCGGGAGCAAACTCAAACAGAGTTATTTTGCTCGAAAGACCAGGATCGACTCGGAAGTTAACCAAACAGGGTGCGCCATCATCAAAATCGCAACTCGGATCGATCCAAGGATGGGCAGCAAAGGCATCTCCAGGTTCTAAGACGCCATCTAAGTAGTCAATGCCAATCGTATCGAGAGTGGCAGGATTTAAGCGATGAGGTTCGGCTGCTTCCCAAAGGGCTAATAATTTACCACCCCAATAAATTACCCCTGTATTAGCAATATTTTTGAGCTTGAGATCGAAGATATTATTAAACAATCCTCCAGGCTTTTGCGTGCCAAATACTCCCCTGTAAAGGATTTTTCCTGCTTCTTTTTCTTGTAGATAGGCTTCGGTTTGGATAAATCGGTTGCGGTAATGAGCTTTACCATCTTGAAATGAAAAGGCACTGATCATTCCATCGCCATCAAAAGGGTGATGAATCGGTGAGTCGCCAATATCTAGTAAACCTGGACCGTTACGAAATAGCGTCCCCGACAATTCTGGCGGTATTTTTCCTTCTATATCAGTGATTTCATAATCATATTCGTTGGGTTGGGAATCGTAGCCCCCCTTCCATTCTTTGAGGTTATAGGTTTGATTGTTAACTGGTTTATCAATAGTGTTGGTCATTATCTGTGGTTGGTTGCTCAAAAGCAGATCGCTGATATCTTCAAGTTAGACTTAATTTTACAAAATATCAAGATTTGTAAACTCAGTAAGTTTAAAGATAACTAGCCAACAGATAAATTAAAGGCGCGATCGCGATCGCTGGTAAAAATGAACCAACTCGAATTTTTACTAGCTCTAATAAATTACAGCCAATTGCCATAATCATTAAGCCTCCCACTCCTGTAATCAGCAGTAAATAGGAATTTTGTTCGGGATTGGGGATGGTGCTGCCCACGATACCCGCAATCAACGATAATCCACCCTGGTAAACCAGAATAATCAACGCCGAAAAGCCGACTCCCATGCCGTAGATATTGGCTAAAGCAATGGAAATAATGCCATCCATAGTTGATTTAATGACTAATAGAGAATCGTCGCCGTTTAGACCATTATTAAAGCTACCGATTAGAGTCATTGGACCAACACAGAACAACAGGCTGCTAGCGACAAATCCTTCAGTAAATTTGCCTCTGCCCTTAAATTTATGTTTTAACCAATCCCCTAAAACAGCTAACCTTGATTCAATCTCAAGCAATTCTCCTGTAACACCTCCTAGCACCATCGCTAACAGTCCTAATACTGCACCATCAATGCCACTTGTTGTTACTTGTCCCATACTGTCTGCCATGCTCAAGCCAATCCAAACCGTCAGTAAACCTACTCCTTGGGTGATGATGGTTTGGATTTTGCTAGATAGACGATCTTTGAACAATAAACCGACAGCCGTACCGAGAATAACAGTAAAGATGTTGATCCAAGTACCGCTAGTTTTTGCCCAAAAGTCTAAATTCAAATTGTTATTTGTTTAATATTGTCTTACTGTTGAGTCCAACCAACTGTTCGCTTAACTCCCAGAGACGCTTACCTTTATTATCATCCATTGCCTCATCGGAAATTTCTTGTTTAAAGGCTGCACGATCTTCTTGTTGGCGATTGCCCCAACTATAATAAACTCCCGACTCATTAAAGTTTGGATCGGCAGCCACTTTAGCCACTCTTTCCCCTGCTAATTCTTCAGTTACATAACCCCCAGTAATATTTTTTTGAAACCAAGGAAAGATAGTCTGAAAAAGAGAGTAGTGATTGCGGAATAAACCTGTTTCGGCAACGCATCCTGGATAAAGGGCATTAAAAATAATCCCTGTAGACTCATGATAGCGATCGTGTAATTCGCGCATGGTGAGCATATTACATAGTTTACTATCTTTATAGGCTTTTCCTGGTTTGAATTTTTTGCCATCGATCATTGTTACAGGTGCTTTAAAACCTGACTCCATACCCTCTAAATCTCCTAAGTCTGGAGGTGCAGGAATGGGAATTTTACCGCCTAATTCTTTAGGATTAGCAGTAACAGTACCTAAAATAACCAATCTCTTTTCGGGTGCGGTTGATTTTTGCAAATCTTCTAACATCAAGTTGCATAACAAAAAATGTCCTAAGTGATTGGTAGCAACACTCAATTCATAACCTTCTTGGCTACGCTGTGGCTCTTTTTCTAAAGGGAGATAAACCGCCGCATTACAAACCAAAGTCGCTAAAGATCTTCCTGTAGCGCGAAAATCATTAACAAACTGACGCACACTATCCAAAGATGCCAAATCCAAATGAATAATACTATATTTATCTTTGTCGATACCCACCTGTTGGGCTACTTTTTCAGTTTTAGGTAAATTGCGACATGCCATAACTACGTGCCAACCGCGATCGGCTAAAGACTTGGCTGCGTATAGCCCGACTCCAGAAGATGCTCCTGTTACCACTACCGTTGATTGTTGCTCTTGTACCATTTCTTATCTTAAAAAATCTATTTTATGATTTACATCTGTTCTTAAAATCTCATACTGTAGCCCTATAACTATTTAATAATTTATAATTCTTTAGCTGAAAAATAGACCTCTTGCATGAATTATGCGATCGCTCGTTTTTTATATCGGTAGTTTTTTTACCCCTAAAACTCTCATTATTGACAGAGATAATTGCCCCTGCCTCTAAATCCTGTTGGCAATTATTTAAAACTTCAGTACGCAGAGAAATACCCATATCTGCCAAGAATTTCATTTTCATCATGGCTAACTATCTATCAAAAAAAGCCTATCAAACATATGCTTGAGAGGCTAATACAGTTACAAACTTGGTAAAGCGATCGCGATACGGCTACGCCTTACTTCGTTACGCTTTATGCCAGTAATTGCCAGTCGCTACTAGGCACTGTTGCTAAAGCTGCTTCACCAATACGTTCTGCTCCATCCATGTACCAGACAGAATTCTGTCCTGAAGCTTCATTACGCCACAACAAGTCAACATGACCATCATTATTAAAGTCACCAGTACCTTTGATGTCTAGGTTAGTGTCATCTAAAGTAAGTAAAGATTCTCTACCAATACGTTCTGCTCCATCCATCAGCCAAACAGCGTTTTTACCTGAAGCTTCATTGCGCCATACTAGATCTACATTCTATTGGTAATAGTTAGGTCGCCACTATCAGAGTAAATTGCACCACCAGAGGAGGTAGTAACGTTATCTCTAAATACGGTTTCATCAACAGTCAAATTCTCCAAACTATAGATTGCACCACCAAGTTCAACGGGTCTACCGCCTTCAAACTTTAGCTGGCTGAGATTAACATCGATTAAGCTATCAGTACCGTCATCGATATTCAGGATAAGGTCTTCGCCATTTTGAATTAGAGTAGCGTCATCGCCATTAATTTCAACTGAATCAGTAATATCAATTGCGCTATCTAAGTTAACTAGCTCAACATCAAATTCAATCGTATCTAATCCTGCATTGTCGTTAGCTTGAGCGATCGCCCAGCGTAGAGAGCCAATACCAGAATCATTGCTATTAATTACATTGAAAGTTGCCATATTTTTGAATTTTAATAATTTACTGAGTTTTAAAACTTAGGCGGATGCCTAAAAGATTTATATATATTTTCTTTGTATTACAAAATTACCCATAATCACTCTTAACCCCATGTGATTGGGGTCTATATCTGGAAAGTCTTTATTGATTCTTTATTAAAGACTCCTAGAAAACACTCTTTTTCTTGATTCAAAACTCAAGAAAGTTCTGAAGATTTTTCGTCGCTTGATTTTGTCTTGGTTTTTCTAGCGATACTTTATCGACGCACTATTAGTTGAGAATATTGCTCTCTACGGGCTTCGGTTTTCTGTTCGATTTGAGGCAGTCTAATTTGCTGAAACTTTTGCCATGATTCGTGCTTTTGTTTGGCGATCGCTTACCGTCCACAATTTCGGCTCTAAAACTGACTAATTTACCGATAATATTTGTCCCTCTTCTCCTAAAGATGGATAAGGCTTTCCTTCTCGACGATACATATTTGCAATATCGGGATAACCCCATTCAAAAACCGTTTGACTGTAAATTTCTGGATCTAAACGTACTTTGTCATATAAGCCAGCCTGTAATCTTTGTCGTTGGGCTTCAAACAAAATTACCGCATTAGCTACGGATACATTAAGCGACTGCACCATTCCCTGCATAGGAATAACTATATGTCCGTCTACAAGATCGGCAGCTTCGTCGGTTACGCCCCATCTTTCTGTCCCCAGAAGAATCGCGGTGGGTTGGGTGTAGTCTACCTGGCGATAATCGACTGCCACGTCACTTAAATGAGCAGCATAGATTTTGTGGTTGTTTTGCTGTAGATGCTTAATAGCAGTTTTAATATCGGGATGGGAGTGTAAATTAACCCATTTTTCGCTTCCTTGTGCCACCTGAGAAAAAGTTGGCGTATCACTATGACGATTTACTGCGTGAACAGCAAACACGCCTACTGCATCGCAAGTACGAATAATTGCCGAAAGATTGTGAGGTTTGTGAACATCTTCGGTCAAAACCGTTAAATCTGGCTGTCTTTGGTTGAGGACTTGTTTTAGTCTTTCATATCTTCTCGGAATCATATTTAATAACTATTTTCTCTAATTTTTTCTAATTAACGGCACGCCCTATTATAATGAGGCATTTTGAACAGACAAATCCAAACCCATGACACCGATTGACTGGCTAATTGTCGTTGTATATTTCATCCTCACTATAGGTTTAGGGATTTTTCTTTCCCGCAAAGCTTCTGAGAGTATGGAAGATTTTTTTGTTTCTGGGCGATCGCTTCCTTGGTGGTTAGCAGGGACGAGTATGGCTGCGACAACTTTTTCAATTGATACGCCGTTATACATCTGTGGGGTAGTATCTAGTCGAGGCATTGCGGGGAATTGGGAATGGTGGAGTTTTGGCGTTTCTCATGTAATTTTGATTTATATTTTCTCTCGTCTGTGGAGGCGATCGCAAATTATTACCGATGCTGAGTTGACCGAGATGCGTTACGGCGGTAATACTGCTGCGGTTTTGCGGGGAACCAAGGCTTTTTTGTTTGCTCTGCCGATTAACTGTATTGGGATTGGTTATGCCATGCTGGCGATGGTTAAGGTCGTAGATGCTTTGGAATTATGGCAGAGTTTGGGGCTAAATCCTGGAGAAAGCATCAAAATATGGAGTGTAGTAGGCGTTAGCATCCTGGTCTTAGTTTATTCTGGCTTTTCTGGTTTGTGGGGGGTAGTCACTACCGACTTTTTTCAGTTCTTTTTGGCTTTGTTAGGTGCGATCGTTGTGGCGATTGTCGCAGTCAATCATGTAGGGGGAATCCACGAACTTATTCCCCAGGTAAGAGAAGTAAGCGAAATTGACGTTTTATCTTTCTTTCCTTTTCAATTTAGTAACGGTAGCTTTGGTTGGAGTGATGCAGCAGGAATTACAGCTACTACCTTTTCGGCATATTTATTTGTTCAGTGGTGGTCATTTCGCCGTAGTGATGGGGGAGGAGAGTTTATTCAACGTTTGGCAGCAGCAAAAACGGAAGAGGAAGCGGAAAAGTCCTCTTGGTTTTTTAATATTCTGCATTATGGTATACGTACCTGGCCTTGGATTATAGTAGCTTTGGTGGCAATGGTGATCTATCCCGATTTACAGGATAAAGAATTAGGCTATCCCAAGCTGATGCTAGATTTTTTGCCCCCTGTAATCTTGGGTTTGGTGGTGACATCTTTAATTGCCGCCTTTATGAGTACGGTTTCCACTTCGATTAATTGGGGTGCATCTTATCTGACTAACGATCTCTACCGTCGCTTCATCAAGTCCGATGCTACTCAAGCAGAATTAGTGATGGTAGGGCGAATCGCCTCAGTATTAGTTACTTTCTTCGGCGCGATCGCAGCTTTGTATGCAACCAATATTACTACCGTTTTCCGTCTAGTAATTGCGATCGGCACAGGACCAGGATTAGTCTTAATCTTACGTTGGTTTTGGTGGCGTATCAATGCAGCAGCAGAACTAGCTGCCATGGTTGGCGGGTTTGTTATTGGACTTGTTACTAGTCTTTATCCTGGTTTCAACGAGATATTCCCCGATTTTGGTTACAAACTACTATTTATTTCTGGTACAACGGCGATTCTCTGGATTACAGTTATGTATCTGACTCCACCAGAATCCGATCGCACTCTCGATGAATTTTATACTAAAGTCAGACCAGGGGGAATTGGTTGGCAAAAACAACGCGATCGCACTGGGATTGAACCAGCACAAAATTTGACTCAAGATTTGCTCAAGGTAATCGCTGCTAGCTTATTATTATTTGGCTCGATGTTTGCGATCGGTGGATTTTTGCTATTGCAATCTTTCACTGGCTGGATTTCTTTGGTTATTGCAGTTGTGGGTGGTTTTTGGCTACGCCAATTAAACCAACATCGTCCAATATCAATGCCTAAACCTGGACTTTAGGTGTATTTAGTTGGCAAATTATAAAACTTAAAAAACTAATGCAAGATTTTAGTTTGAGGACTATGGGGTGGCACTCTTTTAAGCAAAAAAGCTTAGATTTCTAGTCGTTATCAAGTCAAATATGAGAAGAATATGAAAGAAAAGTGATATGATAATGAAATCAGGTTCACTTGTTTTTCTATGGCAAAAATTATTTCAAGGCAAGGCATCATCTTAATCTCTAGCATAATGTTAGGGATGTGGATCGCTGGCTGTAATGGGACAAAGGAAACTTCGTCAACGGCTACATCCCAGACAAAGACGACTGACGTTGCTGCCAACTCATCAGCCAATACCGCAGACAAAAAGAAAGTCTTGACTACCTTTTCTGTCATAGCAGATATTGCTCAAAATGTGGCGGGAGACAAGCTGAATGTAGAATCAATCACTCGTATTGGCGCAGAAATTCACGGTTATGAACCTACACCTAGTGACATAGTCAAAGCCCAGGATGCCGACTTAATTCTGTACAACGGTATGAATTTAGAACGTTGGTTCAAACAGTTTTTAGGTAATGTGGAGGATGTCCCCTCAATATTGTTGACAGAAAACATTCAGCCAATTCCTATTGCTGAAGGTCCTTACGCTAATAAACCTAACCCTCATGCCTGGATGTCGCCTCGTAATGCGCTAGTTTACGTGGAAAATATTCGTCAAGCCTTTGTAGAACTAGATCCAGAAAATGCCGATACCTATAACGCCAATGCAGAAGCCTATAGTCAACAGTTAAAAACAATTGATGCCGAACTACAGGCAGATTTAGAGCAAGTATCGCCAAAGCAACGCTATTTAGTAAGTTGCGAAGGAGCATTTTCGTATCTCGCTCGCGATTACAACCTGAAAGAAATTTATATGTGGCCAATCAATGCCGAACAGCAATTTACACCCAAGCAAGTACAGGGAGTAATTGAAGAAGTAAAAGCCAACGATGTACCGACTATTTTTTGTGAAAGCACCGTTAACAATGAAGGGCAAAAACAGGTTGCTAAAACTACAGGGGCTAGATTTGGCGGAAATCTTTATGTAGATTCCCTTTCTACGGAAGAAGGACCAGTTCCCACCTTTATAGATTTACTCGAATACGATGCCCGCACCATTACTAATGGTTTGCTGGCGGGTAGCAAAAGTCAATAATTTGATACTTAAGTTTTAAACAAAATTAGGAAATATTTAAAATTATGCAATCTATAACTCAGAAACTCGATATTAGCGTTAATAACCTCACCGTTACCTACAACAATGCTAGGCTCGCTCTTTATAATGCTAACTGCATTGTCGAACCAGGAACGATTACTGCTTTAGTCGGACCAAATGGTGGTGGCAAGTCTACTTTATTTAAGTCAATTATGGGTTTTTTAAAACCCCGTCAGGGACAGATTCGTATTGGTGGTATTTCCGTTCAAAAAGCTCAAAAACGACAGTTAATATCGTATGTGCCTCAGTCGGATGAAGTGGACTGGAATTTTCCCGTCAGTGTATTTGATGTAGTAATGATGGGACGCTATGGTTACATGAACCTATTGCGTATTCCCAGTGCTAAAGATCGTCGGCTAGTAATGAAAAGTTTAGAACGAGTGGGTATGATTGATTTTCGTCATCATCAAATCGGCGAACTGTCTGGAGGTCAGAAAAAAAGAGCATTTTTAGCCCGTGCTTTGGCTCAACAAGGGAAAGTAATTTTACTGGACGAACCTTTTACGGGTGTAGATGTCAAAACAGAAAAAAGTATCATCGATCTGCTAATTCAGCTAAGGGAAGAAGGACATACTATTTTAGTATCCACTCACGATTTGGCCTCAATTTCCACGTTTTGCGATCGCACAATTCTTCTCAATCAAACTATTCTTGCTGCTGGAACAACTGAAGAAACATTTACCGAAGAAAATTTAACCATGACTTTCGGTGGTTTACCAGTTACTAGCTTACGCCAGATGTTCCAAACATCTGAGGTGGACGCGGCATGAGTAATTTAATTGCCAGTATTCCTTTATTGGACTGGCTGATTGAACCCTTGCAGTATGGGTTTTTAGTCAAAGCAATTTGGGTCAGCGCTTTTGTGGGTTTAGTTTGCGCGGTGCTTTCTTGTTATATTACCCTCAAAGGCTGGTCACTGATGGGAGATGCGGTTTCTCACGCGGTTGTACCTGGGGTAGTAGTAGCCTATGCCTTAAATATTCCCTTCTCTATCGGTGCGTTTGTCTTTGGCTTTGGGGCGACGGTAGCTATTGGCTATATTAAATCAAAAACTCGCCTTAAAGAAGATGCTGTTATTGGAGTAGTATTTACTGGCTTTTTTGCCTTCGGTTTGGTGCTAGTCACTAAAATTCCCAGTAATGTTGACCTATTTCACATTCTGTTTGGCAATGTTTTGGGTATCTCCCAACAAGATATCATTCAAACTTTGATTGCAGGTACGATCACTCTGGTAGTAATTGCGCTCCGACGCAAAGATCTGCTGCTATTTTGCTTTGACCCCAATCACGCTAAAGCCATTGGTCTGAATACTCAATTTATGTATTATACTCTGCTGTCGGTGCTGGCTCTTACCATTGTCACTGCTCTACAAACCGCAGGTATTATTTTAGTTATTGCTATGCTAGTAACTCCTGGCTCTACAGCTTACCTATTAAGCGATCGCTTTGACCGTATGCTTTTGATTTCTATTGCTACGAGTGTTTTTTCTTGTGTAGGTGGAACTTATCTTAGCTACCATTTTGATGTATCTACAGGTGGCTCAATTGTCGTGCTTATGACGGTCTTGTTTATCGTAGCAATGATCTTTGCACCCAAGTACGGCATCTTGGCTCAAAACTCTGATCAGCACCAAGAGCTAGTTTTAGATGGAACACAGAAAAGACTTTAACAATTTTTTCTATTTCCTAAAAAAGATTGCTAAAAGGGGATAGAAATTAATTGGAATGACTATAATTCAAAGTTTTCAACCATTAACAAATCAACAACACGATTGCTTGGCAAAGGTCTACTAAAATAATATCCTTGGACTTCATCGCATCCTTGGTTTCGTAGATAATTTAGCTGTTCTATGTTTTCTACACCCTCAGCAGTAATGTTTAGCTGCAAACTTCGGGCGAGGGAAACGATCGCTTTAGAAATAGCAGCATCGCCAGGATCTTCGGCAATATTAGTCACAAAAGAACGGTCTATTTTTAAAGTATTTATTGGTAGCTTTTGTAAATAACTTAAAGATGAATAGCCAGTGCCAAAGTCATCTAAGGCAATAGAGATACCTCTTTGTTTTAATTGTTGCAGAATTGCGATCGCTTGAGCAATATCATCGACTAACAAACTTTCTGTAATTTCCAACTCCAAATAATCAACATTCAAACCCGTATCCTGCAAAGTGCGATCAATTATTTCAATCAAGTTTGCCTGTTTGAACTGAGTTGGTGAAAGGTTTACCGACATTCTAATTGGAGCAATACCTTGTTGTTGCCACTGTTTATTTTGTAGACAGGCATTGTATAGTATCCATTCGCCAATAGATATAATCAAATTGGTTTCTTCGGCAACGGGAATAAACTCGGTAGGAGAAACAAAGCCTAGTTGAGGATTTTGCCAACGTAACAAGGCTTCTAAAGCTACTATACGACCAGTGGCAATTTTAATACGGGGTTGATAGCAAATTGATAATTCATTTCGCGCCAAAGCATAACGTAAATTCTCTTTGATAGCTAAAATACGCTTAAGTTGGGCATTGATTGCGGGAGAATAAAATTGATAGGTATTTAAGCTTTGCTGTTTTGCCTGATGGATCGCTGTATCGGCATTTTGTAGTAATTGACAAACATTAGTACCATCAAAAGGATAAATAGTAATACCAATTTTGGCAGCACAATGAACCGTTTGTTTCTGCAATAAAAAAGGTTCGGACAAACTTTCAAGCAATCTGTTGGATAACACAATCGGGCTATCGGAAGTATTAATCAGATTGACGCGCAAGATGGCAAACTCATCTCCACCAAAGCGGGCTAAGATATCTCCTGATGTGGTGTGATTAATAATTCTTTGAGCAATTTTTCTTAGTAATAGATCGCCGATAGTACGCCCCAAAGTACTATTAATGTCTTTTAGACCATCAATATCTAAAACAATTAGAGCAAATTGTTCGTTAGGCGATCGCAATATCGTTTGCTGAATATGAGTTTCAAATAGTTCTCGATTGGGTAATCCTGTTAAACTATCGTAGTCAGTCAAATGTTGAATTATTTCATCTAGCTGCTGCAAAGCATGATTGGTATCTGTCATCAAAGTACCAACCTCATCCCGAAAATTATTGGGCAAAGTAATTAATTGTTTGCATTGAATATATCGACGCAATATCTTCGAGATAATTACGATTGGGGCTAATAAATGGTGTATAGCATATAGAGTAATTGCCGTACTAACTAAAGTTGCCAACAACGCAATTAGTAATGTCGAAGCAATCGCCCTGGGGGTAGATGCCGTAGAAAATGTAGCATCTATTACTAAGACAATTAAAGGTATATGAGTACCAACAAAAGCCACCAACATAATTTTGCTGGAATAGGTTTTGAGAAAGCTTAAGCGAGAAATCCAGACATAAAATTTCAGGCGATCGAGATTCATAAACTGGACTACACCATTTTTTAAAACTCAACAGTTTCTCTTTAAAATATTAGCCCAAATTCAAAAATCTTTATTCAATTAATCAAATATTTTAAATTAATTATTAAAGAACTTTGTGAGTATGAGAATGTTGTTTTACATTATCTTCTGTATTAACCACATTAGAGTTGTTTAACACTCTTTTTCTTTCCAAAGAGTAATTAAAATCTTGCTTACTTGAGCCAAGAGGAATATGGTTTTTAGCTTCAGGACGACTTTTATAAGTACGGGTAGCAGCAGCAACTCTTTCCGCAAAGCGATCGCATAACTTTACTTTGCCATCTGCCTGTAGCTCTTGAGGTATCTGCACCTCGTCTGAATGGAAGATCTCCCCTAGTGTTGTCGAACAAGCTAGTTGATAAGAGGTGGGAATACCTTTGATCAATGCTTCTAAAGCAGCAGAAGGAATTGGCTCTAATACCTGTAACTCTTCTATTTCGCCATCTTCTCGTACATAGCAAGTTGCCAAGCCCAAGACACAATAGTCTTGAGAAGATAGATCGTCAGCTTGAGCAAAGAGAGTTGCATTAGTCATTATTGTAAATACCAATTTTTAAATCAAATTCCAGGCTATATACTTAGCCACTATATAAAGTGAATATAAATCAAAAAGGTTCTGTAATTAACGTTTTGAGCAATAATTGTGACGAAAACATATATATATTATTGATTTTAACAATATATGCAACATTAATTTACGTAATTTTGAGGAAGACATTAAATCATTTTTTAGTCATGATGCTCTTTATGAAGAATTCAGAGCTTAAACTGAGTAATTTACAAAATCATCAGACAGTTTGATTGGTGACACATCGAACCAATCTAGATCGCAAAGCTAAATAGTAAAGTAGCACTAAGAAAGGTTTAATTGATGCCATGAAGAGCAATTTCCCAAGCGAAACAAATTATAGTCATTCACAACCAACAACCCAGAAATTGTCTTTATCATTATCTAGTTGCTCGTCATCTCTGTCTGCGATCGCCAATTCAGAAAATTGGTTAAGAAAATGCGTACAGGAAAAAGCATCTCAAGGTGACTATACTGTAGCCATTGCCCTTTTGGATCGCTTAATTTCGCTCTGTCCTAAAAATGCTGCCGATTATAATAATCGTGGGCTGATGTATTTTCGTAATAACCAGATTATAGAGGCTTTGTGCGATCTCTCCCAAGCGTTAGAAATTAATCCTCGCCTCGATAGTGCTTATAATAATCGTGCTAATTGCTATGCTGCTCAAGGAGAATTAGCCGACGCGATCGCCGATTACGATCTAGCTTTGGATCTCAACCCAGCTAACTTAAAAGCCTGGATTAACCAAGGAGTTACCTTTCGTGAGTTGGGACTATACGATCTAGCCTTAGAAAACCTCGAAATTTCTCTAATTATTGGAGATGCTCTAGAAGAAAGAATTTACGCAGAAAGAGGTAGAACTTATCACCTACGTGGTGACTGGAATTGCGCTGTTGGCGATTATCGAAAAGCTTTGGAAATATTAGCAACCAAACCGACATTAATTGGCTATCAACAAAAAGTAATTAGATGGCTTGATGGATTGATCGACCCACTTGTCATTGGCGATAATTAAATGAATTAGCTGCCGATCGATGTCTTTAGATACCTCTTTACTGATAAGTTGAGAGTTATATAAATTGAGCGAAGATTAAGCGATGCGAATTTTAATCATGGGCGGGACTCGTTTTATTGGAGTCTATCTAACCAAAGTTTTAGTCAAGGCAGGACATGAGGTAGTCTTATTTAATCGAGGAAATAACTCGGCACCGATAGAGGGAATTACTCAAATTCATGGCGATCGCAAAGATTCCGCCCAGCTTAAAGAAAAACTATCAAAAGAAAGTTTTGATGCTATCTTTGATAACAATGGACGGGAATTAAGCGATACTCAACCTCTGGTAGAAATTTTTAAGGGCAAAATTAAACATTTTGTCTATGTTAGCTCTGCTGGGGTATATCTAAAATCACCTCAAATGCCCCATGTTGAAGGCGATCCCGTAGATCCCAATAGTCGTCATAAAGGCAAACACCACACCGAAGCCTACCTTAAAGATTCTGGTATTCCGTGGACTTCAATTCGTCCCGTCTATATTTATGGACCACAAAATTATAATGATTTAGAAGCCTGGTTTTTTGATCGCATAGTCCGAGATCGTCCACTGCCCATTCCAGGTAAAGGTAGATTTATAACTCAATTTGGTCATATTCAAGATTTAGCTTTGGCAATGGCTAGGGTCTTGGGTAATGAGAATGCCATTGGTAAGATCTATAATATTTCAGGCGATCGCTATGTTACTTTTGATGGTTTAGCTTATGCCTGTGGTTCAGCTGCGGGTAAATCTTCCGAAGATATTAAACTAGTTCATTACGATCCCGAACAATTCGATTTTGGCAAACGCAAGGCTTTCCCCATACGCCAACAACATTTCTTTGCCGATATTCACAACGCTAAAACCGATTTAGACTGGCAGCCTCAATACGATCTAGTATCGGGTTTGCAAGACTCTTTCCAAAACGATTATTTAGCGTCGGGTAGAGATGGCGAGTCAATTGATTTTTCTTTGGATGAGGAAATATTAGGCAAAATATAAATCCAGCCAGAAATCAAGCTAAACACCACTGCTAACCAAAATAGTACTGTAGTTAAAGTGTCCCATTGAGGATCTAAAGGTGCAATTAAGGCAGCGATCGCTATAATTTGCACTACGGTTTTAAGTTTTCCCCAGATATTTGCTCCTGATATATTGCTCTTGCCAGTTAATACAGGGTTAACTCGCCAGCCAGCGATCGCGATTTCGCGAGCCATAATTAAAAATACCCCCCAAGCAGGGACTAGCTGTAGTTCAATCAACGCCAACAACGAACCTAATACTAGTAACTTATCTACCAAAGGGTCGAGAAACTTACCCAAATCCGTCACCAAATCTAGCTTGCGAGCTAAATAACCATCTACCCAGTCTGTCCCTGCTGCAACCACAAAAATCCCCACACAAAGCCAACGATGGGCAATGGTGGGGTCAGTTAATAGATATAAAATAAAAGGCAATCCCAAAAGACGGGACAAAGTGATCCAAGTCGGAAGATTCATAAGGTTTGAAGATTAGGATTTGAGGATTAGTCAGCGCTAACCAACTAATTATATTTCCTCATCCTTCATCCTGATAATTAACATGCTCCCTTTCGCGCCAATACTACAGCAATAGTTTGCAAGATCAAATTAACGTCATAGAAAAAAGACCATCTTTTTTGATAATTGAGATCCATTTTGACAATATCTTCAAAATCTAGCACCTGGGAGCGACCTCTTACCTGCCATTCTCCAGTAATTCCTGGTTTCACTTCTAAACGCTGAAAATGATGTTTGTCATACATAGCAACTTCATCAGTAGTTGGAGGACGAGTACCTACCAAACTCATGTCGCCCTTAAGTACGTTCCAAAATTGAGGAAACTCATCTAAACTAGTACGACGTAAAAAGCGACCTACCTTAGTGATACGGGGATCGTTTTCATTTTTGAAAATATGTCCCTTCGCTTTATTTTCTACTAAATGCTTTTTCTTTTCCGCATCAGCAATCATCGAACGAAATTTCCAGATTTTAAAAGGCTTTCCTGCTAAACCACAGCGAGTTTGACTGTAGAAAATATTACCTCGATCGTCTAATAACATCGTGATCGCGATCGGAACAGAAATTATTCCTGTAATACTTAAACCTATTAAAGCACCAGCTATATCTAGGACACGTTTTGCTTTGCTGCTTACGGAGGGATGAACGGTAGAGTCTACAGATAGTCGTAGAGTGTTCGTATTTCTAAAATGAAGATTAACAGGTGAAGTCATAAAAAAAGTTATATATATATATGGTTACTAAATACAGCCCAGTGATGGTCTTTATGCAATTTTATTGGCTCCACTATGGGTATTGCTATGTCTCAAGTCACTCTTTACCGAATCTTTAACTAATAATTCAGAAGTTTAAAGGTTTTGTATTTTTTCTGTGGTTAAAATGATTATCTATATTAGAAAATAAGACATTATCTCTATCTAATGGTAATTAATAAGTATTTCTAAAAAATATTAAATGTAGTCAACTAGCTTTTTGAAGATAAATATTATATTTTGACGAAAACGTATTTAAAACAGTCCAATCTTGATTAGATATCTATTTTCAAATTATTCAATATGAGCGAAATAAACTTAAGAAAAATACTATCTACAAACCAAACTTATAGTAAATCGGAGGTAATTTCAATTATTTCTCTTTTTTTGATGATACAAAGGAGATATTTATAGTTTACTAATACCAATCTTTTTATGGACGACCAATCTCGTTATCTAGAATCAAATATCGCTCGCGACGAACTAAGCCAAACAGTTCCCTTTATGACCGACTTACCAGAAGATAGTATTCACAAAATTGCCGCCCATTTTGTAACAATATCTCATCCCGCCAATCAAGTACTGCTGTTAGAAAATGATTGGGGCGGATCAGTCTACTTTATTTTGGAGGGATGGGTAAAAATTCGTACCTATAACCTAGATGGAAAAGAAGTTACTCTCAATATCATTGGTAGAGGAGAAATCTTTGGCGAAATGGCAGCGATGGACAAAATGCCTCGCTCGACTGATGCAATTACCTTGACCAAGACTTTAATTGGTAGAATACCAGCAGAAGACTTTGTTAATCTAATTAATACCGAGCCTATGGCTGGAGTACGTCTAGTTCAACTTATGGCAAAACGTTTGCGTCAGGTAAATCGCCGATTACAACTAAGAGAAGCCAGCAGCATTTCTAGAGTTGCCGATGCGATACTATTTTTAATCGAAGGACAAGGAACAGAAGGCGAAAAAGGTACAGAAATTCCGAATCTTCCTCATCGAGAAATTAGTAGCCTGAGTGGATTAGCTAGAGAAACTGTTACCAGAGTCTTGACCAAACTAGAAAAAAAAGGATTGATTCAAAGAAATGCTGATTCTATGCGTATTCCAGACGTGCCTGCTTTAGAAGACACTATTTGCTGAATCTTACTAATTTTTCAACCATTTCTATTGGTTTGACCAATTAAATTTTTTATGTCCATAGAAGACCGTAAAAACGTTTTATCTGATACGGGACAATCAGTTAATGAAGATGAGATTAATTGGGTCGATCTAGGTGATGACGACCCAACTCAATCTAATATCAGATCTTCGACTGCCAAACCTCAAAAAACAACCACAACTTCCAGTGATACGGTAATTATGGTTGAAACAGCATTTCTGGCTAGCGCAGCTAGTCTGGTTTGGCTAATCCATTATTATTTTCCTGTTGGTGGCCCCGTACTAAAAGTATTTTTTCCAATTCCCATCGCCCTAATCTATCTCAGACGAGGCAGTCGTGCTTCTTGGATGGCAGCAATTGTATCAGGGTTGCTGCTTTTAGTTTTGATGGGTCCGACTCGCAGTATTGTATTTCTAATGCCCTATGGTTTGATGGGCGTACTCTTGGGGGCTTGCTGGCAACGAAAAATTAGCTGGCTTTTCTCCATTATTTTTGGTGCTATTTTGGGATCGCTAGGGATGTTTTTCCGTTTCTGGCTAACTTCGATCTTGGTGGGTGAAAATTTGTGGGTATATGTAATTACTCAAATTACCGAGGTGGCAGACTGGCTGTTTTTCAAACTCGGTATTTTAGCGCAACCAAGTTTTGTATTAATTCAAACCCTAGCTTTGGGCTTGATTGTAATTAATAACTTGGTTTATTTGTTTGCGGTACACTTAGTAGCTTTAATGTTGCTTGATCGCTTGAAAAATCCAATCTCCAGACCTCCTGAATGGGTTAGAGTGTTGCTGGATTATTAAAAAAAATGATTCATGTTTATACAGAATTACAATCGGGATTTCAATGGTTGAAGCAGTATAGCGGGAAAAATCCTAGCTTTGCCTGTGTATTCGGTTTTACAGATACGGGGCTAATTCCAGGTATTTCCGCAGCAGGAGTAACCCCACAAGATCGGGAGTATACTGCGATCGCCGATGCCGAATTTTTAGTTAAGGGAGTGCAGCAAAATTATCACCACCCCCTACCAATTCTCACTGCGGGGGTTTCCCCTACTTTTATTAGTCGGACAGTAGTAGAAGCTCTAAAAATGCCTCTATTCGTGTTTGATGCAGGTTTACCCCATCCGCTATCGGTAAAAGCGATCGATTTGGGAGGAATACCCGCAGCCTGTCTTACTTCTGGTCGGGCAATGGATTTGGCACGGGTAAAAAGTTTATTTGCACGAGGGCTAGAATGGGGTGAAAAGCTATCTAATACCTCGGATTATCTAATTTTGGGTGAATGTGTCGTTGGAGGAACAACTACCGCTCTAGCTGTATTAACCGCTTTAGGAATAGATGCTCAAGAAATGGTTAATAGTAGTCATCCTCAATGCAATCACGAACAGAAGTTATCGGTTGTTCGAGCAGGCTTGTCACAAGTAAATTTTGGTAACACCAATGGTACATTAGATCCTTTCACAGTAGTAGCAGCTATTGGCGATCCGATGCAAATTGTGGTTGCGGGGATGGCTATTTCTGCTAGTCGTAAACTTGGAGTGATGTTAGCTGGTGGCACACAGATGTTGGCTGTATATAAGTTAATTCAAGCAATCGTTACGTACCACAACGTTTCGGTTGAATTAGCCCATATTGTAGTTGGTACGACTCGTTGGGTCGCCCAAGATCCTACAGGAAATACAATAGGTTTGGCTAAAATTATTGGTGGAGTCCCCCTTCTTGGTACGGGGTTAAATTTTGCCACTTCTCGTTATCCTAGTTTTAGAGCTTATGAGGTAGGATACGTTAAAGAGGGCGTAGGTGCTGGAGGATGCGCGATCGCAACTCACCTAAAACAAAATTGGACTTCCACTCAATTACTAGGAGCAACGGAAACCTTGTTTGACCGTTATCGCCGTTTAAGAATGAATTCTATAGGTCAATAACTGTTCTTCCAAAGCAGCAATACGGTTATAAGCAGCAGTAAGCTGTGCTGTCAAACGGCGAATTTGAGTATCGGGAGATAAATTATCGCTGCTAGAGCTAGTGCTACTGCTACTACTGTTGTCGTCTACCAAAATATCTTTATGAGTTAGTTGATATTCTGATGCTCCATCTTGACCGATAGAATTGCTGTTATAACCAAAACTAGGTAAAGAGTATGACTCTTGCTCTTGGTGGGTGGGCTGCTGATTGCTTAGAGTTCTGACCTGCTTGTTAACTTGTTCGATCAACTCGTGTAGCGTATCTATCTTGTTCCTTAATTCGCTTATTTGTACCTGTAATGTATCCATATAATTTTGACATCAATTTAATTTTCTCTACTTGTTATGCTAGAAGCATCTGTTATAAAAATCACTAGTATTCCTGATTCATTTAACAATTGCTCAACTTAATTTTGATGAAGATGCCCACACTATTTAACACGTCTAATTTTGAGGCACAATTTTAAAGAGTCACAATCGTAATCAGTTACATCTTTTACTAGAGAAAAGATTGAGTTTTTAGACTAGGTATTTCTACCTTTTATTTGAATTTTTAATAGTAATGAATTATCAGTTTTCCCGTCGCTCTTTTTTTCAGATTACTACTTCAGTTGCTTTGACTCAGATGCTGCAGGGTTGTAGTAAATCTCAGGCTATATTGGAAATACTATTTTTGGCTAATTCCATTCCGATACAGTTAATTGGAGACTTTCGCAAAACAATTAGTCAAGAGAACAAAGTTGATTTTAATCCTCAAACTCAGCTAAATCAAATATTTGATTTTTTATTAAAAATTCAAACTGCTAAAGAACCTAGAACGAGTAACAAGAATCTGTTACAGAAAATATTTAATAAATCTGTAGCTTCTCCTGGGGTAATGTCTCTAGGAGACTTTTGGCTACCCACTGCAATTGAGCAAAATTGGCTACAACCTTTAGCCATAGATAGTTTAAATAATTGGCAAAAACTACCCCCTCCCTGGCAAAAATTGGCTCGACGCGATCGCCAGGGAAATGTAACAGCTAATGGTCAAATTTATGGTGCGCCTTATCGTTGGGGAAGTACCATAATTGCTTATCGAAGTGATAAATTTAGTGAATCAGAATTAACAATAACCGATTGGCAAGATCTTTGGCAGCCAGATTTACGAGATCGCCTTTCTTTATTGGATTCCCCCAGAGAAGTTATCGGTCTGACTTTAAAAAAGTTGGGGCATTCTTACAATACAGATAACTTGGATGCCATACCTAATCTTGATACAGAATTATCTACACTGCATCAGCAGGTCAAATTTTATAGTAGCGATCGCTATCTAGAGCCTTTAGTTTTGGGCGATACTTGGGCTGCAGTGGGTTGGTCAACGGATATTCTACCTTTACTCAAACGTTACCCTGAGATTAAATTTGTAATTCCTCAATCGGGAACATCTTTATGGGCAGATCTGTGGGTTAAACCCAAATTTGCGGAGGCTACTAATGAGGATCATATTTCTGCTATAGGTGATCGCTGGATTGATTTTTGTTGGTCAGAGAAATCTGCCAAGCAAATTTCTTTATTTACTGATGGTATCTCACCAATTTTGCTAGGGATAAAACCAGAAGAATTACCCCAAGATTTGCAGGATAATGCTTTCTTGGATCGAAAAACTATTAATTGGGATAGCAGCGAATTTTTGTTACCTCAAACACCAGTAACTAGTCAGCAATATCGGGATTTGTGGCTCAAGATGAGGCAAGTATAAACCGACTACTTACTCTCCAAGCATTAAATTCAATCTATTTGCTGTTGTATTTTCAGCGTTAGCATTTAATAAAATTGGCAAGTTTACGGTAAAAGTAGCCCCTTTTCCTAACCCTCGACTATCTGCCAACACATTACCACCATGTATTTCTACTAAATAGCGGACAATTGCTAATCCTAATCCTAGTCCCCCACTAGTACGAGTAGAAGATTTGTTTTCTCCCTGGCGGAAGCGATCAAATACAAAAGGCAAGATATCAGGTGCTATCCCCTGACCAGTATCTGTTATTTTAATTGAGATCGTATTTTCAATAATTGATGACTCTAAGGTTATTTGACCACCATTAGGAGTAAATTTGATCGCATTAATTAATAAATTCCAAAAAACCTGTTGCAGTCTTTCTTGATCTGCATTTATCTGAATGGTACTCGATTCAAGTAAAGTCACAATTTTAATATTTTTGGCTGATGCCCCAGGACGAATAGTATCTAAAGATGTCATTAAGATTTTATTCAAGTTTGTAGGCTTAAATTGTAGTTTCATCGTCCCGCGAATAATGCAGGAAACATCTAAAAGAGCATCTATTAGTTGATTTTGAGCTTTGGCACTGCGATTAATCACCTCAAGAGCCTTATTAGTCTGTGCCTGACTCATTTTGCCAGTACAAAGTAACTGAGTCCAGCCAATAATAGTGTTAAGAGGTGTACGTAATTCATGAGAAAGAGTAGCTAAAAACTCATCTTTAATCCGATTGACGGTTTCTGCTTCTTCTCTAGCTTGACTCTCGCGCTCTAATAACTTCACTCTTTCTAATTCAGCTTCTTTATTAGCAGTAATATCGGCGATCGCCCCTTCATAACCTATCAAACTTCCTTGCTCGTCTTTGACAGCGATCGCATGATGATTGACCCAAATCAGTTTGCCACTTAAAAGTTGAACTTGCGTTTCAAATTCTGCCTGCGCCTGCTCTTGTTCTAGCTGCTGTTGCCATAAAAGATAAGCTTTGGGTTGATGATGATACCCAGAAATATTTTTTCCCTGAAGATCTTGCTGTTGCTTGTAACCAAGCATCTTGGCTAAAGTTGAGTTGGCTTCGATAATTATACCTTCGGGATTGAGGCGATATAGTCCCAGGGGTACTCGCTCAAAAAAACGGTAATAACTCTGCTTGAATTCTTGTAACGCTTTTTTTTGTTCGTACTTCTGCCATGTCGAATGTACTGCAGCAGCCAAACGGACGTAATGTTTGGGAGATTTAATCACATAATCATCTAATCCCGCCTTCATTGCCGATACTGCAATTTCTTCACTACCAGTACCCGTAAACATAACTATCGGACAATCGGGTTTTTGTTTTTTAATGCGATCGAGAATTTTTATTCCTGTCGTCCAACACAGTTGATAGTCAGTAATAACTAGATTGAAGTTGTCTTTTTCTAATGCCTCAGTCAAACTAGTTTGATCGATAATTTCTTGATATTGAAAATGGGGAAAGAGTCTTTTAAGCTCTCTCAAAGCTAAAGCGCGATCGTGGGAATTGTCATCGATGATTAAAGCTTTTAGCTCGGTCATGATTAAAATAAGATTAAATCTAAAAATATGGTAGCTAAAAAATAATTTTAAAATGTAAATGAATTCAAGAACACAAATTTTTAATTCTAACTTTGATTCGAGAACTGCGGTACTTTATTAGTTTTAAGCCAATAAGCATCAATTAGTTTAATCAAACTGACAAAATCTTGAAAATCAATTGGCTTGACTAAATAGGAATTTGCTCCCAAATCGTAAGCTTTAGCTAAATCGGAATTTTCTTGAGAAGAAGTTAATACAACTACCAGCAAACGTTTCAATTTGGGCTGTTGTCTCATCCAAGCTAAAACTTCTAAGCCCGAACGACGGGGCAACTTTAAATCGAGTAATACTAATACGGGAATCGGAAATCGGTTTGGATCTGCGCATCGAGATGTTTGCGATAAATAGTTGATTGCTTCATCTCCATCAGTAACAATAGACATTGATGGTGCAATTTTTGCTTTACGAAAAGCTCGTTTAATTAGCAGAACATCATCGCTATTATCTTCTACTAACAAAATTGACATCGATTGGATCGTCATAATCAAGTGATTTAGAAAAAGTGATTTAAAACGTAGTCAATAAGTTAATCTTACCGAAAGCGAGCGTAAAGCACAGACATGGGGACAAGTACGTGGGGCTAAAGCCTTTGTTTGTCTTCTTAGGGCGGTGCTCTAAGAGCTAATTCCTAAACAAAAGATTAAGCCGTAAATCTTCGTGCCATTAGACGAATTAGTGAACCGTATATCATTGCCGTACTCATATCTGTATCTAGTTCATAGTCTTTGCTCAAGCGTCTAAAACGATTCAACCAACCGAATGTTCTTTCTACAATCCACCGCTTAGGCAATATTTCAAATTCTTTTGATTTTCTTTCAATTACTTCTACCCGAACTGAATCACCACAAACTTGTTTGACTGCCCTAGCAAAATTTTGACCTGAATAACCTTGGTCTACCCAAACTACTTTCAGCGTACTCAATTTTTCAACTGCTTCATGTAAAACAACAACTGCTCCGAGTCTCTCTGAACCATTAGCCTCCGTTACTAACACTCCAATTAGTAGTCCCTGGGAGTCAACTACGATATGTCGTTTACGTCCTTTAATCTTTTTTCCACCATCGAAACCGCAAATCGCACCCTTTTTTCTGTAGTTTTAACCGATTGAGAGTCAGCGATCGCAACTGTTGAATTTATGTCTCTGCCTTGCCCTTGTCTTATTTGTGACCGTAACTGGTCATGAATGTGCTGCCATATTCCTTTCCGTTGCCATTTTTGGAAATAACCATATACTGTGGTGTGAGGTGGTAAATCATGGGGTAACATTTCCCATTGACAGCCTGTTCGCTGAACATAGAAAATACCGTTGAGTATTTCCCTTAAATCAACAGTTCGAGGATGCCCAAAGCCTTTTGACTGTGGTAATAATGGTTTTAGTACTGCCCATTCTGCATCACTTAAATCACTTGCATATGCTTTTCTGGTTGGAGTAGCAATTTCAGGTAGACGGCTCATTTAAGCAATTAAACTCTGCATCCGTTAGATTATCTTCTAAATTGAATCTGCTTGCCTCTCTTTAGATTCTCTTTACGAATTAGCTCTAAGGGAACTATGAACTATCTTGAATGATACAATCTTATCGTCAGCCTAAACGATAAAAAATGATTGTCTACGAGGCAAAATTAGAAGGAACACAAAAGCAGTATAGTCAGCTAGATGCTGCCATCCGTACTGGACGATTTGTGCGAAATTGTATAATTCGTGCTTGGATGGACAAACAACTCAAGAGTCGTAACGATGCTTATAAATACTGCAAAATTCTAGCTGACAATCGGTCATTTCCTTGGGCGAAAAAACTAAATTCAATGGCTCGCCAAGCTCATGCAGAAAGAGCTTGGGCTTCCGCAACCGCCTTCCGCGGAAATAAAGGATACCCTAAGTTTGCCCCTTTTAAAACCAGAGCATCACTCGAGTATAAAACTAGCGGTTGGAAATTAAGCCAATGCCGACGCTATCTAAAATTCACTGATGGTTTCAAAGCAGGTAATTTCAAGCTTTGGGGAACTCGCGACCTACACTTTTATTTATCCTTCATTTAGTAATAATTAAGATCGATGACTAGTTTCGACCATCCACCACGAATTTTATTTCTATATGGTTCGTTGAGAGAACGTTCCTATAGCCGTTTGGTAGCCGAAGAAGCAGCCCGAATCATTACTAAAATGGGTGCAGAGGTAAAATTCTTTCACCCCCACGAACTACCATTACGGGGACAAGTCGAAGAAACCCATCCCAAAGTACAACAATTGCGGGAGTTAAGCCAGTGGTCAGAGGGTCAAGTCTGGTCTTCTCCTGAAATGCACGGCAATGTTACTGGTATTCTAAAAAACCAAATAGATTGGATACCTTTAGCTATTGGTTCAGTCAGACCAACCCAGGGAAAAACCTTAGCAGTGATGCAGGTAAGCGGTGGTTCGCAGTCTTTTAATGCAGTCAACACCCTACGAATTTTGGGTAGATGGATGCGGATGTTTACCATTCCTAACCAATCTTCAGTCGCTAAAGCTTATCAAGAGTTTCATGAAGACGGAACGATGAAAGATTCTCCTTACAGAGACAGAGTAGTTGATGTGATGGAGGAACTGTATAAATTCACTTTACTATTGCGCGAACAGGTAGATTATTTAACCGACCGCCATAGCGAACGTAAAGCTAAGTCTATTCAATAAGATTTATTTTGATATATTTTGATAGGCTAATAATATTCCAGCTTCTTTAGTCAAATTATTGATATCAATCGGCTTATAGCAAATGCTGTTAGCATCTTTAGCAGCTTCGCGATCGATCTCAATGTTTGCAGTTAGAAGTAAAACAGGAATATGCGACCATCCATGCTTTTTTAGACAGTTCATAAATTCAATACCCGACATATCAGGCATCATCAAATCTAAAATAATCAGATCGGGGCAAGCTTGCTTGACTTTAAGAAGTCCATTTTTACCACTACAAGCAGTTCTTACGTTACATCCCAAAGTTTCAAAGATGATCTTGAGCAAAATCAAATTGTCTTCGTAATCATCAATTGCCAATATATCTTGACCTTTATAAAAACACATGGAATTAACTGTATAAATAAATTAAATTTATTGTTTAATATATCTATGATAGTTTTCAAAATATATTTATTAGTATATAAAAAGTTATATATAAAGGTAGTTTAAAACTAAATTTATTAAATGAGCGATTACGGACATACAATGGTTATAAAATAATAATATAAATAATATAATTGACTTAGGTACGTTGAGGGGAATAGTTTTGCCATCAATCCCTGTAAATTTTTCATTCCCTATTCTAGAATTTAACTTTTCAAAAATGAAATAGGAACGCGACATCTCTCTTCTGTCACTCTAGGTAGAAAAGAGGTAAGTTAAGATAGCAGTCTATTTAGCTCGCCAAGATGTAATTTGCTCAATTGATGTTCACCCCAAACTATAAAAAAAATGAGGGATCTAAATCATCGCTAGTCTTTAAAGAAACTAGAGCTAAAGCAGATATTTACACTGTAGAAGCGCGATCGCTTTTAAATAAAGCAACGGGATTTATGGCTGGATACGATTTTACCCTCAATCCTTATCGTGGTTGTCAATATGGTTGCAGTTATTGTTATGCAGCAGCTTTTAGCCCCAGTAATCAAAAACGTCAAGATTGGGGCAATTGGGTGGTAATCAAAGCCAATGCAGTTAATATTCTAGATGTAGAGCTAACAAGATGGCAAAAGAAACATACTGCTCCCCCTCGTATTTATATGAGCAGTGTTACCGATCCTTATCAACCCATCGAAAAGCAGCAGCAGTTAACCAGACAGTTACTCAAGGTCATGCTGGATTATCAGCCTATTTTAGTAATTCAAACTCGCAGTCCGATGATTTTGCGCGACTTGGATTTGTTGCAGCAGTTTCACCTTCTGCGAATCAACCTTAGTATACCCACAGGTAGCGAAGTAGTCAGAAAAGATTTTGAACCGCGATCGCCTAGTATTAAAGCCCGACTTCAAACTATTAATAAATTGAGATACAGTTTGGCTAGTAACTATCAACATCAGATTCGCTTTGCCGTAACTATTACTCCTTTGTTGCCCACTTTATTGAGCGATCGAGATTATTTTTTTAGTCAATTGGTCGGTATAGATCGCATTGTGCTGCAGGAGTTTCATCCTACCAAGAAAAATTCTTTAGTAGCATCTACTCGCAGTGAGGCGATCGCCCTCAAGCAAAAATATAGTTGGTGGTACGACAACGAACAGCATAGCTATCAGCAATTTAAGCAAGATTTACAAGAATATCTAACTGCTTGGTCGCCAAATATAGAAATCAGAGAAGGTAAAGCAGGTTTTGCTTATGATTAACTGGCTTGTTAATTTATGGTACAACTACCAACTTAAATTAGCTTTAAAACAAAATCGGCAAATCAAAGCCCAAAAGCTTCTCCAGCGGCTAGAAAAATCGGGCGCAAAGTTATCTGTTGTAGCAAAACTATATCAAGATTGGTTAAAGAGTAATAATTCTCTCATTTGCTACCGTCAAGAAATTAGTCTTTTAACTCGTCGTTTACAAGAAGTAACTCCCGATACCTATTATTTACAACCGCAGACAGAAGTTATCAATTATATTTACGATTGTTTTCAACTAATCAATGTTGACTCTCATTTAATTCAATCTACAGGAATCGATCAAGCGGTTTTTGTTGCCTTAGAACAAGAATTAGTTGAATACTTAGAAGCAGAATTTAGCAAAGTGCCAGAAGCAAAGCGCGATCGCGAAATCAACCAAGCTTTAAACGACTTAACAGGATTAAAACAAGGTATAGATCCTCAATATAATTGCCGTCTAACTCCCCATATTTATTTTATTAAATACTTTCTCGAAAATGTTTACTGTATTTATTTAGCTTGGTTTCTAATTTATCAACAGGGTTTATTAAAACAAGACCTAAAAATATTAGACATCGCTGCAGGAGTGGGAACATCAATTTTTAGCTTGGCACTCTTAGCTTCTAATCTAGATCGATTTCACCATACATCTTTAAAACAAATAAATTACTATTCCCTAGAACGACAAGCGGATCTACAGTATCGAGGCTTACAGTTTTGGCGTAAATATACCAAATCTTGTACCAAATCTCTAAACACCTACTTCCGTTTTAATACCGCAGATTTATTTGATTACCAAAATTATCGCGCTCAACTCCCCCGACAATTCTTTGACTTTATGATTATTTCGCACTGCTTCTTTTACGAATCAGAAACAAGAAAGCGATCGCACCAAATATATCGTCAAATATTTGAGCAAAACCTTAGCTATGATGGTCGAGTTTTACTAATTGTTCAAGGAAAGAAACTTTTTAATGCCTATGATAGTCAGATTAGTGAAGATGTTGCTTTAGAATCTCAACTAATCCAAATGTTTGTTGCAGAATTAGGTCTAAAACTAGATTGGTACAAATACTTATCTTCTACCAACCAAAGGGTTGCCCGAAAATCGGAATTTTATCAATATGCCAAAAATAATTTATTTCCCCAGCAAGATCTTAGCAATTTAAGTAAAACATACCTCAAACAACACTACTTATCTCATTATGCGATCGACGATTATATTATCTTGGCTCGATCTGCAAAAACCCAGGAAAAAAATAGTTAATTGTAGTTCTTCTGTTCTAAAAATAAGTTTTAATTATAAATGCGATCAGCAAAAATACGTAGAAAAAAAAATAATTGACTAAAAAACAACTTAATTTACGTAGCATTACGGTTGTTTTTAGACTATGTAAAAAGCCTAATATAAATTAGCAAGCTAAATCATAACAGTTAATACTGTATTGTTAAAACCAAATTAAAGCCAGGGTTATTCCACAATTATTATGTTTATGTTCTGGTTAAGAGGATTTGCCACCCTCTTATAGCCTGCCTTTAATACGAGCGTCGTTTTAAATACTGTATTACATCTAGTAAATAATTTACTGCATAAATAAAGTACATCATCCGTATTTACTAGCAACTGGGATTGAAAACAATAGCGTTAAGCAATTATTCTCATACAGGAGTAAACCTATGAAAATTCAAAATGTAATTGGAATCAACGGCTATACCTTATTGGTCTATCGCACTATAGATAAGCTATATCATTTCAGCATTATTGACTTTTCAGGGATTGCCTTCAACTTTGACAGTATCTTTTTAACCGCAGAGGAAGCAAATGTCAAAGGACGTGCTGCTGTAGAAATAGCCTTTGATTTTGACCACAATATATACTAGGTCATCAATCTGATATGTCAAACAAAAGAAGTCATTCAAGTTGCTATTGTCATACCAGATAAAATATCGCAAGATATTGATGGCAATCTTTTTTATTAAAATACAACTATTAATCTTGATGACATTTCAGAGCTTAAAATCTATTAATTTTGTTGTTAAATCGCCATTTTTTCAAAAATCCCACTGGCTATTTTCAATAGTTCTCTGGCTGTTGTTTATTCTTCCCTCTCAAGCAGTCGAGTTGAGGGTAGCAATAGAAAAAGATGTCTCTAGATTAAAGATAGGTAGTTCTACCAAAGCAGTGGTAAGAGACGGTGCAGGAAGACAAATAGGCGAGTTGAGTTCTATGTCTTCCTTGGCAGCCCAAACTAAAGGAGATAAAATTGCGATCGCACCGAATCTCAAGGCAACTGAATTAATCATCGAACCTCAAGACGATGGTTATGTCTGGATTGGCGATCGCTGGTATCGAGGACAAACTCGCTTAATTCTTCAGGGCAAAACTATTACCGCCATCAATCATGTAGATCTAGAACACTATCTATATAGTGTAGTGGGTGCAGAAGCAGTTTCTAGTTGGCCAATCGAAGCTCTCAAAGCTCAAGCAGTTGCAGCCCGTTCTTATGCTTTGTACAAGCGTAATGTAGAAGCTAATAGTATCTATGATGTGGATACAACCGTGGGAACTCAGGTTTATAAAGGCTTAGATACGGAATACACCACTACTCACGAAGCAGTAGATAGTACTCTCGGTCAAATTATGACCTATAACAATCAAGTAATCTTGGCTGCTTTTCATTCTTCTTCTGGAGGGCATACAGAAAATGTTGAAGATGTCTGGACTTCTCCTTTGCCTTACCTGAGGGCGGTAGTCGACTACGATCATCATGCCCCCGTATTTGAATGGCAGCAAGTATTTCCCGTAAGTCGGCTCAAAACTCTAGTTGCAGGAATTGGTAATATTCGTGGTTTACAGCCAGTACAAATGACTCCTCGCGGTCGTGTAATTGCCATGAAAGTTACAGGCGATCGCGGTTCGGCGATGGTTAGCGGAAAGCAGATTCGCCAAGCTTTGGATCTGCGTAGCACTTTGTTTCGGATGTCTACAGACGGTAAAAATCTTCAAGTTAAGGGTCGCGGTTTTGGACACGGCTTAGGTTTGAGTCAGTGGGGTGCTTATTATTTAGCCCAGCAAGGAGTTGACTATCATCGCATTCTCGCTCACTACTATCAGAATAGTAATTTAACTAAGCTAGAACAGTAATGACAATTGTTTTACGCTATTTGTGACTTTATAACGAAATAATTGAGTAATTATTCTCATTTTCTACTTTTTGAGCAAGCTATCTTCTGATTAGTTTCGCCTACTCACTTAATATCTATTGAAGATCTGTTGAAGATCCACTGAATATGTCTAATAACCCTTCTAGTGTAGATGTCGATCGCTCGCCCCGTATCTTAGTTATTTCCGTTCGTGGATTCCGCTTTCAAGCAGCTAACTGCTGTATTTATGAGTTTGAAGATTTACTCCTCGATAATGAATCTACTCAACTACATTGCCCTAGTGATGAATTTGGTTTTCCTTTTGATTCTGCTAGGAAGATTTATCGCACTGCTAAGTATGCAGGTTTGAGCGATCGCTTTGCTGCCAAGCTTGCTCCTTTTCCCCAAGAGTTAGTTTTAGATCGAGAATACGATCTATTGTTTGCAATACTAGATAATCCTTGGCAAATGCACCTACTCGAATCGATCAAAGGATGGCGCGATAAATGTCGTAAAACTGCCTGCTTTATTGCCGAAATGTGGATGCCTGATGTTGATAACTGGCGATTAATTAAAGAACCTTGGAACGACTTTGACCGTGTATTTTTGGGAGTAACTCGCTGTGTTGATAGTTTAAACAAGTTAATCGAACCTCCCGTAACCTATATTCCTCCTGCAGTAGACACTTTACGTTTTTCTCCCTATCCTAATCCTCCCCAACGTTCGATTGATGTTTCTTATGTGGGCAGGCGATCGCCAGTTATTCACGACGCTCTAGTTGAAAGAGCAACCCAAGATAATTTCTTTTATTATTACGACACTGTAAAAGGCAAACTCCAAATTGACAATGCTAGAGAACACCGCATTCTGCTAGCCGATATTTTTCAAAGGAGTCGCTACAACATTACCAACTACGCCAAGTTTAATGAAGCAAAGGAAACTGGGGGAACTCAAGAAATTGGCTATCGCTTTTTTGAAGGCGCAGCAGCAGGAACGGTTATGGTGGGTATGCCTCCTGGGGGAGATGCTTTCCCTCGTTATTTTGACTGGGAAGATCCCATTATTAAAGTCGATCTTCGGGGTACGGATGTGGTAGAAGCGATCGCACAATTGGATGCCCAACCCGAACGCCTAGAACGCATTAGCAAAATGAATACTGCCAATTCTTTACTCAAGCATGATTGGGCTTATCGTTGGCGAGATATGCTGTCTGCTTTAGACCTCAAACCTAGTTCTCAAATGGTGGCAAGAGAAAAATATCTCCAGGAATTAGGTCATAGTATTTTGGCAGAAGTTTGATTTGAGTAGCGAGTGGTGAGTAATTTATTTTTAGCGAGATTTGGATCTCGCTTTTTTTAGATCCTGGCACAAGGATATTTTTGCTTCTTGTTACTTGTGTTCTCGAACTTCAATTTAATCCCGACTAATATTATCGGGTATGTTTGACTTGTTTTTTTTGGTCGTGATACTATCAAATCACTGTTGCACGGAAATCAAGAAAACCTAATGACTCAGACACCTATTAAAGCCAGTACGGGCAAGACTTTTACTCACTTAGTTTCCAAAGAAGGTGGCGTAAAATATCCCCTCAAAGCACTTAATGTATGTGAAGAAACTTTTTCTCCTCTAGAAGTTGCTTACGACTATGATGAAATTCGCCGTCAGGTAAGTCGCGAAACCATCGAAGCAGGGCCAAATTCTATCTGGCGTTACAAAGCGTTTCTTCCTGTAGAAAGTGAAAACCCCATTGATGTGGGTACAGGAATGACTCCCTTGGTAAAATCCAATCGTTTGGCGCGTCGTCTGGGTCTAAAAAATCTTTATATCAAAAATGATGCGGTTAATATGCCTACTCTTAGCTTTAAGGACAGGGTAGTCTCAGTAGCCCTAACCCGCGCTAGAGAGCTAGGATTTTCTACAGTATCTTGTGCTAGTACTGGTAACTTAGCCAATTCTACTGCTGCGATCGCAGCCCATGCAGGAATGGACTGTTGTGTATTCATTCCTTCGGATCTAGAAGCGGGTAAAGTATTAGGAACTCTAATTTACAACCCTACATTGATGGCGGTTAAAGGTAACTATGACCAAGTAAACCGCTTGTGTTCAGAAGTAGGTAATACTCATGGTTGGGGGTTTGTTAACATCAATCTTCGTCCTTATTATTCCGAAGGTTCTAAAACATTGGGTTACGAAGTCGCAGAACAACTAGGTTGGGAACTACCAGATCACATTGTTGCACCTCTTGCTTCTGGTTCTTTGTTTACCAAAATCTACAAAGGATTTAATGAGTTTGTTAAAGTTGGTTTAGTCGAAGAAAAAGCAGTCCGCTTTAGTGGCGCACAGGCAGAAGGCTGTTCTCCCATCTCTCTAGCATTTAAAGAAGGTAGAGATTTTGTTACTCCTGTTAAACCAAATACTATCGCTAAATCCATTGCGATCGGTAATCCTGCCGATGGTTACTATGCTTTAGATGTTGCCCGCAAAACTAACGGTAATATTGAAGATGTTACCGATGCTGAGATCGTCGAAGGCATGAAGCTACTTGCAGAAACAGAAGGTATCTTTACTGAAACTGCTGGTGGTACTACCATCGCGGTTCTTAAAAAGCTAGTTGAGGCTGGTAAAATCAATCCTGATGAGAAAACTGTGGTTTACATCACTGGTAATGGCTTAAAAACCCAAGAAGCAGTACAGGGTTATATCAGCGAACCATTTATTATTGAACCCAAACTTGAAAGCTTTGAGCGTGCATTAGAACGTTCTCGGACTCTAGAGCGTTTGGAATGGCAGCAAACTAACGTTTAAATATTTAACATCTAACATTTAACATTTACCATTTATTTCTGGTAAATGGTTCAACTATCCATCATTTACTTCAATCGATCATGACCGTAAAAGTATTAGTTCCTACTCCCCTACAAAAGTTCACTAACAATCAAGCTACTATCGAATGTGGTGGTAGTAATATTGATGAGTTGATTAACGCTTTAGAAAACAATTGCCCTGGCATCAAAGCTCGAATTTGTGACGAATCTGGTAAGCCTCGTCGTTTCCTTAACCTCTATGTAAACAGTGAAGATATTCGTTTCCTAGAAGGTACGGATACAGCTTTAAGTGATGGCGACGAAGTAAGTATTGTTCCCGCGGTTGCAGGGGGTTAGATTTATCGATTGTTGACGGTGCGATCGCGCTATTGTTTGACCGCATTTCACAATTTTTATAGATTTCCGTAACAGTTTGAGGGTTAGCTTAATTGCTAGCCTTTTTTTGATCTAAAATTTGCATTAGTTAATTTGCCAGTCGCTAATATACGATCGCAGTTGCGGGAAAAATTCTTGAAAGTCTCGTTCTAATTCTGAATAATTAATTTCTAGTTCCGCGATCGCAGGAGTAAGATCGTATCGCTTGCTTTTACTTTTTCGATTAAGTCGATAGGATATTCTTGCCAGAGTACTTTCTATACCATCAAGACTTCGATAAGAATAGAGCCAATTTTCAGCGATCATGCGGTGAATAACTGCCTGAGAATAGGGGGGAATTTCTGTTAAATATTCCGACCAAGAGTTATAGATAGTAGTGGTAAATTCTATTAGAGATCTGTCTGAATAGTCATCCCAATTGTTCGCCAAAATATAGTCATAAAAAACATCAACTAGAATACCCGCAAACCGACGATACTGGGGGTCTAAACGTTTTTTACTACATTTCACAATTGAATGCTTATCTGTAAAAATATCGATCGCCTGATGGCACTCCAATCCTCTCTGTAATTGAGGATTCAATATTTTTCGTTCTTCTCCCTTAACTAAATCCCCCAACAAATTACCCAAGCGAAGTTCGGGATTTGGTTCGGCTAATAATAAATGGGCAAGCCAATTCATGAGGGGAGCATATTTGGAGATAGTTTAAAGAAGATCGTCCATCAAATCCATTATATTAATACTTTGGGTTGAAAGCTTTTCTTGAGTTTGTAAGTCAGTTTCCAATAACCCCTTGAGAGCGATTAACTTCATACTATTTTCGGCTAGGGTATCGGCGATCGCTTGCCCCGCCTTGACGTAACCCACTGCACCCAAATCCATCAAAGCAGAGCGACGTAATTGTAGATCGTCACCTTCTAATGCTTTAACTAAGATCTCGCCATATTGATCTTTTTGGGTCAACTGATACATAGCTCTAGCAGCAGCATACTGCACCTTATCTGTCGAATGCTCAATAAATGGCTCTATAAGCTCGATCGCTTCTGTTGCTCCTAATGTACCCAAAGCTTCAATTATCGCTTCATAAGGCTGTACTAAGTGAGGCTTTCCTGGTACTTTAGTAGCCGATGCTACTCCTCCTGCTAATAATTCCATTAATCCAGCAATACAGCTGGGATCATCCAACATTTCCAAAGCTTGTGCAGCAGCTTCACGAACATAATAATCGGGAAATTGCAAACAACGACTCAACGGCTCAACTGCTTTGCGATTGCCTAATTTACCCAAGGCTCTAGCAGCGTTGCGTCTGAGGGGATATCCACCATCAGGTGCGCGATCCTGCTCGTCTTCCAACGCCATCAGCAGGGTATCAACTGCTGTGGAATTTCTAATTCTAAACTTTCCCAACCACCAGGCGGCATAATATCTCGCACCCAAGTCTTCTTTTTGTTTGAGGTTGGCGATCGCCTGTTCTTCCGTAAGCTGCTCTGCTTCGTTACTCATCTTACATCCTTTCAAACATGACAATACTCAGAAAAGTAAACAAATACTAGCCCCTAGGCACGGCATTCGCATACTCTTCTGAGTAATGCTTGATTAATCAAGTATCTTGATTTTTATATATATGACTATCTTCAAACAGATAGATTCATATTTATAAGCTTGTGCTTAAACTACAACAATTTTAGCTAAGTGCGTTAATTGCATAGTCTAGGTAGCTGTTAGCTTCAGTAGCAGGATCGCCACTCAAACCGTGGTTGGATTTGATGTATTTTAGAGCTTCGATGTACCAGCTAGGAGATAGCTCATAAGCACGGTTGATTTCATCAAGACCTGCTACAAGGTACTCATCCATAGGACCTGTACCACCAGAAACTAGGCAATAAGTTACCATTCTTAGGTAGTAACCAATGTCACGAGAACATTTTGATTTACCTGTGGGAGTAGAAGCGTAGTTGGGGCCTTGAGTGCTAGTAGTGTAGGGGAATTTAGAATACACTGCATTAGCTGCACCGTCGATTAGACTTTGAGAGTTGCTAGTCAAAGCTTTAGCTGCTTCTAAAGAAGCATTTGCTTGCTTAAAACGACCGAAAGCAGTTTGAATTTCAGTACTGCTCAAAAAACGACCCTGGGAATCAGCAGATGATACCGCTTCAGTTAGAGGAGTTTTCATGATTGTAATGTTTCTCTTGTTTTACTAATTTTTTCTAAACAACCAAGTATGTTGGTTGACATTATCCGAAGGATAGTTGATCTCTCTGGATTAACCTACTGATGATGCTGCACGGTCAAAGTAGCCAGCAATTTCAGAAGCAATTGCACTACAGTCACCAGGAGTAATTCCGTTTTTGTCGTTGACAATCGCCATAGCCGCGTCTTTCATTTTTTGCACGCCAACAGCTACAGAAGAACCAGGAGTTCCTAGAGCTAGGTATGTTTCGCGAAGTCCATTCAAACAACGGTCTTCAAGAACACTAGCATCGCCAGTGAAAATAGCGTAAGTGATGTAACGCAAGATGATTTCCATGTCGCGCAAGCAAGCTGCGTTACGACGACTAGTGTAAGCATTACCACCAGGAGCGATTAGCTGGGGTTGCTCGGCAAACAAAGCACGAGCAGCGTTAGTTACGATTGCGGAAGCGCTACCAGTAATACGGTTAACAGAATCCATACGTTTGTTGCTAGCAGCAACCATTGAACTTAGAGCATCTAGTTGGCTTGTGGATAAGAATTCACCACGAGCGTCAGCTTGAGACACTACTCTAGTAAATGCGTCGAACATTATAAATAATCTCCTACTCGATTTAAATTTGGTTTAGTTGAACTTCAAAAAGGAATCTTAACTTAAAAACTATTCCAGTTTGCTAGCAATAGCTAGCTTGTGGAAATTTCGTAACAATTCCTATCTCTTGATTGAGATCTAGATGGGACTTATCGATTCTAGAATAGACCTCTAAAAATCGCCCACTTTAAGAACTTACGAAATAGTCAGTCGCCGAAGGTGCTAAGTTACTATTCTCTAGGAGCTTAGTAAAAGTTTCTTAAGCCACTCAATAAAACTTTACACTCTTTATAAAAAACCTTAGAGAGATGCTGATAGCGATCGCTGGTTAGCTACGCTTACTAGCATTTACCCCTCAGGTAACTTTTATACAACGGCATTGAACCTTTATTTGTTACATCTTGTTAATTTTTCCCACTTCTTCATCTGTTTGACAGATGTGGAAACCAGGCAAAAAACTTTCTTATGTCTTATTATCTTATTTGTTCGCAACCAAAAGCAATCTGCTGTTACTTTTATCAACAATTACTCGATTTGAGCCGACTCTGCCTCTAATTTACAGCGGTTAATTTACGCTCTAAATCGAATAGAAATCCATGAATATACTCTTCTGTCCATTCTTCACCATAAAGACGAGTTAACATTCCTCTGGCAGGGTCTTTCTCTGCTCGATAGTCAGCATAGCTTTTATGTGCTTTTAGAATAGCCGATAGTTGCTGCGGATCGCTTATAGGTTGAGCTTGTTCCACAAAATTAATGTAGGCATCAAGATAATCAGAAAAAGCAGCAAAAACTTTGGTTTTTACTACCTCCGTTTCACTAGGGCGAGTCCACAAAAAAGCAGGAGAAAAATATTGCTGTGCTTCTTCAGGAAAATCGCCACCCCAGGGCAAATCCTGTTGATATTGGTGAAACATCGGCATAATCGGTTCGCTATACTTAGCCTGATAAGATTCATTTTGGCTAAATAGGGGCTGCATGTCGATCGCAATTAGATGTCCCCCTGGTAAAGTTACCAAGTCTGCCCCAAAAAAAGGTAGATCGTAATTAGGATCGGGAAAAATCACAAAGTTAAGTACTTGGAGAGAATTTCCCCCTTCGACATGAGCTGCCCGAATTTGTCGAAGTTTTTTCGATTTGAAACCGTGGCTAGTAGTTAAAACAGGTTCTTGTTTTTTCCCTTTACCCATAACCCCCTCTTTGCGCTCAAAACCTTGAGGAATGGGATATGGTTCTAAATCTAGTTTGGCTTTTAAAGTTGCGATCGCGTGGTCTAAAAATGGTTGGTATAAAGTCATTTTTTTTTAGCTATTAGCTATTAGCTTTTTAAGGGCGACCAGGTGAGGTTGCCTCACATTAATGACCACCCGCATTAGCTCTTAGCTTTGTAGTTTACTATTTACTAGCAGAGGATACTGCCAAGGGAGAGGCATCTTCAAATAAGAATTCGTATAAGAATTTTTCTGACCATTCTGCGCCAAAATAGCTGCTAAACAAGCCATGAGCAGGATCTCTTTCGGCACTATACTGATCGTAGTGTTTTTGAGCTTCGACAATACGTTGTATATCTTTTGGATTGGTTAGAGGCTCTGCATTGTCTAACATTTGCCAATAGAGTTCTAGATATTCTTGGAAAGCGGGAAATAGACTATTGATCACCGTTTCCGAATCTAGTTTGGCAAACAACAGATATTTCGAGAAATATTGATTAGCGTCGTAGAATTTCATTTCTAAATCTTGCGCTAATTCGTTATATTTATCTCTAATATCGCGCATCGGCTCAATATATTTCTCGATATAAGCGCGATCACGGAATAAGGGCTGAAAATCCATCACTATCAAAATTTTCTTTTTCCCAAAGGAGAGAAAATCGACTCCTAATAAGGGAATATCGTAATGGTGTGCAGGATAGACAACACTATTAAATACTTGAGCAGTGTCCCCTGCATCTATGTAAGAGTAGCGGATCTTTCTCAGTTGCTCGGATTGATAGCACCAACTTTGAATTGTTGCAGGGTTCTTCCCCCTATCACTAACGTTGGATTCTAATCCTGCAGGAATGGAACGACTCCGCAAGTCGAAACGGTTAAAAAGTTCTTCTTCTAAATATTCTTTAAAGGGCGCGAACATATAATTATTGCTATATACAGTATGCCTTGTTACCAGAATAAAAAAGCAGTCTGTATTGAGTCTCTTTTTCTGAAGACAAAGCAACAAAGCTTAATGAAGAAGTTTGATTATTGATCGTTGGTTACTATTTACTGATTAGTAACAACTGACAACTCAATTACAAATCGCGCAATGGCTCATTTAAAAGGCGAATGTCTGTGTGGCAAAATCCGTTATGAATATCGTGGTGCAACGGGAAATTTAGTTCACTGTCATTGCAGTAGATGTCGTAAATGGCATGGTGCAGCTTTTAGAAGCAGAATAGTAGTCAAACAAGATGGCTATAAAATACTTCAGGGAGAAGAGTATTTGAGGCAATATCAGTCTACTCCCAATGTAATCAAGACTTTTTGCCAAAACTGCGGTTCTAGCTTGGCGACAATCTATCCCCTACGAGATAATTTACTTGGCTTGCCGATCGCAGGATGCGAGGGAGAATTGAACAATTATCAAGAGTTTCATATTCATACAGATTCTAAAGCCAAATGGTGGCAAATTACAGATAATTTACCCCAGTATCCTACTCTGCCAACGGACAAGGAAATAGTTCATTGCATCAATGAATGATTTTATGATTGCTATATGGATGTTTCAAAAACAGAAATAATTTTTATCGGTTCAGTTTGTGCTGGCAAATCAACCCAAGGAAAACTCATAGCTGAAGAAATTGGCAAAAAATCAATTTCACTAGATGATATTGCTAGTAAATACTATGAAATCGCTGGCTTAAAGGGATCTCTATTTGAAGAAATTAAACAGAAAGATGGTTTTTTGGCAGCGTATCGACAATTAAAACCATTTGAAGCCTATGCAACCCAGCAAGTACTTCAAGATTATCCCGACTGCGTTATCGATTTTGGTGCAGGTCATTCTTGCTACAAAGATAAGTCACTGTTTGAGAGTGTTCAAGAAGTTATGTCTGGATACGCAAATGTAATACTTTTGCTTCCTTCACCCGATCTCGATCTTTCAATTTCAGTGCTGCGCCAGAGGAGTATTCAACAAAGAGGATGGAACTGGATTGCTGATGGTTATGATTTTATAGAATATTGGGTGAAAGGTAATTGCAATCATCATTTAGCAACGAGCACAATATACACCGAAGGCAAAACACCTGAAGAAACTAGAGATGAGATCTTGCAAAGAATAAGATGATATTTTTTTAATTAATTACCAACATTTTGTTTGCCCCTGGCTGCAATTCGTAAGGCACTTTTTCCATAGAAACAGAATATCCCAACTTACCAAATTTCTCAATTACAAAATCTAAGTAAGGAGAAACTTCCTGCATCAGAGTTAATAAGGGAAATATCCTTACTTCCTTGCTGACTCTCAGCATTTCAGCAATAGCAGCAATATGAAAATCGCGATCGCATTGTACGGAATATAAAAACAAAAAATGAGAACATAAAGCTAGATCGAAAGTGCGATCGGCAAAATCTAGCTGGGGTAATGCTTGAGTTAGATATCTTTGTTCTTGCTTGCCCTTTTGGTAATCCGCCAAAAAAGCATCTAAAGCTTGAATCCGTTTCTCTTTCAAATCTTGGGGGTTTTGGTGATAACTCCAAACCCAATTGTTCGGGGTGGCAATTATTTGATTAATAATATTATCTACTACTGCATCAAATCTTTGCTTGATCTCGGCACCATCAAATTGATAAATCGGATCGATCGAGGTGATGTCATATTCTTTGATTGTACCTTCTGTATTGAAGCTAGCAGGACCATCCCCTACACCCAAGATCCGCTTTTGCAGATCTTCTGATGATAAATCAAACATCTTAATATATTCATCAAGCGATCGCCCGAAGGGAACAACCTGATCTAACTTCATAACCATAGAGCATTTTTTGTCGCGAGCGATCTAGTGAAGATATTTTAGTTGTTTATCCTACAGTAGCAACAGAACCCCCATCAACACGATAATTAGCACCAACTACAAAGCTAGAATGTTGGGAACAGAGAAAAGCAATTACTGCTGCAACTTCCTGTGCCTTACCTCGACGATGCAATTCTAAGTGGGGGCGTTTCTCATCAAGAAAAGTTTCAATAGCTTTGTCAAAGCTCATGTTATTTTCTTTAGCCCGTTTTTCCATCATGGCATCAGTCATGGGAGTAGCAATATAAGCGGGAGAAACAGAATTAACTAAAATACCGTCTTTAGCATAGGCTTTTGATAAATTCTTGGTTAGATTGAGTACTCCAGCTTTTGCTGCACAGTAAGGCATCTCGTCAGTATAGGGCTGCACTGCATCTTCAGAACCGATTAGCACAATTCTACCCCAACCCTGTTGCTGCATCGAAGGAATAAAGGCTCGGCACACACGTACTGCAGACATAAAATCTACATCGATAGTTTCGTACCAATCTTCGTCAGTTAATTTGAGAAATTCTTTGGTTGCGCCAGTAATACCAGCACAGTTAACCAAAATATCTACTTGACCGTAATGGTCTAAAATCTGTTTTTTGGCTGCCTCAACCTCTGCCAAATTTCTTAAATCTGCCGTAACAGGAATGGTTTCGTTAATTTTGTTGACTTCCTCGGCAGTGGTTTTTAGTTCATCGGTAGTTTTATCAATTAAAGCCAGTTTGACTCCTTCTGCTGCCAATAACTTAGCGGTAGCTTTACCCATTCCCGAATCGCCACCAGTGATAACTGCTACTTTACCTTTGATTCCAAAATCCATATTTATCGCCTTACTATTATTGTCCAGTTATTGCTTATTGTGATTGGCTAGATTAACTCACTGCCTCTTACAAAAGATATATTCTGGTTGTGCTTCTAGTTTTTCGGTCAATCTTAAAACTGCAGTTCTAATAATGTGTTCCCGATTTACGATGATGAACTGCAGTAACAGCATCAGGCTCAAATACTTTACCCTGTTCGGCAACGGCGTAAAGTAACCAATGATCGCCACATTCCATCCGATCTGCCACCTGACATTCTACATAAGCCAAAGAATCATTCAAGATAGGACAACCATTATCAGCTTCTGCTGTATCTACTCCCTCAAAGCGATTTTCTCCTGGGGCAAAGGGTTTAAGGAACTGTTTCATCAAACCGATATGCTTACCTTCAGATAAGACATTCAAGACAAAGCTATTACCTTTGTAAAGCAACGATTCGATCGCCCTGTCTTTAGCTACAGCGACAGTCAAACCAGGAGGATTAAAAGTAGCTTGGGATACCCAACTCGCCAACATCGCCCCCGATAGTTCCTCTTTTTTGGTAGTGACGATACACATCGAACCTACTAACCTCCCTACAGCTTGAGCGGTACGATCTACATCGGAAGTAATTCCTTGTGCCTGTCGAACTTTTTTGCTTTTCCGTTGCGCTTTCTTTAAAGCCTGAGCAAAATCTGTTCCTGCTTCCTCACAGGTTTTTAAGACTGCATCAGTAGGAGTAAACTTGACTCGAATTGGTTCAAAACCCATTTTGTAGCCAGCATTACGAAACTTGTTTTCCAGCAAGTCCACGGCTTCCCCACTCCAGCCAAAAGAGCCAAAAACACCTGCAAGCTGAGTTTTGGCAGCATTGGCTAAGACAATCCCCAAAGCCGTCTGTATTTGTGTGGGGGCGTGTCCTCCCAAAGTAGGCGAACCCATAATAAACCCTGCAGATTTGTTGACTGCGGTTTCAATTTCTTCTGGTTTAGCAGATTCGGCATTAATCGATTCTATGGCAACACCTGCTTTCGTAATGCCCCTAGCAATTGCAGTTGCAATAGTTGCCGTGTTGCCATAGGCAGAGGCATAGATTAAAGCTACATTAAGATCGCGATCGCTTTGCTGTTTTGCCCACCTGCGATAGTCAGTAGTTAATTCAATTAAACTATATCTAACTAAAGAACCGTGACCTGTAGCATAGATACGAGCGGGTTTATCGGCAATTTTGTTTAAACTATTAATAATTTGACGAGCATGGGGAGCCATCAAACAATCAAAATAATAGCGACGATCCTCCACATCGATTGTCCAACCTTCATCAAAAACGCGATCGCCACATACATGACAACCAAATAGTTTATCGCTATAAAGTACCTCAGTTTTGGGATCGTAGGTACAAAGATGATCGCTATAGCGTGGGTTGGGAGTAGGGATAAATTCTAAAGTATGACCTTGACCGAGATCTAGGGTTTCTTCTCCTTTAATTACCTGAATATTTAGGTTCGCTTCAGGCAAAATTTTGCCCAAGGATATTGCTCCTGGATTGGTACAGACAATCGTAACTTGAGGAGCGATTTTTAATAAAGCTTTGAGGGTATTGGCTCGATTGGGATTAATATGTCCCAAAATAACGTAGTCGATCTTTTGCGGATCGATCCGTTCTTGGAGTGCATTGATAAAGATTTCGGTAAAAGATTCTCCTGGTGGATCGAATAAAGCGGTTTTGTCTCCTTCAATTAAATAAGAATTAGCGGTAGTTCCTTTTTGTAGGGCGTATTCGATTTCAAATTTAAGACGCTCCCAAGTACGCGATCGCAACACGCGAGTATTAGCAGCAACGGGAAATACCTGAACATCCTTGGCTTTATTCTCAGGAGGCATAGTTTATTAATAGCATCTTTAATTATTCTTCATTTTAGTTTACCAACGGAGAGTAATTTTTTTACTGCAGAATACGGCAGGGGGGTTTTGTACCTCAACTAAAAACATTTACCCTGAAAGTATGTCAGTGAAATTAGCTTTGAACATTCTTATCAGTATAAACAAGCAAATATTTCTGGTAGCCACCAATATTCAACTGTATTAGCTAGAAAACTACGTAATTATATCTCGGTAAATACTACTAAAAAAATGTGTTGCTTATCAGGTATCTTTTTAATGCTTTTCTATCAACAACTTGAGATGCTTTGTCGGTAAAATAACCGATCTAAGTATTAAACAAACTTTATAATTTCTTTTTGTATTTAGTCAAATAAAAAATATTATTTTTTCTACGAATTATTACTTAAGCATCCAGATAGACAAATAGTTACTACTAATACATTTTCAGATGGCTGATAGCTACAAGCCTCATAATTTAGAGATTTAATCAGTATTTATAATTAGATTATCAGTATTTTCAATTAATTTAAATCAACTCAGAAAGGTGTGGCTTACAACATTGACATTTACAAAACTTTGAACAGAATAGATAGAGAGTAGTTTGGAATCTATTATTATTCAAAATATTTAATTCCATATTACTAAGATCAAGAAGAAAAGATATGGTTTTTCATAGCTAAAAGGGATTTGTTCCCTAAATAAAAGGGTATTTTTAGGTCAAGTTAACATTACATAGAGGGAGTATTTATTATGTCAAGTATCGTTTCGCCAGACAACACAGATTTTCTAACTCAAGTAGAAAGTGCCGATGGCGGATTAGACGTTGTTGGACAACAAGATGAAGAAAACATTATTGAAATTCGCGGTGATGCACCTGTTGGGATCGTCGGCGGAGAATTGGGCGATCGCATTGTTACTGGTAAAGGAGATGCGATTGTCTTTACTGGCGATGGAGACGATAGCATCTTTGGTGGTGCTGGAAATGATGTTCTTCGCGGTGGAGACGGAGACGATGTAATCTACGGCTATGTTGGTGCCGACATCATAATTGGTGGCGAAGGCAACGATACTATTAGAGGTGGTTTTGGTGGAGTAGACGAAGATGGCAATCCTCTAGGTGATACCCTAAAAGGTGGCACTGGAGAAGATATTTTTCAGTTTGCAGCATCAGAATTTGATGAAGATAGCGCAGTAGACAAAATCGTTGACTTCCAAGCTGATGGCTTTGAAGATAAAATCAAAATCTTTGGTGTTGGCGAAGAGGGTTCGGTGAATTACAATCCCGAAACTGGTTTGGTTGAGGTCAATGGACAAGGCGTAATTGACATTGGCAAGAATCTAGATGGTATTGATGCTAAGAAAATGGAAGATAACGATACCTGGGAACTGTTCTAAATAAGTAGCTTTTGGCTATTGGCTCAGTACAACTAGATAATATGTTAAATAAGACCCATGACTGATGTTATGGGTCTTTTAGTATTTTTAAAATGAATAAATATTTAGAGCTTAATCTTTAAAATACATGAAATCAAAAAAGATTTAGGCTACCCTGGGTAAGTTATATCTATTCTATGGTTGAAACGAATCTATAATTATTTAGTTCTCTAAATCTTATTTGTAATTTAGATGTGGGTTGATTCCCATTAGCGTCAATGACAAGAGGCGAATCCTCAATTAACAGTGTTAAATCTTATCTTGCTAAGGGAGAATGGGATCGGGTAATCGATATCTGTCAACAAGTACTTGCCCTAAATCCCAGTGCTATTGATTTTTGTCTCTATTTAGCCAAAGCTTATGTTCAAAAAGGCGATATTACTGCAGCCATTAGCTCTTATCAAAAGACCCTGGGTACAACGATTGACCAAGCAGAAGTATATGCAGAGTTAGGTCTATTGCACAGTAAACAGAAAAATCTAGAACAGGCAGCTTGGCACTACGAACAGGCTTTGGCTTTGCGACCAGAATGGGCAGAGTTGCAGTACAACTTAGCGGTAGTACTTCATCAACTAAATGATTGGAATGCTGCTATTGCTGCTTATAACCAGGCGATCGAAATTAAGCCCAATTATGGAGCAGCTTATTTTAATCTAGGAGTTTTATACGATCAAAAAGGGGAACTAGAAATAGCGCTCGCTAGCTACGAGCAGGTAATTGCAGTACAGCCCAATTTTATTCGGGCTTATAGTAATTTGGGCAGTACTCTAGCAAGACAAGAAAAATACGATCGCGCCATTGATATTTTTGCTCGTGGTCTTAAGTTAGATCCGACTTGGGCAACTCTACACAATAATCTCGGTCAAGTCTACTGGTTCAACGATTTGCCAGGACAAGCCATTGATAGTTTTGAAAATGCGATCGCTTTAGAACCTAGTATGGCTTTGGCACATCACAATTTAGGAAAACTATGGCAGCAAAAAGGTAATTACCCGAAGGCAATTGAATGTTACCGCAACGTAATTGAACTAGAGCCGCAAAATATTTTGGCATATAGCCATTGTTCTGATGCAGAACACAAGCTAGGCAATATTTCCGCAGTTCTAGACCTATGGTGTAAAGTAATCAAGATCGCTCCTGATTTTGTCAATGCCTATTACCAGAGAATATTAGCAACTGAGCCTGAGGATCTACTAGGTATCGCTAAGGTATCTTGCGCTCGTTTTCTCGAAGCACTGGGGCAAGATCGACGAAACATTGCCTGTTACTATTTAGGCTTAACATATTCTCAGATGGGAGATGTCTTATTTGAGTTTGGCGGAATCACTCAAGCAGAGAATTATTATCAAAAGGCTTTGCAAATCGAACCCAAAGCGGTTGAACTATATCTTAAACTAGGTAATTGTCTGGCAAAACAGAAAAGGCTGAACGGGGCGATCGCAATTTATCAAATTGGCTTGAGTCTTGAGCCAAAACATCCTCAAATTTGCTTTCAGCTAGGAAAAGTTTTAGAGCGCACTCAAGAAGCAGGACAAGCGATCGACTATTACGAAGCAGTATTGAATCAACAGATTAAAGATTCTCATCAATGGAACAATCTGCCTATTTTGTTTCCTACTGAAGAAAATCAATCTTTGCTACCAAAGCAAGTTTATCACTACACTCAAGACTGGATTCGCGATTGCGAGTTAGAAGATTTTAGCTATGTACAGGTATTGTGGTCAGAAGATAATTCGATTCGGAGCAAAATTACAGGAACCAGACAACCAGAAACTATTAATACTCTTCCTCCTGGTCAAACTTCTTATACCGATTGTGGAGGAGTAAACTGCAACAGATGTATGACCAAGTTGATTAAGCATTTGCAACCCGCGCAAATTGGCAAAAATGCTTATAAATGTAATTTAGAACAGCCAGTAACTTTTCCCAATCGACTGCCGTTTGTCGTTACTATTCCCCAGGGACGTAGCTGGGTTGCACCACAAGAAAATTCTTGGATTATCTGTGATGCTTTAGCCGTGATTACTCCCGACAATTATTTATTAGGAGATTTATCTCGTTATTATCCCTGGATGTTGCCTGGATGCCTTTATCCAGAACGCAATGAACATAGCATCTTTGAACGGGAAAACCTAGCACCCGTAGAGTATATTCAGGGCAAAACCGCCTTGTTGTCTAGTTTGGCTGGTCACGTATATTATCACTGGATGTTTGATCTTTTGCCTCGGATTGAATTAATTCGACTTAGTGGAATTAAGCTTGCTGAAATTGACTGGTTTGTGGTTAATAGTCTGAGTAAAAACTATCAAAAAGAAACCCTCAGACTAATGGGTATTCCCGATCGCAAAATTATAGAAAGCGATCAACATTCTCACATTGAAGCTACTGAATTGATCGTACCTTCTTTTCCTGGTTATATGGATTGGGTACCTCATAGTACGATGAAATTTCTCAGACAAACTTTTCTCCCCAAAATTAGCCTAGCTAAAACCAATGCAGGTAAAAAAATCTATGTTAGTCGAGCCAAAGCTAAAAACAGGCAGGTTATTAATCAATCAGAGATTAATGAGCTACTAACTAGCCAAGGATTTAAAACAGTTTTTCTTGAAGAAATGTCAGTCTTAGAACAAGCAGCCACCTTTGCTAATGCCGAAGTTATTATTGCTCCTCATGGTTCTGGTCTAACTAATTTGGTTTTTTGTTCTCCTAATACCAAGGTGATTGAATTATTTTCGCCTAATTATTTGCGGACTGATTATTGGATGATTTCTCAATCTTTATTGCTACAACACTATTATTTAGTAGGAGAAAATTTTGACTGTTTGGCGTTACGTAATTTAATGTATCAAAATTCCTTGACTGAAGATATTTGGTTGAATATTGATTCTTTAAAAACTCTTTTAAAATACTTGAATAATAAAACTTAATTGAAATGCCAATGTAACTTTAAATTATATGGTAATTTTAAGCTTACTTGTGGGCAAGATAAATATATAAGATTTTTTTAGCTAGTAATATATTTCAAGTTAATAGTTCAATAAACTCTAGTTTAGATAGCTCTCGACTTAAAAACATCAACTTTTTTAGCAGCGATTTATGCTGCTATTTTTGTATTAGAGCTATTTACTATTACATCAATAAAAATTTAATAGTATTAAAACAGATGAATAATATTTTCTCAAATATTAAACTTCTTTTAGCCCAGCCTGTTTCTGTAAATAGTTCTTTAAATCAGTTATTTGAAGCTCAAGTAAAACTAACTCCAAATACGATTGCAGTTAGCTTTTTAGGAGAACATTTAACTTATCAAGAACTAAATGATCGCGCTAACCAACTAGCTCATCATTTAACTAATTTAGAGCTAAATTCCCAAACAACAGCTATTCTTTTAGAGCGATCGCTTTGGAGTTTTATAGCTGTTTTGGGTGTTTTGAAATCTGGCGGTACTTGTTTACCTTTAAATCCACAAGATAATGTTCGAGACATTAATTATTTTCTAAAAGATGTTGAAGTTGATTTTTGTATAACTCAAAATAAATTTGTGGCATATTTGATTAATAACAATATTTTTACCTTGGATCTAGATACACAATGGTCTACTATTGCTAGCCTTAGTCAGGAAAATTTAAACGAAGATTATCATACAGCTAAAGATTTAGCCTATATAGTTTGTAGTTCTAAGTTCCAAGATCGAGCCCAGGGCATAGCAATTCAACATGGTGCAATAATTAATTTAGCCAAAGCACTAGCCAAAGATATTTATCAAAACTATCCGCAACAGCTAAAAATTGCTTTTCATAACTATGAAAAAATTGAGAATTGTCTTAAGCTAATTATTCCTTTGGTTAATGGTCACAGTATCTATGTCATTCCCCAAGATATTGAACTAAATATTGACTTGACCATCGATTTTATTAAACAGAATAAAATAAATATACTTGATTGTAATTTAACTTACCTAAAGCTATTAATTACATCATTATTTTTGGAGAAAAAATCTCAGTTAAAAGCAATTACCATCGATCATCACCCAATCGATCGCGATACCTGGACTTTTTTAATTAGTCAGAATAAAACCATAGATTTTTATAATCTTTATGGTGCCATAGAATGTACGACTAATATTGCTATTTCTAAGATAAATACCAAGCAAATTACTCCCACAATTGGGCGATCACTTTTAAATACTCAAATTTATATTTTGGATGAAAATTTACAGGCTGTTCCCATTGGTGTTGTTGGAGAACTTTATGTTGGTGGCGCACAGCTAGCTCAAGGATATCTTAATAATTCTGAATTAACCGACCAAAAATTCATTCCTAATCCCTTTGATATTGATCGGCAAAGTCGTTTATACAAGACAGGAGATCGGGGTCGTTATTTAGTAAAAGGAAACATAGAATATCTAGGAAAGAAAGAATAAAGCGGGTCATTCACACGACAATTGCATAAGTCAGCCAAAGCTAACATACATAAACTTAAGTTATTTTTCAAATTTTAGGATAGTAACCATAGTCGTTAAAAATAAATAGTTTAAAGCTGAGGATACCCTTACAATGAATAAACTGCTTCGTTCTTGGTTATTGCGATCGCCCAAAACTTACGATCTAATTTACAAAGTTAAAAATAAATACTTAGTCAATTTCTATCTCAAAAAAGTACACGAACCTGACTTTAATGCTTTCAAGCTAATTTGCCATCAGCAGCCCCAACTTTTTCTCGATATTGGTGCAAATGTTGGGATGTCTGCTCTTTCAATCTTTACTTTAAAATCTAATGCAAAAGTAATATCCTTTGAACCAAATCCAGTTAATTATACTTTTTTAGCTAGGTTAAAGACTAAGTTTAATCACTTTAAATATATAAAAGTAGGCTTAGGAGATCAACCCGCATCCTTGGACTTTTATTATCCAATTTATAATGGAAAAAAAATGACGGCTTTAGGCTCATGCGATCGCCAAAAAGCCCAAAGTTGGCTTAACAACAAAACGGTATATTTCTTTGATAAAACCAAACTAGAAATAGCTAAGATTACGGTCGCCATTAAAACCCTAGATAGTTTTCAACTACAGCCAGATTTTATCAAAATTGATGTAGAAGGATTTGAATATCAAGTCTTGCAAGGGGCTGCCCAAACTATTAACCATAATCGACCTATTTTATTGATTGAAGGCATTGCGCCAGGCGATCGCGTCCATCGACAACTACAGTCATGGAACTACGATATCTACAAATTTGCCGACAATCAGTTTTATCTCAACAGATTTGATTGTGCTAACAATTTCTTAATTCCTCGCGAAAAAACCAAGTTGATTCAACCCTACTTAGCTAGAGAAGAATCGACCAATTTGTTTAAGGTTGTAGAATCTCCTGTCTAGTTATATGTAGTAGAGGCTAACAGTCGTTAGTCGTTAGCCCCTACTAATTAATTAAAATTAATCAATAAAATCAGACTCATCTAGGATATCTGACGAGATCCCAACCAGTAATACTAAATTTTCGCTAGTTTCATCCACAGTAATCTGAACTCCTGTGCTATGGTTATCAAATCTCAAGTCTTCGTAGGTCAAGCCATCCGCAAGCAGAAACTTGTCCGCGCCATCACTGTAGTCAAAAAGGAGATCGCCACCTTCGCCAACTTTGACCACAATGCGATCATTGCCTTCTCCGCTCAAAATATCGTCTCTGCCGATACCTCCATCGAGCAAATCATCTCCAAAATCGCCAAATAGCCGATCGCGATCGCTACCGCCATAAAGACTATCGTTACCATCATTGCCTTGAATTACATCCCATCCAGCATTGCCATAAAGAGCGTCATTGCCATCTAGTCCATAAAGAGCATCGTGATTTTCTTGACCATCAAGCGTGTCATCAGCTTCGCTACCATAAAGAACATCAGGATTGGTCGTACCGTATGGCAGATCTACTTCTACTTTAATCTCTCCTCCATTAATATAAAACTGGGTTTGTTCCAAAACAGCATTACCAACTTCCCTACCCAATTTTCTACCGTTAAGATCTCCTTCTTCAAAGTGAATACCACCATAGAGACGAGAAATACCAGCTTCATCTGCCGCTTCAGTGAAAGTATCCCACTCTAGAGTTACGGTATCGGTTGGAGTAACTCCTGATTCAAAACGGGACTCTCCTGGATAAATTAAAATCGAACCGCCGAAATCATCGCTGCCAGTATATTGTTGCAACACTTCTGCCCCTGCAGCACTAAAAGCACTATGACCAGATGTATATTCAGCAAAAGGTGGAGAGAAATCGGCATTAGGAGTTTGATAGGTAACAAACTCCGTTGCCAAAATATTTTGCTTTCCTTCTCCTCGAACATAAGTTTCAATAGCATATCCGCCTAAGTCGGAGTCGTATTCTCCAATTAGTCCCAAATCTCCTAAGGTTCTGACCGCAGCAATGGGACGAGCGTAATCGTAATAAACTTTAGATTCCCAAGTAGCAATGCCCGCATCAAATACTGCATTACCCAAACTAAAGAACATTTGAGCATCTTCGTCTAGGGTATGATCATCTCGCGCCGAAACATACTCTCCGAAAGTCATCCAGGTTCCTGGGGGAAAAGAAGTACCACCCCCATCTTCCCAGAATTCAGCAATTAATTTTTCTTCATCGTTGAGATTGGCACTGTACTCGACAACTTCTTCGGTTTGAGTAATAAATTCGGGGTTGATAACTGTCCCCACTAATTCGGGAGCAATCTCTAAAACCTGACCATCTGCCAACGTGATGGTTTTAGCTTCTAGATCTACTTGCCCATCTACCAATAAAAATGGTTGGGGTGCATCAGGACGGTATTGCGACCCAGAATCTAAGGCAAAAGGAGTCACCTGTCCCCATTGAGGAGTTAAAAATTCTTGAGAAATAAATGATTCGTCGATCTCATTACTATCAATCAAAAGATCGGGTGTCCAGCGTTCAATGTCTTGGACGTTGCCCGCTTCATTGGTAGGTTCGTAGCCTGTATAGTCACTATAAGGAGTACCATCACTACCTGGTTCATTACCTAATTGATTAGCACCATCTCCTTGACGCTCATCTAATAATGCCTGAGCCGAGATTTTACCAATACCTGCTGGAGTAGTCACATCTGTGCAGGCGTCACAAGGAGCGTAACCCATATCTTGCATTACGCGATCGAAGATCTCTTTTTGTTCGGGATATAGTTCTACTAGCACTTGATAAGCTGCGTGGCTCATCGCTTCGCTTTTGTTCTCGACAGTATTTTCGGCTTCAGGACGCTGTAGATCGTCTCCCAAGTTAGTAGAAACAGGCGTATCTTCGTAAGCCGACCAAGCATCATACATAGCAGTATGCACCATGGCATAAGTGCGAGAGGCAATAGTCGGGCCAGGAGACGTTTCAATTACCGCTTCTTGTACAGCTCGATCCCAAATAACTGATACGGTAGGAGATTCGTCCTCAACTGTTACTAATTGAGTTTCTGGATTGATGTTTAGTTGTAGTTCGGTCATTATTTTACTGTTTTTTTTGGCTAGAAATCAATAAGTAAAACCAAAGTAAACTAAATTTAATTGTGATGATTTGTCAATGTAATTTGCACTAGAAACCAGCTGTTTTAAAAACTAATCATAAAACAATTAAAGCAATTAAATTCAATTTAATAATGGCTGTGTTAGAGAGTATATGAAAGGAGTTAACTTTAAGAATATATGATTTTAAGTTGTTTTTTTGAAGGTCTACTTTAGATTTAAAATGCTACAACAACCATAATTAAGCGCTTTTTGTCTGGATTAAATTGATTATTGACTAAATATTACGCTCAAGTTTATTAACAGAATAGACATTATTGTCTTATTTGAGTCTATTTTAAGAATAAGAACTAAGTTAACTTTAGTAACAAAAATGCTACAAGTCTAAAAAAATATTAAAGATCTAATTTTAAAAGCTAGAGTAGCTCAAGATTAATAACTAAATTTGTCCAAATGATGTTTGAGCCAAGCAGCATCGGCAGCGCGATCGCAAACTAGTTCTAAAACTCTAATCCCTGTAGTGGGTAAATTATTCAATAATCTTGCTAGCTGCTGCCAACTTTTTATCTGATGATGTCCCACATTATAAGCACCACAAAGTTGCGCTATATTCACTGACTGAGGAGTGGCAAAGTATTCTTCGTATACAGAACTAAAGTCGGCAATAGGTAACATCCCAAAAATCCCCCCGCCATTATTATTAATTACCACAATGGTCAAATGTCCCTGAAATTTTTGCTTAATTAAAAAACCATTGGTATCGTGCAGCAAAGCTAAATCTCCTGTAAGCAACACTGCTGCATCTTGATAAGCTATACCTAAGGCAGTAGAAAGCGTACCATCAATACCATTTGCCCCCCGACTAAAATAGGGAACAATGTGACGATTGTTGGGTTGCCAAAAATATTCCGCATTTCTGACTGACATACTATTGGCCAAAAAGATTGGCGTACAACTGGGCAAACTCTCAGATATTACCCAGGCTGCTTTACCTTCATAAAGGCGATCGCCACATCTTAAGGTGCGATCGATATTAGCTCTAGTTTTAGCTTCTAGCTGGCACCAAGATTGACATAGTTGTACTGCAGTAGGTTGAATATTAAAACCTGTATTGTACTGTAATTGTTCGATAGAACAACGGATATGAACTGTTTTGCTATGTAAGGGGTCGAAATTATCACCTCTGGGATCGACAATCCAACGTTCGGCAGCAATCTGACTTAACCACTGTCTGAGTTGCTTACTAGTAGGCAGTTCACCGATCTGGATTACTATCTCAGGAATTAACTCTGGTGCAGTAGAGTTTTGGCGCAGAATGGCATCGTAAGTGGAAATCAAATAAGGATTTAACTCTGCATAGTTACGAACGGGAGATAGAGCTTCTGCTAGTACGGGAAAAGATAATAGTTGCGATAGATTGGCGATCGCCCTAACATACTCTTGAGGTGCTTGGGGTTGAGCTAAACCCGCAATCATAATTCCTGACTTCCCTTGCCAGTTGTCTAGGGGTAGACTAACGATAGATGGTTGATCAAACAACGAACTATCTACCTGACTAAAAAAATCTGACTTGGAAAACTGTTCTTTTAGCTCTGGTAATTCTGGTGATTTTGGTTGCGCTATAGGAGCTAGAGGTTCGCGAAACGGCACATTGATGTGAACCACTCCAGGAGTCGGCACCATCGATTGCGACCAAGCCTGAATTATATTTTGTCGCACATAAGCTAACATTCTCAAATTAGCTTCGGGTAAGGCTAGTTCTGATTGCCAGTTGGGTAAATTACCATATAGCTTGACCTGATCGATAGTTTGCCCCGCATGACAGTGACGCAATTCAGGAGGGCGATCGGCAGTTAAAATAATTAGGGGAATCGAGCTTTCTTTTGCCTCTACCACTGCGGGATAAAAGTTTACCCCTGCCGTACCTGAAGTACATACCAACGCGGTAGGTAAACCGGTTTTTTTAGCTCTACCCAAGGCAAAAAAGGCAGCCGAACGTTCGTCTAAAACTGGAATAGCATCAATTTGGGGATGATTGGCAAACGCTATCGTTAAAGGAGTCGATCGCGAACCAGGGCAGATAACCGCTACAGTTAGACCGCAACGAGATAGAGTTTCTACCAGCACCGATGTCCAGGCAGTATTTGGATTGCGAAAATCAATTATCAATTATCAATTAAACTAATGCCTTAAGCAAAGATTGTAATTTTAGCTGTACTTCAGCAAATTCTTTGTCGGGGTTAGAACCAGAGACAATACCTGCCCCTGCATATAGCCTAGCGCGATTGCCGTCAATCAGAGCCGAGCGAATACCAACTACAAATTCACCATTGCCTTCGTAGTCGATCCAACCCAAAGGTGCTGCATATAGCGAGCGATCAAATTTTTCATAATGACGAATTTTATCACAGGCTATTTCTGTAGAGACACCAGCTACAGCAGGAGTGGGATGTAGCAGAGCGACTATTTCTAAAGGTTCAATTTCTGCAGGTAAATGAGCATATATTGGCGTCCACAGATGTTGAATATTAGATAGCTTGAGCAACTGTAGGGGTAGCTGTTGGGGTTTTAGACCAATGCTTTTGAGACGCTGCATCATAAAATCACTCACTGCCTTATGCTCCCGTTTTTCTTTACGGTTTTTAAGCAGTAAATTGGCTAGATGTAAATCTTCAGTATTATTATTTCCTCTGGGTGCAGAGCCAGCTAGGGCATCAGTTACTAGCTGCCTATTTTGGACGCTAATTAAACGTTCTGGACTAGCTCCCACAAAATACTGTCCTTTACCATTACAAGTTGAAAATATATAACAATCTGGGTGCAAATGGCGCAGATTATTTAAAGATTGAGTAATCTTAAAAGGTTGGCTCGACTTGATTTCGGTAGTATGAGCAATCACAATTTTACTCAGTTCATCTACGGCGATCGCGTCTAAAGCAGATGTTACAACAGATTTAAAATATTTAGAATCTCGATCTTGGGGACGATCTATAGAGCGCAAATTATCATTCTCATTGATATTTATAGTTGCTAGTTCTGCCCAATTGATACCTTCTAGCTTTTGTTTAATTTGCCGAACAATTTTATTTTTATTTTGCTGATTTTTCAGAGGAAAATTAACGATGAAACAGCAATTTTTATTCTTTTTGACAACTTGAAAACGGGGTAAAAATAGCGTACTAGATTTAAATGGTTCGGACTCTTGAATATCCGCAAAAAAAGTAAAGCTACAAAAGACACTGGGTTTCCCAATTGCTAAGTTGGGTTCACCTTCCCTAACAATCTGCTGAAAACAACTTTCAACAAAATCCTGGGCTAAATTAAATCGAGAATTTGACTTAGCATAATTACTATTAGTAATCCCCCAAGCTGCTACTGCTTCTTGCTTACTACAATTTTCCCAATAAAAATGTAACGTATTATTGCGATCTAACTTTTGCAAACAAGCAAGGGGATCTACATGGGGAATTTGGTACGAAAAACTGACAATTTTAGTATCTTTTGTTACTGCAAAATCTAGTTCGTTATTATGCCAAAAATTTTCAAATTCCGTACTATTATTAGTATCTAAAATCAAAGAATTAGATTGAGTTGCAAAGGACATAGAGCTTTTAGATTGTGTCATTCCCAAAAAAAATCGGCAGCAATATTATAAAAAGTGTTAAGCGAATTTTTTATTATTGTTTATTAGTAAATAGCTAATAAAAAAAATCAAATTTATGACATACATTATAGGCTACTGTCTGCAATACTCCTAACGTCTTGCTGTTTGTAGGAAATGAGGAATTAAACTGCAGTAGAGCAAAAATAAACTTTCATGAAACTCGCTCAACTGCCTGCGCTATAACTGGTAGGGTACAAGAGGTTGTAATTTACAGCGACCTTTGTGTTATTTTTGACCCTTGTCCCATTTCCATGACTACCAAGCAAATTAGCCAAAAAGATCGCCATTTATGGTTGGCTGCGATCAAACCACCAATATACAGTGTTGCGGTCGTGCCGATCGCCGTGGGAACAGCAGTAGCTTTTTTTCAGACTCACCTTTTTCAACCCCAGATATTTTTTACCTTCTTAGGTTCGGCAATTTTGATTATTGCCTGGCTCAATTTGAGTAACGATGTTTTTGACTCCCAGACGGGTATTGATATTCACAAAGACCATTCAGTAGTGAATCTCATTGGTAATAAATCCCTGGTTTTCTGGGTAGCAAACCTTTGTTTGGGATTGGGTATCGGAGGTATTGTTGCTTTATCTTGGTGGCAACATGACTGGACAGTATTAGGTTTAGTAGTCCTGTGTTGTTTTTTGGGCTATACCTATCAAGGACCTCCTTTTCGCTTGGGTTATTTGGGTTTGGGAGAGATAATTTGCTTTTTTACTTTTGGCCCTGGAGCAGTTTCTGCCGCTTATTATGCTCAGACTCAGACATTTTCAGCCAATAATCTGGTAGTGTCAAGTATTGTCGGCATCAGCACCTCGATTATTTTATTTTGTTCCCATTTTCATCAGGTAAAAGACGATCTAGCAGCAGGAAAGCGATCGCCAATTGTACGTCTAGGAACTCGATTAGGTGCGAAGGTACTGTCTTGGATGACTATTAGTATTTATGTGTTGACAGCGGTTTTAATCATTCAAGGAGTATTACCACTTTTAAGTCTAATTGTTTTTGGCAGTTTACCCTTTGCCTATCAACTCATTACTCATGTAAATCAGAACCACGCCATTCCTGAGAAGGTAAGTAATAGTAAATTCATGGCGGTTAACCTTTATCTTTCTAGCTCTTTACTGCTAATTTTAGGATTGATCTTAAATTATTATGTCTAAACAAGTTATTCGTACCGATCAAGCCCCCGCACCAGTAGGCCCTTATAATCAGGCGATCGCTGCTTCTGGTCAAATGATTTTTGTGGCAGGACAAGTACCTTTAGATCCTCAGTCGGGAAAAGTGGTTGGTGAAGGGGATATTACCGCCCAAACTCAACAGGTAATGACCAATATTGAAGCTGTATTAACCGCAGCTGGGGCTAGCTGGGAGCAAGTGGTTAAAACTAGCGTTTTCCTCACAGATTTGGCGAATTTCACTCCGATGAACCAAGTATATGCAGAGTACTTTGTTGAAAATACAGCCCCCGCCCGCGCCTGTGTGGAAGTTTCTCGCCTTCCAAAAGATGTCTTGGTAGAAATTGAGTGTATTGCAGTTATATGAACCACCACCAGTTACTCCGCTACGCTGCGGCGGCGGCTTTTGAGAAAGAATACTCTTACTCAAAACGCGCCTTTTGAACAGGTGGTTTCTGTCTCTTCTCTTCCCAAACTT